>JAESGA010000017.1_pt1 | contig 391405 bp, 408 predicted proteins | sample 9269521 | NCBI WGS metagenome assembly JAESGA01 (sample SAMN14514842, study PRJNA621658) | algae metagenome | isolation source: Aphanothece saxicola GSE-SYN-MK-01-06B and co-occurring heterotrophs from... | place: USA: Grand Staircase Escalante National Monument, Utah | collected 2006-04-15 | reverse complement strand
GCGGCGGCGCCGGCACCCCCCCCTCGACCCCCACTCCCCGTACCTCCCCCATGGCCCCCACCATCCACGGCATCGCTCTCGGTCTGATCGAAACCCGTGGCCTGGTGCCGGCGATCGAAGCGGCGGACGCCATGACCAAGGCCGCCGAAGTCACCCTGATCGCCCGCGAATTCGTCGGTGGCGGCTACGTCACCGTGATGGTGCGTGGCGAAACCGGTGCTGTGAACGCGGCCGTGCGGGCCGGAGCCGATGCCTGCGAGCGGGTGGGCGACGGCCTGGTGGCCGCCCACATCATTGCCCGTCCCCACAGCGAAGTGGAGCCTGCCCTGGCGGCCTCCGGCGTCGGCCGCAGGGGCTGATCCCCATGGACGCCGCCCATCCGCGCGTCCTCGGCTACCTGGGCCGCGCGTTGAGCCTGGAACTGTCCGCCGTGCAGCAGTACATGACCCAGGCCTCCCTCGTGGAGCTCTGGGGCGAGGCCGAGGCCGCCGAACGCTTCCGCCAGGAAACGGTGGAGGAATTGCGCCATGCCGAGCGGCTGGTGCAGCGCATGCTCCAGCTGGGGGTGGCCCCGGCCGCGTCCCAGCTGCGGCCGGTGGGCCACGCCGCCGATCTGGCGGGTCTGCTGCGCCTCGATGCCGATCTCGAGCTGGATCTGATCCAGCACTACGCGGAAGCCACGCGCTTCTGTCTGCTGATCGGCGATCGCAACAATGAAGCTTTCTTCCGAACCCTGAGGGACGAAGAACAGCAGCATGGGGACGTGCTGGCGGCCTGGCTGGACAGCCTGGGCAACGCCCAGGCCCGGTCCCTGCAAAGGGCCACCTTCTGACGTCCCTTCCATTGCCGGACACCCTTCCCCTGTCGATCCAGCTCAGCTGGCTGATCCCCCTCTACGGATTCAGCGGCATGGTGCTGTCGCTGCCCTGGGCCACGGGCTGGATCAAACGCAATGGCCCCCGTCCGGCGGCCTACCTCAACCTGCTGGTCACCCTGCTGGCGGTGCTGCACGGCAGCCTCGTGCTGCGCGCCGTGCTGGCCCTCGGCCCCCAGCACCTCGACATCGCCTGGTTCGCGGCCGCCGACCTGGACCTGCGCATCGGCTTCGATCTGTCCCTCACCAACCTGGCGGCCCTGGAGCTGGTGACCGGCCTGAGCCTGGTGGGGCAGGTGTTCGCCCTGGGCTATCTCGACAAGGAATGGTCCCTGGCGCGGTTCTACGCCCTGGTGGGGTTCTTCGAAGGGGCCATGGCCGGGGTGGTGCTGAGCAGCAACCTGTTCATGAGCTATTTCCTGCTGGAGATGCTCACCCTGTCCACCTACCTGCTGGTGGGCTTCTGGTACGCCCAGCCCCTCGTGGTGACCGCCGCCCGCGATGCCTTCCTCACCAAGCGGGTGGGCGATGTACTGCTGCTGATGGGTGTCGTCACCCTGTCGGCCTGGGCCGGATCGCTGGAGTTCAACGACCTCTACGCCTGGTCGGCCCACCAGACCCTGCCGGCCCTGGGGGCCACCCTGCTGGGCCTGGGGCTGATCGCCGGCCCGATGGGCAAGTGTGCCCAGTTCCCGATGCACCTCTGGCTGGATGAGGCGATGGAGGGTCCGAATCCGGCCTCAATCCTGCGCAATTCCGTGGTGGTGACCTGCGGCGCCGTGGTGCTCCTCAAGGTGATGCCGCTGCTGTTGATCTCGCCGGTGGCGATTGATGTGCTGCTGGCGGTGGGCACCATCAGTGCCCTGGGCGGGGCCCTGGTGGCCATCTCCCAGGTCGACCTGAAGCGGGCCTGCTCCTACTCCACCACTTCCTACCTGGGGCTGGTGTTCGTGGCCATCGCCCTGCAGCAGCCCTTCATCGCCCTGTTGCTGCTCTTCTCCCATGCCCTGGCCAAGGCCGTGCTGTTCATGAGCGTGGGCAGCGTCATCGCCACCACCAACTGCCAGGACCTCACCGAACTGGGCGGCCTGGGCTCCCGCATGCCCGCCACCACGACCGGATTCCTGGTGGGGGCGGCCGGCCTCACCGGCCTGCTGCCCCTGGGCTGCTTCTGGAGCTTCGGCCTGATGGTGGAGGGGCTGAGCTCCAGGGCCCCGTTCTTTGCCGCCGTGGTGCTGCTCACCAACGGCCTGACCGCACTCAACTTCACCAGGGTTTACCGCCAGGTGTTCCTGGGGTCTGCCCACCCCAAGACCCGCCGCACCCCGGAGGTGAACTGGCTGATGGCCCTGCCGATGGTGACCGTGGCGGTGCTGGTGCTGGTGACCCCCCTGGTGATGGCCCGCATCGACCGGGTTCCCGGCATCGGCGCCTTCTCAGGCGGCACGGCCCTGGCGCTGGTGGGCAGCGGCCTGGCCGGGCTGCTGGCCGGCAGCCTGGTCCCCCTGGACACCTTCTGGTCCCGCTCCGTGCTGCGGCCCCTGCGGGTCCTGCAGGACCTGCTCGCCTTCGACTTCTACACCGACCGCATCTACCGGGCCACGATCGTTGCCTTCGTGGCTGGGCTGGCCCGGATCACCAACGGCTTCGACCAACTGGTGGTGAACGGGCTGGTCAACCGCATCGCCGACGTCTCGATGGCCTCGGCCGAAAGCCTCAAGCTGGGGGTGAGCGGCCGGCTTCAGACCTACGTCTTCACCGTGGTGGCGGCGATCGTGGTGCTGATCGGCAGCCTCTCCTGGCTGGGGGGCTGAGGCGGAACCATGCTGAGCGCCCTGCTGCTGATTCCCTTCGCCGGTGCCCTCGGCCTGCTCTGCTGGCCGGGCGAGCTGGCCACCGAGCGCATCCGCCGCGCGGCCCTCGGCCTGCTGGTGCTGCAGCTGCTCTGGAGCCTGCGGGTGCTGCTGGCCTTCGACGTCAGCGATCCGGGCCTGCAGTTGCAGGAGTCCTTCGCCTGGGTCGACAGCATCGGCCTCGATTACCGCCTGGGTGTCGATGGCCTGGCCATGCCGCTGGTGCTGGTCAACGCCGCCCTCACCCTGGTGTCGGCGATCTGCACCCGCGACCTCAGCCAGCGTCCCCGCCTCTACTTCGCCCTGCTGCTGGGGATCAGCGGCGCGGTGAACGGGGCCTTCCTGTCAGAAAACCTGCTGCTGTTTTTCCTCTTCTATGAGCTGGAGCTGATTCCCCTCTGGCTGCTGATCTCGATCTGGGGCGGCGCCAACCGGGGCTACGCGGCCACCAAGTTCCTGATCTTCACGGCCATTTCAGGCTTCCTGATCCTTGGGGCGTTCCTGGGCCTCGCCCTGGTCACCGGCCAGGCCGATTTCGCCATCCACCCGGTGACCACGGCCCAGCTGGGCATGGGCACCCAGCTGGTGCTGCTGGGGGCGCTGTTGATCGGGTTTGCCATCAAGATCCCGCTGGTGCCGTTCCACACCTGGCTTCCCGATGCCCACACCGAGGCCTCCACACCGGTGTCGGTGTTGCTGGCCGGTGTGCTGCTGAAACTGGGCACCTACGGCCTGCTGCGTTTCTGCCTGGGGATGTTCCCGGAGGCCTGGGCGTTGCTCGCTCCCTGGCTGGCGGGCTGGGCGGCGGTGTCGGTGCTGTACGGCTCGCTGGCGGCCATCGCCCAGCGGGACATGAAACGAATGGTGGCCTACAGCTCCGTGGGCCACATGGGCTACATCCTGCTGGCGGCAGCCGCCGCCACCCCCGTCAGCCTGCTGGGGGCCGTCTTCCAGATGGTCAGCCACGGCCTGATCTCCGCCCTGCTGTTCCTGCTGGTGGGCGTGGTCTACCGCAAAACCCGCACCCGGGATCTGGAGGTGCTGCGGGGCCTGCTCAACCCCGAGCGGGGCCTTCCCTTCACCGGAACCCTGATGATCCTGGGGGTGATGGCCAGCGCCGGCATGCCGGGCATGGCGGGTTTCATCTCCGAATTCCTGGTGTTCCGCGGCAGCCTCGCCGCCTTCCCGGTGGCCACCCTGCTGTGCATGGTGGGCTCCGGGCTCACGGCGGTGTACTTCCTGCTGCTGGTCAACCGGGCCTTCTTCGGCCGGCTGGCGGTGACCCCAGCCAGCGGTGATGCGGTGGCCGATTCCCGCCTCGAGGTGAGGCTGCCGGCGGTGGCCCTGCGTGAAACCCTGCCGGCTCTGGCCCTGGCCAGCGGTGTGGTGGGCCTGGGGGTGCTGCCCTGGGGGCTCGGCAAACTCAGCGAACAGGCCACCACCGCCATGGCCCAGTTGCCGGCCCTGGTGGCGGCGATCCAGGGGGGAGGGCTGCTCTCATGAGACCGATCCCCCGTTCCCCCAAACCGCCCCTCACCTTCAGCGGCGGGCTGCCCTCCAGCGACGACCTGGTGGAGACCCTGCTGGCCGGACGCACCCTGCTGGCCGAGTCCCCCGATCACCTGAGCCAGGTGGTGGACGTGCTCGAGAGCTACGGGGAGGTGCTGGATGCCTACAGCATCAACCTCATCTACCAGGCCGAGAAGCAGTTCCTGAATCCCTTCCCGGTGTTCCGCTTCCTCGACGGTGACCACAGCCCGGCGAAGATCTGGCGCCATCTGCTGCACGACCGGATCAACTTCGAATATGCGGAGTACTGCCAGAAGGCGATGCTCTGGCACGGCACCGGTGGCCTCGATGCCTACCTCGACAGCGAGGCCTTTGCGGCCAACTGCGCCGCCATCGTCGCCCACAAGACCCGCCGCGACCCCCTGCTGGCGGCCCTCAACCCGCTGTTCCCCCAGTTCCTGAGCGAACTGATCCGCTCGGCGGCCACCACCCATGCCCTGGGGCAGTTCTGGCGGGTGATGAGCGATCTGTTCATCGATCTGGCCCGGGCCGAGCGGGACGGGAGGGTGGACTCGATCGCCGCGGTGGTCACCTTCATCAAGGAGGGCCTGGTGGCGGCGGCCGGTGCCCCGATCACCTACGCGGTGGACATCGCCGGCACCCGCTTCTGGGTGCTCCCCCCCGAGGCGGGCCTCACGTTCCTCGTGGATGTGGCCGTGCCCTACGTCGAAGCGGTGTTCCTGCGCGGCACCCCGTTCCTGGGCACCGTGTCCTTCAACGCCCAGGCCCAGCAGATCTCCCCCGACCAGGCCCAGTTCATGTACGGCGCCCTCTACGCCGACCCGCTGCCCACCATGGGCTCGGGTATCCCGCCCAGCCTGCTGATGCAGGACATGTACCGCCACCTGCCCGAGCGACTGCACCAGACCTACCTGGCCGGCATCCGCGGCGCCGGGGACGTGCGGGTGAAGATCTGCATGACGTTCCAGAAGGCGATGTTCTGCGTCACCAACGCCGCCATCGCCGGCACCTTCCCCCATCCGCTCGACAGCACCGTCCCGGCGCAGCAGGCGGCCAACAGGGCCTATGCCGCCGCCTGGGCTGCCCGCCTCTGCGTGGCCCGCACCGACTGTCTCGACGATCCGGGCTGATCTAGGGTCGGATCCATGGATCAGCCCTGGACCCGACGGCCCCGACCCGATCGGCTCGAGCGCCGCATCGAGTTCGACGACTACGAACGCACCCGCACGTTCCTGGAGCGCCTCAACGGCCTCTCGGAGCAGGAGGGCCGCTTCCCCGACATCAGCTTCGGGCGCACCTACGTGAATCTCACCGTGCGCGCCGAAGCGGAGGAGGACCCCATCGGCGAACCGGAGGAAACCTTCGCCAAGGCCATCGATGGGCTCCTCTAGCGACGACGCTGCCGACGCCGCCGGGGCGGCCGACGCCCAGGAATCGACGCTGGTGGACCTGCGGGCGGCCTACGACGCCGCCGGGATCAAGGAGGGTCTCGACCAGCTCGACCGGGAACTGATCGGCCTGCGTCCGGTGAAGGCCAGGATCCGGGAGATCGCCGCCCTGCTGGTGATCAACCGGGCCCGCACCCAGGTGGGGCTCGACACGGCACCCCCCAGCCTGCACATGTCGTTCACCGGCCGGCCCGGCACGGGCAAGACGACGGTGGCGGAACGCATGTCGAAGATCCTGCATGGGCTCGGCTACGTGCGCAAAGGCCATGTGGTGACGGCCACCCGCGACGATCTGGTGGGCCAGTACATCGGCCACACCGCCCCCAAAACCCGGGAGATGCTCAAAAAAGCGATGGGCGGCGTGCTGTTCATCGACGAGGCCTATTACCTCTACCGGCCGGAGAACGAGCGGGACTACGGCGCCGAGGCGATCGAGATTCTGCTGCAGGTGATGGAGAACAACCGCAACGATCTGGTGGTGATCTTCGCCGGCTACAAGGAGCGGATGGACATTTTCTACCAGAGCAACCCGGGCCTGTCCTCGCGGGTGGCCAACCACATCGACTTCCCCGACTACTCCGCCAGCGAACTTCTGGCGATCGCCCAGCTGATCCTGGCGGCGGAGAACTACCGCTTCAGCCCGGAGGCGGGCGCGGCCTTCGCCGAGTACATCCAGCGCCGCATGCAGCTGCCCTTCTTCGCCAACGCCCGCTCGATCCGCAACGCCATCGACCGGGCCCGCATGCGCCAGGCCAACCGGCTGTTCAGCGGCATGGGCCGGGCCCTCACCAAGACCGACCTGATGACGATCGAAGCCGACGACATCACCGCCAGCCGGGTGTTTCAAGGCGAGGTAGAGGGGCTGGATCCCGCCCTGCCCCTCACCGGCGCCGGCTGAAGCTCAGCGGCGCTGGCGGCAGGCAATCTGCAGCAGGTCCCGCACCTGCTGCACCCGCCGCGCCAGGGCGGGATCGCTGCTGAGCTTCTTCTCCACCTGCTCCACGGCGTACATCACGGTGGAGTGATCCTTGCCGCCGAAGGCCTCGCCGATACGCGGCAGCGAGAGATTCGTGTTCTGGCGCATCAGGTACATCCCCACCTGGCGGGACTGGCTGACGGCCCGTTTGCGGCTGGGGCTGAGCATCTCATCGATGCGCACTTCGAACACCTCGGACACCTTCTCCAGCACCTGCTGGGGGGTGACCGCCACCTCATTGCCGACCGGATCGAGCATCGGCGCCAGCGATTCCACGGTCATCGGCAGGCCGGTGATCGAAGCGAAGGCCACCGCCCGGGTGAGGGCGCCTTCGAGTTCGCGGATGTTGGAGGTGAAGCGCCCGGCGATGTACTGGATCAGCTCCCGGGGCAGGGACACCTGTTCCGCCTCGGCCTTCTTGTGCAGGATCGCCATCCGGGTCTCCAGATCGGGGATCTGGATGTCGGCGATCAGCCCCATCGAGAAGCGGGAAATCAGCCGCTCCTGGAGCTTGGGAATCTGGCTGGGGGGACGGTCGCTGGCGATCACGATCTGGCGGCCGGCCTCATGCAGGGCGTTGAAGGTGTGGAAGAACTCCTCCTGGGTGTATTCCTTGCCCTCGATGAACTGGATGTCGTCCACCAGGATCAGGTCGGCCGCCCGGTAGCGATCGCGGAAGGCCTGCATCCCGTCCTTGCGGATCGCCTGGATCAGGTCATTGGTGAAGGTCTCGGTGGAGACATAGAACACGCGGGCGTCCGGGTCGATCTCCAGCCGGTAGTGGCCGATGGCCTGCATCAGGTGGGTCTTGCCCAGGCCCACCCCACCACAGATGAACAGGGGGTTGAACTCCCGGCCGGGGGCCTCGGCCACCGCCAGGGAGGCGGCATGGGCCATGCGGCTGTTGGCCCCAACGACGAAACGGTTGAACACGTAGCGGGTGTTCAGTCCCGCCCCGAGGCGCAGGGGCGCCGGCACCATCCGGGTGCCACCCCCGGCACCGCCGGCCGGGCCCATGGCCGCACGCACCGGAGCCTCCACCACCGGCTGCGGCAGCGTGTCGCCGGTCTCGGCGACGACCTCCGGCAGCTCACCCAGCGGTTCGGCATCCGGGGCCACCTCCACTTCCACCCGCACCTGCCGGCCGGCGTGCTCGCTGGCCACCGCGGCGATCATCACCAGGTAGTTCTTGCGCAGCCAGCCGCAGGCGAAGCTGTTCGGGGCCTCAAGCCGCAGCAGGCCGTCGGCGAAATCCCGGCAACGGGCCTGCCGGATCCAGGTCTCGTAGGTCGGTTTGCTGAGCCTGCCCTGTAGATCCTGGCTCACCCTGTGCCACAGCTGATCACCCTGCTGCACCAGGAGCCCACGACGCGATGGCCGAATATAGGCATCCCGGGCCCGGAGGTTCGTCTTTAATGAATCCTTCAGCGACGCCCGCCCGCCCCCGATGGTCCAGCCCCGTTTCCTGTCACGTCTCAGCCTCCTGGCGGCCACGGCAGGCCTGCTGACCTCCTGCACCGGCACCCGTCTGGCCCTCCCGGGCCTGCCGGGCCTGCCCAAGCCCGAGCAGGCCCCCATCAGCGATGCGGCACCGGCACCGACGCTGCAGCCCAGCAGTTCCGTGATCGTCGATGCGGTCGAGAAGGCGGGCCCGGCCGTGGTGCGCATTGACACGGTCAAGCGCACCGTGAACCCCCTGGGTGGCATCTTCGGCCGGGGTCCGGCCATTCAGCAGCAGCAGGGCCAGGGCTCGGGCTTCATCACCCGCTCCGACGGGGTGCTGCTCACCAACGCCCACGTGGTCGAGGGGGCCAGCGAGGTGAGCGTGACCCTGCCCGACGGCCGCAGCTTCACCGGCAAGGTGCTGGGAGCCGACCCCCTGACCGACGTGGCGGTGGTCAAGGTGGTGGCCTCCAAGCTGCCGGTCGCCACCCTGGGCGATTCCAACAAGGTGCGGCCGGGGGAATGGGCGATCGCCATCGGCAACCCCCTCGGCCTCGACAACACGGTGACGGCCGGGATCATCAGCGCCATCCAGCGCACCAACGCCGTGGGTGAGGGCCAGCGCGTGCCTTACATCCAGACCGACGCCGCCGTGAACCCCGGCAACAGCGGCGGGCCGCTGATCAACGACCGCGGCCAGGTGATCGGCATCAACACCGCCATTCGCCAGGCCCCTGGCGCCGGCCTCAGCTTCGCGATCCCGATCAACACGGCCCGCCAGATCGCCGCCCAGATCCTGGAGCGCGGCTATGCCAGCCACCCCTACATCGGCGTGCGCCTCCAGGCCCTCACCCCCCAGCTGGCCAAGGAGATCAACGCCACCACCAACGAGTGCCGCCTGCCGGAAGTGAACGGCGTGGTGGTGGTCGAGGTGATGGCCAACAGCCCGGCGGCCAGGGGCGGGCTCAAGCCCTGCGACCTGATCGAGAAGGTGGGCGACAAGGCGGTCCGCAACGCCTCGGAGGTGCAGCTGGGCGTCGACCGGGGCAAGGTGGGCGATCCGCTGGCGATCACGGTGCTGCGCAACGGCTCCAGGCAGAACCTCACCGTCCGCCCCGCCGAGCTGCCGCGCGAGGGTTGAGGCCGCCGCGGGGTCGGGGGACCGGAGCACCCCAGCTGGTGATGCTGGCCCGCTGGCCGGGTCCGGGCCGCTGCAAGAGCCGCCTGGTGCCCGGGGTGGGCCGGGCCAGGGCGGCCGCCATCCAGGCCCGCCTCACCCAGCACGGGCTGGCCGCCGCGGCCGAGGCCCGCAGGGTTCTTGTCGCAGCCGCGGGCGCCGGGGGCCAGGGCGGTGGACTGGAGCTGGTGCTGGCGGCAAGCGGTCTCGGCCCCAGGGCGGCCCGGCGCTGGGGCCGCCAGCTCGGCGTCGACCGGGTAGTGGCCCAGGGCAGCGGCAGCCTCGGATTGCGGCTGCAGCGGCAGCTGCTGCGGGGCTGCCGCGAGGGGGCGGCGGCGGTGGTTCTGATCGGCAGTGATCTGCCGGCGCTGGCCGCCGAGGATCTGCTGGAGGCCTTCCGGGCCCTGGAGCACAGCGCCCTGGTGCTGGGCCCCGCCGCCGACGGCGGCTACTGGCTGATCGGTGGGCGCCGGGCCACGCCCCAGCTGTTCACGGGCATCGACTGGGGCAGCGACCGGGTGCTGGCCCAGACCCTGGAGCTGGCACGGCAGGCCGGCCTGGCCCCGGCCCTGCTGGCGGAGCGTCATGACCTCGACCGCCCCGCCGACCTGGCCCCCTGGCGATGAGGCCCCCCCTGAGCGTGGTGATCGCCGCCCGTGACGAGAGCCATGGGCTGCCCGCCCTGCTGGCGGATCTGGCCACGGCACCGGCGCTGGTGCGGGAGGTGCTGGTGGTGGATGGCGGCAGCCGCGATGGCACCCCGCGGCTGGCCGCCCTGGCCGGCGCCCTGGTGCTCCACGACGGCAGCGGCCGTGGCGGCCAGCTGGCCGCTGGGGTGGCCCGCAGCGCGGGCCCCTGGCTGTTGCTGCTGCACGGGGACGTGCGCCTGCCAGCGGGGTGGGCCAGGGCCCTCGCGGCGGCGATCGCCGCCGACGAGACCAGAGCCTGGGCCTTCCGGCTGCGCATCGCCGGCGACGATCCGGCCCTGCGCCTGGTGGAGCTGGCGGTGGAGCTGCGCAGCCGCTGGCGCCAGCTGCCCTACGGCGACCAGGGGCTGCTGCTGGCCAGGGCGCTGCACGACGCCGCCGGCGGGATCGCGCCGCTGCCGCTGATGGAGGACCTGGAGTTCGTGCAGCGCCTCAGGCGCCAGGCGAGGATCGGCAGCCTCGGCCTGGCCCTGCGGGTGAATGGCCGGCGCTGGCAGCGGCTGGGGGTGTGGCAGACGGTGCTGGCCAACGCCCGCCTCAGGCGCGCCTGGCGCCGCGGCACGCCGGCGGAGCAGCTCGCCGAGCGCTACTACGACCCCACCCCTCAGGGGGCATACCAGAAGGCACAACGCCGCTGCAGCGGCTCCAGCTCCCAGCCCTGAGCGGCGTAGAAGCCGACCACGTCGGGATCGGCGAACAGGCTCACCCGGTCGATGCCCATGCCCCGCAACTGCTCGAGCACATAGTCCATCAGCTCCTTGCCCAGGCCGGCACCCTGGTAACGGGGATGGACCGCCACGTCCCAGACGGTGGCCTCCACGACTCCGTCTCCGGTGCAGCGGGCAAAGCCCACCAGCCGCGGCAGGCGGGCGTCATGGCGCCAGAGCCCCACCTGCAGAAGACTGTGCTGCAGGGCCTTGCGAACCCGCCGCAGGGGACGGCGGCTCCAGCCCACCGCATCGCAGAGCGCCTCCAGCTCGATCAGATCGATCGGGCGTTCCTGACTGAGCACGAGCTCCAGGCTGGGATTGGGGGTGGTGCAGAGCCGATGGCCGGACCCGTAGAGATCGGTCATCAGCGGCAGGGTCTCGGGCACGACGTGGGGCTACGCGTTCTGAAGATCCTGACGGATGCAGGCCGGACTGCGGCAGGGTAGGGACTCCACCCGGCGACCGTCCTGAGCGTCTCCCCCACCAGCTCCGATCGGCCCCTGCTCGTGGGGGTCCATGGCTGGCTGCTGGCGGGCCGGCTGTGGCACCCGCTGCGGCGGGAACTGGCGCCGCGCTGGTCGCTGTGGTGCCCTGATCTGCCCGGCTTCGGCGGCACGGAACGGCCCCGGGGGCTGCAGGCCAGCCTGGCCAGCTACGGCCGCTGGCTGGCCGAGGCCGCCCAGCGACAGGCCGACGGCCGGCCGGTGGTGCTGCTGGGCCACTCCCTGGGGGGGAGCCTGGCCCTTCACGCGGCACCCCTGCTGGGGGAGCAGCTGCGGGGTCTGGTTCAGATCGCCGTGGGGGGTGGGGTGTACCAGCCGCGGCCCTTCGCCCGGGTCCGCCGCGGAGGGGCCGCCTTCCTGCGCTGGCGACCGGTCTGGGCGGCCCAGCTGCCCGGGACCGCCGCGATCCGCAGCCCCCTGGTGGCCGACGGCCGAGCCGCGCGGGGGCTGCTGGCCTGCAGCACCAACCGGGGCGCCGTTCGCCAGCTGCCCAGGCTCACGGCCGAACTCCAGATGCCCAGCCTGTGGATCGCCGGCAGCCGCGACCGGGTGATGCAGCCCCGCTACGTGCGTCACCTGGCCGGATACAGCCCGTTGCACCGGCTGGTCATCCTCAACGGATTGGGACACCTGCCGATGGGCGAACAACCACGGCAGCTGGCGGCCCTGATCGACACCTGGCTGGAGGACGAGCTGGAACTTCTCCCCCAGAGCCAAGGGGTTCAGAGCGTGGCCAGCCCCTTTTCCTGCAGCTCCGCCAACTGGGCGTAGAGCCCCCCGACGGCCCGCAGCTCGCGGTGGTTGCCCTCTTCGATCAGGCGCCCACGGCGCAGCACCAGGATGCGGTCGGCGGCTTCAACGGTGGCCAGCCGGTGGGCGATGACGATGGCGGTGCGGCCGCTGAGCAGGGTGTCGAGGTCCCGCTGCAGCGTGGCTTCGGTGGAGGGGTCCATGAAGGCGGTGGCCTCGTCCATCACCAGCACAGACGGGTCGCGGATCGCCACCCGCGCCACGGCCAGCAGCTGGCGCTCGCCGGAGGAGAGGTTGCCGCCCCGCTCGCGCAGCTCGGTGGCCAGACCCTCCCCCAGCCGGCCCAGCAGGGGAGTGAGACCGAGATCGCCGCAGAGGCGCTCCAGATCCGCCTCACTGATGTCGGCATCGAGGCGGAGGTTGTCGGCCACGTTGCCGCTGAACAGGAAGGTGTCCTGCAGCACCACCCCCAGGCGCCGGCGCAGGGTGGCGATCGGCAGTTCGCGGATGTCCACGCCATCGAGACGGATGGTGCCCTGCTGCGGTTCGTACAGCCGGCAGAGCAGCCGGATCACGGTGGTCTTGCCGGAGCCGGTGGGGCCCACGATCGCCACGTGCTCGCCGGGGGCGATGCGGAAGGAGAGGTCGGTGAGGATCGGATCGTCGGGGCGGTAGGCGAAGGAGACGTTCTCGAACTCCACTTCGCCGGGGCTGAAGCGCTCCGCTCCTGAGACCATGGCGGCGGCGCTGCGCTGGCTGCTGGGCAGATCGGCGATCTCGATCGGCTGCTCCAGCAGTTCACCGATGCGCTCCACGGCGGTGAGGCCCCCCTGGATCTGGGTGAAGCGCTCCGCCAGCTGGCGCAGGGGATCGAACACCCGCTGGGAGAACAGGATGAAGGTGGTGAGGGTGCCCAGGCCCATCGCCCCACCGGTGACCATGGCGCCGCCCAGGGCCAGCACCATCGCCACGGCCGCCAGGGCCACCCACTCGATGAAGGCCGAGATGGCGCTGTCGTAGAAGATCGTTCCCGTCACGGCCCGGCGGTAGGCGTCGGTGGTGTGGGAGAAGCGCTCGCCGTTGACGGCCTCACGCCGGAACATCTGCACCACCTCCAGCCCCTGGAGGTTTTCCTGCAGGTCGGCATTGAGCTGGCCCAGTTCCTCCCGCACCCGGTAGTTGGCCTTGCGGTAGCGGCCCTGCAACCACAGCACCCCGAGGGTGACAGGCACCTGGCTGGCCAGCAGCAGCAGACCCAGGCGCCACTCGATCGAGAGCATGGTGAGGCCGATCACCAGCAAGGTGACCAGATCGGAGAGCACCCCCACCGCACCGCTGCCGAACACCTCGGCCAGGGCATCGACGTCGCTGGTGAGGCGGGTGAGCAGCTTGCCCACCGGTGTGCGGTCGTGGAAGCGCAGCGACAGGGCCATCGCATGGCGGAACAGGTCGTCGCGGATGCGGGCGGTGAGCCGCTGCCCCACCACCTGGACGTTGTAGGTCTGGGTGCCCTGGAGAGAGAGGCGCAGCAGCACCGCCGCCAGCAGCAGCACCACCAGCAGCCGCAGGGCCGCCGGCACGGGCAACGGGGCCAGCCAGGACAGCACCTCCTCGCCCCGGAGCTTGGAGATCACCTGGCCCACCAGCAACGGCTGCACCGAGGCCGCCAGGGCCAGGGGGATCAGCAGCAGCAGGGACAGCAGCAGCCGCTTGCGATCCCGGCCCAGGTAGGGAAGCAGTCGCCGCAGGCGCTGGCCATCAAGGCTGCTCATCGGACCGCCAGCGGAACAGCAGCGACGCGCTCCACCAGACCCTGGAGGGAACCGTCGTCGAGGCGCAGGGCCAGGGGATGGCCGATCAAGCGGGCGGAGCTGGTGAACAGATCCTCGATCGCCACCAGACCGTTGTCCCGCAGGGTGCGGCCGGTGGCCACCAGGTCAACGATCGCCTCGGACATGCCCGTGATCGGACCGAGCTCCACCGAACCGGTGAGGTGGATCAGCTCCACCGGCAGATCCAGCTGCTCGAAGAAGGCTTCGGCGCAGCGGGTGAACTTGCTGGCCACGCGGCAGTGGGCCGGCAGGTCGGCGGCGCGGCGGTAACCGCTGCTGGCCTTCACCGCCACCGCCATGCGGCAGCCGCCGAAGCCCAGGTCGACGAGCTGGGCCACCGGCAACTGGTGCTCCCGCAGCACGTCGTAGCCCACCACCCCAAGCTGGGCCTGGCCGTAGGCCACGTACACCGGCACATCGGCATTGCGCACCAGCAGGGCCCTGGCTGTGCCGCAGCGACTCGGCACCATCAGCAGCCGGTTGTCCTCCTCCAGCAGATCGGAGAAATCCAGACCGGCCGCCTGAAAGCGGCGCACCGAATCCTTCAGCAGGGCGCCCTTGGCCAGGGCGACGGTGATCGGGGACCGCTGGTTGGCGGTGATCATGGAAGCCAGCAGCAACCTGGACTGTAACGATGCCGGATCACGCCCAAGCCAGGCCCGCCACCCCGCTCGAGGTGGTGTTGCTGCCGGTGCTGCTGGACAACTACCTGTTTGTGCTCCACGACGGCCGGCAGGCGGCGGTGGTGGATCCGGCAGTGTCGGCCCCTGCGATCGCCTGGCTGAAGCAGCGGGATCTGGAGCTGGTGGCGGTGCTGCAGACCCACCACCACAGCGATCACATCGGCGGCACCCCCGGACTGCTGGAGGAGTGGCCCCGGGCGGACGTGGTGGCGGCCCGCTCCGACCGGGAACGGATCCCCTTCCAGACCCGTGGGGTGGCGGGCGGCGACCGCTTCACCCTGCTGGGCCAGACGGTGGAGGTGCTGGCGGTGCCGGGGCACACCCGCGCCCACCTGGCCTTCCATCTGCCCCTGCAAGGGGAGCTCTTCTGCGGCGACACCCTGTTCGCCGCCGGCTGCGGCCGGCTGTTCGAGGGAAGCCCTGAGCAGATGCATCACTCCCTGGGGCTGCTGGCGGCGCTGCCGGAGACGACCCGGGTGTGGTGCGCCCATGAGTACACCGCCTCGAATCTGCGCTGGGCCGCGGCCCAGCGGCCGGAGGATGGGGCCATCGCCGCACGGCTGGCCGCGGTGCTGCTCGCCCGGGCCCAGGACAGGCCCACCATCCCCAGCAGCATCGGCGAGGAACGCCGCACCAACCTGTTTCTGCGAGCAACGGATGCCCAGGCACTGGCCGCCCTGCGGCGCAGCAAGAATGACTGGACGGATTGAACCTGCGCCGGATTAGGGCGAGAAGAGTGCCACCTCGCCGCAGGAATGTGTTGCACATCACAACGCAGAGACCGACTTGTCAGTAAGCGGCACAACCCAGGTAATGTCACCTGGTTCAATTTCCAGCGGTCATGATGCAGACGGCTTCGATCCGATCGGACGATGTCCTCGAGCCCGATGGCTCCATCAAGCTGCGCAAGGTTGTTCTCTCCGGACGCCTCGACATGCTGGGCATGGAAGAGATTGCCCTCAAGCTCACATCGCTGACGGCCATCAAACCATTGCCGGTGATTCTGGATCTGCGTGATGTCAGCTTTCTGGCCTCCATCGGCATCCGCAGCATCATCTCCAGCGCCCGTGCCCTGGATCAGAAGGGCGGCCGCATGGTGCTCCTGCTGGGCGACAACGAACTGGTGAAGGCCACCTTGGAGTCCACCGGGATCGACGACGTGATTCCGATGGTCGGTGATGGGGATCAGGCCGAACGGGTCGCCCTGGCCTGAGGTTGGATCGATGGCGCCATCCCAGCCCGACGCCCTCCGCCTTTCCGTGCAGCCCAGCCCCCTGGAGCTGCGGCGCTGTTCCCAGTGGCTGACGGAGCACTGCCAGAACCGGGCCGTTCCTCCCGAGCCCACCGGCAAGTTGGATCTCTGCCTCAACGAGGTGCTGGCCAACCTGATCGACCACGGCGGGGCCGCGTCTTTCACCTGCCCAGTGGATCTGACCCTGGAGCTGGCCGATTGCGGCGATCGGGGCCTGGCCACCCTGACCATCGTCGATGCCGGCCCGGCCTTCGATCCCCTGGGCGTCAGCCGCGGCCCCCTGCCCCGCTCCCTGGCCGAGGCCGAACCTGGAGGGCTCGGACTGCTGCTGGTGCGCCGCTTCATGGATGAGCGCAGCTACCAGAGGGCCGGGGACAGGAACGTGCTTAAGCTCGGCATCTACTTCTCAAAAGAGCCCTGATCGGGAATGTGCGTCGAGCCCCCACGCTCCCTGACCCCCTCGACCAGCGCCTCCCTTCCGTACCAGGACATTCCCCTCTTTCGGGACGTGAGAGAAGACGTGTTGCTGGCGGCGGTCCAACGTTGTGAGCTTCTGCCCCTTGCTCCGGGCCAGGTGCTGCTCAGCCCGGGGCAGAGCAACGAGGACATCTTCATCATCCTGGCCGGAACGGTCACGGTCCACCTCGGGGCCGATGGCTACCGCGGCAAGGGCATGGCCATTCCCATCGGTCAGTGCATCGGTGAGTTTTCCGCCATCGATGGCCAGCCGGCCTCGGCCCTGGTGCGGGCGGAGGATGGGGCGACCGTGCTGAGGATTCCCCAGCAGGTGTTCTGGTCGCACATGGTGCTGCTGCCGGGGGTGGCCCGCAACATGATGATTTCCCTGGTGGAGCGCACCCGGCTCACCAATCAGCTGACGCTGGAAGCGCAGCGGGAAACCCTGGAGCTGTCCCACCTGCGTAAGGAACTGGACCTGGCCAGGGACCTGCAATTGAACATGCTGCCGGCCCAGGGCTGTCTGTTCTCCGAGCATCCGGACATTGAGATCGCCACGCTCATGGAGCCGGCTACCACGGTGGCGGGAGATTTCTTTGATGCCTTCTTCGTCGACAACCAACGACTGTTCGTCTGCATCGGGGATGTGTCCGGCCATGGCCTCGGTGCGGCGCTGTTCATGGCGCGTTCGGTGGGACTGCTCAGAATCCTGGCGAACACCGAAACATCGCCGGACGCTGTTCTGCGCCGCCTCAACGACAGCCTCACCGATGGCAACGAGGCCGCGCTTTTCGTCACGATGTTCTGTGGCTATCTGGACGTGACCTCCGGCCTGTTCACCTATTCCAACGGCGGCCACTGCCCACCCCTGTTGCTTCAGGACGGGAAGGTGCGTCCGATTGCGATGCCGAAGGGGGCGCTGCTGGGTGTCTTTGCTGGCCGCACATACCAGAGCCTGGCCCTGCAGCTCAGCCCCGGCGACCTGCTGATGGTTTACACCGATGGTGTCACCGAAGCGGAGAACATCGAAGGGGAACCCTTCGGCATGCAGGGGTGCCAGAACCTGCTGGCCGAGGCGGGCCAGGCCCCCCTGGACACCCTGATCCAGGGTCTGCGCCAGAGCCTGCGGGGCTTCACCAGCAGCCAGCACCTCGAGGATGACTGCACCCTGCTGCTGCTGAGGCGCCGTCCCGTGACCGGCCTCAGGGAGGCGAGCTGAGGTTCTCGGCGCTGCGGCCCCGGGGCAGGGTCACCAGTGAACGACCACCCGGGAACAACAGGGCCGACTCACCGGCGCGGAACCGCAGCCGGCCTCGGCGGCCGTGGGGGTGGTCGGCCTCCAGGGGCGCCCGCCAGCGCAACCGCTGGTCACCGAGCTGCACCTGGTAGAGCCATTCCCGGCCGAGGAATTCCCGCCCGGTGATCCAGGCCGGCCCCTCCTCCCCGGGCAGGAACTCCAGGGCCTGGGGTCGCACCATCACCTCGACAGCCTCCGGTGCCTCCGCACCCTCTTCCCCCCTGGAGAGGGGCTCCAGTTCCCCGAGCACGGTCTGAAGCCGCCGGCCCCGCCAGCGGGCCGGCAACAGGTTGGACTGGAGCACGAACTGGCCCACGAAGGCGGTGGCGGGCTGGTCGACCAGTTCACGGGGCGGGGCGCACTGGTGCAGCACCCCGTCGCGCAGCACCCCCACCCGATCGCAGATCGCCAGTGCCTCCTCCGGATCGTGCGTGACCATCAGACCGCTGGCGCCGCAGCGGGCGAGCACGGCCGGCAGCTCGCTGCGCAGCCGCAGCCGCACCTCCACATCCAGGTTGGAGAAGGGCTCATCCAGCAGCACCACCGAGGGCGAGGGCGCCAGTGCCCGGGCCATGGCGAGGCGCTGGCGCTGGCCGCCGGAGAGTTCGTGGGGGTAGCGGCGCTCCAGCCCGCCCAGCCCCAGCAGATCGAGCAGCCAGGACACCCGGGCCGTGTCCTGGCCGCGGCGCAAGCCAAAACAGGCATTCCGCCAGGCATCGAGATGGGGGAAGAGGGCATCGTCCTGGAACACCATGCCGACGCCCCGGCGCTCGGGGGGCAGCAACCGCTCCGGACCCGCCACCTGCTGGCCGCCGATGCTGATGCTGCCGCGACCGGGGCGCTCGAAGCCGGCGATCAGTCGCAGCAGGGTGGTCTTGCCGCAGCCGGACGGGCCCAGCAGACCCACCAGTTCCCCCGCACCCAGGACGAGGTCGATCCCCTGGAGGGTCCAGGCAGAAACGTCGCGACCCGGGTAGCGATACCAGAGGTCGTCGATGCGGACGTGATCGCGGGGGGCGAGGCCGGTGATCTCCCCGGGGCTCGACGCCGTGGTGGCGGCAGTGGCGGCAGGCGTGGCGATGGTGGTGGAAGAAGCCATAAGATCCCAGTCCCGCATTGTCACCCGTCATGAGTTCCAGCGCTGGCGGGGGTGACGAAAGGCACAGGCCCTTGTCTCATCCGGTCCATACCCCGGCCGCCCCCGCCCCGGTGGGTCCCTACAACCAGGCCGTGGTCGCCGGTGGCGTCCTCTACTGCTCCGGCCAGATCGCCCTCGATCCGGTGGGCGGCACCCTGGTGGGGGGCGGTGACGTGGAGGCCGAAACCGTCCAGGTGCTCGCCAACCTGCAGGCGGTGCTGGCCGCCGCCGGCTGCGGTCCTGAGCAGGTGGTGCGCACCACGGTGTACCTGGTGGATCTGAACGATTTCGCCCGGGTCAACGCCCTCTATGCCGAGGTGTTCAGCGCGGGGGTGGCTCCGGCGCGGGCCTGCGTGCAGGTGGCGGCCCTGCCGAAGGGGGCGCGGGTGGAGATCGACGCCATCGCCGTGATCGCCTGAAGCGGTTCTCAGGGAAGGCACCACCACAGCCGCTAGCTGGGGGAGCGGGCCTGAGGCAACCTGGGGCGATGGAAACCCCCTTCGGCACCTGGTTTCACGAGGTGGTGGTGATGACACCGGGCCGCTTTGAGGAGGCTGTCGACGCGGTGCTGGCGGTGCAGCAGTTCAAGACGGTGGTGTTGCACCTCAGCGGCATGGCCCCGGAGGAGGCCCAGCGCACCATCGACTTCGTTTCGGGTGGCGTCTTCGCCCTGGACGGTCAGTCCGAGCGACTGGGGGACACGGTGTTTCTGTTCGCGCCGGCCCTGGTGACGATCAGCCGGGACGGCGATGAGCGGGACTGAGTCTTCCAGAACCGGCTGCCCCGCCCTTGTGGCACCCGTGCCGGGGCAGTAACACGGGCACCGCGCCCGTGCTGTCCATGAAGCGATCCTCTGCTGTGGCCCTGCTGGCCCTTGGCTTGGGCCTTGTGGCGCCCCCAGGTGACCCCGGGCCCAGGGCACTGGCGGTTGGAAGTGGCGGTCAGATGGTGCTGGTGCGCACCGAGCGGCAGCTGCCCGTCACCGGCGATCCGATCTGGGAGCTGCAGCTGCATCTCCCCGGCCAGCCGCCCCGGGCCTACGAGGCCCTGGTGGGCCGGGTGCGGCGCCAGGACGGTGACCGGGGCCGGCTGGGCAGCAAGGCGCCCCTGCCGCGGGGGCGCTACGCCGTGACCGAAATCACCCCCGTGGAGCCGACGGATGATGTCGAACTCGGTCGCTTCCTCTGGATCGGCCTGGAGCCGAGCTTCCCAACCGCCCGCCGGGGCCTGGGCATCCACCACGATCCCAGCGCCGGGCGGGGGCGACGCAGCGGCACTGACGGCTGCATCGGCCTGATCCACGGCAACGACCTGCTGGTGCTGGGCGATCTGCTGCGCCGCAGCGGCACCACGGAGCTGGTGGTGAAGGACTGAGGGGCGTTCAGGCGCGACCGGCCAGGGCCTCCTTCAGCCGCGGCTCCAGCTCCCTGCGCTGGGCCGGATCGCCCACCAGCATCAGGGTCCCGGTGCCGGGCCACCGGTTGAGGCGCAGGTTTGATACGCCGTCGTCAATGACAAGCATCTCGAAGGCCCCCTGGTGCACCCAGTGGCCCATACAGCCGAGGTCCGCGACCAGGGCCTGGAGCTCCGCCAGGGATCCGTTGAAGGTCACGGGACCGCTTTCAGATAGGACAATTAGGGACATTGGCTGAAATCCACCAGGTGGGCGGTTTGGGACCCGGGGCGAACCGACAGCGAGCCGGCATGGTGTTCCTGCGGCAGTCCGTGCCGAGAAACCCGATTAACCTCCGCCCACGCAGGGACGGCCCATGGACAATGCCAACCGCATCCTGGTGCTGTTCGCCCATCCGGCCCTGCACAAGTCCTGGGTGAACCGTCGCCTGATCCGGGCCATCGGCGACCTCGAACACGTCACGCTGCACGATCTGTACGAGGCCTATCCCAGCTTCCACATCGACGTGAAAAGGGAGCAGGCCCTGCTGCTGGCCCACGACATGATCGTGTTCCAGCACCCGTTTTACTGGTACAGCAGCCCGGCGATTCTCAAGGAGTGGCAGGACCTGGTGCTCGAGCATGGCTTCGCCTACGGGGCCGGCGGCACGGCCCTGGTGGGCAAGACGTTCCTCTCGGCCATCACCACCGGCGGCCAGAAGGAGGCCTACTGCCGTTCCGGCGCCAACCGCTTCGCGATCAGGGAACTGCTGGCGCCCTTCGAGCAGACCGCCCGCCTCTGCGGCATGGACTACCTGCCCCCCTTCGTGATCCACGGCACCCACCTGCTCCGGGAGGCCGACCAGATCGACCCCTACGCCCGCGCCTACCGGCTCCTGCTCATGGGGCTGCGGGACGGCACGGTGCGCTGGGATGCACTCGCAGAAGGGGAGTATCTGAACCACGACCTTGATCGGGTGCTCACCTCCCCCCGGTGACCGACCATGCATGACGAAAGCCTTTTCCTGCAGGCCTTCATCTATCTGGCCGCGGCCGTGGTGGCGGTGCCGATCTCCAACCGCCTGGGGCTGGGTTCGGTGCTCGGCTATCTCATCGCCGGGGTGGTGATCGGCCCCTTCGGGCTGCACCTGGTGGGGCAGGAGGGGGAGGACGTGATGCACTTCGCCGAGTTCGGCGTGGTGATGCTGCTGTTCCTGGTGGGGCTTGAGCTGCAGCCTTCCAGGCTCTGGCGTCTGCGACTGCCGATCCTCGGCATGGGAGGCCTGCAGGTGCTGGCCACCGCCCTGCTGATCACGGCCCTGGCCATGCTGCTCGGGCTGACCTGGACAATGGCCCTGGCGGTGGGGCTGATCCTGTCGATGTCATCGACAGCCATCGGCCTGCAGAGCCTCGACGAGAAGGGTCTGGCGAAAACCGACGCGGGCCAGTCGGCCTTCTCGGTGCTCCTCTTCCAGGACATCGCGGTGATCCCCATCCTGGCGTTGCTGCCGCTGCTGGCCTACGAGAAGGCCGATCTCGGGGGCCACGGGCCCGCCCTCAATCCCTGGCTCCAGGCCGTGATGGTGCTGGGGATCGTGGCCGGGATCATCGTTGGCGGCCGCTACCTGATGCGGCCCGTGTTCCGCATCGTGGCGGCCACCCGGTTGCGGGAGGTGTTCACGGCCATGGCCCTGCTGCTGGTGATCGGCATCGCCCTGGCCATGCAGTCGGTGGGCCTCTCACCGGCCCTGGGCACCTTCGTGGCCGGCGTGGTGCTGGCCGACAACGAGTACCGCCATGAGCTGGAGGGGGACATCGCTCCGTTCAAGGGCCTGCTGCTGGGCCTGTTCTTTCTCACCGTCGGCGCCAGCATCGATTTCCGGCTGCTGATCGAGCGGCCCTGGCTGATCCTGGGCCTGGTGCTGGCCCTGGTGGTCGCCAAGCTGGGCGTGCTGGTAGCCCTGGGGCGGGGCTTCCGCCTCGCCTGGAGCCAGACACTTCTGTTCGGCTTCGCCCTCGCCCAGGGGGGTGAGTTCGCCTTCGTTCTGTTCTCCTTCGCCACCAAGGCCAGAGTGCTGCCGGAAAGTCTCACGGCCGTCCTGGTGGCGGTGGTGGCGTTCTCCATGCTGCTCACCCCCCTGCTGCTGATCTCCAACGACCGCTGGCTGCAGCCCCGTTTCGCCAGCCCGACGGAGGAACGGGAGGCCGACGGCATCGATGAGAGTGAAAACCCGGTGATCATTGCCGGCTTCGGCCGTTTCGGCCAGGTGGTGGGGCGGCTGCTGCTGGCCCACCGTTGTCGCATCACGGTGCTTGACCACAGCCCCGCCCAGATCGATCTGCTGCGGCGCTTCGGCTGGAAGGTGTTCTACGGCGACGCCGGCCGGCTCGATCTGCTGCAGGCGGCCGGGGCCGCCCAGGCCCGGCTGCTGGTGGTGGCGATTGACGATCCCGATAAGGCACTGGAGATCGTGGCCCTGGCCCAGAAACATTTCCCCCACCTGGCGATCCTGGCCCGGGCCCAGGATCGCCGCCATGCCTACGCCCTGATCCGCCAGGGGGTGAGCCTGATCCGTCGAGAAACCTTCGGCTCGGCCCTGGAGATGGGCATCGATGCCCTCAGGCTGCTGGGAGTGCGGGCCCACCGGGCCCATCGAATCGCCCAGACATTCCGCCAGCACGATGAGGCCGCCCTGCAGGAGATGGCGACGATTGAGGGCGACGACGCCCTGGTGATCGCCCGTTCGCGTCAGCTCACCCATGACCTGGAGCAATTGCTTCAGGCCGACGGGAGCAGCATCGGCGCCGACAACGACCAGGCCTGGGACGTGGTCGCCCGTCGGGAATTGTCGCAGGGTTGAGCCAGGCCCCGTCCCTCAGTGGGCCGTCCCCTCCGATGGCCCCTGCTCCTGTGGCAACCGCTGCCAGCCCGGTTGCCAGGCCTGGCGGTCTCGCAGTTCGACCAGGGGAACCAGCAGGCGGTAGCCGGGATCCAGCACCGCCTCCAGCTCCACGGTGCGCTCGCGGCCACGGCCCCGCTGGCCCAGCAGGGCGAAGTGGCGGTAACCGCCGCTGCGGTGGGCCCGTTCGGGCTGGGCCGTCCAGGCATCGGGGAGCTTGATCACGCGGGGGCCGGCGCGGGGGGCGGGCTGGGGAGAGGTTCGTCGATCACCGGATTGCGCAGCACGCCGATTCCTTCGATCTCCACCTCGACCGTATCGCCGCGGCGCAGCCAGCGGGGCGGATCGGCCGCCATGCCGACACCACTGGGGGTGCCGGTGAGGATCACGGTGCCGGCCGGCAGGGTGGTGCTGGCGCTCAGGAATTCGATGATCTCCGCCACCGGGAAGATCATGTCGGCGGTGCTGGCCGCCTGCACCGTTTCGCCGTTGAGGCGGGTCTGCAGGCGGAGGGCCTGGGGATCGGGGATCGCCGCGGCGGTCACCAGGCAGGGGCCCAGGGGGGCGAAGCTGTCGAAGCTCTTGCCGCGGCACCACTGGCCGCCGCCGAGCTGGGGCTGCTTCTGCCAGTCACGGGCGCTGACGTCGTTGGCGCAGGTGTAGCCCAGCACCACCCCCAGGGCCTCGGAGCGCGACACGTTGCGGCAGGTGCGGCCGATCACCACCGCCAGTTCCCCCTCGTAATCCACCTGGTGGCTGGGCGCGGTTGTGGGCAGGCTGATCGGCGCCTCCGGGTGCTGCACAGCCCCCGGCACCTTCATGAACAGCACCGGGTAGGTGGGGATCGCCGCGCCGGTTTCGGCAGCATGGCGGCGGTAGTTGAGACCGATGCAGAGGATGGCCCGGGGCTCCAGGGGGGCCAGGATCCGCGCCACCGCGGCTGTCTCGCCCGTGGGCACCAGTTCGCCGAACAGATCGCCCGCCAGGCGCTCCAGGCTGCCGTCGGGATGCTGGCTGGCGAGGTGGATCCGACCCTGCACGTCTTCGTAGCGCACGATCTTCATGGGGGGGTGCATCACAGGAACGTCGAGGCAAGTTCAGCAGCGGAACCGCCACCGGCGCCGGCAGCGTGATCCCGGCACCCCATGGATGATGGGGGCGCCAGCGGACCGAGGAGCACGCCGTGGTCGCCGAACCCCGTCGCCAGCGGAGCACGCTCCTCCGGGGCGCCGAGCTGCTGAATGACCCTTTGCTCAACAAGGGCACCGCCTTCAGCCGGGCGGAGCGCCAGGCCCTGGGCCTGGAGTCGCTGCTGCCCTGGCAGGTGGAGAGCATCGAGGCCCAGGTGGAGCGCTGCCGCCTGGCTTTCGACGCCATGGGCAGCGACCTGGAGCGGTATGCCTACCTCCAGACCCTGAGGGAGCGGAACGTCACCCTCTTCCACCGCTTCCTCGCCGACCACATCGAGCTGGCGATGCCGATCGTCTACACCCCCACGGTGGGGCAGGCGATCCAGCACTTCAGCCACACCTACCGAAGCCCCAGCCAGGGGATCTACCTGGCCGCACCCCAGCAGGACCGGCTTGAGGAGCTGCTGGCCCAGGCCTGCGGCGACCACTCCCCGGACCTGCTCCTGGTCACCGACGCCCAGGGGATCCTCGGCATCGGCGACCAGGGGGTGGGGGGCATCCAGATCTGCCAGGGGAAGCTGGCCGTCTACACCCTCTGCGCCGGGCTGGATCCGGCCCGGGGGCTGCCGGTGATGCTCGATGTCGGCACCGACCGGCCCGAACTGCTCGCCGACCCCTGCTACCCAGGCCTGCGCCAGTCCCGGCTGCAGGGGGAGGCCTACACCGCCTTCCTCGACCGCTTCATCACGGCGGTGCAGCGGGTCTGCCCGGGCGCCCTGGTGCACTGGGAGGACTTCGGCGCCGCCCATGCGCGGCCCGTGCTGGAGGCCTACCGGCACCGGGTACCGAGCTTCAACGACGACATCCAGGGCACCAGCAGCGTGGCCGCCGCGGCGATCCTGGCCGGCCTGCGCGGCCTCGGCAAGCAACTGGCCGACCAGCAGATCGTCATCTTCGGGGCGGGCAGTGCCGGTTGCGGCATCGCCGAGCGGCTGTGGCGCCTGCTGCAGCGGGCGGGACTCAGCGCCGCCGAGGCCGCCGATCGCCTCTGGCTGATCGACCGCGATGGCCTGATCCTGGCAAACACCCCTGGCCTCTCCGGCGGCGCCGGCCCGTTCGCCAAGTCGCCGGAGCGGCTGGCGGCACGGTTCGGGGCGACGGCGCCGGCCGATGGTCCGGGCCCGGGCCTGCTGGCGGTGGTCGAAGCGGTGCGGCCGGGGGTGCTGATCGGCACCTCCACGGCCGCCGGGGCCTTCGACCAGGCGGTGGTGGAGGCGCTTTGCGGCGGCGGCGCACGGCCGATCGTTCTGCCCCTCTCCAATCCCACCCACCTGGCGGAGATCACCCCCGAGAACCTGCTGCACTGGAGCCAGGGCCGGGCCCTGGTGGCCACCGGCAGCCCCTTCGCTCCCGTGGTCTGCTCCGGCGGCGCCGGCCAGCCGATCGAACGGGTGATCGGCCAGTGCAACAACTGCTTCGTGTTCCCTGGTCTTGGCTACGGCGCCGTGGCGGTAGGCGCCACAGAAGTGAGCGACACCATGATTGACGCCAGCATCGAGGCCCTGGCCCGGGTGATTCCGGCCGCCAGCGATCCGGAGGCGCCGCTGATGCCCCCCCTATCGGCCGTTCAGGTGGTGTCCCGGGCGGTGGCTGAGGCCGTGGCGATCGCGGCGGTGCAGGAGGGACTGGCCCGTTACGTCACCACTCCTGAGGCCGCCAGGAGCCGGCTCGATGCCGCCCGTTGGACCCCCGTTTATGCCGAACTGCTGGCCTCCGAAGAACCGCCTGCGGCGCACTGATCCACCGGCCGCGGGGTCGACCCTCCGGGGCCGAAGGATCAATAAGAGCTGTGTCACCCACTCGCACAGGCGGTGCCCCTCGCCCTAGCACCTTGGGCAATCACCCCCTGCGCGATGGGCTTTTTCGTCCGGCTCACCGACGCCATCGCCGCCCGTCAGTCGCTCCTGGTCACCGGCCTCGATCCCAACCCGGAGATGCTGCAGGCCTGGGCCCACCGCCGGGGCATGGGGGGGCGCTCGTTTCTCTCCCAGGCGCGTTACTGGATCAAGGCGGTGGTGGAGGCCACCGCCGACCACGTCTGCGCCTACAAACCCAGCCTCGGCTTCTACCAGGCCCTCGGCCCCGTCGGACTGGAGCTGCTGCGGGAGGTGCGGGAACTGGTGCCCCTCGACATCCCCCTGATCATCGATGCCAAGCACGGGGACCTGAACAGTTCTTCGGCCCTGGCCCATTACCTGTTCCGCGAGCTCGGTGCCGACGGCGTCACCCTCTCGCCCCTGGCCGGCCAGGACATCGCCGCCCCCTTCCTGCTCTATCCGGAAAAGGCGGTGGTGATCACCTGCCACAGCTCCAATGCGGCCGCCAGGGTGCTGCAGCACCACCCCGATGAGGACGACCCCCTCTACCTGCGCATCGTGCGGGAATGCCAGCTCTGGGCCACCCCCGACCAGCTGCTGCTGGAGGTGGGCACCAGCGACCCTGCCATCCTGGCCCGGGTGCGCCAGGAGGCGCCCGAGCGTTTCCTGATCCTGCGCAGCCTCTGGGGCGAGGAGGACAGGCTGGATGCCCTGCTGGAGGCCGGACTGAGCCCATCGGCCGACGGCCTGTTGATGCCCCTGCCCCAGAACCTGCTGGTGGAGGACGACATCGCCGAGCGATCGGCCGCCCTCAAGCAACGCATCAGCGAGCGGCGCGACCGCTGGCTGGAACGGCGGGCGCGGGACCAGAACGATGCCTGCAGCCTGTGGCTGCCGGGGCGACAGCCGGAGGGCGGGGCTGGTCTCCCTGCGACCACGAAGGGGGATGGCGACAGCGTTGGGGCCGGGGATCCCCTGGCCAGCCTGATTGTCGACCTGTTCGATATCGGCTGCCTGCTGTTCGGCGACTACGTGCAGGCCTCCGGGGCCGTTTTCAACTACTACGTGGATCTGCGCCAGATCATCTCCGATCCCAACCTCTTCCACCGGGTGCTTCATGCCTACGCCGGCCAGCTCGGGGAGCTGGTCTTCGACCGCATCGCCGGCATTCCCTACGGCTCCCTGCCCACCGCCACCGGGCTGTCGTTGCAGCTGCACAAGCCCCTGCTCTACCCGCGCAAGGAGGTGAAGGCCCACGGGGCCCGCCGCCTGATCGAAGGGGACTTTGAGGAGGGCGACCGGGTGGTGGTGGTGGACGACATCCTGATCACCGGCACCAGCGTGCTGGAGGGGATCGCCAAGCTGGAAAGCTCCGGCCTCGAGGTGGAGGACGTGGTGGTGTTCATCGACCACGGCGGCCAGGCGGACACCAGCGCCCGCCAGCGGCTCGCCCGGGGGGGGTACCGCTGCCATGCCGTTCTCGACATTCCTCGCATCACGGGGGTGCTGCATGCGGCCGGACGCCTCAGCGATGCGCAGGCCGCGACCCTCGGCTACGCCCCGCCGGCGCGGGTCCTGGGCGTCGAGGGGATGCTGGCCAGCTCGTAGAGTGGCCTGGCGCCCCTGAAAAACCCGGGTGCCCCCTTCCGCCATGCCCCAGGTCCAGGGTCAGCCCCCCACGATCGGCGAGCTTGAGGCGAAATATTCCCTGTACTGCAAGGCGATGCGGCTGCTGCTCAAGGAGGGCCGCACCATGGAGGCGATTCAGAAGACGGTCTGCTGGAGCCGGCTGGAGCAGCTGCACATTTGCCTCCCCAGCCGCTACAAATCGCCCGACTACCTCTATGCCGTGCTGAAACGCGACCTGCGCTGACCACGGCCGAGCGGCAAAACCTGCCAGGATCCACGGGCGCGAAGGGTCGGTGCCCACCCAGGCGATTCCGTGAAGTCGATCTCCGACCCCTTCCTGCGCAGGCCGGTCCTGACGCTGGTGCTCAGCCTGCTGGTCTTGCTGGGCGGCCTGATCAGCCTCCCTGGGCTGAAGGTCGAGAACCTGCCCCCGATCGCCCCCGGGCGGGTGTCGGTCAGCGCCAGCTACCCAGGCGCCAGCCCTGAAGTGGTGGAGCAGGGGGTCACCAGCCTGCTGGAGAAGCAGTTCAACGGCCTGGAACGGCTGGATTCGATCCGCTCTACCAGCTCTGCCAACGGCAGCAGCATCTCCCTCGGCTTCGAGGGGGGCAATCCAGAGATCAACCAGATCAACACCCAGAACGAGGCGGCGGTGGTGAGCCGCCAGCTCCCCGCCCAGGTGTCCCGCTTCGGGGTACAGGTGCGACGCACCTCCGACGACCTGCTGATGGTGCTGAGCTTCAGCGCCAGCCGCGACCGCTACGACGATGTCTTTCTGAGTGGCTGGGTGGATCAGGTGATCCGCGACCGGTTGCAACGGGTGCCCGGGGTGGGGGAGGTGCGGCTGTTCGGCGGCAGCTCGCTGGCCTTCCGGCTGTGGCTGGATCCACTGCGCCTGGAGGAACGCGATCTCACCATCAGCGAGGTGCGGGACGCCCTTGAGGAGCAGAACGTGCTGGCCGCCCTCGGCCAGGCCGGCGTGTCCCCCGCCCCCGATGACCAGTTGGTCACCCTCCCCCTGCGCATGGAGGGGCGCCTGCGCACCGTCCAGGAGTTCGAGAGCCTGGTGGTCGACCGCAGCCCCAACGGTGGCGTCACCCTGCTGAAGGACGTGGGGCGGGTGAGCCTGGGGAGCGAGAACTACGAATCGATCGCCACCGACCTGAACGGCAAGACCGCCGTGGCCGTGGGGATTTTCCAGCGGGACGGCAGCAACGCCCTGGAGGTGAACCAGGGCGTCAACGACGCGCTCGAGGACCTGGGCTCCAGCTTCCCGCCGGGGGTGGACCTGCAGGTGATCGTCGATGAGGCGGCCTCGATCCGCAGCAGCATCGATCGCACCACCGCGAGCCTGCGGGAGGCCGTGCTGCTGGTGTTTCTGGTGCTGCTGCTGGGGCTCGGCAACAGCCGACTCGCCCTGATCAGCGCCTCGGCGGTGCCGGTGGCCCTGATCGGATCCCTGGCCGTGCTGCGCCTCAGCGGCGACTCGATCAACACCCTCACCCTGTTCGGGATGGTGCTGGCCAGCGGCCTGGTGGTGGACGACGCCATCGTGGTCAGCGAAGACATCGGACGCCGCCTCGAGAACGGCCGCCCACCGCTGGAGGCCGCCCGCGAAGCCATGGCGGAGCTGGGCGGCGCGGTGATCGCCACGTCTCTGGTGCTGATCGTGGTGTTCCTGCCGGTGCTCACCCTGCAGGGCAGCCTGGGCCGCCTCTATGCCCCGATCGCCCTGACGATCGGCGGCACCATCGTCTTCTCCACCTTCAACGCCCTGACCTTCACCCCGGTGGCCGCCAGCCGGCTGCTGCACGCCGACCGCCGTGAGCCCGCCTGGTTGCTGCGCTGGATCGATCCCCCCCGCCGGGCCCTGGAGCGGCTGGAGGGCCCCTACGACCGGCTGCTGACGCGCGTGCTCGGCTCGCGGCGACGGGTGGTGGCTGGCCTGCTGCTCGGTCTGCTGCTCACGGGGTTGGCGCTGCAGCAACGACCGACGGCCTTCATTCCCCAGGAGGACAGCGGCCAGCTCAGGGGTGTGGTGCTGCTCCAGGACGGCATCGCCCTGCCGCGCACCCAGAGGGTGATGGAGCAGGTGCGCGCGGTGGTGGCCGAAGAACCCCTGATGCGCTTCGCCAACTTCTACGCCGGTCGTTCCTTTGGGGACAGCTCCCCCAACAAGGGCATCGTCTTCCTGCGGCTGAAGCCGATCGAGGAACGGGGCGGCGCCGACCAGAGTGCGGCCGCCGTGGCCGAACGGCTCAACAAGCGCCTGCGCCAGACGATCACCGACGCCACGGTGATCGTGAGCGAATCCCCCACGGTGCGCGGCTTCAGCAGCGAGAGCGGGCTGGAGTTCGACCTGCTCGACACCAGTGGTGGCCGCCTGAACCTCGGGGAGTTCCAGCAGGAGGCCGAAGCGTTCATTGCGGCGGCCCGGGACACCGGCGCCTTCGAGCAGGTGGGCACCCGCTTCAGCGCCGACGCCCCCCTGCTGCGCCTCATCCCCGACCGGCTGCGAATGGCCTCGCTCCAGGTGGATCTCGATGAAGTGGTGAGCGTGCTCGGGGCCAGCTTCGGCAGCGACTACGTCAACGACAGCTTCGAAGGGGACCAGGTGCGCAAGGTGATCGTTCAGCTCGACGGCAACGCCCGGCGGAACACCGACGACGTGCTCTCCCTGCAGGTGCGCAACCGCGACGACCAGCTGATCCCCCTGGCCCAGGTCGTGCGGGTGGAGGCGGGCACCGGCCCCACCACCATCAACCACACCCGTCTGGTGCGCTCGATCAGCATCCGGGCCCAACCCGGCCCGGGGGTGAGCAGCGGCCAGGCCATCGCCCTGCTGGAGCAACTGCAGCGCGACCGGGGCAGCACCGCCACCGACCTGGAATGGGCGGGCCTGGCGCGGGAGGAGGCCAGGGCCGGTGGCGGCAATCTGCAGGTCTTCGCCCTGGCGGTGCTGGTGATGTTCCTGGTGCTGGCCGGTCTCTACGAGAACTTCGCCGATCCCTTGATCATCCTGGCGACGGTGCCGATGGGGGTGCTCGGAGGGGTGCTGGGTCTGGCGCTGCGGGGCCTGCCCCTGGATGTGTACGGCCAGATGGGCCTGTTGGTGCTGGTGAGCCTGGCGGCCAAGAACGCGATCCTGATCGTCGAATTCGCCAACCAGCGCCTGGATGAGGGAATGCCCCTCGATGAGGCCGTGCACGGAGCCGCCGTGGCCCGTCTGCGGCCGATCCTGCTCACCGCCATTTCCTCCCTGGCGGGCTTTTTGCCCCTGGTGTTCGCCACCGGCGCCGGTGCCGCCAGCCGCACCAGCATCGGCACGGTGGTCTTCTTCGGCCTCATGGTCGCGACGCTGCTCACCCTGTTCCTGGTGCCCACCCTCTACCGGATCATCAAGGGATGGGAGCTGAGCCTGGGAGCGGGCCGCCGGGGGGACCCGACCTAGGGATCGGGCCGCCAGGCCCCAGCCACGAACCGCTCAGGCTTCAGCCCCTGCGTCCTGAGCAGGGCGATCAGCCCCTGCTCCCCCAGCAGGTGCATCAGACCCACCACCACCAGAGTGTCGTCGGGGCGTCGCAGGAGCTCCCGTACCGGGGCCACCCAGGCCCGGTTGCGCCGGACCACCAGGCGCTGGTGCAGATCGGGGCGCTGGCGGTAGTCCCCGAGCAGCAGGCCATCGAGCCCGACCAGGTCGCCGGCCCGCCAGGCGCCCTCCAGGGCCTCCAGTCTCGGCCCGACGCTTTCCAGTTCCTTGAGGGTGACCTCCAGCAACTGCAGCTGATCCGCCCGGCTCAGCCCGTCGAACAGCGCGAGCTGCTGGGCCGGGGTCTCCAGGCCGTCGATGGGCTTGCGGTCGGTCGCGGCCCTGGCCTGGAGCTGGCCCTCGACGCCACTGCCCGGGGAATAGCCCCGCTGCAGGAACTCGGCGGACGCCAGCAGCAGGGCCACGGCCCAGGGCTCGAAGCGATCGATCGCCGCCTCCGGCAGTCCCAGGCCCTGCAGCCGCGGCTGCAGGGCCCGCCAGGACGCCGGCGGCAGGCCGTCGCGCAGGGACCGGCCCTGGGGGTCGATGGCCCGCCCGATCAACTCACCGGCCAGGGCCTCCGGGCTGATGGCGTCCATGTCGAGCTCCATCACCAACCGCTCCGCCTGCCCATAGGCCTGGCCGTAGGACGGGGGCAGGGCTGAGCGGTCGCGGCGCAGCTGGTGCAGGGAACCGGCGATGAACACCGTTCCGGCGCCATCGCGCAGCCGCCAGAGGGTGCCGACCTCCTCGGCCGCCGCAGGTAGGGCGGCCAGGCACAGGGCCAGCACAACCAGGGAGCGACGCAGCACCAGCGCTCGCATGGGCTGCGGCATCAACAAGGTGGTGCGGACACTAGCGACCGTGCGTCGCGGCTCCGCAAGCTGGTCATGCTGATCGTGGCCCCCGCTGACGATCCGTGCGTCTCGCCGCATCCCAGCCGATCTGGTCGCTGCCCCTGGAGGAAGTCCATCAGGCCCTGCAGACCTCAGCGCAGGGCCTGGGCAGCGACGAGGCCGAACGACGCCTGGCGCAGTTCGGCCCCAACCGCCTCCCGCCCGCCAAACGCCGACCCCTGGCCCTGCGCTTCCTGGACCAGATGGTCCACTTCATGGCCCTGCTGCTCTGGATCGCCGGAGGCCTGGCCTTCGCCGCCGGTACCCCGCAGCTGGGCTGGGCCATCTGGGCGGTGGTGCTGATCAATGGCATCTTTTCCTTCTGGCAGGAATTCCAGGCCGAGCGCACCCTGGCCGCGCTCACCCGCGCCCTGCCCAGCCAGGTGCAGGTGTGGCGCGACGGGACGCTGGGATTTCTGCCGGCGGAGGAGCTGGTGGCTGGCGATCGGGTTCGGCTCGAGGAGGGGGATCGGGTCCCGGCCGACTGTCGGGTGAGCATCGCCCACACGCTCTATCTCGACCTCTCCGTGCTCACCGGCGAGTCCCTGCCGGTGGCACGCCGGAGTGACGCTCTGGAAGGCACCCAACAGCAGGCGGAGGTCAGCACCAGTGAGCGGGCCAACCTGGTGATGGCCGGCAGCACGGTGGCCTCAGGACGGGGGGAGGCGTTCGTTTACGCCACGGGCGCCGAGACGGAATTCGGACAGGTAGCGCGGCTGGCGGCCGGCACCAGCCGCGGCGCCAGCACCCTCGAGGTTCAGATCAGCAAAATCGTGCAGACGATCTGCACCATCGCCGTGACCATGGGCGTGGTCGCCTTCGGCCTCAGCGTCCTGCTGGTCGGGATGACCCCGCTGGAGAGCGTGGTCTTCGCCACCGGGATCATCGTGGCCAATGTCCCGGAAGGGCTGCTGCCCACCGTGACCCTGGCCCTGGCCATGGCGGTGCAGCGCATGGCGAGCCGCAAGGCCCTGGTCCGCCGCCTGTCGGCGGTGGAGGCCCTGGGCTCGGTGAGTGTGATCTGCTCCGACAAGACGGGCACGCTCACCGGCAACCGGATGGCGGTGGAGAGCACCTGGCTCCCCTTACCCGAAGAGGGCCTGGAGCGGCTGTTGTTGCGCGCCGCCTCCTTGTGCTCCAACGCCCGTCTCGAAACGGCGGCGGGCGGGGCGGGTGGAGCCACCGAACCGTGGCTGGGGGTGGGGGATCCCACCGAAACGGCGATGCTGGTGGCCGCTGCTGAAGCCGGGCTGGTGCCGGAGGAATTGCCGGGCCGGCACCCGCGGCGTCGGGAGATCCCCTTCGATTCCCTGCGCCGCCGCATGACCGTGCTGGTGGACTGGAGTGACCAGGCCGACGATCTGCCGATCGTCACGGGGGGCTCCCTGCTGATCACCAAGGGGGCCCCCCTGGAGGTGCTGGCGCACTGCACCAGCTGGCTGTCCTCCGCTGGCGACGCGCCCTTGCCCGCCGAGCTGCGCCAGCAGGTGGTGGCCGCCAACGATGGGCTGGCCGCCCGAGGCTTCCGCGTGATCGCCGTGGCACTGCGTCGCGGCGACGACCAATCGCCCACCGTTCCAAGTGAAGACCTGGAACGCGGCCAGATGTTCCTCGGCCTGCTGGGTCTCTACGACCCACCACGGCCTGAGGTGCCGGACGCGATCCGGCAATGCCGCGAAGCCGGCATCAAGGTGACGATGGTCACCGGCGACTACGGCCTCACGGCCCAGGCGATCGCCCAGCAGATCGGTCTGCTCGACCCCCCCAGGTCCCCGGGGCGATCGACGGCGCAGCAGCAGGCCAGCGCCGACCCGGTGCGGGTGATCGAGGGCTCCACCCTGGCCCAGATCAGCGACGTGCAGCTGCGCCAACTGCTCAAATACCGCCGCCGGCTGGTGTTCGCCCGCATGGCGCCGGAGCAGAAGCTGCGCCTGGTGCAGGCTTACCGCGCCCTGGGCGACGTGGTGGCCGTCACCGGCGACGGCGTCAACGATGCGCCGGCCCTGCGTGCCGCCGATGTCGGGCTGGCGATGGGGATCAGCGGCACGGATGTGGCCCGTGAGGCCGCCGACATCGTCCTGCTCGACGACAACTTCGCCACCATCGTGCAGGCCGTCCGCTACGGCCGCTCGGTGGTGACCAACATCGGCCGCTTCATCACCTACGTGCTGGCCTCGAACGTGCCGGAGGTGCTGCCCTTCCTGGCGATGGTGATCGCCGGGATTCCCGCCGCCCTCACGGTGCTGCAGATCCTGGCCGTCGACCTGGGCACCGACCTGCTGCCGGCCCTGGGCCTGGGGGCCGACCCACCCGAGCCGGGGGTGATGCGCCTGCCCCCGCGACCCAAGGGCCTGCCGCTGCTCAACCGGGCCGTGATGGTGCGCGCCTATCTGGTGCTGGGGGTGGTGGAGGGCCTGGTGGCCATGGCGGGGTACCTGCTGACCTGGCGAGCCAACGGCGTGGGCTGGAGCCAGCTGCGCCTCCTGGCCCCCCAGCTGCTGCACCACACAGCTGACGCCGGCGTGGTGGCGATCCAGCAGCAGGCCACCACCGTCACCTTCTGCCTGATCGTGGCTGGCCAGATGGGCACCCTGCTGGCCTGCCGCAGTGACCGGCGCCCTGCCTGGGCCCTGTTTGGTCTTCCCAATCCCTTGCTGTGGCTGGGATGGATCAGTGAACCGCTGCTGGCCAGTGCCCTGGTGCTGGTGGCTCCGGTGGCGGCCGTTTTCGGCATGGCCCCCTTCCCCCTGGCCTGGCTGGGGCCGATGGCCCTGGCCCCGGTGCTGGTGATCCTGGTGGATGCCCTCGACAAGCGCTGGCGGCACGCTGGGCAGCTGCCACCAGCGTTCAGCAGATCCGTGGCAGCAGTTCCCCGCTGAGGGGAATCAGCACCCGCTCACTGCCAAAGGGGGTGCGCAGCAGCACCCGGCCGCCGGGGCGGCCGGGTCCCGGTCCTGCCGCCGCCACCCGGCCGATCCAGGCCCCCCCCGCCGGTGCCAGCACCGCCAGGGCCCGCTGCCGATCGGCCTCGGGCACCACCGCCAGGAAGCGTCCCTCGTTGGCCAGGTGAAGCGGATCGAAGCCCAGCAGCGCACAGGTGCGGCGCACCGGCTCGGCCACCGGGATGCGCTCCTCCTCGATCAACAGCTCCAGGGCGTTGGGGGCCGCCAGTTCCTGCAGGGCACTGGCCAGCCCGCCCCGGGTGAGATCGCGCAGGCAGTGGAGCCGCACCCCCGCGGCCAGCAGCGCCTCCACCGCCGGCCACAGGGGCATGCAGTCCGTGGCCAGGGGGGGCTGCAGATCCAGGCCATGGCGGGCGGCCAGGATCGCCACTCCGTGGCGGCCCAGGTCGCCGCTCACCAGCAGCTGGTCGCCGGGGGCGATCGCCAGCGGATCGATCGGCTCGTCCACCTGCAGCAGGCCGATGCCGCTGGTGTTGAGGAAGGCCCCGTCCCCCTTGCCCCGCTCCACCACCTTGGTATCGCCGGTGACGATGGTCACCCCGCAGCGCCGGGCGGCCTCCCCCAGCGACGCCACGATGCGGCGCAGCAGGGCCAGCTCCAGCCCCTCCTCCAGGATCAGACCGAGGCTCAACACCAGAGGCCGGGCGCCGGCCATGGCCAGGTCGTTGGCGGTGCCCGTCACCGCCAGGCTGCCGATGTCACCCCCCTCGAACTCCAGGGGGTGCACCACGTAGCTGTCGGTGGTGAAGGCCAGCCGCCCGTGGGGCAGGGACAGGCGGGCGGCATCGTGCAGCACCTGGTCGGGATCGGCGTAGAGGCGGCGCAGCTCGCCATCGATCAGCTGCTGCATCAAGGTGCCGCCACCGCCGTGGGCCAGCTGGATCCGGGGCGTGGCGAGCGGGGCCGTCTCAGCCACGGCGGCCATAGCGGTGATAGGCCGCGCAGGCCCCCTCCGAGGACACCATTGGTGCCCCCAGCGGGTGCTCCGGGGTGCAGGCGCTCCCGAAGGCCGGGCAATCCATGGGCCGGGCGCGGCCCTGCAGGATGGCGCCACTGATGCAGACTCCCGCCGGCTCGACCCCGGCCTCGGGCCTACCCGGGAGGTCGGCGAAGCGGGCCCCGGCCTCCAGGCGGCGGAACGGCGCCCGCAGCCCCAGCCCGCCCCCCGGAATCACGCCGAAGCCCCGCCAGGGCCGGTCCACCGGTTCAAACACGGACTCCAGCAGGGCCCGGGCGGCCGGATTGCCCTGCTGGCGCACCACCCGCCCGTAGGCATTCGCCACCCGGGCCTCGCCCCGCTCCAGCTGGCGCACGCAGGTCACCAGCCCCCGCATCAGATCCAGGGGCTCGAAGCCGCTCACCACCACCGGCACCCGGTGCCGCTCCACCAGGTCCTCCAGTTCCGCGGTGCCCATCACGGCACAGACATGACCCGCCGCCAGGAATCCCTGCACCTGGTTGCCTTCGGCCGTGAGGATCGCCGCCATGGCCGGGGGCACGCGCACATGGGCCGCCAGCAGGGAGAGGTTGGCCGCCCCAGCCGCCAACGCCTGGCGCACCAACAGGGCCGTGGCCGGGGCCGTGGTCTCGAACCCCACCGCCAGGAACACCACCTGGCGCTCCGGATGGCGCCGGGCCAGGGCCAGGGCCTCCAACGGTGAGGTGAGCAGGCGCACGTCGCCCCCTTCGGCCCTCACCCCCAGCAGATCCCCCCCCGGCTCTCCGCCCGGCACCCGCAGCATGTCGCCGTAGGAGCAGAGGATCACCTCCGGGCGGCGGGCCAGGCGGCGGGCCGCGTCGATCGTGGCGGCGGGCGTCACACAGACCGGGCAGCCGGGGCCGTGGATCAGCCGCAAGCCGGAGGGAAGCAGCTGGTCGAGCCCCCAGCGGACGATGGCGTGGGTCTGGCCGCCGCACACCTCCATCAGGGTCCAGGGGCGGGTGGTGATCGCAGCCAGCTCATCCGCCAGCTCACGCACGGCAGCCACCTCCGCGGTCAGCACCGCTGGAGCGCTCACCAGGGACCGGGGGCCGCCGAGGCCTCGGCGGGCAGGAAGGTCTGGACGGCGCGCATGTACTGGGAGCGTTCGTATTCGCTGGGATCGGGGCAGCGCTCCTGGCTCATGCAGCCGATCAACTCCCGGGCGGTGGCGTGCTCATGCTCCAGCAGCCACTGGCTCAGCTCCTGCTCCAGGCCCGCCAGCCGGCCGGGGCCGTGGCGCAGCAGGGCGGCCACCACCTGGGTGATGGCGGCACCGGCCATCAGCAGACGCACCACGTCGGTGCCGCGATGCACGCCGCCGGTGGCCGCCAGATCGAGCGGGTGGCGGCCGTGCAGCAGGGCGATCCAGCGCAGGGGCAGGCGCAGGTCATGGGGAGTGCTGAGCAGCAGGTTGGGCCGCACCTCCAGCTCCTCAATGTCGATGTCGGGCTGGTAGAAGCGGTTGAAGAGCACCAGGCCGTCGGCACCGACGGCGGCCAGCCGCTTGGCCATGGACCCGAAGTTGGTGAAGAAGGGGCTGAGCTTCACCGCCAGCGGCAGCGTCACCTCGGCCCGCACCTCGGCGACGATCTCCAGCACCTGGTTCTCGATCGCCGCGCTGGAGAGGTCGGGGTCGGTGGGGACGGAATAGATGTTCAGTTCCAGGGCGCTGGCGCCGGCCGACTCCATCCGCCGCGCCACCTGCACCCACTGGCCGGGGTGGGCGCCGTTGAGGCTGGCGATCACCGGCACCGACAGGCGGGCGCGGGCCTGCTCGAGGTGGCGCAGGTAGAGGTCGTGGCCCACGTGGAAGATCGAGGGCTCGGGGAAGTAGCTGAGCGCCTCGCCGTAGCTGTCGGCCCCCTGCAGGGTCACCCGGTGCAGCTCCAGCTGGTCACGCTCGATCTGCTCCTCGAACAGCGAATGCAGCACCACGGCGGCGGCCCCGGCCTCCTCCAGCCGCAGCAATTGGTCGATGTCTTCACTCAGGGGCGCCGCGGCCCCCACCACCAGCGGGCTGCGCAGCTCCAGGCCCAGGTAGGAGACGGAAAGATCGGGACGGGTCATGCCGGTGCCTCTGACTGGGACGTCGTCTGGGGAGTTGCCTTGGACTCCACCGGAGTGCCTGCGAGGGCCTGGTAGATGGCCCAGCGCCGGGCCACCTCCAGCTCCGCCTGGCGGGCCAGGGCCCGGGCGCGCTCCGGCTGGCTGAAGGAGAGCATGCGGAAGCGGTTCTCCGTGGCCATCGCTTCGGCCAGGGGGCGCCGCTGACCCCGGCTGTCGATCTGCAAGGGGTGCTCGCCCCGTTCGGTGCGGCGCGGGTCGTAGCGGTAGAGCAGCCAGCGGCCGGAATCCACCGCCGCCTTCTGCTGTTCCATGCCCCGGGCCATGTCGATGCCGTGGGCGATGCAGTGGGAGTAGGCCAGGATCAGCGACGGACCCGGGTAGCTTTCCGCCTCCAGGAACGCCCGCACCGTGTGCTCATCGCGGGCCCCCATGGCCACGCTGGCCACATAGACGCTGCCGTAGCTCATCATCATCAGCCCGAGATCCTTCTTGGGGGCGGCCTTGCCGCCGGCGGCGTACTTGGCCACCGCCGCCCGGGGGGTGGCCTTCGACATCTGGCCGCCGGTGTTGGAGTACACCTCGGTGTCGAGCACCAGGGCATTGACGTCCCGGCCGCTGGCCAGCACGTGGTCGAGGCCGCCGAAGCCGATGTCGTAGGCCCAGCCGTCGCCCCCGACCAGCCAGACGCTCTTCTTAACCAGGGCATCGGCCAGATCCAGAAGGCGGGCCGCCTCGGCGGCCCGGGGGGCCTCCGCTGCCACGGCGTGCAACAGCCGCTTGAGCTCCACCACCCGCTGCCGCTGGGCCACGATGCCGGCCTCATCGTGCTGATCGCCTTCGCGGATCGCCGCCACCAGGGCCTCGGGAAGCAGGGGGTCGGCCCGCTCCGGCGCCGGTGCGAGCCGCTCGAGGAGTTCGAGGGCCATCTGGCGCTGCTGGTCGATGGCGACGCGCATGCCCAGACCGAACTCGGCGTTGTCCTCGAACAGGGAATTGCTCCAGGCCGGGCCGCGCCCTTCGGCGTTGGTGCTCCAGGGTGTGGTGGGCAGATTGCCGCCGTAGATGGAGGAGCAGCCCGTGGCGTTGGCCACCAGCATGCGGTCGCCGAACAGCTGGCTGGCCAGCTTCAGGTAGGGCGTTTCACCACAGCCGCCGCAGGCGCCGGAGAATTCGAACAGGGGTTGCTGCAGCTGCTGCTGGCCGATCTTGTGCAGGTTGAGGTCGTCGCGGGCCATCTCGGGCAGCCCCAGGAAATAGTCCCAGTAGCCCCGGGCCTGCTCCCGCAGGGGCCGCTGGGGCGCCATGTTGATCGCCTTGCGCTTCGGTTCGGTGCGGTCGCGGGCCGGGCAGACCTCCACGCACAGGGCGCAGCCGGTGCAGTCCTCGACGGCCACCTGGATCGTGAAGCTGCGGCCCTTGAAATCGGGATGGCGGGCCGGGGCCTGACGGAATCCCTCCGGGGCACCGGCCAGGGCCTCCGGCGCCACCGCCTTGGCCCGGATCACCGCATGGGGACAGACCATGACGCACTTGCCGCACTGCACGCAGAGGTCGCTCTCCCACACCGGCACCGTGTCAGCGATGTTGCGCTTCTCCCACTGGGCCGTGCCGGTGGGCCAGGTGCCGTCGCAGGGCAGGGCACTGACGGGCAGAGCATCACCGCGCCGCTCCAGCAGGGGCGCGATCACCTCGCGCACGAAGGCGGGGGCGCCGGCGAGCCGGTCGGCCACAGGAGGCGCGGCCGGGAGGTCGTCTTCCGCCTGCAGCCGGCTCCAGTCGAGCGGCTGCAGGTTGTCGAGGGTGGCGTCGAGGGCGCGCAGGTTCATGGCCACCACCGCCTCCCCCTTGCGTCCGTAGGTCTTGCGCAGGGAGACGCGGATCTGCTCGATCGCCTCCTGCCGCGGCAGCACGCCGCTGACGGCGAAGAAGCAGGCCTGCATCACCGTGTTGATGTGGTTCCCCATGCCCGCCTCCCGCGCCACCCGGTAGGCGTTGATCAGCCACACCGACAGCCCCCGCTCACGGATGCCGCAGCGCAGCGACGCCGGCATCCGCCGCCAGCTCTCCTCGATCGGGAAGGGGCTGTTGAGCAGCAGCACCCCACCGGCGTCCAGGCCGGCCAGCAGGTCGAAGCGGTCGACGAAATCCCACTGGTGGCAAGCCACCAGGGTGGGGCGCTCGATCAGGTAGGGGGCGCGGATCGGCCGGGCACCGAAGCGCAGGTGCGACACCGTGACCGAGCCGGATTTCTTGGAGTCGTAAACGAAATAGGCCTGGGCGAACAAGTCGGTCTGCTCGCCGATGATCTTGATCGTGGCCTTGTTGCCCCCGACGGTGCCGTCCGAGCCCAGGCCGTAGAACACGGCGCGCACCTCGTCGGCCCCGTCGACGTGGAAGTCCGCCGAAACGGGCAGGGAGCGGTGGGTGACGTCATCGTCGATGCCGACCGTGAAGTGGTTGCGGGGCTGGGGCAGCTGCAGGTTGTCGAACACCCCCTTGACCATCGCCGGGGTGAACTCCTTGGAGGAGAGGCCGTAGCGGCCGCCCACCACCCGGGGCAGGGGGCGATCGCCGTGGCAGGCCTGCCACTCCTCACTGAGGGCCGCCACCGCATCGAGGTAAAGGGGCTCGCCGCCAGAGCCGGGCTCCTTGCAGCGGTCGAGCACCGCCAGAGCCCGCACCGTGGGCGGCAGGGCGGCCGCGAACAGGGCCGCCACGAAGGGCCGGAACAGGCGCACCTTGAGCACCCCCACCCGCTCGCCGGCGGCGTTCAGGGCCAACGCCGTCTCCTCGGCAGTTTCACAGCCGGAGCCCATCAGCACCACCACCCGCTCAGCATCGGCCGCGCCCACGTACTCGTAGGGCCCGTAATGGCGGCCGGTGAGACCGGCGAACCGTTCCATCGCCTCCACCAGGTGGCCGGGGAGGGCGTCGTAGAAGCGGTTCACCGACTCCCGCGCCTGGAAGTAGACATCCGGGTTCTGGGCCGTGCCCCGCAGCACCGGATGGTCGGGGGAGAGGGCCCGCAGGCGGTGGTCCGCCACCGCCTGCATCGGCATCAGGGCGTGCAGCACCGCGTCGTCGATGGGGTGGATCTTCTGGATCTCGTGGGAGGTGCGGAAGCCGTCGAACATGTGCAGCACCGGCAGCCGCCCCAGCAGGCTCGCCCGGGTGGCGATGGCGGCGAAGTCGCCCGCCTCCTGCACCGAGGCCGAGCAGAGGATGACGCAGCCCGTGCCGCGGCAGGCCATCACGTCGCTGTGGTCGCCGAAGATCGAGAGGCCCTGGGCCGCCAGGGAGCGGGCCGCCACGTGCAGCACGGCGGGGGTGAGCTCGCCGGCCAGCTTGTAGAGGTTGGGGACCATCAGCAGCAGCCCCTGGGAGGCCGTGAAGGTGGTGGTCAGCACCCCCGCCTGCAGGGCGCCGTGCACGGTGCCGGCGGCGCCGGCCTCGCTCTGCAGCTCCACCACCGCCGGCACCGTGCCCCAGAGGTTGGGGCGACCTTCGGTGCACCAGGCATCGGCCCACTCCCCCATCGGCGAGGCGGGGGTGATCGGGTAGATGGCGATCGCCTCATTCAGGCGGTAAGCCACCAGGGCCACGGCCTCGTTGCCATCGACGGTGATGGTCATGCGGGATCGTCGTCGACAAGGCTGAGGGCCAGGCCCACGTGCACCAGCACCCGATCGCCCACGGCCGCCTCAGGCAGGCAGGCCAGGCTGACCTGCTGACGCACCCCGCCGAAATCCACCTCGGCCATGCGCCAGAGGCCGTCATCGGCTGCGACATCAGTGGCTGCGGCCTCGGCCCCGCTCGGCTCAGGCGCTCCCGGCGGCGGCTGGATCCGGATCGAGAGGATGCGAGCCGGCACGGCCAGGCACATGGGGAGGGTTCGGCTCGGTGGCACTCCATCCGGTTGTAGGCGCGGCGGCCGGATCTGCCCACGGACCGCCCACCGCCCAGGCCTGCCCCAGGGCCAGGCCGCCGTCATTGCACGGCACGACCTTCGGCCAGAACGGCTGCAGGCCCCTGGCCCGCAGGCCTGTGATCGCGGCCTCCAGCAGCAGCCGGTTCTGGAAACAGCCGCCGCCCATCGCCACCGGCACCGCCGCGCTGCTGGCCATGGCGGGGGGGCAGCGCAAGGCAGCGGCGAGAGCGGCCATGTCGGCCAGGGCCTCGGCCAGGGCGTGATGGAAGCGGGCGGCACACAGCGCCGGCGGCGTGCCGGTGGCGATTGCCGCCAGCAGCGCCGCCAGCAGCGGTTCCCAGTCGAGCCAGCCCAGGCTCGGCCCCCCGGCGGCGGTGCCCCCCGCGACGGCCTCGGGCGGCACCAGGGGAAGGCTCCAGCGGCCAACCTCCTGGGGAGCGCGGGCGGCGGCCCCCTCCAGGCGCAGACCCCCTTCGCCCTCATAGGTCTGCTCCTGCACCAGCCCCAGCAGGGAGGCGACCGCGTCGAACAGCCGGCCCACGCTGGTGCTGAGGGGACTGTTGCAGCCGCTGGCGATGGCCTGCAGCAGCAGCTGGCGCTCGCCGGCCGCGAAGGCGGCCAGGCTGGGGCGGGCGCCGGGGTGCGCCAGGGCCCAGGGGCCGGCGGCGGCCAGCAGCCCCAGGGCCGCCCGGCGGGGTTCCGCCATCGCCCGCTCTCCGCCCGGCAGCGGGAAGGGCCTCAGGGCCACCAGTCGCTCGCAGGCGGGAGCGCCGGGCCCGCCCAGCAGCAGCAGCTCTCCGCCCCACAGCTGGGGGTCGCCGTTGCCGCCGGGGGCGTAGCCGAGCCCATCCCAGGTGACGGCCAGCAGCGGCGACGGCAGCCCGTGCTCGGCCAGCACCGCCAGGCCATGGGCCCGGTGGTGCTGGACCGTGCGCCGCGGCCATGGCTGATCGGCGGCGAGCTGGTGACTGAGGTAGCCGGGATGGGCATCGCAGGCGATTCGCGTCAGCCGTTCACCCCAGCGCCGCTCGATCGCCGCCAGACCGCCGGCCAGCCGGGAGAGCAGGCGCCCGTCTGCCAGGTCGCCCAGGTGAGGGGCCAGCCACAGCCGCCCGTCCAGCGCCAATGCCGGCGCACTCTTGAGATCCCCGCCAAGCGCCAGCACCCCCTCCGGCCCCCCAGCTGGAGCCGCCGCCAGCTGCAGGGGTTCGGGGGCGTAGCCCCGGGCCCGGCGCAGCAGGGCCGGCCGGCCATCGATCAGCTGCAGCACCGAATCGTCCAGGGGCCGGGCGATGGCGCGGTCATGCACCAAAAAGACATCGGCGATGGGGCCGCCGGCCCCGCCCCCCAGCCGCTCCAGCGCCTCGACGGGATCGGTGCAGAGCGGCTCGCCGCTGGGGTTGCCGCTGGTGGCCACCAGGGGCCGGCCGAAGGCGCGCGCCAGCAGGTGGTGCACGGGCGAGGCCGGCAGCATCGCCCCCAGGCATGGGCTGCCCGGGGCCACGCCCGGGAGGGCTTCCGGGCCCCCCAGGCGGCGGCGCAGCAGCACGATCGGAGCGGCGGAATCCGCCAGGGCACGCCGTTCTTCGGCATCGATGCGGCAGAAAGGGGCGAGGGCCTCGGCCTCGGCCACCAGCAGGGCGAAGGGCTTGGCGGGCCGTCGCTTGCGTCGCCGCAGCCGGGCCACCGCCGCGGCGTTGGTGGCATCCACCAGCAGCTGGAAGCCGCCCACCCCCTGCAGGGCCAGGATCTCGCCAGCGGCGAGGCGGCCGCAGCAGGCCCTGATCAGGGCAGCGGTGCTGCCGTCAGCGCCGGGACCCACCAGGGGCCGACCGGCGCCATCCAACAGGGCCAGCCGCGGCCCGCACACCGGGCAGGCGATCGTCTCGGCGTGGAAGCGGCGATCGGCCGGATCCTCGTACTCCCTGCGGCAGGCGCGGCAGGGCGGGAACGGGGCCAGGGTGGTGTGGACCCGGGTCCAGGGCTCGGCGGTGGCGATGCTGAAGCGGGGGCCGCAGTCGCAGCAGCTGATGAAGGGGTAGCCGAAGCGGCGATCGGCGGGGTCAGCCAGCTCGGCCAGGCAGGCGCGGCACGGGGCCCGATCGGCCACCAGCGCCACAGCCACCAGGTCGATGCCGAGGCGCTCCGCCCCCCCGGACAGGATCCGGACCCCCGTCGGCAGCGCCCCGGCCGGCCGCGTCGGGGCCGGCAGCCAGAGCGGATCCAACCGCTCCAGTCGGGCCCCGGGGGGCAGCTGAAGCGGCAGGCGCCGCAGGAACGCCTCCAGGGCCGGCCGCTCGCCCTCCAGGTGCAACCGCACCACGCCCGGCCCGTTCTGCACGTCCCCGCTGAGATCCAGGCCGGAGGCCAGCCGGTGCACCAGGGGGCGGAATCCCACCCCCTGGACCACCCCGCGGCATTCGAGCTGCAGCCGGGCCCGTCCGGCCGTTGGCAGCGGGCTCACCCGGCGACGGGCACCCGCTCCAGGCCGAGGGCCGCCAGCAGCGCGGCGATGCCCTTACCGCTGCGGGCGGAGACTTCCACGATCCGGGCCTGGGGGGCCACCCGGGCCACGTTGCGGCGGGCCTGGGGAGCATCGAAGCCACAGGCCTCAGCCAGATCGCCCTTGCTGATCACCACCACATCGGCGGAATGGAAGGTGGCCGGGTACTTCAGCGGCTTGTCCTCCCCTTCGGTGACCGACAGCAGCACCACCCGCTGGCTTTCGCCCAGGTCGAAGGAGGCCGGGCAGACCAGATTGCCCACGTTCTCAATCACCAGCAGCTCCAGGCCGGCCAGGGGGTGGCCGAGGTGGTCGAGCTCATGCAGCGCCCGGTGCACCATCGCCGCCTCCAGGTGGCAGGCCTGGCCGGTGGTGATCTGCAGGGCCGGAACGCCGGCGGCCCGCAGGCGGCGGGCGTCGTTGTCGGTGGCCAGATCCCCCACGATCACCGCCATCGGATGGCGCGCCGACGACGACGTCGGGGCCAGTTCCAGGGCCAGGCGCTCCAGCAGGGCGGTCTTTCCGGAGCCAGGGGAGGAGAGCAGGTTGATCACCCGAACGCCGGCAGCGGCGAAATGCTCCCGATTCGCCGCCGCCTGGGCATCGTTGTGCACCAGCAGGCGCTGGCCCAGCTGCAGGTGCCGCGGAACTTCGGTGGTGGCGGCCACCGGTTGGCCGCAATGGCAGTCGACACACATCGCAGGATCGACCCCCAGACAGGTGAGCGGCACGGAAAAGCCCCGCCGGGGCCCGGCCTTGCCCGAAGGCTAGGCACGGAGCTCCGACGGGGCCCGATTGGCCACCGGGGCCATCCGGTGTTCACCAGAGGCCGCGGATCGGCGCGGGGGCCGGTTCGGGCTGGAAGATCGGCGCAGGAGCCGGTGCGGGCTGCATGATCGGTTCCGGCTCCGGGGTGGGGATGGGAGCCGCCGCCACTGGGCGGGCGCCGAAGCGGTAACGGAAGCCGATCTTGCCGCCGAAGCTGTTGAACGCGTCGAAGGTCACGTTCTCGGAGGAATACCCGCCAGCGCCCTGATAGACGCCCTCAAGGTAGACATCGGAGTTGTAGCTCATGGCGTAGCTGACACCCACCTTGGCCTGCCAACCAAACAGGCCTTTGTTGACGCTGTTGGTGGGGAAGCCGTTGAGACTGAAGCTCGGGGTGCTCAGGTTGGTGTACCCGATGCCACCACCGATGTAGGGCGTCCAGCGGCTGTTGGTTTCGATGTCCCAGTAGAGGCTGGCCAGCACATCATTCTTGTTGATGACGCCGGACACGTTGTTGGTGAAGGGCACGATGCCGAAGGCACCGAAGCCGATCGGGTTGGCGGCACCGACGGCGTTCAGGCTGGCCCGGCTGTAGCCATAGGTGAGCTCACCACGCAAGGCACCGAAGTCGTAACCAACGCCGACGTCACCGGAGAAACCTCCGCCCAGGTCGAGCTTGGTGGAGTTGTTGTTGCCGAAGTTGAACAGCAGGGGCGCGAAGAAGGGGGAAACAAAGTTGCCATTGCTGTTCACCGTCTGGTCGCTGGGGGTCTGGGCGCCGGCACCGATGGTGAGGTACCAGCCCTTGGCGGAATAGACCTCCTTCACCTCCGGCTGGGGGAAGGTCTGGGCGACGAGGTTGGACTCCGGCGCGACCTGGGGATCCAGGCTTGCGCTGGGGGCTGCCACTGTCGGCGCGGATTCCAGAGCCGGAACCGCAGTGGCGGGGATGTCACTGGGGCTGGCTTCAGCAAACCCGGGAAGGCTTGCGGACGTTTCTGACGTCACAGGGTTTGTCACCGGCTCGGTGCGTTCGCCAAGCGGCCTGAGCTCCGCCATCGCGGGACCACCGAGAAGAAGACCGCCTGTTGCGGCAACTCCTACCCCGCGGAGAAACGTGCGATTGAATGTCCTTGTGAAATAAGTCATGGGGGTTGCGTTCCTCTCACTCATTAACAAATAGACCCACACCTGGGACGAATTGACAGGCCATGGACAGCATCAGCCCTGGCACAGAGTGGCAAGAAAAAGAAAACTTGCACAAGATTACGTTTCGTCCCCCGAACCCGGCATCATTGTGGCGTCGACTGATAAGTCGGCTGACAATAGAGGGATGTTTTTCAGGTCCTGATCGGGATAACCGCCAAGCCTGGGCGCTACGGCCCCGGCCCCGATCGTGACCGGCGAATCAGACCAGCCCCCTGCGCTGACCAGGCCCGTACGCCGTCGCCGCCTCAGTCGAGCTCCAGGGAGGCCAGCTGCAGTTCCCGACCGCACAGCAGCTCCCGGCTGATGCGGCCGCAGCGCGGGCAGTCGCAGCAGCCATCCTGCGCCGGAAACGGCCGCCGGCAGGCGGCACAGAAACACTCGGCGGCCACCGCCTCAATCACCAGCCGGGAACCGGCGGCGATCGTGTCCGCCATCACCACCGTGTGGGCCAGGCGCAGGGCCTCGATCTCCACCCCCGCCAGGCTGCCCACCCGCAGGGTGATCGCCGCAATGCGGCGGGCCCCATGCAGGGCGGCCTGCTCCAGGGCCTGCTGCCGCACCGCGTCCATCAGGCTGAGTTCATGCATGGGGCGCCCCAGCCCCCTGCAACCAGCCCCGCAGCAACCGGCGCGCCTGGGGCAGCTGGCGCCGCAGCTGCGGCGAAAAGTGATCGCCCCAGGAGAAGTCGAAGGCCGGCACCAACAGCTCGTGGGCCGGCACGCAGCGGTGGAACAGCTGCTCGGCCAGGGCCAGCAACCGGGCGGGCGCCACCCGGTGCGTGTCCCGCTCCCAGCCGTCCGTGGCCTCCAGGGGCCGCAGCAGGCAGTGGCTCCCGGGTGGCGCCAGCCAGGCATCGACGATCAACAGCCGATCGGCCGCCGCCACCGCCTCAGCCAGTTCCGGGGTCAGCTGGTGGCGCTGCAGCCCCAGACCCTCCACCAGATGCCAGCCCACCCCGTCATCGCCCCGCAGAGGGTTGCCGATGCCGATCAACAGCGCGCCACCGGTGCCGGTGCCGGGGCCGTTCATCCCCGCAGGCGTTCGGCCAGCACCGTGCCATCGGCAGCCAGCAGCTGCAGCCGCAGCGGCATCTGGCCGGCGGCATGGGTGGAGCAGGAGAGGCAGGGGTCGAAGCAGCGGATGCCCGCCTCCACCCGGTTGAGCATCGCCTCGGGGATCTCGGCACCGGCGGGCACCGGATCGGGGATGTACTCCTGGGCGATCTGGTGCACGGTGCGGTTCATCGCCAGGTTGTTCTGACCGGTGGCGATGATCAGGTTGACGCTGGTGAGCAGGCCGTCGTCATCCACCTTGTAGTGGTGGAAGAGAGTGCCCCGGGGGGCCTCGCTCACACCCACCGCCTCGTTGCGGTTGAGGGAGGCGCGCAGCCGGATGCGGCCGTGCATCAGCTCGGGATCCTGCACCAGGGCCTCGATGGCCTCCAGGCAGGCGACGATCTCCACCAGCCGGGCGTGGTGATAGGCAAAGCTCGAGGTGGCGGTCTGGCCGCTGCGCTGGCGCAGCTCCGCCAGCTCCCGGTCGGCCCAGGGCGTGCCGATGCTGTCGCAGACGTTGAGCCGGGCCAGGGGGCCCACCCGGTAGATGCCGGCTGGATAGCCGAGGGGCTTGTAGTAGGGGAACTTGAGGTAGCTCCAGGGTTCCACCGCTTCGCCGAGGAACTCGGCGTAGTCGTCCTCGCTGAGCTGGTCGGCCACGATCGCCCCATTCGCATCGCGGAAGCGGATGCCGCCGTCGATGTGCTCCCAGAGCCCCTTGGGGGTCACCAGGCCCATGAACAGGCTGGGGAAATCGCCGAAGACCCGCTGCTCCTTCTGCAGGGGGCCATCGAGCAGCGTCTTGTAGAGCTCCAGTGCCAGGGTCACGGTGGCGCGGGCTTCCGGCAGGCGGTCCAGGATCCAGTCCTTGGCCTCCTGGCTCAGGGGGGAGCGCACGCCCCCGGGCACCGCCCAGGCGGAGTGGATCTTGCGGCCGCCCAGCAGCTCCAGGATCTGCTGGCCGAACTGGCGCAGGCGGATGCCGGCCCGGGCCAGGTCGGGGTCGGCGGCCATCAGGCCGAAGACATTGCGTTTGGCCGGATCGCTCTCCCAGCCCAGCAGGAAATCGGGGCTGCTGAGATGAAAGAAGGAGAGGGCGTGCGACTGGGTGAGCTGGGCCAGGTTGAGCAGCCGCCGCAGCTTGTCGGCCGCCGGTGGGATCGAAATCGCCAGCAGCTTGTCGCCGGTCTTGGCGGCCGCCAGCAGATGGCTCACCGGGCAGATGCCGCAGATGCGGGCGGTGATGCCGGCCATCTCGGTGAAGGGCCGGCCCTCGCAGAACTTTTCGAAGCCCCGGTACTCCACCACGTGGAAGCGGGTGTCGGTGAGGTGGCCGGCCTCGTCGAGGTGGAGCGTGATCTTGGCGTGGCCCTCGATGCGGGTCACCGGATCGATGATGACGGTGCGGGTCATGGCGAAGTCCTCATCCGAAGCGCAGCATGGCCGACCCTTCCTGCACGGGTCGCTCGCCGGACAGCAACGGGGTGATCGCTTCGCGGATGCGCTCGGCGGAGGGGGGGCAACCCGGCAGGTAGAGATCCACCGGGATCACTTCATGCAGGGGCAGCACCCGGGGCAACAGCTCGGGCACGATGCCGGGGGCGAAGGGCAGCTGGCCCGTGGCGTCGGCCAGCTCCAGGTAGCCGCGCTCCAGCACCGCCTTGGCGCTGTCGTGGCCAGCGTCGAGCAGGTTCCGCAGACCCGGCACGTTGGCGGTCACGGCGCAGTCGCCGAAGGAGATCACCAGGCCCGTGCGCTGGCGCACCTGCAGGGCCAGCTCCAGGTTGTCGACGTTGGCCACCGCCCCCTCCACCAGGGCGATGTCGACGTTCTCCGGGTAGATCTTGACGTCGGTGCCGACCGGCGAGAACACCACATCCACTTTCTCGGCCAGGTCGAAGAGGAATTCGTCGAGATCCAGAAACGACATGTGGCAGCCGGAGCAGCCCGCCAGCCAGACGGTGGCGAGGCGGAGCTTGGCGGCGGGGGGGGAGGGGGTCATGGGGTGGGGCGTCACTGGTTGTGCCACCGGTGCTGCTCGCGGGCGGTGCGCAACAGGGCGGGCAGGGTGGTGTTGGGCTGCTTCTCGGCGGTGGTGTCGCTGTTGCGGAACAGGGCGCCGGTGGGACACACGTCCACGCACTTGCCGCAGGAGGTGCAGGCCTGCACCTGGCCCCAGGGCTCATCGAGGCCGGCGACGATGTGGCACTGGCCGCCGCGGCTGCCGATGTCCCAGACATGGGCCCCCTCGATCTCGTCGCACACCCGCACGCAACGGGTGCAGAGGATGCAGCGGTTGTGGTCGAGGGTGAACTGGGGGTGGGTGGCGTCCACCGGCCGCTGGGGGTACTGGTAGGGGAAGCGGGAGTGGTCCATGCCCACGGTCACGGCCATGTCCTGCAGCTCGCAGTGGGTGTTGGCCACGCACACGGCGCAGACGTGGTTGCCCTCGGCGAAGAACAGCTCCACCGTCATGCGCCGGTACTCCCTGAGCCGGGGGGTGTGGGTGTGCACCACCATGCCCTCGGCGGCGGCGGTGCTGCAGGCGGGCAGCAGCTTGCCGGACCCTTCCACCTCCACCAGGCAGAGCCGGCAGGAGGACACGGGAGTGAGGCCTTCGAGGTGGCACAGGGTGGGGACGTTGGCTTCCGCCGCCCGGGTGGCCTCCAGCAGGCTGGCCCCTGCCGGCACCGCCACGTCCTGGCCATTCACGGTGAGCGTGACGACGCTCATGGCTCCACCCCCCCGGCGGCGACGCAGGCTGCGGGCTCGCGGCAGGCGGCCTCGTATTCATGGCGGAACCAGCGCAGGGTGCTGAGCACCGGATTGGGGGCCGACTGGCCCAGGCCGCAGAGGCTGGTGACCTTGACCATCTGGCAGAGGGCATCGAGCCGCTCCATGTCGGCCGGGGTGGCCCGGTGTTCCACGAAGCGATCGAGCAGCTGGGCCAGCTGCACGGTGCCGGCACGGCAGGGCACGCACTTGCCGCAGCTCTCGTTGACGCTGAAGCCCATGAAATGGCGCGCCACCTCTGGCATTGAGGTGCTGGCCCCCATCACCACCATGCCGCCGGAGCCCATCATCGAGCCAAGCTCCAGCAGGCTTTCGTAGTCGACGGGAGTGTCGAGCCGTTCGGCCGGAATGCAGCCGCCCGAAGGCCCCCCCGTCTGCACCGCCTTGATCGGTGAGCCATCCGGCACGCCGCCACCGATCACTTCCACCACGGTGCGCAGGGGGGTGCCCATCGGCACTTCCACCAGGCCGGTGTTGACCACCGCCCCCGACAGGGCGAACACCTTGGTGCCCTTGCTGTGCTCGGTGCCGATGGCGGCATACCAGTCGCCCCCCTCGCGCAGGATCGCCGGCACGGCGGTGAAAGTTTCGACGTTGTTGATCAAGGTGGGCGCCCCCCACAGACCGGACTGGGCCGGGAAGGGGGGCCGGGGCTGGGGCATGCCGCGCTGGCCCTGGATCGAGAGCAGCAGGGCCGTCTCCTCCCCGCACACATAGGCGCCGGCGCCCACCCGCACCTCCAGACGCAGGTTGAAGGTGGTGCCGTCGATGTGGTTCCCCAGCAGGTGCCGGCTGCGGGCCTGCTGCAGGGCCAGCCGCAAGCGCTCGATCGCCAGGGGGTACTCGGCCCGCACATAAACGAAGCCCCGCTCGGCGCCGACGGCGTAGGCGGCGATCGCCATTCCCTCGATCAGCCGGTGCGGGTCGCTCTCGAGCACGCTGCGGTCCATGAAGGCGCCCGGGTCCCCCTCATCGGCGTTGCAGACCACATAACGGGGGCCGGGGGGCTGCAGGGCCACCGTGTCCCACTTCAGGCCCGTCGGGTAGCCGGCGCCGCCGCGACCGCGCAGGCCGCTGCGGCGCACCTCGTCGCGCACCTGCTCGGGGGTGAGCTCCTGCAGAACGCGGCGCAACTGGGCGTAGGTGCCGAAGGCGAGGGCGTCGTCGATGGATTCGGGATTCACCTGGCCGCAGCCCTCGAGCACCACGGGCTGCTGCAGGGCGAAGAAAGAATCCTCCAGATCAAGCCGATGGGCCGCCAGGGCGTCGCCGCCGCTGGCGGTGTGGCTGGTGGCAAGGCCGGCGGCGTGGCTGGCGGCGATCAGGGCCCCGGCGTGCTCGGGGGACACGCCGCCGAAGAGTTGGGTGGGGCCGGGACCGTCGCAGGCCACCAGCGGGCCACTGCCGCAGAGGCGCAGGCAACCCACCGGTTTGATCGTCAGCGCATCAGCGTCAAGACCGGCGGCGTCCCGGGCGCCCTCCAGGGCGCTGCGCAGGGCCTGGCCGCCGGCGGAACGGCAACCGCTGGCATCGCAGCAGCGCAGCTGCGGGGGGACGGGCATGGGGGACCGGGGGCGCCTATGGACGTGCTAGCCAGGAAATCGCCGCGGCGCCGCTACGTCGTCTTGGCCAGCGCCTGGGCGATGCTGTCCACCGTTGTCGGCAGGGGGGTGTTGGCCGGGATCACGCCATTGGCATAGAGGACCTTGCGGATCTTCTCCAGGAGTGGGGGCAGGTTGTTCTGGCGAGGATCAAGCAGTTCGTACTGCTCCTGGGGGCCGGGATAGCGGATGCCGCCCAAGGCAGACAGTGACTGTCCAGGATCCAGGCCGAGATACTTGGCCATGCCCTGGCGCACCGCCGTCGGGCGTTGGCTCTCCTCCTGCCGGGCCGCCTGCCAGCCCTGAATGAGGGCCAGGATCGCGTCGGGATGCCGCTCGAGCAGCTCAGGCTCCACCGCGAGCACATCCAGGATCTCGTAGGGGAGTTGCCGGCTGGTGAACAGCGTTTTCAGCGGCAGGGCGCGAAGCAGCTGCTCGCTCCGGGGTGGGTAGGTCACCGCCGCCTGCACCTCCCCCCGTCGCAGGGCCGCTTCCCAGGCGGCGGCAGGCAGGAAACGCAGCTGGGACGGGACGGGGGGCGGCAATCCAACGGACTCGAACGCCCGTGACAGCACGTACCGGGACAGGCTGCTGCGGTCGAGGGCGATCGGTTGGTCGGCCAGGCCCTTGAGGTCCTTCACTCCCTGGCGGGCCAGCACCTGATCGGCACCGCGGGATTCATCGATCACGTAGACGATCACCGGACACCTGTCTGGAGCCACCCCGCAGATGTTGACGGCCTCGATCGTGGTGGTGGCGATCGCCTGGGCCCCTCCCGACATGTAGGCCTCCATCGTGGCCGCCGAGTCGGCGAAGTTGCGCAGATCCAGGTTGAGTCTGCGAGGGTCGTACTGCTGGCGGTCCTTGGCCAGGGAGAAGTAGGCGTACCCCGGCCAGGGGTGCACCGCCAGCACGAGACGGGGAGGCTGGTGCTGGCAGCCCATGGCCACGGCCAGGAGCAGGGAGCCCAGGACGGCGAGGCCGGCGAGCCGCTGCCGCCAGCCCGTCTGGCGCCTCCTCGCAGGACTGGCGATGCTGGCGTGAGTCCGCACGGGTGGACCCGGAAATGTGAAGAAAGTATGATGGAAGGAAGGCGCAACGTTGACCCCCCTCGCCAAACCCCTCCCTGGCACGCCTCTCCCCTGCCGACGGACACAACGACCGCAAGGGACGCCTTCTGGTCATGGGCGTGGTGGCGGTCGGACTCCTCGGCACCACCCTGCTGACTTGGGGCAGCTACAGCCAGTCAAAGCTGGGGCATGCCAACCGCGAGACGTCCGCGGCCGATCATGTCTATGCCGCCCTGCAGCGGAGACTGGCCAACTCGGAATCCTTGCTGCGGGGTCTCGCCGGCCTGGAGCGGGCTTCTGAGCAGGTCACGCTGGCCGAGCTGCAGCGGTTCGTCCTGGCCATGGAAGGCGGTGGCCCGGCACTGGAGGGCATCGGCACCCTGGGCTACGCCACGGCCGCCTCCGGCAGGGCCCCGATCCGCCTGATTGCGCCGCTGAATCCCGGCAACCGCCGGCTGCTGGGCAGCGATCTGGGCACCCTGCTCCAGAACTCCGGCCAGGCCCTGCGGCAAGACGCGATACCGCAGGAAGGCTGGCTGTTCACCGGCCGTCCCGGACCGGGAGAACCTGCCTTTCTAGTGCAGGTCCTTCCCATCGCCGACAGCGACGGCAGAGCAGGCCCGGGAACGGCGCCGCCCACAACCTGGGCCTTCGCCACCCTGCCGCTGCGGGATTTTCTGCTGGCAGCCCTGAACCACCCGTTGATGCGACTGAAGGAGGAGGTGGACCTGCAGCTGTACAGCGGCGACCGTGCCGATCCCGCCCAGCTCCTTTACGACTCCCGCAACCATCCAGGGGCCGAGGTTCTGCCCCATGCGCAGTCGCGGCCCTTCGAAACCGGCGGCCAGCGCTGGCTGTTACTGGTGCAGGTGCCCCTGCAGGTCTCCGGCCCCTGGTTTCCCACCTGGGAAGCGGTGCTGCTGCTCGGACTGATGAGCAGCGCTCTGGGGGGCCTGCTGAGCCAACAGTTCCTGCGAGGCCGTCGCGCGGTCGCCCGGGAGGAGCGGACCCTGGAGGCCATGCGCCGCAACTGGGACGACAGCCTTGCGTGGTTACGCCTGCACCGCCAGGCCTTCTCCCTGATCCAGGAAGGCGTGGTGATCACCGACAGCACGGGGGCGATCCTGACCTGCAACGAGGCCTATTCCGCCATCACCGGCTACGCGCCGGAGGAGTTGGTGGGCCGCAATGCCCGCATGATGAAATCGGACTACCAATCCACGGCCTTCTATGCGGCGCTCTGGGAGCAGCTGCTCGCCTTCGACCATTGGGAAGGGGAGATCTGGAACCGCCGCTCCAACGGGGAGATCTATCCCGTCTGGATGCAGATGGGGGTGGTGCGTGACGGGTCCGGCGCCCCCAGCCACTACGTCGCGGCTCTGGCCGACCATACGCGACTGCGGGAGAAGGATCGGCAACTGGAGTACCTGGCCTATCACGACACCCTCACCAGGCTGCCCAACCTGCAGATGGCCGAGCTGAAGCTGGGTCAGCTGTGCCAACAGGCGCGACCGCTGGTGGTGATCTGGATCGAGCTGGACGGGGTCAAGCGGATCGAGGAAAGCTTCGGCCAGGCCAAGGGGGAACGGCTGGTGCAGGTCGTCGCCGAGCGGTTGAGCCGCTTCGTGGGGCCCACGGATGTCATCGCCCAGGTCGGTAGAAGTGAGTTCCTGATCGTGCATTCCCTGGATCCGGCCGACGCCACGGGCCTGCAGCTGGCCAGCACAATCCTGGCCGGGCTGGCCGATCCACTGGGCACGGCGGAACATCTGGAACTGGCCCTTTCGGCCTGGGCGGGGGTGAGCTGCTTCCCCCAGGATTCCAGGGAGCCGGAAACCCTGCTGTTGTTCGCCTCCACGGCCCTGGGGCAGGCCAGACGTCGGGGGCCGAAGACGATCCTGCGCTATGCGGTCGAGATGACGATCCGCAGCCGGCATCGCCTGGCGATCGAGGCCCACCTGCAGCGGGCGATCGAAGCGGGTCAGCTCGAACTGATGTATCAGCCCCAGGTGAATGGCCAGGGGGGTCTGCTGGGGGCGGAGGCCCTGCTGCGTTGGCACAGTCCGAAGTTCGGTTCTGTTTCACCGCTGGAGTTCCTGCCGATCGCGGAAACCAGCGACCTGATCCACCGGATCGGCGCCTGGGTGCTGGAGGACGCCTGCCGCCAGTGGCAGGGGTGGGTGCAGGCTGGGCTCACCCCTGGCCGGCTGGCAGTGAACCTCTCCAACCGACAGTTCCAGGACCCGAAGCAGACCGTGCCCCATCTGGTGGCGGCGTGCTTGGACCGCACGGGCCTTGAACCCGAGCTGCTGGAGCTGGAGATCACCGAGAGTTGCCTGATGCCGGCTCTCGGTACTCGCGAACAGCTTTTAGAACTGGAGTCGATGGGAGTGGAATTGGCGATCGACGATTTCGGCACCGGTTTCTCTTCCCTCAGCACCATCCACAGGTATCCGATCAACAAGTTGAAGATCGATCGCTCCTTTGTGGATGGTGTCGACACCAACCCCACCTCCCAGTCGATCGTGCGCGCCACCCTCGCCATGGCCAGGGGGCTGGGGGTGAACACCCTGGCCGAGGGGGTGGAGCGCCCCGAAGAGCTCGACTTTCTCCGCCGCTGTGGCTGCCCGGCCTTCCAGGGCTACCTGTTCAGCCGCCCCCTGACGCCCACCCAGTTCGAAGCCCTGATCCAGAAGGGCCTGGCCACAGTCCCGGTGAGCGGCGCTGAGCCGACCAGGGCGCCCCTGCCATGAGCTTCCCCACGGGCACCATGGCCCTGCGACGGGGCCTGCTCCTGGGCCTGCTCGCCGGGCTGGCCGTCCTGGGGAACGCCTGCCCGGTGTCGCTGTGCTTCAGCATCCAGATCCTGCTCGGATCGATCGCCTCGACGCTCGCCCTGCTGTGGCTGAGGGGCTGGTGGAACGTGCCCATCGCCGCCATGGCGAGCCTCTACACCTGGACCCTGTGGGGCCATCCCTGGGCCATCGTGATCTTCAGTGCTGAAGCCCTCTGGCTGGCGCTGTTCGTCAACCGCTTCAGCGGCCCGCCGGCGAACGATCTGAATGGTCGGATCATCGTGGCCGATGTCGTTTTCTGGCTCCTGGTGGGAACACCACTGGTGTTCTTCCTCTATGGCTCGGTGCTGCACATCGATCCGACGAATGTGGCCGTGACGGCGGCCAAGCAGGCGGTCAATGGCGTGGCCAACACCGTGGTGGCCTTCCTGCTGTTCGTGCTGCTGCAGTTGCGGCGCCACAGCCATGGCAAGGGGCTGTTGCCCCTGCGGGGCCTCGTGTTTTCGGTGGTGCTGGCCTCGATCATCCTGCCCTCGCTCGGCGTCACCCTGCTCTCCTGCAGCCAGCTGCAACGGTCGACCCAGGAGGGGGTGCTTGAAAACCTGCGGACGGTCGGCGAAGCCGCCGGGCGGATCGATCCCCTCCAGCTCGGCGAGCCCTCCCGCGGACTGCCAGCCAGCGTCGGCTCGGCAGCCTTCCTGCTCACCGACATCGAGGGCAACCAGATCAGTTCCAACCCCGGATTGTTCCTGCGCTTGCAGAACCACTTCCAACCGGCGCCATCGAAGCAGATCGAGCTGAATGGGCTGCAGATCCTGGTTCCGAAGGAGCGCCGTCCTGCCCTCAAGGTGTGGATCAACGGGTACTGGAGCACCACCGTCACCTCCCCCCGTTATCTGGTTCAGGTCGTGCAACCCGCCGCGCCGGCGGTGCTGAAGCTGCAGGACCAGAGCCTCAGGCTGCTGCTCACACTTTTCTGGGTGATGCTGCTGGGGATCCTGCTGAGCGAGGCGATGGCCTGGGTGATGGAGCGACAGCTTCAGATGCTGCGCTCTCCCCATCCCGTGGATGGCGAGGGGTCCGGGCTGTCCGCCAGTCTGGAGCCCGAGGCCTCTGAGTTCAGCAGCAGCATCATCGAAGTCCAGGAATTGGCGTGCCGCCTCCAGGAACAGAACCGACGCGTTCTGCGTCTGAGCCAGGACCTCAGTGTCGTCAGCGCCAATCTGAAGCAGAGCATTGAGCGGCAGCGTCAAATCAGCAACACCGATCCCCTCACCGGAACCCACAACCGCTCGGATCTGCAAAGCAGGCTGGCGCAGGTCTGCGACCGGGCCCGTGCCTGCTCCGTGTCCCTGAGCTGCCTGGCCTTTTCCGTGCGGGGGCTGCGGCAGATCAACACCGTTCATGGCCGGCCGAAAGGGGATGAGATTCTGCAGCTGCTGATCACCGACGTGAGGCAGCTTCTGCACGCCAACGACGAACTGTTTCGCATCGGCGGCAGTGAATTCCTGTTGCTGCTCTGGGACCATCCCCTCGAATCAGCCCGCAGCACAGCGGAACAGATCCGCCAGATTGTCAGTGAGACTGGCCTGCCCCAGGACAACGGATCCATCCCGAAGCTGGCCATGAACGCCGGGGTGAGCCTGCTGGGCGCCTCAGACAGCGGCGGGCAGGCGATGCTCTCGCGGGTGGAGCTGGCCCTGAACCAGTCCCGTGAGCTGGGGGGCCATCAGGTGGTGGTGCGCTGAGGCAGGCCGGCGGCCTCCAGCCGGGCGTCCAGGGCCTCGGGCGGGTCCACGGGCAGCCGCGTGATCAGCTCCCCGTCCACCACCAGCACCGGCGCCTGGCCGCAGGCCCCCAGGCAGCTGACGTGCTGCAGGGCCCAGACGCCATCGCCGGACGGATCGTCGAGGCGCACCCCCAGCCGCTGCTCGATGCTGGCCGCCACCTGGGCGCCTCCCTTCACATAGCAGGCGGTGCCGAGGCAGACGGCGCAGCGGTGGGCCGTGGGGGGCTCGAGCCGGAACAGGTGGTAGAAGCTGGCCACGCCGTGGACACGGCTCAACGGCAACCGCATCCCGGTGGCAACCTCCCGCAGGGATTCCGGCGCCAGGTAGCCATGCAGCTCCTGCACCTGATGCAACACCTCGATGAGCGCATCAGCGCGGGCCCCATGGCGGCGGATCACCTGGGTGATGCGCGGGTCGGTGCTGGCTGTGGCCGGAGTGGTCATGGTGATGGTCTCCCACCATTCCTTGCTAGCCATAGCCGGTGCCCTGGTCAGCAGATGGGTCCGGGATCACCGCCTGCCACCGACCCAGGGCGCAGCGGCAATGCAGCAGGACCGCCGGAAGACGCGCAGCAGGGGTCTACCTATACTCACCCCCATGTGGGCGCTTACGCCATGAACCTCCAGTTACCGGCCATGGTGTTGAGTTTTGTTCTGTTGTTCACATCCTCCGCTCTGGCGTGCGAGAAGCACATCAATGGACACCAGAACGGCTCCGACACCAACGCAGAAGCCTTCAGCAAGTGAATCCGATGCCACCGAAACGTTGGCATCGGCATCTGGTGATTGGTTAGCTCATTCGTCGGCCTGAATAAGTTGATCGTTCCCAAACCTCGCTATCACCCAAGATTCGTCGTCTCGGTTGTTGCCCTGATCGCCCTTTTCCTGGTGGATCTGGTGCTCACAAGAACCCTGGGAATCACCCTGTTCCAGTACTACTGGATCCCCGTTGTTGTGGCAGCCTCCTTCGCCACGCCTCGCCAGGTGGGCTGGTTCACGAGTCTGGCGATCGTGCTGACCGTCATCTGGTCGCTGCAGGCGGCCCAGGTCACGACGCTGGAACTGTTGTTGCGGTTGGCCGGCCTGATTGGAATGGCCTGGGTGTCGATGCACCTGGCCAGGAAACTGCAGGCCGAGGAACGCAGCAATCGGGAGCTCAAGGAGCACTACCAGCTGCTGGCCGAGAACGCTCCGGATGTGGTTCTCAGCAGCGACCGGAACGGGCGGATCGCCTGGGTCTCCCCCTCGGTGCGTCAACTGCTCGGCCATGACCCCGGGGAGCTGGAGGGACAGAGCATCGACAGGCTGCTTCTCGAGGCCGACCGCGGACGATTGGAGCAGGCCATCGGCCTGGTCCTGAACGGGAGCAGCAGCGGCTGCGATCTCCGCTTCCGGGCCGCCGACGGGGCCATCCGCTGGGTCTCCATGGCCCTGCGGCCGTTGCTCGGGTCCGGCGGAGACGTGCTGGGCATGGTGGGCAGCTGGCGCGACATCCATGGGGAGGTGGAGGCACGGCAGGCCGAGGAGCGCACCAAGGCGGCCCTGGCAGCCTCGGAGGAACGCCTCCGCCTGACGATGGAGAACGCGTCCACCGGCATCGCCCTGCTGGATGCCACGGGCCACTTTCTCTCCATCAACCCCACCGGTTGCCGCCTGCTCGACCTTGACGGCCCGGGCCTGGAGGGCCTGACCTGGCAGGACTGTTCACCGGCGGCGGACCAGGCCAGCGAAGGCCCGCTGATGGAGGAACTTCTCAGCGGCCGACGCCCCAGCTACCGCCTGCGCAAACGCATCCTGCAGAGGGCCGGCCGTTCCATCTGGGTGGATTGCAGTGTGTCCTGCTCCCGCCATCCCGACGGCAGTACCGCCTTCGTGATCGCCCAGTTCAACGACGTCACCGAGATGGTTCAGGCGGAAGCCGCCCTGGCCACCTCCGAGGAGCGCTACCGGCTGCTGGCGGAGAACTCCAGTGATGTGGTGTTGCTGATCAAGGACGGGGTGATCAGCTGGATCTCCCCGTCCCTCACCTGCATGCTCGGCTGGAAACCGGAGGAGTGGATCGGCCATCCCCTCAGCCGTTTCATCCCCGCTGACGAGCAACCGGCCCTGGAGCGCGACCTCCACACCCTCGCCGCCGGCCGGACGGTGGTCAGCCGTCTGCAGGCCCTGGCCCACGACCACAGCCACCGCTGGGTGGAACTGCATGCCAGTCCCTACCGAGATCTCGATGGCCACCTGGATGGCATCGTCGGGTCCTTCCGGACGGTGGATCAGGAGGTGGCCGCCGAACGGGAGCTGGCCCGCCGCGCCTGCACCGACGAACTGACCGGACTGGTGAACCGTCACGAGGCCCTGGAGCAGATCACCGCGATTGCCGGTCGCGTCCAACGCCATGGCGACGCCACCGCCGTGCTGTTCTGTGACCTCGACAATTTCAAGGAGATCAACGACACCTTCGGACACCTGCCGGGGGACGAACTGCTCCGGACGGTGGCGACAAGGATCCGCATGGGTCTGCGCAGCGGCGACATGGCCGCCCGCATCGGAGGCGACGAGCTGATGGTGGTGCTGCAGGGGGTGCGGAGCCTGAACGATGCGGTGACCATCGCCGAAAAGCTGCGCCGGGCCGTGGCCGAACCGATCCCCACCAGTGCCGGCTACCTGACGATCACCCTGAGCATCGGCGTGACCATGGTGGAATCGGGCGAAAACCCCGACGAGATCATCTCCAGGGCCGACCGCGCCATGTACCGGGCCAAGCAGACCGGACGCAACCAGGTGCTGGCCTTCAACGAACTGAACGGCAGCGCCGCAGACCGAAGCGTTTCCTGGCAGCCCGTGCTCTGAACGGTGCCGCCCTGCAACGGCCGGCGACGATCCAGCGTCACCCAGCCCAGGCAACAGCAGGAGCCGAAAAAATGGAGACCGACTCCAGCGCGGAAAGGCCCATGGACGGCAGCGGCACCAGGCGCCACCCCATCGCGATCGCGGGCCTCGACCATGTGGTGCTGCGCTGCAGGGATCTGGAGCGGATGGAGCGCTTCTACACCGGTGTGCTGGGCTGCACCGTGGCCCGACGTAACGAAGCCCTGGGCCTGATCCACCTGCGCGCCGGCAGCGGCCTGATCGATCTGGCGGCGGTCAGCGGGGAACTCGGTCGCCGGGGCGGGGCGGCGCCGGGGATGGACGGCCACAACCTGGATCACATCTGCCTGCGGGTCGAACCCTTCGACGAGGAGGCCCTGCGGGCCCATCTCCGCCATCAGGGCATCGATGCCGGCCCCCTCCATCACACCTACGGGGCCGAAGGTGTCGGGCCGGCCCTTTACCTGCAGGATCCGGAGGGGAACAGCATCGAACTCAAGGGCCCACCGTCACCATGATCCCGGGGCCCTTGCGGGTGCCGGGGGGGATTCAACCGCGCCAGGTGGGTAGCCCCCCGTGGACCAGGGTGCCGCGGTGGCGCCAGAGTGCCGCCGCACTGACATCAATGCCGTGCTGTTGCGCCAGATCCGCTGCATTCTGAGGCGAATCGGATGTACGCAGCGCGGCGGCGAATTGAGGATCGCGAAGGGCCAGTTGCTTCACACGGTGGAGGGCTTCGGTGGCATTGGCATGGGAATCCGCAGGGGCCTCGACTGGCGCATCGATGCGGGGCCTTTCACAGGTTGACATGGGATCTCCTCCTTACTTTTCTTGAGTTTAATCCGTCGGAATCGCCAGCGAAGTGAGTGCAAACACCCATTCCATCGCTTCATCATGTTCTGAAATAGGCCGATCCTTGGCCGCTGCTGGCGGCGTTGCCATAAATCTTCGATGCCGGGAAGTATTCCGACTCCAGCTGTACTTTGGCGGCCACATCGTCCCCCGCGGTTTCAGCGATGAAATGCAGCATCAGATCGAGGCCCGACGCGATGCCCGCCGCCGTCCAGACGGCCCCATCACGGGTGAAACGCTCCTCCACCACCACCACGTCGCCGAGGGCCCGCAGGCGCTCCAGGGAGGCCCAGTGGGTGGTGGCCCGCCGGCCGCTGAGCAGGCCCGCCGCATGCAGCAGAAAGGCTCCGGTGCAGACCGAGAGCACCGCCCGGCAGGTGGTCGACTGGTGCTGGAGGAAGGCGATCAGCTCGGCATTGTTCACCTCCGTGCGGGTCCCCTGCCCCCCCGGCACCAGCAGCACATCCAACGGCGGAGCCGTGGCAAAGCTGGCGTGCGGGAGCAGCACCAGACCTTTGGCACAGGTGATCGGCGCCTCGCTCCGGCCGATCATCAGGCACTGACTGGGGCCACCGGGCTGGTGTGCCCACAGGGTGGCCATCTCCCAGGGTCCGATGGCGTCGAGTTCCTCCACCCCCGGAAACAGCAGGATCCCGAAGGTGCCGGTCCGCTCGCCGGTGGACGCGGCTGGAGGCATCTGCGATGGGCCCAGGGGTGGGTGTACAACTCCAGTCTCCCACCGGCAACCCAACCCAGCGAGGATCAGGAGCAAGCCCGGGGGCGACGACGATGGGGACAGGCACAACCGTGAACCGCCGTTGGCGGCCAGGGCTGCTGGCACTGGCCCTGGCGATCCTGCTGAGCCTGTGGCCGCCAGCAGCCGTCGCCGCCGCGGGGGAACTGCAGGTGTTCGTGCGCGAGGGATGCCCCCATTGCGCCGCCGCCAAGGCCTTCCTGCCCGAGCTGCAGCGGCAACGGCCGGCCGTGCGGGTGCGCCTGCGGGACGTGGGGAACGAGCCCCAGGCCCGCGACGACCTGCTACGTCTGTCGCGGCAGCAGGGAATCCAGGCCCCCGGGGTCCCCACCTTCGTCTATGCCGGCCAGGTGCTGGTGGGGTTTGATGACCCTGGGGGCCGAGGCCGGGAGCTGCTTGCCCTGACCGAGGCGTCGGACAAGGCCAAGCCTGGCGGGGTCCAGGCCAGCGCCACGGAGCTCAGCCTCGGCCCCCTGGGCCACGTCGGTGTCGCCGGCCTCGGCCTGCCCCTGTTCACCCTGGTGATGGGGCTGCTGGATGGCTTCAATCCCTGCGCGATGTGGGTGCTGCTGTTCCTGCTGTCGCTGCTGGTGCACTGGCGCAACCGCCGCCGCATGGCCCTGGTGGCCGGCACCTTCGTGCTGGTGAGCGGTGCGGTGTATTACGCCTTCATGGCCGCCTGGCTGAATGTGTTTCTGCTGATTGGGTGGTCAACCTGGTTGCGGCTGGTGCTCGCCGGTGTGGCGATCACGGTGGGGGTGGTGAACGTGATGGATGGCCGGCGCCAGGGCAGCGGCTTCAGCCTCTCGATCCCTGCGGAGGCCAAGCCGGGTCTGTACGCCCGGATGCGGACCGTGGTGCAGTCCCGCTCCCTGCTGCCGGCCCTGGCGGCGGTGGCGGTGCTGGCCGTGGTGGTGAATGCGGTGGAGCTGCTCTGCACCGCCGGTCTGCCGGCGATCTACACGGCGGTGCTGAGCCAGCAGAACCAGGCGCCCGCCGCCCACTACGCCTACCTGGGGCTTTACATCCTCGGCTACATCGCCGACGACAGCCTGATGGTGGCGGCGGCCGTTCTGGCCCTGAGCAGCCACAAGCTCACCGAAGCCGGCGGCCGCTGGCTGAAACTGATCAGTGGTGGGGTGATGCTGGCGCTGGGGCTGGCGTTGCTGCTGCGGCCGGGCTGGCTGATGTGAGGCTCACCCCAGCAGAGCCTGCACGCTGGCCAGCTTGTCGTCGAGGCTCTGGTCGCGGTCGGTGCGGGTGTTGATCGTGACGGTGGTGAAGATCCGCGGGCAGCCCATGGCATGCACGGCGGCATGGCAGGCCTCGATCGCCGCCATCACCGGCGCCCACTCCCCCTCAATGGCGGTGCCGTTGGGGTGCAGCCGGATCGTCAGACCGGCCTCTGCAAGCACCCGCTCGCAGGCGGCCACGTAGGCGGCCAGGCTCACCCCCACACCGATCGGCACCACGCAGAGATCAACGATCACCCTCATGGCGGAAGCGGGCAGGGGCCATGTCAACCATCACCAGGTGCCGATGCTGAACAGAAGCTGCAACAGGGCAAATCCAGCCAGACAGGTGGCGGCCAGTAGCGGAGCGACATGGACCAATGTTCGAATCCCACGATGGGTTCGGTCTAGGCGGCGTGGTGCCGCAGGGAAAGACCGTGGAACCGCTGCGTGTGGAGAGCCACAGACACACTTGGTGATGAACTTTTGTCCTGAGTGCCGCGCGTCGCGACCAACCTTGCGCCATGGGGGCAGGGGGACTTGAACCCCCACAGCCTTGCGGCCTGCGGATTTTAAGTCCGCTGCGTCTACCAATTTCGCCATGCCCCCGCTGCTGGATCCTAGATTCGAGTCACTTCGCGCAACCCTGGTGGCCCTGAGCGGACCTCTGAGCAGCCTTTCGCTCGACACCCTGCTGGTGATCGGTGCCTACCTGGCTCTGGCCGGGGCATACCTGGTGGTGGTGCCCCTGGCCCTCTACTGGTGGATGCACAAGCGCTGGACCGTGATGGGCAAGATCGAGCGCACGGGCATCTACGGCCTGGTGTTCCTGTTCTTCCCGGGGCTGATCCTGTTTGCCCCCTTCCTCAACCTGCGCATGGCCGGCCAGGGCGAGGCCTGATCGGTGACCCGCGCACAGGCGATCCTGCTGGGACTGGCGGTCTTCGCCATCGGCGGAGGCGGTTACTGGGTGTTCCGCTCCAGCGGCCTGGAGGGTTTCTCCCCCGGCATCGCCGCCTCGGCCCTGCTGATGCTGGTGGTGCTGGGCTGGACCGCCAGCTACCTGCTGCGGGTGGTGGGCGGCAAGATGACCTACATGGAGCAGCGCCGCCGCTACCGGGCCGCCTACGACGCCGTCACCGACGAGGAGTTGCAGCGCAAGTTCGACGCCATGAGCCCCGAGGAGCAGGCCAAACTCCTGGCCGAAGTGGGCCAGCTGCAGGCCGATGCCGAGATGTGAAGACGACCCCATAGGCTCAGGGGAACCGTCCTGAATCCGGCCCGATGAGCGTCGCCGCCACCGCCGGCCCTGCCACCACCCCAACGCCGATCCAGCGGCGCTTCGCCGCCCTGCGGGCGGAAGGTCGCTGCGCCCTGATGCCGTTCCTGATGGCGGGGGACCCCGATCTCTCGATCACCGCCGCAAGCCTGCTGGCCCTGCAGGCCGCCGGCGCCGACCTGATCGAGCTGGGCATCCCCTACAGCGATCCGCTCGCGGATGGCCCGGTGATCCAGGCCGCCGCCAGCCGGGCCCTGGCGTCCGGCACCACCCCGGGCCGGGTGCTGGCGATGCTGGAGTCGCTGCGGGGCCAGCTCACCCTGCCTGTGGTGCTGTTCACCTACAGCAACCCCCTGCTCAACCGGGGCATGGAGAGCTTCTGCCGCGAGGCCGCCGCCGCCGGTGCCGCCGGCCTGGTGGTGCCCGATCTCCCCCTGGAGGAGGCCCAGAAACTGTCGGCCATCGCGGCCGGCCATGGTCTGGACCTGGTGCTGCTGGTGGCCCCCAACACCCCGGCCGAGCGCATGGCCCGCATCCACACCGCCAGCCGCGGCTTCACCTACCTGGTGAGCGTCACCGGGGTGACGGGGGTGCGCACCAGCCTGGAAACGCGGGTGGGGCCGTTGGTGCAGCAGCTGCGGGACCTGGGACCCACACCGGTGGCCGTGGGCTTCGGCATCGCCACCGGCGAGCAGGCCCTGCAGGTGCGCCGCTGGGGCGGCGATGGCGCCATCGTGGGCAGCGCCCTGGTGCGGCGCATGGCCCAGGCCCACCAGAGCGGAGCCGATGTGGCGGCCGATGCCGGCGCCTTCGCCGCCGAGCTGCGCGCCGCCCTCGATCAGCCGCTGTAGCCAACCTGCCGCACAGGGGCGCAGGGCCGGGGTTCGCAGGGCCATCGGGCGACGACCCCCATGATGGGGCGATGCTCCCCGACAGCCTGCCCTTTTCCCCCGCCTGCCTGCGCAACCAGGAGCCGATCCTGACGCTGCTGCGCCAGTGGATGCCCCCGGCGGCCCGGGTGCTGGAGGTGGGATCGGGCAGCGGCCAGCACGCCATCCACATGGCCCGCCATCTGCCGGGGGTGTGCTGGCAGCCCAGTGAGCGCTCCGAATCCCTGGCCGGATTGGCCGGACGCATCGCCCTGGAGGGCCAGGCGGGCCTGGCCCCCGGGGCCCGGGTGGCACCGCCGCTGGTGCTGGATGTGATCGAGCCCCACTGGCCGGCCGGGCCCTTCGAGGCGGTGTTCACAGCGAATACGCTGCACATCATGCCGGCGGCGGCTGTGCCCCACCTGCTGGCCGGCAGTGCCCGCGTGTTGAGCCGCGATGGCCTGCTGCTGATCTACGGCCCGTTCCGCTATGGCGATGCTCACACCGCCGCCAGCAATGGGGCCTTCGACCTCCACTTGCGCCAGATCGATCCGGCCATGGGGGTGCGTGATGCCGAAGAGCTTCAGGTCGAAGCCGCCCATCTGGGGCTGCACCTGCGGGCCGATGCGGCGATGCCGGCCAACAACCGCCTGCTGGTGTTTCAAAAGAGCCACGACGGGCGCGGAAAATGAAAGGCTGAGGAACGTTCCTCTCCCATCCTGCGGCCCATGAAATTCGTCCTCTGGGGCACCTACTGCGCCGACGCCCTTGAGCGCCGCACCCCCTACCGCGACGAGCATCTGGCCGGACTGCAACGCCAGAAAGAGGAGGGCGTGCTGCTCACCCTGGGGCCCACCGTTGACGCCAGCCATGTCTTCGGCCTCTACGAAGCCGACAACCTGGAGACGGTGGAGACGTTCGTCAAAGGGGACATCTACTGGCGCCAGGGCATCTGGACGGCCGTGGAGATCTACCCCTGGATCCAGGCCTTCTGAACGCTGCATCGACGCAGCGCGGCGAGGCCAGCCTCAGCTGCGGGGCCAGCCGTCCTGGGCCTGCTGCCACACCCACGCGGCCACCGCTTCGGCCCCGCCATCTCCGAGGGCCTGGCCGTAACCGCCCATCTGGCCGATGCCCGACGCCGCGATCGTGGCAATCACCTCCGGACTGGCAGCGCCATTGCGCTGCAATGCTGCCAGTTTCAGTGTCTTGCTGCGACGAAGGATGTTGCCGCCCTGGACATGGCAGCCGGCGCAGTGGGCTTCAAACAGTCGGCTGCCAGTTTCGAGACTGGCAGCCTCTGAATCGATCAAGTCGAATGCCGCCGCCGCCCCTGGAAAACCGAGGGCGGGAGGCGGCAGGATCAGGCCCAGCACCAGAAGCAGGACCACCAGGGCCGACAGCAGCGGGCGCCAGCGGATCAATCCTCTTCGTCGGCACTGCCGGCGGGAATCAGGCGGATCTGTTTGCGGCCGAGCTTGATCTCGAACTCATCGCCAGGCTTGAGATCGAGCATGGCGGTGTAGGCCTTGCCGATCAGCAGATTGCCATTGCCCTGCACCGTGGCCACATAGCTGAGCTTGCGCCCGCCTTTGCCCACCTTGCCGGCCGCGCCGAACTCGACGCCTTTGGCCTCCAGCAGGGCCTCGTAGAAGGCGGTGAAGTTCAGGCGCTCGGCACCGTCCTTCTTGGTGGAAACATAGCCACAGGCCCGCACGATCTCGGACTTCCCGACATCGCCGAGTTCCTTGACCTTGGCCAGCAATTCCGATCCTGTCAACATGGTATGTACGCGGTGTCAGGTGTGAGGTTAGACCTAAAACATACACCAGCGCCAACAGCCTTCTGCCGAAAGCGGCGACAATCCATGCACATTCACCGCCACGATGCTGCCAATCCGTCCATTCCAGCCCGATGATTGCCAGCAGCTGGTCGCTGTGTATCACGAGGCGGTCATCAGCCAGGCCGGCAACCTCTACAGCCCGTCACAGATCGAGGCCTGGTCACAACAGGCGAGCCGCAATGATGCCTTCCGGTCGTCACTGCTACGCGGCCATGGGTTGGTGAGCTGTGCCATTGACGACGACACGATCATCGAAGCGTTTGCCCTTCTCGACCCCGTCGACCGGCTCGCCCTGCTCTACTGCCGGGGCCGCTCCAGTCGCCAGGGACGGGCCAGTGACCTGCTGGAGGCCCTGGAGCAGCACGCCCGCTCCCAGGGGGTGAGCCGCCTGCGCACCGAGGCCAGCCAGCTGTCACGGCCGCTGCTGGAGCGGCGGGGCTGGGTGGTGGACGGCGAAGAAACGGTGATCCTGGGCGGCGTGTCCTTCCTGCGCTGGCGGATGGGCAAGGATCTGCTCTGACGCCTGCGCACCTCCCCCCATGGCCGAAGCCCAGCTGCAGCAGTTCCTGGAGAAGGTGCGCCAGCTCAATGCCTTCGTGGCCCTGAGTGAGGCCGATCCCGGCCTGCGAGCGGCCCTGCGCGACTGTGGCGATCACCATCAGGTGGTGGCCCTGGCCCGCTCCTGCGGCTTCGAGATCGGCCGCCGCTGGGGCGAGCCACCAGCCGGCGACCGGGCCGACGCGAGCTCCCTGGTGCGGGGCCCCTGCCCTGCCGCTGGGGAGGAAGTGACAACGGTGCTGCTGCAGACCCCGCAGCTGCGGCTGGAGCGGATCCACTCCTGCAGCGCCTCCAGCCCGGAGGGTTTCTGGTACGACCAGACGGAACACGAATGGGTGCTGCTGTTGCAGGGCAGTGCCCAGTTGCAGTTCGCCGATGAACGCGAACCCCGCGACCTGGCCTGCGGTGAGGCCCTGCAGATCAGTGCGGGCCGGCGGCACCGGCTGCTGACGAGTGACCCGCCTCCTGGAACGATCTGGCTGGCCCTGTTCTGGACGCCGTTTCCCGCTCAATGACGTCCTGTTCATTGGCGCGGCGCACCATCCAGAAGGCCGCCGCCAGGCACAGCACCGCCAACCCGAGTCCCACCACCAATGCAGGCTTGTTCTCGGCGTTCGGGGGCAGCACGATCACCTTCCGGGCCACGGCCGTGATGGCGGTGAGCAGCACCAGTTCGATCTGCACCACGTGGCGGCGCAGGTAGGAGGTGATGTTCTGCAGCACCTCGATGGCGATCAGCAGATTGAGCAGATCGCCGAGCACGGCGATCAGACCCTCCCCCACCCAGCGCCGGTTGGGGTCGAACAGCTGAACGACGACCTCGAAGGTGAACTTGAGGGCCGCCACCAACAGCACCAGGAACAGCATGACGGCCAGCAACTTGGCCACGAGGCGCTCGCCCTGGTCGATCAGGCGAAGGAAGATCGTGTCCTGGAAGATCCGCTGCAGGCGTCGCATCAGTTCTTGAACGGCTGGTAGTTGGGTTGGGCCGGTGTGTCACTGGGGGGATTCTCGATCACCGTGTCGCAGGTGACGGAGCCGTCGGCGCCGGTGACGCAGTTGGTGGGCTTGATGTGGGTTTCCGGACCCACATTGCCACCACGCTTGAGCATGAAGGATTCGACCTGGGCCTGGGCCGCACCGCTGAAGCACAGACCGGCCACCAGGGCGGTGGCGGCCCGCAGGGACCAGGGGAAGGCGCGGGTGAGGACGGCGGTGGCGTTCATGGCGGTGGTCGTCGGCGCGGGGCCGCAGGATCGGTCAGACCCCACTCTGGGGGCTGGTCGCCCGGCCCGCCAGCGCGGCGCGCCTGAGGCGTCAGCTGCCGCTGTCGCCGCGGATTTCCTGCAGCAGCAGATCGAGCTGACCCATCGAATCCGCCATGGGATCGCCTTGGGCGGAAACGTCGCCGTCCTCGCAGGGCTCCTCGGCCAGCCACTGGGCCTCGATGGCACAGAGACGTTCGGCCAGGCCCGCCGCTCCTTGCTGGCTGTAGGTGCGGTGCAGTTCCTCCAGCAGCACGGGCATGCGGATCGAACCGGCCCTCAGGGCCCGACGCAGGTCGGACTGGGTACGGCCGGTGAGCCGCAACCAGTCCTTGAGGAGGCCCTGGAGCTCGTCGAGCTGCTCCGGGCTGAGGGAGGGGGCGGACGCTGGCATGGCCAGACGCTACCCCTGCTGGCGGAAGAGGGGGAACCAGCGATCCAGCCGGCTCTGGGCCCGGGCGCGGATCGCCGGTGTGCGGTGTGTGCCGCAGAGCCCCAGCAAGGCCGTCAGGGCCACCATGTCGTCACTGAAGCCGGCCGCCGGGATGAAGTCGGGGATCACATCGAGGGGCAGCAGCAAGTAGGTGAGGGCCGCCAGCACGGTGAGCCGCACCTGGGGCGGCGTGGAGCCATCCAGCAGCAGCTCCACGCATTCGAAGGCGGGGCGGGCGATGGTGCGGCCGGCCCGGCGCAGCAGCCGCACCAGCAGGGCCTCATCGAGCACCGCGCTCTCGAGCACCTCGGCATCGACGGGGGCTTGATCAGCGGGAGCAACAGCCATGGCGATCTGCTCGGGGGAAGGGACACGCCAACGGGTTGGGCGTCCATTCATTCTGTGGGCCCCGGAGGCTGATCAACGAGGGGGGGATCCCCCTCCATCACTCCTCCACCAGGCCGCTTTCGATGCCGGTTTTGCGCAGCTTGCGCAGGGCCCGCTGCACCACCTGGCGGCAGTACTCGCGGCTGCATTCCAGCTGCCGGGCCACCTCGGCCAGGGTGCGCCACTCGTGGCTGCCGTCGAGCCCGAAGCGCAGCATCACCACCGTGCGCTCCTTGGGGGTGAGGTTGGACTTCTCCAGCAGCGTCCAGACCGACTCGGTGCGCTCGGCCTGCTCGGCCCGCTCCATCGGCGCCGGCTCGTTGCTGGGCAGGACGTCCACCAGCTCGGAGGGATCGGCCTTGGAGCGCACGGCCCCCTGGAGGCTGACGGTGACGCTGCGCAGCTCGCAGCCCAGCAGGTCTTCGACCTCGGCCACGGGCAGCCCCATGGCGGCGGCCAGCTCCCCGGCGTTGGGGGAATGGCCGTGGGACTGAAGATGGCGCGCCTTGGCGGCCCGCAGCCGGGTGAGCTTCTCGTTGACGTTGACAGGAATGCGGATCGTGCGGCTCTGGGTGGAGAGGGCCCGGTTCAGCCCCTGACGAATCCACCAATAGGCATACGTGCTGAAACGGTGACCACGGGTGGGATCAAACTTTTCGACGGCGCGGGTCAGACCGATGGTGCCTTCCTGGATCAGATCAAGTAAATCCAGTCCCTTGCCTTGGTAGCGCTTGGCGAGATTGACGACCAGCCGCAGATTGGCTGTCACCATTTGCTGTTTTGCCCGCTCGCCGTTGCGCATGGTGCGCTTTTCGAGATCGTCGTAGTCGCAGGCCGGGCCGCTGCCGCCCGCCTGGGAACAGCGTTCCTGCAGGCTGACCATCGCCTGCACTTTTCGCCCAAGGGTGAGCTCCTGCTCAGGGGTGAGCAGCTGATGGCGGCCAATCTCGCCGAGAAAGGCACTGAGGGAACTCGCCATAGAGCACATGAATCGCTGTGTTGAACCTACGGTTGTTTCTGGATGTTCCTGAAACGAACAGAAAGCCTTCAGTGTTCCGTTGCGTCTTCCGCATAAAGCCAACTTTTTCCCTATTTCGTACTGATTTCAACCTGCGCTTCAGACCCTGTTCGCCAAGGGGCCCGGTGGCCAGGAGCCAGCCGCTACCGTCCGGGGCGATCCCCTGACACCAGCCGATGGCCGGGCTTCTCTCCATCCCCTCCGAGGTGCTCTCCAGCGCCGGGGTGGCCTACGTGCACTACCTGAGCTTCATGGTCTGCTTCGGGGCCCTGGTGCTGGAGCGGCGCCTGATCCGGCCCGACCCGGACCGCAAGGACGCGATCCTGATGGTGATCACGGACGTGACCTACGGCCTGGCCGCCCTCGGGGTGCTGCTCAGCGGCATCCTGCGGGTGCTGTATTTCGGCCAGGGCACCAGCTTCTACACCGAAAATCCGCTGTTCTGGTGGAAGGTGGGCACCTACCTGGCGGTGGGCGCCCTGTCTCTTTATCCCACCATCACCTACATCCTCTGGGCCATCCCGCTGCGCAAGGGGGAGCTGCCCCAGGTGAGCGAAGCCCTGGCCAACCGGCTGCGCTGGGTGCTCAACATCGAACTGGCCGGCTTCGCCGCCATCCCCCTGATGGCCGCCCTGATGGCCCGCGGAGTCGGACTGGCGGGCTGATGGGCCGGCCCCATCGCCTGCTGGTGGCCGGCCTGCTGCCGTCGCTGCTGCTGCTGGCGGCCCCCCTGCAGGCCGCCCCGGCCCCTTGCGGCGTGGCTGTGGCCACCCGAGCCGTCGCGCCAACGCCGAGCACGCCCGCCGACGTTGCCGCTGCGGCCGCAGGCGAGGACTACCGCCAGCGGCTGCGGCCCACGGCCTTCGGCTGGCCGCGGCTTGATCACTGGTGCGTGTGGGTGGAGCCGGCGGCAACGAGCGGTGCCGGCCAACGCTGGGACGCCCTCTGGCTCGGCGCGGTGGAGCGGGCCATGGAGCAATGGCAGCAGGAGCTGGCGATCACCCGGGTGGAGGATCCGGCGGCGGCCCAGGTGCGGATCCTGCGGCGGCGGCCGCCGCTGCTGCGGGAGCCGAATGGCCGCACCCGGGCCAGCCATGGCCGCGCTGAGCTGGCGGTGGTGGAGGCCGACCGGGGCGCCGGCTGGATCCTGGAGCCCCAGGTGCAGGTGCTGATCAGCCCGGGCCAGCGGCCGGAGGCCACCGAAGCCACCGCCCTGCATGAGCTGGGCCATGCCTTCGGGCTGTGGGGCCACAGCGACGATCCCGCCGATGCGATGGCGGCCCTCCCCGGTGCCCAGCCGGTTTTGGCGTTGAGCCAGCGCGATCGGGCCACGCTGCGCTGGCTGTATGGGCAACCCACGCGCTTCGGCCTGCCCGTGCTGTCGCCGCCCGCGTCCCGCTGAAGGGGCCGTTCAGGCCGGCGGGCTCTCCTCGGGGTGGGGCGGCCGGTGGGGCGGGTGGCGGTGGTGGTAGGGAACGAAGCCGGGGCCGTAGATCTGGGCCAGCCGGGTGGGGCTGAGGGCGTGGTCGGGGGTGCCGTGGCAGCGCAGGCTGCGGTTGAGGCAGAGCACGCCGTCGCAGGTGCGGCGCACCATCTCGAGATCGTGCGACACCTGCAGGATCGTCCAGCCTTCGCTGCGGCGCAGCTGGTAAAGGAGGGTGTGGAACTGCTCGGCCGCCCGGGCATCGAGGCCGGCCTGGGCCTCATCGAGCACCAGCAGGCGACGGGGGCGCACCACGCAGAAGGCCAGCAACACCCGTTTGAGCTGGCCGCCGGAGAGCTCGGAGAGCAGGCGATCGGCGAGGTCGGCGCAGAGGGTCTTGCGCAGGGCGGAGCGGATGGCGCTGCTGCGCTCCTGGCGGCCCAGCCAGGGCAGGGACAGGCCCGGCGAATCCCAGCCCAGGCCCACGAACTCGGCCACCGTGAGCGGGAAGCGGCCCCGGGGCACCAGGGTCTGGGGCAGGTAGGCGAGCTTGGCGCGCAGCTCCCGCGGCAGCTGGCCGCGGCTGCCGAGGCTGCAGCCCAGGAAACGCACCTCACCCGCCTGGCGGGGAAGGATGCCGAGGATGGCCTGCACCAGGGTGCTCTTGCCGGCCCCGTTCGGGCCGACCAGGGCGGTGTCGGATTCGGCCACCAGCTGGAAGCTGACGTCATCCACCGCCGTGACGGCATCACGCCGCACGCTCAGGTGGCTGACTTCGAGAACCATTTCGGCCATGGGGGCAGCCTACCCAGCGGACCACTCCCTGGCTGTCGCCATCCCAACGGCCGGGCCACGAGAATGGATCTCAACGCCTTCGAGCAAGACCCCCCATGACCTGCATCGCCGTGAGTGGAGCTTCAGGCAAGACGGGTTGGCGGGTGGTGGAAGAGGCCCTGGGCCGGGGCTGGGGCGTGAAGGCGATCCTGCGGCCGGGGTCCGAGGTGCCGCCCGGGCTGGCCGGCGCCGAGCTGGTGCGCCTGGAGCTGGGTGATGGCCAGGCGCTGGCGGCGGCGCTTGAGGGGTGCGACGCCCTGGTGATCGCCACCGGGGCACGGCCGTCGGTGGATCTGGCCGGGCCGCTGAAGGTGGATGCCCTGGCGATGCGCCCCCAGATCACGGCCTGCAAGGCCGCCGGTGTGAAGCGGGTGGTGCTGGTGAGTTCGCTGTGCAGCGGCCGCTGGTTGCACCCGCTCAACCTGTTCGGGCTGATCCTGGTGTGGAAGGGGGTCGGGGAGCGCTGGCTGGCCGCCAGCGGCCTCGATTGGACCGTGGTGCGCCCCGGTGGGCTGAAGGAAACCGAGGAGGGGATCGAGGCCGAAGGCATCCGCTTCAGCGGGCCCGACCAGCAGGAGAGCGACAGCATCCCGCGGCGGCTGGTGGCGCGGGTGTGCCTGGATGCGGTGGAGAGCCCGGCCGCCATCGGCCGCATCATCGAGATCACCAGCAGCCCCCAGCTGCCGGCGGTGGGACTGGAGGCGTGGCTGGCGAGCAGCGCGGCCTGACGGCGGCTGTAGGGTCGCCGCGGCGGTGGCAGCTGGATGCGAAAACCCACTCTCCTGCTGGGCCTGACGGTGCTGATCACCGCCGGAGCCAGCTTCGCGGCGGCCAACCTGCTGCTGCGGAACGCCACTCCCGCGAACTCCCGCCTGGCGGCCGCCCCGCCGCCGCTGCCGGGGGGTGTGGCCCTGGCAGAGCCGTCACCGAACTATGTGGGGGAAACGCGGGTGCTGGCGGCGGAGGCGATCGATGCCACCGCCTGGGCGCCGATGAACCAGGCGCTGGTGAGCCTGGCGCGCCGCTTCCTGGACTATCCCTTCAAGGGGTTCTCCCTTGATGGCGGACCGAAGGAGCAGCTGGTGCTGGATCTCACCAACTTCGACTGTCTGCTGTTCGTGGAGCAGCTGCTGGCGCTGAGCAACAGCCGCAAGGTGGACACCCAGGACGAAGGGGTGGAGCGCTTCACCGAGCACGTGCGGCGGCTGCGCTACGTGAATGGCGAGGTGGACTACTGCCGGCGGCAGCATTACTTCAGCCGCTGGGCCGAGGCGGCCGAGCGCAACGGCTATGTGGTGAACCTCACCCCGTTCCTGCCGGGCGCCAGCAGCCGCACGGTGGCGCTCAACTTCATGAGCAACCACATCAAGAGCTACAAGCCGATGCAGCTGGCCCGCAACCGGCAGTGCATCACGGAGCTGGAAAAGGACCTAGTGCTTGAGCAGGCCTACATCCCGCTGGCGGCGCTACCGGGGGTGCTGCCGTCGCTGCGCAGCGGCGACATCTTCGGACTGGTGACAAAGGTGCCGGGGCTGGATGTGACCCACGTGGGCTTCTTGGAGAAGCGCGACGGGGTGATCGATGCGATCCACGCGGCGGAGGGGGCGGGGGTGATCCGCAGTGAGAACTTCGCGAGCTACGCAGCGCGGGTGCCGGATGTGATCGGGGTGGCGATTTATCGGCCGAGGCCGAACGATGGGGTTGGGGAGAGGAAGCCTAAAGGCATATCCAATTAGCTTGTCTTGGGTCTAAGTGCTGACGAGGCCTCAGCGCTCCTCGCTCGTCGACAAAAGTCTGTTCATGGGCTCGAGAAAGCCATTGCGATGTGGATTACTTAACGAGTCAAGGGGCGCGGGCGACAAGAATAGAATTCCTTTAGCCCCATATCCACTCCTGCCATGCGAAGAATTGACTTCACAGTACCATTAGGAATATCAGATGACCTTCTTGGAATTACAACTGTCTTGCCATCACTAGTTTTCCACTTTCCATGGCTACCGCCACCAGGCGAAGGCTCAGGCCGAAGCCCGACCATTACTCTAAGTTTTGCAATTAGGTCTCGACCAGAGATCGCCCCTTTGAGCATCGATGCGCCTGCGACTGTGATCCGGTCTCCATCAGCTAGGCGATAGCACATCTCGACTGACAAGCCGTTTACCTTAATGACCAGAGCAGCAGGATGAATTGTTGTAACACTGATGAATGTGGTCGAGAAGAGAAAGTCCTCTAAGCTGGCACCGGCATGCACGCGAAACTCGTCCCAATCCTCGCAGTTCATTCGAGCGAGGACAACCAACTCATTGTCAATTGCTTCCACAGGCTGAACTGATTGCGCCTCAACCTGGATGTGATCTTCAGGCATGAGCATAAAATCGCCCCCAGCTGGGGTGCCATTAACCTTAAACCTCAAAAGATGAGGATTAACTCCTATGGTAGTCAAAAAGTCATTCGTTAGATACAACCCCTCAAGATCCGTTCCTGGCTCTACGCCAAATAACATCCTCCCCCCTGGGGAATTAAGCATTTGAACTGTAATCCGGACGAGTTGAATATCCATTAATTTAGATGGCAAACGAGGAGTTTCGCATGACGCACTCGCCAAGACTCGCCGGATAGAGGCACTTCGACAATACATTTATCAGCGCAGAAGCCAAAACCAAGTGCATATCAGTAGAATGAATCAGTTTTGCGTTTAAAAACCCAGCAGGGCGATATCGCCTTGGGTTACAGCACGCCACAACACAGCCATGATCAGGCACTTCAGAACTTGTTGGCGATTTGTGAATAGCAGTCATCAGGCAAAGTAGTGAGTAGCAATCCTAAAGGCACGTCCTCTTCGAATTGCCTGTCATTCACCACACAGACATCTCGATAGAGCCTACAACGCAAAGAGCATCTCATCACACCTCTTCGCAACACAAGCAAACTGGTAGGATTCAGACATTTGAGCTCAGGCCAACTGACAAAATCTAGTTGGTAGTCACTAAGCGGATATCTTGCGGAATGTCAGATTGAATCTCGATCCAAGCACGCGCTTTCTTTTTGGAACAGAATGCTGCCAGTGTTGCTGGATATCCCCCATCATAACAAGCAGAGTTCCATGATGCATAGGAAGAACAAGCTTAGTCTGATGATCTTTGTTCAGGCGAAGAACAAAGTCTCTAGATACTCCAAAACTGGCAGAGGCAATAACTGGATGATTGCCTAGCTCCGGTTCATCATCAGCATGCCAGCCGAGGCAGTCCTGGCCGTCACGGTACCAGTTAAGCAGCACACTATTGAAACTGGCACCAGCAGCCTTTTCAACCCTTGACTTGAGATAAAGAAGCCCATCATTCCATTCGTGGGGAACGGATGTGATCCCAGAGTAAGAGTAGACCTTACCAGCATCGCCATACCACGCGGTCAGACGAGGCAGAGGCACCTCTCTTCCATACATCCGTATGTAATCCTGTCTCCACTTGATGTTGAAAAACCGAATTGATTCAAACTGACTCAGAGAAAGCTCTCTCCAGCTCGCTTGGCGAAAGTCAAAGCCGTGAGCCTCTTGGAAGAAAGCGACGGCCCTGTCGGCAATCTTTATGTCAAAGAAGTGCTGAATATAAAGCAGCTCTCCGTGGCGGATCCGTACCTTGTAGCCTTGCAGTTTGTTGCACCATTTAGCTTCAGAGATGCCAGCTTGGTGGGTATTGAATGGCAAGCTAGGACCGGGATCCGTAAGCAAGTTCACTTCCTAGACCTCCGTGCTCATATACAAGGAGACTTGAGAATGATATCCTCTGGTAGAACTTAATCGTGCATCATGGACAGTTACTCCTTCTAGAGAGCCTACAAACTCATGAAATGCACCTACCCGTCGCGACCCGCTATTACCCTTAGGGCTGACGGCAAAGATTAGGTGCGTCCCACGCCGGACAAACAACTTACGAGCAAGGCTCTCATAACAGAAGGTATGAAGGTCAAGCACATTTGACATTAAGTTCAACGTGCTTGCTCGATCACTTTTTTGAGAATCAGATAGATCCACTTCATCCAACCCCTTGTGATGCAGTTTAATGACTGCAGCAGGGCAGTAGGATGAATAGATTGCATGAGCTCTCGCAAGGGCTATTTCAGAGATTTCGATCAACTCAATACACTCGACTCTTTCTCTGAGTTCATTGTCATAGTGATCCAAGAGACAAGATCCCGCAAGGCCTTGGCCACACCCGTAGTCAACAACATGAATCGCACCTTCTGGCAGGTTTATACCCTTCAGAAGGACATGCCACTGGCCTTGGGTCATGGGGCCATAGGAGTGAAGGTACTGATCTAGTTGCTCAGGAGTCTCCAGAATGTTTCTTCCTCTGCGAAGAGAATCCCACATTTCTCGACCATGGTCCTTCATTCCAACTGAACGGAGCAGGTCGAATGAAATGTTTTCACTGTTGATTGCGCCAGATCCAATGGCAGACAGAATCGCATCCGAGACAGACATTTCGGTTGGGCGTGGGCAAAGCATTGACGACAAGACAAATTAATGGAAAGATTCAAGCAGCCTCGCTCAGTTTATTCCTGAAAGGACGACTCATAGATTCTCAGCGAATTACATGGGCAAGCTTAACTGACTCTGAATGAGGTCAAGTCAATGGTGTGCCTTAGCCTGCTCACGAGGGCAGCACTCAAGAACCAGAACTGAGATAGGGAGTCTCTGGAAAACCAGGGCCAACGACGGGACAATGGCTCTGTGATAGCAGGCCAGGATTGGGTTGATGGGTAGCAAGTGGCTCGACATCTCGGACTATGAGAAATCCAGAGGCAAGAATCGCACCAAACGCGAGAACTTCCTGGCCGAGATGGAAGTGGTGCTGCTTTGGCAGGCCCAGCTTGATCTGATTGATCGCCATTACCCAAGACCAGTAGGAAGGGCGGGAGTCTTCCGAACCCACTGGCCACGATGCTGCACATCAACCCGTTGCAGCAGTGGTATCCACTCAGTGATCCTGCAATGGAAGAGCCCTTGTTTAAGGTGCCCACCATGCGGCGCATTGTGTGCATTAATCTGATCAGTGAACGGGACCTGGATGAGAAGACGATCCTAGCCTTCCGCCACCTGCTGGAGAAGCACTAGCTGGGCGAGCAGTTTTTGAAACCGTCAAAGCGCACCTCAGCGTGCGTGGCATGAAGATGCGCCAGGGAACGATCGTTGATGCCACCTTGATCGCGGCACCCCGCTCCACCAGGAACAAAGAGGGGGAAGCGGAAACCGGAGATGCATCAGACCAAGAAGGGCAACCAGTGGTATTTCGGGATGAAAGTCCACCTCAGTGTGGTCAAGGATTCTGGCCTGATCCACTCAGTTGTCACCATAGCCGCCAACGTCCACGACCTCACCCCGGCTGCAGAGCTGTTGCATGGCGATGAGGCCGTGGTTTACGCCGATGCCGGCTGCCGAGGGATCGCCTAGAGGCCTGAGATGACAGGTAAGACAACAGAATTCAGGGTGGCGATGCGTCCGGGGAAACGCCGGGCATTGCCAGATTCTGAGGATGGAAAGCTGCAGGATCTGGTCGAGGCGGCCAAGGCACACGTCCGCGCCAAGGTCGAACATCCGTTCCGTGTGATCAAGGAGAAGTTCGGATTCCACGAGGCCCGACTGCGTGGCATGGCCACGAACTGCTGCAAGGTCAACGTGATCGCGGCGCTCACGAATCTGTTCTTGGCACGCCGCCTGTTGCTTGCGACGACATGAACGAGGGAATGGTTTGCCCGGGAGTCCTGATTGGAGCTCATAAAGCATGAAAAGGTGGGGCGGCAAGAGCGGTAAAGCCCTGATCGAGGCTTTGTTCAGTCAAATCCGAGCCCTACACGGAGGCTTTGGCCTCAGCCACTGCTCAAGCACCTCTTGCCCAGAGATTCTCTAACGCCTCCGGTCACATTCGCGCCAAGAGCTCATGAGTGAACTAAAAAGTGTTCGTTCGTGTGTCAAGCGCTTCGGATTGTTAGGCACTTTCTTTTTCGGCATCAGGCCTTCATGAACCAAGCAGGAATCAGGCAAAAGTCTCATAAAGATATCTCTGGAAGCCAGAAAAGATCAGGCCAATTTCTTCAGGCCTTCCCAGTTCTGCCACTGCATCAGCAATGGAGTTCTGGTAGCGGAGCCTCAGCAGCGGCGTGAGCTTTTCCTGGGCCAGCTCCTGTACGCCCATCGTCACATAGTGCTGGAGAACAAAGTCCAGGAAGAGCTGCTGCTTGCTGGTGAAGCGAGAGTGGGTGTAGAGGCGGGCTCTCTCGGCCCGTTCCTGGCGAGGAACTGGCGGCAGGGCATAGGCCACATGGGCCAGCACATCGAACAGATCGCTGTTCTCCGCCTCTATGATCCGCTGCATCTCCGCCAGCTGATCGGCGCCAAAGCCCTTCTCATCCAGGCCCTGCAGAAGCTTGCGGCGGGTGTCGGGCGCACTCCAGAGCTGCCGCAGCTCGGCCTCATCCTTCACGAACTCCGGCAGCTGGCCGTAGAGCAGCTCGATGAACTGCTGGGAGCTCATCGGCCGGCCATCGGGATGCCAGAAGGAGGTGACCAGCATGTGCTGGATCGAGCGTTCCTTGCCATCACCAAGCTTGATGCGGGCCTTGGTGGGATGGGGCTTCAGCCCCTCCGGGTCATTGTCTCCCTCTTTGGGCGGCTCGGGTTCGCCAACAGGAACCACAGCCTTGGGCTCGACAGGCTCTGACTCCAAGGGCTCCCCATCCCACTCCGAGTCGCTGAAGTGGTGGTGGGCCTTCACGAAGTCATAGATGGTGAAGTAGTCCTTGCCGTCGAACAGGCGGGTGCCACGGCCGATGATCTGCTTGAACTCGATCATCGAGTTCACCGGCCGCAGCAGCACGATGGTGCGCACGTTGCGGGCATCCACGCCGGTGGAGAGCTTCTGGGAGGTGGTGAGGATGGTGGGGATCGTCTTCTCGTTGTCCTGGAAGGCCCGCAGCCAGGTGTTGCCCAGCTCGCCGTCGTTGGCGGTGACCCGCTGGCAGTAGCTGGGATCGCTGCTGCTCTTGAGCTGGTTGATCAGGTCGCGGATCGCCAGGGCATGATCCTGGGTGGCGCAGAACACGATCGCCTTCTGGCGCTGATCGATCTGCTCCATGAAGATCCGCACCCGCTCCCGCTCGCGCCGCTCGATCTCGATGATCTTGTTGAAATCAGGCTCCTTGTAGAAGCGGCCCGCCTCGATCTCCCCTTCCACCACCGTGTCGTCGGGGGTGTAGACGTACTCATCGAGGGTGGTGGTGATCTGCTTGACGCGGAAAGGCGTCAGGAAGCCGTCGTTGATGCCCTCCTTGAGCGAGTAGCTGTACACCGGCTCGCCGAAGTAGGCGTAGGTGTCGGTGTTGCCTTCGCGGCGTGGGGTGGCGGTGAGGCCCAGCTGCACGGCGGGGGCGAAGTACTCGAGGATGCCGCGCCAGGTGGATTCGTTGTTGGCGCCGCCGCGATGGCATTCATCGATCACGATGAAATCAAAGAAATCGGCCGGATACTGGCCAAACCACGGGGAGGGCTTGCCGTCCACCGGCGGGCCGCTCATGAAGGTCTGGAAGATGGTGAGGAAGACGCTGGCGTTGGTGGGTACCCGCCCCTTCTTGCGCAGGTCCCCCGGATCAATCCGCGCCAGGGCGTTCTCCTCGAAGGCGGCGAAGGCGGTGAAGTCATTGAAGGCCTGATCGGCGAGGTTGTTGCGATCGGCTAGAAACAGGATGCGGGGCCGGCGCGTGGGCTCGCCGGAGAGGATCCAGCGGGCGGCAAAAAGCTTCCAGAGGATCTGGAAGGCGATCGAGGTTTTGCCGGTGCCGGTGGCCAGCGTCAAAAGGATGCGGTTTCTGCCGGAGGCGATCGCCTCCAGCACCCGGCTGACGGCGATCTCCTGGTAGAAGCGGATCTGCCAGCTGCCGCCCTTGTCGGGGTAGGGGATGGCGGCGAAACGATCACGCCAGGCGTTCTCTTCGGCGAAGGTGCTCTGCCACAGCTCCTGGGGGGTGGGGAAGGCTTCGGCCTCCCCTTCTTCTCCCGATTGCATGTCGATGGCGTAGATGCCCTTGCCGTTGCTGGCATAGGTGAAACGCAGCTGAAGCTTGGCGGCGTACTCCTTGGCCTGGCCCACGCCTTCAGTAAGCGGCAGGGAATTGGCCTTGGCCTCCACTACCGCCAGGGCGGTGTTGCGGTAGCTGAGCACGTAGTCGGCGCTGAGGGTCTTGCCGCGGCGACCGCCGCCTTCAATGCGGCCCGGTGCGATCGGAAACTCGCGGCGAATACGGCTGCCCTCCACCACACCCCAACCGGCCGCCACCAGCAGCGGATCGATCAGCTCGGCGCGGGTTTCGGCCTCGTTCATGGGATCAGCTCGGCCGGGATGGTGTGCAACACCTGCTTATCCGCCACGTAGTGATAGCTGGATGGGCGGGCCGAGGCAGTCATACGGATAAGTTTGGCCGATCCAGGCCTGTCTCGCCCGACGGTCCAGGACGTTCAGGCACCACGATCAGGCCGGTGTTCGGCTCGCCAAATGCAAGGCAGGAAGCACCGATGGCGACCCGATGGGCTGTGAGGGCACAGAGGGCGGCATCGATCCAATCGATGTTGGTAAGAGTTGCGGTGGTGATACCGGCCTGGGCGAGCAGGGCCGTGCGCTGCGGACGCTTCTGGCGAGCCTTGGTCTCCCCGCCCCGCAGATGCCAGGTGATGGCATGGGGGAAGGTTTTAAAGCAGCAGCATTGGACCGTACTGGGCAGGCTGGTGAGCAGCGGGTGGGAATCCTTCAGGGCCTCGTAGAGATCTGCCCCGTGACGCATCCAGTCGAAGTAGCCGCTGGGATGTTGTTCGGCCTTTTCGCGGCTGGGTGTTGCGAAGCAGAAGATGCCCTGCTGCATCAACTCCCGTTCGCAGGGACGCGCGCGGCCAGTGGGGCTCCAGCGGCATGGGGCATCAATGGCTATCACGCTGGCACCGATCACGCTGCGGCACCAATGGCTGAGCTCCAGAATATCCCGGCTGCTCAGCTGGCAAGCATAGGCGCCATTACAGAGGGCCACGGCATGGAAGCCCTTGCTGTGGCCTCCCACATCGATGCCGATGGTGGTGATGGGAGCCGAAGCGGGAGGGTTTGCAGACATCGCCTGGGGCTCACAGCTCACCGTTGAACGCTTGGTGCAGGAGGGACTTCTTCAGTTCCTCCAGGGCAGCGAGTTTGCGTTCGTAGAGGCGGGTGAGGTGTCGGGTTTCTTCCTGAAGTGCCTTAACTCCATTGACAATCTTTGCCTGCTCCTCAACCGATTCTGGAATCGGTATTGGAATCGCGTTTAGCGCTCTCTGGTTGAGCTTTGGCTGTGCTGCGCCAGTAATGAATTCATCAAGCTTGATACTTTCTAAGTAGAACTCGACAAACCGCTGGGTCGCCATTCTATCAAAGTGCAGAATGTGTGCGTGGTTATTGACCCAGTATCTGCCGGTCACCGAGAATGCGACGGGGGTCGTTCTCGCCAGCAGATTCGCTCCGTCTTCAGAAACCAACAGATTGTCGCCCTCGAAAATGTAGTCCGCAACGTAATCAACGATGCCTGACGCACCGTAGTAGGGATACTCGCCACTGCTTCGGAGGTTCTTGGTGATGGGAACTCGCCTGCTATCGAGGTTGGTCGAAATCTTGTCGAGCGTCGTTTCCACCCACCCCTCCCCCCGCTGACAGAAGACGGCTTGAAGGTGACTCTCAAAAAGTGCGCGGGCGTTCTGGAGGTTCTGTTCGGCGGTGGCTTTGGCGGTGGCGAGGCACGCAAACGCTTCGTCGAGAAGGGCGGCGATTCGCTGCTGTTCGGGGAGTGCTTCGGGAAAACAAATCTCAACTCTAGAAATGTCCTGCTGATTCACACTCGCCTGATTGACGGACTGCTTGCAAACTCCCCGCCAGTAGCCACTAGAAAACAGGTACATCAGCGCATATTGCAAATACGCTGAAGTCAGGCTCTCCTTTGGCCTCATAAGCAGCAGGTTTACGCCGTGATAAACCGGCTCGACGCCGTCGAACAGGGCAGTCTTACCGACATGAATCACGCTATTAATATGACTAAACAGAATATCGCCCTGCATGAGTCGATACCGCTCCTTCTCTCGCTCAGTCAGTTGGGCATAGCCGACCCTTTTCAAGTCGAAGATTGCCTCTGAAATGCTCTCGATCCGAGAAATCCTTTCGCCCTTACCTCGCTTGTCTTGCTTGCAGTTAAGGCCATTCCGAAGGACATCCAACACGTCACCTAATGTGCTGGTTTTCCATCCTTGTTTCATAGAATCTCCCTGATTCGTCCTAGCACTTCTGCGCTTTCAGCATCGAGCACGGCGATTTCCTCCATGATGTCCGCAGGGCTGCGATGAGCAATTTGCTCAACTCCATTCGGATTCTTGCTCGAAAGCTCAAAGGTTGATTGGTCAATGGACGTGGCGTCAAGGCTCCAGCTCTTTGGTGAGTCAGCGAAAGTATTTTGGAGGGAAACGAACTCAGCGAGGTCCGCGTCGTTAAGCGCGGCATTCTTACCCAGGTTGCGGCCGGGATCGAGCTGGTAAAACCACACCTTGCGGGTGGGGGCTCCTTTCTCGAAGAACAGCACCACCGTTTTCACCCCCGCCCCCTGGAAGGTGCCGCCGGGGCAGACGAGCACCGTGTGCAGGCTGCAGTCGGACAGCAACTTATGGCGCAGGGCCACCGAGGCGTTGTCGGAGTTCGAGAGGAAGGTGTTCTTGATCACCACGCCGGCGCGGCCGCCGCCCCGCAGCAATCGGATGGAGTGCTGCAGAAACAGAAACGCCGTTTCACCCGTGCGGATCTCAAAGTTCTGTTGCACCTCCTTGCGTTCGCTGCCGCCGAACGGTGGGTTGGCGAGGATCACATCGAAGCGATCGCGCTCCTGCACATCGCTGAGGTTCTCGGTGAGGGTGTTGGTGTGCAGCACCTTGGGCGCCTCGATGCCATGCAGAATCATGTTCATGATCGCGATCACATAGGCTAGGCTCTTCTTCTCCTTGCCTGTGAAGGTGCGGCTCTGCAGCGTATCCAGATCGGCGGTGCTGAGTTCCGCCCCGGTGGATCCGCCCCTGCGCATGAATTCAAACGCTTCGCACAGGAAGCCGGCGGAGCCCACGGCAGGGTCGTAGACCGACTCGCCGATCTGGGGGTTCACCACATTCACCATGGCGCGGATCAGGGGCCGGGGCGTGTAGTACTCACCGCCGTTCCGGCCGGCGTTGCCCATGCGCTTGATCTTCTCCTCATAGAGCATCGAGAGCTCATGCTTCTCGGCCTGGGAGCGGAAGCGCAGGCCATCGATCACATCAATGATTTCGCGCAGGTTGTAGCCGCTGGAGATCTTGTTGCGCAGTTCGCCGAAGATCTCACCGATCTTGTACTCGATCGTGTTCGGACCGCTGGCGCTCTGTTTGAAGCGCTCCAGGTAGGGAAACAGGCGCCCGTTCACGAAGTCGCGCAGGTCGTCGCCGGTGAGGGCGGCGTGGTGATCCAGCTGGCCGCTGGCGCTCTTCGGCGCCGCCCAGCTGTTCCAGCGGTAGGGCTCCTCCAGAATGGGGGTGTAGCTGCGGCCCTCCAGGGCGGCTACGGCGGCCTTGTCGTCTTCGAGTCCGTCGAGGTACTTGAGGAACAGCAGCCAGGAGGTCTGCTCAGTGTAGTCAAGCTCGGTGCCGCAGCCCGCCTCCTTGCGAAGGCAGTCGTCGATGGCGCGGAACGCCTGCTCGAAGGAGCTTAGGGGCGAGGCGGCGCGGGATCCGTTGGGGGCGCGGGTGGTGGGCTGGCCATTGCCGGAGGTTTCCCCCGCTGTACCTTCCGCCAGGGCGACCGAGCCACCACGGCCGCGGCCGTTCACGATCAGGCGGCGGCCTAGAAGGTCGACCTTCACGGCTTCGTAGTGGGCCTCCTCCCACTCCAGCGTCTCCCGCAGGCGGCCATTGCCCGCAGATCCGCCCAGGGCGGCGAGGGCACCGAGGAACTCGTCGTGGAGGACGTCGTTGGTGCCGGCGTCGCTCAGCGGGCTTTCAGCGGCGTAGGTCAACGGGGGGAGGAGTTTTGCCCCTTCAGGATGCCAGCAGGGTTACGACCGGGGCAAGACTGGCCGGAAATCGTCTCCACCCAGGGGGGGGGGGGCATGGTGATTCAGATCGAGGTGAGCTGCTTGGAGGAGATAGGCAGCCAGAGTGCAGGGGTTCTTGATATGTGCCAAACGCTTCCATAACTGGCGGACAACTCGTAGCGAGGCGAAGAGTTAGTCGTCCATGCGAATAAAATTTCTATGCTTACCCTGCATTGAATATAGGGCCAAGCAAGGCACGCAAATCCCCAATCGCATTGCCATACCTATGTTTTGTGTATGCCCTGTAAAGAATGCGCCTAATCTGCACGTCATCCATTCCAGTAGCTTGGCTCACTTTTTCGACCATATTACTAACTTTCTTCTTGGCGAGATCTCGCGGCTTCTGGCTGTTTAGAGCGCGATAATCTGCAGACTGAGTTAGTCGATCAAAATTGACCGCATGGCCTGGAAAGCAATTCCGGATTTCGACGCGCATGTGACCACCCTCGATCATATCGACAACTCCCATCTCAGGCGTGCAAGGCAAATAGTTCAATATTCTTTGAGATCTGGCAAAGAGATCTAATAGCCGACGATCATTCCGCTGCTGAGCAGACTGTAGAGATTCGGTCTTCACGTCTTCATCCAAGAAGGCAATTCTACGAACGTAGCTAGGGAATATTTGCGATGAGCCGTTCACGAATTCTAAGACCTGAACATATCCGCCAACCGGTGCGATCTTGCAGAGAGGTTGGTAGTTAATGTTCGGATTAGCTACTGCCAGATACTCTTGAATCATCTGCTCAAGAAGCATCTTTGCCTGCTTATCTTCAACAAAAAAGATAAAGTCCGCTCCTAATTCATCATCGAAAGCGATTTCACCAAGTATCTGTGCCGGATAGGGATTCCTAATCACCTCGATGGTGTTGCTACCGTCATTCACAAGATGGATAAGCTGGCGCCGTCCTGCTGTCTTTATAATGGAGGCAGAATAAGTGGAAAAAATAATCGTTGTGTTTTTAGCTTGGCTTACGGTGCGTAATTTCTCAAGCAGGCGAACTTGAGCCTGCGGATGGAGTGCCATTTCAATTTCATCGATTAACACAAGACCGTCATTCTGGATTTTCGATAGACGCGTAGCCAGACGAAGAATGCAAAGCTCGCCAAGGCTAAAGCTTTTCTCGGAGTAATATTTATATGGGTGGCCCTGGCCAGGCCGATATGGAATTAAGAATGCCTCATTCCCTCTTCCCCTCCGAGTGTTAATGAACTTCAAATTATTCCATTTATTGTCTGCTAACACCATTACCAGAAAGTCCTTAACATCATCACTGGCATCCCTTAGCCTATTGTGAGTAATCTCATCTGCAAAAGGCTCAATCCGTTCGGAATTTGCTTCTAGATAAGAAATGGCTGAATAAGGGAAGTTTCGTAAGATGGTTGAATTGTCGCGAGGAGTCGCCCGCCATCTTTGGCCTCCATACTTATACGTTACGGAGTGGCCATTGATTTCATAGGTTATTGAGGCCTCGTCATAAAGATCAACTCGATTGGCTAAAGGGCTTGTCCGGAAAAATTGCTGGAAAGCGTACGAGTACCTAATGCGATATAGGGCCGCAAGTACGGTAGATTTACCGGAGCCATTAAGCCCCGTCATTATCCAGACCCCACTAGATGGGACCTCAAAATCAAGACTCGAAATCCCTTTTACGTTACTAATTCGTATTTTCATGCAAGTTCAAACATATTGCTCCAGATCAGAAGCAGGCAAGAGACAAGACTGGAACCTAGAAATACCTGCCTCCCGCCTTCTGCATTTGGTGTTATACGCCCGAAGATAGAAGAGTTTATACACTTACCGGCCTTCCACTCGACTACGATCAAGTAAGCGCATGAGAAGATCTGCAAGAAGTATAACTTCTGAGGCCTCTGTTGGGTTTGCATAATCAACCTGTCTGTGGCTCGGCGGGTTCTTAAAGGTTCCGATTGCTCCAGCAAAAAGCTCCATTACCCCAACCCGTTCTCCAGGATCAAGATCTGGATTGGCAAGCTTTCCTCCCTCTCGAAATGCCTCTCTCATCAGCTTAACTCCGACAAGCGACGACCCAGCACCTGACAGCTCACGTACTCTAATCTCTACTTCGCGCATTGCTGCAAACGCCCCAAGCTCATACTCACCTAGCAGGAACTGTGACTTCACCCTCTCAAGTCTTGGGTGCAAGTCAAACTGAAGGCGTTCAGATGCCTTAACAGCCTCAAGTCCAGACTCCAGTACAGATTTACCGAGACGTGTTACAAAGATTGTTCCGGGAGAGCTATTGTTCGGATTTGGTTGCGCAACTAGATTCTTCGAAATAAGCCAGTTAAGTGCCTCGGCCCAGCACTGTGATGCCTGCTCCCCCAGCCCTTGGTTTCGAGATAACTGTATGAAGTTATGGGCACTCCATTCTGGGGCTGAATCAATATGTCGTAAGGCGATAATGGCAAGTTGATCAATCGGCAATGAGAGGAGCTCCTCAGGAGGAAGTTCCAACAGTGCTTTAGGCATTAATAATTACCTGCTTGGAACATGTTTCTGAATTCTCTCACGGCCTTCCTTGGGAGCGTATATCTTGTTTTTCGGTGGCTTCCATGAACCACTGCCAGCAGCAGCTCCTTTCCGAGAACCACGGCTGAAGCCAACTCGGTACTAGGTAAGAATCCTGTCATGACAAGAGAGATTAGCTCCTACTCAACAGAATTAACCCTGGCCCATGGGTCCGACAACCACCTGTGCGTTTCGATACATGATGTTCGCTACGCTACTGAGCGCTAAGTAGGCCGCGAATCAGTGCTTGGGTATAGAGAAAAAAGGGAGTTTGCCGCCTTCGTGAAGCCCGGCTCTGACCCCTCACCGATCCAACTCCAACCACTTCCGCGCCTCCACCGCCGCCTTCTCCTGCCCCTGCCGGTGCCCGAAGGCAAACGCCGCCACGCAGATCAAGGTGATCGCGGCCGGCACCGTGCCAGACGGCAGCCGGTTGCGGTTGGCCAGGTCGTCCGGCAGGCCCCCCAGCGTCAGCACCAGGAAGCCCACCGCCCCCAGGGCCGTCAGGCCATAGAGAAACGGTGTGATCGTGCGGCGCGTCAGGGCGTGCAGCAGCAGCACCGCCAGTCCCACCCAGGGCAGGCTCGAGCCCAGGGCCCACAGCCAGCGTTCGCCCGATCCATCGGTGAGCCGCCGGCGGCAGGCCAGTTCGCGCTGCAGGCGGCTCATTCGCGCCGTGGCGCCCCGCGCCGCGCCGCCAGCACCTCCTGCACCTGACGCCAGTCCACCCCGTGGTGGGCCAGGGCCACCTGCACATGAAAGATCAGATCGGCCGCCTCGCCGGCGATCGCGTCCGGGTCGTCGTCCTTGCAGGCCATCACGAATTCGGCGCTCTCCTCGCCGATCTTCTTGAGGATCCGGTTGTCGCCCCCCTCCAGCAGCTTGTTGGTGTAGCTGCCCGGCTCCGGGCAATCCCGGCGCCCGTTGATCACCCGCGCCAGTTCGGTGCACACATCCGCCGGGGGCGGCAGGGCGTCCGGGCCGCCCGCCGTCGCCTCCGCCCCCTCCTCGTAGAAGCAGCTGCGGGCACCGGTGTGGCAGGCCACCTCCCCGGTCTGCTCGATCGTGAGCAGCAGCACATCGGCATCGCAGTCGTAGCGCAGCCCCCGCAGCGTCTGGTAATGGCCGCTGCTGGCCCCCTTGTGCCACAGCTCCTGCCGCGACCGGCTCCAGTAGTGCACCTCCCCACTCCCCAGCGTGCGCTCGATCGCCTCCCGGTTCATCCAGGCCACCATCAGCACCGCCCCGTCCAGCCAGTCCTGGGCCACCGCCGGGATCAGGCCGGCCCCGTCGAAGCGCAGCGTGGCGATCAGCTCCGGGCCGGGCAGCACTGCCCCCCCATCGGGTGACGGCAGATGACAGGATCCAGGGGAAGCGGCGGAGGGAGCCCCCACGGGACGCGACGTCAGCTGCAGTGATCCTCCCCCATGCCCACCCCCGCCGCCCACACCTGCAGCAAGAGCTACGGCGGCTTCCCCTGCTGCCATCGCCAGTGGCGCCACCCGGGCCACTGCCGTTTCGTGCACGGCTACAGCCGCAGCTTCACCTTCTGGTTCGCCGCCCACCACCTCGACATCCACGGCTTCGTGGTCGATTTCTCCAGCCTCCAGCCCCTGCGCGAGCGGCTGGAAGAGCAGTTCGACCACACCTTCCTGGTCAACCACGACGACCCCCTGCTGGCCCAGTGGCAGACCCTGCATGAGCAGGGCGCCCTCGACCTGCGCGTGATGGCCAACGTGGGCATGGAGGCCAGTGCCGAGCTGGCCTGGGGCTGGGCCAACGAACTGCTCCGCCCCCGCGACGGCGGCCGCAGCTGCTGCTGGCGCGTCGAGGCCCGCGAGAACGAGGCCAACGCCGCCCGCTTCACCGCCGTACCCGCCTGGTTCGACGCTGCCGCCACGCCTCAGGAGCCCTGGCCGGCGCCGTGATCCTCACCCGCCTGGCCACCGCCTGGGCCCTGTTCCAAGGCCTGCTGATCGAGGCGCTGCCCTTCCTGCTGATCGGCGTGCTGATCTCCGCCGGCGCCCGCTGGTTCGCCCCGGGGGGGCGCTGGCTGCGGCGGCTGCCGTCCCATCCCCTGCTGGGGCCCCTCACCGGCGCCGCCCTCGGTTTCGCCCTTCCGGCCTGCGAATGCGGCAACGTGCCGGTGGCCCGCCGCATGCTCAGCGGCGGCGCGCCCCTCGGCGCCGGCCTCGGCTTCCTGTTCGCCGCCCCCGTGCTCAACCCGATCGTGATCGCCAGCACCTGGGCCGCCTTCCCCGACCAGCCCTGGCTGCTGCTGGCCCGGCCCATCGGCGCCGTGGTGGTGGCCGTGGGCCTGGCCCTGCTGCTGGGCCTGGTGGGCGAACCCCAGCTGCTCCAGGCCGACCTGCTGGCCGAACGGCGCCTGCACCAGCCCCTGGCGGCGGTGGGGTTGCTGGAGCGCTCCAGCGGCCTGGTGGGGGCCCCGCCACCCTCGGCCCTCAGCCCGGAGGCCGCCCCGGTCCGGCCGCCCCTGGCCGAGCTGATGAAGCACGCCAGCCAGGAGTTCCTCTACCTGGCCCTGCTGCTGGTGATGGGCAGCGTCATCGCCGCCCTGGTGCAGTCCTTCGTGCCCCGCAGCTGGCTGCTGGCGGTGGGCGGCGCCCCCACCCTCTCGATCCTGGCCCTGATGCTGCTGGCCCTGGTGGTGTCGGTGTGCTCGAGCGTGGATGCGTTCCTGGCCCTCAGCTTCGCCGCCCAGGTCACCCCCGGGGCCCTGCTCGCCTTCCTGCTCCTGGGCCCGGTGATCGACCTCAAACTCGTCAGCCTGCTCGGGCTGCTGTTCCGTCCCCGCGGCCTGGTGCTCACCACCGCCGGGGCCGCCCTGATGGTGCTCCTGATCGGCCAGTGGGTGAACCTGTGGCGCCTGTGACTCCCCCCCTCCTGCAGCGGGCCGCCCTCTGGCGCGCCGCCAGCCTCGGCCTCTGGGCCCTGGTGATGCTCTACAGCAGCGTCGACGGCCGCCTCGACCTCCTCCTGCGGGCCGTGTTCCACCCCCTGGTGGCCCTGGCCGGCCTGCTGCTGCTGCTCGTCGCCCTGCTGCAGCTGCGCCTGGCCTTCGGGCCCGGCCGGCAGGAGCGGGGCGACCGGCGCCAGGCCCGCACCCTGCTGCTCACCGCCGCCATCGCCCTGCTGGTGCTGCTGCTGCCACCGGCCCCCTCCTTCGCCGACCTGGCCGGCCAGCGCCCCCGCGACGAGACCGCCGAAAGCGAGCTGAGCTTCGTGCTGCCCCCAGCCCAGCGCAGCCTCACCGACTGGGTGCGGTTGCTGCGCAGCCAGCCCGATCCCAAGCTGTTCGCCGGCGATCCGGTGCGCATCAGCGGCTTCGTGCTGCCAATGGAGGGCGAGCCTCCCCAGCTGGCCCGGCTGCTGGTGCGCTGCTGCCTGGCCGATGCCTCCCCGGTGGGGCTGCCCGTCCACTGGCCCGCCGGCCAGGCCCCCTTCCCCGCCGACCAGTGGCTGGCCATCGACGGGGTGATGGGCCTCAGGCCCGCCCCCGGCGGCGGCGGCGAGCGGCTGGAGGTGGTCCCCAGCCGCATCCGGCCGATCCCCCGGCCAGCCCGGCCCCTGGAACCATGAGCCCGCTCTTCCGCCTCCCCTGGGCCCGGCCCCTGCCCCTCACCCTGGGCCTGGCGGCCCTGCTGGCCCTCGTTCAGCAGCAGCTGCTGCTGCGCCAGCCGCCCCGGCTCGACCGCCTCACGCCGGTGGCCGCCAGCTCCGGCCCCGCCGCCCTTCAGGCCCGCTTCAGCCGGCCCATGGACCCCGCCACCCTCCAGACCGCCAGCGCCCTCTCTCCGGCCCTGGCCCACCGCTGGCTCGGCGACGGCGACACCTTGCTGCTCAACCTGGCCCCCGACCAGCGGATCAGCTCCCCCTTGATCCTGCAGCTGGCCGGCCGCGATCGCCGCGGCCTGGCCCTGGCCCCCCAGCGCTGGCAGTGGGATCCGCGCCCCCGGCTACTGGCGGTGGTGCCGGCGGGCGCTGGCGAGCAGGTGCAGCTGCGCGAGCACGACGGCCGCTGGCGGCCGATCACGCCGGTCTGGCCGCGGATCACCATGCTTGAACCGCTCGGCAACGGCGAGGCCGTGGCGGTGGTGGCCCGCTCCGAAGCCGGCCGCTTCCGGGTCTGGCGGGTGCCCCTGCGCCAGCAGCCCCTGCGCCCCCTGGGCCGCCAGGGCAACGCCGCGCCCAGCCCTGTGCAGGCCGGTGCCCCCCAGCCCCTCGGCCCCAGCGACATGGTGTTCGCCCACATCAGCGGCAACCGCCGCGGCGAGCTGCTGGTGCAGGCGGGCGGGGAGCAGCCCGACCAGGTGAGCCTGCAGCTCTGGCCCTCCAGGGGCAATCCGAGCCGCCTGCCGTTGGAGGCCAGCGGCGCGGTGCGGCTGCTGCCGGAGGGCGGCTCGGCGGTGGTGCCGGAGATCGATGGCCTCAGCCTGCAGGACCTGCCGCCCCGACCGTCCCGCCGCCAGACCCTGCCCGGCAGCCGCGACCTGAGCAGCTTCTGTCCCCGGGCGGGGCGGGCGCTGCTGGTGCGCCACTGGCCCGATTTCCGCCGCTCCCTGGAGCTGGTGGAGCCGGGCCTGGCCCCGCGCCAGCTCTGGATCGGCCCCCAGGCCCTGGTGGCCACGGCCTGCAGCCGCGGCGGCGAGCGCATCTGGGCGCTGCTCGTCGAAGGGGTGGGCCGCCCGGCCCTCACGCTGATCAGCCTCGACCGCCGCGGCACCGTGCTGGCCGAGCGGCGCCTGAGCCGCTGGGAGCTGGAGCCCGGCACCGGCCTCAGCTACGACCCCACCAGCGACCGCCTGGCCGTGGTGCTGCGCCCGCTGGAGCAGGGCCAGGGGCCCCCACCTCCGGCCCAGGTGGTGCTGATCGAGGCCACCAGCCTCAACCCCGTGCCCCTCCAGCAGGAGGCCCTCCAGGCCGTCTGGCTGCCGGCAGGGTAGAAACGGGACCATGCAGGCCCCCTCCGCCCCTGATCTCCCCCCCCGCCAGGCCTCCCTGCTGGCGGAGCTGCGCGCGGCCGACGGCGAACTGAGCGGCCAGGATCTGCACGCCCGGCTGCGCAGCAGCCCCGCCGCCATGGGCCTGGCCACCGTCTACCGCCACCTGCGCCAGCTGCAGCAGCGGGGCCTGGTGCGCTGCCGCCACCTGCCCAGCGGCGAGGCCCTCTACGCCCCGACCGAACGGGACGAGCACCACCTGACCTGCGTCGACTGCGGCAGCACCCGGGTGCTCAGCCACTGCCCGGTGCACGGCCTGCACCTTCCGGAGGCAGAGATGGGCGACTTCCTGCCGATGTATCACACTCTGGAGTTCTTCGGGCTCTGCGAGCACTGCCGGGGTCTCAGGACCTGAGGCTGTCGCGGTGCAGCACCGCCATCACCTCGAGGATCTGGCTGCAGCGGTCGTCCGGCACGCTGATCAGTTCCCCCAGCCGCTGCAGCATCTGCTGCTCCACCGGCTTGAAGCTGCGGTTCGTGTGCACCAGCAGGGCTGCCATGGCGTAGGCCGTCTCCTGCTGGGGTTCGGTCAGCACCGGCGCGGCCTCCATCAGCAGCTGTTCCCAGCCGCCGCTGCGCAACCGCCCCAGCAGGCCTTCGAACATCGCCCCCATCACAGCTTCACCGAGGTTGCTGTAGGGCGATCGCACCTCCAGCAGCTGGCGCAGCATGGCAGCCTCATCGGCGTCGAGGGCGCCATCGCAGGCCACGGCGGCAAGGCCGATGGCGGCGAAGGCTTCGCTGGAGTTCATGGACCGGGTTCATCGGCCGCCATTCCAGCAGCCTTCGCCGTGCTGGTGGGGCAGCCGCGCCGTCAGAATCGCCACAACGCCTTCGCCTCTCCCCATGACCAGCACGAACCTGGACGCCCCGACAGCGACGGCCGCGGCCAGCGAGGCCAAGCCCATCTCCGTGCCGGTGACGATCCTCACCGGGTTCCTGGGGGCCGGCAAGACCACCCTGCTCAACCACATCCTCAGCAACCAGGAGGGCGTCAAGACCGCCGTGCTCGTCAATGAATTCGGCGAGATCGGCATCGACAACGAGCTGATCGTCGCCACCGGCGACGACATGGTGGAACTGAGCAACGGCTGCATCTGCTGCTCGATCAACGGCGAGCTGCTGGAAGCCGTCTACCGGGTGCTGGAGCGCCCCGAACCGGTCGACTACCTGGTGGTGGAGACCACCGGCCTGGCCGATCCGCTGCCCGTGGCCATGACCTTCCTCGGCAGCGACCTGCGCGATCTGACCCGGCTCGACTCGATCATCACCCTGGTGGATGCGGAGAACTTCGGCCCCGAGACGCTGCAGGGGGAGGTGGGCCGCTCCCAGATCGTCTACGGCGACATGATCCTGCTCAACAAGTGCGACCTGGTCAGCGAGGAGCGTCTTGAGGCCCTCGAAGGCGAACTGCGGGCGATCAAGAACGAGGCCCGCATCCTGCGCTCGGTGAAGGGGGCGGTGCCCTTGCCGCTGCTGCTGAGCGTGGGGCTGTTCGAGACCGACAAGGTGGTGGCCCAGCAGCAGGCCCCCGTCGTCGCCCCCAGCCACGACCATTCCCACGACCACGGCAGCGAGGACCACAGCCACTGCGACCACGACCACGGCCGCTGCGAACACGAACCGGAGGCCGCGACCACGGGCGGTGGCCACGATCACGGCCATCACCACGATCACGGCCATGACCACAGCCACGACCACGGTGGCCATCCCGACCACCAGGCGATCGAGGGCTTCACCTCCCTGTCCTTCAGCAGCGACGGCCCCTTCTCGCTGCGCAAGTTCCAGAACTTCCTCGACAACCAGATGCCTGCCGGGGTCTTCCGCGCCAAGGGCATCCTCTGGTTCAACGAAAGCGAGCGCCGCCACGTCTTCCACCTGGCCGGCAAGCGCTTCTCCATCGACGACAGTGACTGGCCCGGAGAGCGCAAGAACCAGCTGGTGCTGATCGGCAAGGATCTCGACCACAAGCGGCTGCGCCAGCAACTCCAGGCCTGTGTGGCCAAAGAGGCGGGCAAGGGCTTCGCCTGAGGCCCCACGGCCCTTTGGGCCGGAATGCTGCAACCACTACGGAACCACCGGCTGGCGCCGCTAGGGTGACGGCCTACGACCCTTTCCCATGACCGAGTTCCTCCTGATGACGGGCGTTCTCGCCCTTCTCGGTCTGGTGCTGTGGATGGTGATGGACTCCGACGACGACAACGGCGGCGGTGGCCTGATGCAGCCTGCTTTGATCCCGGTTCGCCGCTCCACGTCCTACTGAGGCGTAAGCATTGATACGCGCCTTCGCGTCGTTTGTTCCGTCTGCCACTGGGCGGGCTTCATAGGGTCCGGGCTTGCGCCCGTTCTTCATGATGCCCAGCTCCAGGTTTCCCCTCCGCCGTCTCTGGCTCTTCGCTGGCGGATCTGCTGCCCTGGCTGCGGCGGCCTTCGCTTTTCTCGGCACAGGCACCCTGCCGGCCGTCGGCCAGTCGAAGGCCAGCGCTCCAGCCATCGCCCAGGCCGGCACCACCATCGGCGTCTATTCGGGGCGTCACTACAACACTGACAAGGAGCTCTATCGCCAGTTCACCGCCCGCACCGGCATCAAGGTGAACGTGCTGGAGGCCAAGGACGATGCCCTGCTGGAGCGCCTCAAGAGTGAAGGCAAGAACAGCCCCGCCGATGTGCTGGTGCTTGTCGACGCCGCCCGCCTCGATGCCGCCACCGACCAGGGCCTGTTCCGTCCCGTGCGTTCGGCCGCCCTGCAACGGGACGTGCCCGCCAACCTGCGCGATTCCCAGGGCCGCTGGTATGGCTTGACGCGGCGTGTGCGTGCCGTGGTGGTCAACCCGAAGCTGGTCAATCCCGCCACGATCCGCACCTATGCCGACCTGGCCAAGCCCGCCCTGAAAGGCAAGCTCTGCCTGCGGGAACGCAAGAGTCCCTACAACCAGTCGCTGGTGGCCAGCCGCATGATCCTCAACGGTGATGCCGCCACCCGCACCTGGATCCGCGGCATGGTGTCCAACGTGAGCCAGCCCTTCTTCACCTCCGACACCCCCCTGGCCCGGGCCGTCGCCAGGGGTGAATGCGGTGTGGGTGTGGTGAACTCCTATTACATCGCCCGCATGCTCTCCGGTGAAGCTGGCGCCCAGGACAAGCAACTGGCCCAACAATTGAAGGTGGTGTACCTCAGCCCATCCCACGTCAACATCACCGGGGCCGGCGTCACCCGCCACGCCAGAAATCCGCAGGCGGCGATCAAACTGATCGAATTCCTGGCCTCCCCCACCGGCGGCCGCGGCTACGCCGAAGCCAACAACGAATACCCCCTCAAGGGCTTCGGGGATAATCCCATCCTCAAGCGCTTCGGCACCTTCCGGGCCGATGGCGTCTCGGTGGAGCAGATCGGATCCAAGAGCAGGGCGGCGACCCAGATGATGGAATCGAACGGCTGGAAGTAGGTCACCGGATGGGGGTTTTGGCAACGGCCGAGCGGGCGACAGCCGACAGGACCGGGGCGCCGCTGCGGCGTGCCCCCCTGGCGGCGGCAGTGCTCCTCGTCTGCGGACTGGCCCTGTTGCCGTTCCTGGTCCTGGCTGGCTTTGCCGTGCGGGATGCCGGCTCCAGCCAGGTGTGGCTGGGGGCCGAAGGCCTCGAACAGCTGACCAACACCCTGGTGCTGGTGCTGGCCGTCGGCCTGATCGGTGCCCTGCTGGGCACCGCCAACGGCTGGCTCACCGCCTGCTGCCAGTTCCCCGGTCGCCGCTGGCTGCGGCTGGCCCAGGTGCTGCCCCTGGCGGCTCCGGCCTTCGTGCTGGCCGCCGTGCTGGTCGACCTGGGCAGCCGCTGGGGCTTTCGCGTGCACGGCATCGGCTGGGCCGTGCTGCTGCTCAGCCTCACCACCTACAGCTATGTGTTCCTGCTCTCCACCGAGAGCTTTTCCGGCAGTGGCCAGCGCCAGCTGGAGGCCTGCCGCAGCCTGGGCGTGGGCCCCTGGGGCAGTTTCCGGCGCGTCGCCCTGCCCCTGGCACTGCCGTCCATCGGCGCCGGCGTCGCCCTCAGTGGCATGGAGGTGGTCAATGAGCTCGGCGCGGTGGAACTGCTGGGCGTACCGACCCTCTCGCGGGGCATCCTGCAGCGCTGGCAAAGCGAGGGTGACCTGCAGGGCGCCGTGGGGCTGGCCCTGATCGCCCTGGTGCTGGTCAGCCTGCTGGTGGGGGCCGAGCGCTGGATGCGCCACCGCAGCCGCCGCTGGAACATCGGCCAGGACGGCGTCGGCACATTGCAGTGGCCCCTGCGGGGCTGGCGCTGCCACCTGGCCCAGCTGCTCACCCTGCTGCCGCCCCTGGTCAGCCTGGGGCTGCCGCTCACCTGGCTGTTTCTGAGCCGTGACCATCTGCAGAGCGATCCACTCGAGGATCTGCTGGCCCTCACCGCCCGCAGCCTGGGCCTGGCCCTGGCCGCCGCGCTGCTGACGGTGGCGGCGGCCCTGCTGCTGGCGATCAGTCGCCGCTGGCTCGCCCATCCCCTGCTGGGCCGGCTCACCTTCTTCGCCGGCATGGGCTACGCCGTGCCCGGCACGGTGCTGGCCCTGGCCCTGATGCTGATCGGCGGCCCCCTGCAGCTCAGCCCCCTGCTGCTGCTGCTCTGGGGCTACGGCGACCGCTTCCTGGCCGTCTCGAAACAGGGGCTCGATGCCTCCTTTGAGCACATCCCCCCCAGCCTCGACGAATGCGCCACCAGCCTCGGTTGCGGCTGGCTGGCGGTGCTGCGTCGGATTCACCTGCCGCTGCTGCGGGGGCCCCTGCTGGTGGGGGCGCTGCTGGTGTTCGTCGACGTGGTCAAGGAACTGCCGCTCACCTTCTCGCTGCGCCCCTTCGACTTCGACACCCTCTCGGTGCGCGTGTATCAGTACGCCAGCGACGAACGGGTGGGGGCGGCCCTGGTGCCGGCGCTGCTGATCCTGGCCCTGGGGCTGGCGGCCTCGGTGGCCCTGATGCCCAGCCTGGAGCGCCAGGGGAAAGGAGGTTGAAGCGGCGCCAGCGGGCGCCGGGCCTCAGTCGCGGCCGCAGCAGCACTTGCCGCCTTTCCACTTGGAGCATTTCTTCTGACGGCAGCCCTTCTTCTTGGCCTGGGGCTGGGGGCCGCTGGCGCTGATGGCGGCGGGGCTGTCGGGGAGGCTGCCGAGGGAGTTGGCCATGGGAGGGGCGACGAAGAACGGGCGGGGAGAAAAAAGGGGGGGCTTCAGGCGGCCAGGGGAGCGCCATCGACCAGGGCCGGCGCCAGGCGCAGGCCGGATTCACCATTGGGGACCTGCAGCAGCTCGGCGGCCCGGATGCGGGAGATCAGCCGGGTGGTGGTGACCCGGGTGGTGCCGATCAGTTCACCGATGCGCTCATGGGTGAGGCGGAAGGGCAGGTCGCACCAGGGCCCGCAACGGCGGCCGAGGCGGCGTACGAGCAAGGAGAACAGGGCATGCAGCCGCTGCTCGGCGCTGCCGAGGTGGCGGATGCGCAGCAACTGCAGGGTCCACTCGTTGACCGGATCAAAGCCATGGCCCTCCAGCGGTTCGGCATCACTGCGGAAACACAGGGGGGTGAGGGCCTCGACGCAGACACCGTCACTGCAGAGCCGGTCGGTGCGCAGCTGATCACCGGCCTGGAGGAAGGCCAGGGTCATGCCCTCGGTCTCCTCGCAGGGGCAGTAGACGCGGGCGATGCCATCGAGGACTTCGAGGCAGGACCCACCGGGCCTGGGGGTGGGATCGAGCAGCACCGTCTGGCCGGCCGGCATGCGCACGGCACTGACGGGGTCATCGGGAAGGAAGCGATAGCGCATCGAGAAGGAGCGCCCTTATTGCGAACTGCTCGCAACCTAGACGCCTAAGGGCCCCTTTTGCAAGCGATTCTCAATAGCAGCTGGCGATTGCGAAGCGGTGCCACCGGAGCAGCCCCCGGATCGGTCACCCGTGACAGTCGCTTTCGAGGCCTGGCGCCGTGCCATCGGGGACCGCTGCCGCCCTGATCCCCCCCCAGCCTGGGCTGATTCCTCCGCTTCAGCCCCCATGCTCCGCATCCGTGGCGACAGAACCAGCCTGCTGGCGGCCCTGGCGGCCCACTGGGCCGATCAGCAGCTGCAACTGCCGGCGCTCAGCCCCGGCAGCCCCCTCAACCCTGCTCCTCAGCCGCGCAGGCCGGACAGAGGGCCCGCACGTTGAGCACACACTCCAGCAGCCGGAAGCCGAAGGCCCCAGCCGCCGCTTCGCCGGCGGCGAGCACGGGGGCGCTCTCAAACTCCTCGGTGCGGCCGCAGCGGACACAGAGCAGGTGGTGATGGTCGCGGTGGGCGTCGCCGGCCAGTTCGAAGCGGCGCCCCCCCTCCGGCAGTTCGAGCTCCTGCAGCAGCCCCATCGAGCTCAGCAGCCGCAGGGTGCGGTAGACGGTGGCCAGGGACACCCGCTCCTGGCTGCGCACCAGGCGCAGGTGCACTTCCTCCGCGCTCAGGTGGCTGCCCTCACCGATCCGCTCGAACAGATCCAGGACCCGCTGGCGCTGGGGCGTCAGGCGCTGGCCCCGATCGTTGAGGGTGGTTCGCAGGCTGCTGGGCTGGGCCAGACCGGTGGGGGGAGTGTTCACCACGCGATCCCAGATAGTCGCAAAACTAGAACCTATTGAGAAGAGCTGCCTGATGGCGGTGTCGCCACAGGCGGCTCCCGCACCAGTCGCCGGTCCAGGGCCACCAGGGCGGCGGCCAGCAGATCGGTGAGCGTGACGATCAGGCGGTAGCTGAGGGCGACCGCCAGCAGGGGGGCCTCCGGAAGAGTCAACCCCAGGCGCAGCAGGAGCACCGCCTCAAACACCCCCAGCCCACCGGGTGCTCCCGGCACCACCAGGCCGGCGGTCCAGGCCAGGGCGAAGCCCGCCAGCCAGGCGGGGGCGTCATCGCTCCCCAGGGGCAGATCGAAGGCCCGGATGCAGCAGCAGAAGGCGGCGAAGCGCAACAACACAAAGGCCAGTTCCGCCAGCAGCGGCTGCCAGGGATAGCCCCTCAGGCTGGAGCGCACCAGGTCCGCCCCCTGCGCCAGCTCCTGCTGGAGCTCCTCCTCCAGGCCCAGGTCACGGGCGCGGCGCCGCTCGAGCCGCGCCAGCAGGGGATCGAGCCAGCGGGGCAGCAGCAGGACCAGGGGCAGCAGACACACCAGGCCAAGCCCGCCCTGCCAGCCGCCCAGGGACACCAGGGCCAGGGCCGCCACCACCGCCACCATGGGATCGAGCAGAACGGCCACCAAGGCCATGCTGGTGCCCACGGGGGCCGCCAGGGGCGCGCCTTCGTTGCGCAGCCGCTCCAACCGTGAGGCCAGGTGCCAGATGCCCCCGGGCAGGAATTTGCGCAGGTTGGTGGCCACGTGCAGTTCCACCACCGCCGCCCAGACGGGCCGCAGGCCCAGCCAATGCAGCACAACGCCCCAGGCGACGCCATTGATCAGCAGGCTGAGCAGGCTCACCCCGACGCCCAGCAGCAGCCACAGCCAACCCTGGCCATCAATCCGCAGCTGCACCAGCTGGCGGCCGTGACTGAGCAGGGCCGCCATGACGAAACCGAGGCTGCCCAGGGTGATCCAGGGGCGCAGGCCGCCGGGCAGGACCAGCCACTTCGGTGGCGACGGCAGTCGTCGCCGCAGGCTTTCGAGGCTGGCAGGGGACCAGGGCCTCATGGCGCTTCCCCCTCAGCCGCCAGGGCGCGGCGGACCTCGTCGCGCACCTCTTCAATGGAGCGACCCAGGCGCCCGGCCAGCTCCACCAGGTCGGCATGTTCGGCCTTCGCCCGCCGCCTTCCGTCGGGAAGGCTGGCCCATTTGATCCGCACCGGGCCCAGGGAGGTGGCCAGGGTGGCACTGTGCCTGGGCAGGATCCAGCGGTTCTGCAGCTGCTCACGCACCCCCAGCGTTGTGCCGTGGCGCCACCACACCTGGCGCAGCGCCGGCCCCAGCTCCGGGGGCATCAGGGCGGTGAGCAGGGTGCCGGTGCGGCCCTTCTTCATCGCCACCGGCTGGCTGAACACGTCCAGGGCCCCGCCATGGCGCAGGGCCTCGGCCAGGTAGGCCAGGTCCTCGGCGCTGGCGTCATCAATCTGGGCCTGCTGCTGCAACAGGACTTCGCTCACGTCGATAGCTCCACTGGCGCCATCGTCCCCCAGGGGGCGGGCAAGAGTGAGGCGCAGCAGGTTGGCCCGATCCAGCTGGCGCGTGCCCAGACCCACCCCCACCCGCAGCGGCACGGCCCCGGGGGAGGGGCCGAAACGGTCGGCCCAGCAGGCCATCAGGGCCAACCCGGTGGGGGTGGTGAGTTCGCCGGGCGGAAACCCCTCGCTGGAGGCCAGCGGCAGGCCCCGCGCGCGGGCGATCTCAAGCACCGCCGGGGCCGGCAGCGGCAGCGCCCCGTGGGCGGTGGTCACGCTGCCGTGGCCGGCGGGCGGCACGCCGCAAACCAAGTGGTCCACCCCCAGGTGCAGCAGGCCGGCGCAGACGCCCACGATGTCCACCAGGGCATCGATCGCCCCCACTTCATGAAAGGCGACGGCCTCGGCGGCGTGGCCGTGGACCGTGGCCTCCGCCTCCGCCAGCAGGGTGAACACCGCCAGCACCTTCTGCCGCAACCCCGGCTCCAGGGGTGCCGCCTGGATCTGTTGGCGCAACGCCCCCCAGGGGCGGTGGTGCGGCTGGGCCTCCAGGGCCTCCACGTCCAGATGCAGGCCCCGCAGCCCCCCGCTGCGCCGTTCCTCAATCCGCAGCCGGTAACGCCCCTCCAGCCCCAGGGCGGCGAGGGGCGCTTCGATGCTCGCCTCAGGGAGGCCGAGATCCAGCAGGGCGGCCAGCAGCATGTTGCCGGCCAGGCCGGTGGGGCAATCCAGCAAGGCCAGCGTCATGGGGGCGGCCGCCGGCCAAATCGGGGGGCCGCCTGCAGCAGTCGTTCGGCCTCGGCCTCGATCTCGACGCGGCGGTCCCGCAGGGCCTGCTCCACCTCCCGGCGCGCCCGGCGCTGTTCCATGCGGGCCGTCTCGACATCGAAACCGGAGAGGCCCCAGAGGCGGCCCAGCAGGGCCCGGTCGTCATCGCCGCCGACGCTGCCGCCGTAGATCAGCGACTCGGCCACCATGCCCGCCTGCAGCACCCGGCTCCAGCGCCGCAGGTCCTCGGCGGAGAGCTTCACGCTCTCGGGCAGGGCGAATTCGGTGCAGCCGCCGCTGTCGACCCCGGCCCGCAGGCAGGCCAGGCTGCCCACCAGCACCCGCTGCACCACCAGACCATCGCTGCTCGCCGCCAGGGCGTGGCCAGCTTCATGGATGGCGATGCGGCGCAGGCGCCCTTGGCCACCGGGCAGGGCTTCGGCCAGCAGATGGCCGCCGCGACCGCCAAAGCGGGCCGCATCCAAGGTGAGGGAACCCAGGCCCAGGGCCACGAACACGGTGAGCCACCAGGGGGACAGCCCGACCAGTGGGCCCGCCACGGCACCAAGACTGACCAGCAGCACCACGACCCCGGCCGTGAGGGCACCGCTGGTCATCTCAACGGCCCTGGCGGGTCACGGCGCGGCCGTGGCCCTTGGGCTTGGCCGGGCCGCCCTTGTCACCGCCGGGCTTGCGGGCCCGGCCGCCGCGGTTGCCCCGCTCCGCCACCGGGCCGATGACCTCGAAGCGCTCGACGGCAAGCTGCTGACCCTGGCGGCGCAGGTCGAGGGAGACGAAGTGGCGCAGGTGCTCCAGGGGAATGTCGCCGCGCAGCTGCAGCTTGAACGGCACCGGACGGTTGCCGTCGGGGCGGGGCTGCTGCCGCACCTTGATGACCAGATCGCCGGTCTCGGGGCGGGTGAAGATCAGCTCGCCCCGGATCGAGAAGTAATCGTCGCCCTCGGGAAGCTGGTCGGCGTCAGCGGCGACGGCCTCGTCGTCTGAGGGTGCGGCCAGGGTGCTCGGTTCCCACACGCCGACCATCTGCAAATGAAGCTGGTTCTCCTCCCGGGAGCGGGGGTAGACGACCCACAGATGGGCTGTCGCCAGGTCGAGATGGCGGCGCATCAGCGTGAGCAGGCGCCCCAGCACCACGGCCTCGATCTCGGTGCCGTCATCCGTACGGATCAGACCCCGGGTGAGCTGGTCGGGATCGGCGGGCACGTAGCAACCGCGCACCACTCCGATGGCCCGGTACTGCATCGGCTCGGTGACCGGGGAAATGGGATGCTGGCGCATGGTGAAAGGAAAAACCCCGTGGCGGTGCCTGGAATGGCCCGGGTCAATGTAAGCAGCAGCGGAAGCGTGATGCCCAGGCCAGACTCGGACGCGACCCTGAGCCCTCTCCGTCAGCGGATGCCCTCCCCGAACCGAAGCCTTCCTGGCCTCTGGTCGCTGCTGGCGGCCGGCCTGGTGGGCCTGCTGGCCCTCGGTGGAGGCTGGTGGCTGGGACAGCGTCAGTCCGCCACCCAGGCCAGCGCCGACCCGAAGCGGACGCTGCTCACCAAGGAGGCCACCCGATTGCGGCTGCGGCTTGACGCCGATGAGGCGGGCCCGGCCGACCGCCAGCGGCTGCTGGAGCTGCTGGTGGCACTCGATCGCAAAGCGGAGGCGATTAACCTGCTGGAGCCGATGGCGGACCGGGAACCCGAGCGCTGGTCGCTGCGGCTGATGCTCGCCGAACTGCGGCGCGACCAGGGCGACCGCAGCGGCGCCGAGCGCGAACTGCGCCAGATCCTCAACCTGCGGCCCACCCAGGTGGAGGCCCTGCAACTGCTCAGCCTGCTCTACCTGGAGCAGGGTCGCGGCGCCGCCGCCGAGACCCGCGTCAAGGCGGCCTACGGCCTGGCCATCAAACCCGACATCCAGCCTGAGGCCCTCGGGATCGGCCTGCTTCTGGCGGAGCTCCAGTTGAAGCGAAACCAGGCCACCACGGCGGCGGCCACCTATCTGCAGCTGGCCAATCTGTTCCCCCAGGACCAGCGTCCCCTCCTGGGGCTGGCGATGCTGCGTCACGACCAAGGCGATGCCAAGGGGGCCCAGGACGCCCTGGCCCAGGCCCGGTTGCGAACCCCCAACCCCGACAAGCCGGACCCGAGGCTGGACAAGCTGGCGGCGAGCTGGGGGCTCGAACCGCTCAGATCCCCTTCAGCTGCCCAGAAGACCCAGCCGGTGCCGGCTTCGGTGCCTTCGCGTCAAACTCCCTGAGGGCCTGATCGATGGCGGAACTGGGCGGGGTGGCCTCGTCCAGGGCCGTGCTGCGCTTCAACTTGTTCATCAGGTCGAGCGGATTGGTGCTGTCCAGGATCGAGCCGCTGCCGGTTCCCGATCGGCTCGGGCCGTAGTCGTAGAGCTGACGTTCCTGGATGCTGGTGCCGAGGGTCTGGCCGTAGCCGGCCTGCTGGGCCGAGGCCTCACCGGCCGGCAGCACGACCAGCGCCACCGCCGGCAGGGCCATGGCTGCAAGGGAGACCACGCGGGCGGCAGAACGGCGCAGAGAAATCGAACGGGTCATGGCTCTTTCCGGCTTTGGGACGCAGCACCAGTAGGCCCATGATAAGGGCCCCCAGCCGGTCCACCGGCCCGTCGCCATGGCCCTGCGGATCGCCACCTGGAACGTCAATTCGGTGCGCACCCGCCTCGATCAGGTGGGCGCCTGGCTCAGGGACGACGGGCCCGAGGTGGTCTGCCTGCAGGAAACCAAGGTGGCCGACGCGCTGTTCCCCCATGCCGCTTTCGAGGACCTGGGCTACCGGGCCGTGATCAGCGGCCAGAAGGCTTACAACGGCGTGGCGATCCTCAGCCGGCTGCCGATCGAGGACGTGCGTGTGGGTTTTGCCGCACTGCTGCCGGACGATCCGGCGGCCGAGGGACTGGGCGAGCAGAAGCGGGTGATCAGTGCCTCGATCGAAGGGGTGCGGGTACTCAATCTGTACGTGCCCAACGGATCAGCCCTGACCTCAGAGAAGTACCCCTACAAGCTGGAATGGCTGGCCTGTCTGCGGCGCTACCTGGAGGCCCTGGACACCGAAGGGGAACCCCTGGCGATGGTGGGGGACTTCAACATCGCCCTGGAGTCCCGCGACATCCACGACCCGGAGCGCCTCAGCGGCGGAATCATGGCCAGCGAGCCGGAGCGCCAGGCCCTGACGGCCGCCTTGGGCGATCACCTGCGTGACGTGTTCCGCGTCTTCGAACCGGATGCCGGGCACTGGAGCTGGTGGGACTACCGCACCGGCGCCTGGGATAGGGACAGGGGCTGGCGCATCGACCACATCTATCTCTCCGAGGAGCTGCTGGCCTGCGCCACGGGCTGCGTGATCCACAAGGGGATGCGGGGCAACGAGCAGCCCAGCGACCATGCGCCGGTGGTGGTGCACCTGGCCTGGCCACCGGAGGATGAGGCCGACACCGATGACGACGGCTGGTGATGCCCCCCCAGGGGGGTCACCCGAGGAACGCCTCCAGCTGGAGGTCCGGGCGCCGCACCAGGGCGAACAGGGTGCCGGCGTTACCCCGGCTCACCCGCAGCGCGTCATCGAGCACGGTGACATCGAGCCAGGCGGCATACCCCTGCTGCACCTCCCGGAACAACTGCAGCCGCTGATCTCCGAACCTGGGCCCCAGCCAGCCGCCCCGCTCGAAGCACACCGACACCCGCTGGTGGGGCGGCTCGAGCTCCACGGCGATCCTGGCCTGCACCCCGATCCCCGCGACGGGCCCGAGGGGGCCGGCCAGGCGCAGCAGGTTGAGGGCCCGGCCACTGGCGGGATCGAGCAACTGCAGGTTCTCGAGCCAGGGCCGGACCGCCAGATAGGGCTGGGAACTGCTGCTCCAGCGCAGTTCCCACACCCCCGCCAACTGGGCGGCCTGGGCGGAGAGATTGGCCGGCTGCAGCCGCTCCAGCCGCGCGATCAGGGCCCCGATCCGCCCGCCGGCCTGGCCAGGGGAGCCGGGACGCAGCAAGTCCAGCAGTTCCTCGCGGCAGGCCTGGGTCTCGCCGGCAGCGGGGATCGGGCCATCGGCCATGGCAAGGGAGGCTTCCGTCACCGGCTCTCACCCGCAGGACGGGGGCGCGAAAGGATCCATGCTGTCAGGTCCAGAAGGCCATCGGATACCGTGTCGCCCGGCCTGATCGCCGATCCGATCCAACGGCAGACCCCGTGACGCTGACCACCGTCGATGTGACCCTGGTGGGGGCGGGGATCATGAGTGCCACCCTCGGCACCCTGCTGAAGCAGTTGCGGCCGGATCTGCGCATCCTGCTGCTGGAAGGACTCCCCATGGAGGCCCAGGAAAGCTCCAGCGCCTGGAACAACGCCGGCACGGGCCACGCCGGGAACTGCGAGCTGAACTACACGCCGATGGCAGCGGACGGTTCGATCAGCCTCACCAAGGCACTCGACATCAACGAAGCCTTTGATCTCTCGCGCCAGTTCTGGACCCACCTGGTGCGGGACGGGGCCCTGGGCTCCCCGCAAGCCTTCATCCAGGGCGTCCCCCACATGAGCTTCGTGCTGGGGGAGGAGCGGCGGGCCTTCCTGCGGGAACGCCACCGGCTGATGGGCGCCCACCACTGCTACCGGGGCATGGCCTACAGCGAGGAGCCGGCCCAGGTGGCGGACTGGGCGCCGCTGTTGATGGAGGGACGGGATCGGGGCCAGGTGATCGGCGCCACCTACATCGCCTCCGGCACCGATGTGAACTTCGGGGCCCTCACCAGCCAGCTGCTGGATCACCTGCGGGCCAGCCCGCCGTTTGAGGCGCGTTTCTCCACGGCGGTGACGGGCCTGCGGCGCCGGCCGGAGGGGGGCTGGCGCCTGGAGAGCCGCGATCAAGCCAGTGGCGAGGTCCGCCTGATCGATACCGGCACCGTCTTTCTTGGGGCCGGTGGCGGCGCCCTCACCCTGCTGCAGAAATCGGGGATCCCCGAAGGACGCGGCTATGGCGGCTTTCCCGTCAGCGGTCTGTGGCTGCGCTGCGGCGATCCGGCCGTGGCCAGCCGCCACCACGCCAAGGTCTACGGGATGGCGGCCGCCGGTTCGCCACCGATGTCGGTGCCCCACCTCGACACACGCCTTGTCGATGGCCGGCGCTGGATCCTGTTCGGGCCCTACGCAGGGTTTTCCAGCAAGTTCCTCAAAAGCGGTTCCCTCTGCGACTGGCCCGGTTCCCTGCGGCCCGGCAACCTGCTGCCCCTGCTGGCGGTGGCCCGGGACAACCTGCCCCTGACCGAATACCTGATCGGCCAGGTGTTCGCCAGCGCCGAGCAGCGCTTCGCGGCCCTGCGTGACTTCTACCCCACCGCCAGGTCCTGCGACTGGAGCCTGGCGGTGGCCGGCCAGCGGGTGCAGATCATCAAGGGCGACCCCCGCCGGGGCGGGGTGCTCCAGTTCGGCACCGAGGTGGTGCATGCCGCCGACACCTCTCTGGTGGCCGTGCTGGGGGCCTCACCGGGCGCCTCCGCCGCCGTGGCGATCAGCCTGGAGATCCTGGGCTCCTGTTTCCGCGACAAGCTGCCCGAAGGCTGGGAGCGGACCCTGAAACGGATCCTGCCCTCCTACGGCGAATCGATCCGCCACGACGCCGACCTCTGCCGGCGGATCCGCAGCCAGAGCGCCGAGGTGCTGGGGCTGCCGGCGGACGGCTAGGGCTGGCGCGGCGGCAACAGCAGGCCGGCCCGCACGTCCCAGGGCGACAGGACGAACAGGCGCAGCATGGCTGCCAGCAGCTCCGGCACGCCCAGGGTGTTGGCCAGAAAGCCCGACCACTGCGGGCCGCTCAGGCGGAAGAAGCTGGCGAAGAACTGGCGCAGCTGAGCTTCGGAAAAACCCATCAGCTTGCCCAGTCCGAACTGGTAGAGGGCGTGCTTGCTGCGCAGCGCCGGGGGCCAGAGGGCTTGCCAGCCCGCCCGGGCCAGCAGAGCCGAGGGGGCCGCGGCATCGGCCATGGCCACCGCCACCGCCGAGGCCACCGCCGGCGCCCGGCGCAGCAGGGCGCCCACCATGTAGCCCGAGGCCGGATGCACCATCGCGGCGGCCCCGCCGAAGCCCAGCACCGGCTGCTGCAGATCCGGCAAGGGCAGGTTCATCGGGAACAGGCAGAACTCCTCGTGCTCCACCTCCAGCACCGCCACGCCGCGCTGGGCCAGGCGCCGATGCAGGCGTTGCTGGAGCACATCGAAGGGCACCGGAGGAGCCAGGGCCAGGGACGTCTCCTCGACGAAGAAGCGGCCCCCGCCCAGGTCCATCGCGTACAGGAAGGTGGGGGGCTCGGCCCGCTCCGCCTCGCTGAGGTGGTCGCAGCGATAGTCCATCAGCACGAACTGATCGCTCTGCACCGGCGGCGCCGAGAAGCGGCCGACAACCCCATAGGCCGACTGCCCCGCCACCGGGCCCCGGTCGGGCCGCCGCACCAGCACCGGCTGATGGCCGGTGGCGTCCACCACCAACCGCGCCTGCCACCGGCTGCCATCCGCACCCGCCACCACGCTCAGGGCGCCATCGGCCTGGCAACCCGTGGCCAGCCCCTGCAGCAGCTCCACCCCGCCGCGCCCGCAGGCCTCCAGCCAGTGCTGCTGCAGGGCCTCGCGGTTGAACAGGCCGTAATCGCGGCCGTGGGCCGTGGGGCGGTTGGCGGCCGCCGCGGGGTCGGGATCGCCCGCGCCGAAGTAACTCACCGTGTCGCTCCAGCGGTGCTCCAGAAGGTGACCCAGGCCGAGGGCGTCCACCTCATCCCCCCAGATGCCGTAGGTGTTGGGCCAGGGGGCGCGCGGATCCTGGGGCGCCAGCAGGGCCACCTGGAGCCCCTCGTCAGCCAGGGCCGCCGCGATGCAGAGGGCGGCAGGGCCGCCTCCGAGCACCAGCACGTCCCTCGCCATCTCGCCGGTACGGTGATGGCTCATCCTGCATCACGGCCCATGCGCGCCTTCGCCCGCTGGATGCTGGTGACGCTGGCCTGCCTGGGCCTGATCCTGGTGGTTCCGGGCCTGGTTCCGCCATCAGCGGCGGAACCACCAGAGGCCACGGCCGCCCCGAACCCGGTCGTGCCGATTCGGATCGCCCTGCAGGTGGACAACGTTTACCGCTTCTCCTCGCGGGAGAAGACCTTCAGCGTCGAGGGGACGCTGCGGCTGTCGGCGCCGGCGGCCACCGTGCGGCAGTGGCTGGCGGCGGGGGTGGATCCGCTCGAGCTGGTGCGCTTCCAGAACCTGGTGGAGCCCTGGGACTCCCTGCTGGAGGCCAGCAGCGGCCCGCTTCGCCTCGGCACGGATCTGGGCCGCGATTATCGCTTCAACGGCAATTTCTATTCCGATGAGATCGACTACCGGGGCTACCCCTTCGGCAGCCTGCCCCTGCAGATCCGGCTGGTGGCCGACCCGCGTTTCCCGGCGACGATTCGTGTTCCGCCCCGGATCCGCCTGCTGGCCGACAGCGCCGCCTCCGGCGTCAGTGGCCGCAGCAATATGAACGGCTACCGGCTCAGCAGCTGGCGCCTGTTCGGGCACCGGGGCGGCGTGGAGATGGAGCTGCGCTACGAACCCATCGGCTGGGCGGCCCTGGTGAAGTGGCTGCTGCCGCTCACGATCACCATGGTGGTGATGCTGCTCACCCCGAACCTGCGGGCCAGCTTCAGCTCCGAGCGCCTGGCGATCCCACCGGTGATCCTGCTGACCCTGGTGTTCATGCAGCAGGCCTACCGCGATTCGCTGCCCTCCCTGCCCTACCTCACCGTGCTGGATGGGCTTTACGCCTTCTCCTATCTGGTGACGCTGGTGTTCTTCTGCGAGTTCATCTGGTGCGCCAATCGGCTGGATCGCCTCGCCACCGAGGGCCCTACCCCGGGCCGCCCGGGGCTCGAACGCCGGATCGAGCGACTGGAGCTGGCCCTGCAGCTGGCCAGCCTGGCCGGCTATGGGGTGCTGTTGCTCTGGGCCTGGGGCCAGCGCTGACCCCATCTGGGGGGATCAGTCGTCCGTGTCTGGGGACTGCTCAGCGGCTGGAGCCTCCGGGGTGACAACCGGCGTGACCTCAGGAACCGCCCCATCGACCAGCTCCTCCTCCTCGGCGGCCGGCGGCACCAGCACCACCTCGGTGAGGCGATCGCCGGAATCCAGTTTCTGCAGCCGCACGCCGGTGGCCGCCCGGGACTGCTGGGGAATGGCATCGGCCTTCATGCGCACGATCACCCCCCGCTCGCTCACCAGCAGCAGCTCCTCACCGGCCCCGAGCACCTTGAGGCCCACCAGCACGTCACCGTCGCGACGGAACTTGATCGCCCGCAGACCCATGCCGGCGCGCCGCTGCAGCCGGAACTGGTCGACCGGCACCCGCTTGCCCAGGCCGCTGGCGCTGGCCACCAGCACCCAGGGGCCCTCACTGGGGGCGACATCATCACCCTCCTCCTCATCGGCGCCGAGTTCGGCCGTGCTGGCGACACGGTCCGCCAGTTCCGCCGTGAGCACGTCCATGCTCACCAGCTCATCGCCGGGGCGCAGGTTCATGGCGCGCACGCCACGGGCGGTGCGGCCCAGGGGGCGCAGCTCCTCGTCGCTGAGGCGGAAGTGGATCGTCATTGCCTTGAGGGAGCCGATCAGCACGCTGTCGCCGGGCAGGGCGAGTCGCACCCAGCGCAGGGCGTCACCGTCCTCAAGGGAGATGGCGATCAGGCCGTTGGAGCGGATGTTGCTGAAGGCCGACAACCGCGTGCGTTTGATGTAGCCGCCACTGGTGAGCATCACCAGCTGCACGTCGTCCTCGAACTCGCTCACAGCCAGCAGGGATGTGATCGCCTCCTCGCGGGGAATCGGCAGCAACTGCACGATCGGCGTGCCCTTGGCGGAACGGCTGCTGATCGGCACCCGGTAGGCGGGGATCGAATACACCACGCCCCTGTCGCTGAACAGCAGCAGGGCGTCGTGGTCGTTGCAGCTGATGAACAGCTTCACCGCCTCTTCGCCCTGGCTGCGGGTGCCGGCCTTGCCGCGGGTGCCGCGGCTGGTGGCCTCGAACTCGCTCACCGGCATCCGCTTGAGATAGCCGTTCTCCGTGAGCAGCACCACCGAGCGCTCATTGGCGATCAGATCGATGTCCTCAAGGCCGCCTTCGAGATCCAGGATCTCGGTGCGGCGGGGGGAGTCGTAGCGGCTGCGCAGCACCTGCAGCTCCTCCTGGATCAGCGCCAGCACCCGCTCCTTGCGGCCAAGGATGTCCTGGTAATCGGCGATCTTGGCGACCAGGTCGTCGTGTTCGAGGCGGATCTTGTCGGCCTCCAGGGCCGTGAGGCGCCGCAGCTGCATCTGCAGGATGGCGTCGGCCTGGATCTCGCTGAGACCATGGCGCTCCTGCAGCTGGGCCCGGGCCGTGGCGGTGTCAGGGGCGGCGCGGATCAGGGCGATGATCGGGTCGAGCTGGTCGAGGGCGAGCAGCAGGCCCTGCAGGATGTGGTCGCGCTCCTCGGCCTTGCGCAGGAAATAGCGGGTGCGCCGCTCGATCGTGCCGATGCGGAACTCGAGGAACACCCGCAGCATGCGGCCGAGGGTGAGCAGCACCGGCTCACCCTTCACCAGGGCCAGCATGTAGGCGCTGAAGTTGTTCTGTAGCGGCGTGAGCTTGAACAGGTTGTTCAGCACCACCTGGGGGTAGGCATCACGGCGCAGCTCGATGACGATGCGCATGCCGTCGCGATCGCTTTCATCGCGGATGTCGGCGATGCCCTCGAGCTTCTTGTCGTTGACCAGCTCGGCGATGCGCTCGATCAGGGAGGCCTTGTTGGTCTGGTAGGGGAGTTCGGTGATGATCACCGCGTCCCGGTCGGGACGGCCCTTGGCTTCCACCGTTTCGATCGAAGCCACGCCGCGCATGGTGATCGAGCCGCGACCGGTGGTGTATGTCTCGCGGATGCCCCTGCGGCCGAGGATCTGGCCGCCGGTGGGGAAGTCGGGTCCGGGGATGATCGCCATCAGGGCCCGGTCCTCGATCTCCGGGTCGTCGATCAGGGCCAGCAGGCCGTCGATCAACTCGGTGAGGTTGTGGGGGGGGATGTTGGTGGCCATTCCCACGGCGATGCCGGAGGAACCATTGAGCAGCAGATGCGGCACCCGGGCCGGCATCACGGTGGGTTCCTGCTGGGAGCCGTCGAAGTTGTCGATGTAATCGACGGTTTCGGCTTCGATGTCCTCCAGGAGGCTGTCGGTGGTCAGGGCCTGCAGACGCGATTCGGTGTACCGCATGGCGGCCGGCGGGTCGTTGTCGACCGATCCGAAGTTGCCGTGCCCATCGATCAGGGGCATGCGCATGGAGAAGTCCTGGGCCATGCGCACCAGGGCGTCGTAGACGGCCGTGTCGCCGTGGGGGTGGTACTTACCGAGCACCTCCCCCACGACGCGGGCGCATTTCCGATAGGGCCGGTCGCTGGTGAGACCGAGCTCGTACATGGCATACAGGATGCGCCGGTGCACCGGCTTGAGGCCATCGCGGGCATCGGGCAGGGCCCGGCCCACGATCACGCTCATCGCATACTCCAGATAGGAGCGCGACATCTCATTGCGCAGGTCGGTCTGGATGATCCGTCCGTCGGATTCACCGGGTCCGGTTGGATCCGCCATGCAAGACCGTATGGGGCACAACCCACTCTATCGATGACCCTGCCGGCCCGTCGTGAATCGGCCCTGCGCGAGCGTCAGCGCAAGGGCATCTTGCGGGTGAGGGCCGCCGCCGACTTCCGCGCCCTGGTGGCCGAAGCCGGGCTGGCGGAGGCCTACGACAACACCGACGTGGTGGTGGCTGCCAACGCCGAATTCACCGACCAGGGCTCAGTTCACCTCAACATCGGCCCCAGCGATCCCCCGATCCGCTTCCGGGAGGCCCAGCTCGACGCCCTCGCGGCCCAGAGCGGCGGCGGCGGTGGCGACCTGGTGCTGCCCATCGGCGGCGGCCTCGGGGAGGCCCAGCGGCAGGGGGGAGCCCATCTGCTCGACCGTCTGCTCAAGGGCGGTTCCCTGACCCTCACCGCCACCGGGGAGGTCACGGCCCTGCACCCGCGGCGGGATCTGCAGGCCCAGCTCGACCTGGCCCGGATCGGTTCCGGCCGCCTGCTGCTGCACCGGGCCATCAGCGAGAACGGCGTGGTAGCCGTGAGCAGCGCCGAAGGGGTGCTGCGCAGCCCCTGGGGCCCCGTTCTGGGGCCGTTCGGCAACGCGCTCTACGGCTGTGGCGGCGCCGGCAGCATCGGCCTCACCATGCCGGGACTGGCGCTGCTGGGGCCGGGCTCACCGGTGCTGGTGGCGGGGGCGATCGGCTGGGTGGTGGGCAGCGGCAGCGGCCACCAGCCGAGGGTGCCTCGCTCCGCCGGCGGCCACGCCCTCAGCCCGGGGGCGGTGGCGGCGGTGAGTGTGGATCTGCATGGCCTGCGGCCCGAATGGCTGCGGCCCTGCTTCTTCGAGGGCCACGGGGCCGGCCTGCTGGTGGGCCTGGCGGCCCCGATCCCCCTGATCAATGAAGCGGTGGCCCGCCAGGCCGCCTGCGGCGACGGGGAGCTGGAGGCGCCCGTGCTGGATATGGCCATTCCGCGGCGCCTGCGGCCCCGCTTCGGCTCCGTCAGCTATGCCCGGCTCAAATCCGGCCTGATCGAGGTGGAGGGGCGCCGCGTCACCGCCGCTCCGGCCCACAGCCCGCGCCTGGCCGCAGCGATCGCTGCGGAGCTGATCGCCTGGCTCCAGGACGGTCGCTTTCCACTGCACCTGCCGGTCCGGCCGCTCTCGGGGCGCGGCGGCCTGATTCCCCTCGACAGCTGAAATCCCTGCACACCTCTGGAGCGGTGGCGGAAAACGGCCGTAAGCTCCGCGGTGAGCTACCGGCGCCAGCCATGGCCGAGACCCCCTTCAGCCCCGAGCCCCCCTCCAGCCCCGAGCCCCAGGAGGACGGACCGTTGCCGCAGCCGTGGCCGACGGAAGCGGCCGAGGTGACGCCAGATCCCGTCAACGCCTGGCCGCAACCGACCCTGGCCGGACCGGATCCCGAAGGCGACGCCCCAGCGCCGGTGGAACCGGAGTTGTTCAGCGAGCCGATGGCCGCCGCGGTGAGCGAGCCGGAGCCCGGCATCGTGGCCACCTTTGAGGTGCCGCCCCTGGAGGGCTCCCCTGATCCAGCCGCAGACGGCGGCGGCGAATTCGAACTGCTGCTGCAGAAGATCAAGGACTGGCTCGGCAGCGGCGAGCTCCAGGCCCAGTGGCAGCGGTTCCGCGGCCCCCTCAAGGGGCTGGCGATCCTCATCGGCGTCGTGCTGCTGCTGCGGGTCTATGCCTCCCTGATCGGCACCCTGGACAGCCTGCCCCTGGTGGGCGGCCTGCTGGAGCTGGTGGGCCTGATCGCCGTGACCCGGTTCACCGTCACAAGGATGGTGCGCAAGAGCGACCGGGAGCAGGTCTTCGCTGACTGGAGCCGCCGCTGGAACGAGTTCCGGGGCAGGGAGTGATCTTCCGACCGTGATCGGGCCGGGTCGATCGCGGCCCGGTTGATAGTTTGTGCCCACTGTGTCCGTCCAACGGTGAACATTCAGCTCGGTCGCTCCAGGACCGTCCGCCGCGCCTACGGCATTGACGAAATCGCCCTGGTTCCTGGCGGCCGCACCGTCGATCCGGACGTGACCGACAGCAGTTGGAGCCTGGGGGGCATCCAGCGGGAGATTCCCATCATCGCCAGCGCCATGGACGGGGTGGTGGATGTGGGCATGTGCATCGAACTCAGCCGGCTGGGGGCCCTGGGGGTGCTGAACCTGGAGGGCGTCCAGTGCCGCTACGACGATCCCGAACCGATCCTGGACCGCATCGCCTCGGTGGGCCGGGAGGAATTCGTGGGCCTGATGCAGGACCTTTACAGCCAGCCGGTTCGCGAAGACCTGGTGCGCCAGCGGATCGCTGAGATCAAAGCCGGTGGCGGCATTGCGGCGGTGAGCGCCACCCCGGCGGCGGCCCTGCGCTTCGGCGCGGCGGTGGCCGAATCGGGCGCCGACCTGTTCTTCGTGCAGGCCACGGTGGTCTCCACCGAACACATCGGTCCCGAGGGTCGCCAGACCCTCGACCTTGCCGCCCTCTGCCGCGACCTGGGCGTGCCCGTGGTGATCGGCAACTGCGTCACCTACGACGTCACCCTGCAGCTGATGCGGGCCGGCGCCGCCGGCGTGATGGTGGGCATCGGCCCCGGCGCCGCCTGCACCTCCCGGGGCGTGCTCGGCGTCGGCATTCCCCAGGCCACGGCCGTGGCCGACTGCGCCGCCGCCCGGGATGACTACGAGCGTGAAAGCGGCCGCTACGTGCCGGTGGTGGCCGATGGCGGCATCGTCACCGGCGGGGACATCTGCAAATGTCTGGCCTGCGGCGCCGATGCGGTGATGATCGGCTCCCCGATCGCCCGGGCCGCCGAAGCGCCCGGCCGCGGGTTCCACTGGGGGATGGCCACCCCCAGCCCGGTCCTGCCCCGTGGCACCCGCATCAAGGTGGGCACCACCGGCAGCCTCGAGAAGATCCTGCGCGGCCCGGCGGGCCTCGATGACGGCACGCAGAACCTGCTGGGCTGCATCCGCACCTCCATGGGCACCCTGGGCGCCCGGACCCTCAAGGAAATGCGGCAGGTGGAGGTGGTGGTGGCCCCGTCCCTGCTGACCGAGGGCAAGGTGTACCAGAAGGCCCAGCAGCTGGGCATGGGCAAGTAGCACGGCGCGGCCAGGCCCGGCGCCAGCCACGTCGTCCCATACCTGGACAACACTGCCTCAAGGCGAGATGGAGGCTAACCTCTGGATGTGGGGGCTCCGGCTCGCACACTCCTCACACCCCCCGGCCCGGCGTGTCCGGGCTTTTTGTCTTCTCCCACCGTTCCACCGGAAGCCCCCGCAGCCTGGGGCTGCCGGTTCCGCTACGGCCTGCAACGCTGACCTGATCCCAGGGGAAAGCGACCGAACCCGGTTGCTAGATTCAATTCATCCCGAGTCTGCAAGGAATGTCCAGCGCCGCTGCCGTCACCGACGCCTCCTTCGAGCAAGACGTGCTCAAGAGTGATGTGCCCGTGCTGGTTGATTTCTGGGCCCCCTGGTGCGGCCCCTGCCGCATGGTGGCGCCGATCGTCGATGAGATTGCCAAGGAATACGAAGGCAAGATCCGCGTCTACAAGCTCAACACCGACGAGAACCCCAACGTCGCCAGCCAGTACGGCATCCGCAGCATTCCCACCCTGATGCTGTTCAAGGGCGGTCAGAAGGTCGACACCGTTGTCGGTGCCGTCCCCAAGAACACCCTGTCCGGCACCATCTCCAAATACCTCTGATTCCGTTCCGCTGACGCCGCCCCTCTCCCCGAATCAAGCGCCGGCGGCGGGCAGAAGCCCCCTTCAGGCCCTCGCCGACGAACTCCAAGGCCACCCCCAACGTCGCCAGATTGAGCGGGCGGTGGTCTCGCTGCTGCAGGTGGCTCGCCAGGAGAAGGAAGAGGAGGAATGGCGGCTGATCGCGGGCTGCCTGGCTGACATCAGCGAGGCCCTGGAGGTGTTCCGTCCCCGCCGCAGTGCCCGCAAGATCAGTGTGTTCGGCTCGGCCCGCACCCGCCAGAGCGATCCCTGCTACCACCTGGCTGAAGCCGTTGCGCGCCAGGCCGTTCAAGCCGGATTTGAGGTGATGACCGGTGCGGGGGCCGGCGTCATGGAGGGCGCCAACAGTGGTGCCGGCTGTGAGCACAGCATCGGCCTCAACGTGGATCTGCCCTTCGAGCAGCATCCCAACCCCTACGTGAGTGCCTGCGACGACCGCCTGCTCTACTTCCGCTATTTCTTCACCCGCAAGCTGTTCTTCCTGATGGAGAGCGATGCCCTCGTGGTGATGCCGGGGGGATTCGGCACCCTCGATGAACTGTTCGAGTGCCTCACCCTCATCCAGACCGGTCGCACGTCCCCGATCCCGCTGGTGCTGCTCTGCCCACCGGGCGACGATTTCTGGAAGGTCTGGAAGCGCAATGTGCACAACGAACTCGCCAGCCGTGAGCTGATCTCACCGGAGGATGTGGATCTGATGGCGGAAGCCTCGAGCGCCGAAGAAGCCGTGGCCAAGATCTGTCGCTTTTACCGCGTGTTCCACAGTGCCCAGCTGGGCCAGGACCGCATCGAACTGCTGCTCAACGCCGAGGTGCCGCGGGCCCTGTTGCCGGAGCTGAACCGCAGCTTCGCCGATCTGCTGGACCAGGGCGCCATCCAGAGCGGCGAGGGGGTCGACGACAACGGCCTGCTGCGGCCCTGCCTGCAGCTGCGCTTCGACAAGCGCCGCGTCGGCCGTCTCTACCAGTTCATCGACCACCTCAACGGCCTCGACCTGCCCGCCTCCTCGGCCCTGGAGCATCCGGCCGAGCGGGTCCCCACCGGCAGCCAGCCATGAGTCGCATCGGCCTGATCGATTACGGCATGGGGAACCTCCACTCGGTGCAACGCAGCTTTGCCCGGCTCGGCGCCGAGCTGGTCAACGTGCACGGCCCGGCGGACCTGGAGCCCTGTGACGCCCTGGTGCTGCCGGGGGTGGGGGCCTTTGACCCGGCCATGGAGCGGCTGCGGGCGGCGGGGCTGGAGCCGGCCCTGCGCCGCTCCTGCGCCAGCGGAAGGCCGCTGCTGGGGATCTGCCTGGGGTTGCAGCTGCTGTTCGAAGCCAGCGAAGAGGGCCAGGCCGAAGGCCTGGGTGTGCTGGCCGGCCGGGTGACAACCCTGCCGCGGGTGGCCGGCCACCCCCTGCCCCACATGGGCTGGGCCCCCCTGATCGCCGCCACCGCCAGCCCGCTGCTGGACGCCCACACCCCGGAGGCCTGGGTCTACTTCGTGCACTCCTTCGCCGCCGAGCCGGCCGACGCCGCCGCCACCACAGCCCAGGTCGACTACGCCGGCACCCTGGTCACGGCGGCGGTCTGGCACGGCACCGTCGCCGCCTGCCAGTTCCACCCGGAGAAGTCCGGACCGGTGGGGGAAGCGATGCTGCGCCGCTGGCTCGACTGGGTGGCGTCCCCGTGACCTTGCGGGTGAGCGGGGGGCGCCGGCTGCAGAGCCCCCCGGGGAGCATCGCCCGGCCCACCGCCGCCCGGGTTCGGCTGGCGGTGATGAACCTGCTGGCCGCTGAAATCAGCGGCAGCCGCTGGCTGGATCTGTGCTCCGGCAGCGGCGTGATGGCCTGTGAGGCCCTGCAGCGAGGGGCTGCGCAGGTGGTGGCTGTGGAGCGGGATCGCCGCATTGCGGCGGTGGCCAGGGGAAACCTGGAGGCGACCCTCGCCGGCCGGGCGTCCTTGGAAGGCCCAGAGGTCCAGCGGGTGGAGGTGGTGCAGGCCGACGTGTTGCGCTGGCTGGCGACGAGGCCGAGCGCAACCCCGCCCGTCTGCTTCGATCTGATCTACGTGGATCCTCCCTACGCGGCTGGGCTGCACGGACCGATCGCCACGGCGGTTCGCGCGGGTGGATGGCTGGCGCCGGGCGGCACCCTGGTGTGGGAATGCGCCTCGGACGGGGTTCCGGCTGCCCCGCCGGGTTGGCAACAGCGGGACTGCCGACGCTATGGCGGCACTACACTGGTGTTACTCCAGGCACCGCCTGATCAGGACGGACCCTCTCCTCTGGAGGGTTCCATCCCCTGACCACCAGCCACGGCGTCCGGTCCAGGCTCAAAGCCCCGTATCAGCCCCCGAGGGCACTGCCCCTGCGGTACTGATTCCAGGCCGCCACGAACAGCCCCACCAGGGTGATGGGAATCAGTCCAAGCACGATGCCGCAGAGGAGGGGTTCGATCATGGAGAGGCGGAAGCGTCAGTCGAAGCACAATTCTTCCACGACTCCCCCCGGCCCCGCGAGACCCACCGCAGCACTGTGATCAGCCCGTCCCCCACACCCCCCGTCGCCGTGACGCCCGCCACCGTCAGCGAGGCCAACCAGCCCCCCTCCCAGCGCCGCAGCCTGGTGGCGGCCCTGGCGACCCTGGCGGCGGCGGCCTGCATCCTGCTGGTGGTGGTGGTGTTGCCGGCGGCCCACAGCGATCCCTACACCCGCCAGACCCTCGCTCTCACCGGTTCGGCCACGGATGGCGGTCGCCTGTTCCGGCTCAACTGCGCCGGCTGCCATGGCCTGGCGGCCCAGGGACTGGTGGGCCCCAACCTGCACGGCGTCGAGCGACGCAAGAACGATCGCCAGCTGATCCAGCAGGTGGTGAGCGGGCGCACCCCGCCGATGCCCAGCTTCCAGCCGGAACCCCAGGCCATGGCCGATCTGCTGGCGTTTCTGCACGCGCTGCCTTGAGCCCCAAGCTGGTCCTGGTCGAGCCGGCCGGCCCGCTGAACGTGGGCAGCGTGGCCCGGCTCTGCCGCACCTATGGCATCGAGGACCTGCGGCTGGTCGCTCCCCGTTGTGACCCCCTCAGCGACGAGGCCCGGCTGATGGCCGTCAAGGGATTTCCCCTGCTGCAGCGGGCACGCCTGTTCCCCACCCTGGCCGCCGCCCTGGCCGACTGCGGCCGGGTGGTGGCCACCAGTGGCCGTCCGGAGGGGGAGCCCCTGCCCCTGGAGAATCCCGATGAGGCCCTGGCCTGGCTGCTGGCCGGCGATCCGGCACTGCCGTCGGCTCTGGTGTTCGGCCGGGAGGACCGGGGCCTGAGCAACGACGAGCTGCTGCAGGCCGGCCGGCTCCTGCAGATCCCCACCCCCACGCCCCACGGCTCCCTCAACCTCTCCCATGCGGTGGCCGTGGTGCTGCACGACCTGCACCAGCTGGCCCGGCAGCCAACGGCACCGGCCGTGGCCGCCGTTGGCCAGCCCCCCTGTCCCCGGGGGGTGCTCGAAGCCATGCTCAGCGACGCCGAGGCGCTGCTGCTGGAGGTCGGGTTTCTGCTGCCCCACACTGCCCATGCCCGGATGGCCAAGCTGCGGGCCCTGCTGCAGCGCGGCCAGGTCAGCGACCCGGAGGTGGCCCTGCTGCGGGGGCTGGTGTGCCAGTTGCGCTGGGCGAGCCGTCGCCCTTTCCCTTCTTCCCAGGACCACTAGCGTCGACCCACTGCCCTGAAGCCCTGTTTCCGTGAGTGCTGGCCGTCCATCCCGTCCCCCGGGCAACCCCTGGCTGCGCCCTGTGGGCCTGGTGCTGCGCCTGATCGTGCTGGGGGTGGGTCTGGGCGTGATCGTGGGCACCGGCCTCAAGCTGCTGGAGCCTCGCCTCGTCAAGGGGGCCATCGGTACGCCTGCACCGGGCTCAACGCCGACGGTGAAGAAGCCCGGCACCGGGGCGATGGCCCTGGGACGGTTTGAGCCACGCCAGGAGCTCGTCGGCCTCAGCCAGCAGTGGACACGGCTGGCCGCCGCCCAGAAGGATCTGACCGCCAGCGGCTTCCTGCTGGTGCTCGACGACGGTCGCTTCGCCCAGATGCAGCCGGATCTGGCTCTGCCGGCGGCCAGTGCCATCAAGGTGCCGATCCTGCTGGCCAGCCTGGAGGACCTCGATGGCGGCAAGCTGCGCTGGAACGAGCCCATGCCGCTCACCAAGGAGGTGGTGGGGGGTGGGGCCGGCTGGATGGCCAACAAGCCGCTGGGCACCCGCTTCCCCTTTTTCGAAGCCGCCACGGAGATGATCCGGGTGAGCGACAACACCGCCACCAACCTGCTGATCCGCCGGCTGGGCGGCAAGACCACCCTCAACGGCCGCTTCCGCAGCCTTGGTCTGCCCGCAACGGTGGTGAACAACTGGCTGCCGGACCTGGACGGCACCAACACCACCAGCGCCCGCGACCTGGCCCGCTCCATCGCCCTGGTGGACACCGGCGACAAGCTCACTCCCCGGGCCCGTGATCTGTTCCGGGAAATCATGGCCACCTCCCGCACCAACACCCTGATCCCCCTCGGCCTGCTGATGGGGATGGGCAAGGACGCCCCCGATCCCGACAGTGAGCTGCTGCCCAAGGGAATCACCGTCTACAACAAGACCGGCGACATCGGCATCGCCTACGCCGATGCCGCCCTGATCCAGCTGCCTGATGGCCAGCGCGCCGTGGCGGCCTTCATGGTCAAGGGCCCGTTCAACGATCCCCGCTCCGCCGAACTGATCCGGGCGATGGCCGGCGCCGTCGCCAAAACCCTCGTCAAAGGCCCATGAGAGCCCTCACCCCCGCCCTGCTGCTGCCGTGGCTGACCGCCCTGGGCAGCCCCCTGCTGGCCCAGCCGCAGCCGTCTGCAGCTCCCAGGCCTGCCCCCTCGCCAACGGTGCTTCGCCCGGGCACGGTGGCGCCCCTGCCCGGCCGGCTGGATGCGGTGCCGATGCTGAACGACAACAACCCCGAGGTGATCAAGGGGCCCGGCATCCTGCTCTCCACCTTCGATGGCCAGCGGGGCTACGCCGGCCGTCCCCTGGGCGTACCGGCGGCGCACCTCAATGCGGCCGTCAGTGGCCCCTTCGAGCTGTTCAGCCATCACATCTACGCCGGCAGTCCGGAAAGCCTCGACTCCACCCTCTGGCTGGCGGTGGTGGCGGCCCCACGGGGCCATGCCCCGGTGACGCTGCGCACGGTGGCGGGCTCCACCGCCCTGTCCCAGTCGGTGAACCCCGACCAGCCCTCGGCCCCCTTCCTGCCCCTGCCGACCCTGATGGAGCAGGGCAGCACGCCGATCTGGGCCGGCCCCGGCAGCCGGGTGGCCACCGAGCTGCTGGCACGGCAGCGCAGTCCCCTGGTGCCGGAAGGCTGGACCCTGCCGTCGGGGCAGCTGAGCACCCTGATGGTGCTGCCCCTGCCGGTGCGCGGCCTCGACCCCTTGCTGAACGGCCTCAACCTGCAGCTGCGTCTCAACAGCGACGGGCCGGTGGATGTGGCCACCCTGGCGGCCTTCGGCCCGGTCGACCGGCCCCCGGATCCCGCCGTCTGGCAACGCCTGCTGCAGGGCGGTCTCAGCCCGAAGGAGCACAGCCCCAGCCCCCGAGGGGCCAGCGGCCCGATGGTCTATTCCCGGGTCAGCGGCGTGCAGGTGGGCAGCGCCTGGGCCGGGCGGATCACCGATCCGGGCCGCCCGACCCTGTCGGTGAGCCGGGCACCGATCTCCTGGCCGATCAGTTCCCTGGAGCGGGGCACCCTCGGCACCGGTCAGGTGCAGACGGCCCCGCTGCGCTCCTTCTATCCCGGCACCGCCTGGGCCGCCCACGGCAACTACGGCGTCACCTACGACCTCAGCCTGCCGCTGCGCAACGACACAACCAAGCCGACGCGGCTCGCCCTGGCGCTGGAATCCCCGATCAAGGGCGACCAGCCCCTGGGCGGCCTGCGCTTCAACACCACGCCGGCGCGGGCGGTGATGTTCCGGGGCACCGTGGAGGTCAGCGGCCTCGACAACGACGCGGGTGGTCCCGGCGGCCGGCGACGCTTCCACCTCGTGTTGCGGGCCGGCCAGGAGGGACCCACCCTTGGCACCGTCAGCCTGCGCCCCGGCCAGGAGCGGCAGCTGCGGGTACGGCTGATCTACCCGGCTGACGCCACTCCGCCCCAGGTGCTGTCGCTGATCCCCGCGCCCTTGGCGGTGCCCCCAGGGGCGGCTGTGAAACAATCCGTGGCTCCGCCCGTAACCCGCCCGTGACGCCAACCAGGAAGCGCAGGGTCTTCCCCTTCACCGCGATCGTGGGGCAGGAGGAGATGAAGCTGGCGCTGCTGCTCAACGTGATCGATCCCCGCATCGGCGGGGTGATGATCATGGGGGACCGGGGCACGGGCAAATCCACCACCATCCGGGCGCTGGCGGACCTGCTGCCGGCGATCGATGTGGTGGCGGGGGATCCCTACAACAGCTCTCCGAGCGACCCCGACCTGCAGAGCAGCGAGGTGCGTCAGCGGGCAGAGCAGGGCGAGCAGCTCCCTGTGGAGGCCCGCCAGGTGCCGATGGTCGACCTGCCGCTGGGGGCCACGGAAGACCGCCTCTGCGGCACGATCGACATTGAGAAGGCCCTCAGCGAGGGTGTGCGGGCCTTTGAGCCGGGGCTGCTGGCCAAGGCCAACCGGGGCCTGCTCTACGTCGACGAGGTGAACCTGCTCGACGACCACCTGGTCGACGTGCTGCTGGATTCGGCCGCCTCGGGTTGGAACACGGTGGAACGGGAGGGGGTGAGCGTGCGGCACCCGGCCCGTTTCGTGCTGATCGGCTCCGGAAACCCGGAGGAGGGGGAGCTGCGGCCCCAGCTGCTGGATCGCTTCGGCATGAGCGTGGAGGTGCGCACCGTGCGCGATCCCGAGCTGCGGGTGCAGGTGGTGGACCAGCGCACCAGCTTCGATGCCGACCCCGACAGCTTCAGCGACCGGCTGCAGAGCACCCAGGAGGCCCTGCAGGCCCGGGTGGTGGAAGCCCAGGAACGGCTGCCCCAGGTGGCCATCGACGACGACCTGCGCGTCCGCATCTCGGCGGTCTGCGGCGAACTGGACGTGGACGGGCTGCGGGGTGACATCGTCACCAACCGGGCCGCCCGGGCCCTGGCGGCCTTCGAGGGCCACCTGGAGGTGAGCGACGACGACGTGGCCCGCGTCGTGGCCTGCTGCCTGCGCCACCGCCTGCGCAAGGACCCCCTCGAGCAGATCGACTCCGGCGATCGGGTGGTGAAGATGTTCTGCAAGGTGTTTGACCACGCCGGCAGCGACCCCGCCGCCTTCCAGCTGGCCCTGGCGGGGTGAGGATTCTGGGCATCGATCCCGGCCTCGCCCGCGTCGGCTATGGGGTGATCGATGTGGAGGGTCGCTCCGCCGCAGGCGGCGGCCACCAGCGCCTGCTCGACTGCGGCATGATCCGCACCGAACCGGGCCGCAGCGACGGCGACCGCATGGTGGAGATCGCCCGCGATCTGCGGGTGATCGTGCGCCGCTGGCGGCCCCAGCTGGCAGCGGTGGAGAAGTTCTTCTTCTACCGCTCCAGCACCACCATCGCAGTGGTCCAGGCCCGGGGCGTGGTGATGATGACCCTGGCCCGCTTCGCTATCCCGGTGGTGGAGTACCCCCCCATGCAGATCAAGCTGGCGCTGGCGGGTTCGGGCCACGCCGAGAAGGACGAGGTGCTGGCGGCGGTGATGCGGGAGCTGGAGCTGGAGACGCCCCCCCGCCCCGATGACGCCGCCGATGCCCTGGCGGTGGCCCTGACCGGTTGGTTTCAGCGGTGAGGTCGCCCGCCGGAGAGGGACCCTCCAAGCAGGAGCTGCGTCGCCTGTTCCGGCGGCGGCGGCGGCAGTGCCTCACCGCGGCGGCCCCGGGCATCCTGGCGACGGCGCAGCGGCATCTGGGCGTCCTGATGGCTGGCCGTGGCGGCGATCTCGGGCTCTACTGGCCCCTGGGCAGCGAGCCCGACCTGCGCCCCCTGGCCCAGGCCTGGGGCGACCGGCTGGCCCTGCCGGCGGTGGTGGGCGCTGCGCTTGTGTACCGGGCCTGGGTTCCGGGCGATCCCCTGGCCGACGACGCCTGCGGCATTCCGGCACCGGTCGCGCCGGCTCCGGGGCGGCGACACGGCCAGGAGCGGTCGCCGGAGGCCATGGCCCTGCTGCTGGTGCCCGCCCTGGCGGTGGCCCCCTGCGGCCTGCGGCTGGGCTCGGGTGGTGGCTGGTACGACCGGCTGCGGGCCGACCCGCTCTGGGCCGCGGTGCCGGCGTTGGTGGTGCTGCCCGCCGCCTGCACCGGCGTGGCCCTGCCCCGTGATCCCTGGGACATCCCCTTCGACGGCTGGTTCGATGAACGGGACTGCCACCTCACCGAAGCGGGGCGGCGGAAGATTGCAAGCTCTTAACGATGGCGCCGCCATCGGGCCAATCCCTCGTTCGTTTGCCAGGATCGGAGCAGTGCATCCGTGCCGTCCTTGGATTCGATCCTCTCGTCGCTCCAGAACCGTCCCCTGACGGCTGCCGAGCGGGTGATGACCTCCGAATTTCAGGCCCGTGGCGCCTCCAGCGACGCCCTCTCGATGATGGTCAGCTCGGTCGCCAGGATGGTGCAGGCGGGCAAAAGCAGCGATAGTCGCTGGAAATCCAACTGATCCACGGATGAAGCGCCTCCTTGTTTCCGGGCTGATCGGCCTGGCCTCTCTTGTGCTGGTCCCCTCCCAGGCGCGAGCGCACGCCATCGAGAGCAGCCTGGAGCGCCTCACCAGCCTCACCGACTCCCTGCAACTCGAAAGTCAGTTCTCCAGCGGCCTACCGGCCAGCGATGCCACCGTCCGCATCGTCCCCCCTGACGGCGGCCCCGGCATCGAACTTGGGCGCACCGACGCCTCCGGACGGATCGTCTTCACCCTGCCGCCCCAGGCCAGCCGCCTGTGGGAGGTTCAGGTGGATGCGGGCCCCGGCCACCGGGATTACCTCGAACTTCCCGAGGCCACGCCCCCCTCGCCGGCCCCCGCACGGGTGAGCCGGTCCCATTCCTACCCTCAGGTAGAGGGTTGGGCCCTGGTGCCCCCCCTCGGCGTGCTCGCCGTGGCCGGACTGGCCGGGATGCTGAGGCCGCGCCGTCCGTCCTGAGCCCCTCCTTGTCGTCCATGGCCACCGGCAGCCCAGCCCTCGATCGGATCGTGGAACGCCTGGGAAGCACCAGCGACCCGCGCCGCCGTTACGAATACGTGCTGTGGCTGGCCAAGAAGCTGGAGCCCTTCCCGGACGACCTGCGCCTGGACGCCTTCAAGGTGAAAGGTTGCGTCTCGCAGGTGTATGTGGTCGGGCACCTGGAGGAGGGGAAGCTCCACTGGCGCGGTGATTCCGATGCCCAGATCACCAAGGGTCTGCTGGCCCTGCTGATCGAGGGGCTGGCGGGCATGACCCCGGAGCAGGCCACCGCTCTGGATCCCTCCTTCATCGCCGCCACGGGCCTGCAGGCGAGCCTGACGCCTTCGCGGGCCAATGGCTTTCTCAACATCCTGCGCACCATGCAGGCCCAGGCCAGGCAGCTGCAGGCCGGTTGATTTCTAGGATGGTGGTTTGTGGGGTTGCAGCCCATGACCATCGGCATCGGCTTGCTCGGGCTGGGCACGGTGGGGAGCGGCGTGGCGGCGATCCTGGCCAGTCCCCAGGGCCGCCATCCCCTGGTCGGCGACCTTGTGCTCGAAAGGGTGGCGGTGCGCGACCTCCAACGCCCCCGCCCGTTGACCCTGCCACCGGAGCGCCTCACCACCGACCCTGAGGCGGTCATCGACGATCCGAAGGTGGACATCGTCGTGGAGGTGATGGGGGGTCTGGAGCCGGCCCGCAGCCTGATCCTGCGCGCCATCGCCGCCGGCAAGCCCGTGGTCACGGCCAACAAGGCGGTGATCGCCCGCTACGGCCAGGAGATCGCCGCCGCCGCCGCCAGCCAGGGCGTCTACGTGCTGATCGAGGCCGCCGTGGGCGGCGGCATCCCGATCATCGAGCCGATCAAGCAGTCCCTGGGCGGCAACCGCATCCAGCGGGTCAGCGGCATCATCAACGGCACCACCAACTACATCCTCAGCCGCATGGCCGATGAGGGGGCGGCCTACGCCGACGTGCTGGCGGACGCCCAGCGGCTGGGCTATGCGGAGGCCGATCCCGCCGCTGATGTGCAGGGGGGAGATGCGGCCGACAAGATCGCCATCCTGGCGGGACTGGCCTACGGCGGGCCGGTGGAGCGGGCGGGCATCGCCACCGAAGGCATCGATCGGCTCGAGGCCCGCGACGTGGCCTATGCCGCCCAGCTCGGCTTTGTGGTGAAGCTGCTGGCGGTGGCCGAACGGGTGCAGGACGACGGCCCGTCCGGGCCGCCGGATGGCGTGGCCCTGGACGTTCGCGTCCATCCCACCCTGCTGCCGAAGCACCATCCCCTGGCCGGGGTCCATGGCGTCAACAACGCCATCCTGGTGGAAGGCGATCCGGTGGGACAGGTGATGTTCTTCGGGCCGGGCGCCGGGGCGGGCCCCACCGCCTCGGCGGTGGTGGCCGACATCCTCAACATCGCCGGCATCCGCCAGGTGGGCGGCCCCCAGGCCGGCCTCGATCCCCTGTTGGCCGCCAGCAGCTGGCGCCACTGCGCCCTGGTCGACGGATCCTTGAGCCGCCATCGCAACTACGTGCGGCTCAGCACCCGCGACGAGGCCGGCGTGATCGGCCGCATCGGCACCTGTTTCGGCGCGGCCGAGGTGTCGATCCAGTCGATCGTGCAGCTCGACGCCAGGGAAGGGGAGGCGGAGATCGTCGTCATCACCCACGAGGTGCGGGAAGACCGGTTCCGCGAAGCGCTGGCCGCGATCGAGGCCCTGGAAGGGGTGGAGCGGGTGGCCGCCTGCCTGCGGACCCTCTGAGCCGCTCCTGAACCGACCCGCCGCTCAGCGTCCCTGGAGGAGGCGCTGCCTCAGGTGGCGGCTGTAACGGAAGGCGACGGCCACACCGGCCAGGGGCAGGGGGCCGGGAACAGAGGCTGGATCGGGGCCCTCAGCGCTGGGGCCCCCACCAGGACCATCGGGACGATCGCCGGGCAGCTGATCGGCGGGGGCCCCAGGGGGGAGCTCGGCAGGCGGGGGCAGCAGGGCGGTTTCGAACACGTCCCCAACCTGCCTCTGGCCGGGATCCTCGTCGGCGGGCTCGGCGGCGATGGCAAGGTCCCAGGCGTCAGAGGCGGAGGCGTCCGGCTCTGAAGGAGCGGCGGAGACGATCCGGAACGGGACGAAGCCACCGGTGGCCCCGTTGAAGACATTGTCGAACAGGGTGCCCGCCCGCCAGGTGAGCTGCGCCGCAGGCGTGGAGGAGGTGCCGGCCCAGCGGAAGGAGAGGGGGCTGCTCAACCGGAACAGGCTGTCGCCCGTGGCGGCGCCTGAACGTGCCAGGAAGATGCCGGAGGGCACAACAAAGCCATCGACGCTCACCTCGTAAGGGGCAACGCTGTACTGGAAGGACGGCACAACCAGACCCGTGACGGGGTTGGTCAGGCCGATCCCGCCGGCCCCGACGAGGTACTCCGGAGAGGCGCCGAATCCCGGCGCCAGGAGCTCGCGCAGCTCCTCAAGAGCGCCCAGGCTTTCGTGGGGATGGCTGCCCACGGCGGGAGCGGCGGTACTGGCGACCAGGCAGGTGAGCAGCAGCAGCGGGGGGTACAGGTGGACGGAGGGCCGGAAACGGCCCAGGGGGAGGGCACCGAAAGACAAGGGGCGCGCCATGAAGGCCTAGGAATGTTTCACCAATCTATCAGGCAACATTCAGAAAGCAGGCCATCCTCCTTAAGTGCCGCTGACGCCGCCGGCCAGCCCCCCTAAGGTCTGGGCCGCTGGCCTGCCTGCTCACCTTCCCCGTACCGACCACGGATGCCTGACTATTCCGCCAGTCGCGAGGACCACATCGCCAGCTTCGGCCGCCTGTTTGCCTGGAGTGGAGGCGGGCTGCTGCTGGTGTTTCTGGGCTTCGTTCTGGTCGATTCCCTGCCCCTCCAACTGCTCAATCCCGCCTGGCAGCTGCGGTTCACCAACCGCATGATCAACACCTCCCTGCTGGCCCTGCTGGGATTTCTGCTGCTGCACCTGGGGCTCTACATCGAACCGGCCAACGGCTTCCTGCGGGCGCAGCTGGCCACCGCCCGCCAGTGGGCCATCGTCGTGGTGTTCGCTTTCCTGCTGCTGGTGCCCCTGCAGGGTGTCGCCACCTGGCGCGTCCTTTCCCAGGCGCAGGGCACCCAGGCGATGCAGCGCAACGTCCTCGGCGAGCGGGTGACGATGATCCGCCAGGCCATCGAAGCGGCCACCAGCCCGGAGGACCTGCAGGCGCGTTTTTCCCGTCTGCAGGGCCCCCGGCCCCAGCTGCCTGCGGCCGCCCTCAGCCTCCCCCTGGGCGAGCTGAAGCGCAGCCTTCTCGATGAACTCCAGAGAACCGAGACACGCGCCACCGGCAGGATCGGTGGCCCCGCCCCCACCGACGTCTGGGCCCTCGGGCAGGGGGTGGCCAGGGTCAGCATCGCCGCGCTGGGCTTCGCCGTGGCCTTCGCCGCCGGGGCCCAGCGGCCCGGGGCCTCCCTCACCCTGCTCCAGCAGATCAGCAGACGGGTGGAGATCCTGCTGGGGCGACGGCCGAAACCCAACCGACGCGCCCCCTGACCACCACCAGCGAGCAGCCCGCGGGCTGGCCGCTTGAATGGGTCCCACCGGATCGCAAGGTCTTGCCGACGACCAGGGGGAGAACAGGACGCCGACCCGCCGCGATCGCGGCCAGCCTCGCCACCCTGCTGCCGGCTCTGCCGCTGCTGGTGGCCTGTCAGCCGACTCGCTCCAGCCCGTCCCTGATCGTGGCCACCAAGAGCCGCATCGATTCCCTCGATCCGGTGCAGGCCTCCCGCATCGGCGTGATGCAGGTGCTCAGCGGCCTCGGCGACCCGCTCTATGCCATCGACGGCAACGGCCGGCTCGAACCGCGGCTGGCCACCGCCCTGCCACAGCTGAGTGACGATGGACTGCGGGCCAGGATCCCCCTGCGCAAGGGCGTGCTCTTTCACGACGGCACTCGCTTCGATGCCGCCGCCATGGCGTTCTCGCTGCGGCGCTTCATGGCGATCGGCACCCTCGGCTATCAGCTCAGTGAGCGGGTTGAAAGCGTGCTGGTCACCGCCCCCTACGAGATCGAGCTGGTGCTGAAGCGCCCCTTCACCCCCTTGCCGCGGCTGCTCAGCGCCATCTTCCTGACCCCGGTCTCCCCGACCGCCTACCGGCGGCATCGCGACAAACCACTGAACGACCGCTTCGTCGGCACCGGCCCCTATGCCCTGGCCTTCTTCGGCGGCCAGCAGCAGCGCCTCACCCCCTGGCCCAGGTATTGGGGCCAGCGGCCGGCCAACGCGGGCATCGACCTGGTGACCCTGAGCAATTCCACCGCCCTGTTCGGGGCCCTGCGCAGCGGCGAGGTCGACCTGCTGCTCAACAGCGGTCTGGAGATCGACCATCAGCAGGCCCTGCACCGGGACGCCGCCGCCGGCCGCCTGCGGGAGGCCATCGGTCCCGCCCAGGGGATCACCCTGGTGTCACTGCTGAGCGACCAGCCGCCGCTGAACCGGACCGTCCTGCGTCAGGCCGTGGCCCGCAGCCTGGATCGGGCCACCATCGTCCGGCGGGTGACCCTGGGGCTCCGCTCCCCCCAGCGGCAGCTGATCCCCCCGGACCTGCCGGGCTCCGATCCCAGCGCCTGGCCGGCCTACGACCCCGCCAAAGCCCGCGTCCTTTACCGCGAGGCGGGCTACTGCCAGGGGAAGGTGCTCACCCTGCCGCTCACCTACCGCTCCGACATCCCCACCGACCGGCTGTTCGCCCTCACCTGGCAGGCCCAGCTGCGCCGCGACCTCGGCGACTGCGTGAAGCTGGAGGTGACCGGCATGGAGGCCACCACGGCCTACTCCCAGCTCGACAAAGGCGCCCTGCCGATGCTCTTCTACGACTGGGTCGGCGACTATCCCGATGCGGAAAACTTCCTGATGCCCTTGCTGTCCTGCAGCAAGGCCGAGGGGGACCGTTGCCTCAAGGGCAACAGCGTGCTGGGCGGCAGCTTCTGGACGGCGCCGGGGCTGGAGGAGGAGCTGCAGCGCAGCAGCCAGGTGGATGGACCCGAGCGGGTCGCCCTGCTGGTGGCCATCCAGCGCCGTGTCGCCGCCGCCAACCCCTATCTGCCGGTGTGGCTCAGTGCTCAGGCGGCCTGGGGCGGTCTGGGTGTCAGCCAGCCCCGTTTTGACGGTTCCGGCCGGGTGCTGCTGGGGGAACTGCGGCGTCTGCCCACCGCCGCCGGAGCCCGGCTGCCATGAGCCGTCGTTCCGACCTGGCGCGCTACCTGGCCTCCCGGCTGGCCCTGGCGCCCGTCATGCTCTGGCTGATCGCCTCGCTGGTGTTCCTGCTGCTGCGGGTGGCCCCCGGCGATCCGATCGATGCCCTGCTGGGTACCCGGGCCCCGGAGGCCGCCCGCGCCGCCCTGCGGGCCCAGCTCGGCCTGGATCGCCCCCTCGCCGAGCAGTACGGCCGCTTCCTGGGCCACCTGCTGCAGGGCGACCTGGGCCAGTCGCTGACCAACGGCGAACCGGTGACCCGCCTGGTCCAGGCCAGCCTGCCGGCGAGCCTGGAGCTGGGGGTGGTGGCGCTGCTGCTGGCCGCCATCGTGGGTCTGGCGGTGGGGTTCAGCGGCATCGCCCGCCCCGAGGGGCGCCTCGATCTGGCCGGCCGCCTCTACGGCATCGGCACCTACGCCCTGCCCCCCTTCTGGGCCGCCATGGTGGTCCAGTTGGTGTTCGCCGTCTGGCTGGGCTGGCTGCCGGTGGGCGGGCGCTTCCCCGCCACCCTGATGCCGCCACAGGGCACCGGTTTTTATCTGCTCGACAGCCTCATGGCCGGCGACTGGCAGCAGCTGGGCGGCAGCCTGCGCCACCTCGTGCTGCCGGCGGCCACCCTGGGCCTGTTGCTCAGCGGCATCTTCACCAATGCCCTGCGCCTCAACCTGCGCCGTGCCCTCGGCTCCGACTACGTGGAGGCCGCCCGCAGCCGGGGTCTGAGCGAACGGCGCGTGGTGCTGCACCATGCCCTGCCTAACGCCCTGCTGCCGGTGCTAACGATCACCGGCATCACCGTGGCCTCCCTGATCGGCGGCGCCCTGCTGATCGAGGTCACCTTCTCGTGGCCCGGCATCGCCTTCCGCCTGCAGGAGGCCATCGCCCAGCGCGACTACCCCCTGGTGCAGGGCATCGTCGTGGTGGTGGCGGCCCTGGTGGTGCTGGTGTCGGTTGCGGTGGACGTGCTGGTGGCCCTGCTGGACCCACGCATCCGCTTCTGAGTTCAGGGCTGCAGACCGGCCTGCCAGCGCCGGGCGGCGGCGGCATCGAGCACGTCGAGGGTGACCCCCTGGTGCACCCGCCGCTGGGCGGGCAGCAGCAGCGGCTGCTCCAGGGTGTGGAGGTACTCGGTGGTGAGGCGCAGCAGTGCCGACTGCACCCTGGCCGGATCCACCCCCACCAGCTCCGCATCGAGCCGGAAGAGCACCTCATCGGTGGGCATCAGCCGCACGGGGGAGAAGTGGCTGCCGCCTTCCACCATCACCAGGCGACTGCGGGGATCCCGCCCCTGGAGGAACAGGCGCAGCTGCTCCTCCAGGGGCGGCGTGACCAGATCGAGACTGCCCCCCACCATCAGCACCGGCACCCTGAGCGAGGCCAGGCCCCGACGGGGCCAGAGCAGGCTGCCGAAGCCGTTGAGCAGCACCAGCCCGCGCAGGTCGGCGGGGGGGGTGGAGCGTTCCGGCAGCTGGGTGCTGGGAAGCTGGCACTGCAGCAGCCGGGAGGGATTGGCGATCGGCAGGCGATCGAGGGCCTTGCGGCAGCGCTCCATGAGGCCCGGTTCCGGCGCCACCCCGGCCGCCAGCAGGGCCGAGAGGCCTCCCATCGAATGGCCGAGCAGCACCACCCCCTTGCCCTGCACGGGCAGTTCACCCCGGCGCTGGGCTGCCAGGACCGCCTTGATGTCGGCCAGCCGGATGGCCAGGGTCTCGGCTCCCGGTGGGGGCCGCTGGCCGTCGAGGGCGGCCTTGAGGGCGGGGCCATCGCTGCCGGGGTGCTGCACCACCACCACCGGCCAGCCCCGGTCGGCCAGCTCACCGGCCAGCCAGCCGAACTGGTCGGCATTGCCCCCTAGCCCGGGCATCATCAGCAACCAGGGCCGCTCAGATGCCACGCTGCCCTGACGGCCCGGCGCCGGCGCCGACCAGATTTCCAGGGGCAGAAGCTGGGGGCGGTGCGCCACCGACAGCCCCAGCCGGCGGGCTCTCCGGGTGGTGCGTTCGCCGAAGGCGAAGGGAACGGTGCGGCGCTCCGGCAGCGCCAGGGCCTGGAGGCGCCGCAGGGCCTGGCGTTGCAGGTCGATCTGCTGGCGCCACTGCAGAGCCAGGTCGTAGAGGCCATCGAGCTGGAGGCTGAGCCGCTGCACCGGCAGGGCCCGCAGCAGGCCGATCGTGGAGACGTCCTGGCGCGTTTCCAGCAGACGCCGGAGGGTGGTCTGCAGCACCGCGGTGGAACTGCGGCCGTCGGGGGTGGTCAGCAGGTCGCCCAGGCGGGCCAGCATCTGGCTGCCCGCCCAGCTGTCCAGCAGCTGCTGGCCGAAGCTGGTGTCCCGCAGCAGGGGAGCGCGCAGCAGGATCTTCAGGTCCTGGCGGCTGCGGGGATCGAGCAGATCCAGCCAGATCGCCAGATCGCCCCCGCCACTGACGGGACGCCCGCTCGGGCTCTTCGACCAACCATCCAGCTGCTCCAGGTTCACCGGCAGCTCCAGGCCATCGAAGCGCAGCTCCAGCAGTTCCGCCGCACCGGCCGCCGGCGCCAGGCCCGGCGCCGTGATCAGCAGACTGGCCAGCAGGCCCTTGAGTTGGCGAAGGCGGCGTGAGACAGGCACAGGGATGGGCCAGGGCGCGGTCCTGGTTCACCCAGTTTCCAGCAGCCCTGCGCGAAGTGGCCCTGATCCGCACGATCGCCATGCTCGGGGCCGGTGGCGTGCTCTATCTGACACCGATGGTGTTCCACCAGGCCCACTTCAGCGCCGGCCGGGTCACCGAGGGGCTGGCCCTGGCGGCGGTGGCGGGCACCCTGGGCCGGATCCTGAGTGGGATGCTCCTGGATCGGGGCCTGAACTGTTCGGTGCCGGTGCTGCTGGCGGCCCTGCTGGCCATCGCCGGCGATGTTCGGCTGATGGGCACCGGGTCGTTCGGCGGCTACCTGCAGGGGCAGGTGCTGCTCGGTGTGGCCATGGGGTTCTACTGGCCCGCGGTGGAGCTGGCGGTGTCGCTCAGCTGCGCGCCGATGGGCTCGGGGCGGGCCTTCGCCCTGGCCCGCAGCGCCGATGCCCTCGGCATCGCCACCGGGGCCCTGGTGGGGGCGGTGCTCGCCGGTCGGGGATGGCTGCGGGGCATCTATGCCGTGGACATCGGCTGCATGCTGGTGTTGCTGCTGGTGCTGTTGCGCCAGGGCCTGCCGGATCCCAGGCCCAGGGAGGCCCTGGCCCACCCCAGCCCCTGGGGCCAGTGGATCCTCGGCCTGGTGCCGCTGCTGGCCATCGCCGTGCTGGCCACGGCGATGCCGGCCCTGATGCAGAGCGCCCTGCCGCTGGAACTGGTGCGGGGCAGCCTGCAGCGGCGTGCCCTGCCGGTGAGCCTCGGTGCCCTCACCATCGGCCTGCAGCTGGGCCTGGTGCTGCTGCTCCAGTGGCCGGTGGGTCAGGCCCTGGCCCGGCGGCCGGTGACGACGGGTCTGAACCTCAGCCTGCTCAGCTTCGCCACCGGCAACCTGCTGCTGGCCGCCTCGGCCTTCAACGAGCGGGGTCTGGGGTTGCTGCTGCTGGCCCAGCTGCCGCTGGCCTTCGGGGTCACCGCCTTCCTGCCCACCGCCACCGAAGCGGTGGTGGAACGCTGCCCGCTCGAGCACCAGGGACTGGCCATGGCCCTGCTCTCCCAGTGTTTCGCCATCAGCGGTTTCGGGGCTCCGCTGCTCGCCGGTCGGCTGCTGGACGGCCAGGGGCACGGGGCCGGGCTGTGGCTGCTGATGGCCCTGGCCTGCCTGGGGGGACTACCGCTGGTGCGGGAACTAGGTCCCCGCCGGACGTTCGGCTGAGGCGGCCGCCTGCTTCTCGACCCAGGCCTCGTGGGGCAGGGGCTCGGTGCCGTACTCCCAGTCGTCGTAGTCGGGATCGTTGCGGATGCGGCGGTGGATCTCCTTCTGGGCCTCGAAGTTGTGGGGATGCTCAGGGGCCTCGCCTGCGGCGTCGGGCAGGGGAGACGGGGTCTCGGGGTGGTCCGTTGCTGCCATGGCCCTGCGCTCCTGATGAACCCATCCTCGCCGATCACCCACCCCGCAGGCTGTCGAGACGGTCGGCATAACCGGTGAGTTCGCCGTAGCCCCGACCCCGCACCGGCCTGTCGCCCCGATGGCCCCCATAGCGCAGGGCCCCCTCCCAGTAGGTGGCCGAGGCGGTGCTCAGCTCCTGGTCGGCCATCTGGGGAGTGATCACCAGCTCGAGGTCCAGCCGCGGAATGGCGAGCGTCCAGGCCGCGGGGTAGCTGGCGCCGCTGCGGGGGCTGCGCCAGGTGGACGTGACCGTCAGGTCGTAGTCCTCGGCGTCCAGCTCCACCTCGTGGTTGCCCTCGATCCAACGGCCACCGCTGAACGGTTCCTTGCCGCCATCCTCCCGGCGCAGGCCATAGAGCATCAGGGCGGAGCCGTCCTCGAACTGGGCGGAGAACCAGTCCCAACCGACGGTGCCCGGGCTGAGGACGCTGGTGGAGAACTCATGGTCCTTCCAGCTGACACCGTGGACGGCATGGTCGCGGCCCGCCACCGTGATCGTGCCCTCGGTGGGCTGCTGCACCAGGGAGTAATAGTGCGACGCGTTGCCCGCTTCGGGCCCCTTGCGGCTGAGGCCGTCCTGGCCCTGGAGCACGGGGGGCCGGCTCTGGCGAAGCGTCAGGTCGATGGCCATAGCGCCGGTGGAGGCCCGCAGGCGCACCCGATCGGACCCCTCGGCGCTGATGCGCCAGTCGTTGAGCCAGACCGCGTAGGGATCGGCCTCGGCGCCGGCCAGACCCAGGGCGCCGCGGGCAAAGCGTTCCTCCTGCAGGAAGGTCTCGGTGGCGATGTCGCTGACCGTGAAATGGGCGGAATACACCTGGGGGGTGCGCCAGGCCGACCCACGGCCGCCGGAAGCCTGCGCCGGGGGCGCCTCGGGCACCAGGGCCTGGCGAAAGATCGTGAACTGATAGCCGAAGGCCCGTCCTGCCTCGGTTTCCAGGTTGCCCGTGTAGTACCACCACTCGGTCTGGTGGTCGGGATGGGCGCCGAAATCGGCGGGGAAGCGCCAGTGGCGGGGGGTGAGGGCCCGGGCGAAGCCCTGGGGCGCCGGCACCTCCCCCCATTCGATGCGGCTGCTGGCCCCGGCAGTGGTGGGGCCAGCCAGGGTCAGCAGCAGCACGGCCACCAGGGCCAGCAGGGAGCGCAGGGGATGGCGGTGCTTCATTCCTGCCGCAACGCCTCACTGATGTTCATCCGAGCGAGCCGCTGGGCTGGATAGAGGCCCGCCAGCACGGCGGCCCCCACCGCGATCAGCAGCGACTGGATGAAGAAGCGCGGCTCCAGGGCGATCTGCAGGGTCCAGCCGAAGGAGCGGACGTTGATCACATGCACCAGCACCCAGGCCAGCACGAAGCCCAGGGGCATGGAACACGCCCCGGCCAGCAGGCCCATCAGGCCGGTCTCCAGCAGGGTGAGGCGCCCCAGCTGCCGGGGTGTCATGCCGGTGGCCCGCAGCACGGCGAATTCCCGGCCCCGTTCCAGCTGCAGGCTCATCAGGGTGCTGAAGATGCCGATGAAGGCCACCACCACCGTCAGCAACTGCAGCGCGCCGGTGATGGCGAAGGTGCGATCGAAGATCTCCAGCGAGCCCTGGCGCAGGGAGCCATTGGTCTGGACCAGCAGACTCTGGCGGGAGCCGAAGCGCTGGCGCAGCTCGGCGGCCACCGCCTCAGCATCGGTGCCGGGCTCCAGGAACAGGCCGAGGGAGGCCACGCTGTCGTCGTGCCAGAGCTCCGCCACCTGGGCGCGGTCCATCAGCACGCTGCCGCGATCGGAGGAATAGTCGTAGAAAACGGCGATCACCGGGAAGCTCCTCTCGCCGTCGGGGGTTTCGAGCCTGACCTGCTCCGGGATGGTGCTCTGGCCATCGCGCAGGTAGACAGCCTCGGAAAGGATCACCCCCTCTCTGGCCTCCAGGGCGGCGAAGGGGTCGTCCAGTCCCGGGCGGATCCAGGCGTAGGGGCGTCGGCCAGCGGACACATCGCCGCCGGCGGCGATCAGGGTGATGTCCCGGTCCTGGTCGACCAGGTGCACATCGAAGTTGTTGTAGGTGACCATGGCCCGCAGGTCGGGGCGCCCGGCGATGGCCGAGACAATGGTGGGGTCCACCTTGCCCAGCACCCGGTTGGCGGTGGTGCTGGGGGGCGAGACGAACAGGTCGGCCTGGAGGGTCTGGTCGAGCCAGGTGACCACCGTGCCCCGGAAGGAGCCGATCATGATCGAGAGGCCCACGATCACCGACACCGCCACCATCAGGGCCGCCACGGCCACCGCGGTGCGGCTGAGGGAGCGCAGGATGTCGCGGGGGGCCAGGCGCGCCACCACCGGCAGGCCCCGGCTGGCCCAGCCCAGGCCCTGCATCGCGGCGACCAGCACCGGCGGCATCAGCAGGGCGGCGCCCATCAGCAGGGCGAAGAGCCCGGCGAAGGCGGGCACCAGACCGCGGCTGTCCCAGCGGAGCAACAGCACCCCGAGGCTGCCGCAGAGGAGCGCCGCCAGCAGGAACCAGGGCAACAGCCGCTGCCAGCCGGCCTCCAGGCTGGAGCGCTGCAGGGTCATCTGGGGCGGTGTGGCCATCGCCTCCCAGGCGGGCAGGGCGGAGGCCAGCAGCGCCGAGGCCACCCCCACCAGCATCCCCTTGGCCAGCGTGAACCCCGACAGGCTGATCTGCCGCACCGAGACCACGAAGTAAAAGTCGTTGATCGTCTGGGTGATCAGGCCCACGACGCTGCGCCCCAGCAACACCCCCAACGCCAGCCCCAGCAGGGACCCCACCAGGCTGAACAGGGCCGCCTCGCCCAGGATCAAGGTGAACAGCTGGCCCCGGGTCACGCCCAGGCAACGCAGCACCCCGAACAGGCCGCGGCGCTGCACAACGCTGAAGGTGACCGTGTTGTAGATGAGAAAGATGCCCACCACCATGGCCAGCAGGCTCATGGCGGTCAGGTTGAGCTCGAAGGCGGCCGTCATCTGCTGCACGGCATTGCCGCGGGCCGCGGCCGACTCCAGCTTCAGCCCCCGGGGCAGCCAGTCGCGGAGGGCCGTCTCCTGGGCGGGGCCCTCCAGAATCAGATCGATGTGACCCACGGCCGGGACCGCCGCGGAACCCATGGGGTCAAGCAGGTCCTGGGCGGTGGCGATGTCGACCAGCAGCAGGGTTTCCAGGCCGCGGCGCTCGAGGGACGAATCACTGCTGACGCTGCCCACCAACCGCAGCTCCGACGTCCGCCCGGCCAGATCGAGATGCAGGCGGCCTGAGCCGTCGGCGGCACCGGGATGGAGGCCGAAGCGCTCGGCGGTCTCGGTGGCGATCACAGCCGTGCCGGGTTCGGTGAGGAAGGGCACGAAGCCGTTGCCGCCGCCCTTCTCACGACCTCCGTCGCCGCCGAGAAAGCCACGGAAGGGGGCCTCGCTGAACAGATCGACCCCCACCAGCCGCACCAGTTCACCGTCCAGTTCCTCGGCCCGGCCGTAGGCCTCGATCACCGGGGCGGCGGGAATCTCCGGGAAGTGGCGGCGCAGCTCGATAAAGGTGCTGTCAGGGACACCACCGGGGGCGATCGCCACCAGCCGATGGGTGGTGCGGCCGGTGATGGCGTCGGTGGACAGGGAAAAGGCCCGCTGGGCCGAGCCACTGGCCAGATCGATCGACACCAGCATCGCCACCCCCAGGGCGATGCCCAGGATGCAGAGCAGGTACTGCAGGGGACGGCGACGCCAACGGCGGGCGGCCAGGCGCCACAGGGGGCCGTTGCGGACCACGGGCAGGGGACTCGTTTCGCTCACGCCGTCACCGGCGCAGCCGCTGGTCCGGCCTCCAGCAGATGGCCTTCCTGCACCCGCAGCACCCGGTCGGCCTGTTCGGCGATGGCGGCGTTGTGGGTGGCCATGATCAGGGTGCGGCCCTGCTGGCGGGTGAGGGCGATCAACAGGCGCAGCACCTGCTCGCCGGTGTGTTCATCGAGGTTGCCGGTGGGTTCGTCCGCCAGGATCAGCAGGGGCTGGTGCAGCAGGGCGCGGGCGATGGCCACGCGCTGTTGCTGGCCTCCGGAGAGGCGGTCCGGCATCGTCGAGGCCCGCTCCGCCAACCCCACCTGGCCGAGCAGATCAAGGGCCGCCGCCTCCAGATCCGGGCGGGGCAGGCCCGCCAGCTCGCTGGGCAGGGTGACGTTCTCCAGCACCGACAGGGTGGGGATGAGGTTGAAAAACTGAAAGATGAAACCGATGCGATCACGGCGAAACAGCGTGCGGCGCCGTTCGTCGAGGGCCGTGAGGTCAACCCCGCCGATGCAGACGCTGCCGGAGGAGGGGGTGTCGATGCCACCGATCAGATGCAGCAGGGTGCTCTTGCCGCTGCCGCTCTGGCCCAGCAGCACGACGAACTGGCCGGGGGCGATGACGAGGTCGACGGCTTCAAGCACCGTCCGCTCCGTATCGCCTTCCTGAAAGCGTTTACGGAGTCCCCGCAGTTCGATCGCAGGCCGGGAATGGGGATCAGTCATCGCAGAGCGAAATCGGCGTACGTTCGGCAGGAGCGGTCCCGATGCAGGCAAACCCCATTGCCAGCAGAACAAAGATAGGGAATCTGTGGCGAGGCCGAGAGCCAAGCCCTCACCGGCGGAGACGTGTCAGCCGCAACAGAAGCTGGAGCAAACGCTGCATCAGCCGGGAGACCATCCGGTAGATCGCCCGAGCGCCGCGATAAAGCAGGTCATTGAGCTCATCGACGCGATGCATGACAGACTGCCTCGTCCAGAGGAGTGAGAGCCGCACAGGCTGGGGGAACGGCGACTCAGCCTCATAAAGTTTTTCATAAGCAATGCCGATTCTGTTGAATTCAGCCAATAGTGCCGGCGCCCGCTCCCAGCCTTCAGGCTCAAGAAATCGTCGAACATAATCGAACTTTCCTTCGAGCAGGTCTGCAGCACAGTGATGACTGAAATCCTGCTTTTTCTGGTAGGCCCGCAACGATCTTCTGGAGAAGTCTGTCAACACGCTCGAGAGATGCTGCTTGTTGCTGACTCTGTGCAGGCCATAAGGCTTATAATGAAACTCGAAATAGATTATTTTGGTGGTCGATTCGCCTGACCCCAGGCGCGATCTGCCGTGATGATAGCCATGGTCCAGATAACCGCAGGTGCCGTGGGCGAAAAAACATTTCGGACTGGAATGTGTAGTGGCATAAAAATGCATTCTACAGGGATTGTGCCAGAGCTTATGCTGGATACGAAGTACATCTCGGCTTCCTAGATAGGGCTCCAGAACCATTTCGATATCACGACGCTGGCAGGATGTTCCTGAATCCGTCTGGCAGGCCAGGAACTCGTCGCAATCAAGTAGAAAATAGAAGTCAAAGGGATTGGACTGTTCCAACTGCTGAATGAAGCTGGCAAGCATGGATCCACGCTCGCGGTAGTCGCGTCGACTGGAATAGTCCAAGCAGACGTTGGCACCGTTGAGCTTTGCACGCTGAAGTGACTGGATAACAGAAGCAGACGTTGATCCATTATCGAAGATGAATAAGTTCTCAGGACCCAACAGATCGGCATGGTAACCAAACCATGGATCAAACAGGATCGTCTCGTCCTTTTGCATCATCACGCAGGCCATTCTCATACCGCTTCATCCTCTCCTTTGGGTTGAAGGATAATCAACAACTGAGTGTGCAGCCTGGCCTGACAAGTGGCTCCATGAACCAACGGGCCAGGGCCGACACATCCTCGTCGCCATGGCCGGCCGCAATCAGCGCGTCCTCCATCACCGCCACCTGGCGCGCCACCGGCAGCTCCAGGCCATCGGCGGCGGCCGCGGCCTCCAGGGCGATCGCCAGATCCTTGCGGTGCAGGCGCAGCCGGAAGCCGAGCGGGAACTCTCCCTGCAGCATCGAACCGCCGCGGTGCTCCAGGGCCCAGGAGCCTGCAGCCCCGCCGAGCAGCGCCTGACGCACCGCCTCCATCGGCAGCCCCAGGCGCTGCCCCAGGGCCAGGGCCTCCGCCACCGCCGCATAGCAGCCCGCCACCAGCACCTGGTTGACGGCCTTGGCCTCCTGGCCGGCCCCCACCGGGCCGAGGTGCGTGACCGTCCGGCCCACCGCCTCCAGCACGGGACGGGCCCGCTCCAGGTCGTCGGCCCCGCCCCCCACCAGCACCGACAGGGTGCCCCCCCGGGCCCCCTCGGTGCCGCCGGTCACCGGCGCATCCAGATAGGCCACGCCGCGCTCGGCCAACGCGGCAGCCATCGCACGGGAGGACGCCGGCGCAATGGTGGAGAAATCGATCACCAGGGAGCCAGGCGCCAGACCCGCCAGGGCAGCGTCAGCGCCAGCGCCCCCCCGCCCCAGCAGCACCTCGGCCACGGCGGTGTCGTCGCTCAGGCACAGCGCCAGCACAGTGGCGTCCTGCGCCGCCGCTGCGGGCGTGGCCGCCCGCCGGGCGCCAGCGGCGGCCAGGGCCCCTTCCCGCTCCCGGTGGCGGTTATGGACCGTGAGCGCAAAGCCCTTCGCCAAAAGATTGGTCGCCATCGGAGCCCCAAGCGCCCCCAGGCCGATGAACGCGACGGGTAGGGCCACGGGCATTCCGCTCAGACGTTGAACAGGAACTCCATCACATCTCCCTCGGCCACCACGTACTCCTTGCCCTCACTGCGCAGCCAGCCCCGGTTGCGGGCCTCGGCCAGGGTGCCGGCCTCCAGCAGCTGGCCGTAGGCGACGGTCTGGGCCCGGATGAAGCCCCGCTCGAAGTCGGTGTGGATCACGCCGGCGGCCTGGGGGGCGGTCATGCCGGCGGTGATCGTCCAGGCGCGGGTTTCCTTCTCGCCGGTGGTGAAATAAGTGCGCAGACCCAGCAGGCGGTAGGTGGCACGGATCAGGCTCTGCAGGCCGCCCTCGCTCACCCCCAGCCCGGCCAGATAGTCGGAACGCTCCTCGGCGGCCAGGTCGACCAGTTCGGCCTCCACCTGGGCGGAGATGCGCACGGCTTCGGCCCCCTCCCGAGCGGCCAGCGCCTCGACAGCACGCACCCAGGCGTTGCCACCGGCGAGGTCGTCCTCACTCACATTGGTGGCGTAGATGATCGGCTTGGCGGTGAGCAGGCCAAGGTTCCGCACCAGGGCCTGCTCATCCTCGCTCAGGGTGACGCGGCGGGCAGCGCCGCCCTGCTCCAGTTCCGCCTGCAGCCGGGCCAGGGCGGCGTCTTCAGCGGCGGCCTCCTTGCTGGTGCGCATCTGTTTCTTGAGCCGCTCGCGCCGCTTCTCGATCTGGGCCAGATCCGCCAGCCCCAGCTCCAGGTTGATGATCTCGGCATCCCGCTCCGGATCGACGCTGCCGGAGACGTGGATCACGTCGTCGTCATCGAAGCAACGCACCACGTGGACGATCGCGTCCACCTCACGGATGTTGGCCAGGAACTTGTTGCCCAGCCCCTCCCCCTGGCTCGCCCCCTGCACCAGGCCGGCGATGTCCACGAATTCAACGCGCGTCGGCACGATCTCCTTCGAACTGGAGAGGTCGGAGAGCTTCTGCAGGCGCTCATCAGGCACCGCCACCACCCCCACATTGGGTTCGATGGTGCAGAAGGGGAAGTTGGCCGCCTGGGCCTGGGCGTTGGCCACCAGGGCGTTGAAGAGGGTCGACTTGCCCACATTGGGCAGCCCGACGATTCCGGCTTTGAGCATCGGCGAAATCTAGGGGTCACCGTGCCAGGGACCATTCGGTCTCCCGCCGTCCACAACAGCTGCCCAGGCGAGCGAAACTGTCGGAAGCGAAACGCCGGCCCATTCCCGCCATCACCCCCCTGCCGCCGGCTCCCACCCCGACCCGGAGCCCGGCGCCGCCGGCCGCTCCCGTGGCGGCAAAGCGTCGTTCCCGGCGCCGCCTCTGGATCGGCCTGGTGGTGGGGCTGGCCCTGCTGGCCTCCGCCGGGATCTGGCAGCGTCAACGGATGCAGGGCGGCCGCGACCTGGCCCCCTTCACCGTGGTGGCCCGCGAAGGCTCCCTGCCCGGGGTGATCACCGCCAGCGGTGAACTGGATGCCGTCCAGCGGGTGAACGTCAGCCCCAAGCGCCAGGGCATCCTGCTGCAGTTGCTGGTCGACGAAGGCGACACGGTGCGCAAGGGTCAGCCCCTGGCGCTGATGGATGACGGCGACCTGCGCGACCGGTTGATGGAACTGCAGGCCAACGTGCAATCGGCGCAGGCGGAACAACGCCGCAGTGACAGCGAGTTGCGCCGTAATGAACCCCTCTTCCGCCAAGGGGCCATCAGCCTCGACACCATGAATCGCTTCCGCTCCGACGCGGAGGTGCGGCGGCTGGCCACCGCCGCGGCACGGCAGCGGTTGCGGCAGCGGATGGTCGAGAAGAACGAGTTGATCGTGCGGGCCCCCTTCGACGGGGTGATCAGTCAGCGCTACGCCGAGCCGGGCGCCTTCGTCACCCCCACCACCACCGCGTCGGCCACCGCCGGCGCCACCAGCTCCTCGATCGTGGAGCTTTCCGAGGGACTGGAGGTGGTGGCCAAGGTGCCCGAGAGCGATATCGGCCGGCTGAAGGTGGGCCTGCCCGCCAGCGTGCGGGTCGATGCCTTCCCGGACCGTCGCTTCCAGGCCCGGGTGCGCCAGATCGCCCCCAGGGCCGTCAAGACCAACAACGTCACCTCCTTCGAGGTGAAGCTTCAGCTGGTCGATCCAGCGCCGGAACTACGCATCGGCATGACCGCCGACATCGACTTTCAGACCGGCACCCTCCAGGCCAGAACCGTGGTGCCCACCGTGGCGATCGTCACGGAGGACGGCCGCCCTGGTGTGCTGCTGGTGGGCAAGGGTCAGGAACCCACCTTCCAGCCGGTGGAGCTGGGGGCCAGCAGCGGCAAGGACACCCAGATCCTCACGGGTCTGGAGAGCGGCACCAGGGTGTTCATCGATCTGCCCCCCTGGGCCAAGAAGCGCCCCTAGGCGGCGCTGACCCCCAGGTAACGGCGCGCCGCCTCGACGATCCGGCCGCTGGCCGCACCATCACCGAAGGGGTTGTGGGCGTGGGCCATGGCCTGGTACGCCTCCTGGTCCTCCAGCAGGCGACTTCCTTCCTCCAGAATCGCGCCGCTGTCGGTGCCGATCAGCTTCGCCGTGCCGGCCGCCACCGCCTCGGGCCGCTCGGTGGTGCGGCGCAGCACCAGCACGGGCTTGCCCAGGGCAGGTGCCTCTTCCTGCAGGCCGCCGGAATCGGTGAGCAGCAGGGTGCAGCCGCGCATCGCCGCCACCAACCGGTCGTAATCGAGGGGTTCGGTCAGGAAGGCGCGGGGATGGGAGCCAAGCAGGGCCTGCAGGGGCTCTCGCACCGTGGGATTGCGGTGCAGCGGCAGCAGCAGGGCGGTGTCGGGGAAGCGTTCCAACAGGGAGAGGAAGCCCTGGCCGATGTCGAGCAGCCGCTCGCCCCAGTTCTCACGGCGGTGCACCGTGGCCAGCAGCACCCGCTGGTTCTGCCAGTCGAGCCCGGGCAGATCCCAGTCGGGAGCGGTGCGGGCCATCAGCAGCAGGGCATCGATCACCGTGTTGCCGGTGGTGAGGATGTCGCCCACCACCCCAGAGGCCTTGAGGTTGGCCGCCGACTGGGCCGTGGGGGCGAAGTGAAGGCGGGCCAGCTGGGAAATCAGGCGCCGGTTGGCCTCCTCGGGGAAGGGATCCAACAGATCGTCGGTGCGCAGACCCGCCTCCACATGGCCGACGGGAATCTGCTCGTAGAAGGCCGCCAGGGCACTGGCGAAGGCGGTGGTGGTGTCGCCCTGCACCAGCACGAGGTCGGGGCGGTGCGTTTCGAACTCCTGCTTCAGCCCCTGCAGCGCCGCGCAGGTGACATGGGTGAGGGTCTGCTTCGGCGCCATCAGCGCCAGGTCATGGTCGGCGCTGAGGCCGAACAGGCGCATCACCTGGGTGACCATCTCGCGATGCTGCCCCGTGAGCACCACCCGGGTACGGAACTCCTGGGCCCGCTGAAAGGCCAGGATCACCGGCGCCAGCTTGATGGCCTCCGGGCGGGTGCCCAGAACGATGCTGACCAGGGGCTGTGGAGACACGCGCCAAAGCAGATGATTGGATCCTAGGGAGCCTCCGATCGACCTTCCCCCGGCCCGAAGCCCGCTCCCCTCCGCTGATGTCCACAGAGGGGAATCCGCACCTAGGATGGCCTGCGATAACGAACCGTTGCACTGGATCGCCCATCCGTTTTGCAGAGTTCTTCCATGCCACAGGCGCCACCACCACCACCACCTGTGGGCATCAATCCGGCGGTGGCGGCCCGCCCGTCCCAACTCCCGCCGATGGACTCCGGTGGGGAAGCGGCCCCGACTCTGGAGCAGATCGTTCGGGTGGCCTTCGATCGCAATTTCTCTGACGTTCACCTCGGCGTGGGTGAACTACCCAGATTCCGCCATCGCGGCGACATGATTCTGGCCGGTCTGAGTGTGACCGATGCCGGCACCTTCCGTGACTGGTTGCGGGAGATCATGGAACCTGCCCAGATCGACCGTTTCGTCCAGCAGAAGGAGCACGACGGATCCTTCGCCTTCAGCTTCGTGCGGGTGAGGATCAACCTGCTCGAATCGCTGCAGGGACCGGCGATGGTGCTGCGGTTGATTCCGCAGAGTGTTCCCACCATCGACGAGCTCAGCCTGCCCCAGGTGCTCAAGGATCTGGCCCAGCGGCCCAAGGGCATGCTCCTGGTCACCGGCCCCACCGGTTCCGGCAAGAGCACCACCCTGGCGGCGATGATCGATCACATCAACCGCACGATGAAACGCCACATCCTCACCATTGAGGATCCGGTGGAGTTCGTGCATCAGAGCCGCGAGTCCCTGATCCGCCAGCGGGAACTGGGCACCCATACCAAGTACTTCAAGACGGCCCTGAGGGCCGCGCTGCGGGAGGATCCCGATGTGATCCTGGTGGGAGAGATTCGCGACCAGGACACCCTCACCACCGCCATCGAAGCGTCCCAGACCGGTCACCTGCTGCTGGGGACTCTGCACACCAATTCGGCCGTGCGATCCGTCGAGCGGATGCTGGGGATGTACCCACCCGATGAGCAGGACATCGTCCGGCGGTCCGTGGCTGATTCACTGCTGGGGGTGATCTCCCAGGGCCTGATCAAGACGGTGGATGGCAAGCGGGCCTCTTACCACGACGTCTTCATCAACACCGACGCCTGCAAGGACTACATCCTGAGGGCGAATCTTGATGAGATCGAAGCGATCATGGCCCGCAGCGGGTTTGACGGCATGATCACCTCCAACCAGTACCTGGCCAATCTGGTGTCCGCCGGCAAGGTGCACCCTGAAGAAGCTCTGGCCGCCAGCCTCAGGCCCGGCGAACTGGCCCAGACCCTGCGGGGTCGGACCTGAGGGCTCACCCCCCCGCCAGGCGCACCAGCAGCAGAACCCCCAAGCCCACGGAAAGTCCGAGCATGGCCAGGCGGCCATTCCAGATCTCGGCCTGGGGCGTGAAACCGCGACGCCAGGCGTTGAGTTCCTGCTGGGACACGGGTTCCGTGTCACTGAGGCTCGTTTCAACCTGCTCAATGGGCAGGGGATTCGCGGGGGCCATTGGGCCAGACCTTAGAGCGATCAACACACACTAAGGGCATCAAAAGGGAGGTTGTGGTGCATAGAGCGTGCCGGCCTGCTCCAGGGGGAGCCGGGCCGCCACCCCCAGGGCGATCCCGCTACGCCCGCCGGCGTCGAAGCGCTCGATCGCCGCCAGGCCCACCATGGCGGCGTTATCGGTGCAGTAGGCCAGCGGCGCGACACGCCAGGAGAGACCGCGGGCGGCGGTGGCCTCGCCCATCAGGCGTCGCAGGCGCCGGTTGGCGGCGACGCCCCCCACCAGCACGATGGTCTGGAGGCCCGCCTCGACGGCGCAGCGGCAGCTGCGCTCCACCAGCACCTCGGCCACCACCTGCTCGAAGCTCGCCGCCAGGTCGGCCACCGGCAGGCTGCCGTCCTCGCGGCTGAGGGTCTGCACCTGGCGCAGCACGGCCGTCTTGAGTCCGCTGAAACTGAAGTCGTAGGGGTGAAAGCCCCCCTGGGGCAGGGAGACCCTCCCCTTGGGAAAGCGGAAGCGGCCTGGATCGCCGGCCAGCGCCGCCGCCTCGATCGCCGGCCCACCCGGATAGCCCAGTCCGAGCAGGCGGGCCACCTTGTCGAAGCATTCCCCGGCGGCATCGTCACGGCTGCGGCCCAGGCGGAGATAGCGACCGGGGGCCTCAACCCTCACCAGCTCGGTGTGGCCGCCGCTCACCAGCAGCACCAGGTAGTGCCCTTCCGGCAGCGCCTCACCCAGGTGCACCGAGCAGAGATGGCCCTCCAGGTGGTGCACCCCCAGGAACGGCTTGCCATGCAGCCGCGCCAGGGTGCGCGCCGTCACCGACCCCACCAGCAACGCTCCGGCGAGCCCGGGGGCCACCGTGGCGGCGATGGCATCGAGGTCGGCCATGGCCAGACCGCTCTCCTCCAGCACCCGGGCGATCAGGCCCGGCAGCGCCTCCACATGGCGACGGGAGGCGATCTCCGGCACCACCCCGCCCCAGCGGGCGTGCTCCTCCATCTGGGAGGCCACGGCCCCCGCCAGCACTCGCCGTCCGGACACGATCGCCGCCGCCGACTCGTCACAACTTGTTTCGAGGGCCAGAACCGTGCTCATGCTCCCTGGAGAGCTCCCCTACTGTCCGCACGAGCCATCCTGCCCCGCGGCAGTTCCACCGCGGCCCCTCTCCATGCGCCGTCTTCTCTCCAGTCGTTCCTTCGCCATCAGGGCCTTCGCCCTTGTGGCGTCCGTGTTCCTGCTCTTCGGCTTCGCTCCCTCGGCCCGGGCCGACATCGGCGGACTCACCCCCTGCAGCGAGACCCCCCGCTTCCAGCAGCGCGCCGCCGCTGCCAGCACGGATCAGGCCAAGGCCCGGTTCGCGTACTACGGGCAGGCCCTCTGTGGCACCGATGGCCTGCCTCACCTGATCACGGACGGCCGCTGGAGCCACGCCGGTGACTTCACGATTCCGGGCCTCCTATTTCTGTACATCGCTGGCACGATCGGCTGGGCCGGCCGTGGCTACCTGATCGCCATCCGCGGCAGCAAGGACGCCGCCATGCGTGAGATCCAGATTGATCTGCCCCTGGCGTTCAAAACCACCCTGGCCGCCGCTGTCTGGCCCCTGGCGGCCCTCAAGGAGTTCACCAGCGGCGCCATGGTGGAGTCCGACTCCAAAGTGACCGTTTCCCCCCGCTGATCCCAAGAGCCATGAAAAAATTCCTGACCACCGCTCCCGTCGTGGCCGCCGTCTGGTTCACCCTGACGGCAGGCATCACGATCGAGGTCTTCCGCTTCTTCCCCGATCTGATCATCCATCCCCTCTGAAGCCTGCAGCAGGGCTGATCAAATCCCCCCGGCGGCCCTTGGACGGGCCGCTTTTTCATGGTTGCTTCTCCCTGGCTGGGGTGGGGGGTCAGACGGCGTCGCGACATCCCAGCAGCAACTCCAGCTCCTGCAGGGCCAGGTCAAGGTCGCCGTTGACCAGCACCGCATCGAACTCGGCGTCGGCCTCCAGCTCCACACGGGCCCGGGCCAGGCGCTTCTGGATCGCCTCCTCAGCGTCGGTGCCGCGGCCCCGGATGCGGCGCTCCAGTTCCGCGAAGCTGGGCGGCTTGATCAGCAGCTGGAAGGCCGATGGAAAGGTGCGCCGCACCTGGCGGGCCCCCTCCAGCTCGATCTCCAGCAGCACCGGCTGGCCCAGGGCGAGATGTTCCTCCACCGGCCCCCGGGGGGTGCCGTAGAGGTGCCCGGCGAAGTCGGCCCATTCCAGAAAGCCGTCCGTGGAGATCCGTTGCTCAAACTCGGGCCGGGTCAGGAAGAAATAGTTCTGCCCATCGATCTCCCCGGGGCGGGGCGTCCGGGTGGTGGCCGACACCGACAGCCAGATCCCGGGATGGCGCTGCAGCAGCCGGGCCACCAGGGTGCCCTTGCCCACACCGCTGGGGCCGGTGATCACCGTGAGTCGACCGCGGGAGGGGGGGGCTGGCATGGATCGCTGGCGCAGGGGCGCACAGTAGGGGTGGACCGCTTTGGAGGCGATGGCCCCATCCCCGCCCATCCAGGCCATGGATGTGACCAGCCTGCGTGCCGTGCTGGTCGAGATGCGCCACGGCCTGCTGCCCAGCCGCTTCGAGAAGGCCCAGCAGCCCGATGCCCATCGGTTGCAGCTGGGCCTGCGCAGCCTGCAAGGAACCCTCTGGCTGGAACTCAGCTGGCTGGCGGAGGCGCCACGCCTGCTGGCCATCGAGCCGCCCCTGCGGCTGGGGGATGGCAGCACCCTGGCCCAGCAGCTGCAACATGGCCTGCGGGGTCTGGCCCTGGTGAGCCTGGAGCAGCAGGGCTGGGAGCGGGTGGTGGTCCTGGGGTTCGCCCCCAGGCCCGGTGAGCCGATCGCCAGGCAGCTGGTGCTTGAGGTGATGGGGCGCCACAGCAACCTGTTCCTGCTGGATGAGGACGGGCGGGTGATCACCCTGGCCCGCCAGGTCCGCCAGGACCGGTCGCGCCTGCGGCCCATCGGCACCGGGGATGCCTACGTGCCGCCGCCGCCCATGGCTGGCGAACCACCCCGACTCCAGGAGGATTTCGCCTCCTGGCAACGGCGCCTCGGCCTGCTGCCCCAGACGGTCGGCCAGGCGCTGATGGGCGCCTACCAGGGGGTCGGTCCGGCCCTGGCCCGCCAGCTGGCGGACGCCTGGCTGCCCCTGCCGGTGGAAACCCTGCAAGCCGAGCAGTGGCAGCAGCTCTGGCGGCGCTGGCGGCTCTGGCTGGAAACGGTGGATCAGGAGCGGTTTGCCCTCGGCTGGGGCGGCCCCAGCGACTACCGCTGCTGGGATCCCGAGACTCCGGCCGCCGCGCCCACCCCCTGGGCGATCAACCGGGGACTGGCGCGCTACTACGACGATCGGCTGGGCCGTCGGGAGCTGGAGCAGCGGCGGGCGAGCCTGCGGCAACGCCTTCAGAACGCCGCCGTGCGGGAGCGCCGCAACGCCGACCAGCAGCAGGCCCTGCTGGCGGCGGTGCCGGGCAGCGAGGCGATGCAACGCCGGGCCGATGGACTGCTGAGCGTGCCGTCGCCCTCCCGGGATGGGATCGACGAAGCCCAGCGCCTCTACCGCCAGGCCCGCAAGCTGCGCCGTTCCGTGGCCGCGATCACGCCCCGGCTGGAGCTGCATCAGCAGCGGCTGGCCGCGATCGAGACCAGCCTCACCTTCCTGGAGCAGGCGGAGAACGACGCCCAGCTCACCGCCGTCGAGGAGGACCTGCCGGCCCTGCTCCCCTGTCGGGACGGCCAGGGACCCGGGCCCTCGCGGCGCACCCGGCGCGGACCAGCCGGCAGCGCCCCTGCCCCGCTGGAGCTGCGCAGCAGTGGTGGCCTGCGGTTGCAGGTGGGCCGCAACCATCGCCAGAACGAGTGGATCAGCCTGCAGCAGGCCCGGCGTGGCGATCTCTGGTTCCATGCCCAGGAATGCCCGGGAAGCCACGTGGTGCTCAAGGGCTCGGAGGGCACCCCCAGCGACGACGACCTGCAGGAGGCGGCCGATCTGGCGGCCCACTTCAGCCGGGGACGGGCCAACGGCCGGGTGCCGGTGGTGATGGTGCCCACCGGCGACCTGCAGCGCATCGCCGGCGCCGGCCCCGGCACGGTGCGCCACCGCGGCGGCACGGTGCTGTGGGCAGTGCCCGAGCGGGCCGCTGATCTCCTGGCGGGGCCCCCTAGGCTGCCGACGACGGAACGGCCATGAGCGACTCCATCCCCGAGGACAATTTCCCCGGCGAGGTGCAGATGAGCCTGGTGGAGCACCTCGAGGAGCTCCGCCGGCGCGTGCTGCGCAGCCTGCTGGCGGTGGTGGTCAGTGCCGCCGTCTGCCTGGTGGGGGTGCGGCCGCTGGTGAAGCTGCTGGAGGTGCCGGCGGAAGGCATCCGCTTCCTGCAACTGGCCCCGGGCGAATTCCTGTTCGTGTCCTTGAAGGTGGCCGGCTACGCGGGGCTCACCCTGGCCCTGCCCTACGTGCTGTTCGAGACCCTGGCCTTCGTGCTGCCCGGGCTGAGCCGGCGGGAGCGGCGGCTGGTGGCCCCGGCGGTCGCCGGCTCCACGGTGCTCTTCGCCGCCGGTCTGACCTTCGCCTGGTGGGCCCTAGTGCCGGCCGCCCTGCGCTTCCTGGTCTCCTATGGAGCCGATGTGGTGGAGCCGATCTGGTCGATCGAGCGCTACCTCGACTTCGTGCTGCTGCTGATGGTGGCCACGGCCCTGGCCTTCCAGCTGCCGGTGCTGCAGCTCCTGCTGGGAGCCCTGGGGCTGATCGACTGGCGCACGATGCTGGGCGCCTGGCGCTGGGTGGTGCTGGTGGCGGCCCTGGCCGGAGCGGTGCTGACCCCCTCCACCGACCCGATCACCATGCTGCTGCTCACCGGGGCGATCACGGCCCTGTACCTGCTGGGGGTGGCGCTGGTGGCCCTGGCCGAAGGGCTGCGGCCCACCCCGTCGCCCTCCACCTGAGGCTCCAGCTCAGAGCATGAACTCGCTGGCACGTCCCGCCGGCAGCTCCAGGGGCAGGGAGAGGGCCTTGCCCAGACGCGGCTTGTCCGTGGTGGTCTGGAGCCAGTGGCGCACCTGGGCGGCAACGCCGAGGCCGTTGAGGGAGCCCACCAGCTCCTGAAGGTGCTCCTCATAGGCCTGGGGCGTCAGCGGGAAGGACTGCTGCTCGAGGTAGCCCCACATCACGTGCAGGTAGAGGCGACCGCGCCGCTGAACCAGCTGCAGGTCGTAGGTGGCCTGCCAGCGCGTCCGCAGCAACGTGAGCAGTTCCTCCGGGCGAAGCGGCTCAGCTGAGGTCATGGCGGCAGGCGCACTCCACAACAGCATGTTGCAGCCGGCCTCCGGCGGGTGCGACTCGGACCCGGCCTGGGAAGGGCAAGGTTCATAATGGGCGCCACGTCAATCGGTCACACCGCGCCGTTCCCTATGACCCAGATTCCTGCGGCCTCCTCGAACGGCGGTGGTGCTGATGTGCCCGGAATGGGCCGCCGGCAGTTCATGAACCTGCTGACTTTCGGCTCCGTCACAGGGGTGGCCCTGGGTGCCCTCTATCCCGTGGTGAACTACTTCATCCCGCCGAAAGCCGCCGGCAGCGGTGGTGGGGTCACCGCCAAGGACGAGCTGGGCAACAATGTCACCGCCACCGGTTGGCTGGCCACCCACAAGGAAGGTGACCGCAGCCTGGTGCAGGGTCTCAAGGGTGACCCCACCTACCTGCTGGTGGAGGGTGGCGAGGCCATCGGTGACTACGGCATCAACGCCATCTGCACCCACCTGGGCTGCGTGGTGCCCTGGAACAGCGGCGCCAACCGGTTCATCTGCCCCTGCCACGGCAGCCAGTACGACGCCACCGGCAAGGTGGTGCGCGGCCCTGCTCCCCTCTCCCTGGCCCTGGCCCACGTCAGTGTCGAGAACGACAACGTGTTCCTCAGCCAGTGGACCGAAACCGACTTCCGCACCGGCGAGAAGGCCTGGTGGGCGTGATCGGCGCCTGAATCTCCCTCCCCCGCTTCCCTCTCCGACGCCCGCCACCTGCACCCCCATGCGCCGCTTCCTCTCCCCCCTGTTCGGCACCCTCCTCACCCTCAGCCTTTCGGTGGGCGTGCTGCTCCTGGGGGCCAGCCCCAGCTGGGCCTATCCCTTCTGGGCCCAGCAGAACTACGCCTCCCCGCGTGAAGCCACCGGCAAGATCGTCTGCGCCAACTGCCACCTGGCCAAGAAGGCCACCCGGGTGGAAGTGCCCCAGGCGGTCTTCCCTGACACGGTCTTCAAGGCCGTGGTCGAAATCCCCTACGACACCTCCGTGCAGCAGCTGTCCGGCAACGGCAGCCCCGCCGGCCTCAACGTGGGTGCCGTGGTGATGCTCCCCGACGGGTTCACCCTGGCCCCCCAGGACCGGCTCAGCGATGAGCTCAAGGAGGAAACCGCCGGCGTCTACTTCACCCAGTACAGCGACGACCAGCCCAACATCCTTCTGGTGGGCCCCCTCCCCGGTGACCAGCACCAGGAGATCGTCTTCCCGATCCTGTCGCCCGATCCTGCCACCGACAGTGCCATCCACTTCGGCAAGTACCAGGTGCATGTGGGTGCCAACCGCGGCCGCGGCCAGGTGACCCCCGAGGGTGAGAAAACCAACAACACCGTCTATACCGCCCCCGTGGCCGGCACCGTCAGCGCCATCACCGCCGGTGATGACGGCAGCACCGTGGTGGAGATCACCGGGGCAGCCGGCGCCGTCAGCGAAACCGTCCCCGCCGGACCCAGCCTGATCGTCGCTGTCGGCGATGTGGTGGAGGCCGGTGTGCCCATCACCAACGACCCCAACGTCGGCGGCTTCGGTCAGATTGACGCGGAAGTGGTGCTTCAGAATCCGGTGCGCATCTACGGCCTGCTGGCCTTCTTCGCTGCCGTGGCCCTGGCCCAGATCATGCTGGTGCTCAAAAAGCGCCAGGTTGAGAAGGTCCAGGCGGCGGAGGGCTTCTGAGCGCCCTTCTCGGCCTTTTCACCTCCCCGGGACCCCTGATCTTTCAGCTGGGTCCCGTCTCCGTTCGTTGGTATGGCCTGCTGATCGCCCTGGCGGTGCTGCTGGGTCTCCTGCTGGCCACCCGTCTGGGACGCAGCCGGGGCGTCGATCCCGGCCTGATCGCCGATCTCCTGCCCCTGATGGTGCTGGGGGCCGTGGTCGGCGCTCGGACCTATTACGTGGCGCTGGAATGGCGCCAGTTCCACAACAACTGGCTTGATGTGTTCGCCATCTGGCGTGGGGGGATCGCCATCCATGGCGCCCTGATCGGCGGGACCCTGGTCACGCTGCTCTTCTGCCGCTGGCGCCGCCAACCCTTCTGGCCGTTGCTTGATGTGCTCGTTCCCGCCGTGGCCCTGGGCCAGGCCATCGGCCGCTGGGGCAATTTCTTCAACTCCGAAGCCTTCGGGCTGCCCACCAACCTCCCCTGGGCCCTGACCATTCCGATGGCCAACCGGCCGTCGGAATTCCTTGAGCAGGCCTCCTTCCACCCCACCTTTCTCTACGAATCCCTCTGGAATCTGGGGGTCTGCGGCCTGCTGCTGCTCCTGTTCCGCCTGGGCAGCCAGGGCCGACTTCGGCTTCCAGCCGGGTCCCTCAGCTGCGTTTACCTGATGGCCTACAGCAGCGGCCGCTTCTGGATCGAGGGGCTGCGCCTCGATCCTCTGTGCCTGTTCTCCCAGCCACCCTTCTGCGCCGGTGGCCTGCGCATGGCCCAGCTGATGAGCCTGCTGCTCATCGCCCTGGGGGGGGCGGGTCTGCTCTGGCTCTACCGCTTCAAACGTCCCCTCCCCGACCCCTCCGGCCTGACCGCATGACAGCCACCGTTCAGATCGTCGGAGCAGGCCCCGGCGCCCCGGACCTGCTCACCCTGAGGGCCGCCAGGGCCATCGAGGCGGCCGAGGTGCTGGTCTGGACCGACTCCCTGGTGAGCCCCCAGATCGCCGCCCTGGCGTCAAGGGAGTGCGAAACGGTTCGCACCAGCACGCTCACCCTCGAGGAGGTGATGGCGGTGGTGATCGAGCGGGCCAGAGCCGGCCAGCGGGTGGTGCGTCTCCACGACGGCGACCCCTGCCTGTACGGAGCGTTGCAGGAGCAGATCTGCCGGTTGGCCGATGCCGGCCTGGCGGTGGAGGTGGTGCCGGGCCTGAGCGCCTACCAGGCCACCGCCGCCGCCCTGGGGGCCGAGCTGACCATTCCCGGCCGGGTGCAGACGATCGTGCTCAGCCGGGCCGGCGGCCGCACCGGCGTGCCGGAGCGCGAATCCCTGGCCCGTCTCGCCGCCCTGCAGGCCTCCCTGTGCCTCTACCTCAGCGCGCGCCACGTGGAGGAGGTGCAGAGCGAGCTGCTGCAGCATTACCCAGCGGACACGCCGGTGGCGATCGGTTACCGGGTCAGCTGGCCCGACCAGTGGCTCACGGTGGTGCCCCTGGAGGCGATGGCCCGCGTCAGCCGGGAGCGGAACCTGATCCGCACCACCCTCTACGTGGTGAGTCCGGCCCTGCAGGCCGCCGACGGGGCCCGATCCCTGCTCTATTCCGCCAGCCACAACCACCTGTTCCGCGGCGGCGCCGAGTGACGACGGCCACGCCCTGCCTGCGCCACTGGCGGGGCTGGGTGGGGACTGAGGAAGCCGATGCCTGGCTGGAGCAGCTGCTGCAGGAGGTGCCCTGGAAGCAGGAGTTCATCACCGTGTTTGGCCGCCGCCACGCCATGCCCCGGCTCACCTGCTGGATGGCGGATCCGGGCTGCGGTTACCGCTACTCCGGACTGGAGAACGCCATCGAACCCTGGACACCACTGGCCGACGCCATCCGCCGGCGCGTTGGCGCCGCTGCCACCCAGGAGTTCAATTCCCTGCTGCTGAACTACTACCGCGACGGCCGTGACGCCATGGGCTGGCATGCCGATGACGAGCCTGAGCTCGATCCGGACGCCCCGATCGCCTCCCTCAGCCTGGGGGCCAGCCGCACCCTGCGCTTCCGTCCCCGCCAGCGGGACAAAGCCCCCACCCTGGCGGTGGAACTGGGGCATGGGGATCTGCTCTTGATGGACCCGCCCACCCAGCAGCACTGGCAGCACGGGTTGCCGCGGCGCCTGAAGGTGGCGTCCGCGCGGCTCAACCTGACCTTCCGGAGGGTGCGGCTGCCAGCCTGATTCCAGGGGGGCAGGTGCCGCCACGGCGGGCGGCCGCTTCGGGTATCCGGACGCCAGCAGGATGGCAACAATGGATGCAGTGTTCCTCTGCGCGGAGTTCCGAGGGCGATGGGCTGTTCCCGTGCTCGCCGTCACCGGCGCCTCTTCCCGGTGCTGCTGGGCGTGACCCTGCTGGGGGGCGGCTGTCAGTTCACCGGGGTGAGTGAGGCCGGCCGGGAGCGCTGCCGCAGGCTCGCAGCCGACGCTGGCCATCCCTTGGCGGCAGCCCTGAGCTACGTCCGCTGCCTGCCCAGCTCAGATGCCACCCTGACGGCCGAGAAGGCGGCTGAGAAGGCGGCCAACGCCAAGGCCCGACGGACGGCCCTGGAGGCCTGCCGCCGCCGGCAGGCGACGATCACCACCCTGATCGGGTCGCTACGGCAGGCCGAACAGGAGCTGGCCGCGGCCCGCAACAGCCCGTTCAGGCCGACGGTGGCGCCACCCCAGCCCCTGGATGCCGGCAAGGAATCCCGCTATCGCCCCGAAGACCAGCGTCTCGACCGGGACCGGTACGAGGCCGCCCTCGGCGCCTGGGAACAGCAGGTGGCCTCCCAGCGGGCCCAGTGGCGCCAGCGGCGCGCCGAGCGCATCGAGGCCGCCCAGGTGCGGCTCGACCGGGACGCCCAGGCCCTCAGGCAGCTCCAGCCCGATCTGTTCAACGGTCCCGCCAGCATCGAGTTCGACCCCACGGCCCTGCGGCAGGTGAACGCCGGCTGCGACAGGGCTGGCTGAAGGGATTTGACAGTGTGATCGACGACCGTGTAGGAGGGTTCAGGCCACCCGGCCCGGTCGAAACCCCTGCCGCAGAAAGATCCTCTTTCAGGCGATGCCGGGGCTAAGACGGCAACGATGGGCGATTAGCACAGCGGTAGCGCACTTCCTTCACACGGAAGGGGTCACTGGTTCGAATCCAGTATCGCCCATGTCTTCAATTCCGTTTTCCGGCCGGTAACGTCCTCCCTGACGGAGCACTGGTCGCTCACCGGGCCGCTCGTCATACTGCTGGCGACGCAGCGCTTCAGGAGACCCTGCCCTTGTTCGAATCTCCTGCCGCGACCATGGCCGCAGACGACTGGAGCGCACCGATTCCCCAGCTGGTCCAACTGGGCGAAAAGCTCGGCCAGGCCCGGCGCCATCAGGGCCTCAGCCTGGAGGAACTGGCCGACCGGCTGCGGCTGGGCAGCGAACAGCTGACGGCCCTCGAGGCCGGGGACCACACCCACCTGCCGGAAGCGGTGTTCGTGGTAGCCCAGGCGAAGCGGGTGGCCGGCGCCCTGGGGATCGACGTGAGCCAGCAGATCAGTGATCTGCAGGGGAGCCGCCTGATGCGTGCCAAGGGCCGCCCGGCCCCCGTCACGCCCCTGCAGCGACGGCCCGCCACCGCCCCCACCCGCCAGGTACGCTCTGTCGGCTGGCTGTGGGGGTCTTTGCTCCTGCTGGGCGGCGGCGGCCTCGTGGTGGCCGCCCTGCAGGGGAAGGTCTTTGCCCCGCAGGCGTCCCGACCCCCGTCAACACCGGCCGCAACCACCAACCCGGGTGTGGCACCTGGCCAGGCCGTGGCCGCAGGGGAGCCCTCCCGGCCGGCGGCGGACGCGCTGGTGCTGCAGAGCAGCCAGCCCAGCTGGCTGGAGGTCCGCAGTGCGGCCGGAGTCACCCTGTTCCGCGGCACCTTCACCGGCGAGAAGCGTTTCCCCATGGGCCAGGGTCTCAGGGTGCTGGCCGGCCGGCCCGACCTGGTGACGGCCACCGCCGGCAGCCAGGCCCCCCGCTCCCTGGGGCGGATCGATCAGGTGGTGTGGCGCAGCTTCAGGGCGTCGCCTGCCGCACCGTGAGCCTCAGGCCCGTGGCCTCCAGCAGCAGATCGGCGCAGGAGCGGAGACTCCATTCCTCCAGGCTCAGGTCCTGGGGGGGGTCACCGGGCTGCGGCGCGTGCGGCTGCAGGCTGATCGTGAAGCCCCTGGTCTGAGCGGTCCGCTGCGCGTCCGCAGACACGCTGATCGCCTCAATGCCGGGGGCGGGCCGGCGGTCGAGGGCCGCCGCTAACCGCAGCAACAGCCCCATCGTGAACACGGTGTGACGGTGCTGCCCGGCCTCGATCAGCTGCCACGACTCGTGGCGCTTCTTGGGCAGGCCGCGCCGGTGGTACCGGGCGATCGCCGCCACCATCAGATGCTCGGCCTCGGAGTAACCGAGTAGCTCGCCATGGCGGATCAGGTACCAGGTGTGCTTGTGGTAAGCGGCGATGTTGACGTGCTTGCCGCAGGCATGGAGCTGGGCCGCGGCCCACAGCAGGGCCCGGCCTTCGCCGTCGTCATCGTGCAGCAGGCCCCGGGTCTGGTCGTAGAGGCTGAGGGCATGGCTGGCCACCCGGTCGGCCCGGCCCGTGTCCACGCCATAGGTGCGGGCCAGGTGCAGCACCGTTCGCCGGCGGATCGTGCTCTGGAAGCTGAAGCGATCGACGAGCAGGCCGTTGCGCAGCATCCAGTCGACGATCAGACCTTCCCTCAGCGCCCGTTCACAGACCACCAGTTCCCGGACCTGGAGGATCTCCATGGTGGTCTGGAGGATCAGGGCGCCGGGGACGATGATCTCGGCCCGGCGTTCGTTGATGGCGGTGAGGGCGCGGCGCTGCTCCGGCGTCATCGCCACCAGCCGCTCGACGATCTCGTCCAGGCGGGCCCTGCCGAGGCGGTAGCCGTCGAGCTTCAGGGGCGGGTTGGGGTCCTGGGCGCAGGCCAGGGCCGCCATCGCCATGGCCGTGCCGCTGGTGGCCACCAGCACGGGCTTTTCCCCCGGCCGCAATTCCCGCTTCACCTCGGCCACCGCCGGATCCATCGCCCCCTGGATGTAGGCCTCGAGAAAGCCGCGGCGGGCGGGCGTCAGGGGGTCCTCCCGGCAGAACTCCCGCTGCAGGCGCACCGCACCGATGCGGGTGCTGGTGAGGGCGCGGGCATCGCGGCCATCGGCGAGCACCAGCTCGGTGGAACCGCCGCCGATGTCGAGGATGAAATAGGGCTGGTCGCCGAAGGACAGGCCCGACAGCACCCCCAGATAGATCAGTCGGGCCTCCTCCGGCCCGCTGACCAGATCCACCACCAGCCCCAGCTGGTCCTGGAGCCCCTGCAGGAACGCGCGGCCGTTCGGTGCCTCCCGCACGGCGCTGGTGGCGGCGGTGACGATCTGCTCCACCCCGTGGCTGGTGGCCAGGTCGCGGCAATGGCGCAGGGTCAGGAAGGCCCGCTCGATCGCCTCGGGCGTGAGGTCGCCGGAATCGGGATCCCGCTCCCCCAGCCGGGTGGTGGATTTCTCCGCCAGCACCACCGAGAAGCTGCGCAGGACCGGATCGATCGCCGCGACCAGCAAATGAATGGAATTGGTGCCGATGTCGATGGCCGCCACCCGCCGTTCCGCGGTACCGGCGGTGTCGGGGATCGGGGGCATGGGGGTCGGCCCGGGCAGCGGCGGCGCCACTTTGCCACCGGCCGCCCCATCGCCAGCCGGTGAGAACGCCGCCGTCAGGAGTTGGATAGGGTGCCGGCAACCAACCATTGCGAGCGGTGAACGTCCCGATGGCCCCAGGCCGTGTCCAGGCCTGGCTGGAGCTGCTGCGCTGGCACAAGCCGAGCGGTCGGCTCATCCTCCTGATTCCCGCCGGCTGGGCCCTGTGGCTCGGTCCCGCCGTGCCACCTGCAGCCCTGCTGGTGGGCTGGATCGTGCTGGGGGGCCTGGCGGTGAGCGGCGCCGGCTGCGTGGCCAATGACCTCTGGGACCGGCGCATCGATCCCCTGGTGGAGCGCACCCGCCACCGGCCCCTGGCCGATGGCCGCCTCGGGGTGGGCACCGCGGCGGCGCTGCTGCTCCTCTGCCTGGTGGTGGCCCTGGCGGCCCTGCTGGCCCTGCCCGCCACCAGCCGGGCGCTGTGCGTGGGGCTCGCCCTGGCCACGTTGCCCCTGGTGCTGCTCTATCCCTCCGCCAAGCGCTGGTTCGCCTATCCCCAGTTGGTGCTGGCCCTGTGCTGGGGTTTCGCGGTGCTGATTCCCTGGGCGGCCGCCCAGGGGGGCCTGCAGGGTGCCATGGGGGGCTGGCCCCTGCTGCTCACCTGGCTGGCGGCGGTGAGCTGGACCTTCGGCTTCGACACCGTCTATGCCATGAGCGACCGGGACGACGATCGGCACCTTGGGGTGCGCAGCAGTGCCCTGAGCCTGGGGGCCCGGGCGCCCCTGGCGGTGGCCCTCTGCTACGGGCTCACCTGCGCGGCCCTGGCCCTGGCGGTGCTGCTGCAGGGACGGGCCGGGCTGCCGTTCTGGCTGCCCTGGGCCGCCGCCGCCCTGGCCATGCAGCAGCAGGCGGCGCTGTTGCGACGCCCCGACCTGCCCCGCAGCGCCTATGGGCGCCACTTCGCCGTCCAGGTGTGGCTCGGGGGTCTGCTGCTGCTGGCCGTGATCCTCTCCACCGGCACCTGATCCGCCATGAACGCCGGCCTGCCGCCCCTCCAACCCCCGGCCCTTCAGGCAGGCGACAGGGTCCGACTGGTGGCCGCCAGCTCCGCCCTGGCCGATCTGGAGCGGCTGCAGGCCGGCCTGGCGGTGCTGGCCAGCTGGGGCCTGGAGCTGGATGACGATCCCACCCGGCTGCCGGCGCGCCGCTGGGGCTACCTGGCGGGCCGGGACGACGAGCGGGCCGGCGATCTGCGCCCCAGTGCCGAACCGGTGGGCGCCCCGGCCCTGCTGGCGTGCGTGCGGGGGGGCTGGGGGTCGGCCCGGCTGCTGGAGCGCCCGTTGGAGGCGGCAGGCGGCTGGCTGCTGGGCTTCTCCGATGTCACCTCCCTGCTGTGGCACCGGCTGGCGACGGGCCGCGGGGGCGCCATCCATGGCCCCCTGCTCACCACCCTGGCGGCCGAGCCGGCCTGGAGCCGGGAGCGGCTGCGGGCCCTGCTGTTCGGCGAACCCCTGGCCGCGCTCGAGGGGCAGTCCTGGGTGGGCGGCCAGGCCGAGGGCCCGCTGCTCGCCGCCAACCTCACGGTGGCGACCCACCTGCTGGGCACGCCGCACCTGCCGGATCTGGACGGGGCGATCCTGATCCTCGAAGACGTGGGGGAGGCCCCCTACCGCCTCGAGCGGATGCTCACCCACTGGCGCCTCTGCGGTGCCCTGCAACGCCTGGGGGGCATCGGATTCGGCAGCTTCGAGGGCTGCGACGACCCCCGGGATGACGCCGACGACGACACGCCCCGGTTCAGCCTGGAGCAGGTGCTGCGGGAGCGGACCGCCGATCTGGGCATCCCTGTGCTGGCCGGCCTGCCGGTGGGCCACGGCGACGTCAATGCCGCCCTGCCCCTGGGAGTGCGGGCCCGGCTCGACGGCGACCGAGGCCGCCTGAGCGTCATCAGCGCGGCCCCCGGGTTCGTCAGTCGTCCGTGAGCTTCTCCTCGTCGATGAACGTGCGGCCCACCAGCTGGCCATCTTTCAGCAGCTGACTCACCCGCCAGCGACGGCGACCATCGGGGCTGCAGCGGATCATCTCGTGAATGTCGGGATCCGCCGGGTCGCGGGGGTGCATCACCAGCAGGCTGCCGGCGGCAGGCTCCTCGCCCGGCAGATCCATCGCCCAGCCCTGATAACGCTCGCTGGCGAACCACACCCGGCCGGAATGGATCTCGCCATGGGCTTCAAGGCGGCGCAGCGGGGCGTCCTGAGTGCCATGCAGGTTGCTCTGGTGGTAAAGCCAGCGGCCTCCCTCCTGGAACACCCGGATGGTGATCGTGCTCGGGAAGCTCTCGAGCAGCCCGCCCCCGGCGTCGTAACGGCGGAAGGTGCCGCGCCACACGCCTTGTTGCCGCACCAGGGCGGGAAGATCGTCCCCGAAAGCTCCGTCCACCCCGATCCCATCGCTCCGGCCTGCCCGGTCAAACAGCAGCCAGCTGAAGCCGTCGACCTCACCCCGGACCGAGCCATCGGCCAGCCGCAGGCTGCGGTCCCGGTACCAGAGCTGGTCGGGGTGGAGGAGCATCTCGAACTCGGCGCAGACCTCGCCGTCCTGGGGATGGCGGTAGCGGCAGGCCCCGGGATCCATGCGGGCGCGGAAGCGATCGAGGGCCGGTTCCGCCTCGAAGAACAGATCGCAACCTGGATGGCGATCGAAAGCCTCTGGCCCCAGGCTGTGCACCACGGAGGCTGCCAGGGGCGGACGGTCGTAGGTGGAGCCGCCCCGGAAGAACAGCTGCTCGGCCCGCACCACCCCGCGCTGCGGATCCAGGCCAAGCACCACCACCCGCTGGCGGTGGGCCAGCTGGGGGGCACTGGCGCGGAACTCCTGGAAATAGAGCACCAGCGCGCCCAGCTGGGGCGCCTGCAGCCGCTCCACCACCAGCGTGCGCAACTCCCGGGTGAGCTCGGGCGCCGGCGGGCCACCCCTGGCCAGGCTGGCGGCCACCTGGCGCCGGTTGTCGAAAGCCCCCTGCCAGCGGGCGGCGATCGTCTCGAGCTGGGCGGCGCTGTCCATCGGCGGCCTCAGCTGCCGCGGGCCGCCAGCACCGCGCTGGCGATGGTGAGGTCGAAGCGGGTGGTGAGCTTGATGTTGGAGGGCGGCGCTTCCAGCACCCGCACCGGCAGCCCCAGCCGCTCGTAGAGCGCCGCATCGTCGGTGACGCTCCAGCCCTCACGCTCGGCCCGCCCATGGGCCTGGCGCAACTGGGCCACCCCGAAGCCCTGGGGGGTCTGGGCCGCCCAGAGGCCACTGCGTTCGGGGGTGGCGGTGATCAGACCCCGGCCATCCACCTGCTTGATGGTGTCGGTGACGGGGGTGGCCGCGATGATGCCGGCCCCTTCGGCCATGGCCTCGGTCAGGGCCGTGGCGCAGCGCTCCAGCAGCTCCGGTTCGGCCAGACAGCGGGCGCCGTCATGGATCAGCACCGCCTCGGCATCCGCCGGCAGGGCTGCAAGGCCCAGCCGCACCGACTCCTGGCGGGTGTCACCGCCGACGATCCAGGCGACCGGCTGGGCCAGGGACCGGCGGGGCTCGGCCGCGGCCAGGATGGCGGCGATCGCCGCTTCGTCCTCGGGCCTGCCCATCACCCCGATCCAGCGGATCGCCCCGCAGGCCAGGGCGGCATCGAGGGTCCAGGCCAGGACGGGGCGACCGGCCAGGGGCAGCAGCAACTTGTTGGTGGCGGCGCCCATGCGGCGCCCGCTGCCGGCGGCGGCGATCAGCAAATGCACAAGCGATGGGCCGCCCGGGCGGAACACTGGAATCCCCTCCATACAATCAGGCCGCCAGGCCCGCCCGACCCGACGCCCGATGCGCGCACTGTTTCTGATCCCGGGCGATGGCGCCAGCCAGTTGCAGGCGCTTCCCGCCGTGGCGGCCACCGCCGAGCAACTCCACTTCCAGATGCAGGTGGCCTGCCATCCGTCCCTGATGGCGCTCTGGAAGCTGCTGCCGGCTGTGGAGAAGGTCATCCCCTTCAACTTCGACGACGCCACCCTGGCCGACTGGGCCAACTTGCTGGGATGCGTGCGGGAGCCCGATTTTCAGGCCTGCATCAACCTGGCCAGCGGCCGCCAGGTGGATCTGATGCTCTCGATGAGCCACATCCCCAACCGCATGGCCGCCGGGGGCTTCTCCGCCACCCAGACGGTGAACGTGCCCCAGAACATCTGGCCCGCCCAGGCCCTGGAGGCCTACCTGCGGCCGATCGGGGTGAGTCTCGATGCCGCCGCCTTCCGCCTCAGCCTGTCGAAGACCGCCCTCGACGACGCGGTCGCCACGTTGCCGGCCGGCGACGAGCCGATGCTGCTGCTGGCCCCCTGCAGTGGCCCGGACGACTGGCCAGCTGCGGCCTGGCAGGAGCTGCCCGGCCACATCGCCGCCACCCTCCCCGGCCTGCGCTCCCTGCAGGTGCCACCGGCCTCTTCGGCCCACCTGCCCGAGCGGGCCGCCCTGGTGGCCGCCAGCGACGTGGTGCTGGCCAGTGATCCGGTGACCATCGAGCTGGCCCTGCTCAGCGGCACCCCCGTGGTGGCCCTGGGTCGCAGCTGCGACAGCCTGCCGGCCCGCAGCGGAGTACAAGGGCTGGGTTCCCCTGACCACCTGCGTGACCTCCCCTCCAGCGACGTGCTCAAGGCCCTTGGCCTGGGCTGAGCGGCGTCCATGAGTCGCCTGTGGTTCTCCCGCAGGAAGCGTCCCCCCTCCGCCAGGGCACGCCGGCCCTGGGTCACCCCCCTGATCGCCCTGATCGTGGTGGTCAACGCCAGCGCCATCGGCTACCGGATCACCGAAGGCTGGGACTGGGGTGATTGCTACTGGATGGTGGCCATCACCATCGCCACCATCGGCTATGGCGAGGTTCATCCACTCTCCACCGCGGGGCGGATCATCACCGTGTTCTCCATCGCCGGAGGCCTCGTGGTGGTCCAGCTCACCATCCAGAACCTGGTGGGCCTGTCTGAAACCGGCTACTTCCGGCGCCTGCGGGAGCGCCGATTCCGCACCTGGGTCCAAAGCATGAACAACCACGTGATTCTCTGCGGCTACGGCCGCATCGGCCAGGAGATCGCCGATCAGCTGATCCGGGAGAAGGTCCCCCTGCTGGTGGTCGAGATGGACGCGGGCTGCCGCGATGAGGCGGAGGAGCGGGGGCTGCCGGTGCTGTTCGCCGACGCCACCCTCGATGAGACCCTGCTGGAAGCGGGCATCCACCACTGCCGCAGCCTGGTGGCGGCCCTGCCGAGCAACGCGGCCAACCTCTACGTGGTGCTGAGCGCCCGGGGACTGGCCCCCCGCTGCCGCCTGATTGCCCGCTCCGACAGCGCCGAGGCGGGCCGCAAGTTGCGCCTGGCCGGGGCCGACCAGGTGGTGAGTCCCTACGTGGCGGGGGGCCGGGTGATGGCCGCCACCGCCCTGCGGCCGCTCGCCGTCGACTTCATGGAGCTGCTGGCCGGCTCCGACTGCGAGGTGGAGGAGTTCCAGCTCAGCGACGACAGCTCCAGGCTCGGCGAGCTGCTGGGCCGCAGCCTGGCGGAGATCCAGTTCGGCCGCCGCAGCGGCGCCCAGGTGCTGGCCATCCGCACCCCGGCACCGGCGGTGGTCAACCCCTACTCCTACCGGGGCACCACCTACGGCACGCCGGAGGCCACGCTGGTCACCAATCCCGGCGGCGACATCCGCCTGGAGGCCGGTCAGCTGCTGGTGGTGATGGGCAGCAAGGAGCAGCTGCAGCGGTTCGCCGAGGTGCTCGGCCCGGCCCTGGAGAGCTCCGACCAGATGGCCGACTGAGCCGATCGGGGCGGGCCGGCGCACGGCATACGATCGCCTCACCCTGCTCCCGCCGCCATGTCCAGCGCCGCTCCCCTCTCCGGTCAGGTCGCCCTGGTGACCGGCGCCAGCCGGGGGATCGGCCGGGCCATCGCCGAGTCCCTGGCGCAGGCGGGAGCTGCGGTGGTGGTGAACTACGCCCGCTCGCCCGAGGCAGCCGAGGCAGTGGTGACGGCGATCACGGCGGCCGGAGGCCGGGCCTGGAGCCACCAGGCGGATGTGGCCGACGAACCGGCTGTCGAAGCGATGGTGAAGGCGGTGCTGGAGAAGGAAGGGCGCCTCGACGTGCTCGTCAACAACGCCGGCATCACCCGCGACGGCCTGCTGATGCGCATGAAGACGGCCGACTGGCAGAGCGTGATTGACCTCAACCTGACCGGGGTGTTCCTCTGCACCCGCGCCGTCAGCCGCAGCATGCTCAAGGCGCGCCGCGGCCGCATCATCAACATCACCTCGGTGGTGGCCCTGATGGGCAACCCCGGCCAGGCCAACTACAGCGCCGCCAAGGCCGGCGTCATCGGCCTGACCCGCAGCACCGCCGCCGAATTCGCCAGCCGCGGCATCACGGTGAACGCCGTCGCCCCCGGCTTCATCGACAGCGACATGACCCGGGACCTCGACAAGGAGCCGATCCTGGCGGCCATCCCCCTCGGCCGCATGGGCCAGCCGGAGGAGGTCGCCGGTGCGGTGCGTTTCCTGGCGGCCGATCCGGCGGCGGCCTACATCACCGGCCAGGTGCTGCAGGTGGACGGCGGCATGGTGATGCGCTGATCAGGATTCCGGTGCCAGGGGTTGGGCGAGGTCTTCCCGCAACTTGCGGATGCGCTGCAGCAACCGCAGGCGCCGGCTGCGGGCCGTGAGGGTCAGAAACAGCCGGATGGGCACATAGACCAGGGCCATCAGCAGGCCGAGGGCGGCGATCAGCAGAAACACCATCCCATCGGCGCTGGTGCTGGGCACGAGGGCCGCGTCGGTGGCCGCGCTGTCGAGGGTCTGCTGCAGCAGGTCTTCCATGCTGTGAAGGTACCGCCTGCGACGGGGGGCCGCAGCCGACCCTGAACGGGACATTCGGCTTTCCCCACCGATGGGCGGATGCCACCGGCGGGGTCGCCGTGGGACGCTGCCACGGCTGCTCCTACCACCCCATCGATGGCCAAACTGATCCAGTTCGCCGATGCCTCCCGCGATTCCCTGGAGCGGGGCGTCAATGCCCTGGTCGATGCGGTGAAGGTCACCATCGGCCCGAAGGGTCGGAATGTGGTGCTGGAGAAGAAGTTCGGCGCCCCCGACATCGTTAATGACGGTGTCACCATCGCCAAGGAGATCGAGCTCGAGGATCCCTTCGAGAACCTGGGCGCCAAGCTGATCCAGCAGGTGGCCTCGAAAACCAAGGACACCGCCGGTGACGGCACCACCACCGCCGCCGTCCTGGCCCAGTCCCTGGTGCATGAGGGCCTGCGCAACGTGGCCGCCGGTGCCAGCCCCGTCGCCCTCCGTCGCGGCATGGAGCAGGCCACGGCCCTGGTGGTGGCCGGTATCGCCGAGCGCTCCCGCGCCGTGGCGGGAGACGCCATCCGCCAGGTGGCGACGGTCAGCGCCGGCAACGATGAAGAAATCGGCCGCATGATCGCCGAAGCGGTGGAGCGGGTGAGCGCCGATGGCGTGATCACCGTGGAGGAATCGAAATCCCTGGCCACCGAACTGGAGGTGACCGAGGGCATGGCCTTCGATCGCGGCTACTCCTCCCCCTACTTCGTCACCGACCAGGACCGGCGCGAATGCGCCTTCGACAATCCCCTGCTGCTGATCACCGATCGCAAGATCAGCACCGTGGTCGACCTGGTGCCGGTGCTGGAGGCCGTCTCCAGGAGCGGCCGGCCCCTGGTGATCCTGGCCGAGGAGGTGGAAGGTGAGGCCCTGGCCACCCTGGTGGTGAACAAGACCCGGGGCGTGCTCCAGGTGGCCGCGGTGCGGGCGCCGGGCTTCGGTGACCGCCGCAAGGCCATGCTCGAGGACATCGCCATCCTCACCGGCGCCACGGTGATCAGCGAGGACCGGGCCATGACCCTCGACAAGGCCACCCTGGCCGACCTCGGCCATGCCCACCGCATCACGATCAGCAAGGACACAACCACGATCGTGGCCGCCGACGACCAGCGCGCCGCGGTGAGCGACCGGGTGGCCGCGATCAAGCGGGAGCTGGAGGCCACCGATTCCGACTATGACCGCGAGAAGCTCAACGAGCGCATCGCCAAGCTGGCCGGCGGCGTGGCCGTGATCAAGGTGGGAGCCCCCACCGAGACCGAACTCCGCAACCGCAAGCTGCGCATCGAGGATGCCCTCAATGCCACCCGGGCGGCGATCGATGAAGGCATCGTCGGGGGCGGCGGCAGCACCCTGGTCGAGCTGAGCGAGGAACTGGGAGCCCTGGCCAGCCGCTGCGAGGGCGACGTCCGCACCGGGGTGGAGATCGTGCAGCGGGCCCTGGCGGCGCCCGCCCGCCAGATCGCCACCAACGCGGGCGCCAACGGCGACGTGGTGGTGCAGCAGATGCTCAGCCAGGGCAAGGGCTACAACGCCCTCACCGACACCTACGAAGATCTGCTGGCCGCCGGCATCCTGGACGCCGCCAAGGTGGTGCGTCTGGCCCTGCAGGATGCGGTCTCGATCGCCTCACTGCTGATCACCACCGAGGCCGTGATCGCTGACAAGCCGGAACCCGCCGCTCCCCCCGCCGGCGATGGCGGCATGGGAGGAATGGGTGGCATGGGAGGAATGGGCGGCATGGGCGGCATGGGCATGCCCGGCATGATGTGAGCCCCCTGGGGGGCCCGATGGGGCCGGGTGAGCCGACGCTCAGCCGGCCATGGCCCGCACGTAAGCGGCCACCTGCAGATCCACACCGGTGATCGCCGTTCCCACCACGACGGCATCGGCGCCACCGTCCAGGGCCCGGGAGGCCTCCTGCTGGCTGGCGATCCCCCCTTCACAGATCAGCGCCACGGCCTCGGGGAGGTCGCGCCGCAATGGCCCCAGCAGATCCCAGGCCGGGGGCTTCAGCGAGGCGGTCGCCTCGGTGTAGCCATAGAGGGTGGTGCCCACCCAGTGGCAGCCGAGGGCCGCCGCCCGCAGACCGTTCGAGACGCTGTCCACATCCGCCATCAACGGAGCGCCCAGATCCGTGTGGGCACGCCTGATCAGGTCCTCCAGCGCCTGGCCATCGGGGCGGGGGCGATCGGTGGCATCGATGGCCACCACGTCGGCGCCCGCCGCCCAGACGGCACGGATCTCCTCCCAGCCGGGGGTGATGTACACGGCGCTGTCCGGGAATGGGCGCTTCCACAGCCCCACGATCAGGGCCCCGGGGCAGCGACGCCGCACCGCGCCGATGTGCTCCGGACTTTCGAGCCGCACCCCGGCGGCCCCCTGTCGGAGGCTGGCCTCCGCCATCGCGGCAATCACGGCCGGATCGCGCATTGGCGAGCCCTCCGGTGCCTGCACCGACACGATCAGGTGGCCGTTCAGGGCGGCGCGTTCAGGCAGGGGACGGGACGACAGCATGGACGGCTGCAAATGGGGTGATCAGCTGGCGCGGCGATGCTGGGGGTCGCCGGAGAGCCACGAGCGCAGCCCGGCCAGGGTGGAGGGCGCCGGGGCCGGGGCCGTGCCCGGGGGCAGGACGCTGAGGCGTGAGGCCTCAGGCAGGGATATCGCCGCGGACACGGGCTCGGGGACCAGCGCCAGGGGCGCCGGCGCCTCCACGGCAGGCAGCGGCGGCGTTGAGAAGGCCGCTTCCAAGGCTGCAAAGGCATCCTCCACGCCAGCACTCACGGGCTTCAGCCGATCCGACCCAGGGGCCGTGGGGGCAACGGCCGGTCCCTCCAGGTGCTGGCGCAGCCAGTCACCGGCCTCGCCGCCCTGCTCGGCGATCAGGCTGCCGGTGCGGAACTGCTCGAGGGAACCCACCCCGTGGCGGTGCGCCCACTGCCGAATCAGACGGGCCGTGGCGGTGGCATCCCTGCGGTGGACGGCCTCGAGAAGCAAGTTGGAGAGCTCGGGCCGGGAGGGGGGCAGGGACACGGAGAGGGCGTCAGGTGAGCTTGCGATCCAGCATCGGGCGGATCAACAGGAACAGACCCGCCGCCAGGCCCGCCAGGATGGCCAGGCAGGTGGCCGCATTGAGGGACCCGTAGGGCGCCACCAGCACCACGTCGGTGAGGCGGAACGACCCCGCGTAGGCGGCGCGAATCGGTTCAATCGCGAAGGTAAGGGGATTCAGGGCCGCCAGCCAGCCCAACCAGGGGGGCATGAAGGAAATCGGTGCCAACGCGGTGCTGGCGAACAGCAGCGGCAGGTTGGCCACGAAGATCACCGCGATCAGTTCGATGTGGCCCGGCAGGGCGAAGGCCAGGCCGAGGCTGAGGGCGGTGACGGCGAAGACCAGCAGCAGCAGGGTGACCAGCACCAGCAGCAGCCCCGCCCCGCCGGGCCAGCCATAGCCCAGCAGGGCCGCCGTGCCCATGATCGCCAGACTCTGCACCAGGCTCAGGCTGGTGATGTAGAGCACCGAGGCGAAGACGATCGAACTGCGGGAGCGCAGCGGCGCCACCAGCAGCCGGTTGAGGAAGCCGAACTCACGGTCGAACATCACCGGCAGGCCGGCATTGAGGGCGGCACTGAAGGCCGTGAACACAATCACCCCGGCCCCCAGGAAGCGGCCGTAGCTGATGCCGCCGGGCAGCAGGCCCTCGGGGGCGTTGGCGAACAGGGCCCCGAACAGCACCAGCCAGATCAGGGGCTGCAGCACCCCCGCCACAAGGGTGGACGGACGCCGGGCCAGCTGGACGAACAGGCGCCGGGTGAGGGCGAGGGTTTCCTGAGAGATCTCGGCGAAGGCCGACGGCTCCGTGCTGGCGGAGGGGACGGGGGCGAGGGAGGGACTGGCGCTGGTCATGGGGAATCAGGGAATCGGGTCGTCATCGCATCGACTGCTTGCGTTCCTCCTTGAGGTCCCGGCGACCCGCGACGGAAAGTTCCGCGTCGCTCAGGGTGCGGCCGGTGGCCTGAAGGTAGACGTCATCCAGGCTGGGGCGGCTCTGGGCCAGGGCGAACACCGGCAGCTGGGCCTCGGCCAGCTGGTGCCGCAGGGTCTCCACCACGCCGCTGTCCTCCACCACCAGGTTGAGGGAGTAGCCCTGGGCCCGGTTGACCACCACCTGGCGGACGCCGTGGCAGGCCGCCAGGAGGTCCCGCACCCGGGAGGCCTCCTGCTCATCGCTGAATTCCCGCACCCGCAGGGTCACCCGGTCGCCGCCGAGGGCGCCCTTGAGGGCCGTGGGCGTGCCTTCGGCGATCACCCGGCCGCCGTCGATGATGGCCAGGCGGTCGGCCAGGGCATCCACCTCCTCGAGGTAATGGCTGCTGAGCAGCACCGTGGTGCCCTGGTCGCGCAGTTGCTGAAGCACCTGCCAGATGGTGGCGCGACTCTCGATGTCGAGGCCCACGGTGGGTTCATCGAGCACCAGCACCCGGGGCCGGTGCAGCAGCCCGGCGGCCAGGTCGAGGCGCCGGCGCATGCCGCCGGAGTAACTGCCGCAGCGGCGGTCGATCCAGGCCTCCATGGCGAGGAGCTCGATCAGCTCGGCCGTGCGGGCGAGGCGGTCGGCGGCCGGCATGTGATGGAGATCCGCCTGGAGGTGCAGCAGCTCCCTGCCACTGAGGATCTTGTCGATGGCCACCTCCTGGGCGACGTAGCCGAGCAGGCGCCGGACCGTGCGCGGTTCGGCCAGGGCATCCACCCCGGCCACCTGGACCTGGCCGGCATCGGGAGCCAGCAGGGTGCAGAGGATGCGCAGGGCCGTGGTCTTGCCGGCGCCGTTGGGCCCGAGCAGTCCGTAGAGGGAGCCCGCCGGCACACTCAGGGAGAGGTCGTCCAGGGCCTGCACCGGCTCAACCTTGCGGCCGCCGAAACGCTTGCTGAGGTGCTGGAGCTCGATCAAGCCGGGATCAATCGCGATGGGCCGGAAGCCAGGTCAATCTAGGCAGCTGCCGTGGGGGCCAGATGGAGTGCAGCGGCCACCAGGGCACCCGGAGCACCGGCGGTGGCCAGGGGGGTGCGCGCCAGCACCAGCAGCAGGCAGATGCCGAACAGATAGAAGATCGACCAGCGGAACATGCTGCGGGCCCGGCGAGGATCGCCGGGGTCCTCCAGCAGGCTGGCGCTGAGCTGGAGCAGCCTGGCGTTGAAGGGCAGCACCAGCAGGCCATAGAGCCAGCCACCGCTGGGCAGGGCCACCACGCCGGCCAGACTCATCGCCACCGTCACCCAGCTGTAGCGGCGGATCGCCCCGGCCGTGACCTCCAGACCCTTGACCACCGGCAGCATCGGGATGCCCACCGAGCGGTAGTCCTCATGCAGGAGCAGGGCCAGGGCCCAGAAGTGGGCCGGGGTCCACACCATCACCAAACTGAACAGCCACCAGCTGCTCCAGCCGAGGTGGCCGGTGGCGGCGGCCGCCCCCACGAGCGGGGGGATGGCGCCGGCGATGCCGCCGATGACGATGTTCTGGGTGGTGCGCGGCTTGAGCAGGGCCGTGTACAGCAGCACGTAGCTGCACAGCCCCAGCAGGGCCAGGGAGGCGGCCAGGGCGTTCACCCCCAGGACGAGCACCAGCACCGAGGCGACCGTGAGACCGACGGCCAGGGCAAAGGCCTGGCGCTGGGCCAGCCGGCCCGACGGCAGCGCCCGGCGACTGGTGCGCTGCATGCGGCCGTCGAGTTCCTGCTCCCAGAGACAGTTGAGGACACCGGCCGCCGCCGAGGCCATCGAGCCACCCACCAGGGTGCAGACCAGTCGCAGCGGGTCCAGGGGCCAGGCGGCCGTGAGGGCCATGCCCCCGACGGTGGTGGCGAGCAGCAACGGGATGAGCCTCGGCTTGGCCACCTCAAGCCAGGCCGGCAACTTCACCGAGGGTCGGATCGCTGCCGGCGCCGGAGACGCGGCGATGGCCGACACGGCGCTAACACTAACCATGGACCACCTCAGGACGGGTAGGAACGGACGGGGACAGGAACGACGATCCCCAGAGACCACCGAGCACACCCACCAACAGGGCGGCGGTGAGCTGGTGGGCCACGGTGACGGCGGGGACGACCAGTTGGAGCCGCAGGGTGACGACCCCGAGGGCCACCTGAACGATCACCAGAGCGGCAGCGGCAAAGGCGAGGGCCTGGAGGCGCCGATGGCCTGCCGGCAAAGCCAGGGAGCTGGCGGCAAGCAGCAGCACCACGACGGCCGCCGGGTAGGCCCCTTGCCGGTGCAAGAGCAGCCAGCGGCAGCCCTCACCGGCCTGGAAACAGAGATCGGCCGCCCAGCGGCTGGCCATGGCCCCACCCAGCAGGCACTGGGCACCGACGAGCAGGGCCGCCAGAACCGCCAGGGCGGGCCACCAGCGCGGCAGGGACCTGGCAGCGGCGGCAGCCGCCTCAGGCTCAGGGCGCTCCAGCCCCTGATGCATGGCACTCAACAGCAGAACCAGGCTGAGGGCGGTGGCCAGGTGCAGGGTGACGGTGGGCGCCGCCAGCTGACTGAGCACCGTCAGGGCCCCCAGTCCCCCTTGCACGGCCACCAAGGCCAGGGCCAGGCCGGAGCTCCAGGGCAGCCAGCCTGGGAAGCGCGAGCGGAAGCGCAGGCTGAGGGCGAACAGCAGCAGCAGGGCCACGCCCACAAGGAAGGCGTCGAGGCGGTGAAACCACTCCAGAAAGACCTGCAGGTTCCACTGGCGGCCCGGCCAGAGCACCCCGTAACAGAGGGGCCAGTCCGGGCAGGCCAGGCCCGCCTCCATCACCCGGGTGGCGCCGCCGATGGCCACCAGGGCCACCAGGGCAACGACGAGGTGGGCCGTGAGCAGGGGCACCAGGCGAAGGGGCCAACCGGCCCCGCTGGTGGACCGTGGCCGGGACAGGGGTTGCGCGGAAGGCGCCACGGCCATGAATGAATGCTCTTCTGGGTGCCCAAGTTAGCGGGCATTGAAAGATGTGCGAATCAGCACATCGCCCGAAGTGAATGTGAAATTTCTCCGAAATTGCTTCTCTGGCTACAACGAACCCACGGGCGCGTGCGGGGGCTTGCCTCTCCGAACGCATCATCGCCAGCCAGGCCCGAGTCCCAGCAGCGGTGGCGAACACCGCCGGGGAGCCGGGTCAGCGGATCGAAGGCTGGTGGTCCTCCGGACTGGAACGGGACCGCGGCAAGGCCCTTCCTTTCCCAGGCTTGCTGTGGAAGCGGCCCAGGATCAGGGCAATGAGGATGGCGATGTACAGCTGGCCGGAAATGGTGATCACCACCGTGATCACTTGCCCCGTCACGTCGCTGCTGCGAAGCACCGCCGTTCCCACGGTGGTCAGGATCATGAACGACGCCGCCATCAGCGCCGGCGCCATCGCCACGGCGTCAGCGTTGCGATCCTGAAGCACCGGCAGGGCGGCAAGGTCGAAGGCGCCCGGGTGCAGGACCCAGAGGGCCACCAGCATCACACCACCGGCGATGCCCACCAGTAGATAGCCGGAGGTGGCTCCCATCACCACGGCCAGGGTCACGAAGGGCTCACGCACCAGGGTCTTCACCTTGCGCACCAGCGCCACCAGAAAAAACAGCAGCCAGGCGATCACGTGGGGCACCGTGATGAGGCGCCCCAGCGGTGGATCGAAGGCCAGTGCCAGATGCCACACCCCCTCCAGGACGAGCGCCAGGCCACCGAGGCCGTACAACAGAGGCCGTGTGCTGACCAGGGGTGAGTACCGCGTCACCGTGGTGATCAACACCACCGCCAGGCTGATCAGCAGCAGAGAAAGCACCCAGGCGTGCGACTGACAGAACGGCAGCACCAGAATGATCAACACCTCGGTGGCGAGGGTCAGGATGTAGCCGCGATGGCGGTGTCGGAGCCTCTGGATCTGCTCGTGGGTGAAGGGCATGGCGGCTCCGCTCAAGCGCGTCTCGGGATGTGAGGCACCTCAGAATCAAAGGATCCCGGCAACAGATCGCCCACAGCTGGGCGTGGGTGCGAAACGTGGTCGCCATGGGGTTCAGCCGCTGCCCAGGGCTGAAGGCGGGATCACGCCACAGGAACGGCTGGTTCCACGAACGGGGGCCAACAGCACCGGCAGGGCCGTGGGGGGGGGGGGGGCGTGCCCATGATCGGGGGCTTGGGCGAGGGCCTCGACGGGCCAGGAAGTTTGGAGGCATTCAAAGATGTGCGAATCAGCACATCGTGCGAACTGAATGTGAAATTTCTCAGAAATTGCTTCTCTGGCTACAACGAACGCACGACCCGCGAACGGCCTTCCATAAGCTGTTCAGCTCAGGAGCCCTCCACCCTCCCGAGCGCCGTCCCGCCGCCGCCACCGTGCCGATTCCCTCTTCCCTGGTCACCCTGCTGGTGGGCATGGCGCTCGTCCTGTCAGGCCTCTGGGTGGGCTACAACGTCGACCTCCTCCCCCTCGACGCCAGCGCCAACGCCCCCGTCTACGACTCCCTGTTCCGTGTCCTGTTCAGCATCGGCACGATCCTGTTCCTGGGCATCGTCGGCCTGGTGGTGTTCAGCCTGGTGCGTTTCCGCCGTCGGCCCGGCGACCAGACCGACGGGCTGGCGATCGAGGGAAACCTGCTGCTGGAGATCGTCTGGACGGCGATCCCCGCGATCGTGGTCCTGTTCGTGGGCATCTACAGCTACGACATCTACGAGCGGATGGGCGGCATGAGCAGCCTCAACGACCATTCCGCCATGCACCGGATGCCCCCCATGGAAACCATGGAGGCCTCGGTCAGCACAGCCGGCCCTGGGGTGGACCCCACGGCAGCCCCCGCCCTGAAGGCCCCCCGGGTCTGGGGCGGCATCGGCACCGGAGCCGACGAAACCAATGTGCTGCCTGTGGAGGTGACAGCCATGCAGTTCGCCTTCATCTTCCACTACCCGGAAGGAGACATCACCAGCGGCGAGCTGCACGTGCCCAATGGCCGTCCGGTGGAACTTCGCATGAAGGCCAACGATGTGATCCACGCCTTCTGGGTGCCCCAGTTCCGGCTCAAGCAGGACGTGATCCCCGGCCAGCCCACCGTGCTCACCTTCACCCCCACCAAGGCGGGCAGCTACCCGATCATCTGTGCCGAGCTCTGTGGCCCGTACCACGGCGGGATGCGTTCCACCGTGGTGGTGCACGAACCGGAGGCCTATGACGCCTGGTTGCTGAAGAACAGCCCCGTGACAGCCACGGTCGCCAGCGCCCCGGGCACCCCCACCGCCTGATCGTCCGCTCTCCAGGTTTCCCCCCCGCCCGATCCTGCCAGCCCCGATGACCGTCGCTTCCCCCAACGACTTCCAGGACAGCCTCCAGCCCCAGGGCTGGCTGCGCTACTTCAGCTTCAGCCTCGACCACAAGGTGATCGGGATCCAGTATCTGGTGACCGGATTTCTCTTTTATTTCATCGGCGGTGCCCTGGCCGGGGTGATCCGGGCCGAGCTGGCCAGTCCCATTTCCGATTTCGTCAGCCGCGAAACCTACAACGAAGTTCTCACGCTGCACGGCACCGTGATGATCTTCCTATGGATCGTGCCAGTGGTGAATGGTGGGTTCGGCAATTATCTGATTCCCTTCTATGTGGGGGCCAGGGACATGGCCTTCCCCAGGCTCAATGCCGTGGCCTTCTGGATGATTCCGCCGGCTGGAATTCTGCTGATCGGCAGCTATTTCATCACCGGAGCCGCCCAGTCCGGCTGGACCGCCTACCCACCGCTGAGCCTCACCACCCCCGCCCTTGGACAGGTGGTCTGGATCGTGAGCGTCCTGCTGCTGGGTGGCAGTTCCATCTTCGGCGGGATCAACTTCATCGCCACGGTGCTGAAGCTGCGGCGGCCCGGGCTGAAGCTGATGCAGCTGCCGATGTACTGCTGGGCGATGCTCGGCACCAGCATCCTGGTCGTGCTCTCCACCCCCGTGCTGGCCGGCACGCTGCTGCTGCTCAGCTTCGACATCGTCGCCCACACCGGCTTCTTCAACCCGGCCCTGGGCGGAAATGTGGTGGTGTACCAGCACCTCTTCTGGTTCTATTCCCACCCGGCGGTGTACATCATGGTGCTGCCGGCCTTCGGCCTGGTGAGCGAAATCCTGCCCATCCACTCGCGCAAGCCCCTGTTCGGCTACACCACGATGGTGTACTCCATCCTGGCCATCGTGGTGTTGGGCCTGGTGGTCTGGGCGCACCACATGTTCACCAGCGGCACGCCCCCCTGGATGCGCCTGTTCTTCACGATCGCCACCTCGTTCATCGCCGTACCGACCGGCATCAAGTTCTTCAATTGGCTGGCCACTCTCTGGGGAGGCAAGCTGGCCCTGAACAGCGCCATGCTCTTCTCCTGCGCCTTCATCGTCAATTTCGTGTTCGGTGGGATCACCGGTGTGGCCCTGGCTCAGGTTCCCTTCGACATCCACGTGCACGACACCTATTTCGTGGTCGGCCACTTCCACTACATTGTCTATGGCGGCACGGTGTTCGTGATCTTCGCCTCCATCTACCACTGGTATCCGAAGTTCACCGGCCGGATGCTGAATGAGGATCTGGGTCGCCTGCATTTTCTGCTGACCTTCGTGGGTTTCAACCTCTGCTTCGCCCCCCAGCACTGGCTGGGCCTGAACGGCATGCCCCGCCGGGTGGCTGAGTACGACCCCAGCTTCACCACCCTCAACCAGATCAGCAGTGTCGGAGCCCTGCTGATGGCCATCAGCAGCCTGCCCTTTCTCTACAACGTGCTGGTGAGCGCCTTCAAGGGCCAGGTGGCCGGCGACAACCCCTGGAACGCCCTCACTCCTGAGTGGCTCACCTCCTCGCCGCCGCCGGTGGAGAACTGGATCGGTGCAGCGCCGCTGGTGGAACACCCCTACGGTTACGGCGTTGACGAAGACGCCCTGAGCGTGGAGGCCGCCACCGGCAGGGACCTCTGGAGCGGCACCGGGCGCCGCTGATCACCTCACCGCTTTTCCTACCCCGCCTTCCCTTGTCCGTCCTGCCATGACCAGCCTCGCCACCAGCACCAGCGCCGCCGAAGCGGTGACCGCCGAGGGCCATGAGGGCCATGCGGATCTGAGGCTTTTCGGCCTGGCCACCTTCCTGGTGGCCGATGGCATGACCTTCGCGGGCTTCTTCGCCGCCTATCTCACCTTCCGTGCCGTCAATCCACTGCCGGAGGGATCCACCTACGAGCTGGAACTGCTGCTGCCGTCAATCAACACCATGCTGTTGCTGGTGAGCAGCTACACCTTCCACCGCTCCGGCCGCAATCTGCTGCTGGGTCAGATGGGCCCCTGCCGCGCCTGGCTGCTGCTCACCGCGGGCCTCGGCGCCGCCTTCCTGGCCGGGCAGATGGTGGAGTATTTCACCCTGCCCTTCGGCCTCACCGACAACCTGTTCGCCAGCACGTTCTATGCCCTGACAGGTTTTCACGGGCTGCACGTCACCCTCGGGGTGATCTGCATCCTGCTGGTCTGGTTCCAGACCCGCAACGGCGGTCGTGTCACCAGCGCCGCCCCCTTCGGCCTGGAGGCCGCCGAGCTCTACTGGCACTTCGTCGACGGCATCTGGGTGGTCCTGTACGGGATTCTTTATCTGCTCTGATTCCCTGAGACTGTTGCCTGTTCAGCACAACGATCGGCACAATCGTTTCAGAAGTCTCCGTCTGACCGGCTGATGGGTGCCCAGAAAGGACCAGCCAATGAGGACAACTCAGCCGGAGCCGTGATGCTGGAAGGCCAGGCGTTGCTGGAGAAGGCCCGCTCGCTCAGCAACCGACCGGAGGATCAGATCGCCCGCGCCTGCGGCTATGTGGGGCCGAGCGGCAGGGTGCTCAAGAAGAATTTTTACCGGGCCCTGGTGGCCGCCAAGGGATACACCCTGCCATCAAGTGGGTCCGGCGGCAGCGGTGCCAGTGGGGTCGGGAAGGGACGTCAGGCCGAATTCCGCACTCGCGTCCACGGCAATGGCAACCTGCTGATCGGCCAGGCCTACACGCGGCGCATGGGGCTGGAACCGGGTCAGGAGTTCAGGATCGAGATCCACAAGGAAACCGGTTCGATCTGGCTGCTGCCCCTTGATGATTCCGGCGACGCCCTCCCCTGAGCCGGACGCGGTAGGCCGTCAGTCCGCTTCCGGGTGAAAGCTGGCGCTGAAGCGCAGCAGGTCGATGCCGCTGAACAGGAAACTGATCCCGACCAGGGTGCCCACCACCCAGAGCAGGCTCCAGAACTTGAGCGTGAGGATCAGCAGCCCCAGGGCAAGCGTCACCAGGCCGTTCACCAGGCCCCAGCGCCAACCGGCGATCTGACGGTGGGAGGTGGCGACCAGGGCCTCCACCACCCCCTCCACCACGAACACCACGCCGATCGCCAGAGCCAGTCCTGCCATCGGGATCGCCGCCGCCGCCGGACCGGAGGCCATCTGCTGGATCATCCATACCCCCAGAACCAGGAACAGGGTGGAGGTCACCAGACGCCAGAAGGTGATGGCCTTGCTCAGCCCCGGAGAGCGCAGCAGGGAGCTGATCCACCCCACCAGGCCTCCCACCAGGAAGGCGATGGCCACCACGGCGGTCACCCACTTGGAGGCCAGCACGGGGAACACGAGGGCGAGCACCCCCAGCACCAGGAGCATCACCCCCTCCGCCAAGGTGAAGGCGCGCAGGGCCGAGCCCATGGCCTGGCGGGAGGAGGGGGCTTCGGTGGTGAGCATCTGTGCCGTTGGCGCTGTCGTCAGCGTGACAAGGGAGCCCGCCACTGACCACAGGCGTTGATGACTCTCAGCATCCGCGGCTCCGGGTCCGCCGCCGGGCCGCTAACCCCAGCCGTGCTCCGCCAGCCAGGCCGAGGAGAGCGTGGCCTGGGGCGCCGCCCTTCCAGCCGGCCGCAGCAGCTGTTCGGTGTACTTGGCCAGCAGGTCGGCCTCCAGGTTGACCGTCTCGCCCACCTTGCGTCCCGCCAGGGTGGTGGTACTCCAGGTGGTGGGAATCACGGCGATCCAGAAGCGGCTGCCGTCGGCCTCGCAGCCGGCCACCGTCAGGCTGATGCCATCGAGTGCCACGCTCGCCTTCTCGCACACATAGCGGCCGTAGGCGGGATCCTGCCAGGCCACCTCCAGCCGCCAGGAATCCGGCTGCCGCTGGATGGCGGTGATCTCCCCGAGGCCATCGACGTGACCGCTGACCAGGTGGCCACCGAGGCGGTCGACCAGGCGCAGGGCCGGCTCCAGGTTCACCCAGCCGCCACCTGCGGCCCGCTCGGCCAGGGTGCTGCGGCCCAGGGTCTCCTCGCTGACATCGGCCCGGAAGCCATCAGAGAACAGCTCGGCCACCGTCAGGCAGACCCCATCGACGGCCACGCTGTCCCCCAGGGCCAACGGGCTGAGATCGGTGCGCACGCGCACACCGGCCGGACTCCGCTCCAGCCTGCCGATGGCCTGCACCAGTCCGGTGAACATTCCCTGAGGCGGCTGCACTGGCCATAATCGTTCCACGGGGACCATCACGTGCGAGGAGCGGGCCCGACCATGGTTGAAATGCGTGTCGCCGGGATTGCCCTGGATGCGGCCAGCCGAAGCCCGATCGTCCTGCTGCGGGACCCTGCCGGCCGCCGGCAGGTGCCGATCTGGATCGACCAGGCCCAGGCGCAGAACATCCTTTCGGGTCTGAACAGGGAACGGCCGCCCCGGCCCCTGAGCCACGACCTGATGGCCACCCTGCTGGAGGCCGGGGGCCTGCGGCTGGAGCGGGTGATCATCCACGCGATCGAGGACAACACCTTCCGGGCCGTGCTCAAGCTGCAGAACGGCACCGACCAGCCCATCGAGCTGGACGCCCGGCCCAGCGATGCCATTGCCCTGGCCCTGCGCACCGACAGCGGCATCTGGATGCTCGAGGAGGTGGTGGCCGACGCCTCGATCCCGGTCGATGCGGAGGCCGATGCCGAAGACCAGGAGGATTTCCGCCGCTTCCTCGACCGCACCAGCCCGGCCGACCTGATCCGCCACATCGGCCGAACGGTCGCCGAGCCCGATCTCGGCCCGGAGGAAGCCCCCGAGGGAGGCGGCCCTGGCGCCTGACCCCCAGGCGCCGCCGCTGCCGGCAGCACGGCGACCGTTCGGACGCGGCAGGCCGGTGTCGGCGTTCACCCTCGGCACGATGCGGGCCCTGGATTCTGCGGAGGCCACCGACGCCGTGCTCGTGGCGGCCCTGGCGGCCGGAATCAACCACATCGAAACCGCCCCCGCCTATGGCCCGGCCGAGGTGTTCCTGGGGCGGGCCCTGCAGCGGCTTGGGGAGCGCGACCCGGCCGGCCTCTCCGCCCTGGTGCTGACCAGCAAGCTGCTGCCGGGTCCGGGTGTTGATGAAGGCCGCAGCCAGCTGCGGGCCTGCCTGAAACGGCTGGGGATCGAACGGCTCGACAACCTGGCCGTGCATGGCCTCAACCGGCCGGAGCATCTGGCCTGGGCCCTGTCGGGACCAGGCGCCGAGCTGCTGGCCTGGGCCACCGGCGAGGGGCTGGTGGGCCAGGTGGGCTTCAGCAGCCACGGCGACACGGCCCTGATCGACGCGGCCCTGGCCAGCGGCCACTTCAGCTTCTGCAGCCTGCACCTGCATCTGTTCGACCAGGAACGGCTGCCCCTGGCCCGCCAGGCCCTGGCGGCAGGAATCGGCGTGATGGCCATCTCCCCGGCCGACAAGGGCGGCCGTCTCTTTGCCCCCCCCGACGAGCTGATCGCCGACTGCGCCCCCTTCGCGCCGCTGGAGCTCGCCTACCGCTTCCTGCTGGCCGAAGGGATCAGCACCCTCACCCTGGGGGCCGCCCGGCCGGAGGACCTGGCCTGGGCCGTGCGCCTGGGCGCCGTCGCCGCTGTCCCCAGTGCCGACGAACGCCAGGCCCTGGCGGCGGCTCTGGCACGACTGGAGAGGGCCGGGAGCGAACGGCTCGGAGCCGACCGCTGCGGCCAGTGCCGCCAGTGCCTGCCCTGCCCCAACGCCGTTCCGATCCCCGCCCTGCTGCGCCTGCGCAACCTGGCGGTGGGCCATGGCATGGAACCGTTCGCAAGCGAGCGCTACAACCTCATCGGCCGGGCCGGCCACTGGTGGGAGCAGGTGGATGCCTCTGCCTGCGGTCGCTGCGGCGCCTGCCTGCCCCGCTGCCCGCTCCAGCTGCCGATCCCCGATCTGCTGGCCGACACCCACCGGCGGCTGGCCGCTGCGCCACGCCGCCGTCTGTGGGGCTGAGCCCCGATGACCCCTTCAAGCGCCAGGGGCAGGGGCAGGGGCGGCGCCATCCCACAGCTGCTGCAGCCTGAGGCGCTCGGCGGCCGCCAGCGGCGGCAAGCTGAAGCAGCGCTCCAGCACCGGCTGGGGGGGCAACAGCAAGGCGGCGACCGCCGCCGGGAAATCCGCCAGGGCCCGCTGCAGCTGGTCCCTGGGCAGGGGCGGCACCCAGCCCCCCGCCAGCAGGGCCGGCAGCAGGGGGGGCTCCAGCGCCTCCCCCAACCACTCCAGGGGCGGCTCCGGATGGGGACCGGCCGGCCGCAGCAACAGGTTCCAGCTCAGGGGGGAGCCGCCCTCGGGCAGCAGCACCTGCAGCCGGGGATCGCGGCGCAGCAGGCCCACCACCCGCTGGCGGGGCAGGACGACGGCCTCGGCTTCGCCGGTGAGCAGCAGGCTCAGGCCATCCCGCTCGTCGTAGGCCAGGGCTGAGCGCCGCAGCCGCCGCAGCCGTTCCGGGTCCTCCCCCACCAACGCCATCGTCACCCGGGGGGAGGAGGGCAGCACCAGGCGACCGGCCAGGCTGGGGTCGAGCAGCAGGTCCCAGCCCTCGGACCGCCGCCGGGCCAGGTCGGGCCGGTTGCGCAGCACCAGCACCCAGGGGCCGTAGGACCAGGGGAACGCCAGGGGGCCGTTGCCGGATGGGCCATGGAGGCGGGCCAGTGGGGCCGCCATCGGCGCGAGCCGCTCGATCAGCGCCGGGGTGCCGATGGGCTGCAGGTCGGTGGGTTTCAGTTCGCCGGCCCAACCATCGCTGAGCTGCAGCAGGCCCGTCAGGGGAGCGGCCGCCCGGGCGAGCACCTGGGCGGGATCCTCCAGGAGCTGGCTGCGCCAGGGTTTGGGCAGGCGGCGGACCCAGGCGGCGGGCAGATCGCCCCGGCTGCCCAGCAGCAGCGGCTCCTGGCGGTCGCAACCGGCCAGCAGGGTGAGGGCGGAGGCGGCACCAAGACGCAGCAGGGTGCGGCGGCTGAGGCCCGGGGATGGCGGTGGGGGGGAAGGGGCACCCATTCAGCGGACCGTAGGTGGCGGCGGCCCCAGCAGCGTGGCGCAGGCCTGGTCGCAGAGGCGGGCCAGGGCCGGGCTGGAGCGGCCGCTGAGTTGCCACAGCAGGGCCAGCCCTCCCGCCCCCACACCCTCCTTGACGTAGCCCAGCTCGTAGGCCGCCAGGGCCGGATGGCAGGGATCGGTGAAGCGCAGGTCGGCCGCGAAGGCCAGGGGCTCCACCCCCCAGCGCCCACCGATGCGGCGCAGCAGCAGGGCCAGGTCGCTGCCCGCCTCATCCGCCACCCAGGCGGTGGTGCCCAGGGCGGTGCCGGCAGCGATCGCCGGGCGGAGCGAAGGGGGCGCCAAAGCCAGGGCCAGGCCCAGGACCGCCGCCATCTGGCTGCCGCCGGCCAGCAGCACGGGCCGGCCAGCGGCGGCGGCGGCCAGCACCATGGCGGCGGCCAGGGGCTGCATCGGGTCCCCCAGCGCCGCCGCCACGCGGGCGGCCCCAGCACCACCATCGGTCAGGCCCGCCGCCCGCAGCCCCCGTTCCACCAACGCCGCCTTGCGGCCATGGTCGGGGTGGCGCAGGCTGCCGCTCACCAGCCCGTGGGCCGCCACCCCCAGCCCCACCAGCACGGCCAGGGCCGTGCTGGTGCCCCCTGGCACGCATTCCGCCAGCAGCAGGGGGCGCCCTGGGGGCAGACCCTCGCCCCAGCGGCGGCCCAGGGCCAGCAGGGCCTCCAGCCGCCCCGGATCGAGGGCCTCGCCGCCGCTCAGGCAGCGGGCCGGACCGCCCCCGGCCAACCCCGGCAGCCGCAGGTGGGCCACGGCCGGGGCCACCGGGCAGCCCAGGTCGACGACCAGGGGGGCCACGGCCAGCTCCCGCAGCACCACATGGCTGATCAGGGCGGGGGACACCCCGGCGGGCAGGGGCGGCAGGGCATGGGGACGCTCTCCGGCGGGACCGAGCAGCAGCAGTTCGGCGTCAGCCGCCGCCGTGCGGCGCCGGGAGCTTGGGGTGGCACCGGCGGCGGAGATGCCGGGAACGGCGGCGGTGTCGGTGGCCGCCAGCAGCAACAGCACCTCGCTGTGGCGCCAGCCCTGCCGCCAGGGCCCGCACCAGCGGTCGGCGGCGGCCGCGGAACCGCAGATCCGCCGCAGCTGGCTCAAAGGGGGTCGAGGGCCACCAGACCGCGCAGGGCAGGCGGCGGCTCGCTGATCGGCAGGCCGAGCCTTGGGAAGATCCAGTAGGCCACGGCGTGGAGGGCCAGCACCACGATCAGGTTCTGCAGCAGCACCAGCAGCAGGGCCGCGACCTGCACCTGGGCCAGATCGAAGCCCCCGGCCAGACCCACCACCCCCGCCAGGCGGTCCAGCAGATTGGCGGCGGCGGTGGTGATCACCACCCAGAGGTTCTCCCCCACCAGCACCGAGAGCACGGCCACCCGCACCAGGAAGCCAGCGGCGCCGATCAGGGCGCCCACCCCCAGGGTGAGCCACCAGCTGCTGCGCCGACGCCAGCCCCACCCCAGCCAGAGGGAAAGCAGGCCATAGGGGAACAGCACCAGGGGGCCGCGGATCGGCCCCATCAGGGCCACCAGCAGCAGAGCCGTCACCACCACCCCTTCCAGGGCGCAGAGCCAGCCATGGCGCAACTGCAGCAGGGCCAGGGGCAGGGGCAGGGCGAGGCGGAACAGGGGGCTGCCCACCGGCAGGTAGTAGAGCGCCACCCACAACAGGGCGGTGGAGGCCGCCAGGTAGGCGGTGTCCATCAGCTGGCGTGCCTGGCGAGGGCTCAGCTGCCGCCGGGAGGGAGGGGTCATCGGCTCAGCGCGGCGCCGGCGCCGGACGGGAGGCGGGGGCCGCGCTGCCCGCGGCGGGGGCGGCACTGCCGGTGGCCGGGGCGGGGGGTTCCGGAGCGGGCGTGCCGGCCGCCGGCATGCGCTCGATCGTCTCCACCTCGAACGGCACCCCGGCGGCCCGCAGCGCCTTGGTGACCACCTCAGCCGGGGCGGAGGGGTCGGCCAGGGGCAGGCGGATCGTGACGCGGTAGGGGGCCGGACGCACGGGCGGGGACTCGGGGGTCACCGGGGTGGGGGTGGCGGCAGGAGAGCGGGCCGGCGGCTCGCTGGCCACCGGGCGGGGCGGGGTGGCCGGGCTTGGCGCCGGGGTGGTGGGCGTCGTCCGGGGGGCCGTGGCCGGGGGGGAGGCTGGAGCACCGGAAAAGCTGCGCGACAGGGCGTCGCCGAAGGCCGTGCCACCGCAGGCGGACAGCAGCAGGGGCAGCGTCAGCAGGGTTCCCGCCAGAGGAAGGGAGGGGCGGGGCGCTGCCATCAGCTGCCCGCGGGTTTGATCACCCGCACGGCGCTGGCCCGCAGCCGACCGGACTTGGTGGTGGCGGGGGGCTTCTTGGCGGCGGCTGGCTTGGGGGTCGTCTTTTTGGCGGCTGTCGTCTTGGAGCTGGCCTTGGTGGTGGTCTTGGCGGCAGCCCTGGTGGCGCTGCGGGCCTTGGCGGCGCTCTTGCTGCTGGCCGCCTTGGCAGCCAGCAGTTCCACCGCCTGCTCCAGGGAAATCGTGTCGGCGGTGGTGCCCTCCGGCAGGGAGGCGTTCACCTTGCCCTGCTTGACGTACAGGCCGTAGGGACCGTCGAACAGCTGGATCGACTCCTCGGAGCCCTCCGGCGCGCCGAGATCCTTCAGGGCCGTGCGACCGCCGCGACCCTTCTTGGGCATGGCCAGCAGCTCCAGGGCCCGGTCGAGGCCCACAGCCAGCACGTCATCTTCGGCCTTGAGGGAGCGGTAGTCCTTCTCCCCCTTGCCCTTGTCGTGGACCACGTAGGGGCCGAAGCGTCCCAGCCCGGCCTGCACCTTGCCCCCGTCGGGGTGCTCCCCCAGGAGGCGGGGCAGCCGCAGCAGACCCAGGGCGTCCTCCAGGCTGAGATCCTCAGGCTTGACGCCCTTGGGCAGGGAGGCCCGCTTGGGCTTGGGTACCTCCTCGCTCACCTGGCCGCGCTGCACATAGGGGCCGTACTGGCCAAACAGCAGGTAGACCTGCTCGCCGCTCTCGGGATCCTCCCCGAGCGATTCGGGACCTTCGGCCTTCTGGCGCAGCAGCAGCTCAGCCTTCTCGGCGTCGAGGTCGGCGGGGGTGATCTCCTGGGGCAGGGTGGCCTTGAGCAGCTCCTCGCTGCCGTCCTCCGCCACCCGCTTGGTCTCGAGGTAGGCCCCGAAACGGCCGATGCGCACCACACAGGGCAGACCCTCCAGCACCACCGTGCGGGAGATGCCGGGGTCGATGTCGCCCTCCCGTTGCTGCACCTGGGTCTCCAGGCCCTTCTCGCCCTTGTAGAAGCCCTCCAGATAGGGCAACCAGGAGACCTTGCCGGTGGAGATCTCGTCGAGGGTGTGCTCCATCTTCGAGGTGAAAGCCGTGTCCACCAGGTCGGGGAAGTGCTCCTCCAGCAGGGCCGTCACCGCGAAGGCCGTGAAGCTGGGGGTGAGGGAATTGTTCTGCAGGGTGGCGTAACCCCGGTCGACGATGGTGCCGATGATGCTGGCGTAGGTGGAGGGCCGGCCGATGCCCTCCTTCTCCAGGGTCTTGACCAGGGCGGCCTCGCTGTAGCGGGCGGGGGGCTGGGTCTGGTGGCCGAGGGCCTCCACCCCCCGGCAGACGGGCGCGTCGCCGACGGCGAGTGAGGGCAGCAGCACCTCCTGGCCCTCCAGGGCCGCATCGGGGTCATCGCTGCCCTCCACATAGGCGCGGAAGAAACCGGCGAAGTCGATGCGCTTGCCGCTGGCCCGGAAGGTGGCACCCGCCGCTTCGATGTCGACGGCCAGCAGGGTGAGCCGGGCGTCGGCCATCTGACTGGCCACGGTGCGCTTCCAGATCAGCTCGTAGAGGGCCAGGTCGCGGCCATCGAGGCCGGAGTCCTTGGGCGTGCGGAAGCTCTCGCCGGCGGGCCGGATCGCCTCGTGGGCCTCCTGGGCATTGCGGGCCTTGGTGCTGAACTGGCGCGGCTCGGGACTGAGGAATTCCTTGCCGTACATCGCGCCGACGCAGTTGCGCGCCGCCGTCAGGGCCTGGTCGGAGAGGTGCACCGAGTCGGTGCGCATGTAGGTGATGAAGCCCCGCTCGTAGAGGGCCTGGGCCGTGCGCATGGTGTCGCGGGCCGAGAGCCGCAGCTTGCGGTTGGACTCCTGCTGCAGGGTGCTGGTGGTGAAGGGGGGCACGGGCCGCCGCACCGTGGGCTTCTCCTCCACCGCAGACACCCGCCACGGCGAGCGTTCCACGGCGGCCTTGAGGGCACCGGCCTCCGCTTCGCTGAGCAGCTTGACCTTGCTGCCCGGCTTGAGGCCGCCGGTGGTCTCATCGAAATCGGAGCCGCCGGCGATCCGCTCGGACCCCAGGTGGGTCAGCTTGGCTTCAAATGGCACGGCGGCCTGCTCGAGGCCGGCCTTGAGATCCCAGTAACTGCCGCTGCGGAAGGCGCGGCGGGCGCGCTCGCGCTGCACCAGCAGCCGCACCGCCACCGACTGCACCCGTCCGGCGGACAGGCCCCAGGCCACCTTCTTCCAGAGCAGGGGCGAGAGGGTGTAGCCCACCAGGCGATCGAGGATGCGGCGGGTCTCCTGGGCATGGACCAGCTCCATGTCGAGGTCGCGGGTCTGGTCGAGGGCGCGGCCGATGGCCTCCTTGGTGATCTCGTGGAACACCATGCGCTTCACCGGCACCTTCGGCCCCAGGAGCTGGAGCAGGTGCCAGCTGATGCTCTCCCCTTCCCGGTCTTCATCCGTGGCCAGCAACAGCTGGTCGGCGTCCTTGAGGGCGTCCTTGAGCTCCTTCACCACCTTTTTCTTGTCCTTCGGCACCACGTACAGGGGCTCAAAGGCGTTGGCGGTATTGACACCGAGGTTGGCCCACTTCTCCCCCTTGTGGGCCGCAGGAATCTCACTGGCGTTGTTGGGCAGGTCGCGCACATGGCCCATCGACGCCTCCACGCGGAAGGTCTTGGGCAGGAACGCCCGGATGGTGCGGGCCTTGGTGGGGCTCTCGACGATGACCAGGGTGTGGGCCACGGGAAGGCGCGATACCGCTTCCTTCTTTATCGCATCGGCGGACCCGGCGGGTATCGGGGCACCAGACCGACCCCCCAGATGGCGGCTACAGTCCGCCAGATCGCGTGCCTCCCCGAACCCTGTGGCAGACCTGTTTCTGGCAGCAGCGAGCTCCGTCACCACGGCCGCTTCCGCCGCCGAGGCCATTGCTTCGGGTCTGGGCACGGGCGCGCTGGCCCTGCAACTGAATGCCGGGGCCATCGCTCCGGAAGTGGCCGTTCTGCTGACCCTGGTGGTCTGCCTCGTGGTCGACCTGGCCGGTGAGAAGGCGGTCAGTCGCTGGGTGCCGCCCATCTGTTACGGCGGCCTCGGGGCCTCCCTGGTGCTGCTGGCCCTGCAGTGGGACAGCCCCCTGGAGCCTTCCTTCCTCGGTTCTTTCCTGGCCGACAACCTGGCGATCGCCTTCCGGGCGGTGGTGGCCGCCTCCACCTTGATTTCGCTGCTGCTCAGCTGGCGCTACGTGGAGCGCAGCGGCACGCCGATGGGCGAATACGCCGCGATCCTGCTGGCCGCCACGCTCGGGGCCATGTTCCTGTGTGGCTCCACCGACCTGGTCAGCATCTTCATTTCCCTGGAAACCCTCTCGGTCGCCAGCTATCTGCTGGCGGGGTACATGAAGCGGGATGCCCGCAGTTCCGAGGCGGCCCTGAAGTATCTGCTGGTGGGATCGGCCGCCGCGGCGGTGTTCCTCTATGGCGCCTCCCTGCTTTACGGCCTCAGCGGCGGTGCCACCAGCCTGGCCACCATCGGGTTGGCCCTGCAGACCAGCGCTTCGCCGATCACGGCCCTGGCCCTGGTGTTCGTGCTGGCCACCGTGGCGTTCAAGATCGCCGCCGTTCCGTTCCACCAGTGGACCCCCGACGTCTATGAGGGTTCCCCCACGCCGGTGGTCGCTTTTCTGTCGGTGGGCTCCAAGGCCGCCGGTTTCGCCCTGGCGGTGCGGCTGCTGGTGGGCTGTTTCGAGAGCTTCGATGCCCAGTGGAAATTCCTGTTCACCGTGCTGGCGGTGCTGAGCATGGTGCTGGGCAACGTGGTGGCCCTGGCCCAGACCTCGATGAAGCGGATGCTGGCCTACAGCTCCATCGGCCAGGCTGGCTTCGTGATGATCGGTCTGGTGTGCGGCACCGAGGACGGCTTCTCGGCGATGGTGCTCTACATGGCGGCCTATCTGTTCATGAACCTGGGCGCCTTCGCCTGCATCATCCTGTTCTCACTGCGCACCGGCAGCGACCGCATCGCCGACTACGCCGGCCTTTACCAGAAGGATCCCCTGATCACCCTGGGGTTGAGTCTGTGCCTGCTCTCCCTGGGTGGCATCCCGCCGATGCTGGGTTTCTTCGGCAAGATCTACCTCTTCTTCGCCGGCTGGGCCGACCACCAGTACCTGCTGGTGGTGGTTGGTCTGGTCACCTCGGTGGTGTCGATCTACTACTACATCTCGGTGATCAAGATGATGGTGGTCAAAGAACCCCAGGAGGCCTCTGATGTGGTCAAGGCCTACCCTGCCATCACCTGGAATCTGGCCGGCATGCAGCCCCTGCGGGCGGCCCTGGTGGGTTGCGTGGTGATCACCGCCGTGGGCGGCGTTCTCTCCAGCCCGCTGTTCGACTGGGCCAGTTCCACCGTGGCCGGCACCCCGATCCTGCAGCAGGCCATCGCCGCCGCGGCCATCCCCCCACTGGGCTGAGTTCCTAGCGTGGCGGCCATGGATCTCCCCAACCCACCGGTGGCCGAGCTGGTCCACGTCTCCAAGGTCTACGGCCGTGGCGATACAGAAGTCCGAGCCCTCGACGACCTCTCCCTCACCGTCCAGCAGGGCGACTACCTGGCGGTGATGGGGGCCAGCGGCTCTGGCAAGAGCACGGCAATGAACATCCTCGGCTGCCTGGATCGCCCCAGCTCCGGCAGCTACCGGCTGAACGGCACCGATGTCGACAGCCTCGATGACGACGCGCTGGCCGACCTGCGCAACCAGCAGCTGGGGTTTGTGTTCCAGCAGTTCCATCTGCTGCCCCAGCTGAGTGCCATCGACAACGTGATGCTGCCGATGATCTACGCCCGCATCCCCAAGGAGGAGCGGCGCCGGAAGGCCCTGGCGGCCCTGGATCGGGTGGGTCTGTCCAACCGCCTGGAGAACAAGCCCAACCAGCTCTCCGGCGGCCAGCAGCAGCGGGTGGCCCTGGCCCGGGCGATCATCAACGACCCGGCCATGCTCCTGGCCGACGAGCCCACCGGCGCGCTCGATTCCCACACCACCGAGGAGGTGCTGAGCCTGTTCGGTGATCTCAATGCCCAGGGCATCACGATCCTGCTGGTGACCCACGAAAACGAGGTGGGCGCCAGGGCCGATCGGGTGGTCCACTTCCGCGACGGCCGCATCAGCGGCTGAGGTGCCCTCAGCCCGGTGCTGGCGCGGGCAGCCGCTCCCCGGGCAGGGGCAGGGGCGAGCGGGGCCGCTCCAGGGTGGCGATGAGCTGGCCCATCAGCAGGGCCACCGCGTCGGTGGAACCACGGCCATCCGGGCCCGCCAGGCCGGCGAACAGGCTGCCGCCGGGGTCAAGATCACCCGGGTCGGTGGCGACCCAGCCGCCATCTTCGGGCAGGCGCAGCTCAAAGTGCAGGTGGGGACCGGTGCTCAGGCCCGTGCTGCCGACCCGGCCGATCACCTCACCCTGGCGCACCATCTCGCCGTCCTTGACGTAGAGCTCGGACAGGTGGCCGTAGAGGGTGCGGCGACGGGGGCGGTCGTGCTCGATCTCCACCGCCAGGCCATAGCCGCCAGCCAGACCGCTGCTGACGACGCGACCGGAGAGGGCCGCCACCACCGGAGTGCCCTCGGGGGCCGCCAGATCGCGGCCGGCGTGCATCAGCCAGCTGCCGATCACCGGATGCAGGCGCCAGCCGAAATTGCTGGTGGTGACTGCGGAGCCGATCAGGGGGAAGAGCAGCCGCTGGTTGCCATTGCCGCCGATCGGGGCAGGCCGGGGGGTGACCCGGAACACGTCGGTGAGCCGGAAACTGCCGCCGGCGCCGGTGAGGAGGGCGCTGACGGGGACGGTGATCGGCGGCAGGGGGGAGGCGTCGAGGCCGAAACCGCCGAAGCCGATGCCGCGCCCCCCGGCCACCAGATCCCCCTCGCCCAGGCCGTCCGAGAGACCATCCTTGCGGCCACGGCCGATGATGATCACGCCGCTGTTGCATTCCTGGACCGAGAGGGCCCCGGCACGGCAGGCCTTGCTGCGGGTGGCCGCCTCCTGGGGCGAGAGTAGGGAGCCGCGCACCCGCACCCGTTCGCCAGGGGTGACCACCCCGTCCCGCACCAGGGCATCAAGGGAGGCGTCGAAACGGCGGACCGGCTCGGGACGGCGCTCCGCCGTGCCAGGACGGAGCGTCGCCGGTGCGGACTCACCGCTGACCGGTGGCGGTGGCGCCAGGGGTTGGACGGGGGCCTGGAACTCGGGGCGGGTGACCGGCGCGGCGATCCGCACCGAAGGGCGCAGCACTGGCGTCGGCTCCGGGGCCTGGGCCGGCGGGGCCGGCGCTTCGCCGCCAGGAACGGCCTGGGCCAGCACCAGGGGCATGGCCAGCCAGGAGACCGTGGCGCCGGCCGTGAGGGCCGTCAGGGCGGTGATGGGCTTGGGGGCCATGTCAGAGAAAGGCGAAACACACTGTAAGGGGGGCGCTCATCCGGCGCCGAAACAGCGGTGCAGCACCCGCTCCCGGGGTCCGTGAACCAACCGCAGACCGCCATCACTGGCCAGCCCGGCCGGGCGCCAGTCGTCGCCGTCGAGGCGGATGGAGCCAGCGGGCAGCAGCAGGCGCTGCTCCGCCTGCCGGCGCACCTCCTCGGGCCGGCCGGCCCAGGCCATCGCCCACTCCAGGGCCGCCAGCACTTCCCCACACCAGTGCAACGGATCGGCGCGCCCTGGGCCCAGCACCGTTGCCACGGCCACCGCACCGGCAGGCACCCGGTTGGCGACATTGAGCCCCACCCCCACGCGGGCCCAACGGCAGGCGCCCCCCCGCAGCCGCAGCCGGGGCAGCAGACCCGCCAGCTTCAGCGGTGCGATGTCCTTACCGACCACATCGGCGGGGGCCAGCAGCAGATCGTTGGGCCACTTGAGCCGCACCGGCAGCCCCCGGGCCTCCAGCCGCAGGCAGAGCCCCACCGCCACCGCCAGACCGGGAGCGGCGGCCAGCTCGGCAGCGGCGGGCCAGGGCAGGGCCGCACTCAGCCAAACCCCCCCGCTCGGCGAGCACCAGGGGCGGCCCTGCTGGCCGCGTCCGAAGCGCTGGCGGCCGGCGATCAGGGCGCGGGGGGTCCGCAGCGGCCCGGTGCCCGCCAGACGCGGATCACCCGCCAGCCAGCGATCGAGCTCCGTCTCGGTGCTGGCACACACCGGCAGGGCCCTCAGCCGCCAGGCAAGGGGCGACGCCGGGGCGTCCGGGGTCGCCCGTCGATGGGCCCCGATCGCGCCGATCAAAACCGCCGCAGCCAGTCGCCGATGCGGGCCGCCCCAGCCTCCAGGTCCGCGGCCGGGTGCACCAGGGCCAGCCGCTGCCAGCCCTCGCCGCCGGGGCCGAAGCCGTTGCCAGGGGTGAGGCAGACGCCCGTTCCCTCCAGCAGGGCGGCGCAGAAACGCTCCGAATCCAGACCTCGAGCCCGCGCCACTTCAGGGATCTGCAGCCACAGATAAAGCGCCATCGAAGGCAGCCGCAGCGGCCAGCCCTGGGCCTCGAGGGCGGCGGCCATCCGGTCGCGGCGCTCCCGGTAGACCCCGCGCAGCTGCTGGGGCCAGTGGGGGGCCTGCTCCAGGGCGGCGATGGCTCCGGCCTGCAGGGCGAGGGACTGGTTGAAGTCCACCACCCCCTTGAGCTGGCGCAGGGCGGTGATCAGCTCCTCGGCGCCAATGGCGAAGGCGAGCCGGTACCCGCCCAGGCACCAGCTTTTGGAGAACGAGAAGAACTCGATGCCGCAACGCCGCCAAGCCGGATTCCGCAGCAGGGCGGGGGCCTCCCCCTCCAGGGCCAGGTCCACGTAGGGGTTGTCGTGGGCGAGCACCACGTCGTGGCGCAGGGCCCGCTCCACCGCCGCATCCAGCCAGGCCTGCTCGCCTGTGGTCGCCGTGGGGTTGTGGGGGAAGCCCAGCACCATCAGCTTGAGGGCCTGCCACTGGCTGGGGGAGAGCCGATCGAAATCCGGCCGCCAGCCGGCCTCGGCCTCAAGGGGCAGCAGCACCGGTTCGGCACTGGCCAGATGCAGGCCCCCCATGTGGGAGGGGTAGTAGGGATCAAGCAGCAGGGCCGGATCGCCGGGGTTGAGCACCGCCAGCGGCAGATGGGCCGTGCCCTCCTGGGAGCCCACCAGCAGCAGCACCTCCGTTTCCGGGTCCACCGCCACATCGAAACGGCGCTGCGCCCAGGCCGCCACCGCCTCGCGGAAGGGCAGGGTGGCGGCGTGGAGGCAGTAGGAGGCGCTCTCCGGCCTGTTCAGGCCCGCGGCGATGGCCTCGAGGGCCACGGGCGGGGGCTGCAGGTCGGTGGAGCCGAGGGAGAGGTCGAGCAGCGACGGCAGGGGAGACCCGTCCGCTGCGTGGCCGGCGGCGGCACGAGCGCTGTAAGCGGCCTTGCGCTGGTCGTTGCGGGCGAAGACGCCGCTGCCGAGCCGCGACAGGCGCTCAGAGATGGGCATCAAGGAAGGCCTTGAGCTGGGACTGGGCCATGGCGCCCTCATGGCGGGCCACTTCCAGGCCGGCCCGGAACAGGATCAGGGTGGGCAGACCCTGGACCTTGAGGCTGTCGCGGGTGATCGGGTTGGGATCGGCCTCCAGCTTGCCAACAGTCAGGGTGCCACCGGGGGCCTCGGCGTAGGCCGTGGCGGCCCAGGTCATCAGGGGGGCCATCAGGCGGCAGGGGCCGCACCAGGCCGCCCAGACGTCCACCAGCACCGGGCCCGGGACCTCCAGAACCGACGCCTGGAAGTTGGCATCGGTGAGGGCAAGGACGGGGGAATCGACGTCGGCGGGCACGGCGTTCGGGACGGCTGTGGCCCGATTGTATGAATTCAGAGCTTGTCGATGGACTGGCGCAGTTCCTCGAGCTCGGCATTCACCTCGGCCACCTTGACCGGCTCCAGCTGGGGGGCCGGACCGCCCTCCATGGGCAGAGAGATGGGGGTCTTGCCGCCTTCCAGCCGGTTCTTGAGTGCCGCCAGCTCCTCGTCGACGTTGCCGCCCTCCAGGGCGGCGAACTGGCTTTCCAGATCGGCGCCGGCCAGCTCGGCGGCGGCCTGGCTGCGGGCCTCCATGTTGAGGACCTTCTCCTCCATCTGGTCGAAGGCGGCCATCGAACTGTTGGTGTTCAGGCTGCCCACGGCGTTCTGGAGCTGCTCCTGGGCCTGGGCCGCCTGGGCGCGGGCCTTGAGCATGTCCTTCTTGGTCTTGGCCTCGGCGATCTTGCCCTCGAGGGCGGTGAGGCTGCGCTTGAGGGTGTCGACCTGGCCGGCCTGGCCGTTGAGCTGGGCGTTGAGGGCGGCGGCGGTGTCGGTGTAGGTCTTGCGGCGGGACAGGGACTCGCGGGCCAGGTCCTCCTCACCCTTTTTGAGCGCCAGCTCGGCGCGCTCGTACCAGGTGCGGCTCTGGGCCTCGGCCTGCTCGGCCTGGTTCTGCAGCCGCTTCTGGCTGGCGATGGCCGTGGCCACGGCCTGGCGCAGTTTCACCAGGTCGGCCTGCATGTCGGCCACGGACTGATCGAGGATCTTGGCCGGATCCTCCGCTTTGCTCACCAGGTCGTTGAGGTTGGCGCGCAGCAGGCGGCTGAGCCGATCGAAGAAACCCATGGAGGCGGGGCTATTGCAGTCCTTGACAGTAGCCAGAACCAGCCGGCAAGCCCCCTCCACCGGCCAGCGGATTGCCGCACCCCTAGCCTTGGCCCATGGAGCCTTCCCGTTCCCGCCAGCGCCGCCAAGCCGATGGCAGCGGCTCCCGTCGCCGGATCAGCGAGGCCGTACAGACGCGGCGGGTGGGCAACATCTCGTTGCTGATGCCTCCCCCCCGGCCGCCGGCCAGCGCCCTGGCGAGCTGCCTCGACAGCCTCCAGCAGGACTGGCGCCGCGACGGCCACCTGGCCGGTCTGTGGCGGGAATGGCCCCGGATCGCCGGTCCCCAGCTGGCCCCCCACTGCCGGCCCCTGCAGCTGCAGGGGGGCCTGCTGACCGTGGGTGCGGCGCCGGGGCCATGGCTGCAGGCCCTGCAATACAACCGCCACCAGTTGCTGGGCTCGCTGCGGGCGGCTGGCTTCGTGGTGCGGGACGTGCGGGTGCAGCAGCACCATCCCGGTGCCCCCAGCACGCCGGGCGCCCAGAGCGAGGCGGACGTCTGGGCAGCCCATCCCAGCCGCTGCGATGTTCACGGCATGGCGGACTGCCCCGCCTGCGGCCGGCCGGCGCCGGCCGGGGAGATGGCCCGCTGGGGCCACTGCAGCTTCTGCCGCCGCGCCGAACTGGCCTGACGGCCTCCAGCGGGGCCTGTTCAGGGACCGCCAGCCGCAGGACGGTCGTCGAACAGGGCCCGCCAGGCCTGTTCCTGAACCGCCGCGGCCTCGGTTCCCTCCAGGGGGAACCCGGCCAGGAAGTCCTTGTCAGCGGATGGCTCGTAGGGCCCCTGCTTGATCTCCATCAGCACCGCATCGGCGCTCAGGGCCACCAGGGTGTGGATCACCCCTTCGGCCAGCTCCATCCCGAACAGGGGACCGCCGGCACTGATCCGCTCCCGGTCCAGCACCCGACCGCCGCCATCCAGCAGCAGCAGCCCCACCTCCCCCTGCAGCACCAGGAAGCACTCAAAACCAGCCCCGGGCTGGGCGCGCCGATGGCGGTGGGGCCGCACGTAGGTGCCGATCTGCAACACATTGAGAAAGCGCTGCACCCGATCGGAAGGGGCGTGGAAGTTGTGGTTCAGGCGCCGGCGTGGGGAGTCGGCGGCGCCGGCGGCCACGGTGTCGAACAGCGCCTGGTCGATGCGCTGCAGGGGGGAGGGGGCGGCGGACTCCAACGGGGGCACGGGCGACCATCGGCAACGACCCATAGATTGATCGCCCTGGAGGCAGCGGCAACGCCATGGGGGCAGGTCAGCGGAGAATCCGGCAGGCAGCGGGCCCCTTGGTGGTGGTGCTCGGCACCGGCCTGGCCCTGCCGGCCCTGGCGGCAACGCCCAAAGTGGGCACCCGGCAGGCGGCCCCGGTGGCCACCTATGGGATGGAGGCCGTCACCAGCTCAGGGATGGGGGCGATGGCCATGGGCGGCGCCGACATCATGCGGATGATGATGGGCGGCCGCCCTTCGATGAACAGCACCAGCCGCCAACTGGAACTGCGGTTGCAGGCGCCCGGCAAGGTGGCCAGCCCCTCGGCCGAGCACCGCATCCCCCCCGCCCTGGCGATGGGCACGGCGCTGCCGTTGCGAAGCGACAGCGACAGCCCTGGGCAGCCCGCCCCGTGGCAGGACAAGGACATCCCCGAACCGAAGGGGCGGCTGTTGCTTTATCGAGGCTGCGCCGAAAGCGCCGGCGCCGGCCAGCCGGAGATCATCACCCTGAAGGGGCTGTTGCCGGAACAGCGTCGCCAGGCCCTGGAGGGCCTCAGGGGTCTGGCCACCAGCCCCGCCGCTGGCGGCGCCCCCCTCACCAGCGGCCGCTGGCCGGCGGCGGCGGAGGCACAGGCGGTGCCGGCGCAGGCCTCGCTGGTGGGCAGCCATGTGGTGGCGAGCAACTACGCGCCGGAGATCCGTTTCCAGGTGGAGCGCAGCCACGACTTCCTGGCCCCGGTGACGCTGACCACCACCACAGCCGGCGGTGCCCAGCGGCTGGGCTGGCAGGCCATCCCCACCGCCCTCGGCTACCAGGCCATGGCCACCGGCATGGGCCGCCAGGAGGGCGACATCGTCATGTGGACCTCCAGCGAGGCGCCCTGGGCCGACAGCTCGGTGCCGGGCGAACTGCGGGCCCCGGCAGCGGCCCGGCTGGTGCAGCGCGGCGTGCTGCTGGCGCCGGAGCGCACCACCTGCTCGGTCAGCGCCCAGGCCATGGCGGCGATGCGGATGGCGATGCTCACCTTCACCGCCTACGGCGACACCTTGCTGCTGAACAGCGCCAAGGGCGCCCCCTCCTGGCGGCTCAGCCTGGAGCGGCGCTCCACGGCCATGCGTCCGTTGGGTGAGGGCCTGGAGGGCCTCGATCCGGGTGCGGGAGAAGGGAAAGAGGAGCCCAAGAAACAGGGGAGCTTCAACCTCTTCAAGCTGTTCTGAGGGCCACGTCCCCGGCCGGACGGGTCACCATCGCCAGGCTCAGTCGGCCTTGGCCTTCTGCCGCTGGCGGTTGCGAAGCCGGCGGCTCCATCCGAAGGCGGCTCCCACCCCGAGCAGGGGAAGCGGCCCTGGCACGGACTCTGGCTGTGGCTGGAAGAAGCCGCGAATCTCACCCCCACCGAATTCCGTTGTGTGGATGTTGAGATAAGCCTTCCCCTCGAAGATGGCACTGAAAAGGGCCGCCTGTGCGGTGGCTGGAGATCCGCCGTTGTTGTTGATGAACGTCGGATTGTAGGAACTGGCCAGGAGCATGTCGAAGGTCTGGTCGTAGGTACCGCTTGTGACGCCGGTGGGGAAGAAGGGGAAGGTGGGGACGGTGGTGGCGACCCCAGCCACACCGCCATTGGCAACGGCCGTTGGTGCATGGATGTGGGCCACGGTTGTGCCGCCGATCAGATCACCGAAACTGACCTGTAACCGCAGGGTGTTCAGAACATCGTCGGTTGTCAGAAAGGCCGTGCCGGTGCCGGGTGAATTGACCGGTGGATCTTCGCTGGGACCGTCGAGGATGGCCTCGAAGATCGATACCTTGGCACTGGCGGCCATTGGATTGACCACACTCAAGCTGGCGAACACTGCAACGGCAGCAGCCGAAGTCAGGGCGGCACGATGAAAGCTCACGGAATTCACCCATAGGTCTGTCCATTTTTTTATCACCTTCGGCCAGGCCCTGAGTGATGCTCTTCTGCTGTGCAGCAGATCCGACTCTGTCGGGCACGGGTCAGTGCCGTGCTTCTTGTCTGTTCGAAACAGAATGTCTTGCTGGGGCCGTCAGCGTGGACAGTTGTGCCCGAAGGTGTTTCCCCCGCAAGCGATCTTGATCGGGTCTGCACTTCGAAGGCGATCCCCTTTGCGCGCCCCCTGTCAGGGTGCACACCGAGGCTTCGGGGTTGAAGCCGGGGCGACCACCCATGGCTTCCGTTGGGTTCCTCGCAGCTCAGTCGATCGGCACCTCCCCGCACAGCGTCGGGATGGACGTTCTGCCTTCGTACCGGAGGAAAGGAATTGGTGCGCTTCTTCTGCACCACGCCGCTGAACAATGCATACGTTTGGGTCACGACGAGCGACATCTCCTAAGAAAGCTCCAGACGCCTCCGCTGATGGAGCCTGACCTCGCTGCGAGGATCAACCTCGATCCGCACCACATCGCCGACTTGCCCATGGGTGACACAGCCCTGGGAGAAAGCGCATGGGCGTGACGGCCTCCCCATCGACGATCGACGAGAAGCTCAGGCTTCGCCATGGCAATGACACGTCCAGGAACCGGAATGTGCACCCCCTCCTGTTGGTGAGAGTGGGCGCGTTGCTGGTTGACTCCCGAAAGGCGACGACCGCCGCGATCGCCAGCACCAGGCCCGCTGCCCATGGCGGGGGTCCTTAGCCTGGGCCGGCTTACGGCACCCCTTTCGCCGCCCGCAGGAGTTCGCCCTTTGGCCGCAGCGCGCCACATCCTGCTGACCGGCGCCAACTCCGGCATCGGTTTCGAGGCGGCCGTGGTCCTCTGTCGGGCCGGCCACCGGCTCACCCTGCTGTGCCGGGACCGGGCCACCGGCGAGGCGGCCAGCCGGCGGGTGCTGGAGCGGGCCGGCGCCGGCATGCCCCCCGCCACCGAGGCCTGCGACCTGGGCGATCTGGAGATCGTGCGGGCCTGTGCCACCGCCCTGCTCGCCCAGGCGACCCCCATCGACACGCTGGTGCTCAATGCCGGCCTGCAGTACGCCGGTGCCAGCGAACCGCGGCGCACCGCCCAGGGCCATGAGCTCAGCTTCGGGGTGAACCATCTCGGCCATTTCCTGCTGGCCCACGAGCTGCGGCCCCTGCTGGCAGCCGGACAGTCCCCACGGGTGGTGGTCACCGCCAGCGAAGTCCACGACCCCACCACCGCGGGGGGAAAGGTGGGCGCCGCCGCGGGGCTCGGCGCGCTGGCTGGTCTGCAGCCAGGGCAGGCCACCACGATGGTGAACGGCACAGACGGCTTCAATGCCGACAAGGCGTACAAGGACAGCAAGCTCTGCAACGTGCTGTTTGCCCGCGAGTTCGCCCGCCGCCTGGAGGCGCGGGGCACGCCCGCTCCGGTGATCGCCTGGAGCCCCGGTCTGGTGATTCCGCCCACCAGCGAAGGCGGCTTCTGGCGCTACAGCCGCCAGTCGAATGAGCTGGGCCAGCGGCTGTTCGCCCTGGCGGCCCGCTCGATCCTTCGCCTCACCGAAAGCGTCGAGAACGCCGGGGCGCTGCTGGCCGCCCTGGTCGTCGATGACGCCCATGCCGCCGGCGGCTTCACCTACCACCGCAACCGCGTCACGGCTCCTGGCCGGCACGTGTTTGAGCCCACCGCCACCAGCCTCGAGGGGCAGGACCCTGATCTGGCCCGGCGGCTGTGGGAGGCGAGTGCGGCCCTGGTGGGCGTGGAGGCCGACCGGCCTTGAAGGGCCTGCCCGAGCGGCTGCTGTTCCTTCCCGGCGCCTCCGGCGACACCGGCTTCTGGCGTCCGCTGGAGCGGCGGCTGGCCTGCCGCGCCGAGCGGCAGCACCTGGGCTGGCCAGGCTTCGGCGACACCCCGCCCCGGCCGGGGGTGGAAGGATTCGATGACCTGCTGGCCCTGTTGCTGGAGCCGCTGGATCGCCCCTGCGCCCTGATCGCCCAGTCGATGGGAGGGGTCCTGGCCCTGCGGGCCGCCCTGGCCCGGCCCTGTTGGGTGACGCACCTGGTGCTGTGCGCCACCTCCGGCGGCCTGCCGATGGCGGAGCTGGGGGCCGCCGACTGGAGGGCCGGCTTTCGCACCAGCCTGTCCCATTTCCCCGACTGGTTCGCCACGGAAAACACGGACCTCTCCGGGCGCCTGCCGGAGGTCTCGGCACCCACCCTGCTGCTGTGGGGGGATGCGGACCCGTTCAGCCCGATCGCCGTGGGGGAGCGCCTGGCCCAAAAACTGCCCCGGGCCCGTCTGGAGGTGATCCCCGGCGGCGACCATGATCTGGGCCTGCATCACGCCGGGCGGCTGGCGCCGCTGATCGACGCCCACCTGGCCGCCGCCGCTCCCTTCGCCCCACCATGAGCAAGACCACCAGCTCCTACTGGAATCCCCTGGCGCCGGAGCAGGCCCACCGCTGGCGCTGGCTGGAGGGGCTGGAGGGCCAGGTGCAGGAGCTGGTGCTCAGTGAGGATCCGTCCACCGGGGAGATCACCCGGCTCACCCGCTTCCTGAGCGGGGCCGACACCGCCGCCTTCGGGGGCAAGGCCCACCCCTTCCCCGAGGAGATCTTCATCGTCAGCGGGCGCCTGTTCGATGCCGCCTTCGGCCTGTGGCTGGAGGCGGGGCACTACGCCAGCCGTCCCCCCGGCGAGCTGCATGGCCCCTTCCGCACCGATGGGGCTGGCTGCCTGGTGCTGGATGTGTCCTTTCCCCAGCGGGGCGGGGAAGGATCGTTATGAGGGGAGCGGGCGCAGACCTCGAAGCTCATCCTCCAGCGCTGCGATCCGCTCCTGCAGGGGCCGCAGCCGGGCCTCCAACTCCGCCTGGGTGAACCGCGGCGTGATGAACTGCGGGCAGTTCCAGTCGAAGGCCTCCACCCGGATGCGGAACAGACGCTCCACCTCCCCCGCCGCCTGCGGTCCCAGCTGCTCCGCCAGCTGAGGGTCGTCAGCGGGCGGCACCACCTCCGCTTCCCCGTCGATCTTGAGGCGGCGACGGGCTGGGTAATCCATCAGGAACAGTGCCACCCGCGGATCGCGGCGCAGATGGCCGGCGGTGAGCAACTGGCGATTGCCGCCGTAATCGGCGAACCCCAGGGTGTGCTCGTCGAGCACCCGCAGGAAGCCCACCGGCCCGCCCCGGTGCTGCAGGTAGGGGGCACCCGCTTCGGTGAGGCTGGCCAGGTAGAAGCTGTCGCGGGCGCTGATGAAGGCGATCTCCCTGGCACTGAGGCGATCGGATGCCGGGGCCGGGGGCACCCCCTGGCTCTGGCCATAGGCCTGGAGCTGGGCCTCCCCCACGGCGGGGGTGAGATGGCGATGCAGGTAGTGCTGGCTCATGGGAGGAAGCTCTGCTCAGGCCTCCAGGCCTTTCATGGGCCTGTAGCCCGGCAGCGCCTTGATCCGCCCGATCCAGGCGCAAACGTTGGGATAGGGGGCCAGATCGATCCCGCCGTCTGGTGCCAGGGCCACGTAGGGGAACACGGCGATGTCGGCGATGGTGGGGCGCTCCAGCTCCAGCCACTCCCGGTGGGCCAGGTGCCGCTCCAGCTGGCCCAGGATGAAGGCGGCCTTCTCGCTGGCCCGCTCGATCGGGATCGCCTTGACACCGAACAGGTGATGCAGCCGGGCGCTTTCCGGCCCCTGGCGCACCTCACCGGCGGCGGTGGAGAGCCAGCGCACCACCCGGGCCTGGCCGAGGGGATCGGCCGGCAGCCACTGGCCATCCCCCTGGCGGGCCGCCAGGTAGAAGAGGATCGCCTGGGCGTCGGCGAGGGTGGTGCCGTTCTCCTGGAGCACGGGCACCTGGCCAAAGGGATTGACGGCGAGGAACGCCTCCCCCTTGTGTTCGCCGGCCATCAGATCGACCCGGACCCAGTCGTAGTCGAGCCCGAGCAGTTCCAGGAGCAGGCGCACCTTGTAGCTGTTGCCAGAGAGTTCGTGGCCGTGGAGCTTGAGCATGGGTGCCAGGGGGTGGGGGTCAGGGGTCGCAGGCAACCTGAGTAGACAGACCTGTCTGCTCAGGTCAAAGTAGCAGACCTTTCTGTCTACTCAGTAGATTGGTCTGACTGCAGGGGACTCCATGGCCGGGAGCGGCACCACCACCAGGTCCTCCGCCAAGCGGGACGCGCTCCTGGACACCGCCGAAGGGCTCTTCGCCCGCCACGGTTACCGGGCCGTGGGCATCGACGCGGTGCTCGCCGCGGCCGGGGTGGCCAAGATGACCCTCTACAAGCACTTCCGATCCAAGGAGGAGCTGATCGCCGCCGTTCTGGAGCGCCGCGCCAGCTCCATCGCCGCGGTGCTCGCCGAGCGGATCGCCGCGGCACCGAAGGACCCCGGCACGCGCCTGCTGGTGGTGTTCGACTGGCTCGAGCAGGCGGTGCGCTCGCCGGAGTTCCACGGCTGTCTGTTCATCAAGGCCGCCAGCGAGTACCCCGCTGCGGAGGATCTGCCCCGGCAGGCGGCCGAGGCCTTCAAGGAGGGTTGTCGCCACCTCCTGGAAGGGCTCTGCCGCGATCTCGCTGTCGCCGACCCCGAGGGTCTGGCCCGCCAGCTGCAGCTGTTGTTTGAAGGCGCCCTGGTGGTGGCCTTCCTGCAGCGGACTCCCCTGGCCGCCGGCGATGCCCGCCGGGCCGCCGAAGCCCTGCTGGCTTCCGCCCCGCGAACGGGCCAGGCCGGTGGTGGGCCACCGCTGACAAGCCACCGTGTGGGCCCTACAACCGGGGGACCGCCAGGATCGTTGCGCTGATGGCCAGGAACAGCCACCGCTGGCAGGCCCTCACCAATGGGGGCTACCAGGTTTCCTACGACACAGTGCCGGCGATCCACAGCAGCCGGGAAGGGGATCCGGTCGAGCTCTGCCTGACCTTCGTTCCGGATGGCCATGGGGCTCCCCGCGGCGACGTCAGCGGCCGCGTCTACCGGGCCCGCAATCTGCGCACCGGCGGCACCTGGACCCTGCCGGACAGCCAGCACAGCTGCGGCGGCGCCTGACGTCCCTGGCCCTGTTGACCCCACGGGAGCGGGAGGTGCTGGCGGCCATGGCCGGCGGACTCACCAACCGGGAGATCGCCGCCAGCCTCGGTCTGGGCACAGGCACGGTGAGGGTTTATCTGCACACCATCTTTCGGAAGCTGCAGGTGAGCAACCGCACCCAGGCGGTGCTCAAGTTTCTTCATCCGGGCTGATCGACAGGCCGCCTCCCCTTGCAACTGTTCACACGCGATGGGGTGCCCGCCGATACCCCTCTGCCTAGTCTCCCGGCAACGCTCCCCACCAGCTTCGATGGCCGTGTCTCCGATGCAGGATCCCTCCGGTGGGTCCACTCTCAAGGTGATCGAGGCGGTGAAGGAGGGGTGGCAGGCCTTCGCCCGGGCCCCCTGGGTGTTCATCGGTTTCACCGTGCTGGCGGGGATCCTGAGCAGCCTCTGCTCCCTGATCCAGGGCCAGGTGGACCCCGAAGCTGCCGACGCCATCACAACGCTTCAGCTGGTCCGGATGGTGCTGGGCTCGATCCTCAGCGTGCTGGTGAGCCTTTGGAGCACCACCGGCCTGGTTCGAGGCGCCTGGAGCGCCCTGGAGGGAGGGAAGCCAAGGCTGGGCACCTTCGTCCGCTGGGATGGCCAGGCCAGCTGGCGCCTGTTCCGCAATGGACTGGTGCTGGGGATTCTGTTCGCCGTGGTGCTGGTGGTGGCGGCCCTGGTCGGGGTCGCCGCCGCCCAGCTCAACCAGGTCCTGGCCGTGCTGCCCTTTCTGGTGGCGTTCGCCGTGCTGATCTACCTGGCGGTCAACCAGAAGTTCATGGCCCAGATCGCCCTGCTGCAGGGGCTCGGACCGATCGAATCGATCACCCGGGGGCGCAGCCTGCTCGATCCCCAGTGGGGCTCGGTGCTGCTGTTGGCCCTGGTGGAATTCGCCATCGCCCTGCTGGGCCTGCTGGCCTGCTTCGTGGGGCTGCTGGTGGCGGTGCCGGTGATCCTGTGCACCAGCACGGCTGCCTACCGCCAGGTGTTCGGCAGCGAAGACCTCACCGGGCTGCTGGTTGAGCCGGCGGCCTGACCCTGGCCCCCTGCTGGGGCGTGGGGCTCAGGATCCCCCCAAGGGAGGTTGACGTGCGGCGGCTCTGACCGTCAGGCGCCATGTCGTCAGCCAGATGACGATTCTGATTCGTATTGACTACATTCCGAAGTACTGATGCTGAAGTCGCTGACCGGAGGAGGGCTTGTCGCGCTCATTCATCAAGCATTCACCTTTCTGTTAAGCTCCGATTAAGCTTTGCCCGTCCAGGCCCCCTCCATGCTCTTTCCCCATGACGCCGACGGTGGCGAGGCCTCGGCGCAGCAGCCCCCGGGACCGGGCCTGGAAGAGCAGATCCTGGCCTCCTGGGTCGTCAACGCCGCCACCTGGACCCGGGCCGTCCGCCGCGGTGAGATCCTCAGCCGCGAACGGGTGACGAATGGGGCGATCCTGGCAGCGATCTCCGCTGCCGCCCCGCGCAGCCTGCTGGATCTGGGCTGCGGTGAAGGCTGGTTGAGCCATCAGTGCGCCCGCCGGGGAATCGAGGTGCTCGGCACCGACGCCGTGGCCGAGTTCACCACCATCGCCGCAGAGAGCGCCCCGCCGGGGGCCCGCTTCCAGACACTCACCTACCAGCAGATCGCCGATGGCGGCCTGAACCAACAGTTCGACGTGGTGGTGGCCAACTTCTCCCTGCTGGGGGATGGCATCCTCGACGAGCTGTTCCAGGCCCTGCCGAAGCTGCTCACCCCGGGGGGTTCTGTGCTGGTGCAGACCCTCCACCCCCTGCTGGTCTGCGCCGACTACCCCTACGAAGACGGATGGCGCGAAGGCTCCTGGGCCGGCTTCTCCGCGGCCTTCCGGGCGCCGGCTCCCTGGTATTTCCGCACCATGGAATCCTGGATGCGTCTTTTCCGACGCCACGATCTGGTCGTCAAGGAGATGCGTGAACCCCTTGATCCCCTCAGCGGCCAGCCCGCCTCGGTGATCTTTTTCGCCACCGCCCAGAGCGCCACCTGAGGGTCACGGCGCCGGCTCAGCGCAGACAGGCCATCGGATGGCGGGGCGCCACGCCCAGGGCCTTGGCCACCCCGGGATGGCAGACCGCCCCGTCCACGGTGTTCAGGCCGGAGAGCAGTTCGGGCCGGTCGGTGACCGCCTCGAGCAGGCCCCGTCCCGCCATCACCAGGATGTAGGGCAGCGTGACGCTCACAAGGGCTTCGGTGGAGGTGAAGGGCACGGCGCCGGGCATGTTGCCCACGGCGTAGTGCTGCACGCCATGAATGGTGACCACCGGATCGGTGTGGGTGGTCTCACGGCTGGTGGCGATGCAGCCCCCCTGGTCGATGGCCACATCGACGATCACCGAGCCGGGCCGCATGCGCTGCACCAGGTCCTCCCCCACCAGGGTGGGGGCCCGGCCGCCAGGCAGGAGCACGGCACCGATCAGCAGATCGGCCCCCGGCACCAGCCGCTCGATCAGGCTGCGGCTGCTCACCAGGCCCGTCATCCGGCCGCGTCGGGCGGATTCCAGACCCCGCAGGCGGTGCGGCGAGCGATCCAGCAGGAACACCTCCGCATCCATCGCCGCGGCGATGCGGGCCGCGTTCCAGCCCACCGTGCCGGCCCCCAGCACCACCACCCGGGCCGGCCGCACACCCGTGCAGCCCCCGATCAACACGCCACGCCCCCCGTGGGGCTTCTCCAGCAGGTGGGCCCCCACCTGGGCCGCCAGCCTTCCTGCCACCTCGCTCATCGGCGCCAGCAGCGGCAGGCTGCCGTCCTCGAGCTGCACCGTCTCGTAGGCCACCGCCGTGGTGCCCGCCTCCAGCAGGGCCCGGCCCACCTCGGGATAGGCCGCCAGGTGCAGGTAGGTGAACAGCACCAGGTCGCTGCGCAGGAAGGCGAATTCCTGGGGTTGGGGCTCCTTCACCTTCACCACCAGGTGGGCGGCCCAGGCCTCCTCACAGCTGACGATGCGGGCGCCGGAGGCGCGGTAGTCGTCGTCGCTGATGCCGGCCCCCAGGCCCGCCCCCTCCTGGACGCGCACCTCCATGCCCTGGGAGACCAGCTCGTGGACGCCGTCGGGGGTGAGGGCCACCCGCTGCTCGTCGCGCTTGATTTCCGTGGGCACACCGATGCTCGCCATCGGGGAGGCCAGGGGTGCCGGGCCGGGAGCTGGCATGGGCCTAGAAGAAATGCCGCCCGAGGGCGATCGTGGCCAAACCCTAGGCCGAGGCGATGGGCATCCGCCAGCCACTGCCGAAGGCCCGGTCACTCACCTTGAGCACCGGTGCCGCCTGGCGTCGCTTGAACTCGGCCCGTCGCAGCAACCCGGCCACCCGGGCCACCAGCTCCCGGTCCGCCCCCTGGGCCACCAGCTCCTCCGGCGTGCGCATCTCCTCGATGCAGGCCTTCAGCAGGGGATCGAGCACCGCGTAGTCGGGCAGGGAATCGCTGTCGCGTTGGTCCGGGCGCAACTCGGCGCTGGGGGGCTTGGTGCGGATCGCCGCGCCGATCAGTTCCCCATCGGGCGGCAGACCGAGGGCGGCGCGGCAGGGGCCGGAGGCAGGGCCATCCAGCCAGTCACAGAGGCCGGCAATGGTGGTCTTGTAGAGGTCACCGATCACGGCCAGGCCGCCGTTCATGTCGCCGTACAGGGTGCAATAGCCCACCGCCAGCTCGGATTTGTTGCCGGTGGAAAGCAGCAGACCACCCTTTTCGTTGGCCACCGCCATCAGCAGCGTGCCCCGGATCCTGGACTGCAGGTTTTCCTCGGTGACCCCCCGCGGCGGCGCCCCCAGCTCGGGGGCGAGGCCGGCGGCGAAGGCCTGCATCAGCGGTGCGATCGGCAGGGTGGCCGTGCGCAGGCCCAGCCGGCGGGCCAGGGCGTCGGCGTCGTCGAGGGAGCCGGCCGAGCTGAACGGGGAGGGCATCCGCAGCCCTTCCACCCGCTCAGGGCCGAGCGCAGCGGCGGCGATCACCGCCACCAGGGCCGAATCGATGCCGCCGCTCAGACCCAGCAGAGCCCGCTGGAAACCGCACTTGGCGGCGTAATCGCGCACACCCAGCACCAGCACCCGCAGCAGCTGCTCCCGGGAGTCCGGCGGCGGCGGAGCGGGCGTGGTGGCCACGGGGGGGGTGGCGTCCCAGAGGCCCAGGTCTTCGGCGGCGCAGGCCAGCCGCAGCAGCGGCCGCCCCGATCCCGCCACCACGAAGCTGGCACCGTCGAAGACCAGTTCGTCATTGCCGCCCACCTGATTGAGGTAGGCCACCGGCACCCCGAGCCGGGCCGCCGCCCGGGCCGCCAGCGCCTGGCGCACCTCCCCCTTGCCGGGGCCGAAGGGGGAGGCCGAGAGGTTGAGCAGCAGGTCGATGCGGCCTGGCACCAGATCGGCAATCGGGTCCACCGCATCCGGCCAGCGGCTGCGCAGGTTCTCCTCCACCCAGAGGTCCTCGCAGATGGTCAGGCCCAGCCGCCAGGGGCGGCCACCGGCCTGCAGCTCCAGCACCGCCGGTGCGTCGCCGGGCAGGAAGTAGCGGCGCTCATCGAAGACGTCGTAGGTGGGCAGCAGGCGCTTGCGACAGACATGGCGCCAGCCGCCCCGCTGCACCAGGGCCAGGGCGTTGTACAGGCCGGGCTGGCGCCGGCCCATTGCCGGCTCGGCCACCCCCACCAGCAGGGCCAGTCCGCCTGGGCAGGCTGCCGCCAGGGTGTCCAGCACCTGCTTCTGGCGCTGGATCAGGGCAGGCCGCAGCAGCAGGTCCCGCGGCGGATAGCCCCACAGCGACAGCTCGGGGGTGAGCACCAGGTCGGCGCCGCCGGAGCGGGCCCGCTCGGCGGCCGCCAGGATGCGCTGGCCGTTGCCCTCCAGGTCGCCCACCAGGGGATTGAACTGGGCCAGGGCGAGGCGCATCAGGGCTCAGAGAGGCCGTAGAGATTGTGCTGCAGCAGCACAGGCCAGAGTTCGGACGGTACCTGGGCCGGATCGGGTCGCTCCCGGATCCGGGAGCTGGCGCTGGGCGGGATCGCCAGCGGCAGCAGGTCGAGGCTGGCCCCCAGGCCCCGCAGCCGCTCCAGATCCGCCGGCTGCAGCGGCCAGCCCTCGCGGCGGGCGATGCCGAGCCGGCAGCTGCGCAGCAACGCGTCGGCCCGCTTCCAGCGGGGAATCTGGCCGGCCAGGTCGCTGCCCACCACGAACACCAGCTCCCGCTCGGGCCAGCGGGCCCGGGCGCGCTCCAGCGTCTCCACCGCCCAGGGACTGCTGAGCTGCGGCTCCAGGCTGAGGCGGGGGTCGTCGATGGCGCCCACCAGGGCCTCCAGCAGGGCGGTACGCACCTCGAGAGGGGCGCCGTGCTGCTTGAGGGGGTTGTCGCTGGCCCAGGTGACCACCGCAGGGAACAGGCCCAGCAATCCCTCCAGCAGGGCCCGGTGGCCACGGGTGGGGGGGTCGGCGCTGGTGCCGAACAGGGCGAGACGGGTCACGGCTGGAGCCCGCCGCCAGCGGTCCGCTCCCCTCCCTCCTGCTGCCACTCGCCCAGCCAGCGGCGGGTTTCCGGATCCTGCCGCACCAGCCGGCGCAGCAGGGCCCCCGGCTGGCCGGCGGCGGTGGTGCTGCGCAGCAGCTCGGCGGCCGCCAGCCGGCCCGTGCGGCGGGTGGTGTGGACCGCCAGCGCCGCCTGGGCCAGGGCCACCGGGGCCGCCGGCGCCAGGCTCAGCCCGCCGCTGAGGGGCGCCGCCAGCAGCAGCAACTGGCGCAGACCGCCCAGCAGCAGCTGCAGGCCCAGCTGGGCCCCGCCCAGCAGGGCATTGTGGCCACTGAGGCGGGTGAGCAGCGTGCGGGCACCGCCGCGGGTCATGGGCAGGCCGTAGAGCTGGCAGAGCTGGACCACCAGGGCGCTGTCACAGGCCAGACCGCCGGCCAGATCGAGCAGCAGCAGGGGGTTCGCCGCCACACCGGTGGCCTTGAGGGCCGCGAAGCGACCGATCAGGCCCTGGGCCTGGCGGCGGCCATGGCGCAGCCGGCAGCGGTGCAGGGCCTGGCTGAAGCGGTCGGCGGCCCGCAGGGCATTGAGGGCCAGCAGCAGCTCCCCGTGGCGCTCCAGCAGGCCGGTGAGTTCCCGGCGCAGGGGCTCCACCCGGGGAGGGGCCGGCTCGCTGCGCACCCGGCCGTCGGCGCGCAGGCGGGCCGCTCGGGGGGCGGCCGCCACGGCCAGGGGCCGCAGGTTGCGGGCCCCCGCCGGCAGACGCCGGCAGATGCTGGCCAGCAGGGCGTCACGCTCGGCCTCCGGCCAGCAGTCGCTGCGGTTGAGCACCAGCAGCAGGGGCTTGCCGGAGGCCAGCAGATCGTCCAGGGCCTCGGCGTCCATGACGGTCAGGTCGCTGTCGATCACCAGCAGCACCAGGTCGGCGCCGACTGCCACCCGGGCCGCCAGGCGGGAGCGGGCGGCGGCGGCGATCTCATCGATGCCGGGGGTGTCCACCAGGTCGACCCCCTCCAGGCCGGCGAGCGGCTGGCCCCAGGCCTGCTGCTGCTGGCGGCGGGTGCAGCCGTGGGCCACGTCGGTGGCGAAGTGCTCCTCCCCGAGCAGGGCGTTGAGCAGGCTCGACTTGCCCACCCCCACCCGGCCGAACACCGCCACCCGCGGCCGGCGGCGACGCAGGCGATCCAGCTGGCGATCGAGGCTGGCCAGTTCCGGCGCCAGGGCGGCCTGCTCCCGGCCGCTCAACACCAGCCCCGATCGCCAGCGGGCCAGCAGCTGCCGGCAGCGCTCGGCGGCGGGGGGGGCGGCGGCAGGTGCCGACGCCATCACGACGTGCTGTCCGCGGCGGCGGCCGGCCGCCGCCACCAGCCGGCCAGCACCGCCAGGACGGCCTCGGGGCCGATCACCCCGACGAAACCGCCGAATTCATCCACCACCACCCGCACCCCGGACCCATTGCGGCGGAAGCTGGTGAGCAGCCGGTCGGCGCGGATCATCTCCGGCACGAACTCCACGGGCTCGCAGAGATCGGCCGCCCGGCTGGCACCCCGGCACTCCACCAGGGCGGTGAGCAGCTGCTCGCGGCTGGCCACGCCCAGCACCTCGTCGACCTCCTCCCCCAGCACCACCCACCAGGCGGTGGCGTGCCGCAGCAGGGTGGAGCGCTGCTCATCAAGGCTCTGGTGGCCCGCCAGGGTGGGGGCCGACACCCGCGGCAGCATCAGATCCCTGGCGGTGAGGTCGTTGAGCTGGAACACCTTGGCGATCATGGCGGCCTCATCGGCCTCGATCTGACCTTTCTGGGAGCCGAGCCGGGCCAGCAGCCGGATTTCCTCCTCGTCGGTGCTGATCTCGTTCTCGGCCGTGATCGCCGGCAGGATGCGCTCCAGCAGCAGCACCAGGGGCAGCATCAAGGTGGTGAACAGCCCGAGCGCAGGGGCAACGGCAAGGGACACGGGCAGGGCCAGCTTGCTGCCGATCGCCTTGGGCAGGATTTCCCCCAGCAGGATCACCAGCACCGTCAGGGCCACCGAGAACAGGGGCAGGGCCGGGCCGCTGATGCCGTGGCGGGCGAACACGGCACTGGCGAAGCCGCCCACCATCAGGCTGCCGAAGATGTTGAACATGTTGTTGGCGATCACCAGCACTGCCAGGGTGCGGCCGAGGCGCTGACGCAGGGCCTCCAGGCGCCGGGCCCCCGGCACCGGCCGGGTGCGGCTCGCCAGTTCATGCACCTTCACCGGGTTGACCGTGAGCAGGGCCGCCTCCACCCCCGAACACAGGAAGGACCCCATCAGCATCCCGACCACCGCCAGCACCAGGAGCAGGAGATCGTTCATCCGCGGGTGATCGAGACAGACAAGAACGGCACGCGCAGGTTCGGGGGGGTCACGTGTATTTAATCGGCTGTGCCATCTTCTCGCTGTACATCCCTTCGCAGCGATGCCGCCGACCCCCCCGATCGACCCCGCCCTGCTGGCCCGCCGGCGCCAGCGGTTCCTGCAGCAGCTGGGCGGTGTGGCCGCGGTGATCCCCGGGGCGGCGCTGGTGACCCACCACGCCGACGTGGAGCACGGTTTCCGGCAGAACAGCGACTTCTGGTACCTCACCGGTTTCGATGAGCCCGGTGCCGTGGCCCTGTTCTTGCCCCACCGGCCCGACAACCCCTTCGTGCTGTTCGTGGAGGCGAAGGATCCGGGGGCCGAGGTGTGGAACGGTTTCCGCTGGGGTTGCGAGGGGGCCGTCGCCAGTTTCGGCGCCGATCTGGCCCACCCCCGCAGCGAACTGGCCGAGCGGCTGCCGGAGTATCTCGACGGCGCCGAGGGGATCGCCTTCCGGGTGGGGCGTCATCCGCAGGTGGAGCCCCTGGTGCTGGCCGCCTGGGGGCGCCAGCTGGATCGGGCCCCCCGCAGCGGCAAGGCCGCCCTGGGGCTCGTGGCCCCCTGCCCGCTGCTGCACGAGCTGCGGCTCCGCAAGGAACCCCAGGAGCTGGACCGGTTGCGCGAGGCCGCCCGCATCTCCGCCGAAGCCCACGAACTGGCCCGGCGGGTGGTGCGGCCCGGCCTCAGCGAGCGGCAGGTGCAGGCCGTCATCGAGCAGCACTTTCTTGAGCAGGGAGCGCGCGGGCCTGCCTATGGATCCATCGTGGCTGGTGGTGATAACGCCTGCGTCCTGCACTACACCGCCAACGCCGGTCGGCTGCAGGACGGCGATCTGCTGCTGATCGATGCCGGCTGCAGCCTCGACGACTATTACAACGGCGACATCACCCGCACCTTCCCGGTCAACGGGCGCTTCAGCGGCGAGCAGCGGGCCCTCTACGAGCTGGTGCTGGGCGCCCAGGAGGCGGCCGTGGCGGTGGTGGCCCCCGGCCAGACCGCCGAAGGCGTCCATGACACCGCCGTACGGGTGCTGGTGGAGGGACTGGTGGAGCTGGGATTGCTGAGCGGCGCCGTCGATGGCCTGATCGAGCAGGGGGCCTACCGCCACCTGTACATGCACCGCACCGGCCACTGGCTCGGCCTCGACGTCCACGACGTGGGCGCCTACCGGCTCGGCGAACACCATGTGGCCCTGGAACCGGGCATGGTGCTCACCGTGGAGCCCGGCCTCTACGTGAGCGACCGGCTGGCGGTGCCCGAGGGCCAGCCAGCCATCGCGGAGCGCTGGAAGGGCATCGGCATCCGCATCGAGGACGACGTGGCGGTCAGCGACCACGGCCACGAGGTGCTCTCGGCCGCCGCCCTCAAGGCGCCGGCGGCGATGGAGCGCTGAACAGTTCCAGCACCTGGCGGGTCGAGGCCAGGACGCGGTCGGCCCCCGCCTGCCGCAGCTGCGCTTCGTAGGCCTGCCGCTCGGCCTCCCGACCGGCCTGCTGCAGATGGGGGGGCGCCACCGCCAGGGCCTCGAAACGCTGGCCGGGCACCCTGACGCGGGCCCGCCGCACCGTCTCCACATCGGCCACGGTGTCGCCGAGGTAGGCCACGGGCGGGGCGCCGGCCCCCAGGGGCACCCCCATCAGGCGGGCCGCCAGGGCCAGCAGGCCGGTGGGGTCGGGCTTGTCGGGGGCCTGACCCATGGCGATCAGGGGCGGCGCCACCAGGCCCAGCCGCTGCTCGAGCACGAAGCGGGCGGACGGGGGCTCGGCGCCACTGACGAAGCCCCAGGCGAGGTCCCGCTCGCTGAGAGAAGCAAAGAACGGCCCATCCACCAGCAGGGGTTCGCTGCCGATGAAGCCGCGCCAGAGGCCGGGATCCCCGTCCGGGTCGCCACCGAAGTAGTGGCCGCTGAACACCGCCACCAGCTCCTCCCAGGCGGGCAGGGGGGACAGGCCGCGGCGGCGCAGCAGCTCCATTGAGGCCTGCCAGTCGTTGTTCCAGCGGCCTTCGCCCTTGAGGGCGTCGATGGCGGCGGGCTCCGGAGCCCAGCCGCTGAACTGCCGCACGGTTTCAACGATGGCGCGCCGGTAGCTGCCGCCCACATCCCTGATCACGCCGTCGATGTCGAACAGGAGGACGGCGCGGGGGGCGGCGGGGGCGGCCAGGGGGGTTGCTGCGAATCGGCTGGTAAGTTAATCGTTTGCTAGTTCTCCTTGAGCGCCGAAACCGTGACAGCCCCTGAGAGTGCCGAGGTCGCTGCAGTCAGCGCCGTCCCCGCGGCCATCGCCGCCGACACCACCGAGGGTCGTCCGGTGCTGCGCGGCGGCAGTGCCGCCCTGGCCACCGCCACCATCGATGAGGACGGGGTGCCTTCCGGCTACACCCCCAAGGCCGACGAAGGCCGCTTCCTGGTGAAGATCCTCTGGCTGCCCGACAACGTCGCCCTGGCGGTGGACCAGATCGTCGGTGGCGGCCCCAGCCCCCTCACCGCCTACTTCTTCTGGCCCCGGGAAGACGCCTGGGAAACGCTCAAGGGTGAGCTCGAGGCCAAGAGCTGGATCACCGATAACGAGCGGGTCGAGATCCTCAACAAGGCCACCGAGGTGATCAACTACTGGCAGGAAGAGGGGCGCGGCAAGTCCCTCGATGAGGCGAAGCTCAAGTTCCCCGACGTCACCTTCTGCGGGACCGCCTGAGTCCCGCGTTCCCTGGGCGGTTCAGCCGCCTTGGGAATCCCGTTCGAACTGTTCGGCAGCCGCGGCGGTGTCCGGGCTGGCGAACAGGGCTTCGGCAATGGCCGGACTGATCGTGTGGTGGGCCAGACCGGCCGCCGCCAGGCGGGCCAGATCCCCCGGCTGGCGCAGGCTGGCCACCAGCAGGCGGGTGCTGGAGCCCACCCCGTCGAGAGCGCGCTGCATGGCGATCAGCTCGCCGTGGCCGTCGCGACCCAGATCGCCGATGCGACCCAGGTAGGCGGCGATGCCGTCGGCCCCGAGGGCGGCGGCCACCAGCACCTGGGCCACCTCGTAGCAGGCGGTGAACGTGACGGGCACCCCTTCGGCGATCAGCTGGCGTGCCACCTCGGCCCCTCCCTGGGTGATCGGCACCTTCACCAGAACCCGCTGGGGATCGAGGGCTGCCAGGGCCCGGCCGGTGGCCAGCTGCTGCTCGCCATCGGCGCCCCAGGTCTGCAGATGCAGCTCGCGGCAGCCCAGGGTCGCGGCGCGCTCCGCCAGCCGCCCCAGGTGGTCGAGGTTGCAGGGCTGGCCGGCCCGCCGCAGCAGGGTGGGGTTGGTGGTGACGCCCTGGAACAGGCCGCTGGGCAGCCAGCGCTCCCACTCCAGGGGATCGGCGCTATCGAGCAGCAGACGCAGGGCCATGGTGGTCAGGGGGTGGTGGGAGCCGGGGACAGGGCCCACTGCTGGCTGAGGGCCTCCAGCAGGGCTGGGCAGGCACCGAGGGCCTGCAGGTTGCGGCGGGGATTGGCCGGTGGCGGTTTGGCCCCAGCAGGCTTTTCCACCGTTGGATCGGCAGCAGGCAGATCCGCCGCGATCAGGGCGGCCAGGGGATCCGTGGCGGCTGCGGCTTTCAGTTGGCCTGGATCCTGCCGGCCCTGGCGCAGGGCGACGAACAGCTCGCGCCGGCGGCGCAACTCCAGGGGAAGGCTGGCCGGCTGGGCGCAGAGGCGCTCCACCTCGGCCAGGGCGGCCCGCAGCCCGGGGGAGGTGGGCGCCGCCTGCGGCGGGGGCTGGGTTCGGGGCCAGATCAGGGCCAGCCAGCCCGCACCGGCGGCGGCCAGGGCCAGGCCGATGGCCACCGCCCGGCCGATCGCCGGGCGCCGCCTTCGGGGATGGGAAGCCTGGGCGGCCTGGGCAGGGGATGGCGTCACGGCAGGGGTTTCCGCCACCGCCGGAGGCGCGGGCAGCGGCGCCGGCGGCTCGCCGGGCGCCCCGCTGCGGCCGATCGCCACGGTCACATCGTCGCCGCTGCCTTCGCGGCTGATCCGATCCAGCGCCTCCGACAGGTCTCCTGCCGCCTCGGCGCCGCTGCGAGCCAGCCAGGCCGTCAGGGTGAGAAAGTCCGCGTCAGTGGCACAGGATTTACGGATGCCATCGGTGCAGAGCACCAGGGCGAACGCATGCGCCTCAGGCGCCAGGGGATGCAGGGCCGCCCGGCGCGCGAACAGGGACGCCGCCTGGGGCTGGCAGAGGCTGCAGGTGGCCTCGCCGAGAGCCGTGGGTTCGTTCTCCTCCTGCAGCAGCCGGGCACGGCCGTCCGCTTCCACCCGCACCAGGTCCCAGTCGCCCAGGCCCGTATGGCCCCACCAGTGGGTCGTCATCACCACCAGCCCGAGGGTGCTGCCATAGAGCAGGGACTCGAAGTCGCCCTCGCCGGGATCCCTCTGCCAGTGGGCCTGCACCGCCTCCAGCCAGCGGCGCTGGACCGCCTCGGGCAGGTCGTGGGCCAGCCAGCGGCTCCAGCCCCCCTCCCCGTCCCCCGGGGGCGCGGCGGCCAGGGCGTCCCCCACCACGGCCAGGGCCGTCTCGCAGGCCAGGCGACTGCCCACCTCGCTGCGGCGGTAGCGGAGCCCGCCGTGGCCGTCGGCCACCGCCATCAGCATCACGGGCTGGCCTTCGGCGTCGCGCAGCTCACCGCAGAGCACGGCGTCCTGGCAGGGGCGGCCGGTCCTGAGGTGGGCGGCCCCGGCCCGGCTGGCAGCGATCGGCGCCGCCCAGCGGTTCACCACACCAGGGGACCGACATCGTCGGTGGGATCCAGCACGGTGGGGGGCAGATCCGGCAGGGGGATGTTGCCCGCCGCAGGCTCGAGGGGCGTCTCACTCACCCGGCTCGCCGGCATCGAGGCGGCCCCCACCACCGCCGTGGAGGCCCACTGGATGTACTGGGCCAGGGACGTGGCGTTGCTGGCCTGCAGGGGGCGACGGGGCGAGCGGCCCGCCGTGGCCGGTTCGATGCCGATGAACCGCTGCAGCACCTCCAGGTCGGCGTCGTGGCCCAGGGCGATGGCCAGGCGCACCGCCTTCTGGGCCCAGGGCACCCGCAGCAGGGCCTCGAGGCCGGCGGCGAAATCATCGGTGGGCTGGCCGTCGGAGATCAGCACCAGCACCGGCGGCAGGGCGCGCACCTCCATCGGCGGGGTCTGCAGGGCCGCCGCCACCAGCTTCAGGGCCTCCCCCATGGCCGTGATGCCGCCGGCCTGGAGATCGCGCCATTCCAGCTGATCCACCGGCGTGGGGGTCTCGATGTGCCAGGCGGCATGGTCGGCGAAGCGCACGGCCCGCACCAGCACCCGCGCCTCCGGGTTGTCCCGGGCCACCGCCGCCATGCCCGGCAGCGACTGGCGGATGGCCTGGTTGAGGGCCTGCATCTTGCCCGACGCCGCCATCGAGCCGGAGCAGTCGCAGAGGTAGAGGAAATGGAGCGGCCGGTTGGCCAGCTTGACGTCGGGGAACGGCATCTCTCAGGTGGCGGGGGATGGCCGGGTGGGGCGCTGCACGGCGATCGGACCCGCCGGGGACTGGATCCGGGCGAGTGCGGCGAGGCTACAGCTCTCGCCAGGTTGCACCGGCTGGGAGCGGCCGTCGTGGGTCTCGGCGCTCCAGGCAGCGGCCTGGAGATTGCGCAGCCCCAGCCGCCGCGGATCCTGGGGATGGGCCACCACCCGGGCCAGCGGCCGGCGCAGATCCTCCCCGGCCAGGGCATCGAAGTGGTGGGCGTGCAGCTCGTTGTCGGGGGCAGCGACCACGCTCCCATGGGCCAGCAGCAGCGTGATGGGCTCCGGCAGGGGGGCGCCGCAGCTCCAGCACAGCGCCGGAGCGCCGCTGGCCTGGAAGTTTTCCTGGCCGCATGCAAGACAGAGGGTACGGCGGTCGAGGGTGCGGGCCAGCTCCTGCTTCCACTGGCCGGTAAGGGCCCGGCGGGAGGGCTGCTTCATGCCGCGGCAGAAGGTCTGCTCGAACAGGGCCTGCAGGGGGCGGGGGTAGATCGGCCAGGTGATCAGGGCCGCCGCATGCTCGATCGGGTCGGGTCGGTTGCGGTCGTCGACCGGATCGAAGATGAACACCGGATCCTCACCGCAGAGGCGCCGGCGGGCCGGCTCATCAAGGCAGCGGATCGCCAGCTCCATCTGGCCCTTGAGCGGATCGTGGCGGGTGAGCAGCCGGAACAGCAGCACCGCCAGGGAAAACAGGTCGCTGTCGGCGCCGGGCCGTGCCTGGCCCAGCAGCACCTCCGGGGCCATGAAGCCCGGGGTGCCGAGCACCGCGCCATGGTCGGCGCCATCCACCGCGACGTTGTCGTTGTCGCAGATGAGGATGCTGCCGCTGCCGGGCTCCAGGAAGAGGTTGCCAAGCGACACATCCTTGTAACAGAGGCCCGCCAGGTGCAGGGCATGGAAGGCATCGGCGAGGCCGAAGCAGGCGCGCAACACCTGGCGCAGGCCGATCGCCAGCCGGCCGGAGGCATGCTCACAGGCCCCCACGTAGGCCGGCGGCCGCAGGGGCATCAGGTAGCCGAAGCTCTCCTGGCGGATGCGGATCAGGGGGCGGCTGGCGGGACTGGCCCGCAGCAGGGCGATCGGCCAGAGGAAATCCTCATTCGGGGCGGTGGCGCGGATGCTGGCGACCAGGCGCCGCTCCAGGCCCCCGTCACGGGCGATGCAGGCCGGCAGGTACCACTTCAGGGCCAGCCGCTCCCCCTCCAGTTCCACCTCGTACACCTGGCCCTGGGTGCCACCCCCGAGGCCCCGGATGATCCGCAGCGGAGCCGCCAGACCCTCGAACTCCAGGCTGGCGCCCTCCGGCAGGATCCAGCTCATGGCCGCCTCCCCGACGCCGGGGCCGGACCCATCGCCTTGCGGATGCCGTTGCGGTGGGCCAGGGCGGTCTCCAGGCTGTCGAAGCGGTGCCGGTAGGCCAGGCCGTCCTGCAGCGTCACCTCCAGCAGATGCTCCCAGCGGGAGCCCAGCAGGATCCAGCCCGCCAGCGCCCCGAGCTGCAGGGGCCAGAACAGCCACGGAAAGGGAAGCAGCAGCAGGCCGCCCAGGCAGAGCAGCAGCCACCAGCTGAAGGCCTGGGGATGGCGCCGACGGCTGCGCACGTAGGCCGAGCGGATCCGATCGAGGGGCAGGGAGCGGCCGGCGAAATCCAGCTGCCCGGCGGCCGGCTGGTCCACCACCAGAGCCGCAGGTCGGCCGGCGGCGCTGGCAGCGGCGGTGGAGGCGGTGGCGGTGGCGGTGGCGCGGAACTGCAGCACCGGCCCCTGCAGGCCCAGCCGGATCTCGTCGCCGTCCGAGAGGGGCCGGCAGTCCCGCAGCCGGGCGCCCTCCAGATAGGTGCCGTTGGCGCTGCCCAGGTCACAGAGCAGCCACTGGCCCGGCCGCGTTCGCGACACCCGCACCAGGGCGTGGTGGCGGGAGACGCCCTGGGCCTGGCCCAGGCAGAGGCCGCTGGCCGGATCGCGGCCGATCGAGAGGGGTGTGCGGGGATCCAGCGGCACGCTGCGGCCGGGATCGGCCCGCAGCAGCAGCCGGGGCTGGGAGCTCATCGGGGGTCCTCACCGGCCTTGGGACGGCGGCCCAGGCGCCGGTCGGCCAGGAACCGGCCCCACCAGCCCATCGGTTCCCCCTCCCGCCAGGGAATCACCCGCCCGGGGAACAGCAGGGCCGAGGTCGCCAGCGCCAGGGCCACCAGCAGCAGCAGCAGCAGCACCCAGCCGGGGATCGCCCCCACCCAGGTGGCGGCAAAGGTGGCCCGCACGGCATACACCCCGATGGTCAGGGCGGTCCAGATGCGGAAGGGTGCCCATGGATCCCGGCGTTGCTCCACCTGGCCGGCCGCTCCGATCGCTGCGGGTAGCGTATGGGAGCAAGGCAGATGGGCCGGGGATGGTGGGGACGACGGAGCAGGCGTCGCCTGGCGACAGCACCGCACCCAGCACCGCCCCGCCCACCGCACCCGCGCCCGCCACGGGTTGGCTCCGCCTCTGGCAGGCCCTTGGCAGCCCCGCTCCGGCTGGCGGCCGTCGCCGGGCCGTGAGTACGGCCCTGGGGGAACTGAACCGCCACGGCGCCTGGCTGGAACTCTGGATCGGCGGCCAGTGCCGCCAGCGTGTGGCCCTGGAGGGTGGCCGCTACCGCATCGGCCGGGATCCCCTCTGCGAACTGCCGGCCGACGCCACCGGCGTCAGCCGGGTGCACGCGATCGTGGAGCAGGAGCGCCCCGGCGACCGGGACTATGTCGGCGAGGATTTCGGCTCCGCCAACGGCCTCTTCCACCGCGATCGCCGCATCCGCGCCATCCACCTGCGGGACGGGGACAAGCTGCAGCTCGGCTCACCGCTGAAGGGGGAAGCGCCCACCCTGGTGTACCGCCATCCCCGCAGTCCCCTGGGGCAACTGGTGCACTGGGGCGCCATCGGCGCCCTCGTCGGCTCGGGTGTGGCCCTGGGGGGTCTGCTGCTGGCCACCACCGTCTCCGGCGGCTCCTCGATCCGGTCGGTGAGCGGGCCGGTGAAGGTGTTCTCCACCGATGGCCGCCAGATCGATGCAGTCGAGGGCTCCTCGACGGCCCTGCCGACCCTGGCCGACTACCCCCTGCACCTGCGCCAGGCCCTGATCGCCTCGGAGGATTCGCGCTTCGGCTGGAACAGCGGCATCGATCTGTTCGGCACCCTGCGCTCCCTGGTGCAGGGCACCGGTGGCGGCAGCGGCCTGGCCCAGCAGGTGGCCCGCATGGTCTACCCGGCCGTGGGCACCGATGTCTCGGTGGCCCGCAAGCTGCGGGAGCTGTGGGTGGCCTGGCAGCTGGAGGCCGGATTCAGCAAGAACCGGATCCTGAAGATGTACCTCGACCGGGCCTACCTGGGCCTGGGGGCGGAAGGGTTCGAGCAGGCGGCCCAGCTCTATTTCCGCAAGTCGGCCAGCGCCCTGGACGTGGCGGAGTCGGCGTTCCTGGTGGGCCTGCTGCCGAGCCCCAACAGCTACAGCCCCTGCAACCGGGAGAACCCCACCTGGGGCAGGGAGCGCCGCGACCTGGTGCTGGGGCGGATGCACGCCGAGGGCTATCTCTCCGACCAGGCGTTGATCGACGCCCGCCGCCGACCGCTCAACATCGATCCCTCCGCCTGCGGCGCGTCCACCTACTCCAGCTATCCCTTCTTCAGCGATTACGTGATCGGCGAGCTGGAGGGTCGACGCTTCGCCCTCGACCTCAGCAGCGCGGAGGCCCGGGGCAATTACGCGGTGATCAGCAGCATCGACCCCCGCCTGCAGGCCATCGCCCAGAAGCAGCTGAAGGCGTTCCTGGAGGGGCCGGGGGGCCGGGCCGGGCTCACCCAGGGCGCCCTGATCGCGATCGACTACGGCACCGGGGCGATCCTGGCCTACGTCGGCGGCGGCGATTACAGCCGCTCGAGCTTTGACCGGGTGCAGGCCCTGCGTCAGCCTGGATCCACCTTCAAGCTGTTCAGCTTCCTGGCGGCCCTGGAGGCCGGCGTGAAGCCCGGCGATGCCGTCTCCTGCGCCCCGCTGGCCTACGTGGCCGGCTGCCGGGGCGGGGGTGGCAGCACCAGTGTGGCGGCGGGCTTCGCCAGCTCCGAGAACGTGGTGGCGCTGCGGCTGGCCCAGCAGGCCGGCCTCAACAAGGTGGTGGCCAAGGCCCGCCAGCTGGGCATCAGCACGCCCATGGAGGAGAGCTTCTCGATGGTGCTGGGCGGCAAGGAGACCTTCCTCTACGAGCTGGCGGGGGCCTATGCCGTGGTGGCCAACGGCGGTCGCTCGGTGCCCCTGCACGGTGTGAAACGCATCTACGACCTGGGCATCTGCGGCTCGGTGCGGTCCCTGGCCGACTGCCCCCCCAGCGGCGTCACCACCCCGGTGGGCGAGCTGCCGCGTCAGCTGATTGAACCGGCGGTGGCCGCCGAAATGGATGCCCTGCTGCGGCAGGTGGTGAGCGCTGGCACCGGCGGCGCCGCCGCCGTGGTGGCCGATGCCCGCGGCAAGACCGGCACCACCGACAACGGCGTCGATGTGCTGTTCGTGGGCTACTCCCCCTCCAGCCGCATCCTCACCGGCATCTGGATGGGCAACGACGACAACCGCCCCGCCCAGGCCGCCTCCGGCGCCCTGGTGGCCGAGCTGTGGGGGCAGGTCATGCGCGCCCTGGCGAGCTGATGCTGAGCGGGCTCAGGCCGGAGCCAGGGCTTCAGCCCAGCCAGCCCAGGCCCCGGCCCAGCTCCTGGGCGCGGGTGACCAGGGCCCAGGCCGTTCCCAGCACGGTGCCCCACCACCAGGGGCTGCTCCAGAGCCGGGCCTTGGGGCTGCTGCTGTCCTGGGGATCGCGGCGCGGCAACTGCCAGCCCAGCTGGACGGCGCCAAAGATCACCAGCAGCACCCAGGCGGGAATCTCCACCGGCCCCACCACAAAGGGATGGGCCTTCCAGTGCAGCAGGCTGAGGGCCGAAGCCAGGGCAATCAACGCGGCGATCGGCCCAGAGGCCCCGTCCCACTGACGCAGCACCCGGGCCCGACGGGCCACCAGCACCGCCGGTGCCGTGGTGGCCAGGGCGGTGAGGGTGTAGCGCAGCAGCAGGGACGACAGGGGCAGCGTTGAGCTCCCCAGCACGATCGCCAGCACCACCAGGTTGAGCAGGGCCTCGCGGCTGGCGGAATGGATCCAGGGAGCCGTGATCCAGCACCAGGCGCGGCGAGGGTCACCGCTGGCCTCAAGGCTCAACGGCCAGCGGCGGCGCAGGGCCCGCAGCGGGCCGAGGGCCAGGGCCTGCAGCAGGGCCAGGGCCACCACCAGCACCGCGCCGCTTCCCCAGCGCCAGGGATCAAAGAACCACTGATCGAGTTCCCCGCCGGCCCAGAACAGCACCGGCGCCGAGGCGGCGGCCAGGGCCAGCCCGGGGCCGAGGGGCCGCAGGCTCTGCAGCCAGGGCCCGCTGATGGCAACGTCAGCGACTATGACTTCTCCTGCGGGCCGAACAGGAGCCACACCGGAGCAGGCCTCCAGCAGGTCAAGCAGCTCGGCCAGCACCCTGGGCGCATAGATCCCGGCCAACTGCTGGCTGAGGGCCGTGACGGCACTGCGCTGGGGGCCACCCTGCAATTGCAGCACCCGCAACAACAGGGGCTGGGTGGCCAGATCGCGCACGGGACCCCGCAGGCTTTCCTCGGCCCCCAGGGCATCGATCAACCGGTTGGCCAGGGCCTGGGGGTTATCCAGGCTGACCGAACCGGTGGCGATCCACTGGCGCAGCTGCAGACCGAGTTCCCGACCCTTGCCCATGGCCGCCGCAGCCTCCCGGCCCGCAGGGGAACTCAGGCGGCCGTGCTGGCCTGAAGACGGGCGCGGGCGCGGGCCAGAGCCTGCTGGGCCTTGACCTTCTCGGGGCTGGGGTCGGAGCCTTCCAGGGCCACAGCGGCCTGCTGGGCCGCCTCGAAATCGCTCTGGGCGGCGGTGGCGTCGATGCTGCTGCCCAGTTCGGCACCGTTGACGAGCACGGTGACCTCATTGGCCACCACCTCGGCGAAGCCGCCCATCAGGGCGATCGACTGCCAGTTGCCCCCCTCCCGCACCCGCAGCACGCCGCTGTCGAGGGCGGTGAGCATGGAGACGTGGCCGGTGAGGATGCCGAGCTGGCCGGTGGTGCCGGGCAGGATCACTTCGTCGGCGGTGCCGTCGAAGACGCTCTGATCGGGGGCGAGGACGCGCAGGGTGAGGGTCATGGAGAAGATTCCCGGATCAGGACTTGGCTGCGGCGAGGATCTTGGCGGCCTTGGCCCTCACCTGGTCGATGTTGCCCACCAGGTAGAAAGCGGCTTCGGGAAGGTCGTCGAGTTCACCGGCCAGGATCATGTTGAAGCCCTTGATCGTGTCGTCGAGCTTCACGTATTCGCCGGACTGACCGGTGAAGATCTCCGCCACAAAGAAAGGCTGGGAGAGGAACTTCTCGATCTTGCGGGCCCGGTCCACCGTGCGGCGGTCGTCCTCGGAGAGTTCGTCCAGACCCAGGATCGCGATGATGTCCTGCAGTTCCTTGTAGCGCTGCAGGGTGGACTGCACGGCCCGGGCGGTGCGGTAGTGCTCGTCGCCCACAACGGCGGGCTGGAGCATGGTGCTGGTGGAATCGAGCGGATCCACCGCCGGGTAGATGCCCTTGGAGGCCAGACCGCGGCTCAGCACGGTGGTGGCGTCGAGGTGGGCGAAGGTGGTGGCGGGTGCCGGGTCGGTGAGGTCGTCGGCGGGGACGTAGACGGCCTGGATCGAGGTGATCGAGCCCTCCAGGGTGGAGGTGATGCGCTCCTGCAGTTCACCCACGTCGGTGCCGAGGGTGGGCTGGTAGCCCACGGCCGACGGCATGCGGCCCAGCAGGGCGCTCACTTCAGAGCCGGCCTGCACGAAGCGGAAGATGTTGTCGATGAACAGCAGCACGTCCTGCTTGTTCACGTCGCGGAAGTGCTCAGCCATGGTGAGCGCCGACAGGCCCACGCGCATGCGGGCGCCGGGGGGCTCGTTCATCTGGCCGTAGCAGAGGGCCACCTTCGACTTGGAGAGGTCGCCGGCGTTGATCACGCCCGACTCCTTGAACTCCTCGTAGAGGTCGTTGCCCTCGCGGGTGCGTTCACCCACGCCACCGAACACCGAGACGCCGCCGTGTTCCTTGGCGATGTTGTTGATCAGTTCCTGAATCAGCACGGTCTTGCCGACGCCGGCACCACCGAACAGACCCACCTTGCCGCCCTGGCGATAGGGGGCCAGCAGGTCGATCACCTTGATGCCGGTCTCGAAGACGCGGGGCTTGGTCTCAAGTTCGGTGAGCTTGGGGGCCTGACGGTGGATCGGGGCCGTCATGGTCGTGGAGACCGGGCCCTGCTCGTCAACGGGCTCGCCGAGCACGTTGAAGATGCGGCCGAGGGTGGCTTCACCCACGGGAACGGAGATCGGGGCGCCGGTGTCGAGGGCGCTCATGCCGCGGACCAGGCCGTCGGTGCTGCTCATGGCCACGGCGCGGACCCGGTGGTCGCCCAGCAGCTGCTGCACCTCAGCGGTGATGGCCACCTGCTGACCGGCGGAGTTGGTGCCTTCGATGCGAAGGGCGTTGAAGATTCTGGGCAGCTTGCCGGCAGGGAATTCCACGTCGAGGACGGGGCCGATCACCTGGCGCACGGTGCCTTTGGTACCAGGGACGGCGGGAGCGGCAGCAGCCATAGGTAAGGAAAGAACGAGATGTGCCCAGAGGGATCCAACCACCCGTCTGAAGCGGCGCAACCTTACCACCGCAGGGTGCCTGGGGCTTGGGGGTTCGGTCACCCGCACAGCCCGGGGATGGCGCTGCGGCAGAGCCGCCCCCTAGGTTGGCACTCGAAGGGCGTGAGTGCTAACTCACCCCACCCCAGCGACGCCCCGGCCCCGGCCGACCCCTCGTCGCTGTCTTCGCAACCATTCTTCGCGTCATTTCATGGCTGCCGTTTCTCTCAGCGTCTCCACGGTCAAACCCCTCGGAGATCGCGTCTTCATCAAGGTGTCCGAATCGGAGGAGAAAACCGCCGGTGGCATCCTTCTGCCCGACACCGCCAAGGAAAAGCCCCAGGTGGGTGAAGTGGTCCAGATCGGTCCCGGCAAGCGCAACGACGACGGCTCCCGTCAGGCTCCTGAAGTGGGCGTCGGCGACAAGGTGCTTTACAGCAAGTACGCCGGCACGGACATCAAGCTCGGCACCGACGAGTACGTGCTCCTGTCTGAGAAGGACATCCTGGCCGTCGTCAACTGATCTGACGGCGTTTCCGTCTGCATCACCTACAACCAAGCAATCTTTTTTCTTCCATGGCCAAGCGCATTATCTATAACGAGCAAGCCCGCCGGGCCCTCGAACGCGGCATCGACATCCTTGCCGAAGCCGTTGCCGTCACCCTGGGCCCCAAGGGCCGCAACGTGGTGCTGGAGAAGAAATTCGGCGCTCCCCAGATCATCAACGACGGCGTCACGATCGCCAAGGAGATCGAACTGGAGGACCACATCGAGAACACCGGTGTGGCCCTGATCCGTCAGGCCGCCTCCAAGACCAACGACGCCGCCGGTGACGGCACCACCACCGCCACCGTCCTGGCCCACGCCATGGTCAAGGCGGGCCTGCGCAACGTGGCCGCCGGCGCCAACGCCATCACCCTCAAGAAGGGCATCGACAAGGCCACCGAGTTCCTCGTCGGCAAGATCGAGGAGCACGCCAAGCCGATCTCCGATTCCAACGCCATCGCCCAGGTGGGCACCATCTCCGCCGGCAACGACGAAGAAGTGGGCCGCATGATCGCGGATGCCATGGACAAGGTGGGCAAAGAGGGTGTCATCTCCCTCGAGGAAGGCAAGTCGATGACCACCGAACTGGAGGTCACCGAAGGCATGCGCTTCGACAAGGGCTACATCTCGCCCTACTTCGCCACCGACACCGAGCGGATGGAAGCAGTGCTCGACGAGCCCTACATCCTGCTCACCGACAAGAAGATCGGCCTGGTGCAGGATCTGGTGCCCGTGCTCGAGCAGATCGCCCGCACCGGCAAGCCCCTGCTGATCATCGCCGAGGACATCGAGAAGGAAGCCCTCGCCACCCTGGTGGTCAACCGTCTGCGTGGCGTCCTGAACGTCGCCGCCGTCAAGGCTCCTGGCTTCGGTGACCGCCGCAAGGCCATGCTCGAGGACATCGCCGTTCTCACCAACGGTCAGCTGATCACCGAGGACGCCGGCCTCAAGCTGGAGAACACCAAGCTGGAGATGCTGGGCACCGCCCGCCGCATCACCATCAACAAGGACACCACCACCATCGTCGCCGAAGGCAACGAGGCGGCGGTCAAGGCCCGCTGCGAGCAGATCCGCAAGCAGATGGACGAAACCGACTCCTCCTATGACAAGGAGAAGCTGCAGGAGCGTCTGGCCAAGCTGAGCGGCGGTGTGGCCGTGGTCAAGGTGGGCGCTGCCACCGAAACCGAGATGAAGGACAAGAAGCTGCGCCTGGAAGACGCCATCAACGCCACCAAGGCGGCCGTTGAAGAAGGCATCGTCCCCGGCGGTGGCACCACCCTGGCCCACCTGGCCCCGGCCCTCGAGGAGTGGGCGGCCGCCAATCTCTCCGGCGAGGAGCTGATCGGCGCCACCATCGTGGCCTCCTCCCTCACCGCCCCGCTCAAGCGGATCGCTGAGAACGCCGGCGTCAACGGCGCCGTCGTCGCCGAGCACGTGCGCAACAAGCCCTTCAACGAGGGCTACAACGCCGCCACCGGCGAGTACGTCGACATGCTGGCCGCCGGCATTGTCGATCCCGCCAAGGTGACCCGCTCCGGCCTGCAGAACGCCGCCTCGATCGCCGGCATGGTGCTCACCACCGAGTGCATCGTGGCCGACATGCCCGAGAAGAAGGAAGCTGCACCCGCCGGTGGCGGTGGCGGCATGGGCGGCGACTTCGACTACTGATCGCTTCTGCGGTCAGCGTCGGAGCACCACTCCTTCGCCTTCAACACCAAGCGCCCCTGCGGGGGCGCTTTTTTTTGGCGCTGCCAGGCTATTCGTCTTTCGCATGAACGGCCCAGACGCATCGACTGCTCAGCGCTGATTCGCCAGTCGCTCGAGCGGCAGCTGGATGACGCCACCGGATCGCCACTGACATGCACAGACATCCTGTGCGCCTCCCGTGGCCATCGAGACCACCTACACCGCTGCCCGCAACCAGCTCAAGGCCCTGGAGCGCGCCCAGAGCGACAGCCTTCCGCCGCTATGCCTTGGGGTTCTCGAGGCGCAGCTGGAGGCATGAGCCCCCAGCGGGAGGCGCTGTGCGATCCGGAGTTTCTGGAGGACCTGCAGCATTGGATTGAAACCGACCGTCGCACGGCCCGCCGCCTGCTGGAGTTCATGAACGCTGTGCTGCGCGATCCCTTCAGCGGCATCGGCAAACCGGAGCCTCTCCACTACCTGGGCGCAGGCATCCGGTCGCGCCGGATCACCCAGCAGCACCGCTGTGTCCATCTCGTCAAGGCTGACCGTGTGGAGTTCCTCCAAGGTCGCTACCACTACTAACCCATGAATTCCCAGTACGCCCTGATCGCCGAGCCGTGGCAAGAGCTCCTGGAAGTGGCCGTGCGGGTGGAGCGATTCAGCCCCCCGGCAACGGGAGTGTCTCCCAAGGCCATTGCTGCTGTAGGCCGGGGAAGTCCGCACTTTGAAGTCAAAGATGCAACAAAAGTAATCAGCAAATCCGCAGTGAGATGCAGTTGAACTGCATCAAAAGCCACCGCTGCCAATCACAGCTGCTGCTTGCACATTCATTCGCGGCCTACGTTGAAAAGCAAGGTCCGGCTGCCTTGTCCGGATGCCTTTGCAGCGTTGCCACCGAACGATGAACGCCCTTCTCCTCTATCCCCACTTCCCGAAAACGTTCTGGTCGTTCGACCGGCTCCTGGAGATGGCCGGCGTCAAAGCTTTCATCCCGCCGCTGGGCATCCTCACGGTGGCGTCCCTGCTGCCGCCGCAATGGAACCTGCGCTTCCACGACAGGAACGTGGCCGAGGAGCCCCAGGACGACTGGCAGTGGTGCGACCTCGTGATCGTCTCGGCGATGATGGTGCAGCGCGAAGACTTTCACCATCTGATCCGCAAGGCGGTAAGGCTGGGAAAGAAGGTGGCGGTCGGTGGCCCCTATCCCACCTCCCTGCCGGGGCATGCGCTGGAATCCGGCGCCAACTACCTGATCCTGGATGAGGGGGAACTCACCGTGCCCGCCTTCCTGGCGGCCCTCGAGAGTGGAGCGAACAACGGGATGTTCCGGGCCAGCGAGAAGCCGGATGTCAGCCTCAGTCCCAGGCCCCGCTTCGATCTGCTGCAGCGGGATGCCTACCTGATGATGGCGGTGCAGTTCTCCCGCGGCTGTCCCTTCAACTGCGAGTTCTGCGACATCATCAGCCTGTACGGCCGCAAGCCGCGCACCAAGGAGAACCACCAGATCCTGGCGGAACTTCAGACCCTCTACGACCTGGGCTGGCGGGGATCCATCTTCATGGTGGATGACAACTTCATCGGCAATCAGCACAACGTCAAGCGTCTGCTGAACGACCTGATTCCCTGGATGCAGGAGCATCGCTATCCCTTCAACTTCCTGACCGAAGCCTCGGTGAACCTGGCCGAACAGCCCGAGCTCCTTGATCGGATGGCCCAGGCCGGCTTCTTCGGCGTCTTCCTGGGCATCGAGACCCCCGACCAGGACAGTCTCGAAATCACCCGCAAGCAGCAGAACACCCGCCATCCGCTCACGGAAGCCTGCCGCAAGATCAATGCGGCGGGGCTGGTCATCTACGCCGGTTTCATCCTCGGCTTTGACGGGGAACGCTCCGGCGCAGGGCAGCGCATCGAGGCGTTCGTCGCTGAGACGGCCATTCCCCAGCCGATGCTGGGCATCCTCCAGGCGCCGCCCAACACGGCGCTCTGGACCCGACTGGAGCGGGAGGGACGGCTCCTACCGGATGCCGATGGCTGCTGCGGCGACCAGAACACCCTGATGAACTTCGTGCCCTCCCGTCCGCCCCAGGACATCGGCCGGGAGTACGTGGGGGCCCTCTGGCGGATGTACGAACCCGCCACCTATCTGGAGCGCTGCCTGCGCCACTGCCTCGCCATCACCCCCAATCCCCACTGCTCGCAGCAGATGCACGTGCCACCGGTCCGGGCGGTGCGGCTGCTGGCCCTGCTGATCTGGCACCAGGGCCTGCGCCGCCCTGGATTGCGCGGGCAGTTCTGGCGGCAGCTGGGGCAGATGGCACGGCAACAGCCCCGCCTGCTGGCCCTCTATCTGGGCCTCTGCGCCGCCGGCGAACACTTCTTCGAGTACCGCCAGCTGGCCCGGGAGCGCATCGGCGACCAGCTGGGGCACGATCCGCTCACAGCGCCGACGCCGACGCCGCAGGCCGCTCAGCCCCCAGCCACGAAGGCCAGGGCCACGCCGTTGTTGCAGTAACGCTTGCCGGTGGGCTTGGGTCCGTCATCGAAGACGTGGCCCTGGTGGCCGCCGCAGCGGCGGCAGTGGTATTCGGTGCGCGGCAGGATCAGCTTGAAGTCGGTCTTGGTGACCACCGCCTTGGGCAGGGGTTGCCAGAAGCTGGGCCAGCCGGTGCCGGAGTCGAACTTGGCGGTTGAGGCGAACAGGGGCAGACGGCAGCCGGCGCAGACGTAGGTGCCGCTGCGCTTCTCCTTGTTGAGCGGGCTGCTGAAGGGGCGCTCTGTGCCCTCTTGGCGCAGCACCACATAGGCCGCCGGGCTGAGGCGCTTCTTCCATTCCGCCGGGCTCAGCTGCCAGGCGGGATCCGTGGCCTTCGCCGCCGCCAGGGCTTTGGAGGCCGGCAGGAAGGGCAACAACCCCGCCAGGGGTGTGCCCACCCGGGCCAGCAATGTGGACAGGAAACTGCGGCGTTCCATCCGGCTCAGCCCAGCCAGCCGGCGCTCAACACCACGGCCAGCCCCAGGAACAGGGACAGCAGGGTCCAGGTGATGCGGTTGAGGGTGTTCTCGGCGCTGCGGGCGCTGCTGAACATCGAGCCGCCGCTGGAGGCCAGGCCCCCCATGCCATCACCCTTGGGGCTGTGCAGCAGAACGGAGATGATCAGCAGGGCGCCGCTGAGCATCCAGAGGGACGAGACGATGTTCTTGACCATCGACCCAGACTAGCCGTCTCCGATGCAGACCTTCAGGCGCTGAGGGTCTGGGGAATCCGGGCGGTGGGGGCGGTGGCCGGCACCACCAGGGAGGTGCCCGTCATCCGGGCGGGCTTGGGTAGACCGAGGATCTCCAGCAGGGTGGGGGCGATGTCGGCCAGGCCGCCGTGCTCCCGCAAGGTGACGTCGTTGCCGTGGCCGGCCAGCTTGCGCTTTTCACCCTCCACCAGGATCACCGGCACGGGGTTGGTGGTGTGGGCGGTCCAGGGGAGCCCATCGGGGCCCTGCATCACTTCGGCATTGCCGTGGTCGGCCGTGATCAGCAGGGTGCCGCCCATGCGGGTGGTGGCCTCCACCAGCCGGCCCACGCAGCGATCGACCATGGCGATGGCTTCGGTGGCGGCCTCCATCTGGCCGGTGTGACCCACCATGTCGGGGTTGGCGTAGTTGATCACCACCAGGGAGTAGATCCCCCGGCCGATGGCGGCGATGCAGCTGTCGGTGAGCTTCTCCGCCGACATCGCCGGCGCCTGGTCGTAGGTGGCGACGCGGGGCGAGGGCACCAGGTGGCGGTCTTCGCCGGGGAAGGCCTGCTCGATGCCACCGTTCATGAAGTAGGTGACGTGGGGGTACTTCTCTGTTTCAGCAGTGCGGAACTGCCGCAGGCCGTGCTCGGAGACCACCTGGCCCAGCAGGCCGTCGAGGGACTCGGGGGGGAAGGCCACCTGCACCGGCAGCCCCTGCTCGTACTGGGTGAAGGTGACGACATCCAGCGGGCCGATCCACTGGCGTGGGAAGCCGTCGAAGTCCGGCAGCACCAGGGCGCGCATCAGCTGGCGCACCCGGTCGGGGCGGAAGTTGAAGCAGACCAGGCCGTCGCCGCTCTCCAGCAGTCCCTCGGCGAGGCGCACCGGCTCAAGGAACTCGTCGGTGATGCCCTCCGCATAGGAGTCCTGCAGCACCTCCGCTGGGGTGAGGGGGCAGATCTCGGACGGCTCGGTGAGCAGCCGGAAGGCCTTCTCGGTGCGCTCCCAGCGCTGGTCGCGGTCCATGGCCCAGTAGCGGCCGCAGAGGGTGGCGATGCGCCCCACGCCCGCTTCCTCGATCATGGCCTGAATGCGGGCCAGATAGCCGGGGCCGCCATGGGGGGCCGAGTCACGGCCGTCGGTGACCACGTGCACCAGCACATCGCTGAGGCCGCGGCCGGCCGCCCAGCGCAGCAGGCCGCCGAGATGGTCCACGTGGCTGTGGACGCCACCATCGGAGCAGAGGCCGATCAGATGCAGGGGGCGACCGCTGGCCACCAGCGTGTCGCCCAGATTGTTGAGGGCCTGATTGCTGGCGATGGTGCCGCTGCGCACCGCCTGACCGATCCGCACCAGCTCCTGGCGGATGATCCGGCCGGAGCCGATGGTGAGGTGACCCACCTCGGAGTTCCCCATCTGGTGATCCGGCAGGCCCACAGCGGCTCCGCTGGCCTCGATCAGGGTGTGGGGGTAGGCCGCCCAGAGGGCATCCATGACCGGCGTGTCCGCCTCCCTGACCGCGTTGTGATCGCTCTCGGGCCGATAGCCCCAGCCATCCAGGATGGCCAAAACCATGGGCGCCACGGGAGCTGACGTCTCGCTGGAGACACGATCAGCTCTGCCGCTGGCGGAATGCATCTGGGAGGGAGCTGCTTTCACCAGCGAGAAAATCTGCACGTTTCTACGCAGAGCCAACCTACAGCCCCCCTCCCCAAACACCTTCCTGCGACGGAGATGCGTCAGGCTTTGGTTACACGCCATACGTTCGATGGCCCGACCTCAGGCCGGTACGGCCCCCGCCGATCGGCTGGAACTGCTCTCCGCCCAGGACCTGGGACGCACCCTCGACAGGCTCGCCTCCCAGGTGCTGGAGGCCGTGGCCGACAGCCAGGACCTGGTGCTGCTCGGCATCCCCACCCGTGGTGTGGCCCTGGCACGGGTGCTGGCCGGACGCCTGGAGGCGATCTGCGGCCATCCGATCGCCCACGGCAGCCTGGATCCCACCTTCCACCGCGATGACCTGGAGCGGGTGGGCACCCGGCTGGTGGAGGCCACCCAGCTGCCGGTGCCCGTGGACGGCCGTCAGGTGGTGCTCGTGGACGACGTGATCTTCACCGGCCGTACGGTGCGGGCCGCCCTGGAGGCCCTGCAGGCCTGGGGACGACCCCGCCGCGTGGGCCTGCTGGTGATGGTGGACCGGGGCCACCGAGAGGTGCCGATCCAGCCGGATTACTGCGGTCGGGTGGTGCCCACCGCCCGGCACGAGACGATCCAGCTCTGCCTCCAGGCCATCGATGGCGAGGAGGGGGTCTACCTGCTGCGCGACTGAAGCGGCCTCAGACGCGGCGAGACCACCCAGCGGCCTCAGACGGCAGCCAGTTCGTCCTCGCGGAAGTGGGCGCGGAACTTGCCGAAGGCCACCACCACCGGCAGGTTCGGACTGATCGGACGTCCCTTCCAGTCGTTGAGGACGTTGAACACCTCTCCCTGCTGCCCTTCCATGTCGAAGGCCTCTCCCCGGTGCTGGGGGTGGTTGTAGATGACCACGCTGCTGCTCACCTTGACCTGATCACCTGGCTGCATGTCCACCGGGACGCTCTGCGCGGCCATCCTGTCATGGGCTCAGCGCTGGCAGGCGCTCTCGGGACCGGCCTCAACCACCCTGCCGCCCAGCTCCTTGCAGGCCGCCTGGAACGCCTGCCATTCGTCCATGCCGGCGGCGATGCGGCGTTGCACCAGGCCATCCAGCTTCTCGCCGGAGACCGTGTGGGGCAGGGAACCATGGCTGTCGTGCTCCCGGTCCTTGCCCTTGAGCTGGTCGAGGCCCTTCTTCACCTCCAGCCGCAGCGGATCGCTCTGCTGGCGCCACCAGGGGTGATCGATGCGGTTGAGGCTGTCGAGCGCCTCCCACCAGCGCTTCTGCTTGACCAGAAGCGTCGCCCGCTCCAGCTGGGAGCGGTTGCGGTTCCAGATCTCCTGGAGGTCGTCGCCCATGGCACTGCCATCGTCCTTGCGCTCCTCCCCAAGGGGTGTGAGCGCCGCCAGGGCCCCCGGCAGATCACCGGCCTGGAAGCGGTTCATCGCCGTGGCCCGCAGCTGGCGCTGCCAACGGGCGAGCCGTTCCCGGTCGGCCGGGGTGCCGGCCCTGGAATTGATCACCTGGCGCTGCAGGCGCAGGGCCTCGCTCCAGTTGTCCTCGCCCCAGAGTTGGTCGGCCTTGGCCCGCAGGCAGCGGCCCCGATCGAAGGGGGAGCGGCCGGGCAGCCAGCTGAGGGCGGCCAGCTGCTCGCTGTAGCGCAGGCAATCGTCGAGGCGGCCGCTGCTGGAGGCCTGCTCCAGGCGCACGGGCAGCTGACGCTCCCACCAGTAGCCCAGACCGATGGCCGCAGCGACCGAACCCAGGGTGATGGCCAGCCAGAAACGGGGCAGTCTGTGCCGGCGGAGGGCCAAGGGGGGGACAGCGGGGCGGATCTCTCTCCTTTGTATGCAACGGCGGCCACCGGCGCCCGGTCCCAGGGGCAGCCTGGTCGGCGTCCACCGTCCCTGACCGTCAGCGCACCGGGCCGAGGCGTTGGGGGCTCGGGCGGTCGGCTCCTGCAGGGGCCTCCAGATCGTCGCTGTCCACCAGGAGCTGGGCCTCGGCATCAATGGAGAACCGCAGGCGCAGCCGGTCGACGCCCCGCCGACCAGGGGAGGCCAGGGGGATGGCCAGCGCTGGCGTGGACCAGGGCCGCACCGGGGCCGCCCCCGCCGGCCGCTCCCGCAGCACCGGCAGCCCCCCTTCAAACACCACTTCGGCCCGCTCCTCCGGCAGGGGCTCCCCCAGCACCAGCTCCAGCTGTTCCTGGCCATCACGGCTGCAGGCCAGCACCAGCTCCAGGGGCTGGTCGGTGGGCCAGCTCTGGCCCGCCATGAACAGGGGATGCCAGCGGTGGCAAGCACTGCGCCGGTCCCAGCAGCGCAGCGACACGCCGCGGGCCAGCACGTCCCGCACCCGCACGCCGGGCGTCAGGGCGAGGGCCCCCAGGGCCACGGCCTCCACGGGCCGCTCGCCGCGCAGGGGCACGCCTGGACAGCGGCTCTCCAGCCACTGGCGGATCAGGGGGATGCGGCTGCTGCCCCCCACCGGCAGCACCGCATCGATGGCGGCCAGGCCCAGCCCCTCGCGGCGGGCCGCCGCCAGCACCGTCTCCAGCAGGCCATCGAGCAGCTGCAGCAGCCCCCGCTCCTGCAGCAGCCGCTCGAAGGCCGGCCGGCTCAGGGTCAGTTCGCGCAAGGATCCCCCCGTCGCCTGGATCTGCAGGGCCTCGGGGGCAACGCTGAGCTGGCACTTGAGGCGCTCGGCGAGCTGCAGCAGGGCGCCGTCAACGGAAGCGTCCGGGCAGAGGTGGGCCGCGATCCAGCGGTCGATGTCCCGACCACCGAGGGCTACACCCGCCTTGCCGATCACCCGGGCACAGCGCAGGGTCTGGGTGCTGCGGGTCAGATCCCGGCCCGCGAAGCGCAGCAGCTGGGCGATCGGGGCGGCCCGCCCCTCACCGCCCTCCAGGGCCACCAGGGAGAGGTCGATCGTGCCACCGCCCATGTCCACCACCAGCACCCGACTGCCGGGGGGCAGGCCGGCACCGATGGCGGCGGCGGTGGGTTCATCCACCAGCGCCAGCTCCGGCACCGCCAGATCGCCGCTGGCCCGCTGCAACCAGGCCCGGTAGCCCCGGTAGGTCTCGATCGGGGCGGTGAGCACCAGCCGCTCCGGCACCAGCTCCGGCGGCAGAGCCCGCCAGAGCCCCTGCAGCAGCAAGGCACCGGCCCGCTCGGCGGTGAGCCAGCCCGGCGATGGGCCCGTCGCCGGGGCCCCGATGTGGCGCTTGAAATCACGGCAGAGGCCGGGATGGTCGCCATCGGCCAGGGCCGCCTCCAGCACCTGGCGACCGATGAGGGGCCGTTCGGCCCCAGGGCTCTCCAGCCACAGCAGGCTGGGCACCACGCAGGGATCCCCGCAGCTGTAGGGGGGCAGGGGCAGCAGCCCGGGGGGTCCCTGGCTGTCCTGCCAGGCCACGACGGTGGTGCTGCTGCCCAGGTCGATGGCGAGGGTGCCGGGCATGGGTCGGAAGGGTGTGGAGTTGGCGCAGGGGCACGGTTGGCCCCCTTCTAGGCCGTGGCCAGGGAAGAACGGCGTACGGGGGGCTGAACTAGGCTGTTGCGATTGATGATCAGGTCCGTATGCCAAGCAGCGAACTCAACGCCAAGGAGCTGGCCCAGAGAGGAGAGAGCCTGATTCGGCACTCCAGCAACCGCTACCTGACCACCGTTCGCATCGCTTTTCGGGCCAAGCAACGCCGCTTCGACGATTTTGACGGCCTGCTCGATGATTCGATGATCAAACCCGTGCAACGGGCGATCGTCGAACTCAGCGACGAACAGGACCAGCCCGACCTGCTTCCCGGCTGACCCGGGGCCCCTCCAGCCTGCTGTGGAGATCGGCGAAGGCCAGGGCTGGCGGCTGGTGGTGGATCCCTCCCGCAGCCCCTACACCGCCCTGATCGGGGGAGAGGGCTGGGCCTGCGAACTGACCGGCGCCGAGCTGCTCGCCCTGCAACGGGCCAGCGAACGCCTCACCGCGCAGCACGTCGCCCTCGCCGGCACCCTGATGGCGGAAGAGGCCATCGACATCGAGCTGGAGTTGCCGATCGGCGATGCCCACTCCGACGCCGGCGGGTCGCTGTGGCTGGGCCTGCGGGGGGATCGCGGCAGCTGGTCGCTGCAACTGGTGCTCACCCCGGAGCCCGGATCGCGGGGGATGGAAGGGGGCTGGACGGCCGCCGCCAGCGCCGCCTTCGCCGCGGCACTCGAGCGCCTGAGACCGGCTGAGCCGAGTGGCGGGAATCAGGATTGTTGATCGTTGCTGGATTCCCCAGCCGCCACCGCTGTTTTGCACCGTTTCTCCCCAGGAGGCCCCCTTCAAACGCTGGTCACTGGTCGCGATTGGGGAGAAGCCGCACGGGCCGCCGCCATGGCTTGACAATTCACGGCCGCCGCAGCGGCGGCGGGCTGACGGGGCCTGCGACGGCCTGAAGGCCCTGCAAGAGCTTGTGTCTCAGTCTGGGACCAGGCCGCTGTCGCTTCAACCGGGGCCGTTTGACGTTCCCCCTTCGGTGTGGAGAAGTAGCTGACGCGCTGCATGGAGTCCGCAATGGCCCGCCTGAAATCCCTGCCGTTGGATGGGGCCGAGTCGCTGGTGAGCCTGCGGGCCGAGGTGCCCGAACCGCTGCTGGAGGCCATGCGGCAGTTCATTGAGCGCCACCCCAACTGGGACCAGTACCGGCTGTTCCAGGCAGCCCTGGCGGGCTTTCTGGTGCAGAACGGCATCCGCAACCGGGGGGTGACCCGCTGCTACCTGGCCAACCTGTTTCCAGGCCATCAGGCGTTCTCGGCGCCAGCGGCCTGAGCTGGCCTGGGGCGCCTCAGGCGTCCGGCGCCACCCCCAGCAGGCTGAAGATCCGCGCGGCGCTGGCGTCTGCCACCGGCAGGATCGAGAGGCGGTTGCCCCGGCGTACCACCACCAGATCCTCCACCGAGAAATGCTCCCGCAGGGCATCGAGGCTGAGCATCGCCGGGAAGGTGGCGCGATAGGCGAGACGGGCACAGTCCCAGCGCGGGGCCTCCGGCTTGGAGGCCGGATCGAAGTACTTGGACGTGGGATCGAACTGGCTGGGATCCACCAGCCCCGTTTCGATCACCTCCATCAGGCCGACGATGCCGGGGGGGCTGACATTGGAGTGGTAAAAGAAGACGCGATCACCGATCTGCATCGCGCGCATGAAGTTGCGGGCCTGGTAGTTGCGGATCCCGTCCCAGAGGGTGGTGCCCTCCGCTTGCAGATGCTGGATGCCGTAGACATCCGGCTCGCTTTTCATCAACCACCAGGCCATGGATGTTCGGTTTCAGAGGGCCAGCACCAGCCGGCGGAAGTGGTCGCCGCGGGCTTCGAAACTGGCGTATTGATCGAAGCTGGCACAGGCCGGGGACAGCAACACCCCCTGGCAGTCGAGCTCCGGAGCGAGGCTGGCGGCCAGGGCCACCGCAGCCTGCAGATCCTCCACCTGCCGCACCACACCACCGAAACCGCTGGTTTGCAGGAGGCCGGTGAATTCTTCCCGGGCCGCGCCGTAGAGCACCACCGCCGCCGCCCGCAACTGAAGCTGCTCCAGCCAGGCCGCCGCATCCCCCTGCTTCGACTGACCTCCGGCCAGCACCACCAAGGGACCCTCCAGGGCCCGCAGGGCCACCTCGGCGGCGTCGTAATTGGTGGCCTTGCTGTCGTTGAACCAGGTGATCCCGTTCCGCTGGCGCAGGCGCTCCAGCCGGTGCGGAACGCCGGGGAAGCAGCGGCAGGCGGCCTCCATCGCCGCCGGCTCCAGTCCGGCATGGAGTCCCACCGCCACCGCCAGCAGCAGGTTCTGGCGGTTGTGAGCCCCGGGCATCGCCAGGGCACTGGCGGGGAACAGGGGACCCTGGCGCCCCTGCACCTGATCGCTCGCATCGATCCAGAGCAGCGGGTCGATCCCGGCCGGCAAGGCCTCCCTGGGACCGGCGGTGATCCAGTCAGCGTGATCCCAGGTGTCGGCGTGGCGTCGCAGGTCGGGATCGTCGGCATTGAGGATGCGCCGGCGTGACTGCTCCAGCAGGCGCCGCTTGATGGCCCGATAGGCGGCCAGGGTGCCGTGGCGCTCGAGGTGGTCGGGGGTCAGGGTGGTCCAGACGCCGATGGCGGGGGCGACGGCCGGGGCAGCCTCCAGCTGGTAGCTGCTCAGTTCCACCACCAGCCAGTCGGGACGGGGGCCCTGCTCCAGGCGCCGCTGCAGCACCACCTCGGCGGCGGAGATGCCGACATTGCCGCAGAGCGGTGCATCCTTGCCGCCCTGCTCCAGCAGGTGGTGCACCAGGCAGGTGACGGTGGTCTTGCCATTGGTGCCGGTGATGCCGATCCAGGGCACGTCCCGGCTGGCCTGCCAGGCGGGCACGATCTCTCCCTGCACCTGCACCCCCTGGCCGCGCAGCTCCTCCAGCACCGGATGGTTCCAGGCGATCCCCGGACTCACCACCACCACGGACGGCGGCAGCGGCAGGGCCTGGAACGCCTCGACGCTGAGGGGCACCCCCAGGCGCGCCGCGATGGCCTCCCTTTCCAGTTCGGCGGCCCGGGCCCGAAGCTCCGGGGAGTCGCCACTTTCGATCACCACAACCGCTTCACCGCGGGCATGCAGCAAGCGGGCAGCCCCCAGTCCCGATCTTCCGAGGCCCACCACCACCATGCAGGACAGGGGTGGATCGGCCTTGGTGGGGCTCACGCTGGCAGGCTCACGGGCACGATCGGCCGAGGGTAGCAGCGAAGCGCACGCCGAACCGAACCGAGCCCGATTCGCGAGCAATGAAGTGAACTGAAGATGGGCGATACTGGAATCGAACCAGTGACTCCTACCGTGTCAAGGTAGTGCTCTACCTCTGAGCTAATCGCCCGTTGCCGGGATCACCGAGGTGTGGGGAAATCGACAGTCCTTTCGATGAAAATCGAAAGGCATGGTTTGTCGCAACTTCGCCAACGGGAACACCGTTGGATCCGCTTCTTCCTACGGCTTTTCCTACTCGCCGGCCTTCCCTCCTGTCAACTTGGGGCCCGGGACCTCAATGGCGCTCCATCCGGATTCGAAAGCGCTCCCGCTTGGTGGGATCGATGGCCAGCACCTCCAGCTCGCCCCGCCCCTCCAGCTGCACCCGCGACCCCACCGCCAATGGCTGGCTGGGGCTGCTGACCACGGTCCAGTCGATGCGCACGGCCCCCTGGCGAATCAGGGTGGCCATGCGGTTGCGGGACAGGCCGAAACCCGCGGACGCCAGGGCGTCCAGCCGCAGGGAGGCTTCCACCGTGGTCAGCTGGCGGGGCAGGCGTCGGGCCGGCAGCTGCAGCCCGTCGATGGGGCGGGCCTCGAAGCGCACCGGCACCGTGCGCACCAGGCCCTCGCCCCCATCCAGCCTGCCGGCCAGGGCCGCCGTGACGATGGCCTGGGCGCCCCGATCGCCCCGCAGCCACAGGTCGCCCCACTCCGCCGCGCTGGCACCCGAGCGGGCCAGCCCCTCGAGCATGTCGGCAGCGGAGGCGGGATCGAACAGAAAGTTGCCGCTGATCTCCAGCCCCATCAGGGCGGGGGCAACGGGCTCCTGACCCACCCGTCCCAGCAGCAGGCAGCGACGTTCGGCGCCGGGGTGGCCGCCGTCACTCGCGAGGCTCAGCTCGCTGAGGGCACCGAGCCTGGCCTCGGCCTCCTCCCACACAGCGGCGTCCAGAAATCCACTCACCTGGGGCTCCCAGGTGCGCAGGGCCGTTTCCGCCAGGCCGAACAGGCCGCCGAGGGCCTCCGGGTGGCGCGTTCCCTCCAGCAGGTCCCGTCGTGGAAGCATGGGCCAGGAGCTCAGGTGTCGTCCAACCGCACGACCGCCTTCGGTCGTGCCAGCTGGATCGTGGTCCAGGGGATCTCGCTCCCGGCGGGGGCCTCCAGCAGCAGCAGCCAGCAGCCCTCGTCGAGCCGGTTGCGCAGGATGCGGATGCGGTCGTCCTCCTCGGAGCTGACGCTGGCGGCGGCGGCGAAGCTGCCCATCCAGCCGGAACCCATGCCCAGCAGGCCACCGATCAGCGGCTCCCCGTAGGCCCCGGCGAAGCTGAACGTGTGCAGATCGGTGATCTGGGTGAAGGTGAGTCCCGCCAGGAAGCCGAAGGGCAGCAGCCAGCGGACCATCGACTGCTGCCTCCGCCGCCGGGCCGTGGCCGGATCGAGCCGCTCCACCTCCGACATGGTCGCCTCACCGCTGCCGATCGCCAGCACGCGGGTCGGGGCCGGCTGCAGCGCCAACAAGCGTTCCCGCAACGCCTGCAGGCGATCACGGTCGTCCAGCACCACCACCACACTCAAGGACATGGGCTCGTCTCCGCACCGCTCTCTACACTGCACCTCCGGCCTGCCCCCCTGGGGGCGTTCCCCCCGCCCCACGCACCGCTGCCGGACATGACGAAGGTTCTGGTCTCTGATCCCATCGACCAGGCGGGGATCGACATCCTCTCCCAGGTTGCCCAGGTGGACGTGCGCACGGGCCTGAGCCCGGAGCAGCTGGTGGGCTGCATCGGCGACTACGACGGCCTGATGATCCGCTCCGGCACCCAGGTGACCGCTGAGGTGATCGAAGCCGCCGCCAAGTTGCGCATCATCGGCCGGGCCGGCGTCGGCGTCGACAACGTCGATGTGCCCGCCGCCACCCGGCGCGGCGTGATCGTTGTGAATTCGCCGGAGGGCAACACGATCGCTGCCGCCGAGCACGCCCTGGCGCTGATGCTCTCCCTGTCGCGGCACGTGCCCCACGCCCACGCCAGCACCATGGCCGGAGGCTGGGACCGCAAGACCTACGTGGGCAACGAGCTCTACAAGAAAACCCTGGGCGTGGTGGGCCTCGGCAAGATCGGCTCCCACGTCGCCCGCGTCGCCCGGGCCCTGGGCATGGACGTGGCCGCCTACGACCCCTTCATCTCCGCCGAGCGGGCCCAGCTGCTGCAGGTGCGGCTGCTGCCCCTGCCCCAGCTGTTCGCCGAAGCCGACTACGTCAGCCTGCACCTCCCCCGAACGCCCGACACCGAGAACCTGGTCAACGCGGCCCTGCTGGCCACGATGAAACCCACGGCCCGGCTGGTGAACTGCGCCCGCGGCGGCATCATCGATGAACAGGCCCTGGCCGACGCCGTCGAGAACCGGGTGATCGCCGGTGCCGCGATCGACGTGTACGCCAAAGAACCGCTGGCGGCCGATTCACCGCTGCGCCTGGTCAAGGAGCGGCTGATCCTCACCCCCCACCTCGGCGCCTCCACGGAAGAAGCCCAGGAGAACGTGGCGATCGATGTGGCGGAACAGATCCGGGACGTGCTGCTCGGCCTGCCGGCCCGCAGCGCCGTGAACATCCCCGGCCTGACCCCCGAGGTGATGGAGCTGCTCAAGCCCCATCTGCAGCTGGCCGAAACCCTCGGCCTGCTGCTCAGCCAGCTGGCCAGTGGCCAGATCAGCGAGCTGGAGGTGCGGCTGCAGGGCGAGTTCGCCTCCCATCCCGCCCAGCCCCTGGTGGTGGCCGCCCTCAAGGGCATCCTGTCGGCCGCCCTGGGCGACAGCATCAACTACGTCAACGCCACCCTGGAAGCCAAGGAGCGCGGCATCCACGTGCTCGAGGTGAAAGACGATGCCAGCCGCGACTTCGCCGGTGGCTCGCTCCAGCTCAGCTCCCGCAGCCCCCGGGGCAACCACAGCGTCACCGGCGCGGTGTTCACCGACGGGGAACTGCGCATCACCACCATCGACGAATTCCCGGTGAACGTGACACCAAGCCGTCACATGCTCTTCACCCGCCACCGGGACATGCCCGGCATCATCGGCCAGCTGGGCTCCCTGCTCGGCGAGCACAACGTCAACATCGCCTCGATGCAGGTGGGGCGCCGCATCGTGCGCGGCGACGCCGTGATGGTGCTGAGCCTGGACGACCCGATCCCCCCCAGCCTGCTGGCGGTGATCCACGACATCAACGGCATCCAGGCCGCCCATCCGGTCACCCTCTGATGGGCCTGGTCTGGTGGCGGCTGGAGATGGCCGCCCCGGCCGAACTGGAGGAATCCCTGCTCTGGAAGCTGCCGCTGCTGGGGGTGAGCCGGGTGGCCCTGCAGCATCCCCCCGAGGCCCCGGAGCGCCGCCAGCTGCTGGCCTGGCTGCCCGAAAGCGACTGGCCCCCCGACCAGCGGCAGGAGCTGGAGCGGGCCCTGGCCCCGCTGGGGGAGCCCTTCAACCTGGCGCTGCCACAGGTCCACTGGCAGCGGCAGGCTGATGAGGACTGGAGTCTGAGCTGGAAGAGCCACTGGCGGCCCGATCCGGTGGGGGAGCGGCTGCTGGTGCTGCCGGCCTGGCTGGAGGTGCCGCCGGAGCAGGCCGATCGCCTGGTGATCCGCATCGATCCGGGCAGTGCCTTCGGCACCGGCAGCCATCCCACCACCCGCCTCTGCCTGGAGGCGCTCGAAGCCCTGGCCGGCGAGCGGGAGCGCGAGGGCCAGGGGCCGGGCCTGCGGGGCCTGCGGGTGGCCGATCTGGGCTGTGGCAGCGGCATCCTGGGCCTGGCCGCCCTAAGGCTGGGGGCGGCGACCGTGGCGGCCGCCGACTGCGATCCCCTGGCGGAGCGGGCGACCCGCGAGAACGCCGCCCTGAACGGCCTGGATGGCGCCCAGGCTCTGACGGTGACGACCGGCTCGGCGGAGGCCCTCGCGGAGCTGCTGGGGGGGCGCGGTGCCGATCTGTTGCTGTGCAACATCCTGGCGCCGGTGATCGAAGCCCTGATTCCCTGCTTCCCCCGGCTGCTGGGCCCCGGCGGTGTGGGCCTGCTCAGCGGCCTGCTGGTGGATCAGGCCCCTGGCCTGGAGCGGGATCTGCTGGCCGCGGGCTGGCGGGTGGAGCAGCAGGTCGAGCAGGACCGCTGGGGCCTGCTGCGGATCCGTTCGGCCTCGGATGTTGCATAAGACACGCTGATCTGTGTCCTGGCTTTGATTGGCCTTCCCGGCCTGCGAGCCCAAGAACGCCGGGAATGCCCCCTGTCGGATGTAGGAAGGGCGGGTCCTACAGGCCCTGGCTGCCGGGTGTCTGTGAGCTCCAATCTCTTCCATGGCTTCCTACAAGGTCACCCTCGTCAATGAGAGCGAGGGGCTGAACAAGACCATCGAGGTTCCTGACGACCAGTACATCCTCGACGCCGCCGAAGAGCAGGGCATTGACCTGCCCTACTCCTGCCGCGCCGGCGCCTGCTCCACCTGCGCTGGCAAGCTCACCGCCGGCACCGTCGACCAGTCGGACCAGAGCTTCCTCGACGACGACCAGATCGAGGCCGGCTTCGTCCTCACCTGCGTTGCCTACCCCACCTCCGACTGCACCATCAAGACCCACACCGAAGAAGAGCTCTACTGAGCTCCTCGCCGGGCGATTCACGCGGATCGCCCCTTGAACCCCGTGTTCTTCTCCGCCACCCTCAGGGGTGGCTTTTTCATGTCACTCCAGGTGGACACCGTGCTGGCCTCCGGCAGCGAGCATCCCAGCCCCGGCGGCCAGTACAGCTACCGGGTCCTGGGGCCCTGCTGCCGCCTGTTCGATCGGGAGGAACTGCCCTGGCCCTGCTGCCGGCTGGCCTGGCGCAGCAAGGAGCCCAGCTGGCGCCGCGTCGGCCGCCGCTTCGTGGCCGACCTGGCCGCCCGCCGCTGCCCCTCCTATGCCGTGGAGCTGCTCCAGCCCGGGGCCAGACCCACCCGCACCGTCATCACCCTGTTCCCCCAGCGGCTGGCCCCCGGCCTGCAGGAGTGGTGGTACAGCAAGCTGCCCGGCTCCCTGGAGGCCGACAACCTGGCGCCGCCACTTCCACCACCTCTGCCCTCCCCGGCCCCCTGAGACGCAGGCGTTGAGCCACAGAAAAGCCGGCCAGCCCTGGAGGACTGCCGGCTTGAGATTGGGTGGGGACTCAGAAGTAGATCTTGCCGCCGCCCCACTGGATGCCCTGAACCTTGGGGGCCACCAGGATGTAACCGGCGATCAGACGCAGGTCCTCGTCATCCAGGTCGCGCATCTTCACGAACACATCGCTGCTGCGCAGGCTGGGATGGACGTCAGAGATGCTGTACTCCCCGTCGTAGGAGGTGGGGTCCTTCATGTAGTCGACCAGGGCGTCGACCGAATCCCGGGCCGGGGTGGCCAGGGCGAGGGTCTCGGGATCCAGGCCCACGTTCTGGTTGGTCTTGGTGATGCCGCCGGCATGGCAGGTGCCGCAGCTGTCATTGAAGAGCTTGCGGCCGGTCTTGACCTCCTTCTCGGTGAAGGTCACCAGGGTGCCGTCGGGGGACACGGGCACGGTCAGGTCCTCGGCGCTCCACTGGGCCGCCGCCGCGGGACCCGCGAAGCAGACCAGCAGGGCCAGGGGAAGGATCAGCAGGGTCCGGGCGACGGCACGGACGAGCGAGCGGCGGACGGCTGAAAGGGGGGCGGCTGAGAGAAAGAGGGGGGCCATGGAAGAAGCCGGCGAAATGGCGGTGGGACCGCAACTGAGACCTTGTATCACGGGCAACGGGTCCCCCGCAGCGGAATCACGCGAACTGTTGCAGGCTCAGCCCACCTCCCCCACCTCAAGGCTGAGGAAGTCCCTCGCCACGAGCGTCTCGGGGAAGATGGCCCGCGCTTCGGCCACCAGGTCGTCGGGGGTCATGGGATTGCCAGCCACGTAGCGGGGACTCAGGTGGGTCAGCACCAGCCGCTTCACCCCCGCCTCCAGGGCGGTCTGGGCGGCCATGGTGCTGGTGGAGTGCTGGCGGGCGATGGCCAGCTCCGCCTCGCCGTGGGAAAAGGTGGACTCGTGGATCAGCAGGTCGGCGCCCTGGGCCAGGGCCACCGCCGCCTCACTGAACACCGTGTCGGTGCAATAGACGACGCTGCGGCCTGGCCGCGGCGGCCCGCACAGGGCCTCGCCCCGAATCACCCGGCCGTCATCGAGGGTGACACTGCGACCGGCCTTGAGCTCCCCGTAGACCGGCCCGGGGGGAACGCCCAGGGCCCTGGCCCGCTCCACGTCGAAGCGGCCGGGCCGCGGCTTCTGATCCACCCGATAGGCAAAGGCCGGCACCCGGTGGGTGAGCGCCGTGCAGCGCACCGTGATGTCGTCGTCATCGAGCACCAGGCTGCCCCGGGCGGCGGCCTCCTTCACCCGGTGGGTGCGCAGGGGGTAGCCGATGCGGGTGGAGGAGGTGCGCATCACCCCTTCCAGGTAGTCGCGCAGCGGATCCGGTCCGTACAGATCGATCCCGCCACAGCTGCCGGCCAGGCCCAGGCTGGCCAGCAGCCCCGGCAGACCGAAGACGTGGTCGCCGTGCATGTGGGTGACGAAGATCCGGCGCAGCTGCGACACCCGCAGCTCGCTGCGCAGAAACTGGTGCTGGGTGCCCTCGCCGCAGTCGAACAGCCAGAGCTCCGCCCGCTGGGGCAGACGCAGGGCGACGGCGGAGACGTTGCGGGCGCGGGTGGGAACGCCGGAGCTGGTTCCCAGGAAGGTGACCTGCACATCCGGGAGGCCTCAGCGGGCATGCTGCCACGCCGCCAGCCGGTGTGGTGGCCGGCGCCATGGCCATCCCCGGACGCAGCATCCAGAATGACCCGTTGTCGCTGGCGTCCACCCGTGTCCTTGCTCCGCTTCGGATGGCGCGCCGGCCTGCCCCTGGCACTGCTCCCGGCCGCCATGGCGGCGCCGCTGCCCATCGAGGCCAGGGCACCGGTGCCCCTGGTGCGGGTGCTGCTGCAAGAAGCCCCCAGCCTGGAGCTGGTGGCCGGCAGCGCCGCCCTGCGGCTGGGCGACGGGGCGGGCCGCACCCTGATGGAACTGGCCCCGGGGGCCCGGCTGCAGTTGGTCCGCAGCGGCACGGCCCTGGAGGCAAGGCTTCAGGGACCGGCCGGCAGCCCCCGGCGGCTGTCGCTGCCTTCGGGTCAGGCCTGGATCGAACCCGCCCAGGCCCAGGGCGGCGGCGAGGCCATGCTGACCCTGCAGCAGCGCCGCTACCGCGGCCGGCTGCTGGTGCGCAGCGAGGGCGATCGGCTGCAGGCGATCAACCTGATCGACGTCGAGAGTTACCTGCCCAGCGTGGTGGGCAGCGAGATGCCGGCCAGCTGGCCGCAGGCGGCCCTGCGGGCCCAGGCGGTGGCGGCCCGCACCTACGCCCTTCGCCAGCGCCGACCGGCGGCCCCCTTCGACCTCAAGGCCACGGTCGCCAGCCAGGTCTACAAGGGGGTGGAGAGCGAAACCGACTCCACCCGTGAAGCGGTGCGCAGCACCCGATCCCAGGTGCTGGTCCATGGTTCCGCCCTGATCAACGCGGTCTTCCACAGCAGCAGTGGCGGCTTGACGGAAAACAGCGGCGAGATCTGGCGCCAGCAGCTCCCTTACCTGGTGAGCGTGCCCGATTTCGACCAGGCCAGCCCGGTCCACGCCTGGCAGCTGCGCATCGAGCCCGACAGGCTGGCCCGGGCCTTCCGGGAGATCGATGGGGCCTTCCGCATCGAGGTGCTCTCCACCACCAGCTCCGGCCGCATCCGCCAGGCCCGGGTCACCGGACCTGGCGGCACGCTGCTGCTCACGGGCGCCGAACTGCGGCAGCGGCTGGGACTGCGCAGCACCCTGGCCCGCTTCGACTTCGAGGCCCCCAGGGCCTACCCGTTCCCTCCCCCGCTGCCCTCCCTGCAGGGGGTGTTCACCCCCGAGGGGATCCGCTCCCTGGCCTCCGGCATGGTCCAGTCCCCCTGGCGAAGCCCCCGGCCCCCGGCCGCGCCGACGCTGCTGGTGAGCGGCCGCGGCTACGGTCACGGGGTGGGCATGAGCCAGTGGGGGGCCTACGGGCTGGCCCTGCGCGGCGAGGATTACCGCCAGATCCTGCAGCACTACTACCAGGGGGCCAGGATCCTCCCCTACAGCTCCCTTTGAGGCACGGCTCCACCAACAGCTCCGCGATCACGCCCGTCGTTCTGGCCGATGCGGCGGCCGTGGCCGAACGGGTGGCAGCCCTGCTGCTGGCGGATCGGCTGCACCCGCAGCGGCCCCTGGGCCTGGCCACCGGACGCACCATGGGGCCTGTCTATGGGGCCCTGGTCCGCCGGATGGCTCAGCTGGAACCCACCCTGGCGGCCAGGGTGCGCGCCACCTGGCGCAGCTTCAACCTGGACGAGTACGTGGGGCTGGCGCCGCAGGATCCCAGCTCCTTCGCCGCCACCATGGCCCGCCAGCTCGTGGCGCCCCTCGGCCTGGACCCCGAGCGGGTGCGGCTCCCCGATGGGCAGGCCGCCGATCCGGTGGCCGAAGCCGGTCGTTATGGCGCCGCCGTCAGCGCGGCCGGCGGCATCGGCCTGCAACTGCTGGGCCTGGGCCTCAACGGCCACGTGGGTTTCAACGAACCCCCTTCCGACCCTGCGGTGGCCTGCCGCTGTGTGGTGCTCAGCGACCACACACGCCGCCAGAACGCCGCTGGCTTCGGCGGCGACCCCGGTGCCGTCCCCCGGCAGGCCATCACCCTGGGACTGGCCGAGATCCTCTCGGCCCGCCGGGTGCTGCTGGTGGTCACGGGAGCCGAGAAGGCAACCATCCTGCGCCGCACCCTGCAGGAGCCCCCTTCAGCGGAGCTGCCCGCCAGCTGGCTGCAGCACCATCCCGCCCTGACGGTGATCGCCGACGCCGACGCCATGCTCAGCTGAGCAGGACCGCTTCCATCAGGCCGTCGTCCGCTTCGAGATTGGTGGTGACGCTGCGCACGTCGTCGAGATCCTCCAGCACATCCAGCATGCGCAGACAGGCGGCCAGCAGGTCCCCGTCTTCGAGGCGGCAGGGCAGCGAGGCGATCCAACGGTGCTCCCAGCCCGCCAGCGGCAGACCCAGGTCCCTCAGCCCGTCCTGGAGGACTTCCAGATCGGCAAAGGCCCCGAACACATCGACGCCGTCCGCATCGATGGCGTAGCCAGCCGCCGCTGGTCCACCCCGCTCCTCCAGGGTCAGCAGGCTCTCCAGCAGGTCCTCCTCGTCGGCGTTGGGCAGGACCAGCCGCACCACGGCCCGCTGCTCGAACAGGTAGCTGACGCAGCCGATCTCGCCGAGATTGCCGCCATGCTTGCCGAAGGCCAGCCGCAGGTCGGCGGCGGTGCGGTTGCGGTTGTCGGTGAGGGCCTCGACCAGCACGGCCACCCCACCGGCGCCATAGCCCTCGTAGCGCACCGCCTCAAACAGGTCGGCGCCAGCACCACCCTGGCCGCTGCCCTTGGCCACGGCCCGGTCGATGTTGGCGTTGGGCAGTCCCGCCACCTTGGCCTTCTCGATGGCGGTGCGGAGCTGGAAGTTACCGGCGGGGTCGGCACCAGCACGGGCCGCCACCGTGATCTCCCGCCCCAGCCGGGTGAACAGGGCCCCCCGCTTCGCATCCACCACCGCCTTGGTGCGTTTGATCTGGGCCCATTTGCTGTGGCCGGCCATCGCGATGTCAGGAGAGGTTCAACCGGTGGCGTCGAACACCAGCCGGGGCAGGAGCTGGCCCTTGCCGTCGGCACGGGCGATGCCCGCCAGAGCGCCATCCGGCGTGAGCACGGCGACGGCCCCCTCGGGCAACTGCTCCACCGTACGGGGCAGCGCCCGGCCGCAACGCCACGGCGACAGCTGGGCCGGATCGAGACGCTGCCGCGGCAGATCAACCAGCACGTCAAGGGGATCCAGCAGGGGAGGCATGGGGCCGCTCGCCAGACGCTCCATGGAAATGGCCTGGTGCAGGCCGAAGCCGAGGGCGGCGGTGCGGCGCAGGCTGGCCAGGGCACCGCCGCAGCCCAGGGCCTCCCCCAGGTCCCTGGCCAGGGCACGCACGTAGGTGCCGGCGGAACAACGCACCTCCAGCTCCAGACGGCCACCGGCCGCATCCCAGCCGAGCAGGTCAAGGCCGTGGATCAGCACCGGCCGGGCCGCCAGGGCCAGCGCTTCCCCCGCCCGCACCCGGGCGTAGGCCCGCTGGCCATCGACGTGCACGGCGGAGACCTGGGGGGGAACCTGCAGGATCTCGCCCCGGAAGGCGGCCAGGGCCCGCTCCAGTGCCTCGGGGCCGAGGGGTGGCACGGGCCGCTGCTCCTGCACCTCACCCTCGAGGTCGTCGGTGCTGGTGCGCAGCCCCAGCTGCACCGTGCCGCGGTAGATCTTGTCGCCGGGGAGGTAGGGCAGCAACCGGGTGGCCGGACCCAGGGCGATCGGCAGCACCCCCGTGACGGCGGGATCCAGGGTGCCGCCATGGCCCACCCGCCGCAGGCCGGAGGCCCGCCGCACCCGGGCGACGACATCGTGGGAGGTCACGCCGGCGGGTTTGTCGAGCACCAGAAAGCCGCAGCCGTGGCGCGACGGGGGCGAAGGCGGCAGCCTGGTGGAACCTTCCTTCATGCCCAGGCGCCGATGACCCTGCAGGAGCGGCGCGAGGTGGCCTTTCTGGTGCTGGCCGGCATCTTCCTGGGAACCATGGGCATGCTGAACATCCTGGGTCTGACCCGGTTCCTGACCCTGGGCAGCATCGGCTCCTTCCCGATCATCGTGGCGATCGGGGCCCTGCCGTACCCCGTCACCTTCCTCTGCACCGACCTGATCAGCGAGATCTGGGGCGAGCGACGCGCTTCCCAGGTGGTGTGGGTGGGTCTGATGCTCAACGGCTGGATCGTGCTGGTGCTCTGGCTGGGGGGCATCCTGCCGGGTCTGGACGGGTTCGGGGGGGTGGCGGGTCTGCCTCTCGACACCCGGGCCGATGGGGTGCCGGTGTTCTTTGAAGTGCGGCGGCTGGCCTTCGGGGCGGTGGGAGCCTCCATGGCCGCGTACATGGCGGCCCAGTTCACCGACGTGCGCCTGTTCCATTTCTGGAAGCGCTTCAGCAACGGCAAGGCCCTGTGGCTGCGCAACAACGGCTCCACCCTGATCAGCCAGATCGTGGACACCTCGGCGGTGGTGTTGATCAGCCACTACGCCGCCCACGTGCTGCCGATCAGGGCCGGTGAGCCCGTGCTGCCCCAGCTGGGCGTGTTCATCGCCAGCGGCTATGTGTTCAAGCTGGTGGCGGCCCTGGCCGACACCCTGCCCTTCTACCTGCTGGTGGGCTGGCTGAGGCGCTACCTGGAGGTGCCGGGGGACGGCACCGAACTGGGCGAGGTGCCCCTGACCTAGGCAGCCACTGCGATGTTGATGCGCTTGCGGTTGCGCAGGCCCCGCTTGATCGATTCGAAGTTGACCACGCCGTCCACCAGGGCGAACAGGGTGTCATCGGAACCGCGGCCCACGTTGACGCCGGGGATCACGGAGGTGCCGCGCTGACGGATCAGGATCGAACCGGCGCTGACGGTTTCACCGCCGTAGCGCTTGACGCCGAGGCGCTTGGAGTTGGAGTCGCGGCCGTTACGGGTCGAACCTGTGCCTTTCTTGTGGGCCATGGGGGAAACGAGAGGTGGAGGGGGGTAAAGAAACCGGAGAGCTGGAAGAACCCGATCAGACGATCGCCTTGCCACCCACCTTGATGGACTGGACCATCACGCGGGTGAGTTCCTGGCGGTGACCGTTCTTGCGGCGGGTCTTCTTCTTGGGGCGCATCTTGTAAACGATGATCTTCTGGCCGCGGCGATGGGCCATCACCTTGAGCTCCACGGTGGCGCCTGCCACGTAGGGCTGGCCCAGGGTGGTGCCGGACGCGTCCTTCACCAGGAGCACGTTCTCGAGCGTGACGGTGCTGTCGACGTCGGCGCTGAGACGATCAAGGTCGACGTAGCGATCGGTCTGGAGCCAGAACTGCTGACCGGAGGCTTCGACGATCGCGTAGGCACCGGTGGTGTCCGTCGTGGCGGCTCCCGTCGCGGCGTCGCTCGGGAGGTCCTGCTGGGGGGCTTGGGTCATCACGTCAAGGGGCGTGGCCAGGCTGGCGGCAGGGAGCCGCCATTGGGCCTGGGCGCACGGAATCGAAAGACAGAACTAAGATCCTCCCGTCCGGGACCACCTTCCGTCAAGAATCAGCTCGACCAGGGGAGTTCCCCGCCGCAGCGGTCGATGCCCCAACCGGTTCTCAACATCCTGTCCCTCATCCAGACCCCTGCCCTGGCCGAGGCCTGCGTCCAGTGGCTCAAGGGTGGGCGCTACCACCTGGTGCCGACGGACCCTGACGCCGAGCCCCTGGCGCAGCTGGAGCGTCACCGGGAGGATGTCGACGGGCTGCTGCTGGAGGAGGGGGCTGTCGGGGCAGGCTTCTTCGGGATCCTGCATGAACGGGGACTGGAGCTGCCGGCCGTGCTGATCGGACCCGTCAGCGGGGATGTGCTGTTCCATGGCGCTGAAGTCCGTCTGCCCCCCGACCAACTGGAGCAGCTGAGCTACAGCCTCGATGCGGCCGTCTCCCGATTCCTGCGCAGCCACACGCCGCCGGCCAGCAACGAGGCCCAGGCGGCCACCCCCGATGGCTGGAAGCTGTCGAACCGGCTGAACGGTCGTCTCGGCTATCTCAGCGTTTACTACAAGCGGGATCCCTCCCGCTTCCTGCGCAACCTGGAAGCCGAGGAGCGCGACGAGCTGCTCAACTCCCTGCGCCGCAGCTACCGCGATCTGCTGATCAGTTACTTCAAGAATCCAGCCACGGCCAACCTGGCGATCGAAAGCTTCGTGAACACAGCCTTCTTCGCCGATCTGCCGATCACCAAAATGGTCGAGATCCACGTGAATCTGATCGAGGAGTTCTGGAAACAGCTCATGCTGAAAGGACAGAAGAACGATTTCCTGCAGGACTATCGCCTGGCCCTCCTTGACGTCATGGCGCACCTCTGTGAGATGTATCGGCGCTCCATCCCTCCGGACGTGCCGATCGTGCCTGCCCCCATCCCCGAAGTATCCAGCCCCTTCGCCTGAGCCACAGCCATGACTTTTCGCAAGACTTACATCCTCAAGCTCTACGTGGCCGGCAACACGCCCAACTCGATGCGGGCTCTGAAAACGCTCCGCGACATCCTCGAGTCCGAGTTCCGTGGGGTCTATGCCCTGAAGGTGATCGACGTCCTCAAGAATCCCCAACTCGCCGAGGAGGACAAGATCCTGGCCACTCCCACCCTGGCGAAGATCCTGCCCCCGCCCGTGCGGCGGATCATCGGCGATCTGTCCGACCGGGATCGGGTGCTGATCGGCCTTGATCTCCTCTACGAAGAACTCTCGGAGGAGGACTTCAAGCTGGACATCGACGATCTCGAAGCAGGCGGTGAAGCCTCCTCTCCTGAATCCTCCTGAAGCCGTTCAAGCCAGGCCAGCATTCCTTTCAGATCCTTCAGCCCTTCAGCTCCTTCCCTTTCCATCCCTATCGATGCCGGATCCCAACGACCACGACCTCACCGCCAACCGGATGCAGATGCAGAAGCTTCCCACGGGAATCGAGGGCTTCGATGACATCTGCCATGGCGGTCTGCCGATCGGTCGATCGACCTTGATCAGTGGCACCTCAGGAACAGGAAAAACGGTCTTTTCGCTGAACTTTCTCTGCAACGGGATCCGCCAGTTCAACGAGCACGGTATTTTCGTCACCTTTGAGGAATCCCCCCTCGACATCCTTCGCAACGCCTCCAGCTTCGGCTGGAACCTGCAGGAGATGGTGGAGCAGAACAAGCTGTTTGTCCTCGACGCCTCCCCGGACCCCGATGGCCAGGAGGTCTCAGGAAGTTTCGACCTCTCCGGTCTGATCGAACGCATTCACTATGCGATCCGCAAATACAAAGCCAAGCGGGTGGCGATTGACTCCATCACTGCTGTCTTCCAGCAGTACGACGCCATCTCCGTGGTGCGCCGGGAGATCTTCCGGCTGATCGCCCGGCTCAAGGAGATCGGCGTCACCACGGTGATGACCACCGAACGTGTCGATGAGTACGGAGCCATCGCCCGCTACGGCGTCGAGGAATTCGTCTCCGACAACGTGGTGATCCTGCGCAACGTGCTGGAGGGGGAACGGCGGCGCCGCACCGTGGAAGTGCTCAAGCTCCGTGGCACCACGCACATGAAAGGGGAGTTCCCGTTCACCATGGGCAGCCACGGCATCAGCGTGTTCCCCCTGGGGGCGATGCGCCTCACCCAGCGCTCCTCCAACGTGCGCGTGAGCTCCGGCGTTCCCCGGCTGGATGAGATGTGCGGCGGGGGCTTCTTCAAGGACTCCATCATCCTGGCGACGGGCGCCACCGGAACCGGCAAGACGCTTCTGGTCAGCAAGTTCGTCGAGGATGCCTGCCGCAGCAAGGAGCGGGCGATCCTGTTCGCCTACGAGGAATCCCGCTCCCAGCTGCTGCGCAACGCCACCAGCTGGGGCATCGATTTCGAGCAGATGGAGCAGGACGGCCTGCTCAAGATCATCTGCGCCTATCCGGAGTCCACCGGTCTGGAGGATCACCTGCAGATCATCAAGACGGAGATCAGCGAGTTCAAACCGACCCGGATGGCGATTGACTCCCTTTCCGCCCTTGCCAGGGGCGTCAGCCACAACGCCTTCCGGCAGTTCGTGATCGGCGTGACGGGGTATGCGAAGCAGGAGGAGATCGCGGGCTTCTTCACCAACACCTCCGAGGAGTTCATGGGCAGCCACTCGATCACCGACTCCCACATCTCCACCATCACCGACACCATTCTGCTGCTGCAGTACGTGGAGATCCGTGGCGAAATGGCCCGCGCCCTGAACGTGTTCAAGATGCGCGGCTCGTGGCACGACAAGGGCATCCGGGAGTTCGTGATCACGGGCAACGGACCGGAGATCAAGGATTCCTTCGCCAATTTCGAGCGCATCATCAGCGGTGTGCCCCATCGCATCACCACCGATGAACGGGTCGACCTCGGGCGCATCATGCGCAGCGTCGACGGGGAGAGCTGATCAGGCGGGGTGGTGACCCCTCAGGCCACGGCGATGCGTCGTTCCTTGTCCATCTCGGCCATCGAGGAGGAGCGCTCCACCTGAACCTGCAATTCATCGCCGTCGGCATCCTCCAGGGGCAGGTCGAACCAGAAGGTGGTCCCCACCCCGGGCTCGCTGGCCATGCGGGCCTGGCTGCCGTGTTTCTCGAGGATGCCGCGCACGATCGAGAGTCCCAGCCCGGTGCCGGCCTCGGTGTGGACGGCGTTTTCCACCCGGAAAAACCGCTCGAAGATCCGCGACTGGTCGGCTTCGGAGATGCCGCAGCCGGTGTCGGCGATCTCGACCCGCAGCCGGGGCAGGGGGGAGGTGAGGGCGCAGGCGGGGTGGTCGCCCGGGCTGACACCGGGATCCAGCAGGCAGTGGTCGGGCCAGGGGTAGGCGCGCAGCAGCAGCTGGCCGCCGCCCTGGGTGAACTTGAGGGCATTGCCCACCAGGTTGTCGAACACCTGCAGCAGCAGATCCCAGTTGCCACGCACCCGGGGCAGGTGCTGATCGCCGGCGAAGATGAGGGTGACCCCCTTCTCCTCAGCGTTCAGCCGGTAGGTGCGCAGGGTCTGCTCGATCGCCGGGGCGATCTCCAAGGGCTCCAGCTGCCAGACCCGGTCGGACTCCAGTCGTGACAGGTCGAGCACGTCGGTGACCAGCCGGGACAGCCGGTCGGTCTCGGCGTTGGCGATGCTCAGGAATTCCTTCTGCTCCTCGGGGCTGAGCAGGTCACCCATGTCGTGGAGCGTCTCCACATAGCTCTTGATGTTGCACAGGGGGGTGCGCAGCTCGTGGGACACGTTGCTGATGAAGCGGCTCTGGGCCGCATTCAGCTCCACCTCCCGGGTGAGGTCCTGGATGGTCATGGCAATGCCCTTGAGGCTTTCGCCACTGGCATCCCGCACCGACTGAAGCACGATGCGCAGGGTGCGGGCGGGATCTCCGAAACTGCAGCGCACCTCGGTGTTGTCCCGCTCGTTGAGGATCAGGCTCTCCAGAGGATCGTGCAGCTCCATCGCCAGCCGGTCGGGCAGTTCACCGGCCAGCTCGCTGCCCTCCAGCTTGCGACCCTCCCAGCGAAACAGGCGCCGGGCGGTGGGGTTGGCCAGCACGATGTGCCCTTCCGCATCGAGCAGCACCGCCCCATCGGCCATGGTGGCGATCAATGACTGCTGCTTCACCTGGGCGGCGGTGAGCTCCTCGATGTTGGCCGCCTTGTAGACCTCCAGCTGGGAGGCCATGGTGTTGAACCCGTTGAGCAGCTCACCCAGTTCTCCCCCCACCGGCAGGGCAATGCGGGTCTCGAAATTGCCGCCGGCGATCGAGCGCACCCCCCGCAGCAGTTCCTTCACCGGCTGGGTGATGGTGAGGGCATTGAACACCGACCCCAGGATCACCAGCACCCAGATGGAGATGAACACCGCCACGGTGACTTCACGGGTGAGGGCGGCGCTGGCCAGCAGCGTTTCGTTGGGGTTGATGCCCAGGGCCACCACCCCCAGATAGCGGCCGTCGCTGACCATCGGCACGAACACATCGGTGACCTGGCCGTCCGGGGTGAGGTGCTGGCGGATCAGGGGGTTGTCGGGGCGGCGCTGGATGTCGGCCGGCAGCTCCAGGCGGCGGCTGAGCAACCGCTCACCCACGCCGGTGCTGCCGCCCATGGGGATGCCCAGGTAGATCACGCCGTCGGAATCGGCGAAGAAGATGTACCGGAGGCTGCGGCTGGACTGCCAGAAACGTTCGGCCACCGAGGCCAGTTCGCGGTCGTTGCCCTCGGCCACCAAAGGCGTGACGTTGGCCGAGAGCAGCAGCCCGAGATCGCGGGCAAAGCGGGTGTCGCTCATGCGGGCATCCCGCTGGATGCCATTAAGGGCCAGGAAGGTGATGCCGGTCATCAGCAAGCTCACCACGAGGGTGGCGACCGCCAGCAGCTTCGTCTGCAGGCTGAACTCGGCCCACCAGCGACGCAGGCGCGCCCGCCACAGGTTCAGAGAATCGGCTGGCTGGCTGCTGGTGCGGGCATGGCCTGGGTCGCTGAGCGTCATGGCCGCACCGGCGGACGCGTCCGCACCTGATGGCCGATGTCGCGGCGGTACACCATGCCCTCAAAACCCACCCGTCCCAGGCCGGCGTAGGCCCGCTCGAAGGCCGCATCAAAATCCTCGGCCTGGGCCACCACCGCCAGCACCCTCCCGCCGGCCGTGACCACGTCGCCGTCCTCGCCGCGGCGACTGCCGGCGTGAAACAGCTGCAGGTCGGGGTCGTCCGTCAGCTCCCCATGGATCGGGTCACCGCGACGCACGTCGCCGGGGTACCCCTCGGCGGCGGCGATCACGCAGGCGCTGCAGCGGGGCTCGATCGTGAGGGGCGGAGCCCCTTCCAGATGGCCGGTGGCACAGGCCAGCAGCACCCGGGCCAGCTCAGGGCCCAGCAAGGGCATCAGGGTCTCGCATTCCGGGTCCCCGAAGCGGCAGTTGAACTCGATCACCCGCAGTCCGTCCTTGGTGAGCATCAGGCCGGCGAAAATCACGCCGCGGTAGTCGATGCCCCGGGCCCGCAGGGCCGCCAGGACCGGCTCCAGCACCAGCTGGCGCACCTGCTCCAGTCCCGCCCCATCCAGCAGCCGGGCAGGGGCGTAGGCCCCCATGCCGCCGGTGTTGGGACCGGTGTCCCCCTCGCCGATGCGCTTGTGGTCCTGGGCCGGGGGCAGCAACACCATGCTGCGGCCATCGGTGAGGGCGAACACCGACACCTCCGGGCCGTGCAGGCGTTCCTCCAGCACCAGGGAGGGGGCGGCGGCCGGCTCACCAGGTGCGGCGGTCTGGAAACGGCCGGCGAACACCTCCTCGATGGCGTCGCGGCACTGCTCGAGGCTGTCGGCCACCGTCACACCTTTACCGGCCGCCAGCCCATCGGCCTTCACCACCAGGGGGCGGCCGTGCCGCTCCAGGGCCTCCAGGGCCTCCTGCCGGGATGTGGCCGCCCAGTAGCCCGCCGTGGGCACACCCGCTTCCTGCATCAGGTCCTTGGCCCAGCGCTTGCTGGCCTCCAGCAGGGCCCCGTCCGCCCCGGGGCCGAAGACCGCCAGCCCCTCCGAGCGCAAACGATCCGCCAGACCGGCCGCCAGCGGCGCTTCCGGCCCCACCACCACCAGGTCGATGGCCCACTCGCGGCAGGCCGCAGCCAGGGCCTCCTGGTCGGATTCGGCGATGGCCAGCTGGCCGCAGCCCGCCAGGGCCACGGTGCCGCCGTTGCCAGGGGCCACCAGCACCTGCTCCACCCCCGGACAGCGCGCCAGGGCCCAGCCCAGGGCGTTTTCGCGGCCACCGCCGCCCACCACCAGGATCCGGGCCGGCCCTGGGCCAGCAGCGGGAGCATGGGTGGGGGTGGGTGAAGCCATGGGCGGAACAGGGGAGGCAGGACGGGGGGTGGATCGGGGAGGAGAGCTCCCCTAGGTTGAGCTTCGGCACGGGTGCTGCACCGGTTGCCCTGACCTGCCTTGCTGCCACTCCCCTTTGCCATTCTCTCCGACCGCCGCCTCGACCGCTGCCCCGTCCCGCGGATCCGGCCCGACCACCGGCCTTCCCCCGGGCGGACGGCCGTGGCCACCGGCGTGGCGTCGGTTGCTCCTGAGGCCCTTTGGAGCCCTCATCCTCCTGGGACTGCTCGCCCCGCTGGGGGCTGCGGCGGCCAGCCCCCCGACCGCTGCGCCGGCGGTGGCACCAGAGCAGGCTCCCCAGGATCCTGCGGCAGACGGGGCAGGCACCGGACCCTCCGGGCCAGCGGAGGAGACCGAAGAACCGCCACCGCTCCTGAGTGACGAAGCGTTCGCCGACCTGCTGCGCGACGGGGACCTGGAGCAGCTCGATGCAGCCTGTCGCCAGAGCGCCGATGCCGATCTGGGCGAGCGCCTGAGGCAACTGCAGCAGCGGCTGCTGACGCTCCACCCGGCCCCCCAGCCCCTGGAAGTGGTGCTGGCCAATGCCGACGTGCTGCTCAGCTGCCGGGCCCCCAGCGAAGCCATGGACGTGCTCAACCGCGTCGGACCGGCCGCCGGAGCCGAGCGGGTGCAGTGGTTGCAACTGCAGTGGCGCGCCGCCTCGGCGGGGCTGGACCACCGCCGGGCCGCCCTGGCCCTGGAGCGGCTGCGGCAGGAGAGCGGCACGTCCCTCGATGGCATCGCCCTGCCGCTGCAGCGCCGTGAGGATGGCACCGTGATCAGCCGCTCAGCTCTGGAGCTGCTGGCCCTGCATCTGGAATCGCGGGGCTTCCCCAGGGTCGGCGGCGAGCTGCTGGTCCGGGCCCGCCAGGGCGGCCTGGCGGGGGCCCTGCGTCTGCAGCAGGCGGTGGGGATGCTGGCGGAGCTGCCGGCGCCGGAGCGGGAGGCCCTGCTGGAGGCGGCCCTCGACCAGGCGGCGGCGGCCGGGGCCTGGGGCCTGGTGGCCGAACTGCTGGACACCCAGGCCGCCCTGCCCTCCGGGCGGGCCGTGGAGCGGCGCCTGCGGCTCAGTGGCCGCCTCGACGACGCCTATGGGGAATGGCGCTGGCGGCGCGAGGATCCGGCTTCGGCCCCGCGCACCCGCAAGCTGGAGCTCCAGCTGCGTTCCCCCCGCGACCCCGGCGGCCATGCCGCCGACCTTCCGGTACCGGCGACGGAACCGGCCCCGACCACCACACCCGCCCCATGACCCTGCCCCCTGCCACCGGCCCCCTCCTTTACGAAGGCAAGGCGAAGCGGGTGTACGCCACCGATCAGGACGATGTGGTGGCCGTGGAATACAAGGACGACGCCACCGCCTTCAATGCCCTCAAGAAGGCCCAGCTGCTCGGAAAGGGGGCCCTCAACTGCCGCATCTCCGCCCTTCTGTTCGAGCATCTTCAGCGGCTGGGGGTACCCACCCACTATCTGGGCCTGCACGGGGATCACTGGATGATGGTGCGGCCGGTGCGGGTGGTGCCGGTGGAAGTGGTCGTCCGGAACGTGGCTGCCGGTTCCCTCTGCCGCCAGATGCCGATCCCGGCGGGCACCCCGCTCGATCCGCCGCTTCTCGATCTGTACTACAAGGACGACGCCCTGGGCGATCCCCTGCTCAGCGAAGCGCGGCTGGAGAGGCTCCAGCTGGTGACCGTCGCCGAGATGGAAGCCATCAGGGGCCTGGCTTTCCGCGTCAATGACGCCCTGCGCCAGCTGTTCGCCGACGTGGGGCTCGAACTGGTGGATTTCAAGATCGAACTGGGGTTCACCGGGGCTGGCGAACTGGTGGTGGCAGACGAGATCAGCCCCGACACCTGCCGCCTCTGGAACCGGGCGGTGAGCGATGCCCAGGAGCGAATTCTCGACAAGGACCGTTTCCGCCAGGACCTGGGCGGCGTTGTCGAGGCCTACGGGGAGGTCCTCAAACGGGTCCAAGGGGTCTGTCCCGAACCGCGGGTCTACGGGTAAGGTCAGCGGAATTTGCGGCCTGGCCGCTCTGCAGACGACATCCATGATTGGCGTTCGCCTCGGCAGGCCCCACATCCTTCGAAGCGTGACGCCCCGGGCGGCGACCGCCTCCTTGCCACTGCTCGTGGCCCTGCTGCTGACCGGCGGCCAGGCCAGGGCGGCGGAAAGTCCCCCCAGCAAGCGGGAGGGGCAGGCCCCGGTGCCGTCACTGGCCCAGGCCGGCGCCGATCCTTTCGCCGGCCCGGCCGACGTCGCCCCTGACCCCTCCGCCACCCCGGCGGCCCCGGCCCCGGGAGCCAGCCCCGGCAGCGAGGCGGCTCCGGTGACGCCAGCCCCCGCCACCCCAACCCCTGGCGCCCCCGCCGCCAGCGACGACCGGCCCGGCAAACCCTCCCTGGGACCGGCCCCCTCGCCTGCGGCCTCGGCCGAACCGAGGGTGCTGATCAGCGAGGTGGTGATCGAAGGCCTGGCGGACCATCCCGAGCGGGAGCGGCTGGAGCTGGCCGCGTACGCCGCCATGGCGGTGACGCCCGGCAACGCGATCACCCGCAGCGAACTGGAAACGGATCTCCAGGCCATCTATGCCACCGGCTGGTTCTCCGACGTCCGGATCCAGCCCCAGGACGGCCCCCTCGGGGTGCGGCTGGTGGTCTCGGTGGTGCCCAACCCGGTGCTCACCAAGGTGAGCCTCGATCCCGCCGACGCCAAGCTGCCCGACACGGTGCTGCAGGACACCTTCGCCGGTGATTACGGCAAGACCCTCAACCTGGTCACCCTGCAGGGCCGCATGCAGGAACTGCAGAAGTGGTACGCCGACCAGGGCTTCTCCCTGGCCCGTGTCACCGGCCCCTCCCGCGTCGGCCCCGATGGCGATGTGCAGTTGCTGGTGCGCCAGGGCACGGTCAAGGGTGTGGAGGTGCAGTTCCTCAACAAGGAGGGATCGGCCACCAACGACAAGGGCCAGCCGATCAAGGGCAAGACCAAGGAATGGGTCATCACCCGTGAGATCTCCATCAAGACCGGCGAGGTCTTCAACCGCCGCAACCTGGAGGACGACCTCAAGCGTCTCTATGGCACCGGCCTGTTCAGCGACGTCAAGGTGACCCTGCGCCCCGAACCGGAGGATCCCGGCTCGGTGGTGATCGTGCTGGGGGTGGTCGAGCAGTCGACCGGTTCCCTCTCCGGTGGTCTGGGCTACAGCCAGAGCCAGGGGGTCTTCGGCCAGATCCAGGTGCAGGACAGCAACCTGTTCGGCCGCGCCTGGGATCTCTCCACCAGCTTCACCTACGGCCAGTTCGGCGGCCTGGCCGACATCTCCTTCAGCGACCCCTGGATCAAGGGGGACAAGTACCGCACCGCCTTCCGCTTCAAGGCCTTCATCAGCCGGGACGCCCCCCAGGTGTTCCAGAGCCAGGACAACGGCAACATCTTCACCGTCGCCGACTTCTACCAGGCCCCCGGCACCCAGGTCGCCTACAACATCTTCTCGCCGTTCAACCCCCTCCTCGACGTCTTCCCGTCGGTGACGGCGGCCCGCATCGCCGCCGAAACCACCGGTCAGAACCTCAGCTGGTTCCAGTTCGACGGCAACAGCGTCCTGATCCAGCGTGTCGGCGCCAACGTTCAGTTCGTGCGGCCCCTCAACGGCGGCAACCCCTTCAAGCGCGCTCCCTGGACCGTTCTGCTGGGTCTGACCGGCCAGGTGGCCACGCCGATGGATTTCTCCGGCACCTCCCGCCGCTTCGGTCTGGCCACTCCGAACGAGGCCACCTCGCTGTTCTCCGCTCCCACCAGCTCGGTCATCTGTCTGGCCTACAACTGCGCCGCCCGCAACCAGCTGCTGGGCCTGCGGCTGGCGGCGACGATGAGCACCCTCAACGATCCGCGCAACCCCACCCAGGGCAACTTCCTCAGCCTCGGCACCGAACAGTTCTTCTCGGTGGGTCCCGATTCCCCCACCTTCAACCGACTGCGGGGCAGCTTCACCCACTACATCCCGGTGCGCTGGCTGAAGTTCTACAAAGGGTGCCGGCCCAAGGCCGGTGAAACCGAGGATTGCAAGCAGGCCCTGGCTTTCCAGGTGTCCGCCGGCACGGTGATCGGCGATCTGCCGCCCTATGAGGCCTTCTGTCTGGGCGGCGGCAACTCGGTGCGGGGTTATTTCGACTGCGATCTCGGCGTGGGCCGCAGCTTCGGTGAGGCCACGATCGAATACCGCTTCCCCCTGTTCAGCATCGTCAGCGGCGAGCTGTTCATCGACGGCGGCACCACCTTCGGCAGCCAGACCAAAGTGCCCGGCAACCTGGGCGGGCTGCTGAACAAGCCGGGCTCCGGCTTCTCGATCGGCACCGGCCTGATCGTCACCACCCCGGTCGGACCGCTGCGGCTGGAGGTGGCCAGCCAGGACTTCACCGGAGAGTGGCGTTTCAACCTCGGCGTGGGCTGGAAGTTCTAGTGACCAGCTGGCCCAGCGACTATCGCCAGGCCTGGACCCTGAGCTCCTGCGTGGAGCGCACCGGGGTGGGCCTTCACAGCGGCGCCGTCTCCAGGGTCCGCCTCGGCCCGTCGGAGCGGCCGGGCTACTGGCTGGGCTGGCTGGACGCCCCGCAACGGCCCCTGCAGCCTTTGGGCCCCGACCTGGTGAGTGACACCCGCCTCTGCACCTGCCTGCAGCTGGGGGACCGGCGCCTGGCCACAGTGGAGCACCTGCTGGCGGCCCTGGCCGGCACCGGGGTCAGCCAGGCGGAGCTGCTGGTGGACGGGGAGGAGGTCCCCCTGCTCGACGGCTCGGGGCTTCCCTGGGTCGAAGCGATCGGCGAGGCGGGGATCAGCAGCCGGGGCGAGCGCCTCGAGCCCCCCCTGCCGCCCCTGCCCCTCACCCTGCAGCAGGGCCAGAGCTTCGTGGTGGCCCTGCCGGCCGACCGGTTGCGCCTCGCGGCCGCCATCGACTTTCCCCAGCCGGCCATCGGCCGCCAGCTCTACGCCCTGGATCTCACCCCGGAGCGCTTCGTGGCGGAGATCGCCCCGGCCCGCACGTTCGGCTTCAAGGAGCAGGTGGAGCAGTTGCTGGCTGCGGGCCTGATCCGCGGCGGTGCCCTCGACAACGCCCTGGTCTGTGACGGCGACGGCTGGGTCAATCCGCCGCTGCGCTTCGCCGACGAACCGGTGCGCCATAAGCTGCTGGACCTGCTGGGAGACCTGGCGTTGGTGGGCCTGCCCAGGGCCCACGTCTTCGCCTACCGCGGTTCCCATGGCCTGCACACCGCCATGGCCGCGGCCCTTGCGGCCCAGGCGCCCCGCCTGCCCGTGCCCGTACCGACCCACTGATTCCTTGACCGTTCTTCCTTCCGCCGCTCCTGAGGCCGCCACAGCGGCCTGCCCCGACGCCGATCCGGCACGGGCCGTGGTGCTCAGCAGCGAGCAGATCCTCAACCTGCTCCCCCATCGCTACCCCTTCGCCCTGGTGGATCGGGTGGTGGAGTACGTCCCCGGCAAGCGGGCGGTGGCGCTCAAGAACGTCACCTTCAACGAACCGCAGTTCCAGGGCCATTTCCCCGGCCGTCCGCTGATGCCCGGCGTGCTGATCGTTGAGGCCATGGCCCAGGTGGGAGGCCTGATCGTCACCCAGATGCCCGATCTGCCCAAGGGTCTGTTCGTGTTCGCCGGCATCGACGGTGTGCGCTTCCGGCGGCCCGTGGTGCCCGGCGACCAGCTCCTGATCACCTGCGAACTGCTCAGCCTGAAGCGCAAACGCTTCGGCAAGGTGCACGCCACCGCCACGGTCGATGGCGAGCGGGTCTGCTCGGGCGAGCTGATGTTCTCGCTCGTGGACTGACGCGATGTCGAGCACTGCCATGACGACATCCGTGCATCCCACGGCCTTGGTCGATCCCCGGGCCCGGTTGGCCCCCGGCGTGGAGATCGGTCCCTATTCGGTCATCGGTCCGGAGGTGGAGATCGGCGAAGGCAGTCGCATCGGCCCCCATGTCGTGATCGACGGGCGGGTGCGGATGGGCAAGGGCAACCGGATCTTCCCGGGCGCCTGCATCGGCCTCGAGCCCCAGGACCTCAAGTACGGCGGCGCCCCCACCGAAGTGGTGATGGGGGACGAGAACACGATCCGCGAGTGCGTCACCATCAACCGCGCCACCGCCGAAGGGGAAAGCACCGTCCTGGGCAACGGCAACCTGCTGATGGCCTACAGCCACATCGGCCACAACTGCCAGCTCTCCGACCGCATCGTCATCGCCAACGGTGTGGCGGTGGCGGGCCACGTGGTGATCGGTGAGCGGGCCGTGATCGGTGGTGTGCTCGGCATCCACCAGTTCGTCCACATCGGCAGCCTGGCGATGGTGGGCGGCATGAGCCGCATCGACCGCGATGTGCCCCCGTTCATGACGGTGGAGGGCCATCCAGGCCGCATCCGGGGGCTGAACCGCGTCGGACTGCGCCGCAGCGGCGTGGCCCAGCTCGACGACGGTGCCCAGTTCCGCCAGCTGCAGGATCTCTGGACCCTCATCTACCGCAGCGATCTGGTGCTGGCGGCCGCCCTGCGGCAGGCGCGGGAGCGCCCCCTGCTGGCCGCGGCCGATGAGCTGTGCGCCTTTCTGGAGGCCTCGGTGGGGCCGGGCCGGCGCGGACCGCTGCCGGCCCAGCGCTGATGGTGCGACTCCTGGTCAGCACCGGAGAGGTCTCCGGTGATCTGCAGGGATCCCTGCTGGTCAAGGCCCTGCACGAGGAAGCGGCCCGCCGTTCCCTGCCCCTCGATGTGGTGGCCCTCGGGGGCAGTCGCATGGAGCGGGCCGGTGCCCAGCTCCTGGCGGACACCACAAAGCTCGGGGCCATCGGCCTTTGGGAACCGATCCCCCTGGTCATTCCCACCCTGAAGCTGCAGGCCAGGGTGCGCCGCTGGCTGCGTCTGCACCCCCCGGATGCGGTGGTGCTGATCGATTACATGGGGGCGAACGTCAACCTGGGGCTGCGCCTGCGGCGGCTCTACCCCGATGTGCCGATCACCTATTACATCGCCCCCCAGGAGTGGGCCTTTCGTCTCGGCGACGGCGGCACCACCCGGCTGATCGGCTTCACCGACCGCATCCTGGCGATCTTCCCGGAAGAGGCCAGCTTCTACGCCGAACGGGGTGCCCAGGTCACCTGGGTGGGCCATCCCCTGATCGACACCCTGCAGCAGCGACCCTCGCGCCAGGACGCCCGCCAGCGGCTGGGCCTGCCCCAGGAGGCGCCGGTGCTGCTGATGCTGCCCGCCTCCAGGCGGCAGGAGCTGCGCTATGTGCTGCCCCCCATGGCCGAGGCCGTGGCCAAGCTGCAGCGGCTACGGCCCGATCTGCAGGTGCTGCTGCCGGCTGGCCTGCCGGGGTTCGAGGCGGTCCTTGCCGAGACCATGCAGGCGGCCGGAGCCACGGCGGTGCGGGTGATCCCGGCCGGTGAGGCCGATGCCCTGCGGCCCCAGCTCTGTGCCGCGGCCGATGCCGCCCTGACCAAATCCGGAACCGCCAACCTGGAACTGGCCCTGCGGGGGGTGCCCCAGGTGACCGGCTACCGGGTGAGCCGGCCCACGGCGTTCCTGGCGAAACATGTGATCCACTTCAACGTGGCCCACATTTCCCCGGTGAATCTGGTGCTGGGGGAACGGCTGGTGCCGGAGCTGCTGCAGGACGACTTCACCCCGGACGCCATCCTGGCCGCCCTGCTGCCCCTGTTCGATCCCGCCTCCGGGGCACGGGAGCGGGTGCAGGAGGGCTACGTTCGGCTGAGGCAGAAGCTGGGGGAGCCAGGCGTCACCCGCCGGGCGGCGACGGCGATCCTCGAACCGTTCTCGGGACACACGCCATGCGACTGATCGCGCTGCTGCTGGGGCTGCTGCTCGCCCTGGGGGGCCCGGTGGCTCCCGCCTTGGCGGCCACCGAGGAGGCCGTTCTGGCGGGAGGTTGTTTCTGGTGCCTGGAGCACGATCTGGAGGGGCTCCCCGGGGTCCTGGACGTGGTGAGCGGCTACAGCGGCGGCAAGGGCGCGAACCCCACCTACAAGCAGGTCTCGGCCGGGGGAAGCGGCCATCAGGAAGTGGTGCGGGTGCGCTTCGACAACACCGAGATCCGCTACGACGCGCTGCTGCGGGCCTACTGGCGCAACATCGATCCCCTCGACGCCGGCGGCCAGTTCTGCGACCGCGGTGATTCCTACCGGCCGGTGATCTTCACCACCAGCGCCAACCAGGCCGTGGAGGCCCGCAACAGCCTCGTGGCGGCGGCCCGGGAGCTGGGCAAGCCGGCGGCTGCGCTCAAGGTGGCGATCCGGCCCCTGGCCAAGTTCTGGCCGGCGGAGGGCTATCACCAGAACTACGCCAAGCGCAATGGCGTCAAATACAACTACTACCGCTGGTCCTGCGGGCGCGACCGGCGCCTGGACACGGTCTGGGGTCGGCGGGCCCGCAGCAGTCAGCGCTGGCAGGGAGCCTGAGCCGAACCCGACCGGATGATGCAGACACGGTGCTTTTGCACCCTGTCGCGACCCCGAAGAATGCCCTAGCGTTTGGCACACGACGGGAGGGCTTCTGTATGTATCTGCTGACCATCCGTGACGGTCTGCAGACGCGCCACATCGGGCCCTATGCGAGCCCCAGGCAGGCGTCCGACGACCTCGACAAGCTGCAGGCCAGCTGTGGTGAGAAAGCCACCTGGCAGATCCATCGCCTGGAATCCCCGGCCGAGCTGCACGTCCACGTGAGCGGCAGGGGCGACACCGAGCCGGTGGCGGTCTGAACCTCAGGCCCGGGGCGGGGTGCGGGGGTAGCCGCGCAGCAGACCGCTCTCGACCATCAGCCCGACGCCCGCATTGATGAAGATCAACCCCAGGGCGCCGTACCAGACCCAGGGACCGGCCTCCGGCAGTGACTGTCCCTGATCGGCCGCTGCCGCCAGGGCCGACCAGGTTTGGATGCCCTTGCGGATCACCCCCTCCCCGAACAGGCAGAGGCCGGCGGGGAGCAGGAGCACACCGAGCTGGGCCTTCACGTACCAGCGGATCTTGTGAACGGCCATGGAGCGATGCGTTGTCTGGTCTGGGAGCAAACCTAGGCCGCAACCTTCAGCCGCCACGGCCGGCGGCCATGGGATCAGCTGGCGGCACCGGCCAGCATCCAGGCCACCAGGGTGCGCACCCCGAAGCCGGTGGCCCCGGCCGGATCCATCCCCCGGGCTTTGTCGCTCCACACGGTCCCGGCGATGTCGAGGTGGGCCCAGGGCAGATCCTTGGTGACGAAGTCCTGCAGGAAGAGGGCGGCGGTGATCGAGCCACCCGGCCGCGGACCGGTGTTCTTCAGGTCGGCGATGTGGCTCTTGAGCCCCTTCTTGTAGGAGGGGCGCAGGGGCATGCGCCAGAACGCCTCCCCGCCGGCATCGCCGGCGCTGAGCAGGGCCTCGGCCAGGCCGTCGCTGGGGGACCAGAGCCCGGCGATCTCCTCGCCGAGGGCGATCACGCAGGCGCCGGTGAGGGTGGCGAGATCGACGATGGCATCCGGCTCCAGGCCACAGGCATAGACGAGGGCATCGGCCAGGGTGAGCCGCCCTTCCGCATCGGTGTTGTTGATCTCGATGGTTTTGCCGTTGGAGGCGGTGAGCACATCACCCGGGTGGATGGCGCCACCGCTGATCATGTTTTCGCAGCTGGCCACGATCACGTGCACCTCCAGGCCGGCGGGCCGAATTTCGGCGATGGCACGGGCGGCCCCGAGCACCGCGGCGCTGCCGCCCATGTCGTACTTCATCATCTCGATCTGGGAGCCGGCTGTCTTGAGGTTGTACCCGCCGGAATCGAAGGTGAGCCCCTTGCCCACCAGCACCACCCGACGTGTCACCGCCCCGGTGGGCCGGTAGGTGAGATGGATGAACTTGGGGGGCAGATCCGAGCCCTGGGCCACCCCCAGGTAGGCCCCCATGCCCAGGGCCTCACAGTCGTCCCGCTCCAGCACCTTGAGCTCGAGGCCGAAGGCGGCGGCGATGGCGGCGGCCTCCTCGGCCAGGGACTGGGGGGTGGCCTTGTTGGGCGGGGCCGCCACCAGTCGCCTGGCCAGTTCCACGCCGCTGCAGGTGGCCGCCACATGGGCCAGGCCCGCCTCGGCCCCTGCCGCAACGCCGAGCAGGCTCACCAGTGAGGGGAGGGACGAAGGTTCCGCCTCGCTTTTGAAGCGCTGGTCGGCATACAGCCCGAGCCGCACCGCTTCGGCCATGGCGGCGGCGGCCGCCGCCGGCTCCAGCCCCTCGACCGGAAGCCAAAGGCCCAGCTCCACGGCACCGGCCAAAGCGGCGGCGCGGGCCGCTCCGGCAGCGGCCTGCCGCAGGGCCTCGAGGCCGAAGTCGGCCGGCTCCCCCAGGCCCACCAGGATCAGGCTGGCCGGGGAGCCCCCCGGCCGCTCCAGGGTGATGGTCTGGCCGGACTTGGCCTCGAAGCGGCGGCGCTGCAGCAAGGCTTCGAACCCCTCGCCCACCAGCTCTTCGGCCAGGGCCCGGCCGCTGCCCGTGGCGGGGGCGAACAGGCCCAGCACCAGGGTGTCACCCGTCCAGGTCTCCTCGAGAGCACCGGGGACGGCAAGACAGCGAAACTCCATGGACCCAGCGCAGGCGACCCGTGATCGTAGCCAGCCCGGCCCTGCCCTTCAGGCCGGGTCGGCCGTGAACGGCGTGGCCCAGCGCTCCCGGGTCTCCTTGTTGAACGGGGGCAGCCAGCGCCGGATCAGGGCCTGCTCCAGGGCCCGGCGCGGGGACACCGCCGCCGGCACGTCGCTCCAGAAGCGGATGCTCGGCCGCGCCTCCAACCCCACCCTGGCCAGCGCCTCGCCATAGGCGGCCAGGTACCCCTTGCAGTCGTGGTCGCCCTTCCAACGCTGGTCGGCACGCCCCGTCTCGCCGACGTAGAGCAGGAGCGGCACCGGCAGTTCCGCAGGACGATCCATCACCAGGTAGAGGGCCGCCCCCCGCTGGGGCAGGCGGGGCCAGCGCCAGAAGGAGAGGCTCTGGGGACTGAGGCGGAGGGGATCGAAGCGGCGCGCCACCACGGCGGGATCGCCGGGGTCGGCCGCCATCGGGAAGAGCTGCCCCTGCTGCAGGGGGGCGGCCCCGCCGGCCCTGCCTTCGGCATAGAGCGGCCCCTGGAACGCAGCCAGCCGGCCCTGCCAGGTGAGCAGCTGCTGCCGCAGCAGGGGGAGCTCCGGGAACGGCGAGGTACTGGCCGCTCCTGCCTCAACGGCGGCCGCGGCCGTGAACAGGTCCCCCTGCCGGCTCATGGGGCCGGCCTCCGGGACGGCGGCAGCACCGGTTCCGGGGCGGCGGCGTAGCGGAACCGACCGATCCAGCGTTCGGCCTGGTCGGCGGGAAGCTGCAGCCGCTGCTGCAGATCGGCCAGATCCCGGAAGGGCTCGCGGGCCCGCTCCAGCAGCAGCCGCCGGCAGCGCTCCGGCCCCAGGCCGAGACGTTCCCGCAGCAACCCCTCGGAGGCCTGGTTGATCGCCAGGGGAGCAGGCGCCTGGGCAGATGCGGGCTCCGCGGGTCGGGCGAAACGAAGCACCGGCAGCCAGATCAGCACCTGTTCAGGGGGGATCTGCAGCGCCCCAGCCAGTTCCCCGGGGCCGCGCCACTGGGTGCCGTCACGCTGCAGGCGGATCAGCCGATCCACCAGATCAGGCCGGCAGCCCGGCAACCGCAGCCAGTCGCCGGCCGCGGCAACGTTGACCTCGAGGGTCCAACCCAGGGCGGCCGCGTGACGCACCTCAGCGGCATCGCGCAACCGCAGGTCGGGGTTGTGGGCCAGCTTGAGGGCGAGCAGTTCACGCTCCACAGCCTCGTCGTCCCCACCGGCAAGAGGGGCTGGGGCCGCCGGTGGGGACGGCGGCAGCTGCCCGGTGGCCACCAGCAGCCGGCGGGCCAGGGGATCCAGCCAGTGGCGCCCTGCCATGGAGGCCCACCTGCATGCACGTCGGGCCTGAAGTTAGCGGGTGCTTCCGGGTCGGGGCCAGTCGACCAGGCCCAGCTGCAGACCGGTGACCACCGCCTGGATGCGGCCGCTGACCCGCAGCTTGAGGAGCACGTTGCGCACGTGGGTCTTCACCGTGTCCACCGACACCATCAGCTCCCCGGCGATCTCGGGATTGCTTAGGCCGCGCACCACCCGGTCGAGCACCTGCCGTTCGCGGGCGCTGAGCCGCTCGTGCCCAGCGCCGGGCTCCTGGCCGGCGCGGAAGGCGCCCACCAACGAACGGTCCAGGTACATCCCGCCGCCAAGCACGGTCTGCAGGGCCTGCAGACCGGAACCGTGCAACAGCCGCGTCTCCGGCACGATGGCGTCGCAACCGGCACGCAGGGCCGCCTGGACCAGGGCCAGCTGGTGTTCCTGGGACATCACCAGCAAGGTGCGGACCTCGGGATGGCGGCGTTTGACCTGCACCACCAGGTCGACGCCGCAGCCTTCCTCCAAGCGGTCGCTGACCAGGAGCAGGCTGGGTTGGTGCTGGCGCACCAGGGCCAGGCCCTCGGCGGCGGTGGTGGCGGCACCCAGGATCCGGGCGGGGGTTCCCATCAGCAGGGCCACCTGGGCCCGGCTGCCCAGGCAGAGCACCAGCCGGACGCCCTTGAGCAGAACCAGTCCCTGGCTGACGTCGTCACGCACCTGGGGCAGCAGGGGGGTGAGGTCCACGGGAACAGGGGGCTCGGCAGCCCCGACTGATGGAGGTCCATCTTCAGCAGGGGCTGCGCCTCATTTCGGTAGCGGGCGTGGCGAGACCCGCGTTGAACGCTGGGGGGCGATGCGTGGATCCGCACTCCCCAGGCGCCCCTGGCCTCTGCAGAATCGGCTTCTCAAGCAGCCCGGAGCCGACGTCCCCCATGGCTTTCTTCGACTCCGAGATCGTCCAGGACGAGGCAAAGCGGCTGTTCAGCGATTACCAGCAGCTGATGCAGCTGGGCAGCGAGTACGGCAAGTTCGACCGCGAGGGCAAGAAGCTGTACATCGAACGGATGGAGGAGATGATGGAGCGCTACCAGGTGTTCATGAAGCGCTTCGAATTGTCGGAGGACTTCCAGGCCAAGCTCACCGTTGAACAGCTGCGCACCCAGCTCGGCCAGTTCGGCCTCACGCCGGAACAGATGTTCGAGCAGATGACCCTGACCCTGGAGCGCATGAAGAGCCAACTGGAAGCTGCCGGCTGAACCACCGTGAAGGATGTCGTCGTTGTCGGAGCAGGGCTGGCCGGGCTGGTGGCGGCGCGGCAGCTGCGCCGGGCCGGCCTGTCGGTGGGGGTGATCGAGGCGGGGCCTTCGGTGGGTGGGCGCATGGTGCGCACCCCACTGAAACTGCAGGAATCACGGACGCCGGCCTGGGTCGACCTGGGCGGGCAGTGGGTGGGTCCCAGCCATTCCCGTTTCCTGGCCTTGCTCGAGGCCCACGGTCTGCGCCGTTTCCCGTCGCCCCACGACGGTGAGACCGTCCTCTGCTTCGGCTCCCATCGCTGCACCTTCAGCGGCTTCTTCCAGGGGTTTCCGGAGGGGCAGCCGCCGTCGGTCCCCAGCCGCGACTGGGACGATGCCATGGAGGCCCTGAGACAGTTCCAGGCCCTGGTGGCGTCCTTGCCCGAGGGCCATCCCCATCACCATCCCGACGCCGCCGAACTTGACCGGCTGAGCTTCCAGGACTGGATCGAGGCCCACACTCACACCCCCTTCGCCGCCTGGTACTTCGCCTATTTCTGCCGCGCCGTCGGCTTTCTCGGCCCGGCGGAACCCGACCAGGTGTCCCTGCTGCACGTGGCCTGGGGCCAGCGCACGGCGTCCCAGGGGGACCACCCCGAGGAGGAGCTGATCCACGGCGGTGCCGGCCAGCTGCCGGCCCTGCTGGCCAGGGAGCTGGGGGACGCCCTGGTGTTGGGCGAGCCCGTGCGGGCCATCCATCAGCCCGAGGGAGAGGCGCCAGTCGAGGTGATCACCGATCGCGCCAGCCACCACTGCCGGGCCGTGATCGTGGCCATGCCGCCGGCGCTGGCGGGCGCCATCCGCTTCACGCCGGACTTGCCGGCCGACCGGCTCGCCCTGCAAGAGGGGATGGCCATGGGGAACTGCACCAAGGTGCTGATCGCCTACGGGCGGCCCTGGTGGCGCGAGGCGGGGCTCTCCGGCATCGGCATCGGCGATCGCCCCTGGGTGGAGCTGTGCGCCGACAGCTCTGATCCGGAAACGGGCCTGGGGGTGCTCGCCGCCTTCGTGGTGGGTCGCCGCCGGGAGCGCTGGGCGGCCCTGGAAGCGGACCAGCGCCGGGCCGCTGTCCTGGAGGATCTGGCCGCCTACTTCGGCCCGATGGCCCTGGAACCGCTGGAGTACGTGGAGAAGAACTGGCCCGACGAACCCTTCGTCGGCGGCGCCTTCGCCGCCTGGATGCCCCCCGGCCTGTGGACCCGCAGCGGCGATGCCCTGCTGCGGCCCCACGGCCGGGTGTTCTGGGCCGGCACCGAGGTGGCGGAGCGCTGGCCGGGTTTCTTCGAGGGTGCCGTGGACAGTGGCGAGAGGGCGGCGGCCGCCGTGGCCGCCCTGCTGGGCTGATCAACCGGTGCACCATGGCTGCCTACCATCGGCCCAGGCAGGTGGCTGGCGTTGATGGGCGAAGCACTCCCGGCGAAGCAGGCGGAAGCACCGGCCCTGGCGCCCCTCCCCGTAGCCCTGGCCAGGGGCATCGCCGACCTGTTTCCCGCCGGCCGGGATCCCGACCCTGACCAGCGCCTGGAGGCCAGGCTGGCGGAGTCGGCACGCCAGGGCCGGCCGTTGCGGGTGAAGCTGGGCATCGACCCCACCGGCAGCGACATCCACCTGGGTCACAGCCTGCTGTTCCGCAAGTTGCGGGCCTTCCAGAACGCCGGCCACACGGCCGTGCTGATCATCGGCGACTTCACGGCCCGCATCGGCGATCCCACCGGCAAGAGCAGCACCCGCGTGCAGCTCGATGCGGCGGCGGTGGAGGCCAATGCCGCCACCTACCTGGCCCAGCTGGGCCAGGGACAGCCCCCCGAGCGCGCCCTGCTCGATTTCGAGACCCCCGGGCGGCTGGAGGTGCGCCGCAATTCCGAATGGCTCACCGGCCTCGATCTGCCGCAGGTGATCGAGCTGCTGGGGATTAGCACCGTGGGCCAGATGCTGGCCAAGGAGGACTTTGCCAACCGCTACGGCTCCGGAACACCCATCAGCCTGCACGAGTTCCTGTACCCCCTGCTGCAGGGCTACGACTCGGTGGCGGTGCAGGCCGACCTCGAGCTGGGCGGCACCGACCAGAAGTTCAATGTGGCGATGGGGCGCGACATGCAGCGCCATTTCGGCCAGCGGCCCCAGTTCGGCCTGTTGCTGCCGATCCTGCCGGGCCTCGATGGGGTGCAGAAGATGAGCAAGAGCCTGGGCAACACGGTCGGCCTGCTGGAGGATCCCCTCTCGATGTACTCCAAGCTCGAGAAGGTGCCGGACGCGGTGGTGGAGGACTACCTCACCCTGCTCACCGACCTGGACCCGGCGACGTTGCCTGCGGAGCCCCGGGAGCGGCAGAAGGCGATGGCGCTGCAGATCACGGCCGATCGCCACGGAGCGGTGGCGGCCGCCGCGGCCCAGGCCGATGCGGCCCGGCTGGTGGCGGGAGGGGCCAGCGGCACCACGGCGGAAGCGGAGGTGCCCGAGGCCTCCCTGGCCGGACTGGCCTTCCCGCTGAAGGCCTTCTACCTGCTCAGCGCCCTGCAGGTCTGTGCCAGCAGCAGCGAAGGGAGGCGCCAGATCCAGGGCGGCGGCGTGAAACTCGATGGGGAGAAGCTCAGCGACCCCAACCAGGAATTCAGCAGCCCCCAGGAACTGGCCGGCAAGGTGCTGCAGCTCGGCAGGAAGACCTTCCGTCGGCTGGTGGCCTGATGGCGGGCACGACGGCCACCTTGATGACGTCCGACCCCGCCGAGAGCATCATCCTGGCCCTCGACCGCGGCACGGCCGAGGAGGCTCTGGCATTGGCGACGGCCATTCCTGAGCTCCGCTGGGTGAAGGTGGGCCTGGAGCTGTTCACCGCCGCCGGTCCAGATGTGGTGCGGGAGCTGCGGCAGCGGGGTCTGCGGGTGTTCCTGGACCTGAAGTTCCATGACATCCCCGCCACCATGGCCGGCGCCTGCCGCAGTGCCGCCCGCCTGGGGGCCGAGCTGATCACGGTGCACGCCTGCGCCGGGTCCGAAGCCCTCGCCGCCGCCCAGGCCGCGGCCGAGGAGGGGGCCGCCCTCGAGGGCCTCGGCGCCCCCACCCTGCTGGCGGTGACCGTGCTGACCAGCTGGGATCCCGACCGCTTCCGGCAGGAACTGGCCATCGCCACACCCCTGGCCACCTACGCGACCCAGCTGGCGGCGATGGCCGCAGCGGCGGGCCTCACCGGAGCGGTGTGCTCCCCCTGGGAGGTGGGCGGGCTGCGGGCCGCCCATCCCCGGCCCTTCACCCTGGTGACCCCCGGCATCCGCCCCGCCGGCAGCGCCGCTGCCGATCAGAAGCGGGTGATGTCGCCAGCGGCGGCGGTGGCGGCGGGTGCCAGCCAGCTGGTGATCGGTCGGCCGATCAGCGGCGCCACCGATCCGGCGGCGGCCTTCGAGGCCTGCTGCGCCGATCTCCGCGGCGCGCCGGGCTGAGTTGGTTCAGAGCGGAAGCGGGGCCGCATCCAGCTTCAAGGGGGCCGCCTTGCCGTAGAGCCAGCCCTGACCGTGCAGCCAACCCTGGGAGGTGAGCAGACGGGCCTCCTCGATGGTTTCGACCCCCTCGGCCACGGTGTCCAGCTCCAGCCCTTCGGCCACCCCCACCAGCGCCTGGGCCAGCCGCAGGCTCTTGGTGTCCTTGGCGCGCATGGCACAGGTGAAGGAGCGGTCCAGCTTCAGACCGGCGATGGGCAGATCGCGCAGATGGCTGATCGAGGAATAGCCGGTGCCGAAATCATCCACATACCAACGGACGCCGCTGGAGGCCAGCTCCTGGATCTGCCGGCCAATGCCCTCGGTCACGGTGAGCAGGGCCGTCTCGGTCACCTCCAGGTGCAGACGCTCCGGGCGGACCCCGGCGGCCCGCAGAGCTTCGCCCACCAATTGGGGGTAATCGGGCAGGGCGAGGGTGGCCGCGGACACGTTCACCGCCATGGTGAGTGCGGGGGACAACCGGGAGAGCGCCGCCAGGGCCTGGCGCAGCACCAGCAGGTCGATGCGGACGATCAGGCCGCGGCACTCGGCACAGGGCAGGAACTCGGCCGGATGCACTTCGATGCCATCGGGCCGCACCCAGCGGGCCAGGGCCTCATAGCCGGTGATCTGGCCGGTGTCGAACGCCACGATCGGCATGAACCAGGCGGCGAACTCCCCCATCACCAGCCCCCGCTGGATTTCGGCCGCAAACAGCAGAAGCGTGTGAGCTTCGGTGGCCAGGGCGTCGTCGAGCAGGGCAAAACCATTGCGACTGCGGCCCTTGGCCTGCCGCATGGCGAGGCTGGCGTCCCGCAGCAGTTCATCGGGGAGCGCGCCGGCCCGGGCGGTGGCGATGCCGATGCTCACCGTGGGGTCGATGGGCTGGCCACCGATGCTGACCGGCGCACGGCAGGCCCGCAGGATCTTCTCGGCCGTGAGGGTGGCCGCGGCTGCGGCGTCCGGATCACTCAGCAGCACGATGAATTCATCGCCGGTGCCCCGGCCCACCTGCTCTGGACGGCCGATCGCCCGGACGATTCGCGCCGCCAGCAAAGCGATCAGCTTGTCGCCACCGGCATGGGTGAGGGCATCGTTGACCTGGGTGAGGCCATCGATGCCGATGCTGAGCACCGCGAGCGTCGAACCGGTGCCCTCCAGACCATCAAGGGCCCGTCGGATCCGATCGAGGGCCACAGCACGGACGGCCAGGCCGCTGATGGCGTCGTGCTCACGGCTGTGGTCCAGCTCGGCGCGGATCCGCACCTGGTCGTGGATGTCGCGGAAGGACAGCACCAGGGCGCCGGTCTCCTCCTCAGGCAGGGGATGGGCGGTTCCCACCATCCAGCGCCAGCCCCCGTCGGAGCAGAGGATCCGCAGGTCTTGGCGGAAGGATCCCGGTCCTGCAAGCCTGAGACCGGAGCGCAGGACCTGGCTCCGGTCGTCCCGATGCACAAGGCCGATGGCCGGCTGGCCAAGCAGGGCATCAGGCCGCCAGCCCAACCGGGCTTCAATCGACTCGGAGACCCAGACGATGCGGTGCTCACGGTCCAGTTCAACCACCACATCCGAGGCGTGACGGGCGAGCAGCCGATACCGCCGTTCCACCTCCACCAGCTTCTGCTGTTCCGCCATGCGCTGGCGGGGCTCCCGCCAGAGGCAGCACAGCAGACCATTGGCAAGAAACAGACGGATCTCGGGAGGCTGCCTGGGGCGCAAGCCACCATGGTCGGAAGCCTCCAGGCCTCCGACAACAACGGCCTGCCCCTGTTCCATGACCTTCAGGCCATGGGGAAAAAGGGCGCTGGACGGCTGGACATCCAGCAGACGGGCCCCGAGCATCCTGCCCGGCGTGCGGCCATGCAGGGCACTGGCCGGGCCGTTGGCGTAAACACAGACGAAGTCGATGATGGCGCCGGAGGGATTCTTCTCGGGCAACAGCAGCAGAAAGGGATCCGGCAGGGACTCGAAGATCGACTGGCTGCTGGCCCATATGGGAAGGCCAGTTCCAGCCGCTCCCTTACCAGTGAATCCTGACGAATCACGCCTGGCAACGACAGTCCCCTGACCTTGAGCGGTATCGGTGATCACCTCTCTGCGGCGTCGCTGCCGGGAAACCTGATGCAGGAAAGGAAACGTGTCTGAAAAGCCCATCGAACCCGTTCACCATCTCCATGGGGGGTAATGCCGATCTGGGGCAGAAGCGGGAAGGTTATCGAGCGCGTCTGCGGCAAATCTCCTGGAAGTTACCAAAAAAGGCTAGCTGATTCCCTCCCGAAAAGCAGCGAATGCGGCGTGCGTTTGGCGGGACGTTCGGTGCGCTTCCCAGGAGATGTTGGCGGTGGGTGAACGTTGGCCCTTGGGACTTCGAAACGGCGAAGGCCTTCACCTGGAACGCCATCAGGCGGCGTGAGTTGTCGACGCCAACCAGAGAATCTGACCATTCGCCTGGAAGCACAACCTGCGGTTGGTCAGTTGTCAGGCTGCTGTTTCGCCCGGATGGCCCCGGCCGCTTCAGCCCGGTCGAGCTGCTGCGCCGCCCAGCGGCCCAGGCGCCCGGAAGCGGCCAACTGGACGCGCAGGCGCTCCATCTCAGCGGCGCGTTGCTGCCGCCGCTGCTCCTCACTGGGCACCCGATCCTCGAACGGCACATGGGCCCGCGCCGCCAGCCAGGCCCCCAGCTGGCGCAGGGAAGACGGATCACCACTTTGCTGATCAACCAGCAAGGGCTTGCCACCGGGGGGCCGGGTGGCCTGCAACCGATAGGAGCGGTCCCCATCGGAATCCACCAGCTCCACCAGCTCCAGGGCCCGACCTTCCCCCAGGGTTTGCAGGCGATGGCCGAAGCGGCGCTGCAGCACCAGAACCCGCGGCTCCAGCCGCCATTCCCGACGCCCGAAGGCCAGCCACACCTGGCCCCAGCCACAGGCCAGGGCCACCAGCGCCAGCGGAATCCCCATCACCCAGACTCCCGATCCGGCCGGGCCGCCACCCAGCAGCAGGGCCAGCAGGCCCCACAGCACCAGATTGACCAGGCCCAACACCAGGCGATGGCGCCGGCGCAGGGCCGGGTCGGGCACCAGCAGCGGACTGCCGAAGGAGGGAGTCAGTTCCTGCCAGCCCGCGGGCAGAACAGCCGGGGAGGCTGGCGGATCGCCGGACGCTGCCGGACGCAGACCCAGAAGTCGGTTGAGCTGACTGGCGGCCTCCTGCCGCTGAATCAGGCTGCCGAGCCGGGTGATTTCCAGGCTGCGGCCGGGCAGCTCGGCCACCAGCGGCCCCCCGAGGCCGCCATCGCGCACCTGAAAGCGCAGGATGGCGGCTTTGGGCAGGGCACGCCGGTGACGGAAGGGTCCCAGCTGCACCTGCCGCTCCAGACGGCCGTCACCTGTCACGGTCAGCCGATCCTCCGACCAGAGCGCCCGCAGCAGATGGTGCAGAGCGGCGGCGCCACCGACACTCCAGAAGCTCACCCAGACCAGCAGGAACAGGGCCGCCGGCAGCGCCCCTTGTCCCGTCGTCAGGAACGTGCCCAGAAACGTCCACAGGAACCAAAGGGCGAAGATCTCTCCGGCCAGCCAGCCGCTGAGCCAGAAGACCAGGAACGCCGCCAGGAAGAAACGAGCCGGACCCTGGGGTCGGAAGCGGAAGGTTGGGGATGCCGTCTCCAGCTTCACCGCCTCAGCCCCCAGAACCCGTTGGGCCCATGCTGGCCGACGGGCGCCGGCACGGCATCGTTTCGGAGCATGAAAAACCCCCTCTCCCGAGAAGGGAGCGGGGGTGGAAAGAGCAAGCGCTGGATCCTGATCGGGCCAGCACTGGCTGGCTTCAGCCGACGAACTCGCGGCTGGGGGCGCAGACGCCGGCGGGGGAGGTGCCCTTCAGGTAGGCCAGCATGGTGTCGGCATCGGAGCACTCGAACGGGTCGGTGGGGCAGTTGTCCTCCAGCCCGGGCTCAACGAACATCTTCTCGATCGTGCCGTCGTTGACGAGCATCGAATAACGCCAGGAGCGCGCACCGAAGCCCAGGTTGCCCTTCTCGACGAGCATGCCCATCTTGCGGCTGAACTCACCGTTGCCGTCGGGGAGCAGGAACACCTTGTCAGCGCCCACCTGCTTGCCCCACTGGAACATCACGAAGGCGTCGTTGACCGACACGCAGACGATGCTGTCGACGCCCTGGCCCTTGAACTCCTCGTACAGAGCCTCGTAACGGGGCAGGTGGTTGGAGGAGCAGGTGGGGGTGAAGGCACCGGGGAGGGAGAACACCACCACCTTCTTGCCCTTGAAGATGTCGTCGGTGGTCAGGTCCTGCCAGCGGAAGGGGTTGGGGCCTCCCACGGACTCATCGCGCACACGGGTCTTGAAGACAACGCTGGGGACCGTTTCGATGGCAGCCATGTGAATGTGTGAAGAACGACTTGACGACGCGCCGCCCGGAGCAGCGATCGAAAGGAGTTTAACTCGTAATCGGTCCGCCTTAGGGGGGAAAGCCGCTGAGTGTTTGTGCTCATCGCCTCCCTGGATCCAGCCGAGACATCGACCTACAGTCCGCCTCGCCAGCACCCCGGCCCCCCGCCCCAGCCATGACCCTCTCGATGCACGGGGCGGCCGTTCCGCCCCTGGCCCGCAGCCTCAACAATCTCAGCGGCATCCTGGCCAAGGCGGCCGCCCACGCCGAAGCCAGAGGGATTGATCCGTCCGTGCTGCTGCAGGCGCGCCTCTACCCCGACATGTTCCCCCTGGTGCGCCAGGTGCAGATCGCCACCGACATCGCCCGCCGCGGCCTGGCCCGGCTGGCCGGGGTGGAGGGCACGGCGATGGAGGACAACGAAGCCAGCTTCGAAGAGCTCATCGGCCGCATCGAAACAACCATCGCCAGCCTCGAAGGCTTCTCAGCCCAGCAGATCGATGGCACCGATGCCAAGGCGATCGAGCTGACGATCCGCAGCGAGACGCTCCACTTCAGCGGCCAGAACTTCCTGCTGCTCTTCGTGCTGCCCAACGTCTATTTCCACGTCACCACCGCCTACGACATCCTGCGCCATAACGGCGTGGAGCTCGGCAAACGGGATTTCCTGGGCGAGCCCTGAGGCGCTTTCAGGCCAGGGGCCGCCGCAGGGCCGCCGGATCCAGGCCCTCCCGCAGGGCCAGCACGATCCCAGCCGCTTCCGCGTAGCTGGCGGCCGGGATCACCGGCAGCCCCAGGGACTCGCCGCTGACCTGCAGCAGGCACGGATTGCCGTCCACGGCGATCACGGGAACGCCCCGCTCGGCGCAGGCCAGCACCGCCTCACCCCCCAGGGCCCCGGCCGGGGCCACCACCGCCCCCAGATCAGCGCCGTGCAGCAACCCGTTGCCGCTGGCCGGCTCGGGCCGCAGCGAGGGGGCGCGGCTCAGGCCCACCAGCACGCAGGGCAGGAAGGTGTGGCCCAGCTCCTCCGCCGCCGCCCTCGGATCCAGCCCGGGATCGGATGGCAGCGGCGCCAGGGCGGGGGCATGGGCGCAGGGCACCCCCAGATGGCGCACCAGCAGGTGGCTGATCACCGCCTCCGCCCCGGCCAGGGCGTCCACCCCCGTGCCGTGCCGGTAGGCCGCCAAGGCCTCACTGCCGGGATCCTCGGGGAAGCGGGCCACCACGGCGATGGCCGTGGCGCCAGCCGCCAGCAGCGCCTCACCGGCCTGCAGCAGCGCATCGGGCCGGCCAAGGGTGCCCCAGCTGCTGCCGCTGGGGCCGATCGACAGGCTCACCGCCAGGGGCACCTCGCTCGTGAGCACCGGGCCGATCGTCAGCCCCAGGCTGGCGCGGCAGGCGTCGATCACCTGGTGGTGGCGCAGCAACAGCTCCGCTTCGAGGCCCGCATCGAACAGCACGCCCACCCGCTGGCTGGGCACCGGAGCCAGGGCCAGCTCACCGGCAGCGAAACGGTCGAGGCTCCAGCCCTCCACGTAGTGCAGGCGCCGGTCACTCCAGTAAAGGGACGCGGCGTTCATCACGTTGGGATGGGTGATCAGGCAACCGCTGGCCGCCGCCAGCAGCCGGGCCGCCGGCAGACCGTCACCGGCAAAGCCACCGATGGCGCAGCCCACCCCGGTGGGGATCACCAGCAGGGTGGGCAGGGGCGGGGCCGCCGCGCTCAAGGACCGGGCGTCGGCACCGGGCCCACCACGATCCCCTCAAGCCGCAGGCCGCGCTGGGGATCCACCGCTGTGATCGCCCAGCGCAGCGGCTCAGCACCCGCACCGGCCAGGCGACGGGCTTCCCCCGCCAGCGCCTGCCGCAGCTGGGGAAGCAGGGGGCCGGGGGCGGCCTGCAGCCACAGCTCCAGGGGCACCAGAGAACTCATTTCTGGAACTGACCGAACTGGGCCTCGTAGAGGGCGTCCTCCTGGCCGGCCAGCAGATCGAGATCGGAGCACGGATAGGAGACGCAGAGCAGGGCATAACCCTTGGCCTGCAGCTCGGCCTTCACGCCCATGGCATCGGGCTGGTGCACCTCACCGCTGCGCAGCAGGGCGGCGCAGGTGGTGCAGACGCCCGAGCAGCAGGAGCTGGGCAGGGGCACCCCGGCGGCCTCGGCGGCGTTGAGCACCGTCTGGTCGCTGCGACAGGAAAAACTGTGGGCGACACCATCCAGGCTGGCGCTGATCTGAAAGACGGTGGGCTCTGGGGTGGTCGCTGGTGTGGTCTCGGGCACGGGGGATGGGGGTCCGGGAGGGGCGGCGGTGGCAGGGGCGGCTCAGGCTCCCGACGCACGGCCATCTTCTCCGATCGCCAGCCAGAGGCCGGGATGGGGGGCGAGGTACTCCCCGGGATGGGGCGCCGCCGCCGGGGCGGTGAGCAGGAAGTCGATGCTCACGGAGAAGCGGGTGTCGTCGGGGTCGTCATTGGGCAGCACCGCATGGTCGACCGAGGCGGGGAACAGCAGCAGCAGGCCAGCCCGGGGCGCCACGTCCTGCCAGGGCTGGTTGAGGGCGGCGCCAGGGCGGATCGGGCCGTCCTGGCCTACGGCCAGACCCGGCACCAGCTCGTTCACCTGCCGGGGGGCGAACAGACGCAGGCAACCGCTGCGGCCGCAGCCATCGCCATTGAGGTAATAGACGGCGCTGAGGTGGGCGTTGGGGTGGTGGTGGCGCCCTACCTGTTCGCCGGCGTCGCTGATCACCGGCCAGCTGCGCTGCACGTGCAACGCCACCCGCCGGCGATCGAACCCCAGCGCCAACAGATACTCCCAGGCATGGCCCGCGAGCCGGGTGATCAGGGGGGCAAACAGGGGGTCTCGGTGCAGCTCGCCGGCGCCATGCACATCGCCGGTCCAGGCCACGCCCTCCTCGCTGGGGGCCTGCTCACGCAGCGCCAGGGCCCGTTGCAGCAACAGGGCGGTGTCGAGAGGGTCGGGCGCCAGCTGCACCCGGCCCAGGGCCATCGGGAACAGGGGCTGGATGGCCAGGGCGGCGGGGGCAGGATCGGCCATGGACAAGCGGGAAGGATGGCGCGGCGACGGGGATCGGAATGTGCCTGAGCGGAAACTCTGGGACCATGCCGTCCCGTGCCTGGTCCTGGCCCGCAACGTCCGCGGCGCTGTCCAGGAACTCTGCTCCCCAGGGACGTCACGACAACGATGATCAACGCCCATCGGCGGAACTGAGTTCCCAGGGCGTACGTAGCCCAGCCAACTGGATGGGATGCCGATCAAGTCAAGGTCAGTGAAAGCAAGGGATGGATCGGGGAAAGTGTGGTGAACGTGCGACGAGTAGGTGAAGCCGCACAGGATGAACAGTCAAGGTTTCAGATCCAGCCATTGACAGTGGATAGATTCCAACACCTGCACCACACTCCAGCATCAAGATCCCGCCCTCAACTCCAGAACGGCTGGACCAATCCCATGGATTTGTGCCAACGGCTAACTTGGCCTTCGGTGATCTCCGGGAGCTGACGCCATGACCGTGCTTCATCTCCCCTGTGCTCTGACATTGCTTCTACTCGCTGGCTGCCAACCACTCTGGAACGCTGCCAATCAGTCGGCACTGAAGGCCGACGTTCGCGCACTCCTCAAGAAGGCCGCCGTCGAACCGCAGCATCTGGCATGCCGCATGGTCGATCTGACAAGAAACGCCACATGCACCCTTCGCATGTCCTCATCAGAGACCGCCTCTGTTGTTCGTACTCTGGCGCTGAAGAGCATCCAGAGATCTTCATCACCCCCCGCTCCACACGCGCAGCGCATGGAGCTTGCCGGCCGCAGTTGTGTGGCAGGCACCACCGGGTCGATCATCACGTTCGGCCTGGGGAATCGTCCCGGTTCACTTCGACTGTCCAGTGGCACAGCCTTCGAATCCCTGATGCTCAGCTTCAACCAGTCGACCGGCCAGGCCTGCGTACAAGTCTCCTACGCCTACGGCTAAGACAGACACACGAAACGCACTGATCTCTGTGAACAACCGATGAACGACTGAGCAACAGATGGAATGATATCGTTTGCACCCAATGACGAAGTAACGTTATACAAGGAGGACTAAACATGATTCTTCATTCGATCACAAAGACCGTTTCGATCCAGGCGCCAGTCACGAAGGTCTTTGACTACCTCTCCAATCCTGCGAACTGGCCTCAATGGGCCATTCTCAATATCAAGTCCATTCGGGCATCGGAAGATGGGTGGTGGGACATGGAGACCCCCATGGGTCAAGCCAAGCTTCGGATCCCTGATGCCAGCTGGACAGTGCCGGCGAGGATTGTTCCGAATGGTGATGGATGTGAGTTCATGATGACGTTCTTTCAGCCTGCAACCTTTGGCAACGATTTCTTCAAGCAGCAAGTCGACTTGGTCGATCAGGAAATGGCGAAGCTGAGGGAGTTGATGGAGATCTAGCTCCGTGGTCCAGCATGGCCGTGGAGCGGGCGCCAATGTTGGCTCATGGCGACTGGGTGATCGCTTAACCTGGGTGGATGCTGATTGATGGGTCATGGGAAGAAGGCTGGTGACTCGCCGCCGCCGGACACCTGCGTCTGCAAGGCTGATGACATCTGCCGGGCGAACAGAGCAACAACACAGCCAAAAGTCCGGGGGCGATGCCATGGCTGAGACAACATGAAAAAGGCCCTTCATGCCATCAGCCTTGTCTTGCTGGCCATCGATTCCGTCGCAGCGCTTTTCATCCTCCATTGGGCCCTGACGGCCAGCGCCCGGGATGGAGAAGTTGCCTATGCGATTGTCTTTCTGATGATCATGTTGGCGTTCGTTACCGTGGGTGGCGGAGCGCTGAAGCTCAGTGCCAAACATGGATCCATCCTCGGGCTTGGATGTTCGACACTCATCTTGAGCCTTCCGCCTGTCATCGTCGTAGCGATCAGGGTCAGCAATTCATTGTCGTGAATCAACGCCGTAGCAGACGTCATTCCAGGCTTGGATGACACCCTGGGGGACAGGAGAGACCCCATGATCGGCGGCGTGTGAACTGATCAGCGGATCAAGAAGTTCTCCATCGCCCATGGCCCCGGCACCGAGGGCTGCAGACACAGCCTGAAGGCAAAGTGATACGCCTCAAGCCCAGGTCGATCGATGACTGGTTATCGAGGATCCAAATCGGAGATGCAGACTTCACCGCCATTGCTTTCGCCCTCCCAGCGTCGACATGTCAATCCAAGCTTGCAGAGACCGCTGGCTTCCACTTCAATCTTGCCGCCAAGACCGACGCAATCACCGACACTCATGGTTGCCGCCATGGGGGCGCGAGGGGCGGTGGGGTTGCGAGTCGGTGCCTGCGGCCGCAGGGTGCCTTGTCCCTGGGGAGACTTCGGCGGGGACCCCGTGGTCTGGGGGCTGAACGGGACCTGGGGAGGTCGGCTGGTCTGCGCCATGGTGCCCAGTGGCTGAAACACGGCCAGGCCAAGCAAGCCAGCCCAGAACAATGTTGGCATCGGACGCACAAACGACATCATCATCCGGCTCATGGAGCCTCAACGGTCTTGGAGATGCAACGCCTGCGGATCACACCGTCCCGATCGACCGTCGAACACAAGTAGCCAGAGTCACAGGTTTCATTCGATCCCAAGGGATCCACAATCCCGCCGATCCCTTTGCATTGTCCTGCCGTGAGGGGCAGGATCCTGTCAGGCCTGAATCCCCTGGGGCCATCCGTACCAGAGGGCGGTTTTATCGTCCGGACGGGAATTCGCTCAGGCACAACCACAGCTCCAGAGCCATTCACGGTCGGACTGGCTGGTGCTGTCTGAGCAACCACAGGGGAGCCCAGGGCAGCAACAACGAGAACAATGGGGAGAACGGAAATTGGAGCCAACGGCAGGAGAGCCGGGCCAAGTATGAAGACGGCCCAGCGGCACTGAACAGCCAGATACAAACGTTAACCATCGACAGCATGGCCTGTGTGCGGCCCAATCTGCATGACTACGGCATGGCCGCCACGACCATCTGGCTCGTATCCCGACCCCATTATGGAGACGATCAGTCCCGACACTCGTTGTCGTTGGTAAGTCTGACATCGTCCCTTGAAGGTTGACCAGCGCACGCATCCACACAGGACACAGGCTGTTGATGGAAAGGAATCAGCATTCTGGCGAAGCCTTCAGGGGCATCAGCACCGCGTGCCTCACCTGACAGGTGCCGGAACAAGGCTGGGGTCATGGCTTCTAAGCTGATTCCTGAACCGTTTCTCCTTCCATCACCCAGGCTGGCCGCCGCCATGCCACCCAGGGTGCAGCAGCCATCGGTCCACGCTGCATGCGTAGGAGAACATCCGAAAAGGACCCCTGACGCATGAAAGCCGTTGTCGCTGAGCGCTATGGACCGCCCGACGTGCTGCGCATCAGGGAGATCGCCACCCCCGCGCCTAAAGACGACGAACTCCTGATCCGGATCCATGCCAGCACCGTCACCTCAGCGGACTGGCGGGTGAGGAGCCAGACGGTGCCGACGGGCTTCGGGCTGATCATGCGGCTGGTGTTCGGCCTGAAGAAACCCAGGCAGCCCATCCTCGGCTCGGAGCTGGCCGGCGTTGTCGCGGCAATCGGCAATAACGTCACCCGGTTTCAGGTGGGGGAGCGGGTGTTCGCCTTCAGCGACGCCCGCATGGGCTGCCATGCCGAATTCATCGTCCTGCCGCAGGACGGCCTGGTGCTGCCCACACCGCCTGGCCTCTCGGACGAAACGGCCGCTGCGCTGTCCTTCGGCGGAACGACGGCCCTGGATTTCCTGCGCCGAGGCAAGGTTCGCCATGGAGACAAGCTGCTGGTGAATGGGGCCTCCGGCGCGGTGGGGACCGCCGTTGTGCAGCTGGCCTGGCACGCCGGGGCCGAGGTCACCGGTGTGTGCAGCGGAGCCAACGGTGATCTGGTGCGCTCCCTGGGCGCCGCGCATGTCATTGACTACACCCAGGCCGACTTCACACAGAACGGTGAAACCTATGACGTGATTGTCGATACGGTCGGCACGGCACCCTATGCACGCTGCAGGCGATCGCTCAAGGATGGGGGGCGCCTGCTGCTGGTGTTGGCTGGTTTGCCAGAGATGCTGAAGGGCCTGTGGGTGTCGCTGACGAGCCGCCACACGGTGATCGCCGGACCCGCTTCCGTGACACGGACGGATCTGCGCCACCTGGCGGCACTGGCTGAAACGGGCGATTTCCACCCGATGATCGATCGACGCTATCCGCTCGATCAGATCGTGGAAGCCCACCGCTATGTCGACACGGGACGCAAGAAGGGCAATGTCATCCTTTCTGTGTGCCACCAGGCCTAGTCCGCCATGGCGAAGTCCGAGGCTTTTGCGCGCATCCAGCACCAGGTGCTCAGGATCGTTTCTGCGGTTCCCGAAGCAAAACTGACGACCTACCAATCCATCGGTGAGCATCTGGCCGTGATGCCAAGGCATGTTGCGTACATCCTCAGCCAGCTGGACGACGCCACCAAGCTGGACATTCCCTGGTATCGGGTCGTGTCAGCGAATGGCAGCCTGGGCGTGCCCAAACGGGATCCCAACGGCGACACCCAGGCCGATCTGCTCGAACGTGAAGGCCTCGTGGTGGTGGGGAATGCCGTGCATCCCGCCCTTGAGGCGTTCTTCCTGCCCTGCGGTGATTTGACCCATGGAATCCCCGGGCAACCGCGTCCCGCGGCGGTGGCCGACTCCCAACCCCGGAGCGGGGCCAACAGGCCGCAGCGACGTCTTGGGGCGTGAAACGCGTCCGAGGTTACTGACATCGGTGTAATGTATAGATAACGGAAAGGCGCCGAGCACCGTTGCATGTGCTTCCTCGCTGTTCTGCCCCTCTCGAAGAGAAGGCGACATGAAGGCTGGGATAATGAAGAGATATGGAACCAAGGGCAGACGGCCAACGATCCATCCGGTCGCGACCAACGTCCCAGTCACCACGCCTTCGACATTGGAGCTGACGCTGTCGGAACGCGTCAAGGAACTCCAGTGCCTTCAGCAGATCGAGCAGATCATCGGCGCCAATCAAGGAACACTCGACGACCTTCTTCAGCAGACGGTTGAGGCCATCCCCCGAGCCTGGCAGCATTCCGCCCACACCGTTGCCAGGATCTCCCGGGGCCCCAATGTGTATCAGACGGGCGATCTTGATCCATGCCCAGCCATTCAGTCCTCGACAATCAGCGCCAACGACACCATCTACGGCTGCCTGCAAGTCGGCTATACCAAGCCGTTCGCGGAAGCCATCGAAGGACCTTTTCAGGCGGAAGAACGGCTACTGCTGGACACGATCGCCAAGCGCCTCGGCAGCCTGATCGCCGGGGCGATCGCCCAGGAGGGATTGATCAGAAGCCTCCAGGAGAAGGAGAGGCTCTTCAAGCAGTTGATCGCGGTCGTGGGGGGGATGGCGGAGATGCGGGATCCCTACACCGCCGGCCACCAGCACAGTGTGAAAGAGCTGGCCATGGCCATCGGCGTGGAGCTGGGCCTACCGGAGCGGCAGCTGGAGGGCCTGCAGCTGGCCGCCTCCGTCCACGACATCGGCAAGATCATGGTGCCGGCGGAAATCCTCTGCAAGCCGACAAAGCTGACCAAGCATGAATTCGACCTGATTAAAGACCATGCGGAGGCCGGCTACAACATCCTCAAGGATGTGGCGTTCCCCTGGCCGATTGCCCGCATCGTCCATGAACATCACGAACGGATGGATGGCAGCGGCTATCCCAACGGCCTGCGTGGGGAAGAACTACTGCTCGAATCCCGCGTAGTGGCGGTCGCCGACGTGGTGCAGTCCATGTGTGCCCATCGTCCCTACCGGGCCGGCCTTGGCAGCGAGGCCGCCCTGGCGGAGATCAGCAAAAACCGAGGCAAGCTCTACGACACCGACGTCGTGGACGCCTGCCTGAGGATGTTCCACGAGAAACGGTACGTCTGTGGCTGTTGACCTCTGAACGGATCCTGCAATGACGGTCCCATCCCACCACCCACTTCGTTTGCCACCAGGGGTGGATCTGCGCAAGGAACTGGAAGCCATGGCCCGGGAAGATCCGGAGCTCTGCGGCTTCATCGTCTGCTGCATCGGCAGCCTTGAGAGTCCCGTGCTTCGCTTCGCGGATCAGGACAAAGGGGTCGTGCTGGACGGTCCGCAGGAGGTGATCATGCTGACCGGCAGCGTGAGCGGGGCTGGCGCTCACCTGCACCTGGTGGTGGCCGATGCGAAGGGACACACCCTGGGCGGTCACCTCTGCCATGGAGGCCGGGTACGCACCACGATGGAAATGCTGCTGCTCTGCCCGGAAGGCTGGCAGCTGGGCCGGGAGCGGGATGCCACCACCGGCCACCTGGAGCTGACGATCAGCCCATCGCGGCCGCGCCACCCACCACTTCCAGAATCTCCTGGGTGATGGCCGCCTGGCGGGCCTTGTTGTAATCGAGGGTGAGGGTCTTGGCGAGCGCCTTGGCGTTGTCGCTGGCGTTGTTCATGGCCGTCATCCGGCTGGCCAGTTCGCTGGCGGCCGCTTCCTGGAGGGAGCGCAGCAGCTGGTTGGCCAGGTAGAGGGGCAGCAGGGCATTGAGCAACTGCTCGGGGCTCTGCTCGAACACGAAGTCCGGCTGCAGGGCCGGCTCAGCGTTCTCCACCGTGCCGACCTCGACGCCGAGGCGGCCGTCGCGGGTGATGAGACGGAAGATCTCGTCATCCGAGCTGGCGATGCCCTGGGGGTCAAGGGGCAGCAGGGTCTGGACGACCGGCTGGGAGCTCACCAGGTTGATGAAACGGGTGAAGACGATCTCGACCCGATCCGTGCTGGCCGACAGGAACTCGGCCAGCACCTCGTTGGAAATTTCGTTGGCTTCCTGGGAGGTGGGCACCTGCTCCAGGCCGGTGAAGGTGGCCCGGATCGGGTACGAGCGGTTGGTGAAGTAGGTGATGGCCTTGCGGCCCATCAGCACCATGTCGACTGCGAAGCCCTGACCCTTGAGTTCAGCGAAGCGCTGCTCGGCCCGGCGGATGACGTTGGCGTTGTAGCCGCCGCAGAGGCCCCGGTCGCCGGTGACCACCAGCAGGGTGATGGTGCTCACCGGACGGCGCTCGGCCAGCAGGGGGGAGTCGGCACCCTCGAAGCCCATGCGGGATTCGAGGTTCTGCAGCACCCGCGCCAGACGATCGGCGAAGGGGCGGGTGCGCAGCACCTGCTCCTGGGCACGACGCACCTTGGCAGCAGCCACCAGCCGCATGGCTTCGGTGATCTTGCGTGTGTTCTTGACCGAACTGATCCGGTCACGGATTGCCTTGAGATTGGCCATGGGTGGAGAGTCCTCAGGCGGCGGCCAGCATCGAGGAGGTGACCTCGCGGATGGCCTCCTTGAGCATGGCTTCGGATTCGTCGCTCAGCACCTTGTCGGTCTGAACCTTGTTGATGAACTCGGGCTTGCTGCTCTTGAGGTACTCGCGCAGTTCGCGGGCGAACTGGGGCACCAGTTCCACGGGGACTTCGTCGATCAGACCCTTGACGCCCGCGTAGACCACCGCCACCTGCTCGGCCAGGATCAGGGGGCTGAACTGGGGCTGCTTGAGCAGTTCCCTCAGACGCTTGCCGCGGGCCAACTGGGCCTGGGTGGCGGCATCCAGGTCGGAGGCGAACTGGGAGAAGGCGGCCAGTTCATCGAACTGGGCCAGCTCCAGCTTCAGGGTGCCGGCGATCTTCTTGATGGCCTTGGTCTGGGCGGCACCGCCCACCCGGCTCACGGAGATGCCCACGTTGATGGCGGGGCGCAGGCCGGAGTTGAACAGGTCGGAGCTGAGGAACACCTGGCCGTCGGTGATCGAAATCACGTTGGTGGGGATGTAGGCGGAGACGTCACCGGCCTGGGTCTCGATGATCGGCAGGGCGGTCATGCTGCCCTTGCCCATGGCGTCGGAGAGCTTGGCGGCCCGCTCCAGCAGGCGGCTGTGGCAGTAGAAAACGTCGCCGGGGTAGGCCTCACGGCCGGGGGGACGGCGCAGCAGCAGCGACATCTGGCGGTAGGCCTGGGCCTGCTTGGTGAGGTCGTCGTACACCACCAGGGTGGCCTTTCCCTTGTACATGAACGACTCGGCGATGGCGGCGCCGGTGTAGGGGGCCAGGTATTGGAGGGCCGCCGCTTCCGAAGCGCTGGCCGCCACAACGACGGTGTAATCCAGGGCGCCGCGCTCGCGCAGCACTTCCACCACGTTGGCCACCGAGGCGTTCTTCTGGCCGATGGCCACATAGACGCAGACCACGTCCTCACCTTTCTGGTTGAGGATCGTGTCGATGCAGATGGCGGTCTTGCCGGTCTGGCGGTCGCCGATGATCAGTTCCCGCTGGCCGCGGCCGATGGGGATCATGGCGTCGATCGCCGTGATGCCGGTCTGCATGGGTTCATGCACCGACTTGCGCTGGATGATGCCAGGCGCCATCGACTCGATCAGGCGCGTCTCGGTGGTGGGGATCTCACCTTTGCCGTCGATCGGCTGGCCCAGGGCGTTCACCACCCGGCCCAGCATGGCGTCACCCACGGGAACCGCCGCGATGCGGCCCGTGGCCTTGACGGTGCTGCCTTCCTGAATGCCCAGGCCCTCGCCCATCAACACGACGCCGACGTTGTCGTCTTCGAGGTTCAGCGCCAGGCCCTCGGTGCCGTCCTCGAACAGCACCAGCTCACCGGCCATCACCTGCTCCAGGCCGTAGACCCGGGCGATGCCATCACCGATCTGCAGGACCGTGCCGACGTTGCTGACAGAGACCGACTTGTCGTAGTCGGCGATCTGCTTCTTGAGAATGGCGCTGATCTCGTCGGGGCGGATGGAAACCATGGGTGGGAGTCCCCGGAGGGGAGGCGATGAAGTGAGAAGGAGAGGGGAAAGGGAGCGAAGCGCTAGCTCACGTTGGCGAGCGTCAGGCCGAGCCGCCGCACCTGACCGGCGAGGCTGGCGTCGATCACCCGGGAGCCGACACTGAGGACGAACCCACCGATCAGGGCAGGATCCACCGCAAGGCTGATCTCCACCTTGTCGGTACCGGCCACGACCTTGGCCTTCTCGGCGAGCAGGGCCTGCTGGTCGTCGCTCAGGGGGCTGGCGGAGGTCACCGTGGCCAGGGCGATCTGGTTCTGCTCGCGGTAGAGCTCCAGGAGCCGCTCCAGAACGGCATCGAGGAAGCCGATCCGCTGCCGGTCGGCCAGCAGCTTGAGCAGGTTGAGGAAGGAGGGGGAGATGCTCGCCCCGAAGAGTTGCTCAAGGGCCGCCTTCTTGCCTTCGACCTCCAGGACCGGGGAGGCCATCGCCTCGCGCAGGTCGCTGGAGTCGTGCCAGAGGGAGAGAATCGCCCGGGCCTGGTCGATCACCGCCTCGGTGTCCCCGTTGGCGTCGCAGACCTGGAGGAACGCGTCGGCGTAGGGGGTGGTGATGGTGTTGAGCAGTGGCATCAGGCGTTCCCCATCGATTGAATGGACTGATCGATCAACTGGGCCTGGGTGCTGGCGTCGAGACGGCCGGGCAGGCTGGCGAGGGCCTTGGCGATCGCCATCTCGGCGGCTTCGCGTTGCAGCATCTTGCTGACGCGGGACACCTCCGAATCCATGTCGGACTGGGAGTCCTGCTTGAGCCGGGCCATCTCCTCGACGGTGCGCTTCTCGCTCTCGAGGCGGATGGCCTCGGCGCGGACCTTGCCGTCGGCGCGGATCTTCTCGGCGCGGGCGCGGGCCTCACCCAGGCTCGTCTGGGCCACGGCGAGGGACGCTGTGGCGGCGCTCAGACGCTCCTCGGCTTCCTTGAGTTCGCCGAGGATCCGCTCGCGGCGGCGCTCCAGGATCCCGCCGAGGAAGCCCCGCAGAAACCAAACCAGGCCGGCAATCACGATCGCCAGGTTGATGATGTTGGTCTCGAAAATGTCGAGATTGAGGCCGAAGGTGCCGTGGCTGGCGAACAGCATCGGGAGGGTGGAGATCATCATGAGGCGGGCAGAAGACGGTCGACGATGAGGTCGGCGAGCCTGTCGGCATCGGCCTCAAGAAGACTCAGGGCATCGGCCCGCTGGCCATCGATCTTGCTGCGGGCGCTTTCACGGCTGGCGATGGCGTCGGCCTGGGCCACCGCCATGGCCTCGCGGTAGAGGCGGTCGGAATCCTGCTCGGCCTCGAGGATCACCTTCTGGGCTTCGAGCCGGGCCCCCTTCAGTTGCTCCTTGAGGTCGGCCTCGAGGCGCACGGTCTGGGCGATCTTCTCCTTGGCCTGGGTACGGCTGGTGGCGATGTACCCCTCACGGTCCTCCACGGCCTTGCCGACCGGTCGGAAGAACAGGCTGTTGAGGATGAAGGTGAGGAGCACCACCTGCAGCGCCATGAGCGGCAGGGTGGCATCGAGGTCGAACAGACCTCCCTCGGGCGACCCTGCGGTCGCACCTGCCTCGGCAAGCAGAAGCCAGCTGGTCATGGGGCAATAAGGCGGGCGGTGGTAGAGGCGTGGATGGAGCCGGGGGTGGAGAAGGGCCGCGACGAACGTGCGGCCCGCTCATCCCCGCGACGGCCTCCGATCAGGAGAAGGGGTTGGCGAACAGCAGCACCAGGGCGACCACCAGGCCGTAGATGGTGAGCGATTCCATGAAGGCCAGCGAAAGCAGCAGGGTGCCGCGGATCTTGCCTTCGGCTTCGGGCTGACGGGCAATGCCTTCGACGGCGCCGCCGGAAGCGGTGCCCTGGCCGATGCCAGGACCGATGGAGCCGAGACCGACGGCGAGACCAGCAGCCACGACAGACGCAGCGGAAGTAAGGGAATCCATGGTGGGGTTAGAAATGTGGGGCGCCGGGGAAGCGCGGAAGGAACCTTGTCGAGAACCCTGCGCCGGGGACACCTGGGGAGGCGGGCCCGGATCGTGCCGGACCTGCGCGCAAGGAGTTTGCCAGACCGGGGGACCGGACCAGCGGGGGCAGGAGCTAGTGGTGCTCCTCGTGGACCGCTTCACCGATGTAGTAAGCGGCCAGGGTGGCGAAGATCAGCGCCTGGATCGCACTGGTGAACAGGCCGAGGAACATCACCGGCAGGGGCACCACCAGGGGCACCAGGAACGCCAGCACCGCCACCACCAGTTCGTCGGCCAGGATGTTGCCGAACAGACGGAAGGAGAGCGAGAGGGGCTTGGTGAAGTCCTCGACGATCTTGAACGGCAGCATGATCGGCGTGGGCTCCACGTAGTACTCGAAGTACCGGAAACCCTTGCGGCTCAGGCCTGCATAGAAGTAGGCCAGCGACACCAGCAACGCCAGAGCGATGGTGGTGTTGATGTCGGCGGTGGGAGCACCCAGTTCACCACTGGGCAGGTGAACCAGCTTCCAGGGGATCAGGGCACCGCCCCAGTTGCTCACGAAGATGAACAGGAACAGGGTGCCGATGAAAGGAAGCCAATCGCGGTAGGCCTTCTCGCCGATGTACTCGCGGGCGATGTCGCGCAGGTAGTCCCAGAGGAACTCCAGCAGGTTCTGCACGCCCCTGGGATCACGCTCCAGGCGGCGGGTGCCGACCACCACAACGGCCAGCAGGGCGCCGATCACGACCCAGGAGCTCAGGAAGACCTGCCCGTGGATCTTGTAATTGCCGAGCTGCCAGTACAGGTGCTGGCCGACCTCAAGGGCGGCGAAGGGAAGGGCGAGGGGCAACGGAGCCATCGGGGATAGGACCTGGCGGAACGTCGGGTGCCGCAAGGCGGCTGAAGGGGGCCGCCGGAGCGGCTGAAACAGGGATCAGGTGTCGAGGACGGCCTGAACGATCAAGGCGGGTTTGTAGAGGAGGAATCCCACCAGGGCCGGCAGGATCTCGAGGACGGGGAGCCTGGCGGCCGCGAGCACCAGCACCACCGGCACCAGCAGCTGGGCTTTGCCCACCCCCTTGGTTTCGACGCCGAAGCGGGTGACGCTGCGGGCCAGGAGCCGGAGGTACAGGAGACCCGCCAGGGCTCCCACCAGCAGGCTGAACGCGGTGGGAAGGTCGAACCACAGGGCCGTGATGGGCACCGCCAGGGCGGTGGCACAGACCGTGGAAAGAAGCATCCGGCGCTGCAGTCGCAGGTAACCGTCCATGCCGTTGTTCACCGACGAGAAAACGTTGGTGTCTTCAGGCTGGGGTGGAGCGTCGTTGGTCGGATGCCCGGCGACCGCTTCGGCCGACGTCTCCGCGGGGGGAACGGCATCCGGAGAGGGGGTCAGGGCAGCCTGCAACCGTCGAGGCTCTGTCTTGGCGTGCGGACTTTATCACTCGGCCCGTTCAGGCTCTAAGCAACAGAAGCACCTGCTCCGCCAGGAGCCGCCGCGCCGCCGCCAGCCGCTCTTCGGGGCTCTGGGCCAGCGTCAGCGCTCCGATCGGGGTGCCGGCGGGGGCCGCCGCGAGGGCCTCCATCAGGGCGAGCTCGGACTCGGTGATGGTCAGGGGCCGCAGCTCCGGCCCCAGCAAGGCGGTGGACGGCCAGCCCCACAGACAACGGTTGCGCTCGCCGCCGGCCGCCAGCAGGGCCTCATCGCTCCAAGACTCCGTCGCCGTCTCCGTTGCCCCGTCGCCGTCCTGGCGCCGCAGGAAGAACTCGAAATGGCTGATGTCGGGATCGAGGCTCTCCACCAGGGCCCACTGCTGTGCCGGCGGCAGGGCCTGGGCCCGCTCCAGCAGCTCCCCCTGCAGCAACCGGGCCGGATCCCAGACCTCCGGATTGGAGAAACCGGCGAAGCGGACCCCGGGCTGATCGACGAATCGGAACAGGCGCTCGAGGTCGTAGCTGGTCTCCTGGGGATGGAGGTACATGTCGGCGAAGTTGGCATCGGCGGCGGTGTCGAGGGCCCAGCGCTGCTCGTGGTGCCGCCGCAGGCGGTTGGTCTCGGGAAGGGTGGCGAACAACTCCCGCCCCAGCCGCAGGCCCGCCGGCCCGGTGCCCACCCCCATCAGGGCCAGGGCCCGCTGGGTGCGGTGAATCTCCCAGCGGCCGCCATCGGCATACAGAAAGAGGTGCAGCAGCCCCCCCGGCCGCAGCAAGGGGACCAGGGCGCGCAGACCCAGCTCGGGTTGGTCGAGGTGATGCAGCACCCCCACCGAGTTGATGTAGTCAAAGGGGCCCTCCCCCGCCAGGTCGAGCAGGCTGCGCTGCTCGATGCGCAGCTCCGCCACCTGGGCGGCGGCCCCGGAGCGGCCGGTGCGCTCCCGGGCCACCGCCAGGGCACCGGCACTGATGTCCACCGCCAGCACGGCGGCCCCCGGGTTGAGATGGCACAGGTAGTCGGTGCTCACACCCGTGCCGCAGCCGGCGTCGAGGATCCGCCAGGGGCGCGGCGCCGGTGGCAGGGACCCGTCCACGGCGGCCACGACGCTGTCCACGCACCAGCGCCAGTTGTATCCCGGCGGCGGGCCGTCCTGAAGGGGATCCCCCGGATAGGGGAAACGGTCGTAGAAGGCGCTCACCACCGGCGTGGCGGCATCCAGCGGGGCCTCCGGGGGGTGATTCATCAGTGCCTTGGTGCAGGGTCCGGCAGCATTCCACGGCGCCGGGCGCCGTTCAGCCTGAGCCTCAGGACAGGCTGCAAACATTTGTTCATCCCCTGCCGGGGGGCCAGGGGGGGAGCCGTAACGTGACCCAGCCCGGCTCGCTCTCGTTCATGACCGTGACCGCCAGCAGCGGCAGCACCAGGGTCGCCCCCCAGCGCTACGACACCCTGCCGCTCTCCAGCGTCCGGAAAGCGGAGCAGCAGGACCGTTTCCCCGACGGCGGCGAACTGGACGCCCTGACCACCTTCTTCCGCAGCGGCCAGATCCGCGTCGAAGCCGCCCGACGGATCTCCGCCAACGCCGACGCGATCGTGGCCCGGGCTGCCAACCGCATCTTCACCGGCGGCACGCCCCTCTCCTATCTCGACGCCCCCCTCAGCACCCCCAGCACTGGTGCCGGCGATGGTGTCGCCCTCGCCGCCGACCAGGCTGCTTTCCAGCGCTCGGTGCGCACCTTTGCCCAGGGCTCCGGGGGCAGTGGTCTGCTCGGCCGGATCCTGGAGGGCGTCCAGGCCGACGCCGACGTGCGGGTCGTGCTGCCCAGCGGCTTCAACCCCATTTCGGTGGCGATCTACGGCAACGCCCGCATGCGCAAGTCGCTGCGGGACCTGGCCTGGTTCCTGCGCTACGTGGGCTACGCGGTGATCGCCGGCGATCCCAGCATCCTGGCGGTGAACACCCGCGGTCTCCGCGACGTGCTCGAGAAGGCCTGCTCCCTGTCCGCCACCAACGTGGCCCTGCAGGAGATGCGCGCCGCCGCAGCCAGTCTGTTCAAGGGGGAGCCGGAATCCCGCCAGCTGGTGATCGACTGCTTCAACGTGCTCCTCAAGGAGCTTGAAATCGCCACCCCCTCCACCCGGGCCCGCCTCGGCAGCCCCGTCAACCAGGGTCTGCAGCTGCCGGCCACCTATGCCCTCGCCGCCGAAGGCGCCCAGCGCTTCGTGATGCGGCCACGCCTTTCCGGCGCTGAGAAGGCCGAGATCATCCGGGCCGCCTACCGCCAGGTGTTCGAGCGGGACATCGTCAAGGGTTACTCCCAGGTGGTGTGCCCGGTGGAGGCCACCCAGGTGCGCCAGGGCCAGCTCTCGATGCGGGAGTTCATCCGCGCCCTCGGCCGCAGCAAGGTCTACCAGCGGCAGTTCTACGGCCGCTTCTCCAACAGCCGCGTTGTGGAACTGGCCTTCCGCCACTTCCTCGGCCGTGGCGTGAGCTCGATCGAAGAGTTCCGCCAGTACTTCGCCATTGTCAGCGCCAAGGGCCTGGCCGGCCTCGTTGACGCCCTGGTCAACGGCATGGAGTACGCCCGGGTCTTCGGTGAGGAAACGGTTCCTTACCTTCGCGACATCGGCGAGGAAGCCCAGGAGAGCGCCGGCTGGGGGTCCAACCGCAACCTCTTCCGCTTCAGCGCCCCGTTTGAAGGTGCGCCCCAGTACATCACCCTCTACGCCTCCTACCGCCAGCCCCTGGCCGACCAGCACCCCTACGGCGGCGGCAACGACCCCCTGGCCCTCACCTACGGGGCGATCTTCCCCTCCAGCACGGCTTCGGTGGCCACCCGCCCGGCGCCCTTCAGCTACGACACCCGTCGGATCCTGATCGGCAACGGCATGGCCCAGCCCGGGCCCATGGACAGCGCCCAGTTCCGCAAGGCCACCCCTCGCCGGGTGGGCCCGAAGGTGGTGCGTCTGCGCCAGATCGCCACCGGCGGCAGCTCCACCCCCCGTCGGGGCGGCCAACCCAGCGTCCGCGGCACCGAATCCAGCACCCAGGCCGTCATCAATGCGGTCTACGTGCAGGTGTTGGGCACCGCCGGCTACGCCGGCGAGCGCAACAAGGTTGAAGAGATCAAACTCGAGAACGGCGATATCAGCCTGCGGGAGTTTGTGCGCCAGGTGGCCCGCTCCAAGGCCTTCCGACGCCGTTACTGGAGTGGCCTCTACATCACCAAAGCCATCGAGGTGATGCACCGTCGCCTGCTGGGCCGGCCCACCTTCGGCCGCTGGGAGATCAACGCCTACTTCGACACCGCCGCCCGCAAGGGCTTCTACGGCGTCGTCGACGCCATGATCGAAGGCCGTGAGTACAACGAATGCTTCGGCGAGGACACCGTCCCCTACGAACGCTTCCTCACCCCGGCCGATCGCAACGCCCGCCGGATTCCCGGTCTGGTGCGGACCCTGGAGACGGTCGCCGACATCACGCCTCTCCAGCGCCCCATCGTTCCGGTGGCCCAGGAGCTGCGCACCGTGGGCGACTTGGTGCCCCGCAACCTGACGGCAAGGCCGAAGGTGCGCGGCCAGTGGAAAGCGGAGGTGGCCGGTGGCCAGAGCGCCACGGCCTCCTCCGGGGTGCCCTCCGGCCCCGAGACGGTCAAGCAGCCGCCGGCGCCCAGCCGCAGCTGGAGCCAGTCCCGCTGGCAGCCCGGCGGCGGTTCCGCCCCGGTCTGGCGCAGTGGTGTCTCCACCGCGGGCGGCGGCAATGGCTACGTGGCCCCCGCCAGCATCGGCATCGCCGGCAGCTGGAAAGCCACGGTGGGCACCAGGCTGCTGAGTGGCGCCGCCATGGCTCCTGACGGGGCGATGGCCAAGGCCCTGCGGCCCGGCTCCCCCCAGGGCTTCAACCGCCGCCAGAGCCTGCCGCGTCCCGTGCAACTGCTCCGGGATCCCAGCGAAACCCAGGTCCAGGAGGTGGTTCAGGCGGTTTACCGCCAGCTGCTCAACCGCGTGCCATTCGCGGCCGAACGGCAGATGGATCCGGAATCCCAGCTGCGGGATGGCCAGCTCTCGGTGGCCGAATTCGTCTCCCAGATCGCCGGCAGTGAACTCTTCCAGCAACGGCTCCAGCGGATGGCCCCCCTGCGGGCGGCCTCGGCCGCCTACCTGGCCCTGCTCGGCCGTGCCGCCATGCCGGCGGAAGTGAGCCGGTTCCTCGCCACCCGCGCCACCGCCGGCCAGCAGGCCGCCGTGGCCGAACTGCTCAACGCCAGGGAGTACGCCTCGGCCTTCGGCCAGGACACCGTGCCCTATCTTCGCGGCCTGGCCACCGAAGACGGCGTCCCCCTCACCACGGTGAACCGCACCGCCTCCCTCTACGGCGGCAATGGCGGTCTCACCCCCTCGGTGCGGGGAGCGATCTGATCGCCCCCCACTCGATAGAATCTCGCCCCTGAAGGCAGCGGATTCCCTGCTTTAGCGATCCCCCGGGTCAGCCCCGGGGGGTTTCTTTTGGCCCGTCTCTACAACGAGACGGGGAGATTGGGCTGGGAATGCGCTTGCGGTGCGTCACAGGGCGACAACAAGAGATGAACTATTGCTGCGCTGGAATGGTGTTAAGAACTCCCGCGAAAGCCGTTGCAAGCCAAGGGATCTCACCAACTGATTAGCCGTGAAGAACTGTTACCGGCCCCCATGGGAGCGCGGGGCCTTGCCACAGAATGATGCGACGGTCGGCCAAGCCGATCACCCTTACCCACCGGATACCGGTCTCCTTCACGGTGACCGCTTGTTTCGAGGCAGAACTGCATGAGCATCGTCTCCAACTCGATCATCAACGCGGACGCCGAAGCCCGCTACCTCAGCCCTGGCGAACTTGACCAGATCAAGTCGTTCGTGGCAGGGGGTCAGCGTCGTCTGCGCGTCGCCCAGGTCCTGGCTGAAAGCCGGGAGCGCATCGTGAAGCAGGCCGGAGGCCAGCTTTTCCAGAAGCGCCCCGATCTCGTTTCCCCCGGCGGTAACGCCTACGGGGAGGAGATGACGGCTTCCTGCCTGCGCGACATGGACTACTACCTGCGTCTGGTCACCTACGGCGTGGTCGCCGGGGATGTGACCCCGATCGAAGAGATCGGCGTCATCGGGGCCCGCGAGATGTATCGCGCCCTCGGCACCCCCCTCGAAGCCATGGCGGAAGCCGTGCGCGAGATGAAGACCGCAGCCACGGGGCTCCTCACCGGCTCCGATGCCGAAGAGGCCGGCTTCTACTTCGACTACGTGGTCGGCGCCCTCTCCTGAGGTTTCACCTCCCTCCCGTCCATCGCCATCAAACCCAGGATCCATGCAAGACGCCATCACCAACGTCATCAACCAGGCCGACGTCCAGGGGCTCTATCTCGACGGCGGCTCCATGGGGCGCCTCGAGCAGTACTTCGCCAGCGGTGAGCTGCGGGTGCGTGCCGCTGCCACCATCAGCGCCAACGCTTCGGCCATCATCAAGGAAGCCGTCGCCAAGGCCCTGCTCTACTCGGACATCACCCGTCCGGGCGGCAACATGTACACCACCCGTCGCTACGCGGCCTGCATCCGCGACCTCGACTACTACCTGCGCTACGCCACCTACGCCATGCTGGCCGGTGACACGTCGATCCTCGACGAGCGCGTGCTGAACGGCCTCAAGGAGACCTACAACTCCCTGGGTGTGCCCATCGGCGCCACGGTGCAGTCGATCCAGGCCATGAAGGAAACCACCGCCTCCCTCGTCGGTCCCGATGCCGGTCGTGAGATGGGCGTCTACTTCGACTACATCAGCTCCGGCCTGGGCAACTGATCCCCAGCAACGCCCCCACCACGGCACGTTTTCCGAGGATCACCCCATGCGTCTGTTCAAGATTACGGCCTGCATCCCCTGCCCCGATAAGGCGCGCAGTCAGAGGGAACTGCAGAACACCTACTTCACCAAGTGGGTGCCTTATCACAGCTGGTTCGCCGAACAGCAGCGGATCATGAAGCAGGGCGGCAGGATCCTGAAGGTGGAACTGGCCACCGGCCGTCGTCAGCAGAACTGCGGCAACTGAGTGCCCCTGGCACCATCGCTCCATCGCCCGGCCCATGGCCGGGCTTTTTTGTGCCTCGACCCACCCCCACCGGCGGAGACGGAGAAATGTTCGGCGCGACTCGACAAACCCGCCTTCGTCACGGCTGAATGGGCCATCCCTGGATCCCTGCTGCGGCCTTGTCCACTTCTCCACCACGCCAGCTCCACGGCCGCACCGGCGCCGGCTGGATGCCACTCCCCTGGCAGCAGTGGCCGGCAGAAGCCCGCCTGCTGCTGGGCCTGGTGGCCCTCTGGAGCCTGCTGGGGCTGCTGGTGCTCACCTCCGCCAGCTGGTGGGTGGCCGAGCGGGAGATGGGGGACGGGGCCTATTACGTCAAGCGCCAGGCCATCTGGCTCGTGGCCAGCTGGGGGCTGCTCTGGCTCGCCATGCGCACGACGATGCGGCGCTGGTTGCACCTGGCGGCACCGGCCCTGCTGGTGGGCGCCCTGATGGTGGCAGCCACGCTTGTGGTGGGCACCACCGTCAACGGGGCCAGCCGCTGGCTGGTGCTCGGCCCGGTTCAGCTGCAGCCGTCGGAGCTGATCAAGCCCTTCATCGTGCTCCAGGGCGCCGTGATCTTTTCCCACTGGCGTCGCATCGCCCTCGACCAGAAACTCCTCTGGCTCGGCATCTTCGGGGTGGTGATCCTGCTGATCCTCAAGCAGCCCAACCTGAGCACCGCCGCCCTGCTCGGCCTGCTGCTCTGGCTGATGGCCCTGGCCGGCGGGCTTCCCCTGACGATGCTGCTGGGGGCCGCCGGCGGCGGTGTCGTGCTGGGCAGCCTCAGCATCATGATCAACCCCTACCAGCTCGCCCGGGTCAGCTCCTTCCTCGACCCCTGGCGCGTCGCCCAGGGCGACGGCTACCAGTTGGTGCAGAGCCTGCTGGCCATCGGTTCGGGCGGGTTGCTCGGCTCGGGCTTCGGGTTGTCCACCCAGAAACTCCAGTACCTGCCGATCCAGACCACCGATTTCATCTTCGCCGTGTTCGCCGAGGAGTTCGGCTACATCGGCTCGGTGATGCTGCTGCTGTTCCTGGTGATCTTCGGTTTCGTGGGTCTCCGGGTGGCCCTGGCCTGCCGCAGCAACCAGCACCGGCTGGTGGCCATCGGCTGCACCACCCTGTTGGTGGGCCAGTCGATCCTCAACATCGCCGTGGCCAGCGGCTCCATGCCCACCACCGGCCTGCCCCTGCCGATGATCAGCTACGGCGGCAACTCCCTGCTGAGCAGCCTGTTCCTGGCCGGGCTGCTGCTGCGCTGCTCCCTGGAGTCCTCCGGCCTCGAACCGGTCCGGCCCCGGCGCCGGGCCCAACGGCCTGCCCCGATAGGCTGAGCCCTGCTGCCACACCTGACCGGCCATGCTCAGTTCCGGGCTGCCGTTCGCCGACTGGGCCCGCAGCAGTGAACTGCTGCTCCAGGGCTCCCTGGCCCACCCAGGCCCCCTGACCCTGGCGGTGGTGTTCAGCGGCGGCCTGCTCACCAGCCTCGGCCCCTGCTCCCTCTCGCTCCTGCCCGTCACCCTGGCCTACCTGGCCGGTTTCGGCACAGAGCAACAGGGCCGTGCCCCCTGGCAGCGCAGCGTCAGCTTCGCGGCGGGCATCGTGGCGGCCCTCGTGCTGCTGGGCCTGGCCAGCGGCCTGATGGGGCGCCTCTACGGCCGCATCCCCGGCCAGCTGCCCCTGCTGGTGGCCGTCGTGGCCGTGGTGATGGGCCTCAACCTGCTGGGCCTGCTGCGGCTGCCCCTGCCGGCCGGGCCCGATCCCGATCGGTGGCGACGGCTGGTGCCGGCCCCGCTGGCCCCCCTGGCGGCCGGCCTGGCCTTCGGCCTGGCCGCCACCCCCTGCACCACCCCGGTGCTGGCGGTGCTGCTGGCCTGGATGGCCCAGAGCGGCCAGCCCCTGGTCGGCATGCTGCTGCTCTGCAGCTTCGGGGCCGGCCAGGTGATGCCCTTGCTGCTGGCCGGCACCGTGGCCGCCTCCCTGCCCGGGCTGCTGCAGCTGCGCCGGCTGGGCCAGTGGGTGCCACCGATCAGTGGCGTCGTCCTGCTCGCCAGCGGCGGCCTCACCCTGCTGTCGGTGCTGCCATGACCAGCGCCTCCTCCTTCCCCTGGCGGCCCCTGCAGCGGCTGGCCGGCTGGATTTCCGACCTGCGCCTGGCCATCGGCCTGCTGCTGGTCATCGCCCTGGCCAGCGGCATCGGCACGGCCATCCCCCAGAAGGAAGAAGCGGCCTTTTACCACCAGCTCTATGACCCCAAACCCTGGCTGGGCCTGCTGGGCGGGGACGGGGTGCTGCGGCTGCAGCTGGATCACGTCTATTCCAGCGGCTGGTTCCTGGGCCTGCTGGCCTGGCTGGGCCTGTCCCTGATCCTGTGCAGCTGGCGGCGCCAGTGGCCGGCCCTGCAGGCCTCCCTGCGCTGGATCGATTACCGCAGCCCCCGCCAGCTGAGCAAGCTGAGCGTGGCCGAAACCCTTGTGACCAGCGAGCCCGTTGCCGGCCTGGAGCGGCTGGAGGCCGATCTGCGCGGCTCGGGCTGGCAGATCCGCCGCCAGGACGACCGCCTGGCAGCCCGCCGCGGCGTGCTCGGCCGGGTGGGCCCGTTGCTGGTGCATGCCGGCATGGTGGTGCTGATGGTGGGGGCGGCCTGGGGCGCCCTGGGCGGTCAGCGGCTGGAGCGCTTCCTGGCCCCGGGGCGGGAGCTGGAACTGCTCGACAGCCGCGGCAGCACCCAGGTGACCCTGGCCCTCGACGACTTCCGCATCCAGCGGGATCCGGCCGGCCGGCCGGAGCAGTTCTCCTCCAGCCTGCGGCTGATCACCCCGGGCGACGACGCCCCCACAACCGAAGCGGCGATCAGCGTCAACCATCCCCTGCGCTATCGGGGCATGACCCTGTACCAGGCCGACTGGTCCCTGGCGACGATCAGCCTGCAGCTGGGGCGCAGCCCGGTGCTGGAGCTGCCCCTGCAGAGCTTCCCCCAGCTCGGCGATCAACTCTGGGGGCTGGTGCTGCCCACCCGCCCCGACGGCACGGAGCCGGTGCTGCTGAGCCTCACCAGCGAACAGGGGCCGGTGCAGGTGTTCGGCCCCGACGGCGAGGCCCTGGCCCAACTGGTGCCCGGTGGGGAAGCCCAGGAGGTGAAGGGGTTACCGATCCGGGTGGCGAGCGTGCTGCCGGCCAGCGGCATCCTGCTCAAGCGCGATCCCGGCGTGCCCCTGGTTTACACAGGCTTCGCCATCGCCCTGCTGGGCGGAGCTCTCAGCCTGGTGGCCACCCGCCAGCTCTGGGCGATCGCCGATGGGGCCGGCGGCCGGCTGCACGTGGCGGGCCTCTGCAACCGCAACCTCACCGCCTTCGCCTCAGAGCTGCCGGCCCTGCTGCAGCGGCTCCAACCCCAGCCCTGACTCAGCAGGGCTGGCGCACGCCATGGCTGACCCGCACCACGGTGTGGACGTTGCCGCGGGGGTTGAAATCGGCCTCCAGCTGCATCCAGGCCGGATCGCAGGCGGCCACCAGGTCGTCGAGGATCCGGTTGGCCGCCTCCTCGTGGGAGATGGCGCGGTTGCGGTAACTGTTGACGTAGAGCTTGAGCGCCTTGAGTTCCAGCACCCGGGGCCCCGGCTGGTAGAGGAGCCGCAGGACGGCGAAATCGGGATAGCCGGAGAAAGGGCAGGTGCAGGTGAACTCCGGCAGCTCGATGGCCACGTCGTAGGGCCGCCCCAGCCGCGGATTGGGGAAACAGATCAGCTGGGCCTCGGCGATGGCCCGCTCCCCGTAGGGGGGCGTCACGGTCTGGGGCTCGTCGGCGACACCGGAAGCCATGGTCAGGGGGACAGGGAAACGGATTTTGACCGTACAGGAGCTGACGGATGGCGCGGAGTCCCCTGCGGCGGTCCGGCCCGCCCGTCAGCGGCCCGGAGTTCACGTAGCAACCGTTACGACGACCCCGACAAGGCTCGGCGGTAATGGAGCCGTCCCCTGCCCAGGGGGGGACTCTGAGAGACTCCAACCGTCGCCTTCCTGACCGCAGCACAGCCATGAAGAAAATCGAGGCCATCATCCGCCCCTTCAAACTCGAGGACGTGAAGATCGCCCTTGTCAATGCGGGCATCGTTGGCATGACCGTCAGCGAGGTTCGCGGTTTCGGTCGGCAGAAAGGGCAGGTGGAGCGCTATCGCGGTTCCGAATTCACGGTCGAATTCCTGCAGAAACTCAAGCTCGAAATCGTCGTCGACGATGAACGGGTGGCCACAGTGGTCCAAGCGGTCCAGGACGCAGCCCGCACCGGTGAGATCGGCGACGGCAAGATCTTCATCAGCACGGTCGACTCCGTGATCCGGATCCGCACCGGCGACCTCGACAGCGGCGCCATCTGAGCCTCCGGCCCTGCCACCTGACCCTGGCCGTGGGCCCCTCAGGCCTCGGCCAGGCTGTCCTTTGATGGCTTGCCGTTGGCCAGGGTGTCCTTGACCAGGGCGGCGATGCGGCCCGACCAGTCCGTGCCGTCGGAGGGAGGTTCCCCGCTCGCCCCGGGTGGAACCAGCCAGAGCAGGTATTCGTGGTTGCCGGCAGGCCCGGTGAGGGGTGAGGCCACCAGTCCCGACGGATGCCAGGCCAGCTCTCGGGCCGCCGCGATCACGGTGGCAATGGCATCGGCATGGGCGGCCGGATCCCGCACCACTCCCCCCTTGCCCACCCGCTGGCGGCCCACCTCAAACTGGGGCTTCACCAGCAACAGTGCTTCGCCCGTCGGCAGCAGCAGGGCCCGCAGGGCCGGCAGCACCCGGGTGAGCGAGATGAACGACACATCAGCGACGGCCAGGTCGGGCCACGGGTCCGCTTCGCCGTAGAGGGCCTCCGGGGTGAGGTGGCGCAGGTTGGTGCGCTCCCGAAGCACCACCCGTTCATCGGTGCGCAGGGTCCAGGCCGTCTGGCCATAGCCCACATCGATCCCGTACACGCGCACGGCACCGTGCTGCAGCAGGCAATCGCTGAAGCCGCCGGTGGAGATGCCGCCATCGATGCACACCCGGCCTTCCACCCGGATCGGCAGGGCCGCCAGGGCCCCCTCCAGCTTCTCGCCCCCCCGCGAGACGAACCGGGGCGGCTGCTCCACCTCCAGCAGCAGGGTCTCAGGCACCTCGGTGCCGGGCTTGTCGAGCACCTCGCCGCCGCCCCGCACCCGGCCGGCCCGGATCAGCTGCTGGGCCTGCTGGCGGCTGGCGACCAGACCCAGATCCACCAGGCGGCGATCGAGCCGTTCCTTACGGGCCATGCTGCGTTCCGGCCATGGGTGCTGCCGCTCCACCGGCATGTTGTCATCGAACGGCGTTCCAAACCGAACAAAAACCGATGACCGGAGGCTTCGGCTCGGAACAGTCGCAGGATGGCACCACGGTTCCCTTTGATTCCTCCCATGGCTGGCCCCGGATCCATGGCTGCCCCCGGATCCAATGTGGTGGAACTGCTCCACCCCGGTAGCTTCGTGAGGCTGAGGGACCATCCTGAGGATCTGCCCCCCTTCCAGCTGATCCGCCGCCGCGGCACCCGTTGCTGGGTGCGTCAGCAGGCCTGGGGATCGATGGTGCACCTGGAGCTCCCCTACCGCCGCCTCACCGCCGCCGCCTGAGCCGGTGGGGGCGGCTCGATAGGTTGGTGGATCCTTCGCCACCGCCCGGCCCTTGATCGAGCGTTACACCCTCCCGGAGATGGGCGACCTCTGGAGCGAGGAAGCCAAGTTCCGCAGCTGGCTTGAGGTGGAGATCGCCGCCTGCCAGGCCAACGCCGAGCTGGGCCGGGTGCCGGCCGAGGCGATGGCCGCCATCCGCGAGAAGGCGGCCTTTGAGGTGCCCCGCATCCTGGAGATCGAGGCGGAGGTGCGCCACGACGTCATCGCCTTCCTCACCAACGTCAACGAGCACGTGGGTGATGCGGGCCGCTACATCCATGTGGGCATGACCAGCTCCGATGTGCTCGACACCGGCCTGGCCCTGCAGCTCAAGGCCTCGGTGGCGGTGCTGCGCACCGAGCTCGATGGCCTCGCCGACGCCCTGCGCCAGCTGGCCCGGGCCCACAAGGACACGGTGATGATCGGCCGTTCCCACGCCATCCACGGCGAGCCGATCACCTTCGGCTTCAAGGTGGCCGGCTGGCTGGCGGAAACCGAGCGCAACCGCGAGCGGCTGGAGCGGCTCGCCTCGGTGGTGGCCGTCGGGCAGATCAGCGGCGCCATGGGCACCTATGCCAACACCGATCCGCAGGTGGAAGCCATCACCTGCCGGCTGCTGGGCCTGGAGCCCGACACCGCCAGCACCCAGGTGATCGGCCGCGACCGCCACGCGGAGTACGTCCAGACCCTCGCCCTGGTGGGCACCTCCCTGGAGCGCTTCTCCACCGAGATCCGCAACCTGCAGCGCTCCGACGTGCTGGAGGTGGAGGAGAACTTCGCCAAGGGCCAGAAGGGCAGCTCGGCCATGCCCCACAAGCGCAACCCGATCCGCAGCGAACGCATCAGCGGCCTGGCCCGGGTGCTGCGCAGCTACACCGTGGCGGCCCTGGAAAACGTGGCCCTCTGGCACGAGCGCGACATCAGCCACAGCTCCGTGGAGCGCATGATGCTGCCCGACTGCTCCGTGACCCTCCACTTCATGCTGCGGGAGATGACCGCCGTGGTGGAAGGGCTGGGGGTGTACCCCGAGAACATGGCCCGCAACATGAACGTCTACGGCGGCGTCGTGTTCAGCCAGCGGGTGCTGCTGGCGCTGGTGGAGGCGGGGCTGAGCCGGGAGGAGGCCTACCGGATCGTGCAGCGCCACGCCCATGCCGCCTGGAACACGGCGGGCGGCGACTTCCGCGCCAACCTGCAGGCCGACCCGACGGTGACCAGCCACCTGGACAGCGAGCAGCTGGCGGCGTGCTTCTCCACCGACCTGCACCGGGCACAGCTGGATGTGATCTGGGATCGGCTGGGGATCTGAGGGGGGCGGCCGCCCCCTAACCGGCCGGCGGCCGCTCAGTGGCTGGATCCAGCTTGCCGTTGCCGCCTTTCAGAAGATCCTCGATCTCGCAGACCGGGAAGCGGTTGATGCTCTTGAGGGCCAGGCGCGAGTTGCGGCGCAGCTGCTCGCTGATCGCCTCGCAGTAGGGAATCTGGGCCAGCAGGTCGACGGTGCGGCGCAGGATCCGCACCACGTCCCCCTCGTCAAGGGAGGTGTTGGCGATCACGTCGTTCCAGCTGGCGCCCCGGGCCCAGGCGTGGACCAGGCCGGTGAGCTCCGGCTCCCACCACACCGGCACCACCACCGAGGCCCGCTCCTGCTGGCGCTGCAGTTCGCGCCGCAGGCCGCGCAGGTCGTGGAGCGCCTCCTCGGAAGCCGGTGGCGGCGGGTAACCGCACCAGAGATCGGGCCGGTTCACCTCGGTGGAGATGGCTTCGAGCACCGCCGCCAGCTCGGCCGGATCCAGGCCATCGAGGTGGCCGCTCATCAGGGCCAGCCCCAGCCAGAGCTCGTTGTCGCCCCGCAGGGCGGCCACGGTGCGGCCCACTTCGGTGGGCTCCAGACCCTCCTCGCCATCGAGGGCGCCGAAGAAGCGCAGGATGTCGATCAGGGACAGGAAGGTGTCCCAGTGGCGGTTGGCCCGGTGGTGAAGCAGCCGCTGGCGTTCGCCGATCTCTTCCTCCAGTTCCTCCATGCGGCGGCGGTGCTTCTTGAGGTGCTTGCGGTCGCCCCAGCGGTGGGCCGGGTGGGCCTCCAGCTCCTGCTCCAGCTGCTGCACCAGCTGGCCCTGCTGCTGCACCTCCCCGGCCAGGTCGTAGCGGGGGGTGTGCATGTCGTGGCGGCGGGCCATCGAGGACACCGCCAGGGCCAGCCCGCCGCTGGCATTGTCGCCGTGGCGCAGCTCGTTGGCATGGTGCAGCTCCGGCGGCTCCAGCTGGTTCACCTGCAGGCAGCTGAGCTCGGCGTGCAGGGTCACGACCGCATGGCAGGGCAGCAGGATCCAGACGTTCTCGTCGGTGAGGCAGAGCAGCAGCGGGAACTGGCCGGAGCCGGGCACCTTGGCCACGATCACCGCCGGGGTGACCCGGCTGCGCAGGGCCGGCGCCTTGACGCTCACCAGCGTTCCCTCACTGGCGAACTGCAGCGCCAGGGTGAGCTCGTGGGCCAGGGTTTCCTCGGCCTGCTGCTGCAGGATCCGGTGCAGGCGGCGCTCCTCCCGCAGGCGGCCGCGCACCTTCTCGTAGTCCTCAAAGTCGTCCCAGGGCACCTCGCCGCCACTCGATTCCAGGCTGGCCAGCTGGGCCATCAGCTCGGCGATGCGGGATTCGTCCTCGGCCAGATCCAGCCCGGCCAGGTAACGGCCGAAGCTGCGCTCCACCAGCTCCCGGGCCTTGGCCAGGTCGTAGCGCTGCAGCAGGTTGAGCACCATGCCGTAGCTGGGGGTGAACTGGCTCACCAGGGGATCGGCCGGGCTGGTGGCCAGCGCCCCTGCCTCCCGGACCCCCTCGAACCGGCTCTGCACCGTCACCACGTAGCCCTGGGTATCCAGGCCGCGGCGGCCGGCGCGACCCGCCATCTGCAGGAATTCACTGCCCATCAGAGGCCGGTGGCCGCGCTCGTCGCGCTTGGAGAGGGCCGAGATCACCGTGGTACGGGCCGGCATGTTGATGCCCGCAGCCAGGGTTTCGGTGGCGAACACTACCTTGATCAGCCCCTGCTGGAACAGCTCCTCGATCAGTTCCTTCCAGGCCGGCAGCACGCCGGCGTGGTGGGCGGCGATGCCCCGCAGCAGGGCATCGGCATGGCCGCCCTCCCGCACCGCGTCAGGGGTCACCGCCATGAAGGCCTCCAGCCGCTGGCGGATCCGCGCCTGCTCTTCGGCGTTGACGAGGCACACCTTGGCCAGGTCGCGCACGGAGCGGTCGCAGTTGCGGCGGCTGAAGATGAAATAGATGGCCGGCAGCATGTCGCGCTCCGCCATCTGGGCCACGACGAAGCCGATCGGCGGCGCCTCCGGCTGGGGTGGCCGCGGTTCCTTCGGTCCCTTGCGGCGGGTGGATTTCGGAGGGCGCCAGACCTTGCAGTTGGGATGCAGGCCGGTGCCCTCGTCGTTGAGCAGCGGATGCAGGCCCTTGGCGCTGCAGAAGCTGAAGGCCAGCGGGACGGGGCGGAAGTCGCTGTGGATCAGGCGCGTGGGGCCATGCACCCGCTCGATCCAGTCGGTGAGTTGGCCGGCGTTGGCCACCGTGGCCGAGAGGGCCACCAGCTGCACCCGGGTGGGGCAATGGATGATCGATTCCTCCCAGACGGTGCCGCGCTGGGTGTCGTTCATGTAGTGGCACTCGTCGAGCACCACCGCCTCCACATCGGCGAGGGGATCGTCGTCGGCGTGGTCGATCTCCGCGTAGAGCATGTTGCGGAAGATCTCGGTGGTCATCACCACCACCTGGGCCTCCCGATTCAGGCTGAGATCACCGGTGAGCAGGCCCACCTTCTCGTGGCCGAACTGGTGGCGAAAATCGCGCAGCTTCTGGTTGGAGAGCGCCTTGAGAGGCGTGGTGTAAAAAACCTTCTGGCCATGGGCAAGGGCCCGGTGGATGGCGTACTCGCCCACCAGGGTCTTGCCGGAGCCGGTGGGGGCGCTCACCACCACCGAGTGGCCCTGGTTGAGGGAATCGATCGCCTCCAGCTGGAAAGCATCCAGGGGGAAGGGGAACAGCTGCTCCAGCGACGGCACGCCACCGGTGGTGGTGTCAGCGGAGCCGACGGTGGGGCTGGAGGGCATGGGGGGGATCCTATGGCGCGGCCGCCCCGGGGGGCGGCTCAGGCGCCGTGAGAGCCGGTGCGGGAGACGAGTTTGATCACCGGCGCCGGCCCGTGGGCTCGGCCAACGGCCCTCATGGGGGCGTCGATCGCCGGGCGGTGGCCCCGTGGGGTGGCGTCCCGATCTGGCCGTCAACTTTCATGCCGGGCATCGCGCCCAGACCTGGTCGCCCCCCATGGCGTGACCGATGACCCCGAGCGCGGGCTCTGGCTCTGCGACATCGAGATCAACACCAGTGGCGACCACTGGTCGTACGCGCGGCCGCAGGCAGACGCTCACGCGGCGTGACGCTGTTCGGTAGGGCTATGGGGTTTCAGGCGGCTCCCGCGAGGTGCGGCCGCGCTCCGAAAACGCCCCTCTGAGCGGGCAGGTGAATCTGGTGGCGCCGGTGTCGCCGAAACCTGTGGTGGAGGTATGGCTGGAGCGGCTGGCCCTGAGCCGCGAGGTGATCGCCGAACGCCGATTCGCCGAAACGCTGGCCCTTGGCGTCTGGGCGGAACACCTTTGGCTGCGCCCGCCGCTCTGGGACGGGCGGATCGTCCTGCCCGAGCCGGACGGCGCAAAGCTACGGCTGGTGATTGCCAAGTATGAGGAGCACGCCATCGATGGTCCTGCCCCGCGCGACAGCATGCCCAGCACCAGAACCAACCGCCAGCTTGTGTTTCTGGAGCATGTGCCTATTTCGTGAAGGCATACCAGCCCTGTATTCATAAGGGGAATTCTGATGATAACTCCGGGGTGCCTGACAAGTCGAACGCTGCCCCTGAGTGGTAGCCAAGAAGCTATCTCCTTAGAAGCGAACTCGACGGCGGCCTGCCCACTCCAGGGGCCTGTTCGAAGGTCTCGCATCTCCACAGGCAGCATGTGCAGACCTGCACCGCCTAAACAGAGCTCAAGTCTTTTCCGCTTCACTTCTCACACTGCTGCACAACTTCAGTCCAATGGCCGAGACTCCCTTGAGGATGGTGTCAAAACTCGAGCTGAGCTGTCTCGATAAGGCCTTTTTGAGACTCTCCCTCGAAAGACTTGAGTCTCTGGCCACTTGGGGCATCCCCTGTGCTTGTGCGATGTCGCCTAGGGCCTTAGCAATTAAGGCGGAATCACCATCCGCCTCCTAGATGCAGGCTTCCAGATAGGCCGTCATCTCCTCCGGTGTGCGCAGATGTTCGGCAACATCGCAGGGCGTCGTCGTGGTTCTCATAAGGTCTCCTCCGTCAGGTGATCTGCCAACAGAAGGGCCTCATCCATGTCCTTAGCTTGCAAGGTCTTATCTCAGCCAGCAAAAACGGATGATCAAGACGGTTCCCTTCAGCAGGTAGTAGACCGTGTATCCAGGACCATAGTAGATACGCAACTCGGACACCCCGGCCCCAACGGGCTTGACGTCACCATGATTGCCGCCGATAAACCGCTCGTTCCTGGCCAGAGCCTTCGCCCGGGCTCTCAGATCACGGAGACCCGCAAGCCATCGGAAGAACCGCTCTGTCTGGCGGACGTCAAAAATGTACCAACTTTAGCCTCCTGGCTACAGTAGCTCATCGCTGCCTTGCCGGCTCCCCTAACGGACAACGCATCCTTTGAGCAGCGGCTCGCTCAGCTGCAGGGATAAACAACCAGTGCGAAAGTTGGAACTGGGTAGGCGAAACCTTATTGAATGAGGACGTCACGGGGCAACGGCTCCAAAGCGATCGCTACGCTGCTGACAGCTACCTAAATGCTGCTTCAACTGGCTGGATTTCAGTCAATCCCAGCCGGAATGCAGACCTTATCTTCATGCTCGCACGAGAGTTCCGGCTGTCCACAGTGAGTGGAAAGTCTGGTGCGCGATGGGACCTGGCAGCAAGGCTTGCCAGTTGGCCAGGAGTTGGCCGTAACTCAGGGGGTCGGCAACCGAGGCCAACAACTGGGTAATGGGGACCCCGTGCACGTAGGCGATAGGTCTCGGTAGGTTCGGGTGGTGGAGCGCGGGACCACAGCGGATCCTTCCGTCGTCAAGGATCGGAGTGGGGCGCAACGCGCTCTGGTGACACAGCTGGATCAGGTCTTCTGGATCCAGAGGCATAACACTAATGGGCTGCACAGGTTCCGGGCGCTTCTCGGCACGCTCGGTCCAGAAAAGCGAGGGCCTCCGTTGAGCCACCTGCCAGTACATTTCGGCGGTCCGCTCGACGTACAGCCTTCTCCTCTCCTGTTGGCGGTCGACATAGAAAGACATGGCGTGCGCCCCGTCCTGGGGATGGTCCAGCAGGGTGTGCACGGCAGCGGCAGCCTGAAGGCCTGAGGTCATCGCTAAGTGAACCCCTTGGGACGCCAGGGGATCGACTGTCATGCTCGCATCACCCACACAGACATGGTTCGTGGAGATGGGATCCTCCACCGCTGAACTCGACGCCTCACAGGACACGGGATGTCTCAGGAGCTCTCCTAGATGGCAATCCTTCAGCTCCGGCAGGACTGCCATCAGTGCCTGATAGATCTCGTCCACCTGGGAAGCGGCCTTGCTGCGCAGCTCCTCTGGCCGGGTGAAGAGCGACACCATCGCAGTGCGCGAGGATGTCTGGGCAAACCAGCACCAAGCATCTGGTCCAGCCGCGATCATGCCATCGAACGCGGGCTTCCGTATGAGGCTCCATTGCGCATGGATCGCGACAAGCGGGGGACTAAGCCGCACGCGCGATAGGCGCATCACCGATCGCCGCCCCGACGCATCGACCACGAAGATGCACTTGATCCCAGCCTTCCCTCCAACGGTGCGCACGGGAACCGTCCATCCACCGCTGGATCTTCGGATCGGCCGCAGTGCCTTGGCAGGCTGTACACAGACGACACCTTTGGCGATCGCATGCTCAAGGGCCAGCTGATCAAAGCTGCCTCGATCGAGGTGAAGGCCGCTCCTCGGCACGATGCGAGCGCCAGGTTCGTCCCAGACCACTTTCGTGATGCGGCGGCGATGAAACCCTGCCTCCTGGACAGCGTTCAATAAGCCCAGTTCCCGTAAAAGCGGAACGGACTCATCGGACAAACAGATGCCCTCATGAGGGCGCGGAAATTCGGCAGCTTCCACGAGGCATACCCGATATCCTCGAGAGGCGAGCTCACCGGCCACCGTGGCTCCAGCGGGACCCGCGCCAAGAACGCACACATCTACCGATTCGGGTATCTTAGTGGAGCCGTCGAATGGCATTTAGGGCTCGTTCAAACAGCACCGGGTCCTGCCGAATGCGGGCATAAAGCCCCAGCATCTCATGCAACCAGCCGCGGATATAATCACATGCCGGCCGACCCCGGGTAATCACTTCGTGGTGACAGCTGCCATTGCAGAGGTAGCGGGCCCAGCATGTGGTGCAGGGTGACTGTTCATCCAAGTGGCGCTTGGCTAGCCAGTCACGCTGGAGACCCGGATCAACACCGGTACGGACATCACCGAGCAGGCCATCAGGCCGATCCACAAACCTGTGGCAGGCAAACAGACCACCCTCAGCCGACACTCCTAGGTATCCTCCGCCAGCGCCACAGGGGTACGCATCTGGCTGGTAAGTGTGGATGCGGCGCAGGGTGCTCAGCACGTTCTCAAACGGGTAAATCTGCCGTTCACGCAGACGCAGCTCGAAGATTTTCGCGCAGCTAAGCATGTTCTCAAGGAAGATGTCGAGGGCCTCCCCGTCCATCTCATCGCTGGCTGCGGGTGCACTGAGCAAAGGCGACAACCTCACCGAGTCGAACCCCAAAGCCAGAAGAGCGTCAACAATGCCGACGACGTCGAGGTGGCGAGGGGTAACAGTCGCCCGAGCAGACACCCGGTAGCGCCGCTCCTTGAGATCGATCAAGCGTCGAAGGCCAGCTGTAACTGCATCGTGGCTTGAGCGTCCGCTCTTGAGGGGCCGCGTTAAGTCATTGACCCACTTGGGCCCGTCCAGACTCACCGTAATGGTGAAAGTGTGCTGCTGGAACAGCGCCAAATCGACGTCCTGAACCAGCGTGGCGTTGGTGGTAAGCGCAAACTGGATCTCCACCCCTGCTGCGTCCGCTCGGCTTTGTGCATAGCGGGTGGCATTATGAAGGCCCTGGCGGTTGGTGAGCGGTTCTCCCCCCATGAAGGCCAGTGTCAGACGATCCCCAGGGGAGCGATTGGAGAAGAGCTGGTCAATGGCACCCATGACCACTTGGTCAACCATCAGGCTAGGGTTCCCGCCAAACGTTCCCTGCTCTGCATAACAATAGGTACAGCCCAGGTTGCATTGCTGGGCAATCGCCAACGAGAACGCGTTGGGAACCACTGAGGTGGGCACATCAAGCCGGGTTGCCGGTGTGACGTCGATGCCCAAAGCGGCAATAAAAATCTCGGCCCGCTCATCATCCTGGTGGTTGAGCACAGTCTCGAGCGCCTGGGCACGAAAAAAATCCAGGGGCCGCATCTGGCCCCGCTCAACCCCCAGTACCCAGCGCGAATCCTCACTCCCGAAGACGTGTATGAGGGGCGACCTGAGTCGCCCCGGGCGATCCAATGACATTTAAGGGTCCCGTTCAGTCTCTGCCAGCAAGTTCACATTGCCTGTTGTGAGACGAGCAACGCCCATTCTATCGGCGTGTACTACCAGATCCTCGATGTCAGTCATCCTGGCATTGATGTTGTAGTTCTCACGAGCCAGGAACACGGTTGCACCATCAGACTCTCTTACGACCTCGTCGGGGAACTGAGCTGTCCAATAGTCCAAGCAAGCAACCAAATCTCCTTGCCAGGTGGAACACAGCCCACTGGTGAGTTGGCCAGGAAATGCCCCTAGGGCACCACCCGCTCCGGCAGGCTGAATTCGAATCTCATTGGGGCCAATAGGGCCAACGTCGCGTGGATAAAAAGCATCGTTGACATCAGTGAATTCCATTCGACGTGCCTGGAAACTCATCTCCATGCCTGGGTTGTACTCGCCGTTGACGGTCGACATGACCAGTCGATCCATGCGAGAGGCAGTGTGATCGGGAGGGTCTCCTGAGATGCTGAGAGCAATCTTCGTTTCTGTAGTCCAGTCTAAGTTGGTTGTGCCCAAAAGATTAGGATTTCCAGGGTTCACGTCTGGTGAATGTTCCTGAGGCGCAACAATGACCCAAGCTGGAATGACGGGGATACTGTCGGTGTTGGTCAGGGTGACCTCAATGGACCCATCAGACGTCGTATCCGTAACGTCCAGTTCGCCGCTCTCATCCGCAGGGTATCGAGCGATAGCAGCTCCTGGGAACCGACGATGCACCCCGCCGATTGGCGGTGAAAACTTACCACTCCCCGACAGGGTACCCAAGACGATCTTCAAACTGGGATCGAACGGGTTTTGTCCCTCCAGCACTGCCAGCTGGGTTCCGGTGGCCTCAGCACTCGCAGAGATCTCAGGGATCTCAGGAAAAGCCGTATCGTTAGCCCTACGTTTCTTCGAGTAGTTGTGAAGCTTGCGGTTGGCAACGCTAGCTCTCCAGGTCGCCTGGATCCCAAGCCGTGTCATCGCTGCTTCGTCAAGCTCGCCCAGAAGATCCCTGTTTGAGTCGTACGCAAATATCTTGTATTGAACAGACTGTCGCTTCATCACCTGTACTCCATTCTGCTCGCTCATATACTTGAAACTGGGACGGTCCTGTTCAGACTCGAAGAACTCGTAATCGTCTGGGTTGTCAGCGAGACGGGCACAACCGATGGCAGGATGAATCTTGAAAGTGGCTACATTGCTGAGGTCGGCTGGGAATGGCATAGTGTTGGTCCAGTTACAGAGTGGCTTGGACAATTAAGTTCAATATACTAAACCTCCGAGCGCTCCTGGTACTGCTCCAGCAGAGCGAATCACCAGACTGGCATCCCTAGACATCCCGCGCATTGCCGAGATAGACCCATAATAGCTCGAACGCTGCATTTCCAATGCCTCTGGGCTATCGTCAACAGGATTGAAGGCCGAATCGAGCTTCGCAAGCATGTCGCGGTAGCCGGCCTGGAACTTCTCCATTGCTTCGCGTAAATCACCTTCAGGATAGTTATCAATGACCGGGTTGGGATCGAACTCATGCACACCGTTGAGATCAAGAACTAAGGGTGCACCGTCAAAAGCATAGCCACCGTCGTAGGGATCGTCAGGAGCTACATCTGGATTCTCGATCAGGTATTCCTCATAGATAATGGACTCGAACCGATAGTAATGGGCAGGAAGACCGGCCGCATCCTTAGGCTGCGTATCCGTTCCCTCCCCCTGCTCCATGACCCACCGTAAATGGCGAACCGCGGAGTCCCGATCTGTAATCTTGAACGTGATTCCATCAGGCAGGGGATACATTTCAGGGAGCCCCTCCTTCTTGAGCTGCACTGGCCTGAACCGGAAGAGAAGCAGACCCTCGGTGGTTACCTGCTTGTACAGGCTGTTTTCGGTGTTGCCAAACAAATTAGGAATGGCTCCAGACTCGAGCACAGAAATGATGGACTCATACAGCGCTCCAATAGTTCTGGGTGCCTCTCCAAGAGATACCGCAGAGGCTAGGAACACCCCATCGTCGAGATCCGGGAACATCAGCGGATCTTCTGGCGCCTCAATGCGCATGAAGGTGTCCTTGATGAGGGCCTTGCTCGCATCGATATCTTTTGAGAACGACTTCAGCCCAACCTGCCAGCCGTCCGAGTCCAACAATGGCAAAGGTGCTGGATAAGCCGGTATGAATTCTGGATCATTGAGTTTGGGTGACACACCGATTGCATTCATGATGTTCGCGATCACAGTCATATGAAGCATCTCCTCCTTGGCGATTCGAAGTATGAGCTCGCTAATCGGCCTATTGTTACTTCCAGTCAGACTGTATGCGGCACTAAGGTATGGAGGGATAGTGGCATGCTCAAGCTGCAGGGTGAGCTGCAGAATCTCGCCTAGCTCACGAAGGCCCTCAGGCTTAGATGGATCAGTAATGTTAGTGAGTATTTCGAAGTATTTGGGCTGGACAAGGAGCATCACACTTCCTCGCACTTGCAAATAACTCCTATTCTGCTCTGGCTAGCCAATTTAGGCCGGAAAGCACATATTGGTTTACAACAAGCATGCGTGGCTTCTGCGAGCATTAGGTCAGACTCATGAAGACCTTGCCTCTCAAGCAGCTAGATTTTAATCTACTTTTCTGAAGGTTTGGGGTGCCGCCAGTTTCGAGAACAAGACGATTTTCGTCATACCATGATCATCAGGCTATCCAAGTATAATCAATTCAACAAGAACCAGACGCCGTTTTACTGCGCAGCAGAAGGATACGGCCGTATTGCACTGTTTGCAGGAGGGCTGCTACTTCAACACCGTGGCAGCACAGTTGGGGCTCCCTCCAGCAGCTTGGCCCGCTGCGTACGACAGTTCAGTGTTGATCACGGCCAGGCCAGTCCGCGCGACAAGTAGCTCCACACCAGCGAGAAGCGCGCTGACCTCAAGTGGCCCCGTATGAGGAACTGGGGGCTCAGGGGATGAGAAGGGTTTTTCCGGCTGCCTGTTGCTCACTTTGCCTCGCCAGTAGGGCTGCGAAGCAGTAGCTGGGCCTCGATGACAATCGAGAGGTACCGATCTCACCCCAGCAGCTGCAGCATGAATAGGCCTTACGAATCGAGAGTTACTACAACCGCGAGCGCTGCCTTTCAACAATCGCTCATCTCAGTCTGATCGGCCACGAGTAGCCGTTCATCGCTGCACCTACACTCACCCTTGTGAAGCCCTGATCGGTATCCACGAAATCGGGGAAAAACCAACATGTGGAATACCTTGGACGGCTTTTCAGTGTAATCAGCCCAAAACTAGCACACTCTACATCCAAAGACTGCTCAGATCAACTGCAGCCCAGTCGATTTAGCCTTAATCGGGAGGCCCAATTTGGTGAACCGTCGTGAACCGAGGTTTTCGCGAAGATCAAGATCCACCGTTACAATTAAAATTCTGCCTTGATCGTTTATCTCCAGGCACACCAAAAGAAGCTTGGGAGCGCTGATTCTCCCAGTTGATCTAAGCTTGATTCGACAAACTCAATTGATGCATCACATAGCTCTACCGAATTCTCAAAAGATTTAGGCTGGATCAATATGGAATGACCAGTTTGGGTTGCAAGAAGCAATTGACCGGACAATTGGCCCTGATATATGAACTCGCCTAAATTCCTGACCAGCAAGAATGCGGCGAGCATGAGTAATTGTAGCGTCATCAGCCAGAAGAATCATTAGGTGGATCTCACTTGCGCCATCTGATATGGCAAATAGCGCTTGCGTCATGACCGGAAAAAAAAGTTTTCTAGATAATGACAAAAGGCCCAGTACAAAAGCGCAGACTAGGCACAATGGTTATCACATCTGATAGATTATTGGGAAGGCGGAACATCAAAAGAAATCTCTTGACTATTTCCTACCACTGTAATTCCTCGTGTGCCTCTGATTGCTTCGAGTGATATAAAGACAGAGTAAGGCTCAGTCGCTGGGAGCCCGATACCGCTAAGTACCCCGACGACTTCAATTTCCCAATACTCTGGCTGAACAACATAGATGCGGGGAATCAGGCTTACCTCCATATTGAGAAAAGGCTTTTCTCCTGTGACAATAAGAATGTATGTCCCGGTGACAACTCCAGGGACGACGCGTGAATCAGTGAATGGAATTAGCCGAGATGAATCGGCTGTGCGATTCTCAGAAAGAAATGCGGAGAGAATGTCGCTCGAACCACCTTGAACTTCTGCCATCATTAATCAAGTTCACTGCAATTAGAATACAATTTACTTCAGGCTTGATTTTGTGAAAACACACATTCTGTAACTTTTTCGGAGCTGTATCAGATGACGCATTCTTATCGAAAGATATAAAGCGATTCACTGGCAAGCTCAGCGCTTCAGGTTACGCCCAGTGACCGCCGAACGCTTGCCTTCACCTAGCCGCTGAATGCTACGGCGAGCAGCAAAATGCTTGAGGGGGTAGCCCTAGTGAATGGCATTGTTCTAAGAAAGGCTATTTAGCGCATGCAGACTTGGCCAAGGTTGAATTACGTTTCATGAACTACGTGGACTTAACTTTCTAAGCCTCGCCTAGCTTATATAGCAGTTAAGCAGAACTAAACATGAGCCAGAATAACTCAACAAGTAGCAAGGCAAGGACTACTGCTTTTAGACTATATACATCATTAGGCATTGCAATCTTATCACCTGGACTTCTGACGGGCTGTCTTGTAACCAACAAGACTGAAATCGTTGAAGAAGTAAAACGATTTAGTGATGGCGTAATGGCAAGCAAAGTTGTCTATTCAGAATACTATCAAAGAATTAATGACACAGCCTTGAACCGAGAGGAATTACTGGTTAGCTTAGATCGCAATTGCAAGATTGAAAAAGAGTATCCAAGTCAATGTGCTTCATTGGCGTCGTTTAAGTCTTCGTTTGATTCACCATATCTATCATCAGAAGCTCTAGGGATTAAACTTGAACTGCTAGGAACACTTTCGGATTATGCTGATGCATTAGCAAAGATATCTGCAAGCAAATCACCCCAGAAGTTTCAAGATAATGTTAGCCGTCTTAGCGCGGCATTTACCAGTGTTGAAGGTAAGTTCGCAACCAGTCCTTCGTCCACAAAATATGTCGGGCCTCTTGCCAATATTGCTGGCGTGCTTGGAAAGCTATACTTAGAAAACCTTCAGTGGAATACAATTAGGGATGTGATTATCACAACCTCTCCAGAGGTTGACAAGCTTCTGGGATTCTTAAAGACAGATCTTCAGTTAGCCGAAAATGTATATGACACTCAGTTTTCGTCTACGGCAAAGAACCTTAGAGAATTTTACAATGATCGCGGCAGATTAACCCTGCCTCTGTCCCAGAGACAGGAAATTCTCAAGCAGCTCAGCACAATTACAAAAACTAGGCGCCTTCTAGCATCTTCTAGTCCATCAAGGTCTATCGAAAACTTGATCAAGGTTAATTCAGAATTGAATCGTCTTGCTCAAGGCGCGCAGCCCGGAAACATTGCCGAGCTACGGCAGCTGCTGAGTATTTATGAGGCCGATTTATTAGCTGTTAGAGATGCAGTTGTGCTTTTGCGTCAATGACTCATTTGCACTAGATAGACTCGTCTCATTAATCGCTACTCACAAAGTCTGCTTAACTTGCGAAGAAACTCATGTCATCAGCTCTTGAACTACAATCCCTGTACCAAGGGATTTTGGAAATGGAACAATGTACATGGATCGAAGTCGGCACTCTACTACCCAGAGATTCACCTAATGCTACCAAATGGACTTCTCAGCAAAAGGATCAAGCAAGTCGGCGATACGATGATGCAGTCAACAAATATTTACTCAAGTATTCAGAGTTTGCGAATCTCGCTCCTTCTAGTGACGTGAATGAAGCAAATGAGAGAATTATCGCAAGGACTGCAGAGCTCAAAGATGCTAGAAATAGACTAAAGAGTGCCTCCGATACCGCTGATGCCATTGCGTCCTTCTTGGAAGTCATTGACTTTGTGATCTCCTTAATCGCTCCTCTTGGATTTGATAGTCCCCAAATCAATGTTTTGAATACATTTGCTACTTTACCGGCAGGAGATGTTGACCAAGAACTTCCCTACACCCACCTCATAGATATAGTTAGCAACTCATATCTTTTAGCCTCTTTAAGCAACACTGCAGAGATTGATAGAATGCTGATTCACGGATATGCACTCAGACTTCATAGGTCGATTCTAGTAATCTCGAGCTTGGGATACTCACACGCTACTATGCAGTTTGTCGCTAGAGTTACGGAAATTGCTGATAGGATTCAAGCTTTACTCCAGGTGAGAGGCTCTATCTCGCAAGCGCCTCAAGACCTCAAGGATCTTATGGAGGCATGCGAAGCTGTTGTTGTTTACCATCCATGATTCGGCTCATAATGCCGTACAAGCAGAGCATCGCTCATGAATAGACAAGATTGTTAAGTGCGAATGCAATTTGACAATTGAGAATGCCAATGGTAGCTCTCCTTTTGGTCGTTCAAAGAAGGGACCTGCGATGGTTTCCGAACGGTGGAAGGAAGACACAGCATTAGGATACCTACTTGGGACACTGAATGCGAATCTACATTGATTCAGCCGATCAGCGATCACTAAATACTCAACCCCACTGGAAGGACCCATATCACTATCCAGCAGAAGACGGATAATGCGATGTATGGGCTATTCATTGATCTCATGATGCCTGGGTACTGCCTGCGAGGCACCTGTGGCAGGCTTTCAATGCCAATCTTGTTTTCCTCCAGGACTACGAGGACTCATCCAACCTGCTCGATCGAGCTAATCAGATCAGCCCGCTTCATGGAATGTCTCATTTACCGTCCTTGCGCGCAGCCGGAATTTGGCAGCTTGAGAGGTCAAGGTAGAGATCCTTCAGAAGCTCAACTAGACAAGCCAAAGTGTCGACCTGCGTCCAGTAATCAGGATATTCCTCAAGGTAGCCGAGCCAGGAATCTTCCTCCTACCAATGAACGAACCTAATCGATTGTATTGAATGCTTCTCCGGTAGCTGTTGCACTTCAGGATCCAAAGCAATTTACTCCGTCCTCCCATGCTCCGGCCAGTCGCACGCGTCAAGCAACGCAACGCCTCTGTGCCGCAGAACCCTGCCCCTGATTGGCAGGCAAGGCGATTAAGCAGTCGTAGCTCAAAGTTTTTGGTGGCCTGTTCACTCTATGGGCTTGATAAATGAGTCTCATTTAATTTGTAGCGACCACTAGCATTGGCCTATGACTAGAATTATTTCTACTTACATCTGGATGCCAAAGGAAATCAATGTGAAACTGAGACTGTGATTAGGTTATTTACCTTTTCACCATTTTCATGATACAGGCGTTGAAATTCCGCAAAGTGCGCTTGGCGGAAATTACCTAGAAGATCCGATAGGTGCCAATGTGGTGCACTGTAGGTGGGAGAAGTTGACCTTCTATAGGTTGTTGCAGCCAGGTTCTGGTCTGACCCAAGATCCACTTCATCAACGATGTGGGTATCCGCAGTTTCCACTTCAATGGCTCAGGCGGATCGAGGCGTTCACCTATCACTACGAGTGTAATCACCGCCATCAGGACGTGATGGCCATGGGGAGAGAGAAGTGGCAAGGCCATCAGGGGCCAGCAGGTCAGTGTGCACCAAAGACCACGGGTCAGCCCCATCCGGATCGCGGAGGTGTAAGCGGCGACCCCGAAAGCTTCTAGGTTTGGGGCGCTGTGGGCCCGGTTGAGGCACAGCTGCTTGAGTGGGGAACACTGCCAAAGGAGGACGAGCACAAGGCCAGCAGCGAGACTGGCTTGGGGTATTGCAGGGCCTGCAGGGGCTTGGTGACAGGCCATGACGTCAGCAGCTGACAACAACAATGAGCCGGTGGCGATCCAGACCACGCTATAGCCGAGGCAGAAAAGAGCCACCAGATGCGCGCGGAGATGCCTGAAGCTTCGGGCGCAGATGTGGCACACCGGAGCGATCAGGTTAGGTGTCATCATCGCCAGCACCATCAGGCTCCAGTTCGCCAGCTGAGCGGGGAAGGTGGTCCCGCCTACTGGGGGTAGCAGCCAGGCGCCAAGAGAGATCAGTAAGACGATGAGGGTGATTCTGTTGTGCTCGCCGCCATTGAGCATCATCGTTGGGTCTGGCGGTAGATGCTGACGCGTCCCACCGTGATGGTGGCCTTCTCCTGCACAGGATGGTTGGGTTCGATCTTCACATCCAACGTGTCAGCCACTAATGCATCGGCCATGAAGATCCGATCAATGATGTCGGTGATGTCGAGGATGAAGTTCAGCCCCGCGCCGCCATGGGCGCCATCGCGGTCACTAGCGCGCCGCAGTCCGAACAGTGAGACCGTGCCAACCGGTTCTTGATTGACGGATACGTTGAGTTTATAGGCGTCAATGCTGCCCCGTACATCTTCGACCTGCAAGTAGACGCGATCAGGCAAATTTTCGAGCGAAGCACCTAGCAGGCTTCGCGTGACCTGGGAGCGCACCTGACTTTCAAGCTTGACGGTCGTGCGAGATCCAGAACTGCGGATCTGCAGGGCGCCCTCATTGGCACCTAGCAGTTCGCTATTCTGCTGATTGGCGCTGCCTGCCCCAAGGGGTACATCAGCCATGGGGGATACTCCAAGAAAGATAAGACGGCGGGATAGAGCGGAGGGCGCCAAGGTGTTGATCGAGATGGCCAGATCGTCGTAGGTGTAGTCCATCTGGCTAAGGCTGTTGACGTCGGACGGAGTAAAGACCCAGGCAACGGCATCAGGCATCGGTACAGCGAATGCCCGCTGGCCGATGGCCGCAGGACCGCCGAGCCAGTTGGGGTTGGTTGGGTTGTTATTGCCTTGGCCGTTCCAGGCTGCCCACAGGCGGTCGATGTTTGCGTGATGCAGATAGAAGACTGGATCCAGCGCGGCAAGGCCTGGGTCGCTCATCAATCCCCAACTGCTTTGATCCGGAGCGAAGCCTCCTACATCGACGTGCACCAGGTTGTGGGGGTTGCTTTCCAGGTTGCCACTGGTCACGCCGTTGTTAGAGAAGCCCGTGGAGGGTCCACCGAATCCAGGCGGAGCGGTGGTGGCGTTGCTTCCAGTAAAGAGGGTATTGCTGAGACAGGCCTCGGAGGCAGGTGGGATTTCCACATAGATGTCTCCGTCACCCTTTGGGCCGAGGCGCTGGCTGACAAAGAGTGGGTTCGGCGCACCATCTGGCAGGGTGCGAGAGGTGAAGGCAGGTGGGATCTTGTATTGATCATCCAGCCCGAAATAATTCCAATACGGGAGGGCCCAGTCGGCGGGCCCTCCGAGGTTTGCAATCGCGGTACGGATCTGGGCTTCCAGTGCGTACAGGTAGCCCCGGTGCCAGGGGGGGAAAAACCAGGATTGGTGTTGGCACTGATCCCAGTACTGGTCGATGAGGACCTGGCTAGGGACGGGAGATGTGGGCACCTGGGGCGGGGCGGCGATGAAGCCCCAGCCGGGAAACTCCGTCAGGCTAACGTATTGGCCATGGATGGCCGCAAAAAACCACCAGCTGTTGGGGTCGTCAAGGGCGAGGGCCTGCATTGACTCGACGCCCTTGGCATACCAGAAGAGATCCAGGTTCGCGAAGGTTCCACCATTCATCCAAGCGTTTCTGCGGGTGAAGGTGGCCATGGCGGGGGGTCAGAGACTGGTCGTACGCTTATTAAACTCGCCAAGTGTGATCCTTAACGGTTCAGACATAATTATTCATTCCTCCGTGGGGGATGCTGGATGAGCTCCAATGTGCCTTTGTGCTGTGCCATCCGCCATGACAGATGCGTGCTTGTCGCCGGCAGCCCGAACTGTAATAGTGCACTAAGGCTTGAACTCCAGCACTACGTATTCCCAAATCTTCCGCAGACAATCTGTCGACATCAAGAAGTAAGTTCTTAGGAGGCCAACGAGTCCATACTCAACAAAGGACCGATCCTTCGAACGCTCAAGATCAGAAGCGGGCGGAGGTCTCGACATATACACAAGTCTTTGTTCCCGTCTTCTGTATCTTGATGTTATGCCGGCTTGTTGCAACATTCTATCTACTCACCGTCGTCCACGGATCGCGCCGACCCAACTCTCCAGCGCCTCGATGTCGGCTTTCAGTTCCACCGGCTCGGGCACTGGCGCCCGCGCGGCCGGCGCCTGATCGTGGCCGGGCAGCCATTTCGAGCACTTCCCCATCGCAGTATCTAGGATTCGGCAATCCTCGGCGGTGATATCCGCAATCTTGCTAATCTGCTGCGTCTGTACACCGAATCGGAAGCGCTCGACAGTTCCGGCGAGAAGCACTTCTTCAAGTGCGCGTTCCCAAGCCTCACGCAGGAGGCCGTAAAGATACGTGGCTTCTTTCTCATACGTGGCCTGTTCGCCATCCCGAAAGAGCTTGTCTGCAGCCTGCCATTCCTTCTTCAGGTGTCCAATCTTCTTCTTGATGGGCATCGCCACCCAGGGGAGCTCTTCCGCACAGACGCCTGCACCCTTCGACAGTTGGCGGACGTGCTGGTCAAGCTGGTTCACGCCCTCTGTCTCCGCGAACTGCTTGAGAAGCAGGAGGAAGACGATATCGTGAGTGAACACGATGACCTGCCGGGTCTTTGCTTCATGCACCAACCGCCGCGCCACGCCCTCGCGCCACCTGTAGTCAAGCGATGACATTGGGTCGTCAAACACGATGCCGGAGGGTTCATCGGCGGTGCTGAGTTCCGCGAAGAATGCTGCAATGGACAGACAGCGTTGCTCGCCCTCGCTGACAACTCTAGGTAGATCAACACCGGGTGCACGAGTCAGAAGCAGCTTGTGATAGAGAATGCCCTCGGAGCCGCCAGCTTCCTTGAGTTCGACCTCGATATGACGGAAGCCGAGACTATCAAGCTCGTTCCGAAAGCTATCTTTCAGCTTCTGCGTCACGTAGCTCTTCGTCACAGCAGTGCTCTTCTGCGTGATCGCGTTGGTGGTCGTTTCGTTCATGTACAGCCCGTAGGCCGCGAGTCGCTTCTTGCGATCGATCTCGCTCATGACAACCGGCACATGATGAGAGAGCAGCTTGCGAGCACGGAGTTCATCCGCCTTGGTGGTCATATGAGCACGCGTGTCGGAGCCTGCGCTGGCCCGGAGGGACTCGACTCGGGCCTCGGTCTGGCGGGCAAGTGCTTCGACTTCAATAGCCGCTGCCGCAACCGGAGGAAAATCGGGTGCCAGGTCCCTGTCTTCGTTCAACGCGAGTGCGACGGCCTCGCGGCGCTTCTCATTTGCCGCAAGCCCAGCACTGACCGAATCCGCGAGTGCTTCGTTCTCGAGTCGGACTTCCTTGAGCATCTCCCCGACTACCTCGGTCGTGGTGTTGACAGCGAGCAAGTGGCTTCGCATCCTCGCGAAGGTTTCCGCCGCCTGCCGTAGTTCGCGCTCTGCCGTGGAGACCACGAACGCCTCGAACTGCCGGAACCGCAGCGCAGAAGCATCGTCGAGGCTCCTCTGGCACAGCACACAATGCGCGCCGTCCTCTACGACGGGAAAAGCTTGGCTCGGATACGCTTGCTCCTGCGAGAAGCGCCGAGCTGCCTCCCATAACTCCTTCCACGGTTCGGAACCCGTACCAGCGAGTATGCCGTTTGGGAGCGTAGCGTCTCGGATTCTTTTGGCTTCTTTCGACTTCCGACGGACCTCGGTTCGAGCGTCAAATGCGCCCGTGACAGCCTCCGCGGATAGCGTCGCCTCCACTTCCGTGAGGTGCCGAGCCAGCGCCCGAAAACGTCCGGCGCGAAGCGTCAACGTGCGTATCAGCTTTTCGGGATCGTTGACCTGCAGGTCCAGCAGTGACTTCTCGAGCAGGGCAAGCTGTTCCTGCTCCTCGCCAGACAGGTTTGCGAGCTCGTGAACGGCTTCCTGAGGGGTCAGTGAGTTGATGCTCGCAAGGAACTTGGCCACCGCAGTACCGCTCGGGAACTACGGCAGCAGAGCGGTCAAAGGGTTGGCCGCCAAGGCGCGTTGTTCACTCTCAAGTCTCGCGCGAACGCCCCTGCAGGCCTGAACAAGTTTGTCGAACAGGTCCAGCCCAAAAGGCCGGAACGCGACGTCAGTCTTCTCGGTCAGGTAGACGGCAGCGCACTGCGTGTCGAACACACTCACCCGGGCAATGAACGCATCCTCGCCACCACCTGCCCACTCCCGGGGTTCCGGTTCTGCCCCCACCTTGTACTTGATCGACACTTCCACCGATGGTGGTGCCGTGCCGGCGACGACATTCCCCAGGATCTGCTCCTGACCCCTGGCGCGACAAGCACTCTTGAGGATCCGGATGTACCCCGTCTTCCCGGCGGCATTGTCGCCGTAGACCACGGTGAGTGCCGATGCGAGGTTGAGCCTCTGATCCTCCGCGAGGGCGTTGACCCCTCGGCGATGGAAGATGGACAGCAGTGAGACGGCTGGACTGTTCGCGACGGTTTTGGGAAGGTGCTCCCTACCTAGCGGCAGAGCGTCTTGGAGTTCGGCGAGACCATGCGCGCTCTTGCAGACATCCGTCACAATCCGGATGTCATCTTCCGAGAGCTCGCCATGCAGAACGAGGCGGCGCAGAGCATCCCGCTGCCAGGCCGGACGGTCCTGGGACCACTCAAGGAGTTCGTCGAGAACAGTCACCTTCAATTTACCGAGTTGATCTGGTACTGAAGTGGCGGCTGAGCGGCATAACTAGTCATTAGACGATTCCGAGAACCACGCCCCAGTCGCCTGTCCTTTCCGTGAACCACAGGTGCACCCCGAACAACAGCACGGCCAGAGCACAATCAGCCCACAGTGTATCCACCCCACTCACGATTAGCTCGCCCCTGGTTCTCGGAACCGAGAACCACCTGTATCCCGGGCTCCACCTGTGGGGTGCACGGCTGCAGTGACACGGTCCACGCGCTGACTCCAGGCCCGCCTGAATCTCCCGGCCACGATCTGCCAAGGGTTCAGAGACGTCCAGACCGAGCCGTCACCCACCCCCATCCCAGACTGTCCCCCTGTCATTGGTATCGGGCCGCCCTGATCCCTCCTCCCCCCACCACCGAAGCCGGCGACCCCACCGCCCCCCAGCCCCCCTGGCGCCAGCAGCTGAGCGACGCCCTCACGGCCCTGCCCGTCGCCCGCAGCCGCGCCCTGCGCACCCTTGAGCCCGCCGCCGTCACGGCCAGCCTCCAGCCAGCCCCCCCCGGCGACGCGCTCCCCCTGCTGGATCTGGCCAGCAACGACTACCTCGGCCTCAGCCGCCATCCCGCCGTGCTCGCGGCCGCCGCGGCCGAACTGGCCGCCAGTGGCCTGGGGGCTGGCGCCTCCCGCCTGGTCACCGGCACCCGGCCCGTCCACCGGCAGCTGGAGGCCGCCCTGGCCGCCTGGCTCGGCCGTGAGCGGGTGCTGCTCTTTCCCAGCGGCTTCCAGGCCAACCTCGCCGCCGTGGCGGCCCTGGCCGATCGCCACACCCTGGTGCTGGCCGATCGGCTCATCCACCACTCCCTGCTGGTGGGCGTGCGCGCCAGCGGCGCCCGCCTGCAGCGCTTCGCCCACAACGACGCCGCAGACCTGGAACGCCACCTGCTCGCCGCCCGGCGCGAGCGACCCGATGGCCGGTTGCTGGTGCTCTGCGAAAGCCTCTACAGCATGGAGGGCACCAGCGCGCCCGTCGCCGCCCTGGCGGCCCTCTGCCTCCGTCACGACGCGCCCCTGCTGGTGGATGAGGCCCATGCCCTCGGCGTGGTCGGCCCCGGCGGCCGCGGCCTCGCCCATGGCGTCGGCTCCGTGGCGATCGTGAGCGGCACCTTCGGCAAGGCCTTCGGCAGCGGCGGCGCCTTCCTCGCCGCCGACACCCTGGTGGGCGACTGGCTGCTGCAGAGCAGCGGCGCCTTCCGCTACACCACCGCACTCGCCCCGCCGCTGGCGGCCGGCGCCCTGGCGGCCCTGCGCCACCTGCAGGCCACGCCGTCGGTGGGCCTGGCCCTGGCGGAGCGGGCCGCCCGCTGGCGCGACGCCATCGAAACCGCGGGCTGGCCCCGGCCCCCCGGCGACGGGCCGATCCTGCCGCTGCTGCTCGGCGGCGACGCCGAGGCCCTGGCGGCCCAGCGTCGGCTGGAGGCGGCCGGCCTGCTCACCGTGGCGATCCGGCCCCCCACCGTGCCGGAGGGCACCGCCAGGCTGCGGCTGGTGCTGCGCCAGGATCTCCCCACCGGCTCCCTCGAGCGGCTGCTGGCCGCGCTCGGGCCCGGCCCCCTCGTCCCCCGCCATGCCCTCGCCCCCTGAGGCCGCCCCGGCTTCGTCCCTGCAGGTGATCGCCATGCACGGCTGGGCCGGCGACGGCCTGGGCTGGGACCTGCTGCGCCAGGCCCTCAACGCGCCGGACTGGCACTGGCAGTGCGGAGAACGGGGCTACGGCGGCCGCACCCCCGACCATCTCCAGTGGGCCCCCGGCGGCCGGCGGCTGCTGATCGGCCATTCGATGGGCCCCCACCTGCTGCCGCCCTCCCTGCTGGAACAGGCCGAGGCCGTGGTGCTGCTGGCCAGCTTCGCCCGCTTCCTGCCCCCGGGCCGCGAGGGCCGCCGGCTGCAGACCGCCCTCGCCGGCATGGCCGCCCAGCTCGCCGAAGGGCCAGACGAGTCCGACACGGCCCGCCGCGCCCAGCGGATGCTGCAGGCCTTCCTGGAAAAGGCGGCCTCCCCTGACCCGCCCGAGCTCCTGCCCCAGGGCCCCGCCAGCCAGCCGGTGGGGCCCGAGGGCCGGCGGCGGCTGCGCGACGACCTGGAGCGTCTGGCGGCCTGCGCCGATCTGCCGCCCGGCTTTCCCGAGGGGGTGCCGGTGCTGATCGTGGAGGCCGGCGCCGATCGGATCGTGGGGCCCGAGGCCCGCGCCCTGCTGCGCGAGCGCCTGCCCCACGCCGAGGTGCTCCGCTTCGAGGGGGCGGGCCACTGCCTGCTGCAGGCGCCCCTGCCGACGGAACTTAGCCGCTGGATCACCGGCACCCTCGGCCCATGACCGCCTTCCCCCTGCAGGTGGTCGGGGCCTTCGGCCGCCACGCCGCCGACTACGAGGGCCAGGCGGGCCTGCAGCGGGGCATCGCCTGGCGCCTCGCCCGCCTCTGCCGCGACCTGCCGGCCCCACCGCCCGACGCCCCCCGGGCCGATCTGGGCGCCGGCAGCGGCCTGCTCAGCCGCGCCCTGCTGCACCACTGCCCCGGCCTGGCCAGCCGCCCCCTGCTGCAGCTCGATCTCTGCCCCGAGCTGCTGGCCCGCAATCCCCTCGCCACCGCCGGCGGCCCGGCGCCGCTGGTGTGGGACCTCAACGGCGGCCTGCCCGCCGCCCTGGAGCCGGCGGGGCTGCTGGTGTCGAGCTTCGCGCTGCAGTGGCTGGAAGCTCCGGCCCGGGAACTGGAGCGCTGGGGGCGCGCCCTGGCCCCCGGCGGCTGGCTGGCGCTGGCGGTGCCCGTGCGCGGCAGCTTTCCCCAGTGGCACCAGGCCGCCGCCGTCGCCGGGGTGCCCTGCACCGCCCTGGAGCTGCCCGACGCCGACGAACTGATCGGCGCCCTGGACCGCGCCGGCCTGGCCACCACCCTCCAGCAACGGCTGCGCTTCAGCCGCCCGGCCGGCAACGGCCTGGCCACCCTGCGGCGCCTGCGCGATCTGGGCGCGGGCAGCAGCCGCACCGCGCCGCTGAGCCCCGCCCAGCTGCGCCGCCTGCTGCGCCACTGGCCCTGCGGTGCGGCAATCTCGTGGGACGTGCTGCTGCTGGTGGGCCGGAGGATCGCATGAGGCTGGTGGTCTGCGGCACCGACACCGACGTGGGCAAGACGGTGGTGAGCGCCCTGCTGGTGCAGGGCCTGGGGGCCCACTACTGGAAACCGGTCCAGAGCGGCCTCGAGGGTGGCGGCGACACGGGCCGGGTCCAGCAGCTGCTGGGGCTGCCCCCGGAAAGGGTGTGGCCGGAGGCCTACCGCCTCACGGCCCCCGTCTCCCCCCACTGGGCGGCCGAGCGGGACGGGCTCAGCATCGACCCGGCCCGGCTGGCCCTGCCGGCCTGGGACGGCCCCCTGGTGGTGGAGACGGCGGGGGGGCTGCTGGTGCCCCTGCGGCGGAACTGGCTGCAGATCGATCAGATCGCCCTCTGGGGACTGCCGGTGCTGCTGGTGGCCCGCAGCGGCCTGGGCACCCTCAACCACACCCTGCTGTCCCTGGAGGCCCTCAAGCGGCGGTCGATCCCCGTCCTCGGCCTGGTGCTCAACGGCGATCCCCACCCCGATAACCCCCTCACCCTGGCCGCCCTGGGCGGGGTGCCGGTGCTGGCGGAGCTGCCGCCCCTGGATCCCCTCGACCGCGATGGCCTGGAGCGGCAATGGCAGCGCAGTGGCCTGGCCCGTAGCCTGCAGCCATGAGCCGTAAGCATCTGCTGGTGACAGGCGCCGTGGCCGCGCTGTGTGCGGGCATCCTGGTGCTGTTCACCGACATCGAGACCAGCGTCATCCGCTGGGTCAACTGCGGGCCGCTGGCCACCGGAGGCGAACGCCGCTCCGATGTATGCCGCTGAGTGGCCCCGGCTGGCATCCCCACCTCTGGCACCCCTTCACCCAGGTGGCCACGGCCGACCCGCCCCTGCGGGTGGTGCGCGGCGAAGGGGCCCTGCTGGAGCTGGAGGACGGCCGCCGGCTGATCGACGCCATCAGCAGCTGGTGGGTGACCCTGCACGGCCATGGGGAGCCCAGCATCGCCGCCGCCATCGCCGGCCAGGCCCGCCGCCTGGAGCAGGTGGGCTTCTCCGATTTCCGCCATCCGGCCGCCGAGCAGCTGGCCGAGCGGCTGGCCGCCTGCAGCGGCCTGGAGCGGCTGTTCTTCTCCGATAACGGCTCCACGGCGGTGGAAGTGGCCTTGAAGATCGCCTGGCAGTGGTGGCGCAACCGGGGCGAACCCCGCCAGCAACTGATTGCCTTCGAAGGGGCGTATCACGGCGACACCTTCGGCGCCATGGCGGTGGGGGAGCGCTCCCTGTTCTCGGAGGCGTTCGAGCCGCTGCTGTTCGCTGTGGCCCGGGCCCCCTGGCCCGCCACCTGGTGGGACGACGACGGGGTGGAGGCGCGTGAGGCCGCCGCCCTGGCGCGGCTGGAGCAGTTGCTGGAAACGCCCACCGCGGCGGTGATCCTCGAGCCGCTGCTGCAGGGGGCCGGCGGCATGGCCCTGGTGCGGGAAGGGTTCCTGCGCCAGGTGGAGGGGCTGGTGCGCGCCAGCGGGGCCCTGCTGATCGCCGATGAGGTGATGACGGGCTTCGGCCGCAGCGGCCACCTGTTCGCCTGCCAGCGGGCCGGGATCCGCCCCGACCTGATGGCCCTCTCCAAGGGGCTCACGGGCGGCTTCCTGCCCATGGGGGTCACCCTGGCCCGGGAGGCCATCTACGCGGGCTTCATCGGCACCGCCCCCGGCCTGACCCTCTTCCACGGCCACAGCTTCACCGCCAACCCTCTCGGTTGCGCCGCCGCCCTGGCCAGCCTCGATCTGCTGCAGGCGCGGCCGGAGCGTCACCAGCAGTTCGAGGACCGCCACCGCCCCCACCTGGAGGCCCTGGCACGCCACCGACTGGTGCGGCGGCCGCGGCTGCTGGGCAGCGTCGCCGCCTTCGAGGTGGCCACGGATCAGCCCGGCTACCTCAATCCGGTGGGGTCACGTCTGCAGCGACAGGCCCTGGAGCGGGGCGTGTTCCTGAGGCCCCTGGGGCAGGTGGTCTACCTGCTGCCGCCGCTGTGCCTCGACGACGACCAGCTGGCCCACTGCTACGCCGTCATCGCCGCCGCCCTCGACAGCCTCTGAACGGAATCGGCCGCCTGGCCCTCAGGGACCCGCCAGGATCGCTGCCTCCACATCGGCCCGTGAGAGCCCATACGGGAACTGGCGTGCCGTGGTGCGGCCCTCCTGGTGCCAGCTCACCCGCAGCTCCTCCACCTCCATCACGATGCGGGCGCTCCATTCGGGGCGGTGCAGGTCCCAGTGGGCGACGTTGGTGCGCGACTGGGCGGCCCCAAGCTGGCGCAACCAGGCCTCCAGGGCAGGCAGGGGATGGTTGTAGAGGGGGGTGGCCGCGGGGGGCAGGGTCACGGTCGGATCGGCAGGGGCTGGCTGGGAGTGGGGGGGGAGGCCGGTGGCGGCGGAGTGGAAGCGGTCTCGAGGTCGGCCCACCAACTGGGCCAGGCCATCATTTCGGCGCCCCGCGCCCAGGCCACACCCAGCCCCAGCACCAGGCTGAGCACCAGGGCCAGGGCCAGCAGCAGCAGGGCGAACCACTCACCGCCCGACAAGGCCCGGCGTACCGACACGGGCCGGCCGACGGCCTCGGACGGGGGGCGCTGGGCCGGGGTCGGCAGGGCGCTCTGCAGCAGTGCGGCGTCATAGAGCCGCCGGGCGGCGGGATCACTCAGCACGGCATAGGCCTGGCGCAGTTGCCGAAAGGCCACCTCCGCCTCGCTCGCGGGCAGGGCGGTGGTATCGGGGTGGTAGCGCTTGCTCAGTCCCCGGAACGCCTGGCGCAGCTCCTGATCGGTGGCGGTGGGCTGCAGCTGCAGCACCTGGTAATGGGTGGGGGGCTTGGCTGTGGAGGACATGGTCCCTGAGGCGGCGGTGGCAGCCTGCCCGGCGTGAGGGATCCTAGGGAGAAGCACCACTGCCGTAGCGGATGGCCGCCAGCCCCGACCCCAGCGCCCCCCCCGATGCCGGCCTCTGGCAGGCGTTGGGCTGGACCCCCGACGACGGCCAGCTGGCGGCGCTGGTGGCCCTGCAGCAGCAGCTGAGGCTCTGGAACGGCCGGGTCAACCTCACACGCCTGGTGGAGGGCGACGATTTCTGGGTCGCCCAGGTGTTCGACAGCCTCTGGCCCTGGGTGCCGCTGCTGAACGCCCCCAGTGGCCTTGCCGACGGCCTGGAGCTGATCGATGTGGGCACCGGCGGCGGCTTCCCGGGTCTGGCGCTGGCGATCGCCCTGCCCACGGCACGGATCACCCTGGTGGATTCGGTGGGCCGCAAGCTGGAGGCGGTGCAGGCCATGGCCCGCAGCCTGGGGCTCCGGGAAGGGCGGCTGCGCCTGCGCTGCGAACGGGTCGAGCGCACCGGCCGCTCCCCGGACTGCCGCGGCCGCTTCGATCGGGCCATGGCCCGCGCCGTGGCCAGCGCGCCGGTGGTGGCCGAGTACCTGGTGCCGCTGCTGAAGCCCGACGGCCTGGCCCTGCTCTACCGGGGCCAGTGGGGGGCCGACGACCAGCGCGACCTGGAGGCGGCCGTGGGGGTGCTGCGGGCGACGGTGGATCCGGCCTTGCGTCTTGACTTGCCGGCGGGCCGGGGCGTGCGCCACGGCCTGTGGGTGCGACCCTCCGGTCGCTGTCCGGCGGCCTACCCCCGGGCCGTGGGGGTGCCCCAGAAGACACCGATCGCCCCGGGGGCCATCACGCCGGGGACCTAAGCCACCTGCAGGCGCTTCACCGCCTCACCCCCCAGCCGCTGGCGCAACTGCCGCAGCCGCTCGGGAATCTCGGCGGCCCAGGGGCTGGCCCCCAGCACCGCCCGCAGCTCGGCCTCGCTCACCGTGCCATCGAGGGCATCGGCGTTCTCCCCCGGGAACCAGTGCCCCCCCTGGCCCAGCAGGCCGTAGCGGGCCCGGCCGTAGGCCTCCAGGTCCCAGGCTTCCAGCAGGTTGTGCAACCAGAGCAGCACCGGCAGGTTGATGCGGCCGGGGGTCTCCTCCCAGGCCGGCAGACCCCGGTCCCAGCTGGCCAGCCATTCCTCCCCGAGGGCCTCCCGGCGCGCCTGCTCGAGCCGGTCCAGGATCGGCGGCAGCAGCTCCCCGGCCCGGGGCAGCAGCGCCACGGCCTCCAGATGCAGGTCCAGATCCTGGGGACCGGCGGCGCCGACACTGATCGTGTGGAGTCCAGGGGCCGACAGGCAGAACAGGTCGTTGAAGACGATCGGATGCAACGGCGCACACAGTTCGCAGAGGCGCTGCGACGGGTTGTGCAGGTGGCCCCCCTTGTCGGTGGGGCTGATCACGAACACCCCCATGTCATGGGCGGTGGCGGCCTCGATCGCGGGCCGGTTGTCCTGGCGGATGAAATACCAGTGCAGATTGATGTAGTCGAACTGGTCGCTGGCGATCGCCTCCAGGATCAGGGGCAGCGGCGCATGGGTGGAGAAGCCCACGTGGCCGATCCGGCCCTCCTGCTGCCAGCGGCGGGCCACGTCTCGGCAGCCACCGGGGCGCAGGGTCTGATCGAGCAGTTCCGGCGTGTTGAGACCGTGGATGGCCAGCAGGTCGACCCGGCCCCCTTCGCCCGCCAGGCCCAGCCGCTCGAAGCTGGTCCGCAGGTCGGCCTCAAAGGCGGCCGGGTCGGCGCTGGGGGGGACTTTGGTCTGCAGGAGGCGCCTGGGATCCGGCAGCCGCGGCAGCAGCCAACCCAGCTGCCGCTCGGAGGTGCCGTAGTGGCGGGCGGTTTCGATGTGATGCAGGCCCGCCGCGATGGCGGCCCGGAGGGTGGCCTCCAGCCGGTCCTGGCTTTCGGCCTCCACCGCCTCGGGCGGCAGATCGCTCCAGCTCTGCTGAAAGCGCATGCCCCCCAGGGAAAGCACCGGCATGGCCAGCCCCGTGCGGCCGAAACGCCGGCTGGGGATGGTCACGGCGCTGGCGGGGTGGAGCGGGGCAGGGTGCGGCGGCGGCGGCCCTGGGAAGGCAGCCCCAGGGGCTGGATCTCCTGCTCGTCGAGCTGGGCCCTCAGGGCCGGCAGCTGCTCGTAGGCCACCCAGTGAATGCAGTCCACGGGGCAGGTGTCGATCGCCTCCTGAATCCGTTCGGTGCTGTCCCCGTCCTGGCGCAGGGCCCGGGAGCGGCCCCAGTCGGGCTCCACCACGAAGGTGTTGCCGGCCACGTGGGCGCAGTAGCGGCAGCCGATGCAGACGGCCTCATCGACCCAGACGGCCTGCTGGCGCAGGGCACCGCCGAGCACGGGCTCCAGCCCTGTCGCCTCCGACTCCGGGGCCGCCGCGGTGCGAAAGGCCAGGGCGGGATCAAGGCCGGCGGCGGCGCCCGTTGTGCTCACGGTCTCAGGCGTCCCAGCGGGTCACCACCAGTTCGATGCTGCCGTCGAGGTGGCTGGTCTGCTCGCTCACCTGGAAGCCCTCCTCGGCGGTGCTGGCCAGGATGCTGCGCAGGGCGTAGCGCTGGGTGAGCTTGGCCAGGAAACGCTCCACCGGGATGGGCTGTTTCCAGAGTTCCAGGTCGGTGACCAGCTCGTAGCTGCCGCTGTCGGCGTTGAAGCGGAAACCGATGTCCACCCCATCGGCCTGGGGAATGGCCAGGTCGGCGGTCACCGTCTGGCCGCGGTAGCCCCGCACCTGGCAGGAGCCTTCGGCGGGCGGGTGGCCCAGGTCGCGCAGGGCTTCCACCAGGGCCTGGCGATCGCGCAGCTCGGTTTTGACGGTGCTGAAGTGCGACATGGGTCGTAAGGGGGAAAGGGGCGGTGGCTCAGGGGCCGTGGTGCTGGACGACCACCTGGGGGTCCTGGAGATCGAGGGGTTGGGCCTGGAACGCTTCCGAGGTGCTCTGGCGTTGCTGGACGCTGCCCAGCCTGGCCTCGATCCGCTCCGTGAGCTGGGAACAACCCTCGCCCTGCACACCCTCCACGAGTTCCTCCACCCGTCCGTCAGGACGAATGCGGAAGCGGATGGAGCGTTGGGCCATCCCGGTTGGGCTGCACAGGTGAGACCGGGATCTTAACCGTGATTTCCGGTGGCCGCGGTGGGTGGGAAAGGCGCGACGGCAGGGCCGCTCAGCTGATCAGGCCCTCGTCCACCAGGGTCTGGAGCCGTTCGAGCACCTCAGGCTGCTCCAGCTGCTCCAGGGCCATCCGGGCTTCGTCGCGGACGGTGGAATCACCGTCATGCAGCATCGTGTGCAGCAAGGCTTCGACCACGTCCCGCTGGCGCGGTTCCACCAGGTCGGTGTAGAGGCGCCCCAGCGACCAGGCACTGTTGCTGCGCACGGCCGGCTCACTGTCGATGCGCAGGGACAGGAGCAGCTGGGCGGCAGCGGGGTCGGCCTTGGCCACGCCGGTGGCACCGGCATCGGCCAGGGAGCTGGCCGCCCATAGCCGCACCGCCGAGATGTCCATCTCCAGGGCCCGGATCAGCGGGTTGAGCACGGGAGCCTCGGGGTAATTGCCCAGGCTCCAGGCCACCGCCTTGCGCACGTAGCCGTTGTCGTCAGCCCCGAGCAGGCCCAGCAGGGGCTCCACCGCCAGGGGGTGGGGATTGCGCCCCAGGGCGTAGACGGCGCTCATGCGGACGATCGGGCAGCCGGCCTTCAGCAACGGCAGCAGCAGCGGGATGGCCCGGGGGTCCCGGTGCTCGCAGAAGATGCGCAGCCCCTGCAGCCGCTCCTCACGCCCCCCCTTCAGCAGGTCGATGCCGAGGTCGCACTCGGCGGCCACATCGGAGCTGGAGGGGGCAACGCTGTCGATCTCATCGAGCGGATCGCCCAGCAGCTCCTGCGCCAGTTCCCGTGCCAGCACCTCCGGATCGAGGGCCAGCTCATGGGTGGTTTCGGGAAAGGGCAGGCCGTCTTCCGGCATGGAGCCATCCAGGTGACGGCATCGTAAAAGCAGGACGGCCAGGCGATCAGCCCAGCGGGGCGGGGGCGGCCATGTCGCCGGGCAGCCAGATGCGGGCGCTGACGGCGAACAGGGCCAGGCCGAACAGCAGCACGATGGCAGCCGGCAGGAGCTTGGAGCGCAGGAAGGACATGGGGGAGCCGTGCGGCGATGCTGGCTGCATTGTGGTCCGAGCGGTCGCTTCTAGGGTTCGGCGACCCGCAAGCCGCCATGGCCACCCGTGCCTCCAGCAGCGTCCGGCCCTGGCGTCGCCTCCTGGCGGTGGCCGCCGAGGGGGTGGCCAGCGGCACCCCATACATGGTGGGAACCAAGCTTCTGCAGGGCTGGCTCACCGCCAGCCAGATCCCCCTGAGCCTGATCGGCCTGCTGGGACTGGCGGAGCTGCCCTACACCCTGAAGATGGTCTGGGCTCCGGCCCTTGACCGCTGGCCCCTGCCCTGGCCCGACCGCCGCCGCGGCTGGCTGCTGGTGCTGCAGCTCACCCTGGTGGCGGTGATCGGCGCCATGGCTTTGCTGCGGCCCTCCACGGATCCGGCCAGCCTGACGGCGATCGGCCTGATGGCCGTCCTGCTGGCCGTGGTCAGCGCCACCCAGGACATCGCCGTCGATGCCTACCGCACCGACCTGCTGCCGGATCTGGAGCGGGGCGCCGGGGCCGCCGCCTCCAACCTGGGTTACCGCGCAGCGATGCTGGCCGTGGGGGCCGGCGGCTTCATCCTGGCCGGCCGCTACGACTGGCCCCTGGCCTTTGTGTTCTCGGCCGTGCTGATGCTGGTGGTGGTGCCCTTCACCCTCACGGCACCGCGCCTGGAACCCCTGGCGGTGCCGGTGAGCAGCCTGCGCCAGGCCGTGCTGGGTCCGGCGCGGGAGTTCCTGCACCGCAGCGGCGGCCCCAGGGCCGTGGCCCTGCTCACCCTGGTGCTGCTCTACCGCTGGCCCGACGGCCTGCTTGGCCTGATGGCGGTGCCATTCCTGATCCAGAAGGGCTTCAGCCCCGAGGTGGTGGGGTCGGTGCTGGCGGGCTGGGGCATCGGCGCCACCATCGTGGGCACGCTGCTGGGGGGCCTGCTGTTCGGCCGTTTGGGCATGAACCGTTCGCTGTGGCTGTTCGCCCTGGTGGGGGCGGCGGGCAACCTGGCCTACTGGGCCCTGGCCCGGTTCGACGGCGGCATGCCAGGCCTGCTGATGGCCGTGGCGCTGGAGAACATCGGTGGTGGCATGGTCGGCGCCGCCTTCGTGGCGCTGCTGATGAGCCTCTGCAACCCCCGTTTCTCCGCCACCCAGTACGCCCTGCTCTCGGGGGTCTATGCCCTGAGCCGCTCGCTGCTGGCCGCACCCGCCGGGCTGGTGGCCGAACGACTCGGCTGGCCGGGCTTCTTCCTGGCCACCACCGCCGCAGCCCTGCCCGCCTTCCTGCTGATGGTGCGGCTCACCCCCTGGAACGGCCAAGGGGCCCGCGGGGCCTACTGCGCCGAGCGCGACGCCGAAAACTCGCGCAGCAGCGGGACGTAGCCGGGCGAGCCCTCCACAGCGTTGTGGCCATCGACGGGCAACACCACCAGGGAGGCCACCCCGGGACGGAAGCTGGCCAGCAGGGCGTCGGTGTTGGCGCGTGGGATCACCTCGTCCCGCTCGGCAGCGATCAGCAGGGTGGGAGCCTCCACGCGGGGGGCGTCCGCCCAGGAGCGGTACTTGTCCCGCAGCAGCAGGGCCACCGGCACCAGCGGGAACTGGCGGGAGGCCACCGCTTCGATGCTGTCGAACGGGGTGACCAGCACCAGCCGGTCCACCGGACGGCGGGCGGCCAGGTGCACCGCCACACCGCTGCCCAGGCTGCGGCCCAGCACCGCGATGTTGTTGTGGTGGGTGCGCACCCGGTCAAACAGGGCCAGAGCATCGGCGAACAGGGCCTGCTCCGAGGGCTGACCGCTGCTGCCGCCGTAGCCCCGGTAGTGCATCAGGTAGAGGCTGTGCTCCGGAAAGGCGCCCGCGAGCAGCGGCAGCTGGCCCGCCACAGCCTCGGCATTGCCACCGAAATAGAGCAGCGCCTTCGGGCCTGGCCGGCGCTGGACGCTCACCAGCACCTGGCTTCCCGGCGGGCCGTCGGCCATGGGCAGGGTGAGCAGCTCGCCTGCCGCCTCACCCGAGCGGGGCTGGGGGAAATAGAGCAGGGAGCGCTGGCGCAGGAACAGGGCGCCACAGATCCCGAGATAGGCCAGGGCCACCAGCAGGCCGACGACGGCAAGCAGGGCGAGAGGTCGCTGGGCCGAGACCACGGCGATCACCCCGCCGGGGCGGTGAGGAGGCGGCGGCGCAGCTGGCCGCAGGCCGCGTCCTGATCCAGACCGCGGCTGGCCCGCACACTCACGGCGATGTGGCGCCGTTCCAGCTGGGCGCGGAAGGCCTCCACCGCCTCGGGGGCGGGGCGGCGGAAGTCCTCCTCGGCGATCGGGTTGTAGGCGATCAGGTTGACGTGGCTCTGGAAGCCCCGCAGCAGGCGGGCCAGGGCGTCGGCCTGGCGGGGATGGTCGTTGAGGCCGCCCAGGAGGATGTATTCGAAGCTGACACGCCGGCCGGTGAGCGCCACGTAGTGGCGGCAGTCGTCGAGCAGGGCCTCGAGCGGGTAGGCGTGGGCGGTGGGGATCAGCTCCTCCCGCAGGCGCTGGTCGGGGGCATGGAGACTCACGGCCAGGGTGAACTGGGCCCGGCCCAGCCGCTCCAGGGCGCGCTCGGCCAGGGTGGGCAGGCTGCGGGGCACCCCCACGGTGCTGACGGTGATCTGCCGCTGGGCCATGCCCAGATCGGTGCAGAGGCAGGCAATGGCTTCGAGCACCGCGTCGGTGTTCAGCAGGGGTTCGCCCATGCCCATGAACACCACGTGGCTGGGGCGGCGGTCCATCGCCTCCCGCACACTCAGCACCTGATCGACGATCTCGTGGACCGCCAGGGAGCGCTGCAGCCCCCCCTTGCCGGTGGCGCAGAAGCGGCAGCCCATGGGGCAGCCCACCTGGCTGCTGACGCACACCGTGAGTCTGTCCCCGCTGGGGATGCCCACGGTCTCGATGCTGAGGCCATCGGCGGTGCCCAGCAGCAGCTTGGTGGTGCCGTCGCGGGCGTCGCTGCGGTGCAGCAGGGGCGAACGGCCAAGGCCGGTGCCGGCGGCCGTCAGCTGCTCCCGCCAGGCCTTGGGCAGCACCGTGATCTCTTCGAGGCTGCGGGCTCCCCTGGCGTAGATCCAGTCGTGCAGCTGCTTGCCGCGAAAAGCGGGCTGGCCCTGCAGGCCCGCCCACTCCTGGAGGGCCGCCAGGCCCATCCCCAGCAGGGGAACGGGCTCCGCCATCAGGGCCAGATCAGCAGGCCGTGACCCAGCTTCCACTCCACCGCCAGCAGGGCGATGAAGCCGAGCATGGCCAGGCGGCCATTGAAGCGCTCGGTGTGGGTGTGGAAGCCGAAGCGCGGCACCCGGCGCACCGGCACCGGGGTGGTGACGGCCGGATCAGTCATCGCTGAGCAGTCCCTCCTCCTGCAGACCCTCAAGGGCAGCCGGATCGGCGATCAGCTCCTCTTCGAGGCCCTCATCCGCCGTGGGACGGGCGAAGGCAGCGAAGCCGCTGGCGGCCGCTTCGATGCCGTGGCGGCTGCGGGTGGCCTCCAGATCCTCCTCGGACGGGTCGTCCAGCACGGCGGCGGTGACCGCCGGTGCGGGCATCTCGACGGTGTAGTCGGGACGCAGGTTCTGGTTGCGGCGGTAGCCGGCGGCCTCCTCCTCGAGGATGTCGGGGTGGGGTCCGGCCTCGGCGCGCAGCTCCTCTTCGAAGCCACCGAAGCCGGTGCCGGCGGGAATCAGGCGGCCGATGATCACGTTCTCCTTGAGGCCCCGCAGCCAGTCGCTCTTGCCCTCGATCGCCGCTTCGGTGAGCACCCTGGTGGTCTCCTGGAAGGAGGCCGCCGAGATGAACGAATCGGTGTTGAGGGAGGCCTTGGTGATGCCCAGCAGCACGGGGGTGAACTCGGCCGGAGCACCACCGGTGATGCCCATGGCGGAGTTCACCTGCTCCACCTGACGCAGCTCGATCAACTCACCGGGCAGCAGGGTGGTATCACCGGCATCCTCGATGCGGACCTTGCTGGTCATCTGGCGCACGATCACCTCGATGTGCTTGTCGCTGATCGACACCCCCTGCGACTTGTAGACGTTCTGCACTTCCGTGACCATGCGGAACTGCAGCTTGGAGATCGCCTCCTGGGCGGCCTCCATGGTGGGCTTGCGGCTGCGCAGGTCCTCGAAGAAGCACTCCAGCAGCTCGTGGGGGTTGATCGGGCCGTCGGTGAGCATCTCACCGGCGCTGACCTGCTGGCCATCGGAGACCATCACGTTGCGTCCGAGAAGAATCGGGTACTCGGTGATGACGTCGTCGGTCTCGATCACCGAAATGGTGATCGAATCGTCGTCTTCGCCCTGCTTGATCTGCACGGTGCCGCTCTTGCGGCAGAGCACGGCCGATTCCCGCGGCCGGCGGGCCTCCAGCAGTTCTTCAATACGGGGCAGACCCTGCACGATGTCGCCGGTCTTCTGGCGCTCAAACACCAGCAGAGCGAGGGGATCGCCGCGCTGCACCAGTTCGCCGTCCCGGACGTGCAGCACCGAATCGGGCGAGACCATGTACGGCCGGCCCAGACGGATGGTGAGGGTCTGGCCGTCGATGGTCTCCACCTGGCCGCAGCAGGGGGAAGGCACCCCTTCGGCGAGCGCTTTGCCGTCGACAATGCGGTCCCCCACCACCACCGTCGGGGCGGCCCCGCCCAGGTCCAGGCTGCGGGTGTCCTCGGCCCGCTCCACGATCAGGCGCCGGATCGGTTCGCCGGCCGTGGGCTCGGGCAGTTGCACCACCCCGTCCCCGTTCTCCTTGCAGAGGATCTGGGTGGTGGCCACCACATCGCCGCGCTTGACGGTCATACCGTCCTCCACCTGCAGTTCGGTGTGGGTGGAGCCGTGGCTGGCATCGGAGAGGGTGTCGCGGCGCACCAGCAGGGTTTCCAGGATCACCAGCTGCAGCCGCTCAATGGTCTTGGCCCGCTTGTCGGCGACGGCCTCCACATCCACCGTCATCTGGGGGGTGGTGTCGAAGGTCTCCAGGATCAGCTGGGTGCGCAGCAGCTCCACCCCTTCCACCGACTTGATCAGCTCGCCGTCCTTGAAGGTGAGGCGCTGGGTGGCCTTCAGCCCCAGGGAGGGGCCGCCGGTCTGCTTGACGGTGGAAAGTTCGGGCAGGTGGGCGGCATCGGGGATGGCGTATTCCTCGACGGGCCGCAGCAACAGGGCGCCGCCCTCGGGGGTGTCGACCTTCTCGACGAACTTCATCGCCTCCGCCTTGAGGCCAGGGGCGATCTCTTCGCCGGGATTGACCATCTTGCCGTCCTCGCCATAACGGCCGAGCACTTTGGCGTCGGAGACCAGGTGCAGCTCACCGGAGCGCACGATGATTTCCCGCAGGATGTCGTTCTTCTGGGTGACGGTGACGATGCCCGCGGTCTGGCTGAAGATGTCCTTGACAACTTCGGTGCCAGCCTCGATCCACTGACCATCCTCGATCATCAACAGGGAGATGTCCTTGTTGATCTCGTGGGTTTCCTGGGGAATCCACAGCAGGGTGCCGCCCTTGCTCACCTCGAAGCCGTGCTTGGCGGAGCGGGCCTTCTTGATCGAGAGGCCGGGGGCGAACTTGACCATGCCGCCGGTCTGGGTGCGGAAGCGGTCGTCGGTGAGTTCGGCGATCACCTCACCGGCGCCGATCTTGGTGCCGGGCTGGGTCTTGACCAGGTAACGGGTGTTGTCCTTGCCCTCCAGGTGCCAGCTTTCGCCGGTGTGGCTGGATTCACCCACCAACTTGCAGTCCTTGAGGGTGAGGCTGGCGGTGACGATCTGCACCTCGCGGGAGTCGCCGGTGGACTCGCGCAGCCGCACGGCGCCGCCGTATTCGCTCTGCAGACGGCTCTCGGCCAGCACATCGCCGGCGGTCACCGGCTTGTCGGTCTCGACAACGGGCAGGGCGTTGGGCGGCAGGTTGTAGACATCGCCGCTGAACACCCACAGGCGCCCGAGACGCTGGGCCTTGTGGGTGATGTTGCCCTGGCGGTCCGTGACCTCCCGGGGCTGGATCACATCCTCAAAGCGCACCTGACCAGGCAGGTCACAGATGACATCCTTGGTGGCCTTCTCGACGCTCTTCTTGACCGCCGAACCCGAAGAGATCTGGGCCAGGATGATGTCGTGGGCGACGGGGTCGCCATCGGCCACGAACAGGATCGAGCCGTTGGTGATGTCGATCTTCTGCACCCTGCCCTTGCCGGAGGGCTTGAGGGTGAGGGTGAAATCGGTTTCGGCCAGCATTGCCTCCCTGCCATGGGGGGTGCGGTGGTCACGCACCCGGGCCTTGGGGCCGAACTCGACGATCCCGTCCACCAGGGAGCGCACCACGCCGGTTTCGGCCGTGGACACACCACCGGTGTGGAAGGTCCGCATCGTGAGCTGGGTGCCCGGTTCACCGATCGACTGGGCGGCGATGATGCCCACCGCTTCGCCCAGGTCAACCAGCTCGTTGTGGGCCAGGGCCCAGCCGTAGCACTTGCGGCAGACCGAACGGGAGGCCTCGCAGGTCAGCGGTGAGCGCACCATCACGGTGGCGATCGCCGCCTTCTCAATGGCGGCGGAAATCGCCGGGTCAATCTCACCGTTGCGATCGACGATGACGACGCCGTCACTGTCGACGACGGGCTGGGCCGCCAGACGACCCACCAGCTTGGTGCCGAAGCGGCCGCGCTCGTCGGCGTTGATGGGGATGAAGCGGTGGGTGCCGCAGTCCTCCTCCCGCACGATCACATCCTGGGCCACGTCCACCAGACGGCGGGTGAGGTAGCCGGAGTCGGCGGTGCGCAGGGCCGTATCCACCAGGCCCTTGCGGGCGCCGTAGGAGGAGATCACGTACTCGGTGACCGTGAGTCCCTCACGGAAGTTGGTGCGGATCGGCAGGTCGATGATCTCCCCTTGCGGGTTGGCCATCAGGCCGCGCATGCCCACCAGCTGGCGCACCTGGGACATGTTCCCCCGGGCGCCGGAGTTGGCCATCATCCACACCGAATTGAGTGGATCGTTGTCGTTGAAGTTGCGGCGCACCGCCACCACCAGCCGCTCGTTGGTTTCAGTCCAGGTGTCGATCACCTTGGTGTGGCGCTCCACCTCGGTGATCTCACCCAGCCGGTAACGCTCCTCGGTTTCGGTGATCTGCTCCTCGGCCTCCGCCAGCAGCGAGGCCTTATCTTCCGGGATGCGCAGGTCGTCGACGGAGATCGACACCGCCGCCTGGGTGGCGTAGTGGAAACCCAGATCCTTCAGCTCATCGGCCATTGCGGCGGTGGCCGCGGTGCCGTGGTGCTTGTAGGCCCAGGAGACCAGGTTGCGCAGCGCCTTCTTGTCGATGATCCGGTTGCGGAACGGCGGCGCCTGCTTGCTCAGGGCGGAGGCCGCGAGTTCGGCGGCGGCGGCGGCAGCGGCCAGTTCGGCGGCGGCCTTGGCGCTCTTCTTGCTGATCTTCTTGGCGGGGGTGGCGGTCATGGCAGCGCGCGTTGGAAAAGGCTGGAGGGGGACGGAAGACACGGGGCGCGGGGCTCGGCCCGGCCGGTGGAACTCAGGTGGCGGCCACGGCGTCGATGATGGTGTGGTTGATCACGACCCGACCCACGGTGGTCAGCAGGTAGCGGCTGATCAGGGCGCCGTCCTCGTCGAAACGGTCGCGGCGGAACTTCCACTGCTCGAAGCGGGTGCCGTCCGAGAGGGTGCCCTGCTGGACAGGCTCGTTGTCCTCGTCGTCGCTTTCCACCTCACCGTTGAAGCGCACCCAGACCCAGTCGTGCAGGGTGAGGTGCTTCTCCTCGAAGGCGGCGATCACGTCTTCCAGATCCGCAAAGGTGCGTGAACGGTCGCCGAAGGAAGGCTGCACCTTCTCGCGATCGACGGCGGTGAGGTAGTAAGCGCCCAGCACCATGTCCTGGGACGGGGTGATGATCGGCTCGCCGGTGGCGGGCGAGAGCACGTTGTTGCTGGCCAGCATCAGCATGCGGGCTTCGGTCTGGGCCTCGATCGCCAGGGGCACGTGGACGGCCATCTGGTCACCGTCGAAGTCGGCGTTGAAGGCGGGGCAGACCAGGGGATGGAGCTGGATCGCCCGGCCATCGACAAGCTTGGGTTCGAAGGCCTGGATGCCCAGACGGTGCAGGGTCGGGGCCCGGTTGAGCAGGATCGGGTGCCCTTCGATCACCTCCTGCAGCACCTGCATCACCTCGTCGTCGGCCCGCTGAATCAGCTTCTTGGCCGCCTTGATGTTGTTGACGATGTTCTGACGGATGAGGCGATGGATCACGAACGGCTGGAACAGCTCGATCGCCATCTCCTTGGGCAGACCGCACTGGTGCATCTTCAGCTTGGGGCCCACCACGATCACGGAACGGCCGGAGTAATCCACCCGTTTGCCGAGCAGGTTCTGGCGGAAGCGCCCCTGCTTGCCCTCGATGATGTCGCTGAGTGACTTGAGGGCCCGGTTGTTGGCCCCCACCACGGTGCGGCCGCGACGGCCGTTGTCGATCAGGGCATCGACGGCCTCCTGCAGCATCCGCTTTTCGTTGCGGACGATGATCTCGGGCGCGAGGATCTCCTGCAGCCGCGCCAGGCGGTTGTTGCGGTTGATCACCCGCCGGTAGAGGTCGTTGAGATCGCTGGTGGCGAAGCGACCGCCGTCGAGCTGCACCATGGGGCGCAGATCCGGGGGAATCACCGGGATCACATCCAGCACCATCCAGTCGGGACGGGCGTTGGTGGCGATGAAGTTGTCGATCACGCGCAGGCGCTTGATCAGCTTGGCCCGCTTCTGGCCCTTGGAGTTGTTGATGTCCTCCCGCAGCTGCTCAGCTTCTTTTTCGAGGTCGATGTCCTCAAGCAGCTGCTTGAGGGCTTCGGCGCCGATGCCCACGATCGGCTCGTTCTCGATCTCGGAATCCTCGGCGAAGATCTGGTCCTCGATCTCCAGCCACTCGTCTTCGGTGAGCAACTGTTTGTAGGTGAGGTCCTTGTGGTCCCCCTTGTCGAGCACCACGTAGCAGTTGAAGTAGACGATCTGCTCCACATCCCGCAGGGGCATGTCGAGCAGGATCGCCACATAGCTGGGGATGCCCTTGAGGTACCAGACGTGGGACACGGGCGCCGCCAGCTTGATGAAGCCCATGCGGTGGCGCCGCACCCGGCTCTCGGTCACTTCCACACCGCAGCGCTCGCAGACGATGCCGCGGTGCCGCACCCGCTTGTACTTGCCGCAATGGCATTCCCAGTCCTTGGAGGGGCCGAAGATCTTCTCGCAGAAGAGCCCGTCCATCTCGGGCTTGAGGGTGCGGTAGTTGATCGTTTCCGGCTTGGTGACCTCACCCACCACCTGACCGTTGGGCAGCGTGCGCTGCCCCCACTGCATGATCCGCTCGGGGGAAGCGAGCGTGATCTTCACGTAGTCGAAGTGGTTTTCGGTGCGCAGGTTGCTGTTGGACATGGCGGAAACGCAGGGTGATCGAGAGAAGCGGAGAAATCAGGGCCGGTGAATCAAGCGATCAGTCATCGTCGTAATCCGCGACACCGAGGGATTCGTAGGTGGGACGGCTGGGGGTGCTGCGGCGGGGATTGACGTCCTGCATCAGGTCGACTTCCTCACCGGCGTCGGTGTAGACGGCAATATCGAGGCCAAGCGACTGCAGCTCGCGCATCAGCACCTTGAAGGACTCGGGTGTGCCCGGCCGGGGGATGGGTTTGCCCTTGACGATGGCGTTGAGGGCCTCGTTGCGTCCCTGCATGTCGTCGGATTTGACGGTGAGCAGTTCCTGCAGGGTGTAGGCGGCGCCGTAGGCCTCCAGGGCCCACACTTCCATTTCCCCGAGTCGCTGGCCGCCCTGCTGGGCCTTGCCGCCCAGGGGCTGCTGGGTCACCAGGGAGTAGGGGCCGGTGGAGCGCGCGTGGATCTTGTCGTCCACAAGGTGCACCAGCTTGAGGATGTGGGCGTAGCCCACGGTCACCGGCTGGTCGAAGGGTTCGCCGCTGCGGCCATCGATCAGCTGGATCTTGCCGGGGTTGGTGGGGTCGTAGACCCATTCCTTGCCGGGCAGCTTGGCGGCCTCCTCGAGGTAGGCCTGCACCGTCTGCTTCGACTTCTCGGGGCCGTACATCTCATCGAACGGCACCACCTTGACGCGGCAGTCGAGGTGGGAGGACGCCCAGCCCATCAGGCATTCGAACACCTGGCCGACGTTCATGCGGCTCGGCACACCCAGGGGGTTGAGCACGATGTCGATGGGGGTGCCATCGGGCAGGTAGGGCATGTCCTCCCGGGGAAGGATGCGGCTGATGATGCCCTTGTTGCCGTGGCGGCCGGCCATCTTGTCGCCCACCTGAATCTTGCGGCGCTGGGCCACGTAGACCCGCACGACCATGTTGGCCCCCGGCGGCAGTTCGTCGCCCTGCTCACGGGTGTAGATGCGCACGTCGACCACCCGGCCCCGTTCGGTGCTGGGCACCCGCAGGGAGTTGTCGCGCACGTCGCGGGCCTTCTCACCGAAGATGGCGCGCAGCAGCTTCTCTTCCGGCGGTTGATCCGACTCGCCCTTGGGGGTCACCTTGCCCACCAGGATGTCGCCGGATTCGACGTAGGCGCCGATGCGGATGATGCCCATCTCGTCGAGATGGCCCAGGCTCTCCTCGGCCACGTTCGGAATTTCCCGCGTGATCTCCTCGGGTCCGAGCTTGGTCTGGCGGGCTTCGATCTCGTACTTCTCGATGTGCACCGAGGTGTAGAGGTCGTCCTGCACCAGACGGTCACTCACGAGGATGGCGTCCTCGTAGTTGTAGCCCTCCCAGGGCATGTAGGCGATCAGCACGTTCTGGCCAAGGGCGATCTCGCCGCCTTCGCAGGCCGAGCCGTTGGCCAGCACCTGGCCGGCGATCACCGGATCGCCCTGGCGAACGATCGGCCGCTGGTTGAGGCAGGTGTCCTGGTTGGAGCGCTGGTACTTCTGCAGAAAGTGGGTGTGATCCCGGCCCTGGTCGTCACGGATGACGATGGCCGTGGCATCCACGAAGGAGACGGTGCCGTTCACCTTGGTGATGGGCACCATGCCCGAGTCGCGGGCCACCTGGGTTTCCAGGCCGGTGCCGACCAGGGGCCGCTCGGGCCGCAGCAGGGGCACGGCCTGGCGCTGCATGTTCGAGCCCATCAGGGCCCGGTTGGCGTCGTCGTGCTCCAGGAAGGGGATCAGGGAGGTGGCCACCGAGATCACCTGCACCGGCGACAGCTGGACGTAGTCCACCTGCTCCGGGGGCACCTTCTCGAAGTCCTGGCGGTAACGGACCGGCACCAGATCAACGGTGATGCGGCCGGTGGCGTCGGTGGGCACGTCACCGGGGGCCACCCGGCACTCGTCCTCCAGGTCGGCGGAGAGGTAAAGGGGGTCGCCCTGCTTGAGGACGATGCCGTCCTCCACGCGCCAGAAGGGGGTTTCGATGAAGCCGTACTCGTTCACCCGGGCGTGGGTGGCGAGCGAGCCGATCAGACCGGCGTTGGGGCCTTCCGGCGTCTCGATCGGGCAGATGCGGCCGTAGTGGGAGGGGTGGATGTCGCGCACGGCGAAGCCGGCCCGCTCCCGGGTGAGGCCACCTGGGCCGAGGGCACTGATGCGGCGCTTGTGGGTCAGCTCGGCCAGGGGGTTGGTCTGGTCCATGAACTGGCTCAGCTGGCTGGAGCCGAAGAACTCCTTCACCGCCGCCACCAGGGGCTTGGGGTTCACCAGCTGGGCGGGGGTGAGCGATTCGGTCTCGCCGACGGTCATCCGTTCCTTGATGATCCGCTCAAGACGGTTCAGACCGACACGCACCTGGTTCTGCAGCAGCTCGCCGACCGAACGCACCCGGCGATTGCCGAGGTGGTCGATGTCGTCGAGGCAGGCGCCGCCCACATCGAGCTCGAGGTTGATCAGGTAGTCGATCGTGGAAAGAACGTCCTCGGCGGTGAGGGTGCGCACCGCATCGGGGATGGTGAGACGCAGCTTCTTGTTGATCTTGTAGCGACCCACCCGGCCGAGGTCGTAACGCTTGGGATCGAAGAAGCGGCTGTGCAGCAGTTGCTGACCGCCGCTCACCGAAGGCGGTTCACCCGGACGCAGCTTCTTGTAAAGCTCCAGCAGGGCCTGGTCCTCGGAGCTGATGCCTTCTTCGTTGGAGGCCTCGATCGACTTCTGGTAGTACTCCGGGTGACGCAGCTTGTCGAGCACGTCGTTGTCCGACAGGCCGATGGCCCGCATCAGCACGTGGGCGTTGATCTTGCGGGTCTTGTCGACGCGGACGTGCAGCAGGTCGTTCTTGTCGGTCTCGAACTTCAGCCAGGCGCCGCGGTTGGGGATCAGGCTGGCGTTGAAGGTCTTGCGGCCGTTCTTGTCCTGTTCGTCCTTGAAGTAGACGCCCGGGCTGCGCACGATCTGGTTGACGATCACCCGCTCGGCGCCGTTGATGATGAAGGTGCCGCGCTCGGTCATCAGGGGCAGTTCCCCGATGAAGACCTCCTGCTCCTTGATCTCGCCGGTTTCCTTGTTGACCAGGCGGCAGGTGACATACATCTGGGAGGCGAAGGTCGCATCGCGACGCTTGGCCTCTTCCACGTCGTGGCGGGGGCGTTTCAGGCGATACTGATCGCCGATGAAATGCAGCTCCAGCTTGCCGGTGTAGTCGGTGATCGGAGAGAAGCTGTCCAGCTCTTCGATCAGGCCCTTCTCCAGGAACCATTTGAAGCTCGCCCGCTGTACCTCCACGAGATCGGGAAGGTAAGTGACGGTCTTGGCGACCTGGATCGCGCTGCTCATGCGGTGAACCTGCAGGAACGGTGGTGGTAGGGCGGGCCTGGACGGGGAACGGCAGTCACGGTGAAACCTGCCTGAAGGGGTGCCCGGTGACGGGCCATGCCAACAGGCGCCTAGCTGTGGCGTCCGCCCATGGAAATGGGACGAATGCTCCAGCAGAGGCGCTTACAGGGCTCGCTGCAATGTTGCCGGCTCAGTTGCCGACTCAATGGATGCCGTCGTGGACAAAAAGAGCGCTTCCGCTTCCAGGCCAATAAGACATCATACAACCTGATGGGGCAGCCTGAAAAGATGGGTGGCATTGGCCGTGGTCGCCTGCGCCACCTGCTCGAGGGTCTCGCCCCGCAGCTCGGCCACCCTGGCGGCCACCGCCGCGACATAGGCAGGTTCGTTGCGCTTGCCCCGGCGGGGCACCGGCGCCAGGAAGGGGCAGTCGGTTTCGACAAGGTAGCGATCAGCCGGCACCTGTCGTGCACAGGCATGGATGGGTTCGGCCTTGGCGAAGGTGACCGTGCCACTGAAGCTGATGTAGAGGCCCAGCTCCAGGAAACCTTCCATTTCCTCGGGGGTGCCTCCCCAGCAGTGCATCACGCCGCGGGGGCAGGCGCCACGGCGCTGGCGTTGACGCAGCTCGGCGAGCATCGGCTCAGCCGCGTCCCGGCAATGGATGATCACCGGCAGATCCAGGGCCACCGCCAGGTCCAGCTGGGGTCCCAGGGCCGCGAGTTGCTGATCGAAATTCGTGGCCTTGAACAGATCCAGGCCCAGTTCGCCGATGGCCACCACACGGTCGTCGGCGCGGGCGGCGGCTTCCAACACTGCGGCGGTGTCGCTGTGCCAGTGCTGGGTGTCGAGGGGGTGGACCCCAACGGCGTAACGCAGCTCCGGAAAGCGGTCAGCCAGGGAGCGGATCGCCGGAATTTCGGCCGGCTCCACACAGGCATGGACGAGAGCCTTGACCCCCGCGTCCCGCCATCGCTGGGCCACCTCCTCGAGGTCCGCTTCGAAGTTGCGGAACACGATGTGGCAGTGGCTGTCCACCAGGGATGGGGCAACCTCGGAGCTGACGGCCATGGGGTGGCGCTCAGGCGCCGGCGCTGCCGGCGGCGGTCGGCTCAAGCACCTGCTTCACCGCCAAACTGAGGCGCGATTTCTGGTTGGCACCGGTGTTGCGATGCACCACACCCACCTTGACCGCCTTGTCGATCTTGCTGAAGGCGGCGCTCATGCTGGCCTGGACGGCGGCCTTGGCCTCCTCTCCGGGCTGCTGGCCATAGGTGCTGCAAGCCGTCAGGCAGCGCTTCATCAGGGTGCGCAGGGCGGACTTGTAGGTGCGGTTGCGCAGGCGATTGCGCTCAGCGATCTCGATGCGTTTCTTCGAAGACTTGTTATTGGCCACAGGCGTAGAGGCGCTGACTCGGCAAACGCGGATCCTACCTCCTGGGGCCTGACGGGACCCAGGCCCTAATTTTGAGGCAGCCCTCCGCCTTCGGCACCGACCCGTGGTTGCTTCCATCCCGACCAGCAGCAGCCCCGCCGGTGGCGCCTCGGCAGCGCTGCCGCCGCTGCGGATCGCCTGTCTGCGGGATGGGCGGCTGGCCGGTGAACGGCTCGAAGCGATCGCCGCCCGCACCGAGGGCGATCAGATGCAGCGGGAAGAGGCCACAGTCGCGGCGATCCTGGCCGAGGTGCGCCAGCGCGGCGATGCGGCCCTGCTGGAGTTCAGCGAGCGTTTCGACGGCCTGCGGCCCGATCCCCTGCGGGTGCCGCCCGAGTGCCTGGCCCAGGCCTGGCAGGCCTGCCCCGAGCCCCTGCGACGGGCCCTAGACCTGGCCCACGACCGCATTCTCGAATTCCACCGCCGCCAGATCCCTTCGGATCTGGCCGTGGACGGCCCCCATGGCGAACGGCTGGGGCGCCGCTGGCGCCCGGTGCAACGGGCGGGGATCTACGTCCCCGGCGGCCGCGCCTCCTACCCCAGCACGGTGCTGATGAATGCCATTCCCGCCCGGGTGGCCGGCGTGGAACGGCTGGTGATGGTGACCCCGCCCGGCCCCGGCGGCGAGCCGAACGTCACCGTGCTGGCGGCCGCCCACCGGGCCGGGGTCGAGGAGGTGTACCGGGTCGGGGGCGCCCAGGCGATCGCGGCCCTGGCCTACGGCACCGAAACGATCCCCGCCGTTGATGTGATCAGCGGCCCCGGCAACCTCTACGTGACCCTGGCCAAGAAGGCGGTCTACGGCAGGGTCGGCATCGATTCCCTGGCCGGCCCCAGCGAGGTGCTGGTGATCGCCGACCACACCGCCACGCCCGCCCAGGTGGCCGCCGATCTGATGGCCCAGGCCGAGCACGATCCCCTGGCGGCCGCCATCCTGATCACCACCAGCGAGGAGCTGGCCGCCGCCCTGCCGGCCGCCATCGAAGCCCAGCTGGAGGGCCACCCGCGGGCCGCCATCACCCTGCAGGCGCTCAACGCCTGGGGATTGATCGTGGTCTGCGGCGAACTGGCCGAAGCGGCGGCCCTCAGCGACCGCTTCGCCCCCGAGCACCTCGAACTGCTGGTGGCGGATCCGGAAGCCCTGGCCGATCGGATCCGCCATGCCGGCGCCATCTTCCTCGGGCCCTGGTCGCCCGAGGCCGTGGGCGACTACCTGGCCGGCCCCAACCACACCCTGCCCACCTCCGGCACCGCCCGCTTCGCCGGCGCCCTGAGCGTCGAGACCTTCCTGCGACACACCAGCCTGATCCAGTTCAACCGGGCGGCCCTGGAGGCCACCGGCGCCGCCGTGATCACCCTGGCCGAGAGCGAGGGGCTGCACAGCCACGCCGAGTCCGTGCGCCAGCGGCTCTCGCCCGACTGACGCCAGGGCCGGTCCATCCCCTGGCCGGTCAACGCCGGGGCAGATCCCGCACCCGGGGCTCGCCCGCTTCGATCTCACCCACCAGCACCTGATCGGCCAGGTTCACGAACAGGCCGTTCTCGAGCACGCCGGGGATGTTGTTGATCGTCGCCTCCAGGGCGGCGGGGTCGCCGATGCCCCCCTCGAAGGCCACGTCCAGCACCAGGTTGCCCTGGTCGGTGACCACCGGACCGGCCTTGCGCACGGCCATGCGCAACGCAACCGAACTCCCCATGGCCGTGAGTTCATCGCGCACCTGGCGCCAGGCACCGGGCAACACCTCCACCGGCAGCAGGAAGCCGAGGTTGAGGCGCTCCACCAGCTTGGTGGCATCCACCACGATCACGAAGCGATCAGCCCGGCGGGCCACCAGCTTCTCCTGCACATGGCAGGCGCCGCCCCCCTTGATCAGCTGGAAGGAAGGGTCCACCTCATCGGCGCCGTCGATGGCCAGATCGATGCTGCTGACGGCGTTGAGGGCCATCAGCGGGATGCCCAGCTCGGCGGCCAGCACCTCCCCCTGGAACGAGGTGGTGACGCCGACGATGCCCTTCAGTTCGCCCTGGCGCAGCTTCTGACCCAGGGCACGGATCATCAGCGCGGCTGTGGAACCGGAACCCAGCCCCACCACCATGCCGTCGCGGATCTGATCCACCGCCGCCGTGGCCACGGCCTCCTTCATGCGGTCCTGGAGATCGGACATCGGGGGTCTGGCGGAAATCGGGCCAGACCGTAGCAAGGGAGCTTTCCCTAACCGGCCTGGGGCAGGGCCGCCGGCCGGATCGAGAGCTGCAGCTCCCGCTGGCCCCGGACCACCCGCAGCGGCAGGGGTTGGCCCACCTGGGCCTGCTCCACCTGCTGCAACAGCGCCGAGGGGGTGTTCACCGGCTGGTCGGCAATCGCCACGACCAGATCGCCGCGGTGCAGCCCGGCCGCCTCGGCCGGACTTTCCGGCAGCACCCGCTGCACCAGGGCCCCATCCCGCTCGGGCAGCTGCAGCAGGGCATCGGGATCCTTGTTGTTGTCCCGGGCCATCCGGGCCGTGAGCGGCACCAGCTGCAGACCCAGGTAGGGATGCACCACCGTGCCCCCCTCGCCGAGCTGGTCGGCCACCTTCTTGGCCAGGTTGATGGGGATGGCGAAGCCGAGGCCGGCCCCCGGCCCGGAACGCACCAGAGTGTTGATGCCGATCACCTCACCGGCGGCGTTGATCAGCGGGCCGCCGGAATTGCCGGGGTTGATCGCCGCATCCGTCTGGATCAGGTCGAGGCGTTTGTCGGCAAAGCCGAGGCTGTTGATGTCCCGGTGCAGGCTGCTGACGATCCCCAGGGTGACGGTGCGCTCCAGGCCATAGGGACTGCCCAGGGCGATGGCCCAGTCGCCCACCTCGAGGGCTTCGGAATCCCCCAGGGGCGCGGCGCTCAGGGGAGATTTTCCGGTGATGCGCACCACCGCCAGATCGGTGACCGGGTCGGAGCCGACCACGGCGCCATCCAGCTGGCGGCCATCCGCCAGGGTCACGGTCACCGCATCCACCCTCTCCACCACATGGGCATTGGTGAGCACCAGGCCGCGCGGCCCATCGATCACCACCCCCGAACCCTGGCCCCGTTCCCGGGTGCTGCTGGAGGGGTCGCCGAACAGGTCCCGCAGCAGGGGATCCAGCAGGGTGGGATCAAAGGGGGGCCTGGCGACGTTGCGCTCGGTGTCGATCCGCACCACCGCCGGACCCACCCGCCGGGCGGCGTCGGCCACGAAGCTGTGGGGGGTCAGGGCCGGAGGATCCGCCTCGAGGGCCGCTGCGGGCAGGGGAAGGGCGGCGAACGCCAGCAGCAGGGCCAGCAGCATCAGGCCCCGCAGCCGCCGGCTCAGGGAAGACAGGGGATGGAAGCGTTGCATCCGGCGAGGCTAGGGCTGTGAACCGGCGCCCAGCGCAGCAACCGCTGCCGCAGGACGCCGTCCTCGCCGATCTGAAGCCAGCGGCCGCCTGGGTCGTCCGGGCGTTCCAGGGGGCAGCGCTGCACGGGGGGGAAGCTGCGCAAGGTGGAGGGGCAGCCCAGCAGGGGCACCTTCGACCGGCCAGGCAGTTGTCCTTGCCAGTGCTGGTGAACGTGGCCGAAGACCAGCCCCCGCAGGCCGGAGAACGGCCGCAGCCCATCGAGCAGGGCCTCACCATCCCGCAGCCGGATGGCATCCATGACGGCGTCGCCGATCGGAACCGGGGGGTGGTGCACGGCCACCAGCAGGGATTGGCCCCCGGCCAACCCCTCGGCGACGAGCTGGCGCTGCAGCCAGTCCAGCTGCAGCGGACCCAGTTCGCCGGCGGTGTCGCCGCTGCGGTGGCTGTCGAGCAGCAGCAGCCAGCCCTGGCCGCAGCGCACCAGGGCCGGGGCGATCACGGCGCGGCGCCCGAGGGCGGCCCGCAGCAGGGCGGGTTGGTCGTGGTTGCCCGCCAGCAACGCCACCGGCAACGGCAGCGTCTGCAGCAGTTCCCCCAGGCGGACGTATCCGCCCCAGCTCTCGTCATCGCAGAGGTCGCCGCTGATCAGCAGCAGATCGGGGGCCTCCCCGGCCGCCCGAAGCTGGCCGAGGGCCTCCTGCAGCCCATGGCGCAGCAGGTCCAGCGCCGGCCGGCCATGGCAGCGGCCGGCCGGCTCGGCCAGCAGATGGGGGTCGCTCAGTTGAAGAATTCGCATCGGAGACCGCTACGGCCGGCCCCGCGCAGGACCGCTTGACCTGAATCGGCTTAACTTTGCCCCCAGTCCTCCCCGAGGCCATGGCCACAATCCCTCCCGGCACCCGGCAGCGCTGCACCCTCTGCAAGGTGGAGATCCAGGGAATGGCCGGAGGCAACGACCTGGTGCACTTCAGTCAAGGGGCTCCCGGCAGCCGCGCCAAGCTCTGGGCCCGGGTGTGCCAGTTCCTGCGCACACCTGAGCAGTGCGGCCAGTGCCTCAACCAGGACCTCAGCCAACGGGGCGAGGTCAGCGCCAACGACTACTACGCCGAGGCTCCTGTCCTGGAGCTGCCCAGCCCCCCGGGGGCCAATCCCCTAGGGTGAGCCAGTGCCCGCCGGGCATCACCCTTTTCCCGGACGACGTTTCCCCTGACAGGGGCAACGCCCCTGGTTGGGGGCAGTGAACACTGCAGCGCACGGCGGACCATCCCGCCCGCGTCGCCTGTCCTTGCCCCATCCCCTCACCGACGACCTGGAGACACTGGCCCGTCCGGTGGTTGAGGCCGCGCACCTCACCGTGCAGTCGGTGGAGGTGTTGGCCCATCGCCTCCCCCTCACGGTCGTGGTGCGGGTGCAGCGGGCCGACGGCAGCGACGTGAACCTCGACGAGTGCGCCGCCGTGAGCGGTCCCCTCGCCGAGGCCCTTGAGGCCTCGGAACTGCTGACCATGGCCTACGTCCTGGAGGTGAGCAGCCCCGGCATCGGGGAAGAGCTCCTCACCGATCGGGACTTCGTCAGCTTCCGCGGTTTCCCGGTGGAGCTGATCCGCCAGGAGACCGGCGGTGCGGCGGTGCGCCGCACGGGCCTGCTGCTGGGGCGGGATGACCAGGTGGTGCAGCTCAATGAGCGTGGCCGCATCCTGCGCATCCCCCGCGACGAGGTGCTGCGGGTGCGGCTCACCGAAGCTCCTCCCGATTCCTGAGCCGCTCCGGTTCGCCTTTCTTCCCCTTCCTTCCCACCTGCCCCCGAGTCCATGGCCCTGGTTCTGCTCCCCGGTCTCAACAACCTGATCGAGGACATCAGCGACGAGAAGAAGCTGGCTCCCCAGGTGGTGGAGGCGGCCCTGCGGGAGGCCCTGCTGAAGGGCTACGAGCGTTACCGCCGCACCCTTTACCTGGGCATCAGCGAGGACCCCTTCGAGGAGGACTACTTCAGCAACTTCGACGTGGCGCTCGATCTCGAGGAAGAGGGCTACCGGGTGCTGGCCAGCAAGATCATCGTCGAGGAGGTGGAGAGCGACGACCACCAGATCGCCATCGAAGAGGTGCGCCAGGTGGCGGAAGACGCCCAGATCGGCGACACGGTGGTGCTGGACGTGACACCGGAAAAGGATGATTTCGGGCGCATGGCCGCCGCCACCACCAAGCAGGTGCTGGCCCAGAAGCTGCGGGACCAGCAGCGCCGCATGATCCAGGAGGAATTCGCCGACCTGGAAGATCCCGTGCTCACCGCCCGGGTGATCCGCTTTGAGCGCCAGAGCGTGATCATGGCCGTGAGCAGCGGGCTGGGCCGGCCGGAAGTGGAGGCGGAACTGCCCCGCCGCGACCAGCTCCCCAACGACAACTACCGCGCCAACGCCACCTTCAAGGTGTTCCTCAAGGAGGTCAGCGAGGTGCCCCGGCGTGGTCCCCAGCTGTTCGTCTCCCGGGCCAATGCGGGCCTGGTGGTCTACCTGTTCGAAAACGAAGTGCCTGAGATCCAGGAGGGCTCGGTACGGATCGTCGCCGTGGCCAGGGAAGCCAACCCCCCCTCCCGTGCCGTCGGCCCCCGCACCAAGGTCGCGGTGGACAGCGTGGAGCGGGAAGTGGATCCGGTAGGGGCCTGCATCGGCGCCCGCGGCTCCCGCATCCAGCAGGTGGTGAATGAACTGCGGGGCGAGAAGATCGACGTGATCCGCTGGTCACCGGATCCGGCCCAGTACCTGGCCAACTCCCTCAGCCCGGCGCGGGTGGAGATGGTCCGCCTGGTGGACCCCGAGGGGCACCATGCCCACGTGCTTGTGCCCCACGACCAGCTCAGCCTGGCCATCGGCCGGGAGGGTCAGAACGTGCGCCTGGCCGCCCGGCTCACCGGCTGGAAGATCGATATCAAGAACGCGCAGGAGTACGACCAGGTCAGTGAGGACCAGACCGTGGCGGCCCTGATCGCCCAGCGCCAGGAGGAGGAGGCCCTGCAAGCGGAGGCCGAGGCCCGCCTGGAGGCCGAACAGGCCACCCGGGCCGAGGAGGATGCCCGCCTGCGCGAGCTCTACCCCCTGCCCGAGGACGAGGAGTCCTACGACCTGGAGGACGGTGAAGAGGGCGCCCCTGCCGAAGAGCCCGCCGAAGGCCAGGCCGAAAGCCAGCCTGAGGAGGCGGCCGAAGTTCCGATCGAGGCTGTCGACGACGACGACCTCCCCGGCGAGGACGTCCGGTGACGCCGCCCGCGAGGCGCCCGGTGCTGCGCCGCTGCGTCTCCTGTCGCCGCCTCTGCGACCGCAACCAGCTCTGGCGGGTGGTGCGTCAGGCCGACGGGAGCGTGAGCCTGGATCGGGGCATGGGTCGCTCGGCCTATCTGTGCCCCGAACCGAGCTGCCTGGAGGAAGCCCGCCGCCGCCGCCGCCTCCAGCGCGGCCTCCGCTGCGCCGTCAGCGATGCCATCATCGCCAGCCTCGAGGCACGTCTCGAGCGATCGGCCCCGCAACCTCTGAGGCAAGATGAACCATGGTCGCCACGTGCGTGCGGCCCCGGGGCCCTTTCGGCCCCACCGTACGGAGACCTTTCTGAATGACCAGCAGCGGCAAAGTGAGAATCTACGAGCTGTCGAAGGACCTGGGCCTGGACAACAAGGACGTGCTCGATGCCGCCGAGAAGCTCTCCATTGCGGCCAAGAGTCACAGCAGCTCGATCAGTGATGACGAGGCGACCCGCATCCGTTCGCTGATCGGCGTCAACGTTGGCGGCCAGGCTCCGTCGCGGCCCGAACCGGCGGCGCCCACCCCTCCGGCCAAGGCGATCCTGGCGGTGAAGAAGGCCGCCCCGGCTCCCGTGGCCGCTCCCCGGGCCAGCGCTCCGCCGGCCCCAACCGCCCCCGCCGCCCCGGCACCTCCCGCGAGCCGCCCCCCGGCACCGAGGCCCACGGCAGCCGCAACCCCTGCCGCCGCCCCTGCCCGTCCCGAACCACCGGCGGCGCGCCCCAGGCCCCCCGGGACCCCACCCCCAGCCCGGCCGCGTCCGGTGGAAGCCGGCAAGCCCGCCGTCCGTCCGCCCACGATCATGGGCAAACCGGCCGCTGCGTCCCCTGCTGCCGCGGCCAGTCCGCCGGCACCTGGCGGCCCACCGTCCCGCCCGGTGCCCGCAGCTCCGGCCCGGCCCGCCCCGGTCGCCCCACCGGCCAAACCCCTGGCGGCGCCCAAGCCCACCAGCCCTGCTCCGGTGAACCGCACCTCCGCGCCCCCGGTGCGGGTCGGCTCGCCCCAACGCCCACCCGCGCCGGCCCCGGGACGCCCCGCCGCGCCGAGCGGAGCCGGCAGCGCCGCCCCCAGCCGGCCTCCAGCCACCCGTCCCCAGCTCGTCGGCCGACCCCAGCCCGGCCAAGGCGGTGCCACCAGTAGCCGCCCCGCGCCTCCGTCGGCCCGTCCCCAACGTCCCGGCACCCCCGCACCGATCCGACCCGGCAGCGCCGGCTCCAGGGCCGGCGCAACGCCGGGCCGGCCCGGTCCCACCCCACTCGAGCTGGTCGGCAAGCCGATCCGTCGCGACTCGGCCGGTCCCGGAACCACCGCCGCCGGGCGTCCGGCGGCCCCTGGCCGCCCGGGGATTCCGGCCGGCATGCGCAAGCCGATGGCCCCCGGGGAGCTGATGCAGCTCCAGAAACCCACCGGTCGCCCCACGGCCGCGCCACCACGCCGCCCCGACCGGAGCGAGGGCGGCACCGAAACCGGCGGGGAAACCGAGGGCGTGACGCGCCCCACCGCCACCCCGCCGGCGGCCCCCCGTCGCCCCGGTTTCCGCCCGCCAACCCCGGCTGGCGCCCGTGCCCCCGGCGCCCGGCGGCCCGACTGGGACGACAGCGCCAAGCTCGAGGCCCTGCGCAGCCGCACGCCCCAGAAGCAGCGCCAGAAGGTGCACATCATCGGCGAAAACGATGATGCCCTCACCGCCGAAACCGGCGGCTACGCCGGCGAGCAGGAAGCCCTGGTGCTCCAGGCCAGCCTGGCCCGGCCGGCCAAGCCCCGCACCCCCGGCGGCGCCCCGGCCAAGCCCACGGTGGCGGTGCGCAAACGCAAGAAGGAGACCACCCGCCAGCGTCAGCGGCGCCGTGCCATGGAACTGCGGGCCTCCCGCGAAGCCAAGTCCCTGCGCCCCGAGATGCTGATCGTGCCCGAGGGCAACCTCACGGTGCAGGAACTGGCCGACCGCCTCGGGGTGGAGAGCTCCGAGATCATCAAATCCCTGTTCTTCAAGGGGATCAGCGCCACCGTCACCCAGACCCTCGACCTGCACACGATCGAGACGGTGGCTGAGGAGTTCGGCGTTCCCGTGCTCCAGGACGACATCGAGGCCGCGGCCAAGAAGACCGTGGAAATGATCGAGGACAGCGACCTGGCCCACCTGATCCGCCGGCCCCCGGTGGTGACGGTGATGGGTCACGTCGATCACGGCAAGACAAGCCTGCTCGATGCCATCCGCAAGACGCGGGTGGCGGCGGGCGAGGCCGGCGGCATCACCCAGCACATCGGTGCTTATCAGGTGGATGTGCCCCACGGCGACGAAACCCGCAAGATCACCTTCCTTGACACCCCGGGCCACGAAGCGTTCACCGCCATGCGGGCCCGCGGCACCAAGGTCACTGACGTGGCGGTGCTGGTGGTGGCCGCCGATGACGGCGTCCGCCCCCAGACCCTGGAGGCGATCAGCCACGCCCGCGCCGCCGAGGTGCCCATCGTGGTGGCGATCAACAAGATCGACAAGGAAGGGGCCCAGCCCGACCGGGTCAAGCAGGAACTCTCCGGCCTGGATCTGGTGGCGGAGGACTGGGGCGGCACCACCGTGATGGTTCCCGTGAGTGCCATCAAGGGGGAAAACATTGACAAGCTGCTGGAGATGATCCTGCTGGTCACCGAAGTGGAGGACCTGCAGGCCAACCCCGACCGGATGGCCCGGGGCACCGTGATCGAGGCCCACCTCGACAAAGCCAAGGGTCCGGTGGCCACGCTGCTGATCCAGAACGGCACCCTCAAGGCCGGGGACGTGCTGGCGGCGGGTCCGATTCTCGGCAAGGTGCGCGCCATGGTCGACGACACCGGCAAACGGGTGAAGGTGGCCGGCCCGTCCAGCGCCGTGGAGGCCCTCGGCTTCAGCGAGGTGCCCACCGCCGGCGACGAGTTCGAGGTGTACACCGACGAGAAGAGCGCCCGGGCCGTGGTCGGCGACCGGGCCAACGAGGCCCGGGCGACCCGCCTGGCCCAGCAGATGGCCTCGAGGAGGGTGTCCCTGGCCTCGATGTCGGGCCAGGTCAGCGAGGGCGAGCTTAAGGAGCTCAACCTCATCCTCAAGGCCGATGTCCAGGGCAGCGTGGAGGCGATCCTCGGGTCCCTCGAACAGCTGCCCCAGGAGGAGGTTCAGGTGCGGGTGCTGCTGTCGGCCCCAGGCGAGATCACCGAAACGGACGTCGACCTGGCGGCGGCCTCGGGCGCCGTGATCGTGGGCTTCAACACCTCGATGGCCTCCGGCGCCAAGCGTGCCGCCGATGCCACCGGCGTGGATGTGCGCGACTACGACGTCATCTACAAGCTGCTGGAGGACATCCAGATGGCCATGGAGGGTCTGCTGGAACCGGAGCTGGTGGAGGAGAACCTGGGCGAAGCGGAAGTGCGGGCCGTGTTCAGCATCGGCAAGAGCGCCGTCGCCGGTTGCTATGTCACCAATGGCAAACTGCAGCGCAACTGCCGCATCCGCGTGCACCGCGGCAAGGAGCTCGTCTACGAAGGCGATCTCGATTCCCTGCGTCGCAACAAGGACGACGTCAAGGAGGTGGCCACCGGCTTCGAATGCGGCATCGGCTGCGACCGGTTCACCGGCTGGCAGGAGAGGGATCGTGTCGAGGCCTTCAAGCTGGTCACCCAGCGCCGGACCCTCAGCACCTGATCCCGTGACACCCCGCAGCGAGCCCCTGCTCTGGCTCCAGCTGATCGGCTTCGGGGTGTTGCCTCTCGAGGCCCTGCTGTTGCTGCTGGTGCTCGCCGGCAGCGACCCCGGCCCCCTGCCGGGGCTGGAGCGGCTGCTCTGCTGGGCGATCGGCGCCCTGGCACCGGCCCTGCTGCTGGTGCGGCGCCCCGCCGACGTCTGGTCGTTGCTGCTGCTGCAGACCCCTCTGAAAGGCCGTCGGGAGCTGCAGCGCCGGCTCAGCCGACTTCAGGCCACCCCTGTCCTTGGACTGGCCACGGCCGGCGGTGCCGCCCTGGACCTGCCCCTGCTGTGGTGGATCGACCGCCAGGCGGCCGTGGCCTCCCCTTTTTCCCCCTTCAGCACCTGTCCGCGCCTGGTGGCCCTGCTGCTGGCGGCCCTGCTGCTGGCGGTGATGCTGTGGCAGTGGCAACAGCTCCTCCAGTCCGTCTGGCTGCTCAGCCGCAAGCCAGAGACGGTGGCCAAGACCGCGCCGCTCAGCCTGGCGGAACTGGAGCAGCAACGCCTCTGCCTGGGACTGCCGCTGTTGCTGCCGGAGCCCCTGAAACTGCCGGAGCCTTCAGCCGTCGTCCCGGTTGCGGTCGAACCACAGCAGCGCACCGAAGAGACTGAGGGCGCCGACCTGGATCAGCAGGTCCCCTGAGGCCACCTCTGAGCCCGAGGACGCCCTCAGGGCCATCGTGGCCAGACCAAGGCCGGCGGAGGCCACCAGGGCGAACCACAGCGCCCGCCGCAGTCCCCGCCAGGGGGTCCTGGCCTCGGCCAGCAGGCGCCGGCGCAACTCCGGATCCAGGGATCTCTTCGGGTCGGATCCCATGGAATGGTGTGCAGGGGGTGGCGATCCGACGAATGCTAATTTCTTGGCCGATGCCGGTGTAGCTCAGGGGTAGAGCAACTGATTCGTAATCAGTAGGTCGTCGGTTCAAATCCGATCACCGGCTTCTCTGCTCACCCCTCCAGGACCCAGTCCGAGGCGGCATCCGTTGCGTTTCCGTCCGGCCTCCTCGGTGGCGATACTCGGGCCATGGATGATCTCAGGACGCGCCACGAGCAACTGCTGGAGAGCCACCACGGGGCTCTGAGGGAGGCCGCCGGGCGGCTGCTGGGGGAGTCGACCTGGTCGCTGGCGACGACGGCCTTGCTGCTGACAACGACGGGCCCGGACCGCAGCCGGTTGGTGGCGGTGGGGGACCTGGGGCGCTGGATTGACCACCTGGGTCCGGATCTGGATGCCTTCGTGAGGCTGCGGCGCCAGGGGATCGCAACCGAAGCGGCCTACGCGCAATGCCACGCACTTGAGGGAGACAGCTTCCTGAGAGCCTGGGGCGCCCTTGAAGGGAGGCATCCCCTGGTGAGCCACGACGATCTCAACGGCTTCGCCGTACTGTCCCAGCAGGGATTCAGCAGAACACCCCGCAACCTGCTGGTGGTCGTGAACTGGGGGGACCAGGTGACGGCGTTCCTGGTGGCCTGTGATCGTCGGCAGCGGGACAGCCCCCATCCCCCGGCATGACCTGTCGCCATGACGACAGGTCTGCGGAGTCCGTCAGCTCACTCGTCGTCTTCGGTGGATCCTGCAGGAATCAGGCGGATCTGTTTGCGGCCCAGTTTGATCTCGAATTCATCGCCGGGCTGCAGATCGAGCATGGCGGTGTAGGCCTTGCCGACCAGAAGATTGCCGTTGCCCTGGACGGTGGCCACATAGCTGAGCTTGCGGCCACCTTTGGAGCCACCCTTGCCGCCGCCTTCCCCAAGGCTGACGCCCTTGGCTTCCAGCAGGGCCTCATAAAAGGCCGTGAAATTCAGGCGTTCGGCGCCATCCTTCTTGGTGCTGACGTAGCCGCAACCACGCACCAGATCAGATTTCGAGACATCGCCCAACTCCTTGACCCTGGCCAGGAGATCAGATCCGGTGAGCATTGGGACCAAAAAAAAACCTTACAAGACTGACTATAAAGGTTTATCGGCCTCACGTCATTAGGCGAAATGCCGATACACGCCAAGGACGAACTCGCTGCTGATGCGTCTGCCGCTGAGCAGGCGTCACGGCACGGCGTTGGGCTGGGCTCAGCACAACGCAACGGGCCACGCCACCTTGACCACGTCGAAACCGTCGCCACCCAGTCGATTGAGTTCGCCGGCGGCGCGCAGGGCCGCCTCCTGGGTATGGAACAGATAGGCCGCCATCGGATCGCTCACCTGGCCCAGACCCTGGTCATCGGGACGGATCGAGACGAAGGAGCCATCGGAAAGGCGCTGCAGCACATAGCGCTTTGCCTGGGTGCACTCCGGCGGATGGGCCGGATCGATTTCGGGTGCCCAGACAGGCATCACAACCCCCATGAATGGCTCTTCTGAGCTACTCCAGAGAAGCGACCACCCGCGAGGCGGCGCCACATGTCGTTGCAGGCGACGGACGCCAGCTGATCAGGTCTCGTTGCCGCCGAAGTCATCGTCGTAACCCTGGTAGGGCTCAAACTCACTCCAGCCCGGACTGGCGTTCTGGAGAAGTCCGTAGCGGGCGTCGACATCATTCATCAGGGTGTTGCCGGTAGGCACGGTGTCGCAGGTGATGGAGCCATCGGCAGCGGTGACGCAATTCTCGAACTGCACATTCGCCCATCCCTGTCCGGCCCCACCCAGCAGCGAAAGCAACAGGACGCCCGTCGTCGCAAGGGCGCGGAGGAGTGCTGGGGACATCCGGGAGGCCTCGCGGGGTTGCTGTTCGTTCGCCATCACCGGGGAGCATCTGCTGGGATGATGGCACCGCTCCAACCCATGCACCCATGTACACCGACTGGACCGCCGTGATCCTGCTGCTGCTCACGGCGGCGCCGCTGGCGGCGGTGGTGGCCACCACCGCCTTCTTCATCTGGCGGCGGAAGCGGACCTTGCCTTGATGATCCGGAAGAACAGTTCATCCCCCCCGCTGGCGCGGGAGTGGCCCTGGCCCAGGCAATCCAGGCAGGTGCGGTAACGCTGATCATCGATCCTCAGCAGTCCACTGCCGCCGCACTGGGGACATCGGCAGGGCACAAGGGGATGGCTCCTCGAATCGGCGGAGGGAACCTGGAGGGACATGGCCGGTTGGCGAGGGATTGTTCTGATCTCCTCACTGTGGACGACCCAGACCCCTTGAATCCCGAAACTTTCCTTAAACCTTTTTCCCCTCGGCCCGCTCCGGGTGCATGCAGGTGTCCAGAGCCTGAGGCGACAGGCTGGCCGCCAGCTCCTCGGCACTGAGACGGCTGCCCGCTGGCACCAATCCCAGGCTGGCCGCCAGCTCACCGATCACCGCCGGGGCCTCCAGGCCGCGACGGCGCAGACCGGCCAACCCCTCAGCCCCCTCCCGCTTGCTCAGCCGATCGCCCCTGGCGTCCCGCCAGAGGGGCACATGGGCATAGGCCGGCGCAGGGAAGCCGAGGGCGGCCATGACCGCCACCTGGGCCCCGGTGGAAGGCCAGAGATCATCCCCGCGCACAACGACGCTGATCCCCATCAGCAACTCGTCGATGGCGGTGGCCAGGTGGTAGGCCACCACGCCATCGGCCCGCCGCAGCACCACGTCCCCCACCGCGGCGGGGCCGTCCTGGTGGCCGCAGGCACCGCCGCGCTCCTGCCAGCGCAGGACGCCCGGCTCCAGGCGCAGGCGCCAGCTGGGCAGGCGACCGTCCTGGGGCCCCCACAAGGGCGGCCGATCCCGGCAGTACCCCGGATAGACCGCCAAGGCCCCATGGGGCGCCGAGACATCGGCCAGCAGCCTCCGGCTGCAGCGACAGGGATAGAGATGGCCAGCCAGGCGCAGGGCCGAAAGAACAGTGGCGTAAAGGCCGCGATGGCTGCTCTGACGCACCACCGGACCGTCCCAGTGGAGGCCGAGCCAGCGGAGGTCGTCGAGGATCGCGGCCTCGGCACCCGGCCGGTTGCGGGGGGCGTCGAGATCGTCGATGCGGAGCAGCCATTCCCCACCCCTGAGCCGGGCGTCAAGCCAGCTGAGCAGGGCGGTGCGGAGATTGCCCCGGTGCAGCGGGCCGGTGGGGGAGGGGGCAAAGCGGGTCCGGTAACCCTGGCCTCGTCGCCCCACACCCTGGGCGAGCTGGGCCTGGAGATGGAGGGGAAGCCGCAGCGCCGGGGCCGGAGCCCCGGCGGCCGCTGGCATGGCGAAACGGCTCCTGGTGCGGATCAGCCCTGAACCTTGTCCTTGAACAGCTTGCCGGCGGTGAAGGCGGGCACGCGTTTGGCGGGGATCTTGATCTTCTCGCCGGTCTTGGGATTCAGACCCTGGCGGGCGGAACGCTCCCGGGGCTCGAAGGAGCCGAAACCGAGGATGGACACCTTCTTGCCCTCGACCACCGAGTCCACGATGGTTTCGATGGCGGCATCGACCACGAGGGAGACGTCGGTCTTGGTGAGCTCCGTGCGGGCAGCCACGATGTTGACGAGATCAGCTTTGTTCATGGTTCTGGGTAAGCCTCCGGATTAGGTGGCGATGGCGGGGTTCGGGACGTCGAGTGATGGAGGCGAATCGGAAGTCCCCGACCGCCCGATGCGCTCAGCGCGCCAATCGTATGGGTCCTGCGGCGGGGCCGCAACCAGAAAAGTCCACTCATGACAGCGGTTTGGGGGCCATGGCCCCGCCGGGGGGCTCAAGGGTCAGGGCCTCCAGATCAAGGTCGTACAGCAGGAAGGCGCCCTGTTCCACCAGCTTCGGGCCCCTCAGGGCCCCCAGCCCGGCGCCGCTGGCGATCCAGTCGGGGGACCCGGCCGGCAGCCACTGGCGCAGGCGTTCCACGCTCCGGAGCTGGCGTCCCCAGTGAAAGGTGCCGCGCAGCCGCAGGGGAGCCACGCGGGCCGGCGCCACCGGAACCAGCAGTCGGCCGCAGAACAGCCCGTCCGGGCCCGCGCCACCCAGCGGGGACACATGCACGACACAGGCCCCTGGGGAAGGGCCCGGCGTCCAGAGCAAACGCACATCCGGGCCGAGCTGGTGCTCGCTGACGAAGGTGTGCAGCGGATCCACACCGGGCAGCAGATAGGCCTCCTGCTCCTGCACCAGGACCGGCCACCCCAGGGCCTGCTGCAGGCGTCGGCAGCGGCCGTGGCCATCGCGTCCCGTGAGCAGGATCCACTGCTGGGTCTCGCCACTCCCGCCCGACCGATGGCGGGGGCGACCCGCCAGGAACTGCAGGTTGGCCCGGGTGAAGGCGGGGCAGTCGATGAGCAGGTCGGCGCCGGCCGCCTCCAGCAGCCAGGCGCTGCCCCCCTGGCTCTCCCGGCTGGGCGCGAACAGCCACAGCCCCGGCGCCACCAGCTGGGGCGGTCGGCCCTCCTCGGGCGGCAGCAGGGAAGCTTCAGCACTGGCCATGGCCCCATTGAACCCCCGGCGGCAGCTTCCGGAGGCCCGACGTACCCTTGGGGGCAATCCAGGCCAGTGATTTGTCGGCGACCCGGATCGGACATCCCTGGCCACTGGGGGCCTCCGTCACCCGCCGGGGCGTCAATTTCTCCGTGGTGGCCCCGTTGGCCACGCGCATTGAGCTGCTGATCTTCGCCGACGGCGAGGCCCGCGAACCCCTGGAGGTGATTGAGCTCGACCCCTGCCACCGCTCAGGTGAGCACTGGCATGTGGAGGTCGAGGGTCTGGGCCTGGGCTGCTGTTACGGCTACCGCGTCTTCGGCCCGATCCAACCCGGCAGCCATGGCTTCAATCCCTCCAAGGTGCTGCTCGACCCCTGCGCCAGGGCTGTCACCGGCTGGGAGGGCTACCAGCGGGGCGCCGCCGTCGGCGCCGTCCCCAACGCCTCCGCCTGCCTCAAGGGGGTGGTCACCGAGCGGGACCGCTTCGACTTCGACGCCGCCCCCCGGCCGCGCCATCCGTGGCAGAAGAGCATCATTTATGAGTTGCACGTGGGCGGCTTCACCCGGGGCAACGGCTGCCCGGTGCCAGCCGAACGGCAGGGGACCCTGCTGGGGTTGATCGACACCCTGCCCTACCTCCAGGAGATGGGGGTGACGGCCATCGAGCTGCTGCCGGTGATGGCTTTCGATCCCCAGGACGCCCCCAATGGGCGCTTCAACCACTGGGGTTACAGCCCCGTGAGCTGGATGGCCCCCCACCCGGCCTACCTGGTGGACAGCGACCCGTTGCAGGGACGGCATGAGGTGCGCCAACTGGTGACCGCCTGCCATCAGGCGGGCCTGGAGGTGATTCTGGATGTGGTCTACAACCACACCAGCGAAGGCAACCAGCAGGGCCCCACCCTCAGCTGGCGGGGGTTCGGCGACGCCCTCTACTACCACCAGACCGCCAAGGGCGATTACCTCGACGTCAGCGGCTGCGGCAACACCATCGCCGCCAACCGCCCCCTGGTGCGGCGCCTGATCCTGGAATCCCTGCGCTGCTGGAGTACGGAACTGGGCATCGACGGCTTCCGCTTCGACCTGGGCATCGCCCTGACCCGGGGCGAGGCGCTGGCTCCCCTCGATGCGCCCCCGCTGTTCGAGGAGATGGAGGCGGATCCTGACCTCAGCGATCTGAAGGTGGTCAGCGAGCCCTGGGACTGCGGCGGCCTCTACCGGCTCGCCGACTTCCCCGCCCGGCGGGTGGCCAGCTGGAACGGCCGCTTCCGCGACGATGTGCGCCGCTTCTGGAAGGGGGACGACCGCAGCACCTGGACCCTGAGCCAGCGCCTGTCCGGCAACCCTGACCTGTTCAACGGTCAGCCGTCGCCGGTGGGGCGCACGATCAATTTCCTCACGGCCCACGACGGTTTCACCCTGGCCGACCTGGTCAGTTTCGACCGCAAGCACAACCTGGCCAACGGCGAGAACGACCGCGACGGGGACAACCACAACAACAGCTGGAACCACGGCGTGGAAGGGCCCTGTAGCGACCCGGAGGTGCAGAGCCTGCGCGACAGGCAGCTGCGCAACCTGCTGGCCTCCCTGCTGCTGGCTCCCGGGGTGCCCATGCTGCTGATGGGCGATGAGGTGCGCCGCAGCCAGGGGGGCAACAACAACACCTGGTGCCAGAACAACCCCCTGGGCTGGATGCACTGGCAGCCGGACGCGGGCGACCTGGACCTGCGCCGGTTCCTGAGGCGCCTGATCCAGCTGCGTCAGCGGCTGGCCCCCCTGCTGAATCAGGAGCTGCCCCCCACCCCCAGCGGGCAGGTCAGGGGCGCTGGCAACCTGCCCCTCTGGCGGGAGTGGCACGGACTCGAACTGGGCAAGCCTGACTGGGCCAGCTGGTCCCACTGCCTGGCCTGGAGCCTCCACGACGCCAGCCTCGGGCCCCTGATCTGGTGCGGGATGAACGCCTACTACCAGCCGATGCAGTTCGCCCTGCCGCCCCAACCGGCCGGCTGGCGGCGGGTCATCGACACGGCCATCCCCGGCGACCACGACCTGCCCGCGACACCCGAACCCTGGCTGCCGGCCACGGCCCCCCTGGAGAGCCGCAGCCTGATGCTGCTGGTGGCCACGCCCCTGCTGGAGGACACGCTCCTGGCTTCAACCCCGAGGGCCAGGACCTCCCAGGCCAAGGCCGCCGGGGGGAAGAAGAAAGCGGGCGGCGGGAATCGAACCCGCATCATCAGCTTGGAAGGCTGAGGTTTTACCACTAAACTACGCCCGCAGCAGTACAGAAGTACTGGAGCTGGTTCGCCGGAACCGGCTGCAGCATTATGACCTGCACCGGCCTGCCAAGACCGGCTCACCGACACCGGACGACCCCCACAGGAGCGCCTTCAGGTTTGACCTCCCCCACGCCGTCCACCCCGCCGCCGACAGCGCCGGACTCGCCAGCGTGTGTGGTGGACACGGCGGACCTGCCAGCCGGTGAACGCCGCCGGGTGCTGCTTGCCTACGGCATGGGGGATGCCGGCACCGGAATGGCCGCCTCCCTGATCGGCTTTTATCTGTTCATCTTCTATACCTCAGCGGCCGGTCTGCCGGCCTGGATGGCCGGCCTGGTGCTGATGGTGTCCCGGCTCTGGGATGCCATCAACGACCCGATCGTGGGCTGGCTGAGCGACAAGACGCGCGGCTCCTGGGGCCCCCGGCTGCCCTGGATCCTCGGCAGTGCCGTGCCCCTCGGCTTCGCCATGGCCCTGATGTGGTGGCTGCCGCCGGGGGGGCTCTGGGTCCGGTTCGCCATCTTCGTGGCCATCTCGATGGTGGCCAACAGCCTCTACACCTGCGTCAACCTTCCCTATTCGGCCCTGGCCGCCGAACTCACCACCAGCGTCAACCTGCGCACCCGCCTCAACAGCGCCCGCTTCACCGGATCGATCATCGCCGGCCTGGTGGGCATCGTGCTGGGGGGAGTGCTGCTGAAGGATCTCCAGAACCCCGCCAGCTACCTGCAGGTGGGGATCATCTCGGGGGTGCTAATCACCTGTTCCACCCTGCTGTGTGGCTGGGGCATCGCCCCGGCGGCGCGAAACTGCCAACGGCCCACGAGCCAGCGGGGAACGACACGGCGGCTCCTGGCCCGGGTCGGCAGCAATGGACGCTTCCAGATGGTGCTGGGGTTGTACCTGCTGCTCTGGTGCGCCCTCCAGATCATGCAGACGGCGGCGCTGATCTTTCTGCCGGTGGTGATGCGGCTGCCGGATGGCTGGAGCAACTGGATCCTGCTGCCCTTCCAGGTCAGCACCCTGATCGGGCTCCAGCTCTGGACCGCCGTCGCCCGGCAGCGCGGTCGCCTCACGGCCCTGTACTGGGGCGCCGCCCTCTGGATCGCCGCCTGCCTGATGGCCATGCTGCTGGTGCCCCTTGATGCCGCCATCGGTCCCACCGCCTCGTCTGGAAACCTGCTGCGGCTCTGTGCCCTGGTGGTCACCATCCTGATCGTGGGCCTAGGGGCTTCCACCGCCTACCTGATCCCCTGGGCCCTGCTGCCGGATGCCATCGATGCCGATCCGGAGAAGCCCGCCGGCCTGTACAGCGCCTGGATGGTGTTCACCCAGAAGATCTGCATCAGCCTGGCCCTGTTCTTCTTCGGCAATCTGATGAGCCTCAGCGGCTACCAGGCAGCCCGGGGCATCGTGCAACCCGACACCGCCCTGCTGGCGATCCGGATGTGCATGGGCCTGATCCCGGCGCTGCTGGTGGTGCTGGGCCTGGTGGTGATGCGCCGCTGGCCGGATCGGGGTCCCCACCCGGAGGCCCTGCCCGCCTCCGTGCCATGAAGGCGCCGCGCTGGCTGCAGCGACTGGGCTCCAGCCTGATGATCGGCGGCCAGGCCGTCAGCGCCATCGCCCGCGGCCGCATCGGCATGGTCGATCTGGTCCAGGAACTGCTGGAGGCCGGGCCAGGCAGCTTCCTGATCGTGCTGATCACGGCCCTGGCGGCCGGCACGGTGTTCAACATCCAGGTGGCGGCGGAACTCTCCAAGCAGGGGGCCAGCTCGGCCGTCGGGGGCCTGCTGGCCCTGGGCCTCTCGCGGGAGATCGCGCCATTGCTCACCGCCACCCTGCTCACCGGCAAGGTGGCCACGGCCTATGCCGCCCAGCTGGGCACCATGAAGGTCACCGAGCAGATCGACGCCATCACGATGCTGCGCACCGACCCGGTGCAATATCTGGTGGTGCCAAGGGTTCTGGCCATGGTGGTGATGGCGCCGGTGCAGTGCCTGCTGTTTTTCTGGATGGCCATCTGGTCAGGCCAGGTGAGCAGCACGCTGCTGTACAGCATTCCGCCCACCGTCTTCTGGAACTCGGTGCGGGTCTGGATGGAGCCCGACGACCTGCCCTCGATGCTGCTCAAGGCCCTGGTGTTTGGCCTGATGATCGCCGTCATCGCCTGCGGCTGGGGTCTCACCACCCGCGGGGGGCCCAAGGAGGTGGGCACCAGCACCACCGGCGCCGTGGTCATGATTCTCGTCAGCGTCGCCCTGGTGGACGTGCTGCTCACCCAATTGCTCTTCGGCCAGTGACCACCGCCCCCGCCTCACCGCCAACCGCCCCGGCCGACGAGGTGGTGCTCAGCCCCCGCTTCTGGGTGCCGCTCGGCGTGCTGCTGCTCGCGGTCGCCTGCCTGGGGCTGCGCCCCCTCTGGGGTGGGGCTGTCTGGCTGGCCCTGGGGACGGCCGTGATGGGGCTGTTCCTGCTGCTGCAGACGGCCCTGCTGCGATTGCGCTTCACGCCGGAGGCCCTGCTGGTGGCCCGCCGCGACACCGTGATCCGCCGCTTTCCCTACGACGCCTGGATCGGCTGGCGGGTCTGGTGGCCGGCCCTGCCGGTGCTGTTCTATTTCCGGGAGGAGAACAGCCTCCACCTGTTGCCGATGCTGTTCGATGCCAGGGCCCTGCGGGAGCAGCTGGAGCACCGCCTGCCGCCCCCCACCGCCGCTCCCCGCAACCCCGCCTGAGTCCCCCGCTGCCTTGCTTCCCCTCCTGCCATGAGCGACCGCCCCGAACCGCCCGCCACCGAGCCCGCCGAAACCACGCCCCGGAACACCGACAGCGGTGATGGCGGGCTGCTCGACCTGGCCCTGACGGAACTGCGGCAACGCCGCGACGAACTCCTGGGGGAGATTGCCCAGCTGGAGGCCCGCCGGGAGCAGATCAACCAGGAGATCGCCGGCAGCTTCGCCGGCCAGTCGGATGCCATCGCCCGGCGGCTCAAGGGGTTCCAGGAGTACCTGGTGGGGGCCCTGCAGGATCTGGCCGCCGCGGCCGAGCAGATGGAGCTGGTGGTCCAGCCGCTGGTGGTCCAGCCCTCCCCCCTCGATCAGGCCACGAGCAGCCTGGAGGCCGGCGCCGCCCGGGAGCCCGCCGTGGCCCCCGCCGCCGCCGGCCTGTTCAGCGACGACGCGGACCTGATCCGGGAACGGTTGGAGCAGTTCGGCGGCCAGCCCGATTTCTATGCCGATCCCTGGAAACTGCGCCGCACCCTCGAGGCGTCGGCCGCCACCAGGTTGGAGGACTGGTTCCTGTCCCAGGGGGGGCGGGGCGCCCAGGCCAGTGGCGGCAGCCGCAGCCGCAACGCCCTGGCGGCGGCGGCGGCGGTCGCGATCCTCGGGGAGCTTTACGGCGAGCGCTTCCAGACCCTGGTGCTGGCCAGCCAGCCGGAGCGGCTGGGGGAATGGCGCCGGGGACTGCAGGACTGCCTGGGGCTGAGCCGCGACGACTTCGGCCCCGCCAGCGGCATCGTGCTGTTCGAGCGACCCGATGCCCTGATCGAGCGGGCCGACAGGCTTGAGGAGCGGGGCGAGCTGCCCTTCATCGTCATCGATGCGGCCGAGCAGGTGATCGAGATTCCAGTCCTGCAGTTCCCCCTGTGGCTGGCCTTCGCGGCCGGTCCCGGTGAGATCGACGCCGAAGCCGATCTCTACTGACTCACCCGATCCCTTCTCCCATGGCCTTCCTTCCCGATCTGCTGCTGCTGCCGGCGGGCTACCTGCTGGGCTCGATTCCCTTCGGCTGGCTGGCGGGCCGCTGGCTCGCCGGCATCGACATGCGCCAGGAGGGCTCCGGCTCCACCGGTGCCACCAACGTGCTGCGGGTGCTGGGCAAGGGTCCGGCGCTGGCGGTGTTCCTGCTCGACGTGCTCAAGGGAACGGCCGCCGTGCTGCTGGCCAAGGCGGTGCTGCAACCCCTCGGCGCGTTCAGCACCGCCAGCGACTGGGGGGTGGTGGCGGCGGGCCTGGCGGCCCTGGCGGGCCACATCTGGCCGGTGTGGCTGGGCTGGAAAGGCGGCAAGGCGGTGGCCACCGGCCTGGGCATGCTGCTGGGCCTGACCTGGCCCGTGGGACTGGCCTGCTTCGGCCTTTTTCTCACCACCTTGAGCCTCAGCCGGATCGTGTCGCTCTCCAGCGTGGTGGCGGCCCTGTCCCTGCCGTTGCTGATGCTGGGCTCCTTCGGCGACTCCGGCCTGCGGCCGGCCTACCTGAGCCTGGCCCTGCTGACCACGGCGTTGGTGCTCTGGCGGCACCGCAGCAACCTGCAGCGGCTGATGGCCGGCACCGAACCGAGACTGGGGGCCGGTCGCAGCTGAGGGGAATCGGTCGCTGCGGCGCCCTGAAAGGACTCAGGCCAGCTGCCGGCTGCGTTCCGCCGCAGCCAGCACCGCTTCGATCAGGGCCGAACGCAGGCCAGCACGCTCCAGTTCCCGCAGGCCGGCGGCCGTGGTGCCGGCGGGGCTGGTCACCATGTCCTTGAGCTCACCGGGGTGCAGCCCCTGGCCCTGCAGCAGGGCCGCCGTGCCCGCCATCGTGCGGTGGGCCAGGTGGCTGGCGAGGGGCCGGGGCAGGCCCGCCGCCACCGCCCCATCGGCCATGGATTCGGCCACCAGGGCCAGGAAGGCGGGGCCGGAGGAGGTGAGGGCCAGGAAGGGGTCGAGCTGGGACTCGGGCAGCTCGAGCACCTCCCCCACCTGGGCGAACAGCTGGCGCACCTCCTCGCGCCGGGCCTCACCGACCCCCTCACCCCAGCTCAGACCCGTGAGACCAGACCGCACCAGGGCCGGGGTGTTGGGGACGGCCCGTACGCAGGCCCGACCCGGGAACAGGGCCTGAAGCCGCCGCAGAGGCACCCCCGCCAGCACCGAGATCAGCAGGGACTCCTGGCCGGGTGCGGCCGCTGCAGGGGCCACCGCTTCAATCTGCTGGGGCTTGACCGCCAGCAGCACCACCGGAGCCGACCAGGCCTGGGCCGCGTCGGTGGAGACCTGAACACCGAGTTCGCCTGCCAACTTCAGGGCGGAGGCCTCCGTGGCCACCGCCGCCCGCACATTGGAGCGCTCCACAAGACCGCTGTCCAGCAGGGGCAGGAGCAGGGCCCGGGCCATGCGGCCCAGACCCACCACCCCGAAGGGCTCAGACCATGGCATCCGAACGGCCCCAGGCGGGGCTGGGGGCGGCCTCCTGCTGGTCGTCGACCGGGCCGGTGCGACCGGAAACCACGGTGGGGGAGGCGGCGTCCTCACCACCGGCGGTGGTGACCGTGACGCAGCTGGGGGCGAACAGGAAGATGCTTTCGCCCACCCGCTCCTGGTGGCCGTCGATGGCGAAGGTGCCACCGGCCACGAAATCAACGGCGCGCTGTGCCTGATCCGGCTCCATCATCGTGAGATTGAGGATGACGGTCTTGCGCTCCCTCAGGGCCTGAATCGCCCGGGGCATTTCATCGAAGCTGCGCGGTTCCATCAGGCACACCTCGGCCACGGCACTGGTGATCCCAGGCATGCCGATGACGTTGGTTCCGGCAAAGGGATCGTCGGTGGAGAAATCCGTGCTCAGAGCCAACGCTCCGGGATTTCTGCTGGCCGTGGAAGCGGCGCTGGTGCTGGTGGTGGTGTCACCGGGGTCGTAGTCGAGTTCGTCGTCGAAGTCGCCATCGAGATAGTCGTCACCGGAGACGACGGCACGCAGGCGGGAGAACAACGACACGGAGTCGACCTCGGGAAGGATGCTTGGCCTTGAATAGCGTCCCACATCCGCGCCGGCAAGATCCGAACGTCCTTTCATGGCTGGATTGGGCGACTTCCGAACAGAACACTGCCGAGGCGCACCCAGGTGGTGCCGGCCGTCACGGCCTCGCGCCAGTCGCCGCTCATCCCCATCGAGCAGTCGTGGAGCCCCAGCCCATCGGCCAGAGCGCGGCACTCCCGGAACAGGGCCAGCCGGGCCTCAGGCGTGAGTCCCAACGGGGCGATGGTCATCAGGCCAAGACAGCGCAGGGGCTGCAGGTGCTCCAGCTCGGCCCCCAGGGCGCGCACCTCGGCGGGGTCGAAACCGGTCTTGGTCGGGTCGGGGCGGAACTTCACCTGCAGCAGGATCCCCGGGGCCAACCCTTCCTCGGCGGCGATCCGCTGCAGCCGCAACACCAGCTCCAGGCTGTCGACGGAATGGATCGTGCCGAAGCGGCGCAGCACGGCGCGGGCCTTGTTGGCCTGCAGACGGCCGATGAAATGCCAGTCGAGATCAGGCAGGTCGGCCAGGGCCTCCTGCTTGGCGATGGCCTCCTGCAACCGGCTCTCCCCGAAGCTCCGCTGGCCCAGGGCCGCCGCCTGACGCACCAGATCGGCGGGATGGCCCTTGGACACCGCCAGCAGCCGGGTGGTGGCAGGCAACGCCGCCTGGAAGGCCAGAAGCCTCTGCTCCAGGCTGGAGTCCCCCCTATCGGCCGCCTCCGGCGACGCCTCCGCCATCAGATGAAGGTCTGGTCGAAGAGCTGGCGCCAGCGGGCCTGGGCTTCGGGACCCTCCCGGCGGCAGCGGGCCAGGTTCTGCTCGGCGAAGTGGCGGGCGTCCATCAGGGGGATCACCTCGAAATGGGCTCCCCGCTCCTGGAGGGTCACCAGGAAGAAGATGCGCTGGGCGTAGAGGGTGGCGTAGAGATCGCGGCTCTCGGCCACCGGCGCTACCCGATAGAGCATCCCGAAGGTCGGGTGGTTCAGATAGCGCTCCGTGCTCACGTCTCCCTGCTGGCTGGGGCCATTAAAGGGCACCGACTTTCCAGCGCAGCGCCAGCAGCACCGCCAGGGCCAGCACCGCCGCCAGGCTGGCGCCGGTGGGGGTGGCCGCCGGCTGGTGCAGGCGGTCGGGGGGGAGCCACAGCCCGCCGCGTGCCATCAACGCTTCGGCCCCCTGCTCGGAGCGGAGCAGGACGTTGGCCAGCAGCCGCTCCCCCACGGCCAGCACCAGTCCCAGGCTGGCCTTCCAGCCGAGCCGGCGCAGGCTCACCGCCCGGGTGGCGATCGAGCGCAGCAGGTTCTGCAGCTCCTCCTGCACCAGGGGCAGAAAGCGCAGGGACAACAGCAGGGTGAAGCCCAGGCGCTCCACGGGCCAGCCCAGCGCCTTGAGGGGAGCCAACCACCAGGCGATGGTCCAGACCAGCTCCTCGGGCGGGGTGGACAGCAGCAGCAGATTGGCGCTGTGGATGACGGTGAACAGCAGGGTGGCGCCGTTGATGCCCAGTTCGGCGGAGCGACGGGTCACCACCAGGGGGCCCAGCTCGAGCGGCCCCGCCATCACGGGGCCCCAGCGCACCAGCTCCCAGGACAGGCCGGCCCGCGACGGGGGTGGGGCACCGGCAGATCCGGGAACCAGCCGCAGCTCACCGGGGGGCCGCTGGAGGCTGGCCGGCGCCCCCCCGGCGGCCGGCAACAGGGCACTCAGCAGCCCCACCAGCAGGGCCAGGGCGATCAGCAGCGGCAGGCTCTGCCGCCAGAGGCGCCAGGGAAGGCCGCTGACGGCGGTGATCAGCAACAACAGACCCACCAGCCCGAGACGCCAGAGAGGACCGGCCAGGATCGGCGTCACCAGGAACGCCACCGTCCAGACCAGCTTCACCCGCGGATCGAGCCGCTTCAGCCAGCTGCCGCCACCCTCGCGGCCGGATTCACCATCATCGACGTACTGCCCGATCGGCAGTTGCCGCAACCAGTCCATTCAGGCCAGGCCCCCCAGCATCGACGTCAGCCGCCCCTGCTCTGCTGGCGGGCCTGCTCCTTCTCAGCATCGCGCTGCTGCTTGCCGCGCCAGAACAGACGCACCGGCGATCCCTCAAAGCCCAGGGCCTCGCGGATCTGGCGCTCGACGTAGCGGCGGTAGGTGTCGCCGAAGAGCTTGGGGTCGTTGACGAACAGGGTGAAGCTGGGGGGGCGGGTCGCCACCTGGGTGCCGTAGTAGAGCCGGCCCTGGCGGCCGCCGCGGGTGGTGGGCGGCGAACGCCAGCGCAGGGCTTCCTGCAGCACTTCGTTCACCACCGAGGTGCTCACCCGGCGGCGGTGCTGCTCCACGGCCACCGCGGCGATGGCGAAGATGCTCTCCACCCGCTGGCCGGTGAGGGCGGAGGTGAACAGCATCGGCGCCCAGTCGAGGAAGTAGAGCTTGGCGCGCAGCTCCTTCTCCATGGCGCTCATGGTGTGGCTGTCCTTCTCGATCAGGTCCCACTTGTTGACAACCACGGCACAGGCGCGGCCGTCCTCTTCGATGCGGCCCGCCAGGCGCTGGTCCTGCTCGGTGACCCCGTCGAGGGCATCGATCACGAGCACACAGACATCGCTGCGCTCGATCGCCTTGAAGCTGCGGGTGATGCCGAAGTACTCCGGGCCGTAATCGACGCTGCGGCGGCGCCGGATGCCGGCCGTGTCGAGCAGCTTCCAGGTGAGCCCCTCCCGCTCGAGGGTGGTGTCGATGGTGTCACGGGTGGTGCCGCGGATCGGGCTGACGATGGCCCGGTTCTCACCGCAGATGGCATTCAGCAGGCTCGACTTGCCGACATTGGGGCGGCCGATGATCGCCAGCTGGATCGGCTCGGCCTCATCGGTCTCGGTGGTGGCCGGCAGGAAGCTGATCACCCGGTCGAGCAGGTCGCCGGTGCCGGCGCCGTGGATGGCGGAGATCGGGTGGGGTTCGCCCAGGCCCAGGCCCCAGAAGTCGGCCGCCATGGCCAGGCCCTGGTCGGGGGACTCGCACTTGTTCACCCCCAGTAGCACCGGCACCGACTGGCTCCGCAGCCACTCGGCGATGGATTCATCGGCGGCGGTGACCCCCTGCTGGCCATCCACGATCACCACGGCCACCGACGCCTCGGCCAGGGCCAGGTTGGCCTGCTCCCGGATCTCAGGCAGAAATTCGCTGTCGTCATCGAACACCAGTCCGCCGGTGTCCACCACCCGGAAGATGCGGTCGCCCCAGAAGCCCTCCTGGTAGGTGCGATCCCGGGTCACCCCGGGCTGGTCGTGAACGATGGCCTCACGGCTGCCGCAGAGCCTGTTGACCAGGGTGGACTTGCCCACGTTGGGGCGGCCGATCACGGCGACGACGGGGAGCGCCAATCTGACTTATTCCTTACGACGGATGCGTTACATAGACCCTACAGAGGGACCGCCGAATCAACCCACCGGCAGATCCCCAGGGTGGCCGGCCACCGGGTCGCTGGGCGGATCCAGCAGCGGCGGCAGCGGACCTTCCTCGCTGAGAGGTTCGCCCCGCTCAGCCAGGTGGGCCAGCAGCCAATTCACCGCCGTGGCCCGCCGGGTGCGGCGGGGATAGAGCCCGCCGATGCGATAGCCGGCGAAGCCCAGCTGCTGCTTGAGCAGCTGTTTGTGCTCGGAGGGAATCGAGCGGGTGAGCCGCACGCTCGCCGGTCGCTCGGCGATCAGCTCCGGAGCCTGGGGAAAGGCCTCGGCCCAGGCGGGGGGGGTGTCGGGTCCGGCCTGCCAGGGTTGGCCATCAGCATCGGGGTGGCCATCGGCATCGGGTCGGTAGCCCAGCCGCGGCCAGATGAGCCGGCACACGAAGCGATCGCTGGTGCGGTCGGCCAGCACCGCTTCCAGAAGGGCGCGGCTGAGGGGAAACGGCGCCAGGGCGGCATCAGGGGCGGGGGCGGCGGCAGCGTCCAAAGCGGCGCAGGGCATCCGAGACTGATCCCAGCATGCCCACTCCCACCGCCCACGCCTGTCCCACCGGCCCCCTGCGCCTGGAGGGCAACGGCACCGACAGGCTGCTCACCTGCCGGGTGCTGCAGTCGCCCCTGGCAGGCGTGAGCGACGGGATCTTCCGCGCCCTGGTGCGCCGCTGGGCCCCCGACGCCCTCCTGTTCACGGAGATGGTCAATGCCACGGCCCTGGAGCTGGGCCATGGGGGCGCCAAGATGGCCGCCCTCGACCAGGATCCCGGTCCGGTCGGAGTGCAGCTGTTCGACCATCGGCCCGAGGCCATGGCCGAGGCGGCCCGCCGGGCCGAGGCCGCCGGGGCCTGGCTGATCGACATCAACATGGGCTGTCCGGTGCGCAAGATCGCCCGCAAGGGGGGCGGCAGCGGCCTGCTGCGCCAGCCCGACCTGGCCCTGCGGATCGTTGCGGCGGTGGCGGCGGCGGTGCAGGTGCCGGTGACGGTCAAGACCCGGCTGGGCTGGTGCGGAGCCAGTGCCGATCCTGTGGGCTTCGCCCTGGCGCTGCAGAACGCCGGCGCCCGCGCCCTGACCCTGCATGGCCGCACCCGGGAGCAGGGCTTCTCCGGCCGGGCCGACTGGGGCGCGATCGGCCGGGTGAAGGCGGCCCTGCGGATTCCGCTGATCGCCAACGGCGACATCGCCAGCCCGGAAGACGCCCTGCGCTGCCTGGCCCTCACCGGTGCCGACGGGGTGATGGTGGGACGGGGCAGCCTGGGGCGCCCCTGGCTGGTGGGGCGCATCGCCGCGGCCCTCGCCGGCCGGCCCCTGCCCCCCGAACCGGGCAGCCGCGACCGCATCGCGCTGGCCCGGGAGCACCTGGAGGCGCTGGTGGCCACCCGGGGCGATCAGGGGCTGCTGATCGCCCGCAAGCACCTCGGCTGGACCTGCCAAGGCTTCGCCGGTGCGGCCCAGCTGCGCCGGGAGCTGATGGTTGCCCCCAGCCTGGGGAGCGCCCTGGCGCTGCTGCACCGGGCGGAGGCGGAGCTGGAGATCACCGGCCCAGCGCCATGCCCAGCAGGTCCCGGCTGCCGCTGATGGCCTGCACCGCCAGCAGCAGGGCCGTCAGGAAGGCGGCGCTGACGTGCAGCCGCCGCATCCGGGGGGAACGCAAGATCTCGGGGGCGGCCGCCATGGCGAACAGCAGCAGGCCACAGAGCAGCACCCCGCTCCAGTAGTGGGACCCCCACACGCCCCCGTCGAACGGACTGCGGCCCAGGTGCCACAGGGCGGGCTGGCTGCCCAGGGTCAGCAGCCCCAGCCAGCAGATCAGGGCGAAACCGGCCCGCAGCCCGGCGCCCTTGGCCCGCCACAGGGCCAGGCAGCTCACCAGGCAGCCCACACCGGCCAGCAGCAGGGCCGCACCTGAGCCGCCGCTACCGATGGCGCCACCCCTGACGTAGGTGGCCGCCATGGCGATCAGCACAGCCACCACCACACCCGAGGTCACCCAGCGGCCATGGTCGGTGTGCTCCACCCCCACCGTTGGTGGCAGGGGATTGATGTCGAGACGCCGTTCCCGCGCCAGGATCCCCAGCCGGATGGTGGCTCCCACCACCGGGTAGACGAACAGGATGATCACCACCGGGTGCAGCAGGGCGAACCAGTCGGTGGCGGTCATGCCGTTGGCTGTCATCCCAAAGGTGGGCATCGGCAAGGGCGGGGCGAAACGCGAACGGTCATGGAAGCACCGCCGGCCACCCCTGCCGAACCAGCAGGAGAGAGAAGTAGGGGGCCTCGGCGGCGGGCACCTGCTCGGCCGGGCAGAGCTGCTGGTCGGGCCAGCCCACCCGCTGGGCAAACAGCGCCTCCGCCAGCAGACCACGCCCGGCCAGCAGGGGGCGCACCCAGGGCCAGCGGCCCCCCAGTTTCAACAGGGCCAGCACCCATCCCCCGCCCGCCGCCTGGTCCAGCAGCTCCTCCAGCTCCAGCGGCGTCTCCGGGGTGGGCCGGATCAGCAGCCCCTCCTGCTGCAGCGCCAGGGGCCAGGCCCCGGCGGCGGCCGCCGCCGCCACGGCGCTGATGCCCGGGATCAGACGAACCGACAGGGCGGGATGGCGCTGCCGCAGGGACAGCAACACATAACTGCTGCTGGCGAAGAGCGACACATCGCCTTCGCAGAGCAGCACCACGGCTCGCCCGCTCGCCACCTCGGCGGCCAGCCGGTCGGCGGCGTCCTGCCAGGCCTGCCGGCGGGGCTCAGCCGCCGCCACCATCGGGAACACCAAAGGCAGCCGCCGCTGGCCGGACGCGATCCAGGGTTCGGCCACGCTGGCCGCCATGCCCACGGCCCCTTCGCGGGCGACCGGGTAGGCCACGGTGTGGGCGGATTCGATGGCGCGCACCGCGGCGACGGTGAGCAGGTTCGGATCACCGGGACCCACCCCCACCAGGGTGAGGCCGGCGCTGGATGCAGGGTCGGCGATGGGGGTGAGGTCCGCGTCGGGCCTTTCTAGGCTGCAGCTTCCCTGAACGCCCTGGAGCGCTCCGATGACCCACCTGGTGATCCGTTCCGCCACAGGCGGCGGCCACGAGGCTCCCCTTGTGCAGAGCAGCGACGGCGAGGTGATCGCCCGCGAACTGGGGGCCCGGGGGGTGCGGTTCAAGCGCTGGGCCACCCCGGTGGCTCTTGCAGCGGACGCCGACCAGGCGGCGATTCTTGAGGCCTACGCCGCTGAGATCGCCCGGGTCCAGGCCGACGGGGGCTACCGGACGGTGGATGCCATCCGGCTCGGCCCCGACCATCCGGACCGGGAGGCCCTGCGGGCGAAGTTCCTCTCCGAGCACACCCACGCCGAAGACGAGGTGCGCTTCTTCGTGGAGGGCCGCGGGCTGTTCTGTCTTCACATCGCCGACGAGGTGCTCCAGGTGGTGTGCGAGCAGGGCGACTGGATCGGCGTGCCCGCCGGCACCCCCCACTGGTTCGACACCGGCGAGCGCCCCAGCTTCTGCGCCCTGCGCTTCTTCAACAACACTGAGGGCTGGGTGGCCAGCTTCACCGGCGACCCGATCGCGACGCGCTTCCCGCTGCTGGAGCAGGTGCTCGCCGCCGCGGCCTGAGGGCCCGGCTCAGCTGTGCATGCGCGGCTGCGGATGGAGGGAAGCAAGGATCACCGCCTCCTGCTGGGCCAGGGCCGCGAGGCGTTCGGTCACCACCGGCCGGGGCCAGCGCCGTTCGCACAGCACCCAGTAGAGGCCGAAATGGCGGGCCTCGCTGGCCAGCAGGTCGCCGTAGAGGTCCCGCAACTCCGGATCGGGGCTGTGGGCGGCCAGAAGGGCCATGCGCTCGTGGCTGCGGGCCTCGATCAGGCCCGCCACCAGGAAGCTGTCGAGCATCCGTTCCGGTTCCTGGCGCCGCACCAGGGCCGCCAGGGCGGCGCCGTAGGGCGGGGCGGCGAGGGCCCGCAGGGCGAGGCCTCGTCGCTCCAGCAGGGCCTGCACCCGCTCGAAGTGCTCCAGCTCCTCCCGGGCCAGGGGGCTGAGCACCGCGGCCAGCTCCCCATCGGAGGGGTAGCGGAACATCAGCTGCAGGGCGGCGCCGGCCGCCTTGCGCTCGCAGTGGGCATGGTCGATCAGCAGCAGTTCGGGGTGGGCCAGGGCCTGCTCCAGCCAGGCGGCGCTGCTGGGGGCGGCCAGCCATCTCACCCGGGCCGCCGCCGCCACCGGGGCCTCGGCCGGCATGGGCAGGGCAGTGCCGCTCATGCCGCCGCCCGCAGATGGGCCACCAGGCCCTCGAGGGCGAGGCGGTAGCTGGTGGGACCGAACCCGCAGATGACCCCCAGGGCCCGATCGGCCAGCAGAGAGCGATGGCGGAAGCGCTCGCGGGCGTGGGTGTTGCTCAGATGGACCTCCACGAACGGCACGGCCACGGCCAGCAGGGCATCGCGGATCGCCACCGAGGTGTGGGTGTAGGCGGCGGCGTTGATCAGGATCCCGTCGCAGCTGCCTGCCTGCTGGATGCGGTCGACCAGGGCCCCCTCGTGGTTGCTCTGGAAACAGGCGAGCTCCACCCCCAGCTCCACGGCCTGCTGCTCCAGGGCCGCATCGATGGCCGCCAGGGTGCTGCTGCCGTAGAGGCCGGGCTCCCGCTGGCCGAGCAGGTTGAGGTTGGGGCCATGGAGCACGAGCAGGCGCATGGGGTGGAAGGTCGGCTGGTAAGTTCTGAGGGTGTGGTTCGGGTCGGTGCCCGAGTGGTTAATGGGGGCGGACTGTAAATCCGCTGGCTCTGCCTACGTTGGTTCAAATCCAACCCGGCCCACCTTTCCACATGCCCTTGTAGCTCAGTGGTAGAGCACTCCCTTGGTAAGGGAGAGGTCACGAGTTCAAATCTCGTCAAGGGCTTCGTTCTCCCAGCTTCCCCTGCCCTGGGGCAGTGGCTCCAGCCGGGATCCCCTTCGCACTGAGGCAGGGGCATGCCTGAGAATGCGGGACCTCCAGCCCCCCGGACGGTCTGCTTGCCGCCCCTCCTGTCGCTCTTCAGCCTCGGCGCCCCGGCGCTCCTGTCTCCGACCCTGATCACCCAGTCGTCCCTGTTCGGGATCGGCATCGCCTTCAGCCCCCTGCACATCGCGGTGGTCACCCTGCTGCTGCTGGGCCGCTCGCCGCTGCAGCGGGCCATGGCCTACGTGGCCGGCTGGGCCGCCGCCAATGCCCTGGCCATCGTGCTGCTGATGGTGCTGGGTGAAGCGTTCTCCATCAGCCTCAGCCACGGGGAACGGGAGCAGGTGCTGATCGACCTGCTCGGGGCCGGCGCCCTGGTGGGTCTGGGGCTTTACCAGCTGACGCCCCAGGCCAACATCGGCGAAGAGGGCATGGCCCTGCGGCTGATGAACCAGCTGCCCGACTTCAGCACCTTCACCCTCGTGCTGATCGGCGCCACCAGCGCCCTGCTCACCCCGGAGAACCTGGTCTTCTATCTCAAGGAGGCCGGCCTGCTGCTGCTCAACGACCCCGGCCTCACCGCCGATGCCGAGGTGACGGGGTTGTTCACCCTGATGGCCAGTTCCCTGCTGCTGCTGCCGCCCCTGGCCTGGCTGGTGAGCGGCGGGGCGATCCGCGAGCCGATCACCCGTCTCGAAGACTGGCTGCAGCACAAGGCCGAGTGGCTCGTGGGCGTGCTGGCCCTGGTGCTCGGGGCCTACCTGCTGCTGGAGGGGCTGCATGGGCTGAACCTGATGACCCTGGGCGGCTGAGAAGCGGCGGCCGTTAGCGTCAGAGGCTCCCGTTCTTCGGTATCCCGTTGTCGTCCGCCTTGCGCAGGACCTGCCTGGCGATCGGCCTCGCCCTTGCCCTGGTCTCCTGCGCAGCCCCCCTCCGGGCCACCACGGTCTGCGTGCTCACTCCCAGGCTCGCCCTGAACGCCAAGGGCGAGGCGGTGGCGGCGGTGGCCCTCGCCGCGCCCACGATCCTCAGCACCGAACCCCTCGAAGAAGTCAGGATCGAACGGGAGGGCGAGCTTCTTTGGCAACGCCGTGCCTTGGCGGGAGAACCCATCGAGGGGCCGATCCCCTGGCCCCTGGCCCCCATGCGTCCGGGTCAGCGGCTGGTGCTGCTGCTGCGGCCCCAGGGGGTTCAGGCCGACGACTACGCCGTCATCGTGCTGGAGGGGGATCCGGCGAGCCGGATGGAGAGGGCCCAGAAGGAGTTGGACAGCCTGGGCGGGGATCCGATCGCCTGGTGGGCCGCCATCCAGCAGGCGTTCGACGGTGACGACATCAGCCTGGGACTGGCCCTGCTCTATGCCTTCGACGGACCCGGTTCAGCCAGGATTGACAACCTCAGGCGGGCGGTGTTCCAGGCCGGCTGCGGCGGCGACTGACCCGCCGCGGGTCCGCCGGTGGAGGAATTTGCCAGCCTGGGGGGAAAGGCCCCAGCCATGACCACTCCGGCCGCCCCCACCAACCCAGAGATCAGCCCTTCGCTCCTGCCCCTGCCGGTGGCCGCCATGCGGGAGCTGGTGGAAGGGGGCGCCACCCGTCCCCTGGCCTGGCGGCTGGAGCAGCTCCAGCGTCTCGACCACCTGCTGGAGTCGGCGGCCCAGCGGATGGTGGAAGCGCTCGCCAGCGATCTGGGCCGTCCCGAGGTGGAGGCCAGTTTCGAGCTGGCGGCCCTGCGCCAGGAGCTGCGTCACACCCGGCGCCACCTGGCAGGCTGGATGCGTCCCCGCCACCGCTCGCTGCCGCTCTGGGCCTGGCCCGGCCAGGGGGCGGTGCGGGCCGAGCCCCTGGGCTGCGTCCTGATCCTCGGCGCCTGGAACTACCCCTTCGAGCTCTGCCTCCACCCCCTGCTGCATGCCCTGGCCGCCGGCAACACGGCTGTGCTCAAACCCTCCGAGCAGAGCCCCGCTTCGGCGGCCCTGCTGGCCGAGCTGCTGGCCAGCCACTTCCCCCCCGAGGTGATCCAGGTGGTCTGCGGCGACGGGGTCGTGGCGAGCCGGTTGCTGGAGGAGGAACGCTTCGACCACATCCTTTACACAGGCGGTGAGCGGGTGGGGCGACTGGTGATGGCGGCGGCCGCCCGCCATCTCACCCCCGTCACCCTGGAGCTGGGAGGCCGGAACCCGGCGATCGTGCTGGACGACGCCGAACCGGCCATCACGGCCCGACGGCTGCTGTGGGGACGCTGTCTCAACGCCGGCCAGACCTGCCTGGCCCCCAACCATGTGCTGGTGCTGCCAGGGGTGCGGGACGCCCTGGTGGCGGCGTTCGCCGAACAGGGGCGCGCCCTTTATGGCCAGGACCCCCTGGCCAGCCCTGACCTGGGGCAGATCGTCGGCGCCGGGCGCTTCGAGCGCCTCGCAGGGCTCCTGGCCCAGGCCCGTGAACGGGGTCAGGTGCTGCTGGGGGGCCGCTGTGATGGGGCCGTGCGCAAGATCGAGCCCACCCTGGTGGCGGTGGAGGAGCCCCTCACCGACCCGCTGATGCAGGAGGAGCTGTTCGCCCCGATTCTGCCGTTGCTGTCGGTGGGCAACCTGGAGGAGGCCCTGGCCCTGGTGCGCCGGAGCCCCAAGCCCTTAGCCCTATATCTGTTCGGCGGCGGCGTGGGGGAGCGGGAACGGGTGCTGGCGGGCACCAGTTCCGGCAGCGTCGTGGTCAACGACGTGGTGGTCCAGGGGGGCATGGCCAGCCTGCCGTTCGGTGGCATCGGGCCCAGCGGCATGGGGGCCTACCACGGAGACGCCGGCTTCCTCACTTTCTCGCATCAGCGCTCCGTGCTCTGCCGGCCGCTGTGGCCCGATCCCCCGATCCGCTTCCCCCCCTATGCCGGCAAGCTCGGCCTGATCCGTCGCCTGATGGGCTGAGAGGGAGCATCGGCCAATCGCCCGGGGGGGGGCTGGGCGGGCCGGGAGTTGGACCTTAACGTGCGCGCAGCTATCCCTAGTGCCCATGCGCCGCCCCCTCTTCGCCTTGGCTCTAGCCATGGTGTTGCCGCTGCCGGCTCTGGCTGCCCAGGTGACCGTCAAGCCCGGCGAGACCCTCTCCGACATCGCCGCCCGCCACAGGGTGAGCGTGTCCACCCTGATGAAGGTGAACGGGATCAGTGATCCCGATCTGGTGGAGGCGGGCCGGACCCTGACCTTGCCGGGGGGCGCCGCTCGCCCCCGGGCGGCCGGCGGCAGCCTCACGGTGGCCCCGGGCGAAACCCTCTCCGAAATCGCCGACCGCCACGGCATCACCGTCAGCCGCCTGATGCAGCTCAACGGCCTCAGCAAGGCCGACCACATCGAGGCCGGTCAGAAGTTGGTGGTGCCCTCCGCCTCCCGCAGCGCCAGCCCGGCCTCCGGGTTCAACCGCAAGGCCTCCGAGCACGTGGTCCGCAGCGGCGAAAGCCTGTCGCAGATTGCCGAGGGCTACGGCGTTCCCCTGTCCCAACTGGTCGCCATCAACCGCATCAGCAATCCCAACCTGGTGGAGTCCGGCACCCGCCTGCGGCTGAAGCCCACCGCCGCGCCCAGCGTCAAACCGGCCGCCAAACCCGCCGCTGCCGCCAGACCAGCGGCCACCCCCAGGCCCGCCGCCAAGCCTGCACCCACGGCCTCCAAGCCTGCACCGGCGGCCCGGCCTGCTCCGGCCAGCCAGCCAGCCCCGGCCGTCGCCCGGGCCACCCCCGCACCGGCCGCCAGGCCCCAACCCGCTGTGGTGGCGGCCGCGCCCCGGCCGGCCACCACGGCCACCCCCGGCAAACCCGACTGGCGCAACTACGGCCCCCTGCAGGTGGACTGGGCCAACTGGCAGCCGATGGGCGGCAGCATGGTCGCGCCCACCCTCAACTCCCAGGGGGAATCGCTCTACCTGGCGGTCAACTGCAGTGCCCGCAAACTCAATGCCACCAGCCAGGCCGGCCAGTGGAAGAGCTGGGATGATCCCCAGGCCGATTTCGAGCAGCAGTTGGTCACCGACCTCTGCAAGTCCAGGGGCGGCTGAACGGGGGGCCTGAAGCCTCCCCTCAGGCCGACCAACGCAGGGGCCAGGGGTCCCTCAGATAGCTACGGCCCACCGGCCGCAGGTACAGACGCTGGGCGCCATCGTCGCTCTCGCTGATCAGCTCTTCCTGCACCAGGCGGCGGGCCAGCCAGGCCCACCGCGGTTCCTCGCTGCCGTGGGCACCGGCCAGGTCCTCCGCCAGGCTGCGCAGGTCGCGGCCGCTGCGATCCTCCAGGGCCGAGAGCAGCACGGCCGCCTGGTGGGTCCAGTCGTTCGCGGCTGGGGCCGACAGGCAGTTGTCGCAACGGCCGCAGGGGGGGGAGAGCTCCCCTACCGCCAGCAGCAGGGCCTGCTCCCGGCAGCCCGCGCCTTCGGCCACCGCTTCGATGCGCCGCAACTGCTGCTGGGCCAGCTCGAGCCTGTGGCGTTCCAGCAACCGCTGATCCGGCGGCAACTGCTGGCCAGCCGAGCGCATCGCCCAGCCGAGACTGGTGCGGTCGGCGGGATCGAAGAGCACCAGGCAACGGGCGGGCTGCCCATCGCGGCCGGCCCGCCCCGATTCCTGCAGGTAGCCCTCGGCACTGGCGGGCAGGTCAAGGTGGAGCACCAGACCCACATCGGGCCGGTCGACCCCCATGCCGAAGGCGACGGTGGCCACCAGCACCGGCGAGGGATGCTCCTGGAAATGGCGCAGGGCCAGCTGGCGGCTCTCGGGGTCCATGCCGGCGTGGTAGGCGATCGCTTCCACCCCGACCGCCGTCAGGCGCGCCGCCCATTGCTCCACCGAGCGACGGGTGCGGGCATAGATGAGCACCGCCCCGCGGGCCAGGCCGATCGCCGCCACCACCTCGGCCAGGGGGTCCGCCGGCCGCCGCCGCATGGTGTAGGCGAGGTTGGCGCGGCGGGCTGATCGCACCTGCACCAGGGGCCGCCGCAGCTGCAGCAGCCGGATGATGTCGGCCCGCACCTGGGGCGCGGCGGTGGCACTCAGGGCCACCAGGGGCACGCCGGGACACAGCGCCCGCAGCTGCCCCAGACGCCGGTAGTCGGGGCGGAAATCATGGCCCCAGGCGCTGATGCAATGGGCCTCATCCACCGCCAGGGCCACCAGCCGACCGGATTCGAGGGCCTCCTCAAGCAGCTGGCGGGTGGCCTCGGCCTGGGCCCGCTCGGGCGCCAGGTAGAGCAGCCGCAGCCGGTTGGCCGCCAGGCGCTGCTGCAGCTGGCGCCGCTCCCCCGGCTCCAGGCCCCGGTGCAGGCAGGCCGCCGGAATGCCCCGGGCCTGGAGCTGGCTCACCTGGTCCTGCATCAGGGCCACCAGGGGAGAGATCACCACCACCAGGCCGTCACGGACGAGGGCGGGGAGCTGGAAGCAGAGCGACTTGCCGGCACCGGTGGGCAACACAGCCAGGCAGTCGCGGCCGGCCAGCAACGCCTCCACCACCGGCCGCTGCCCGGGACGGAAGCTCTCCCAGCCGAAATGGCGCTGCAGGCTCTCGCCGAGGGGATCGGACCCCAAGCTCACTCCAGCGCTGGTACCGCCAGACCCTAACCCCCACCAGATGTGGTGGCTGCCGCCCCAAGGCCGCGGTCGTCAGGGCAGCGGGGGCGGCTCCAGCTGGTCGGGGGATTCCTCCACCAGCTGCAGGCGCACCCGCTTGCCACCGGCCAGTTCCCCCAGGGAGACCCGCATGGTGGTGCCGCTGAGGCTCTGCAACACCGTGAGCAGCTCCCGCAGATGGGGGGTGCTGCTGCCGCTCTCCACCCAGAGCCGCTCCTGCAGCCCCCCCAGCCGGCGCCAGCTGGTGTGCAGCTTCAGCACGGCGCTCTCGAGCGCCTGGGCCTGGCCCACCGCATCGGCCAGGAGGCCCAGGGCGTCGAGGCGCTGGGCCTCCTGCAGCGCTTTCTCCAGGTCGAGGTTGCCCTGCTGGAAGGCCCTCACCGCCAGCCCCGCTTCGGCCGCCTTGCTGAGCCAGCGGGCGGTGAGGGTCACATCCTTGACCCGCTCCAGCTCCGGTTCCTCCCGCAGGACACGGCGCAGGTCGTTCTGCTGCTCCTCGGGCAGCTTGGCCAGTTCCCGCACCAGGGGCGCCACGGCCCGGGGGGGCAGGAGGTTGTCAGCGGTGCGCTGGCGGATCTCCTCCGGCAGCAGCGGGCTGGTGGCGGCGGTGAACTCGTCGGTGAGGCGGCGCACCTGCTTGCGGGTGATCTGCTGGCCTTCGTTGGCCGCCTCGCTGATCATCTGCTGGACCTCCGGATCGGCCTGGGCCGTTTCCAGGAAGGCCCGCTTGGAGAAGTTGTTGACGCTGCCCTCCTCCAGCAGCCCCTCGCCCACCAGGCCATCGGCCGACTCCGCCAGCTGGATCAGGGTGTAGGCGCGGGTCTTGCTGATCTCCCGCTCCCTGAGCCACTGCAGGAAGCCGGTGCCGCGTCCCTCGCCGCCCCGGCGTTCCCGGTCCCGCACCGAGCGCAGGATGCGTCCGCGCCAGATTTCGGTCTGCAGATCGAACCGGTCGCAGACGGCCCAGGCCTCCTCCAGCCGGGCCAGGAACTCCATCGTGCTGAGACTGTCGCTCTCCGGATCGGGCAGATCCAGGCTCAGCAGGGGAGCCTCGGGCAGGGCCATGGACGGGACCATCGGCGGGGCCGGCGGTGGGTGCGGGGATGCTGCCACGGGGCCGGCAACGAACCGTGACATCGCCCGGGCGCAGGCCCCGGATCGCCGGTAGTGTCGCTGCGCAGACCACCCGACCTTCCAGCCCAGCGATGGCCATCTCCCGCGGCGACAAAGTACGGATCAAGCGTCCGGAGTCCTACTGGTACAACGAAGTGGGCACCGTGGCCTCCGTTGACACCTCCGGCATCCGCTACCCGGTCGTGGTTCGCTTCGAGAAGGTGAACTACAACGGCTACAGCGGCTCCGACGGCGGCATCAACACCAACAACTTCGCCGAGAGCGAGCTCGTCAAGGCCTGAGCTTCGCGCTGGGCCCTTCTCGCCCAGCCCTACGATCCGGGCATGCCCGAGTTGCCCGAGGTCGAAACCGTTCGTCGGGGCCTTGAGCAACAGACCCGCGGCCTGATCATCGACCGCGTTGAGGTGCTCAGGGCCCGTGCCATCGCCAGCCCCGAAGATCCCGCAGACTTCTGCAGGGCCCTTCGGGGTCTTCGTGTGGGCCACTGGCACCGCCGCGGCAAGTACCTCCTGGCCGATCTCGAAACTCCAGGCGGCAGCGACGCGGGCCGCTGGGGTGTGCACCTGCGCATGACCGGCCAGTTCCTCTGGCTGGCCGAGGCGCGCCCCCCCTGCCCCCACACCCGGGTGCGGGTCTGGAACGGGATCGGGGAGGAACTGCGCTTCGTCGATACCCGCAGCTTCGGCCAGATGTGGTGGGTTCCTGCCGGAGCCGCCGACGACGCTGTGATCACAGGTCTGCGGCGTCTGGGGCCGGAACCCTTCGCCGCGGATTTCAGCGGTGCCTACCTGCGCGAACGCCTGAAGGGCTCACGGAGGCCGATCAAGAACGCCCTGCTCGACCAATCGCTGGTGGCGGGGGTGGGCAACATTTACGCCGATGAGTCCCTGTTTGCGGCGGGGATTCGGCCCCAGACCCCCAGCGGCCGCCTCGGGCGCAGCGATCTGGAGCGGCTGCGATCGTCCCTGGTGGAGGTCCTCGAGACCAGCATCGGTGCTGGGGGCACCACCTTCAGCGACTTCCGCGACCTGCAGGGCACCAACGGCAACTACGGCGGCCAGGCCTGGGTGTACCGACGCAGCGGATCACCCTGTCGTCGTTGCGGCACGGAGATCCTGCGCGAGAAGCTGGGGGGGCGCAGCAGCCACTGGTGTCCCCGCTGCCAGAACTGACAGCCAGCGCCCAGTCCCCACCGATCCCTTTGTTTGCCAACCCGCGTGACCAGCGCCCTCGCCGACCAGCTCAGCCGCACCATGGCGGCCCTCCATGCCCGCGGCTGGTGTGAGGGCACCGGAGGCAACTTCAGTTGCGTGTTGACGCGCAACCCACTGACCCTGCTGATGGCCCCAAGCGGTGTCGACAAGGGCTCCGTAGCCCCCGAAGACCTGATCCAGGTGGACGCCACAGGCACGGTGGTGGCCGGCGAGGGCCGGGCCAGCGCCGAAACCCTGCTGCACCTGGAGATCGTGGACCGCACCGGGGCCGGCGCTGTGCTGCACACCCATTCCCAGGCCGCCACCCTGCTGTCCGACTGGTGTCTGGGGGACGAGATGTCGGGGAGCCTGCGGCTGCAGGGCCTGGAAATGCTCAAGGGGCTGGAGGGCATTGGCAGCCACCGCAACCGGGTGCTGCTGCCGGTGCTGGCCAACGACCAGGACCTGGCCCGACTCAGCGCCGCCGCCGGGCCCCTGCTGGCCGATGCCCCCCATGGACTGCTCATCGCCGGGCATGGCCTCTACGCCTGGGGTGCCGATCTGCCCCAGGCGCGGCGCCATCTGGAGATCCTGGAGTGGCTGCTGGAGCAGCGCTGGCGGCGCCTGCTGCTGGAGAGTCTGGGCCAGCTGAAGCCCCGAAGCGAAGGGATCAGGGCCGTTCTGCTCGACATTGAAGGAACCACCTGCCCGGTGCCCTTCGTGAGCCAGGTGCTGTTCCCCTATGCCCGCGAGCGGCTGGATGACTTTCTGCAATCCGAGGGCCAGAGGCCCGAGCTGGCTCCGCTGATCGAGGCCATTGATCGGGCGATGGCCGCAGAGGAACTCTCCGGAGGATCTCCAGCCCATGGCGAACGGGTGCAATTCCTGCAGTCACTGATCGATCAGGACCGAAAGGTCCCCGCCCTGAAGGAGCTGCAGGGGCTGATCTGGGACCAGGGTTATGCCAGCGGCGCCCTGCAGTGCCGGCTGTTTGATGATGTGGCGCCAGCGCTGCGGGCCTGGCGAAAGGACGGTCTGCTGTTGGCCGTCTATTCCTCAGGATCGGTCAAGGCTCAGCAACTGCTCTACGGCCACAGCACCGATGGCGATCTGCGAGGCCTGTTCAGCCACTGGTTTGACACCAGCACGGGCCCCAAGGGTGAAGACACCAGCTACAGCGCCATCGCCAGGGAGCTGCAGTTGGCCCCAGCAGCAATCTTGTTTGTGAGCGATTCCAGGAGCGAACTGGAGGCCGCCCGGTCCGCCGGCATGGTCACGCGCTTCAGCGTGCGACCGGAGAATCCCTCCGTGGATCCCGGTCCCTTTGAGGCCATCACGAGCTTGGCGCAGATCAAACTCTGAGTCCCAAGAAGGCGGTCCATCCCCGGAAAAACGACCAATAGAAAAGCCACCCTCCTAGGGTGGCTTTTCCACCAGCTCCAAAGAGCTGGTGCTCACAGCGCGCCTTACAGCAGCGATGGAGCGGAAGTTTTACCTGGCATCGAGCTATTTTCGCAG